>Ga0207705_10000010_pt1 | contig 518023 bp, 539 predicted proteins | sample KBSC13metaG_FD_184314 | JGI IMG/M metagenome (GOLD analysis project Ga0207705, IMG submission 184314) | Corn rhizosphere microbial communities from Kellogg Biological Station, Michigan, USA - KBS C1-3 metaG (SPAdes) (version 2) | ecosystem: Host-associated > Plants > Roots > Rhizosphere >...
CAACAACTCGCGCAATTAGCGCTGGAACAGGGCTAACAGGCGGTGGCGACTTAAGTGCCGACAGAACACTCGCAGCGAACTTTGGTACGACCGCGGGCACAATTGCACAGGGTAATGATAGCCGCATCGTTGGTGCCGAGCAGACCTCTAACAAAGGTGTCGCGAACGGCTACGCTGGACTCAACGCTTCAACCGTTGTGCCTACCGCGCAACTTGGTTCTGGAACTGCCGACACTACGACCTTCCTGCGTGGCGACAACACGTGGGCAACTACGCCGGCCGCTCCGGTATCAAGCGTCGCAGGTAAAACAGGTGCTGTTACGCTTGTAAAAGCTGATGTCGGCCTTGCAAATGTAGATAATACGAGCGACGCCAACAAGCCTGTTTCAACCGCACAGCAAACCGCACTCGACGGCAAAGCAAATACGAGCATCACTGTTTCCGCTGGCACCGGCCTCACTGGTGGTGGTGACCTAACAGCCAATCGCACCATCGCCGCCAACTTCGGCACAGGCGCGGGCACTATCGCCCAGGGCAACGACGGCCGCATTACAGGTGCCGAGCAAACCGCAAACAAAGGTGCCGCGAACGGCTATGCTGGACTCAACGCTTCAACCGTCGTTCCAACCGCGCAACTTGGTACAGGCGCTGCAACCAATGCAACATTCCTTCGCGGCGACAATGTCTGGGCGGCAGCCCCAGTTACAAGTGTCGCCAGTAAAACAGGTGCTGTTACATTAACGCAAAGTGACGTCGGCCTTGCCAACGTCAACAACACCAGCGACGCCAACAAGCCTGTTTCAACCGCACAGCAAACTGCACTCGACGGCAAAGTCAACGTTACTAATGGTGGCGGCGAGACATTCTTCGATGCAGGCAACTCAGGTACGGCAATTACGCTCAATCTCGCCAACGGCAACGTGCAAAAGCTCACCCTTACCGGCAACTGCACCATCACGCTCACTAGTCCGGCAAGTGGCGCATTCCGATCACTGCTGCTATACGTATTCCAAGATGCAACTGGCTCACGAACAATTACCTGGCCAGCCTCAGTCAAGTGGGGAACAGCAGGGGCGCCAACACTCTCGACCACCGCTTCCAAAATGGATAAAATTCTTCTCGACACCGTAGATGGTGGCACAAACTGGTATGGTTCAGCAGGCCCAGGAGGCTACTAATGCTCGGATCAGCTCGTAGTGTACTTATGAAAAAGCCGGGTGTTACACTGCCGAATACATTGCTCGCATCATATAGCTTCAGTGAGGGCTCAGGCACAACTACTGCAGATGCATCTGGTCACGGCCACACACTCACCCTAAACAGCGCTACCTGGGCAACAGGGCATACTGGCGGTGGTATATCTAACACAACCACAGGCCAAGGGGCAGGTGCTGCATTTGCAGCACCGACTGCAGCCATTACTATTATGGCCTGGATCAAGCCACTCTCGCTCGTACCAGGTAATACCTATCTATCTATGGGGCTTATCGACAACGGCGGCAATACCGATGTCGCCATCTTTACCCAGCGCGGAGATTTTGGCACCTCTGACATCCTTCAGTGCAATCTCCGCATCGCCGGCACCTTACGATCAATTTATGGCCCTGCGCTCACCGTAGGCACCTGGACACATATTGCCGTCACGTTTAATGGAACGACTATCGCACTCTATCTTAATGGCACGCTCTACACCTCTAGCTCATTTAGTGGCACTCTTGGCACAGGTGATCGCATTGCAATTGCCGGCAACGACCCAGTTAACGCATACGACTCCGAGGCAACGGTTGATGATGCGCGCATCTTCAGCACGGCACTCACAGCAGCCGAGGTTTCAGCTGCCATGTCTACGCCCGTAGCATAGGAACCTCTGCAGTACTAAAACCGCCCAGCTTCGCCGGGCGGTTTTAGCTATACGATAGATTACAACTAGAATGGTGCTCGTGCGTCGTGCTTTTCAGCAAACATCACTTGGTTACCATCTGGGTCTTTAGCGCTAAACCATTTCACTCCAGAGCCGGGGCCAAACAAATCATCTTGTACACCATCAGTTTCAATATCTTTGCCAGTGGCTTCCTTGTGAGCAGCCTCAACATCAGAAACCTCAAAGTACATAGATAGCGTACCGGCCTTAATAGATTCCGGCGAAACACTTGCACGCGACAAAGTGAGAGTCGTGCCACCTTCAGGGAGAGCAAGCGTAGTCCACCAGTTATCGTCATCCTGGCGATATTCAGTTGCGATCTCGAAGCCAAGCTTTGTAACGTAAAAGTTCTTAGACTTAGACATGTCACCTACATTAATCGAGCACATCATTAGTTTGTTAGCGATTTGCATAAGATGGTCCTTTCTGTTGCAATTTATTTCGTTTTGCTATATAATCAATTTACTTGATATTCAAGGTAATGTCAACAGGATTTCACGATGAACAAGCAAGAATTAGAGAAAAAAGTCTTTTTAGCAGCACGCGACCAAGGTATTAGCTCGGTCTTGTTTCGCAATGCCACAAGCCGCAAATTAGGGCTTAACGCCACTGATTCTGAGTGTCTTAGTTTTCTCATGATGAACAAAGTTGCGACTCCAACCGAGCTCGCCAACTACACTGGACTCACCAGCGGCTCTACCACTGCCATGCTCGACAGGCTTGAACGTGCTGGGTTCATTGTCCGCAAACCAAATCCCAATGACCGCAGGGGGACACTCATCGAAGCCCACCAGCACTACACGGAACTCGCCGGGCCACTTGTCGCGGGCGTTCAGCAAGCTCACCGCGAACTTCTCGCAAAATACAGCGAGCAAGAACTCGAAGTAATAGCAGACTTTTTAAACGGCTTCACCAAAAACGTCACCGAACAAACTCGAATTATCGAGTCGTCGGCCCAACAATAAGCCGCCTCAAGTACGCGCTGCGCCGCATCATTACCATGCTTTTTCTTTTTTCACGCCCATTTCCGCTGGCGAGACGCATCCCGTAATCAAACATGCCCCTTAGACCCCTAGGTAATCGTGTGCAATAATAGAATCACCAACTAACGAAAGGTACTCGTGTCCGATTCTGATTTACCGAAATGGAAAACCAATAATTCTGAATATCTCGTTAAAGACCGATGGATCACCCTCCGCGCAGATTCTTGCACAACACCCGATGGCCACACGATCGAGCCATACTACGTACTCGAATTCCCCGACTGGGCGACCTGTTTTGTCATCGACGAAAACCTCGATGTTCTTATGATTAACAACTACCGCCATGGGGCAGGTGGGTATGTAACAGAGTTCGTCAGCGGCGTAATTGAAGCAAGCGACACCTCTGAACTAGCGGGTATGCGACGTGAACTCGAAGAAGAGATCGGCTACACTGGCGGTCAAATCCACAAAGTAGGCGTCAGCTACACAAACCCAGCCAATCAAACCAATAAGCTCCATTCATTCTTTGCATTTGGCGGTTCGGTTACTCAAGAGCACCAGCGCGAAAAGGGCGAGACTATGGAAACCGTCCGTATTCCGCTCCGCGAAGCCATCGCAATGCTACAAGACACAAATTCAGGCAAATACTACCAAAGTTTCCATCTAGCAACACTCTCTATGGCACTCAATTTCATCAAGCAATCTGACATTGCCGAGTTGCAAGAAATCAAAGACGTACTAGGGGAAGAGCGGTGGTAAAAGCCGAGCACGACAGCGGAACTTGCGCCGAAGGCCAGCAAGTTATCGTCGCCTGCGCGTTCATTCATCACAAGTTTGATGGCGTCGAAAAAGTATTTTTGCCAAAACGCGCCGACACCAAAAAGTTCATGCCAGGTGTATACGAATTACCTGGTGGGCATATAGATTTTGGCGAAGATATTAAAGCAGGTCTCAGGCGTGAAATTGCAGAAGAATTTAGCAAAGAAATCACTCTCGGCGACCCGTTTGCCACATTTACCTACACAAACGACGTAAAGGGCACCCATTCTATCGAAACCGTCTACTTCGCACAGTTTGTTGGCAGTACCGACGTTACCGTCCACCCCGAAGATCACTCAGGCTACAAATGGCTCAGGGAATCAGATCTCCCCGAGATGCTCGAAGGCACCAGCAAAGACGAAAACGACGCAGAGTACCAAATCATCCAGCGCGCATTCAAGCTTCTGCGAGGTGAGCCGCTTAATTTCGGTGCATAATACTTAGATTTTTTCCTTAATTAGTAGTAAAATCAAGTATATTGTATAGATGCAAAATTAAGAGGAGAAGAACATGGGAGAAAGCTACTACGACCGAAAAGCAAGGGAGGCACACGAGGCCGTAGAAAGGCGATCACGAGATGCCCACAGCTCCATGGAGCAACGCAGACATGGAAAGCAGCCCGACGCACGAGACACACCCCGATATAAACAAGGCGGCGAAGGTGATTCTGAGTCAGAGACAGAATCAGAAACTCCTGTAGCTTCGGGTGACACCCTTATGCTTAATATGACGCTCGCATCAGCCGTAGTACTTGGCGCGATTGCCGTGAAAAAAGCATTCAGCAGCCAGCGCTAATGCGTGTGCGCCACAGTAAAACAGAGTCACTTAATACTACTGCACGCAAGCTTAGTAGTGAGCAGATTATCCGAGGCACTCAAACCCTTGAGCTCCTATCGATTGAGGCAGACTATATTGATGATATTCGCATCACTCCTCCTAGTTGGGAGGCAAATGCTGCCAAGACAATCGAGCATGCCGACGTAGTATTTGTCGAGTATTTCCCGCCAGAACTTGAACGGAATATTCCACAGCTACATGAGCTTGGTGAATACTCACGCAAAATTACTGACACATACGGCCGTATTGCAGATATTGCACATGCCGCCAACAAGTCAATTGCCGTTGCAGATATTGCTAATCGGCCACTTTTCGAGATATATCAAATGGGCTTGTATCCGTCGCTCGGCGCTATGGCTGTAGCATGCGCACGCCAGGGCGGCATAGCGGGCATGGCCGGCGTAGTACTCAGCGAAGCATACATCGCGGGCGGTGCCTACCAAGCGCTACGCAATGTCGGCGTACATAGCCCTACACCCAGCACCATAGAGCGATATACACCCAATGCTACTGACGCGCGACGCGCACTAACAGCGCGAGCTATAGCCCAAACAGCACAAGCTCTTCCGTCCGATACCTCGCTAGCGTACATTGCCGCTCCAGCACACATCAACCGCATAAAGGCTATGCTCACAGAGCAAAAAACAGTAGCAGATTCAGCAAAAGCCGTCATATATAAACACCTCGTCGGCCTCGATATATCCACGCGTCTTTATATACCAACTGAAGATGGTTGGGAGCTGGTATCAAATACGCCAATCCGTTAGAAGTTGTTGCATTTTCTAGTCGCCATAGTAATCATAGGCATCACCCCTGTTAAATATTGACTGATAGTAGTGTTTATGGTAAAATATAACTGTAGCTCCCTAGGGAGTGAACGGACAGTTTGTCAGTATTTATCGACAGTTTCGGAACCTCGTATTGGAGAATGCCGTGAACCTCAGCCCTAGCGCCATCAGCCTTGCGCTGATGGCCGTCGCGGCGCTGTTCGGGCTCATACTGATCCGCAAGGGTCAGCGCGACCGTGAATGGCACCTCGTCGTCCGTCGACGCAACACACAGACGCGCCGCTACGCCCTCGTGGTGATCGGTCAGGGCATCATCATCGCCGGTGTCGCGTGGCTCGTCGCCGTCAGTTCCGCAGACGACATCCAGCAAGCCATCGGCCTGTGGTTCACCAAGGGGCCGATCGGCTATGGCGTGGCCATCCTGTCGCTGCTCGCATTCGCGTCGCCGCTCATCACAGTCCTCGCGCTGGTCAACATCCTGCGGCGCCCGAGCGAGATGGCCCACGGCGGGGAAGAGAAGTACACGTACTGCTTCACCAAGAAGCACCGTCAAGGCAAGTGCCAGCTCGTCCGTATCGAGGTAGTACTCGATCTCAAGACTGGCAAGGGCAAGCAGATCCGCACGCCGATCTGATGCAACGGCCGACATGTCCAAAGCGGCGCCTCGGTGGGTAATTCCACCGGGCGCCGCCTTAGCCAAACTATTTAACGCGTTTGAATATTTTGTCTAGGATTAAACTCTAGTTCTGCTCGCTAATCGCTGCCATCAGCGAGTTTTCATCGCGACGTGGTTTGCGGCTGCCGCCGAAGCCGCTGCGTTTAGCGCCTTGGCCTTGGTTGCCTTGTGGGCGTGGACCACGGTTATCACGGTTGCCGTTACCGGCACCAGCTGGGCGACGTTCGCGCCATTCACTGCGTGAGTTACGATCAGGTCGCTCGCGACGCTCTTCACGCTCTGGGCGATCAGCGCGTGCGCCCTTTTCTGGTACAAAGGTGAGGGCAGAACCAGTCTTGCCACCACGACCAGTACGACCAATACGGTGCACATAGTCATCATAAGTAGTTGGGGTGTCAAAGTTAATCACGTGGCTCACGTTAGGAATATCGAGACCTCGTGCCGCAACATCGGTCGCGACAAGCACGCTTACGCGTGAGTTTTTAAAGTCATTAAGCGCACGGTTGCGTTGGCCCTGTGACTTGTTACCGTGAATCGCCACTGATCGAATACCAGCTTTATCAATCATGTCAGAAAGACGCTGTACGCCAAACTTTGTTTCACCAAAGATAATTGTCTTTTCAAGCGTCTCACCGTTTAGGAGGTCCATCAAAAGATTCTTTTTATGCTCTGGGTCGGTGTAACGGACAACATCCTGGTGAATGTGGTCGTTAGTTTCGGTCACCTTAACAGAAACATACTCTGGCTCGCGCATGAAGTCGTTAGCGATTGCTTTCACACCGTCGCTAAATGTTGCGCTAAAGCAAAGGGTCTGGCGCTCGACAGGGAGCTGTGATGCAATATTACGAATATCGTTCACAAAGCCCATATCAAGCATGCGATCAGCCTCGTCAAGCACAAAGTGGTCAATCACGCCAAGGCGGAGTGACTTACGCTCGATGTGGTCTTTAATACGACCTGGCGTACCAATAATGATGTGTGGGCCACGCTGCAAACCACGAAGCTGTGGCACAATGTTTACACCACCAACAAGTAGCACTGAGTAAAGCTTCATGCCAGCAGAAAACTTACGGAATTCGTCGTCAATCTGCGTCGCAAGTTCACGGGTAGGCGCCATGATCAGCACAGAGCCGAGCTTGCGGTCGTTGTTGAGGCTGTTAATAATAGGCAGCAAGAATGCAGCCGTCTTGCCAGTACCGGTGTTTGCAAGACCAATTACATCCTTGCCAGCCATTGCGAGAGGAATCGTCTGATCCTGAATCGCACTTGGCGTGTCGAATTTCATAAATTCAAGGTTTTTCTGGATTTGCGGGGCGAAGTTAAAGTCTGCAAAACGGTGCGTAGGTTGGTACGCATTTTCGTCATTGTGCTTCTCAACAACATCCGTGTTGATAAACTTCGATTCGTGAATATATTGTTTAGACTGGCGGTTTTTACCGCGGCTTGTTCGGCCGCCATTACGGCGCGGCGCGCCATCAAAAGATCGTTTCTTGTTATACATAGTGGATGCCTTTCAGTTCATCAAATATGGTGATGAATCGCTGTGTAATATTAGGTGAGCATCCATCCGAATTTTAGGTAAAAAGATACGTAAAACTTCCTCTTATTATAAATCAAAACCCTCATGAAGTCAATATAGGAGAGATATAAAATGTCTAGAAATGAAACACCCGCCCGCCCGCACCTCTTTCCGAGACACGGGTGGACGGGCCGAAGGCCGCCGAGGCCTTCATGATGTCGCGACACTGGGCTTGCGCCGCAGCTCCGGCCACAGGAGCCAGATCGCGAAGCCGAGCAACACGATCGAGCCGAAGCCGGATGGGTTCATCAGGTAGACCAGCGCGAAGCCAGCCTGAGGGATGACCAAGACCACCTTGCCGGTCACGTCCTGGTCCTTGACGGGCCAAGCGTCGGGCGATGGGTTAGCGTCGCCCTTAGTGATGATGAGGCCGTTCTCGTCACGCTTGATGAAGCGATGCGTGATGGTCTCGTCACCGCCGCTCATGGTGTGATGGCGGTAGGTGATGATGTCACCCTGGCGGTACGACGTCCCCTCGTCTACGACGATCAGTGCCTTCAGTGGCAGAGCGGGGGTCATCGAGTTGGTGTGGATGGGGTACAGCTGGTAGAACAGGGCTACGATGATCGACAGGGCCAGCAGGCCCGCGACGATCAGCGAAAGCAGCACCTTCAGTACCACTCTCAGATGAGACATCACACGAATCCTAATCGTTGGTCGGGTGGGGCCCGGCGACTTCGTCAGTCGCCGGGCCCCACCGCGGGGAGGAGGAGAGGTCGCCTTACGGCAGGTGACCCTCCTGGACACCGGCCACCGCGAAGGGCAGGCCGTTGCCCGTTCCGTCACCGGACCGAGTGGTCACCTGGCCGGGAACCGGGTAGGGGTTGAACACCCCGCCGCCGGTGGAGTGCGTCGCCGCACCCTGGACCCCGCCGAGCTTGTCCGCGTACCGGAACTTGAACGTGAACGTGCCGGTGTGGTTGACCGTCAGGCCCTCCTGCAGCTTGAGCTGCGCGGGGAGGCCGGAGGTACCGTTGTTCGGCTTGTCGTTCAGATTCGCGTTCGCGTACACCTCCGTGCCGTTGACCGACACGTGCACCTCACCGTACGTCCCCAGGCTGTTCAGGGCGCTGAGGGCCGTGAGGTTCGGGAACGTCAGGTACGCGTCCTCGGGCACGGTGCCGGTGTTGGTGTACGTCACGGTCACGGACTTGTAGTCGCCGGGGAGCATGTCGTCCCAGGCGAAGGTCGGGTCATCGATCGCGGCACCACCTTCGGTGCTGATCTTGACCTGGCCGATGGTCCCGGTCACACCGCCCTTCTTGACGTCCTCCAGGTACGCACCGGTCTGACCGGCGGCGTGGAAGGCGAGTCCGATCGCGGCCAGGAGGGCCACGACGGCGATGGCGATGCGGGGGTTGATGCGTCGGATGATTCCGGGCATACGGGTCTCAACTCCTCAAATCATGCGCTAATAAGCGCGCTGCCCCAGGCGGGGCATTGGAATGAATTATAATATAATATTTACTTTATGTCAACGATATACCTGAATAGTTTATTGGAACGTGCCAATTATGCCGCTCATGCTCACACGGTATATACTAGGTATATGACTAAGCACACAGAAGAATTCAAAGTAAACGGTGAAGATCTACTAAAAAAGGTTAAGGAGATCATTGCCGAAGGTAACGCACGTAAAATTACCGTCAAAAGCAAAGAAGGTAAAAGCATCGTTGAGCTCCCGCTCACCATTGGTGTCGTTGGCGCAGCACTTGCACCACTCCTTGCGGCCGTTGGTGCAATCGCAGCACTTGTCACCGAGTGCACGATTGTTGTCGAACGCGAAGAAAAGTAATTACTGCAACGATAAAATTAAAACGGCTCAGATAAATGAGCCGTTTTAAGTAACTACAATGTAAACCTAGTAATTCCAATTTTTCTGCCAAGTTTGCATCTCATCAATTTCTTTGGTCTGTGCAGAAATAATATTCTGCGCCATCGTTTTTACTTCTTGATGTTTTGCATTTGTCAGGGCAAGCTCCGCCATGTCAACAGCACCCTCATGGTGGGTGATCATCTCGCTAATAAACTTCTTATCAAATTCATCACCTTTTAGACCCTTAAGGCTACTCGACATCATCGACATATCCGATGACATATTCATAGAGCTCGTATCGTGCGACATGGTATCGTCGTTCATATTCTTAGGCTGTTGAATAAGCACTGCTCCTGCGCCCGCGCTAAACGCAACAAGAGCAGTTATAGCTACCGTAATAATCATTTTCTTTTCCATAGCACCTCCTTTATAGATTAAGAATGATCGTGATGTGAATGGGTAAGTGCATGTCCCTTACCACGTTTCAATAGGTAAATATTCACAGGCCATGCCGCAACAAACGCCGCCGCGAGGGAAACTGTACGACTAATCCAGTAGATTGGATGCGTAAGATCTTTGTTCATTGCGCCAGGCACAAGAAGCATTACAAGATTATCGACAATTGTCATCGTCAAGATCGAGACGGTATCAGCGGCGAATACTAATTTTATTGCCTCAATAAACTTCATGCCCGATCGAACAAGTGGCCATGTCGAAACAGCATACCCAGAAATAAACGATAGGGTAGCAGCGAGCAGTACAGTTTGGTGCGGTTCAAATCCATAGTGCGTACCGATCGTAACCCCGATCATTTCACCAATAGCGCACCCAAGCAAACAGTGAATTGTCGCGCTCGCGGCCATCTTGTTAACCGAATGATTCATCACAGGAGCATCCGTATATCTGCTTGGATGTGCATCAAACTGTCGCACACAGTCGTCGCAGCACAGGTAGTAGTCCTTGCCATCTACTGTTCGCTTGCGTCCCGCAGCTTCGGCTTCTTGTTTATTCACCGGCACGTGCGCGACAGGGCATGTAGCGAGTTCTTCAGGCGTGCCTGTTACAGGATGATTGTGATGTGAATGATCCATTATTTACCTCGTATGTTATTGAGTTCATATAGCTGCGTAAGTTCGGCAACGGCTTTCTCTGTGTCGCCGTGCGCCATCATATGTGCTACATGAGTACGCAAATGGTTCTCGAGCACCATTTTATTGAGCGATGCCAGCGATTTCTGAATCGCCAAACTCTGCGTCAAGATATCCATACAATACGCATCATTCTCGATTTGCTTCTCGAGACCTTCAATCTGACCCTTGATAATTTTTAGGCGGTGAATTGACCGTGATTTCGTATCTTTCATGTCTTTAGTGTATACCCCTAGGGGGTATACGTCAATACGCAATGTAGTACACTGATATTATGAGTCAACGTAAGCGTAAACGAACAGATCTTCGCAATATATCCGACGACGACCGAGCATTCGTTGCCGAGATGCTTCGCGAGCGTATTTACGCCACTATCACATTACTTGCAGTAGTAGCAGCTCTCTGGCAACACTCCGACGAACACCAGCCGCTTGGCGCTATTGGGGTTATTCTTGGTACCGTTGTAGCACTCTGGCTTGCAACGCTCGTCGCCGCACGCATCTCATACACCGCAGTTCACGGCAGCATGGTCCATAAAGAACCAAAGTATCTCGAGGCCAGCAAAGCTGCGTCCGGATTACTTATACCGGCAAGCACGCCAATCCTATTCATTTTGCTCTCAATGACCAGCCTCTTTTCACTCAAAACAGCCTTGTTTATCGGGGTGATCTCATTACTCGCATCGCTATTCTTCTTTTCAGTTATGTCAGGTAGCCGCGTTACTGACAGCAAAGTAAAACTACTGGTTTTTAGCGCCATGCAAACCCTCATTGGCGTTGGTGTAGTGCTATTAAAACTCGCTGTAGAGTAATAAAACAAAAAGCACCATACAAGGTGCTTCGATAATTTCAGGGTTCGATACCCACCCCGACCACACACCCGAACAAATGGGTGGCAGCCGGGGCGAGCAGCGAAGGGAGGTCTCAGATCGAGGGGAGACCCAGCCAGCCCAGTACGACGTCGACCACCGCCAGGGCGATCACGATCAGCAGCCACACCGGGTGAGTGCGCATCTGCCGCCAGACGACAGTCAGCGCGGCCCGCATATCGGGGGCAGCGTGAAGTTCCTCGGCACGAGCCGAGCGTCGGCGCGTACGACGCTGGCGAACGAGGGCAGCGGTAATGAACACCACGCATGCCACGAACGCCAGAGGAGCCAGATGCGGATGGTCCACGACCAGCTGAGCCGTCACGACGACGGAAAGCACGAGCAGAGCCACGTACGCCCAGCCCGGCACGACAACCTGCCTGAGCAGGAAGTTTGTACGGCCCGGGGCCCGAGTGTCGTTGTCCACGACATTCTCCTTCGCAAATACATTGGACCGGCCTTTCTGTGGCCGGAACACGTTCCCATATCGTAAGACACGCCTCAGTGAATATATATTATACCATACTTAAGCATAATAATCAATGTAAGCTGTTGACCTCACAATATTTTTATGCTAAAAAGATAGTATGAACAGATTAGATTCATATCAGCAGCAGATTTCAAACACCGGCAAGCAGCTCGGCATGTTTGATGGTGGCGTTGTAGCCGGCGCAACTGGTATGGCTTATCTTTCTCTCTAATTAAACTTACATTACGACACTAGATAGGCCTCCAAGAGGTTTATCTGTTCGTAGCAGCTCTTGGCGGCCCATCTGGTCTCGGAAAACCGAGGCCTCAACAGAAAGGAGAGGACCAATGGCATTTGGCCCAATTATGCGACTGAAGGTCGGGGAGCTCAACATTGAACTCGCGCCGCTCACGCGCGAATCGATGAGCGAGTTCGTCAATCTCACACACGGTGGTGGCATGCAGCGCTACAGCGTGACACGCTACCTCGGCAGGCAAATCGCACCTGTACTCGAGGACGAAACCGACTGGTTCGACAAGGTGCGTAAAGACGCGACGAGCATCATCTGGGGTATCTGGGTGATCGATGGCGACAATCGCGCACTCATCGGTAACTCAAGCCTCAACGGCATCGGCGAAGACGGCCACAGCGGATTCATCCGCCAAACCACCAGTGGGTCCATGATCTTCCGCCCAGAGTACTGGGGGAAGGGCATCGCGAGCGCCGCACACAAGGCACGTACTTGGTACGCATTCCAGCACCTCGGGTTGCACCGCATCAAATCAGCGGTCATCCAGGGCAATGGCGGCAGCAGCAAAGCTCTCGGTCGCAGCGGATACACCTACGTGTACACCGAGCGCAACGAAGCCTTCGTCGACGGGGAACTCCGTCATCTTGACTGTTTCGAATGTCTCAACCCGCTCGACCTCTTCTGGAAGCAATGGTGGCACGGTGACCGTCCACCCCAGGCCTCTCTAAACGCACGTAAGCTCACGCTTGACACCCTCAAGTGGGCCGAGGAAAACGTAAAGCTCGCGTAACAAAATACCCTCCTTTTGCGCAGCGCCGCTGTGCGAGAGGAGGGTATTAAAAATGCTCGGGCCTTGCCGAGCGAATAAATTCAGGGGTCGTGCCCTGACGGCCGCGCATGTAGCGCAGGCCGCCAGGGCGTAGGTCTCGACTCTTCCACGAAGTGCTGTCAGTCGTCGTCGCCGACGAACACCGTCTGGAGGAAGAGCCCCGGCTCGGCGAAGTTGATGTCCACCTGAGCGGGCATCCGCTCGTTGCGGCTCCATCGCCCCAGGAAGTCAGCCATGCAGGCACCCAGCGCGACCGCCGGGTACACGACCGTGCGTACGGTGCATGGCAGATCCACGGCCTCTTCGTCGTCGAACAGCCAGTACTTCTCGTACCAGTCGATGTGGGCCGAGTTGAACGGCTCGATCGCGAACAGCGACGCGTGCCGGCCGCCGATGCGGCCGTCCAGGTACAGGAACACGTCACCGGCGAGCACGTGTCGCCAGATCTCCTTGCGCGCCGGCATGCCGTCGACGCCCGAGATCACCAGGCCACTGAGCGGCTCCTGTCCGGTGTAGTACTCCTGTACGATCTCGACTTCGAGTGCGTCGTTGTCGAGCAGGTACTCCTTAGCCCGCTCCACCTTGGCGCGGTACATGTCCTTCGACCGGTAGATCAGGTTCGTGGCGACGTTACGGTCCTCGACCACGTCCGGGTCGTACAGGCGGAACCGCCTGAACCCCATGGTGAGGATGGTGGGCAGGATGGACGCCCCGATGCCGCCGACACCGATCACGGTGACGACCTCGTCGACCCTGCTGGGGTCGAAGATACCGATCTGGTCGCTGAAGTTCGCTTCGAACGCCACGGCGGGCGCCTCAGACGTCGGAGTTGTCACAGCTTTACCGTACCTTTCGTGAGGTTGGATTACTTGTCGGACATCCCGACCAGCGCGTGAAGGCCGGGCCAGGGAGAAACCACTTTGGGCTCGATGACTGTCACCATATCGGCGACATCACGCTCCGCCCGAGCGACCAGGTCCCTCGGTGCGAGGTCGTACACGACGACCTCCATTTCGACTCCGAACCGAACGGGTCGGAAGGCGTCGAAACGAGCGTGAACCTGGTTGTCACGGTTCGTCACGAGCGAGATACACCACTCCATGCCTGCAGCACCGAAGCCCTCGATGTTGCTGAGGTCTGTCGCGCTGAAGTAGGACTCGGCCGGGTGGCTGTGCCACTGAAGACGCAGCTGGTCATCTCGACCCGCCGCGACCGCAGCCTCAGCCGCCAGGGCGAAGCTATCGCCACTGATTTCGGCAGACCCGATCGTGACCTCCTGAGGCACGATGAACACGTCATTCGACGTCTCCACGTAGAAGGTCCTGGGGTCGCCGACGAGCGGCTGCACATAGGCAAATCCGCTCACCTCGCTCTTGCGAGCGGCAGCGACGTAAGCACAGAGCATGTACCACGCCGAACGGCTCAGCATGAGCCGCGGTGCGACAAGACCCTCTCCGCTGGTAGAACCAATGGGCGTGTCGAGCTGCACAATGAGCTCCTCGTTGATGTGGAAGGGCTGTTAACCCTTCATCTGCTGACAAGGGGTGAAACCTAGTAGTATACTATAACATAAATATCTATAAATGAAAATAGGCCAGATTTCTCTGACCTGCCTGCGCACTGCAGGACTTTGTTGCGCGGAGCCCTAGAGCACCGCTGCCGAGCCATAATTTTTCATATGAGCGGCTCGTGGTCGACTTGGTCGAGGTGATGGAGACCAGCAGTAGCCTGCCTGCTCAACATCATACCTCGGCCAAATCGGCCGTGCAGCGGTGCCCTAGGACACCATAATGTGCGGCGCGCTAGCCGCAGGAGCGGCCGGAGCCGCTAGAGGGGAAGAGGTCAGCCGAGGCGGACCTTGGGCGCCCCGGTGACCTGACCGGTCGCCGAGGGCAGCGAGTCGTCCAGACCCACCGTCTGACCGTCCGCGACCGCGGAGAGCCTCGCGACGGTGTCGTCCGGGGTCGGCAGGCCGAACTGCTCGGCCGCCGCGACGAGGACGTCGCGCGCGGTGTAGCCGTCCGCGACCTCGATGGTGGCGGTGCCGGTGACACCGACGATCTTGACCGTAGCCTGAGCCATGAGTTTCCCTCCCAGGAACTCTTGTGGCCTGGCATCCGCCAGACCAACATGCACACTACCTGTGCGCTGTATACGAATATACATTACAGAAGCGTGCTTGTCAAACATATTTTATAATTTCTTTCTGCGCGGCCCGCACATGCGACAAGTTCGTCGCATGTGCGGGCCATCGCTGGTTCGTCACACTCTCACAGAATGGCGCTGACAGCCTCGGCAATCCAGCGCCGCCGAGGCCGACGACGCGCCGTGACGGTGCGAGGCATCCACACGGCGTCGTCATCGATCTTGACGAAGTAACTGCCGAGATCGTAGTAGGAGAGTTCGGACTCGTTGATGGAGTTCAACGAGTTGATCGCGAGGTGCAGGAACGCGCTGAAGCTGCCCAGTTCGAACAGTTCGGTCAACTCCGCTGCGCGATTGCCGAAGCAGAACCACGTGCGGTACCTGCAGCACCCACACCTGTAGTCGTAGGGCCAAGTGTGGTAGTACATACCAGCCGAGCGTGCTTTACGCGTCTGTCGCGTCTCGATGACCGCCGCGGACTCACCGTGGTGACGGTAGAACACCAGTTCGTAGTCGCCCAGGTCGTACCGCTGGCCGTTGTAGACCATAGTGGTACGCACGTGGACGACGGGGACCAGCCCCTTGCCGTCTACGTTCTCGAACCTGACGCCCATGACGCCCGGAAGGGATGTCATGTAGTACAGTTCTTTCTTTGCCGCCTCCTCATCGAATTCGAGATTGTCAACCGACGCCTGCAGCTTCTTGAGCTCGGCGCGCTTCTCGGCGAGCTCTCCGTTAAGAGCACGGAGCTCGTCGGTGGAGCGCTTCAGCCGCACCTTGTAGTCGCTCAGGTCACGCTGTGCCTGGGCAAGCGCGTCCTTGGCCTCGGCGCGCACCAAGAGATCAAGCGTACGATCAAGCGCTCGCGCAATCTCCGGTGCAATGCCTCGCCAAACAGGCTCGGACTCAGCAGTGTCGAGCTGAAGCCGGTACTTGCTCCGCGCCGCACGACACACGCGCTCAACGAGCGCATTTGCCAGGCCCACGAAGTCACCCTGCCGCAGTAGCTCTCGGTAGCTCCGAGGGCTCTCGTACAGACTGCTCTGGATCACCCCTTCTTTTGTGTCGACAAGACGATCCGCCTGCGTGGCGATGTGCCGCTCGGTCGAGATGTCCGTCTGGATGAAGTAGAGGTAGTGGCCCATGAGGTTGTCGAGGTTGAACTCGAAGTCACCGACATAGCGGGACTCCCCGTCCTCCTGCTTGTGGGCACGGAGGTGAAGCACCAGTCGACCCGCGCTGTTGACGCGAATGCCGAGAAGGGAGGGCTCGTACATCAGTTCGAGCAGACCCTCTTCGTACATGCTGACATCGGAAAGCTCCGCGAGCTTGCGCTCGCATTGCGCAACCGACTCGACACTCTCGGCCACCTCGCGGCGGTAGCTCTTGATGCTGTCCATCGCGTCGCTGCGTGAGTACCCGATTTCCTGGATACGCACATCGAGTCGGCGGATACGCTCCGCCACCGATTTAGCCTGATACCTGCGCACGAACGCCAGGTACTGATCGACGAGGTCCGGGGGCATCCCGTGCCACTTGGGCAAGGGAGGCCGTTTCCTTAAGGTGCGTGTCATCACTTCTCCTGGTGGGGACGATTTACCAGCGATAAACCCCGAGTCCGTAAACGGCCGGGGTCACAAAATCTACGATACAATATTTATCGCGTAATTACAAGTGCCCACCTCTATAGAATTAGATGAATTCTCGCGTAATCGATTCCTTCGCCGTATGCAAATCTTTTGGTGCACCAGCAAACACAATACGCCCACCAGCTTGTCCAGCCTCAGGGCCCACATCAATAATCCAATCTGCCTGGCGAATCACATCTAAGTTATGCTCGATCGCAATCACTGTGTTACCACTATCAACAAGCCGGTTAAGAATTGCGAGTAGGCGAGCAATGTCCGACATATGCAAACCAGTCGTCGGCTCATCTAATACATACATACTCCCGGATTTGTGCAGCTCACTCGCCAGCTTCACGCGCTGACATTCACCACCAGAAAGCGTACTCAGCGGCTGGCCGAGCGTGAGGTAATCAAGTCCAACATCAAACAATGCCTGCAGCTGCTTAGTGACAGTAGGGTTCTCGAAAAAGCTCACCGCATCGGCAATCGTCAGGTCAAGCACCTCTACAATATTCTTGCCATGCCACTGGTATTTCAGCACTTCCTCTTTATAGCGTTTACCCTCGCAAATTTCACAAATCGTTTTGGCTTCTTCTACGTACGCGGCCTCAACGGCAACATAGCCCGTACCTTGGCAGTTTTCACACGCACCCTTCGAGTTAAAGCTAAACAAGCTCGCATCAACATTATTCTCTTTCGCAAAACTCTTGCGGATTTCGTCCATCACACCCGTGTAGGTAAGTACGTTCGAGCGGCTATTTGCCGCTACAGGGGACTGATCAATCACAATCGAATCAGGGTGCTGTTTTACAAATGTCTGGTTAATCAACGAGCTTTTACCCGATCCAGCCACCCCTGTCACGGCAGTAAGAATACCGGTTGGGATAGAGACATCGACATTATGCAGGTTATTAGCATGCGCGTTCTCAATACGAATCTCGCCTGTCGGCGTGCGCACATCAGCTTTTAATTCTAGGTGCTCACTCAGCGCCTTACCAGTCAGCGTGTCGGATTTCAACAAACCTTCGTACGTGCCTTCAAACATAATCTCACCACCGCGCGACCCAGCGCCAGGACCGACATCAATTACGTGGTCAGCAACTTTAATGACATCTGGGTCGTGTTCAACCACAATCACCGTGTTGCCATTATCGCGCAGCTTTTTCAGCAGCTCGTTTAATCGGTGCACGTCACGCGGGTGTAGCCCAACACTTGGCTCATCAAAAATGTACATTACATCGCTCAGTGTCCCGTTAAGGTATTTCACAAGCTTCACGCGCTGCGACTCTCCACCAGACAGCGAATCAGTCGTACGGTCCAGGCTAAGGTAGTTAAGCCCAATCTCGTTCAAATGATTCAGACGATCGCGCAGCATTGCAATAAGCTTCGCAACTGATGAGTCCTTAATTGCATCCAGCGCATCAAGCAAATCATCAATCTGCATCGCGTTGTAATCAGCAATGTTATGGCCGTTAATCTTACTCGCAAGTGCCGTTTGATTTAGCCGCGCGCCATGACAAAGCGGGCAGGGCGCCATCGCCATAAACGGCTTCACAATCTTTTGCGTTCGTGCCGACATCGCCGAAAGATCGCGCGTCACATATTTCGTTGTAAAACGGCGAGCAATGCCCTCATAGGTCATATTAATCCCAACGCCTTCGAGCTTCACCTTGCGCGTTTCGCCGTACAGCAATTCATCCATCTCAGCCTTGGTGTAATCGTTCAGCTTCTTATCTGGGTCAATACCAGTTGCCGCAACAACCTGTTTCCAGTACCAGCCATCAATGTTATAATCTGGCAATTTAATGGCACCTTCGTTAAGCGACAGGGAAGTATCAAGCGCAGCTTCGATATCAAGCCCCATGTTACTACCTAGGCCCTTACATTCCGGGCACATACCCGCCGCGTTGTTAAACGAAAACATATATACTTGTGGTACATTTGGCTGGCCAATGCGCGAAAACAGGCGACGGATCAGCGGCGCAATATCGGTCACCGTACCTACAGTCGAGGTAGAGCCACCGCCAAGTTTGCGCTGATCTACAATAATTGGCATGTTCAGGTTTGCAATACTGTCCGCCTCTGGCTGTTTCACTTTTGGCAAAAAGTTGCGCACAAATGCGCTAAAATTTTCGTTGAGTAATCGCTGGCCTTCAGCCGCAACCGTATCAAATACAATTGAGCTTTTACCCGATCCAGAGACACCAGTAAAAATAGTAATCTTATGTTTTGGGATCTGCAGGCTCACATTTTTGAGGTTATTCTCACGTGCGCCAACAATTTCAATAAAGCCATGGGTATGTTCTGTCATTCTTCGTTAAACTTCCTTAAAGTGAGGGTTATAAATTAATCCAAGCAATTGGCCATTTGGCTTTTTAACCGTTGCAACCACAATATCATCACCAGTCTCGGTCACTGGCTCGTAAATTTCACAACCACTTGCAATAAAGTGGTCGACCGCCGCATTGACGTCATCGACGCCAAAGTATGTGCGCGGACCATCGTTCATATCACCATTCGGGTCAAGGCCAAGCTCATATCCGCCAACATTAAACCCAACATAAAACGGCTGATCAAAATATGGCTCTACACCGAGCACGTCTGCCCACCACTTTTTATCGGTTGCTAAATCATTCGATGGATAGATGAGCGTGCGAAGACCTAATAGTTTCATATATCTATCGTATCAGACTTCGTGCGGCCATATAATGTGCTCGCTGCTCCTGCGGTAAATGTTCAATAGCATAGCGCAGGGTAGTGCGCGGCATTGTCGCGGCATGGAGGTCTAAAAACTGCAGCAAGATGTCGCGACTCACGCGTTTGCCAATTTCACGCAGCATCCAGCCGACAGCCTTTTGTATCAAATCATGATCATCATGTAGTAGTATTTCTGCGATCACCAGCGCATCGTCAGCTTTACCCTGCATAATGTCCGCAAACGTCGCAATCATTGCGATGCGACGGTCCCAAATACTATCCGAACAAGCAAGCGAGGTAAGTACATCAAGCCTATCGCTACGCTGCGCAAGTTCTGTTCCCAAAATATATCCCGCGCTACTATCAACCAAATCCCAGTTATTCACATGTGCCTTATGGGCAATATAGAAATCATAAATCGCAGCACGCTCTTGCGGGGAGCCTTTCTTGTACTGTCCCACCAAAATAAACAACGCCAGCAATCGATCATCATGCCACTTGCTGGTAATGAGCTTGTCGAGCTCGGCAAGTGACAGCTTCGCAAACTGCTTAGCGACACCACGCGTTGCCGGTACGCCGCACGCCAAAAAGAAATCACCCTCAGAATATCCGCCAGGGTAGGCCTTGAAAAATTTGGCGGTCGATTCCACTCGCTCAGGTCGCGAAAATGTGCGAAGTTCACGCTGTGCTGCTTGTGCTGTCATTAGTATATCCATATCTAAAACAAGTATAGCCTAAGGCTTGCTGCGACAACAAAAACGTGTGTATACTACATATATTATGATCCCGCGGGATCCACTATGCGCTGAATGTTTGGACGGCCAAACCGCTGACGCTTCTAAAGAACTAAATAATCTAAAGGAGGCATTAATGGACCGACGTATTACAACACGTGGCATTATCTATAAAAACGGTAAAATCTTTGCGCAAAAGCTCAAGCGAGGCGAGGGGACAACAGATTACTGGTGCACGCCAGGCGGCGGACTCGATCCACATGAATCACTGCAGGCGGGATTGGTCCGTGAAATGATCGAAGAAACAGGCGTATCGCCAGAAATCGGCAGATTACTCTACATACAGCAATACCGCGAAGATACCGGGCGCGAATACCTCGAGTTCTTTTACCACATTACTAATGTCGAAGATTACGAAACCATCGACCTCGCGAGCACTACGCACGGTGAGATTGAGGTTGCCGAGTACGGATTTGTTGACCCAAGCAAAACAGTAGTTTTGCCAAAATTCTTGCAGAGTGCTGATATAGCAAAAGATATCGAGTCAGCACAAGTACAAGAATTCAGCTACCTATAATCCCGTAAACGAAAACACGGCCTGTCTCCGCGGATCACTCCACAGGGACAGGCCGCTTGGCGCCATTGCTTTGTTCTATGAGTCAGAGTCACGGTCGTCACGCTAGCGTCTCAGATCGTCCAACCTGAGGGTGGCCCAAAACGCGCCAACCGTGGCAGCCAAACCAGCGAGTGAGCCGATCGTGATGAGTGCACCCATGAAGAGTTCAATGACCTCTTCAGGGCCCGCGTTCAAATCAACATCGCTCATCGGATGCATTTCCGACAGCCCATGGATGAAGATCACAGCCCCTATCCAGAGTGCCGCCAAGAATAGCGTACTGAAGGCTGGTATGATCACAAGGATCACCGCCGCAATTGCAAATCCATCTTTGCGCGCAATCATGCCATTCCTAGCTTAGAAACTTCTGCTTCGAACAGGCGATAATATTACACAACACAACGCCAGCTAAAGTCAATAGCAGCAAAATAAAAGAGCCGGGTTGCCGGCTCTTTCTTTTACTTCTTCAACCATCCGCCACCTTCAGATTTCTCGTAGCCAGCTTTCTTCACAGCCGTCCACGCAACCTTATGCGCAGTCTCTTCGCGGTCCGCGTCACCACGCCGTTCACTCGGCTTTGCGTACTCATCATACGCGCTATTAAATGCCTCTTTATATACATTCAGTGCGTGCTCAGGTAAAACATTCCTCACGCTCTCGGGGAGTTCGCTAATTGATCCGTACGGCATACTGCCTCCTTTCACTTAACGATGTGTCTACTTCTAGTATACACCCGTAGCTATGCTTGCTGGAGATCGCCATGGGCAGGGTATATACTAAAGAGGCAGGCCAGCGCAATAAATACTGGCAAAAGGAGGCGTTTATGGAAACAACTCACGATCTTACAGGTAAGAAAGTTGCACTACTTGCCGATAGCGGCTTTGAAGATTCAGAGCTATTAAAACCACTCGAAGCCGTCCGCGAAGCCGGGGCGGATGTAGATATTATTTCAGAGAAAACCGGCACTATCACCGGCAAAAACGGTCTTACTCAGGCAGTAGATAAAACTCTCGACACAGTCAGTGCAGGAGATTACGATGCGCTACTACTTCCCGGTGGTGTCGCCAACCCAGACAAAATGCGCATGAACGAAACCGCTGTAGAATTCGTCAGCGATTTCTTCACCGCAGATAAGCCCGTTGCGGCCATTTGCCATGCGCCGTGGCTGCTAGCGGAGGCTGACGTCGTGCATGGCCGTACACTTACATCGTGGCCAAGTCTCAAAACCGACCTCATCAATGCCGGTGCAAACTGGGTAGACAAAGAAGTCGTTGTAGACGATAACCTCGTCACTAGTCGCAAGCCGGACGATCTCGAAGCATTCTGTGTCGAAACCGTTAAAAAATTCGCCGAGTAGCGCTAGGTAATAATTGGAAGTTCCGCAATGTCGCGCTCTAAAATACTCGCGAGCTTATCTATCTTTTGGAACTTGCAGTATTTAATCGGCTGCCCATCGGCAGAATAAATACGATAATAGTGATCATACGCCACCGTCTCGCCCTTAAAGTTCTTCGCCTCAGTCGGCTCATCAATACGGCGAATATACCAGTCACCCGGCTCGTTTTGGAGGATTCGTTTAATCTTGGCGTAGTGATTAAAGGCCATACCTTAATGCTACACTAAAGATATGGATAGTTCATCGATTACCACTCAGCTTATCGTTGCACTCGCCGTATCACTCGGCATTAATCTCTCCATGTTCCTGATTGCGTTTTGGCGTAAGTCAGACAAACTCACCGATATTTCCTACGCCGCAACATTTGCCACTATCGCCATCTGGTCGTTCTTCGCATCCAACCAAAGCTGGTACCACGCATTACTCCTTGCAATGGTCGTACTGTGGGCAATTCGCCTCGGCGGATTCTTGCTCTATCGCGTTATCAAAAAGGGCAAAGACGCTCGTTTCGATGGCATGCGCGAAAGCTTCACAAAGTTTGGCAAATTCTGGCTAGGGCAAGCGCTTACCGTTTGGGTGATGATGATCCCGAGCGTATTTGCATTTAACGCCAGCCCTTCTCGCAACTGGCTCGTGCCAATCAGCGTAGCCGTATGGGCAATTGGGATCGTATGCGAAGCCATCGCCGACCTGCAAAAAATGGCATTCAGCAACAACCCAGCTAACAAAGACAAATGGATCGACACCGGCATTTGGCACTATTCACGCCACCCGAATTATTTCGGTGAAATCCTCGTATGGGTCGGCGTATACATTTACACGCTCGCAGGCTTACCGCTGCTCCCAGCAATCATCGGCCTCGTCAGCCCAGTATTTATTATCATCTTGCTACTATTCATCAGCGGCATCCCAATCCTCGAAAAATCCGCAGATAAACGATGGAAAGGTGACTCACGATATGATTTGTACAAAGATCAAACGCCTGTGTTAGCGCCCTCCGCAAAACGGCTCCTAAAATAGCCTTCGGTTGCAATAATAATTAGTAATTATATTTTATAATAGTTATTATGGACAACATCGAAACTCTTCTAAGTGCTACTAACATCTACATCGATGAATCGGGCCATACAGATGATTCAAATTGCAATAATATGGTGCTCGGCGCAATCTGGGTGAGTGTTACGCAATTATCCCTCTTTACGGACTCCGTAAGGACAATTAAGAAAAAACACGCTATCAGTTCTCATAGAGAAATCAAGTGGACTAAAGTTAGCGGAGCAAAGCTCGACTACTACAAAGACCTCGTTGATGCGTTTTTCAGTATAGAACAGGTTAATTACCGCGCCGTGATCATTGAAAAATCAAAAATCGACTATGAGGCGCACGGTAAAACACAAGATGACTTCTACTACACCATGCAGTACCTTCTTGTACGAACGATCGCGGAGAAGCGGTTGGGTGATATTCGCCTATTCCTTGACTATAAGGATACATGGTCCGGGATTCAGACAAAAAAGCTCGCTAAATATCTTACAAACACAGGAAGCCTCCATAATAAATCTTTGCGCGCACAACCGCTGCGCTCACACGAAGTAACTGGCCTACAGATTGCAGATTTACTTACAGGTGCAGTTATGTACGCAAATAAACCCAAGGAAAAGCAGCAATCAGCATCTAAGCGTGATCTGGTTCATTATATTGAACAACGAGCGGGGCAAAAGCTTACACAAGGCACCCCTTACAGCGCGGAAAAAGTGAATCTCCTTTTTTGGGAACCAAAAAAATGATACCGGACTGGCTTCCTGCTCAGCTCCTCTTTTCTGGGTCATCTCTGCAAGCCGATATTGATAAGTTATATACGATATATGAGACTGATTTCGTTAAAGCGCCCGCATCTATTGTTGATGGATCCCCTGTCTATGTCAACTCTCATCCAGATCCTGCCTGGGATCGCAAATACCCGCATGGCTTTACTCACATAATCACCCGTGGCAATGATGTCCGCAGCATTGACTATAGTCGAGCCTGCAAACTACCGTGGATCAAAGCCGCACTAGAAAACTATACACAGCCTGAAGTGACTGCCTTCTGGCATCATAGCTCTAGTGGAGACACTCTTTACCTGTGGCTAGCAGACCTCGACTTCGTAATCATACTAAGGCCGAAAAACGATGATTATATCATCCCAGCTCAGAAGCGAGTGATTATTACAGCCTTCTGCATAGATCAGAAATGGCAAAGAAAAGACCTTCAGAAGAAATATGCTAATTCATTCAGGCAGCTTGGCGAGATCTAGAACGCAAAAAGCGCCCATGAGGACGCTTTCAGAGCTAATCGCACAACTTGGTACGTTAACAAACCTAGTATAACACACTTTTTTAAGTGAGTCAATATAATTGGCATAATGTCAATAGCATAAGTATTTTTTTCCACACAATGATCTGTTCTTATATGTAGACACAATGACAACGATCTTAAAAAAAGTATTGACAAAGGATTACTAAGAATCCTAGTCTCGCATAATTTGCTATAATGCCTTTAATACAGTAGGGAGAGAATTAAAAGTATGTCTAAAAAACAGAGTAGCAACCTGTCTGGAGAAAGTATAGGTCTTGCGTTCGTAGGCATAGGTTTACTATGGGCGTATCTCATGCCGGCAACACTTGGTATAGCAACACCCTACCTAGCAGCAACATTTATATTACTTGGCTTCGCAGGCTTTATGGTCGAACTACAAAAAAGATTTAAAAATAGCAAGTTCCGATGGGACAATGGGGGCATAGGCCTCCTGGTCGGGGTCATCCCTGGATGGTTGTTATATATCTCCTACACCCAACTCACAGGATGGGTTCGTAGTCTAGCGTGCATGATTCTTTCAGCGCTGCTTCTAATCGGCCTCGCCGCCATTATCGACTTTATAGTAAGTATTTTTGAATATTTCGTGCAACGACAAGATAATATCAGCGGAAAACTTACCGGGCTATTGAAGTTCGTTGCTCTTGCAGCTTCGACTATCGCCGCAGTCTATGCATCACTTTCTCAGGTTATCTAATCTACCGTCCAGAGAAGATAGAAACAGCGCAACCGCCATCATCAGCAACCCAACATCCCGAAAAGTAATCACGAACTGATTCAGGCTCGAGACAATAATCCCCGCGAGCGTCAGGGCACTCAACGCCGCAGCAGCTTTACGATATTTGCCGCTCACCAGCAGCAAGCCTAAAGCAATCTCATACACCGCAATAAATTTAATCGCCACATCCAGCGCGATAAAATTACCCATAAACTGCGGCAAATAGCCAATCCACAAAAGGGGATTAAGCAGCGATGCAATACCCGCGTACAAAAACACAAACGCCAAACCCAAGCTGAGTATAAGGGCGGGCAGCTGTGCTTTATTGGCGTAAGCCTTCATATTTTTAATAATACCACTTATGTTATATGCTAGATATAGCTAAAGAGGAGGCTGTCATGAAGAAAATATACATCTACATAGCAATCGTTGCCGTTATCGTCCTTGGTGGAGTAGGTATCTACTTTGCGATGAACCAAAAGAACACCGATAACAATATGAATTCGATGAACATGAACAACTCCTCAAACGATTCAGCCAGCTCGGCAGTCGAGACCGATACGGTTAGTATTAAAAACTTCGCTTTCAGCCCAGTGAACATTTCAGTTAAAGCCGGCACCAAAGTCACCTGGACCAACAACGACTCAGCGCCACACACCGTAACTGAGACCGACAGCAAAACTGGCCCAAGCAGCGGCAATCTCAGCAATGGCGATAGCTTCAGCTTTACATTCACCAAACCCGGTATCTACCACTACGACTGTTCAATCCACCCGAACATGACGGGCACCGTAACAGTTAATTAGCTGTTACACTAAGGGTAATGAAGAAAGTTAAAGTATCTATTCAAGATGAGCACACACTCGTACTGCAAGAATCTGCAGAAAAGGGTGACCTCATCGATCTGAAATCTATTCACGAAACCGACATCGACGCTTCGACGGTCACCAGTGTCGTGAATTCTATTAAGCGCGACGCGTTTCAGGATGCGCTCAATAAAGAAAAGGCGACGCTCGAAAATAAGCTAGCACTAGAGGCGCAATTAAGAGAGCAAAGCCTACAAGATAGGATCAAATCGCTCGAACAAGAAAAAGACTCAGCAGCTAAACTAGCAGAGGCAAACGCAAAGAATGCCAGCCAAACCGACCTCGCCAAAAAAGAAGCTGAAATTGCCGAGCTCCGTGCCCAGCTAAACGCCACCACAACCGAGAAGCAACTTGCCGTTACCGAGGCCGTAGCCAGGGTAGAGAAAGAGCGTGACCAGCTTGCAAATGACCTTAAAAGCAAAGATACCGAAAGGCAATTGCTCGAAAGTTCGCTGAAAGAGAAGTTTCTAGGTGACCTCAAAGCCAAAGATGACATCATCAAGATCAAAGATGAAGAGATCGAATTCCGCAAAGATATGAAGGCCAAGCTCAGCACCAAGATGGTGGGCGAGACACTCGAGCAACACTGCGAAATTGAGTTCGAAAAGCTCCGCGCTACCGCATTCCAGCGCGCCGAATTTGGTAAAGACAACGACGCCCGCACCGGCAGTAAAGGTGACTATATTTACCGCGAGCACGACGAGCATGGCACCGAAATTATCAGCATCATGTTCGAAATGAAGAACGAAAACGATGAAACAGCCACTAAAAAGACCAACGAAAGCTTCTTAAAAGAGCTTGATAAGGACCGTCGTGAAAAGGGTTGTGAATACGCCGTACTCGTAACCTTGCTCGAAGCCGAAAGCGAGCTCTACAACAGCGGCATTGTCGATAAATCCCACCAGTTCGACAAAATGTACGTTATCCGCCCGCAGTTCTTTATCCCAATGATTACGTTGTTGCGTAACGCCGCGCTTAATTCGCTCAAATACAAATCCGAGCTTGCCGAAGTCCGCGAACAAAACATCGACATCGCGAACTTCGAAGACAACATGAACGAGTTCAAGCTGAGCTTTTCACGCAATACCGACCTCGCATTCGATCAATACACCAAAGCAATCGAAGAAATAGATAAATCTATCGACCGCCTCACAAAAGTCAAAGACAACCTCATGAAATCTGGCAACAACTTGCGCCTCGCTAACAACAAGGCCCAAGACCTCAGCATCAAAAAGCTCACGCGCGGCAACCCAACCATGCAGGCAAAATTCGAAGAAGTCAAACGCGCCAAACAGTAGCTCGTGCTACAATACGCTTATGAAAGTAGTACTCTTCGTACTTGGGTTATTTGTACTCGCATTAATAGTGCGAGTACTCCTTGGCGACAAAGACGACGACAAAAAATAGGCCGTAAACTAACGAGCCTTTTGGCTCGCACTCAGCTTACCAACTCCCCAAATAAGCACAATACCGAGCACAAGTAGGCTCAAGATTGTCGTTACAACCGACCCAGCGCCAGCGACATCTGGGTTGAGGAATGGGTACGGGTACCAGCCCGTAAGCCCACCGCGAATAAACACGTATATAACGTACGAGATAGGGAAGAGTAGCCAAAGAATCGCTTGCTTGAATGGCAGTGTACGGCGTGGTCTGTCAGTCAAAAAGTCTGCAAGCATCGCCACCGGTATAAGATAATGCAGCACGACATTATCCCACGGCACCGCAGTCAGTACCGCGTCTTCCATATGCGATAGCAGAGCAGAGAAGCCAATACCAACAACCAAGATATACACGGTAGCCGCGCTACGAAACAGATCGGTCTTCTCACTCTTACGCGCCGCAATAGACACCGCGCTAAATAGCAATGCAACGAGTACAATAATATTTGTTTCAACAGTGAAATAGCTAAAGAAATTCTCCGCCTTAAACGTGCCACGCTCGGCCGTAACGGCAATCTCGGTCACAAGAGCAGAAAACCCAAGCAGCGCGAAAAACAGTTTGTATGAAATAAGAAACGTATTACGATTAACGGTAGTTTTAGCTTGCTTCATACCCTCATTGTACCCCATACCGCTATAGGTAAAACACCGCTAATCTGTTAAAATATACCAAAAGTTCATTTGGAGGTATCGTGGCAAAACATCGTCGAAACATCTTCGGAGCATCGGGCGGCATGTTTATCGGTATGATCATCGCCGGCACCGCACTAGGGCTCTTGCTCAGTAACATACTCGTCGGTAGCATGCTCGGTGTTAGCATCGCACTCATTGTCACCGCACTCATGCGAAACAAAGAATAAAAAGGAGAAGCCTATTCAGTTCGAAACCGCAAAACGTATTTCACTCGTGCTCATCGGAGCTATTATTGCTGCAGTCGGCCTGCAGTTTTTCTTATTGCCAAACCACTTACTCGACGGCGGGGTAACAGGGCTTTCAATTATCGCGGCAAACTTATCTGGCCTGCCGCTTGGTATCTTTTTGATCCTGCTCAATATCCCATTTGTCTTTTTCGGTTATCGCCGCTTCGGTAAGCAATTCGCCATATCATCAGTTATAGGAATCATCGCACTCGCCATACTCACACTGCAACACATGCCGCACGGGTTTACTGATGTGCCAATCCTCGCCGCCGTCTTTGGCGGGGCAATCGTTGGCGTGGGCGTAGGCATCGTCGTGCGCTACGGCGGCATTCTTGATGGTGCCGATACAATCGCGGTTTTTATCGACCGTATCACCGTATTTTCGGTCAGCGAAGCCATGATGGTCATTAACGGCATCGTCATCGCGCTCGCAGGCTTCGTGTTTGGCTGGGAACACGCCCTCTACTCACTGATTGCATACTTCGTGGCGCATAAGGCCGTCGATACAACCGTAGAAGGCCTCAACGAAGCCCGCTGCGCCTGGATTGTCAGCATGCGCGTACGTGAGATTGGTACCGCCATCAACTCACAGCTCAACGAGCCCGTAACCTACATCAAGGAAAGCGACAGCGAGGGCAGGGAGCCGCACGGTGTCATGCTTGCTGTCATTACTCGGTTCGACGAACAAAAGCTCAAATCCGCCATTCGCAAAATCGACCCGCATGCCTATGTCGTCATTACCAGTGCCCACGAAGTCGTGGACCGCGTATCAGAAGGCTCACTCTACAGCGGGCGTTTGTAGCGAATCAGCCTTGGGTTTCTTCGGGTTACGAATCCCCGCAAACGACACCAAGCCACCGACGACAAACAATACTATCGATAGAATTAATCCGTTACGAAAGCCAGCAAGGTTCAGGGTATACCCAGTCACCGTACCAATTAGCGCCACGGCAACAAGCCCCGCGACACGTGCTACAACGTTATTAATCGCCGAAGCAATACCCGATCGTTTGCTGTCTACTGCACCCAGAATTGCTGCCGTGAGCGGAGCAACAGTCACAGATAATCCAATACCAAATAGCAGAATACCCGGGAGCATTGCCCAATAATTTGCTGACGCATCAATAAATAGCATCGTCACAAACCCAGCAGCCACAATCAGCGGGCCGACTGTCATAAATATACGTGGGCCATATTCACCAGATAATTTGCCAAATCGCGATGCCAAGAAGAACATCAAGATCGACATCGGCACCATCGTAAGACCTGCCGCCGTCGCCGTGTAATGCCCGACCTGCTGCACGAAAATTGTAATCAGAAACGCCACGAGCGAAAGTCCAGCATAAATACTCAGCGTCGCAATATTGCCAGCTGTAAAGTTACGCGAGCGGAATACCCCTAATGGCATCATCGGCTGCGCGGCGACCTTTTCGCGCCAAATGAACAATGCGAGCGAAACAATACCGACGCCCATCGTGCCGTAAATAAGCGGGTGAGTCCAACCAAAATGTGGTTGCTCAATCAATGCATATACAATCCCACCAAGGCTTAGTGCGCCTAAAATTGCCCCATACCAATCAATCTTTACGCGGGTCGACATATCACGCTCGTCTTGCAACTTCGCGAGCAAATACACCGTTACAGCAATCGGCAACACGTTCAGTAAAAAGATATAGCGCCACGATCCAAGATCGACAAGTATACCACCCACAAATGGCCCAATCAGCATTGCAATACCTGTCCACGATGTCCACGCGCCGATTGCTGCATGCTGCCGGTCCTTCGGCACACGCGACATAATCAGCGCGAGCGAGCTCGGCACAAGTAGCGCACCTGTCACACCCTGCAGTAACCGCCCAATAATCAACAGTTCTTTGGTTGTCGCCGCAGCACAGAAGAGTGACGTCACGCCAAATCCGATCAGCCCGATCATCATCACACGTTTACGCCCAATAATATCCGAAAGCGACCCGGCTACGAGCATAAATGCACCAAGCGTAATCAGGTAAGCATCGACAACCCACTGTTGTGTTGACAATCCACCACCCAAGCTATGCTGAATTGCCGGTAGCGCCACATTCACGATCGAGCCATCCAAAAATGCAATAATAGACGCAAGGATAGCAACAATCAAAACGAGGCGATAGGTAATTTCTTTCATACCTCAAGTATATCTCGTGTGCACAGATACAGCTAGTCGGTTTCAGCAGCAACTACCGGCGAAAACTGCGCCTGCTTGCGCTGCCGTGATATCCAAATCTCAAACACAAGCACCGCATAGGGGATAGCATTGATCAATTCCGCTACTGTGAACTTCCACACGCTCCAGCCCATACTACGGTGCGCAAATAACACCACCAGCATATACGCGATCACAATCATCCCATGCGCCGACCCGCCAACCGCAATCGCCACGTCAGCAAGCGGCCAATGATTCACCTTGAACATAATGCCAATCAGTAGCATAGTCCAGCCAATCGTCTCTAAGATTGCCATCGTTTTAAATAACGACCATGCCTCACTTTCGACAAAGATTCCATCCATTTGGTGGTACCAGCGGGTAATCGTCATTTTCGCGTCTTTCATACTTTCAGTATACTAAATACATATGAGCGAGCCCAAACGTCCACTCAAGCCAAGCCAACTCGGCACACTATATCCGCAGGCAAAGTCCTACGATGAGCTGCGCGCCGAAAGGGTATCCACGCAGAAAATTCGAGATTCGTGGCTCCCAAAGCATCCCAAACTACTCATTGCCGTAATTATTTTGTCGCTCGGTATAACATTTTGGGGTATTCTCGAATTTATCCTGCCAAGCGTACCGACCAACCCAATGTTCGCCGTACCAATGGGAATCCTGCTCGGACTTGCCTGGATCTACGCACTCATCGGTAGCTTGTACAAAATCCGCAAGCTACTCAATCAAATCGCGCTTAATTCCGATGATCAATCTGGCGCAGACGTTTCACACGGTCGGCGGTAGATGGGTGAGTACTGAACATACTCGCAAGTCCAGCTGTTGAAAACATATTGCTAAACATCAATGCTGAAGTCGCTTGCTCACTTGGTGATGGAGCGATAGGCGGTACATGCTGCTTCCAGTTTTCTAATTTCATGAGTGCAGATTCAAGATCCTTACCAGAGCCTAGCTGATGTGCGCCGTGCTCATCCGCAAGATATTCACGCGAACGCGACACGGCCATCTGAATCACCATAGCAGCGATCGGTGCCAAAATCATCGCAGCAATACCGGCAATCGGATTACTATCTTCGCTATCGCGGTTGCCGCCAAACCAAAATGCAAATTCAGCAATATAGCTAATCGCACCGGCCATCGTTGCGGCAATCGTTGATACCAGCATGTCGCGGTTCTTCACATGCCCCAGCTCGTGGGCGAGCACCGCACGAAGCTCGTTGTCATTCAGAATATCCATAATGCCCACGGTTACGGCAACAGCAGCATGTTTTGGCGAACGGCCGGTCGCGAAAGCATTCGGAATATCCGTATCAACATAGTAAAGCTTTGGCATTGGCATATTTTCTTGCTGAGCAAGCTCGGTCACGATCCGCTCAACTTGTGGGTAGCGGTTGCCAAGCGGCTTTGCGCCCTGCATCTTCAATATGATTGAGTCGCTCAACCAGTACATACCAATGTTAGAAATAGCAGCAAACCCTAAGGCGATTAACATACCGCTTTGGCCGCCCAGCAGGTACCCCACAAGCATAAATAGCCCTGTTAGCCCTGCCATAAGTAGTGTCGTCTTCAGTCCTTGTATCATATTACTAGTATATCGCATTAAGGTTAGTCCAACCTTAAAGAATGCCCGAAAATATGTCGTAATAAGTGATGTTCATTTGCCACCACAAGTGGTAAACTAACTATAAGCAGTAATATGACAAATTAGGGGGCATGGGAAAATCACACACCACAACGCGCTTCTGGCACCGTCGATCTAGCGAGGCGGTAATATTAGTGTCACTTGTCGTTGTCATCCTCTGTGCGTGGGGACTTATTAGTGGCGCGACCGAGCTCAATCAGGCCGTACGCGTACCGCTTGTCGCTGGTGTTATTGGCGCAATTGCGCTCGTTATCGCGAGCGTAACCTACTTCATCACGCCACTCCAACAGCTCAATCAGGCGGCAATCTTAAATTACGCACTTTTGCTTGCTACTATCACAACGCTTGTCGTTACAACAAACGGCATCAGCTCGACATTCTTAAGCCTGCTTATAGCCGCGCTATCGTTTGCCAGCTTTTTTGGTATTGGCGGTGTCATTATCGGAGCGTTGTCGCTCGCAGCATTCGTTGTTAATCAATACATATCCGGGATCATAACCCCAAGCCAGATCGTCGCAATTGCACTCCTTGGGGGCGTGCCGCTGATTGGTAGCTTCATCATCTGGGGTCGCCACGAAGGCGAGTCGGGCGACGACGAAACTAAAGAAGATCGTTCTTACCACGAGCTCGCCAGCGAGCTCAGCCAGGTATCAGGTAAATCAGAGGTAGTGATTAACGCCATTGGCGAAGGTGTCCTCGCGCTCGATGGGCAAGGGGTAATACAGCTCATTAACCCAGCCGCCGAACAACTCCTCGGCTGGAAAAAATCCGATTCACTCAACCTCAGTTACAAATCAATCCTCAAAATGCTCAACAGCAAAAATCAAGAGGTAGACAGCGCAAACGACCCAGTTGCACAGGCGCTCAATACCAATAAAGCCGTTATGAGCGAGAGCTTTAGTCTGCAAACCCAATCTGGCAAATCATTCCTCGCTGCAATCACCGTTAACCCCGTCGGCCAGCTCGGCAAGGGTGTTATTGTTGTATTCCGTGATGTTACTGCCGAGAAATCCGATGAACGCCAGCGTGCCGAATTCATTAGCACTGCCAGCCACGAAATGCGTACCCCAGTCGCCAGCATCGAAGGCTACCTTGGTCTTGCACTTAATCCGGCAACTGCTAACATCGACGAAAAGGCCCGCGATTTCATCACCAAGGCACACGAATCAGCCCAGCACCTTGGCCGACTGTTCGCCGATCTTCTTGATGTTAGCAAAGCAGACGATTCACGTCTTAAAAACGACCCGAAGGTTGTCGACGTCGTACCATTTATTCACGACATCGTACAAGGTCTCGCACCAAAAGGAGTCGAAAAGGGGCTTCATGTTCTGTATAAGCCTATGCCAGATGAAGACGACAACGACCACGACGGCGAACGCAAGCTAAACCCAGTATTTTACGCCAATGTCGACAACGACCACCTCCGTGAAGTTGTACAAAACCTCGTCGAGAATGCTATTAAATACACTCTTAAGGGCGATGTCGTCATTGACGTAACGGGTGACGACAGCCACATCACCATCAGTATTGCCGACACCGGCATCGGCATCCCGCGCGAGGACCAAGCGCACTTGTTCCAAAAATTCTACCGTGTCGACAACAGCGATACCCGCGAAATCGGCGGTACCGGCCTCGGCCTCTATCTTTGCCGCCGCCTCACCGAGACTATTGGCGGCCGCCTTTGGGTAGAGAGTGAATACAAGCGCGGTAGTACATTCTTTGTAGAAATCCCTCGCATTGATCACGACGAAGCACAGCGACTTATCGAGCAGGCAAGCATCGAAGCAGAACGTGAAGCCGAGCTTGAACAGCAAGAGGTCATTCACGATGCAGAAGTAAAGCACGACGAATTCGAGGCAGCAACCGCCCCAGGCGCACCAATCCAGCCAGCAAGGCCGATTGATATCGTAACAGGCGCCTCAAGCCAGCCAATAATACAGCCGCCAACAGCAGCGACAACCTCAACGTTCACCCCGCAGCCCGCACCAGAGCCAGTGCAACCACAATACGCCGTACCGCAGAGTTATATCCTCTCGCAGCCTGCAGCCGAGCCAATCATCGCAGCACCTGCAGCTCCAGTGTATGAACCAACCATTGTTGCGCCGCAAATAGAAATGGAGCCGCCAATCACTCGCCACCCAGTTGTATCAACGGTAAATACGCCATTATCTGCAATCGAATCCAACCCTTCCCAGTATTTAACCCGCCGCGGCGCTGGCATCACCGTGCCACCTCGTCAATAAATAGGCTCGAGGGTATAGCATTTTTAACCACAAGCATCTACAATAGGAGACACGATGACCAAGATTTTGCTAGTAGAGGACGACAAGAGTTTACGTGAGATTTATGGCGTACGCCTCCTCGCGGAAGGCTATGATATCGTCTCTGCTGGCGACGGGGAAGAGGCGCTTGCGATGGCGATCAAAGACCGTCCGAACCTAATCGTCAGCGACGTCATGATGCCAAAGATCAGTGGTTTCGATATGCTCGATATCCTTCGCAGCACCACCGAAACCAAAGACATCAAGGTAATTATGATGACCGCACTCTCAAGTGAAGAGCAGCGTCAGCGCGGTGTCGCACTTGGCGCCGATCGATACTTGGTCAAATCTCAGGTTGGCATCGAAGATGTCGTACGCACCGTGCACGAAGTTCTTGGTGATTCACTTATTCCAGGCGGCCAAGCGCCGCTTATGACGCCACGCCCAAGCGCGCCAGTTGCAGCACCAGCAACGCCAAGCATGCCAGCCGTAACGCCAGGGCCAGGGGCCGTACGCGATAGCGCAGTACCTCCTCGTCCGGCCATGCCAGCTACTCCTGCTGCGCCAAGCATACCAACTCCACCAACACCAATGCCTGCAGCTCCAGCAACTACGCCTGCGCCAGTTGCACCAAGTGCACCAGCTCCTATTTCTCCCGTAGCAGCTCCACCCGCACCTGCATCACATCTTCCAGCAAGCGTCCTCCCTGAGCCAACCGCACCATTTTCAACGCCACGCACGGGTTCAATGGCCGGTCGGGTAATCCAACCAATCTCGGGCGACAGCGAATCTACTCCAGACTTCAATCACCTCATGAATCAAGAGCTCAGTGATGGTCCAGCTACTCCTGCCGCGCCAAGCATGCCAACTCCACCAACACCGATGCCTGCAGCAGCACCAGCTCCCGCTCCTACAGCCGCCCCTACGCCAGCGCTTCCAAACCTCCCGGTAATTCCTGTCACACCGCCTGCGCCAGCAACAGGTCTTAGCTTCGAAGAGACGCCACGACCAAACACACAAGCTCCAGCAACTCCTCCGTTGCCACCTATTCCACCAGCCCCTAATACTGGGCTATAATAGCCGGTATTATGGATAGCGACACAACGCGACTCAACAAACTACTCGCGCTACAGCTTGGCGTCTCACGGCGTGAAGCAGATATTTTAATTGATACCGGTACGGTTACTGTAAATGGTAAGGTCGCCGAGCTAGGTGCGCGCGCTAGCGAATCCGACACTATCACCGTTGCAGGTAAGCCAATCGCTGCCAAAAAAGCGCCCTATGTATATCTTGCGCTCAACAAGCCTGTCGGCTACGTCTGTTCACGTCGCCCGCAAGGGGAGAGTCCAACCATCTACAGCATTATTCCACACGAATATCATGCGCTGAAGCCTGTTGGACGTCTCGACCGCAACAGCTCTGGGCTCATTCTTCTCACAAACGACGGCGATTTTGCATTCAAAATGACGCACCCTAAGTTCTCTAAGACAAAAGTCTACCATGTACGCATCGATCACGATCTCCAGCCGCTACACCAGCAAATGATTAGCGACTTTGGCGTCGACCTCGAAGACGGGCGTAGCCAGCTCACACTCGCTCGTCTCAGTGATGATCGCCGCGACCAGTGGGAAGTAACCATGAGCGAAGGCCGCAATCGCCAGATTCGCCGCACCTTTGCAGCCCTAGGCTACACTGTTAAAGAACTCCATCGCGTGCAATTCGGCAATTATGTCATCGGTGATATGAAGCCGGGCGAACTTGTCCCTGTTGATATTCGCTAGGTGATATATCCAGAACGTCACCTCTGTCGTGTAATTGACAGAATAGCATAAATAATATATAATGATACCGACCTTATCAGCGACGATTAGGAGTACAGAGCGTTGACTACGGCCCCTATGACCAGGTGCGAGCTCTTGGGTAACATCACCAACGGCGCCGACAATGCCATCAAGGTGATCATCACCCACGATGAGAGCAAGCCCGGCACCCTTTGGTGGGACTTGACCTACGAGGCGCACGGCGGCACGAATGTCGTCAGCGAACACGTAGAGGTTGATTCCCTCAGAAGGGTTCTCCTTAAGGGCGACCTGCTGGTTCAGGACCGGCTGACCTTCATCGTCAGCGGCGAGAAGAACGCCCGACTGTACGTCGGCGCACTCTTCTACTACGCGACACACATCGCCGTCAGCCTCCCCACAAAGGACGTCGAGGAGTTCTGCAACAACTTGCCGTAAGACAACACCGGGGAAGTCGCCTACAAAGCCACTAAGCCCGGTCTCGCTGAAAGGCACCTGGCCATACTCCGCGCACCAGCGGAGTATGGCCAGGACAGCCCATGAAACTTTTACGAATAGACGCCATCGTGGCGTCTCATTTTATATAGCCGCCCCTGTTAGAAATTGACACATACGGTAAAAAGATGTATAATACATTAGCCTTGTCAGCTACACGTGATCAGGGAGTACCGACAATGGAGAGCATTGTCAGACATACCGAGGGAAGAATTCGCGAGGGCAACGAGGAGTCTCCGGCTTTCACTGTCGGGCTGCGATACGACATCGCTAACCCCCACGCCGTTGACGTCGAATTCCCCAGCGCAGGCTCTGACCCGAACATCTGGACCATCGCGGTGTCGCTGTTCTATAACGACACCTTCGGTCCCCAGGCGCCCATCGGCGAGCAGGGAGTCGCCGTCACCTTCAGCCTGTCGCGCAACGAAGTTGCGATCCATCTGCGAGCCCCTGAGGGCAACGCAACAGTCATTCTGCCCGCCGATGAGGTCCTGTGCTTCGCCAAGAAAGTGCAAGGCCTCGTCACTCCTGAAGATGAGGAGATTGCAAGAAACCTCCTGGCAGCAAAGTTCAGCACCCTTCTGGCGCAACAGTGATGCCACCCCAGCTGAAAGGCACCCCGGCCACCTCTGCAACCAGTGGGGCGTGGCCGGGAAAGCCCAAGAATTCACAACACCTCAAACGCCCGATGCGGGTGTTTATTTTTTATCATAAGCATATTGACAAAAATAGTAATTAAGAGTATAATATAAAAGCCTCATCAGCCGAGGAAAGAACAGGGAATGCGAGCAACCGAGTACTCCAGTGATATCTCCTGCAAGACCATCCGTAACGGACATATGAGAACACCTCTTCGAGCCGAGCTGCGCTTCAACGACGCACAGCCGACCGTGCTCACACTGAGCGTCTTCAGCAACTTCAACGTCACCGAGTCCTGGACATTGTCAGTCGACATGTTCGAGCGACTGTGTGGCAAAAGGTGGAGCAACACGACGATTCGCATCGTCGACGATGGCACCACCCTTCAGGTAATCAAGGTACTCAGCATGGTGCGCAAGCAAGTCGCAGTCGACTTCGACATCAAGGGTAAGCCCGCGACGCGGGCGCTCATCCCCCTATGGGAAGCTCGACGCTTCATGCGCGTCATCAAGAGAGCACGCAGGACCCAGAAAAAGGTCCAGCACAAATACGCCCAGGAAGGCATCACTCAATTCGAGGAATACCTCGCTAACAAGGAATAAGCACCCCAGCTGAAAGGCACCCCGGCCACCTCTGCAACCAGTGGGGCGTGGCCGGGAAAGCCCAAGTCCAGACGTTCTAAACCGCTTGCGCTCGCAAGCTTTTTTCATTTCTGTTATAATTACCTCTAATATGGCTTCAAAATTACCAACAGTTGCAATCATCGGTCGTGCTAACGCGGGCAAAAGCTCGCTCTTTAATCGTATGGTCCGCTCACAGCAGGCAATTGTTGCTCGCGAAGCCGGTACAACTCGTGATAATGTCCTCGGTAAGGTGAGCTACAGCCGCCGTAACGCTGGCGAAGACGGCCAAACCGGCGAATTCTGGCTTGTCGACACCGCGGGTCTTAAGGATCCTAACGACGAATTCGAAGCAGGCATCCAAGACCAGATCCAGGAAGCTGCGGATGCCGCCGATGTCATCTTGGTAGTCGTTGACAGCACCGAATACCCAGGCGATGAAGATCGCATCGTTGCCAAAAAGGCTCTTAAGAGCAAAAAGCCAGTAATTCTCATCACCAATAAAGCCGATCTCAAAGACGCTATTCATAACGACGAATTCCGCCGCCTCGGCATCAAAGATATCATCCGCACCAGTGCCGAGCACAATTCTGGCGTTAGTGACGTACTCGACCGTATTGCCGAAATCATCCCAGAAGCCCACGAAACAAAAGCCGACGATATTCTTCGCGTCGCCCTTATTGGTCGTCCGAACGTAGGGAAGAGTCACTTATTCAATACGCTCGCAGGCAAGCAGCAAGCACTCGTCGCTAACGTTGCCGGGACTACTCGCGACCTCAATCGCGTGCAAATCAACTACCATCAGCAGACTATCGAACTTGTCGATACTGCCGGCATCCGCCGCCAGGGCAAGCAAGAGGTAGGCATCGAGAAATTCTCAGTCCTCCGCACCCTTAACGCTATCGAAGAAGCAGATATTTGTTTCCTTTTGATGGACGTCAACGAGCTCAACGTAGCCCTCGACCAAAAGCTTGCAGGCATCATCGCCGAAGCAGGCAAGGGACTCGTACTCGTTGTCAGCAAGTGGGATAGTGTCATGGATAAAGACGCCTTCACTCGCGACGCACTCGCACCAAAGATTGCACATAATTTTGACTTCGTACCATGGGCGCCACTTATCTTTACAAGTAGCGTTACTGGCCAAAACGTCACGAAACTTTTTGACCTCGCCATCGACATCCGCACTCGCCGTGAGCAAGAGACCAAGACTCGCGTTCTTAACGATCTCCTACAAAAGGCTGTTGCAAAACACCCACCTGCAGGGCTCAAAAACACCCATCCAAAGCTTCGCTACATGGTGCAAACCGACACATTGCCACCTTGGTTTGTCGTGTATGGTTCAAACCTCAAATTCATTCACTGGAGCTACAAGCGCTACATAGAGCGCCTCGTTCGCGAAACCTACAACTACTCTGGCACGCCAATTAAGTTTAGCTACCGCGATGAAAAGCAAATCAAGAGCAACAAAGAACGTATCTCTAAAGGCCTAGAACCAGTCACGAAAGCCTACAAGCAACGCAAAGAAGCTGAAAAGCTACAAGCAGAAAAAGACGCAAGGGAAGAGGCAAATTAAAAGAGCCGCCGCACTGATCTCGGGTCCGGCTGCCATGTGAGTGGCAGCCGGACCCGAGAAGCGCGAGGCGGCTCAGGCGGCCGTTTTCTCAGAGTTGCGACGAGTACGCGACCTCCAGGCCGCGACGATCATGGTGAAGCCGATGGACAGCAGCACGCCAGCCACCAGCAAGCCGGTGGACACCTGAGCGATGCCGGCGTTCGTCATCGTCGTGCCGCACAGCGCGGTCATCTGCCTGCTGTCGAACAGCGTGCTCATTGCCAGCCATGCGACATAGGTCGCAACGGCGAGCACCAGCACACCGGCAGCAGCAAGAGCCTTCGACGTAACCTTCACGGGGGGACTCCATTCGGTCGATGCATCATCACGGCGACGACACATTAAGATATATTATACCAAGACATAAGCATTATGTCAATATTACGCACTAAGCAGGTTCGGCAATGTGCGATATACTAAAGGAAGATATGAAACTCATCTTTGCCCAAGGTAATCCCGGCACACAGTACACCGCAACCCGTCATAATGTCGGCTTTTTGCTTATCGACCAACTAGCCAAAGAGTGGGGCGCTACATTTAACCCCAAACCAAAGCTCAAGGCAGATATTGCTGAAGCCTCTGTAAACGGCGAGAAAGTACTGCTCGTTAAGCCAACGACATTCTACAACGAAACCGGCCAGACCGCCCGTCTATTGCTCGATTTTTATAAACTCACATCAAAAGACTTTCTCATCATTCATGACGACCTTGCACTACCCCTCGGTACTATCCGCACCCGCCTTGGCGGTAGCGATGGAGGCAACAACGGCCTCAAATCACTTGCAGCGCATATTGGAACAGACACTGCTCGTATTAGGGTAGGCGTCTGGGTTGAGTACCATCACGGCGCCGACAAAGTCGGCATCGTACTCGGCAAATTCAACCGTGACGAGCAAAAAGAGCTGGCAAGCGAACTCCCAACAGTCCAGCGTATCACCCAAGATTTTATTGCAGATAAATTCGAAGTAACAACGCACAAATCTCAAAAAGGAGAATAGCCCCCGCCGGCAATGGCGAGGGCTACCCCTTATAGCAGTTGTTGGTAGATGGGTGAGCGCAAACTGGAGGCTACTCGCCGCCGAGCTCTCTGCGTAGCGCTTCGGCAATCTCTTCGCCTGTTGCCGACTTGAGATCCAGCGCCGTATCCGCCATTCCGATAGTATCAGGATCGGGCAAGCTGCTGGGAGGCTTTACGGGAGCTGCGCTGTCGACCATCCAGAGCGATGCCATGCGCTGCCAGCCGCTCGCAGTCTCGTACAGACCCGCCCACGCGCACCAAAACAAGCACAGTGCCATGCTGGCCGACTCAACCACAAACGGATACCCCAGTTCGCCCAGGGCTATCGTGAGCAGCAGAGAGAACGCGGCCAAGAAGCAAAGTGCACGCATGATTCGCCGCTCGCGCCAGCACAGTCTCTTGGGGAGGCTCAAGCGCGACTCCTTCGATGCACAGTGCAGCCGCAACCACTTCTTCAGCGCACCCTCCTGGTACGGAATCTCGAATCTATCGGCGCTCATCAGACACCAACTTTCACTAAGGGGCTGTACGCCCAGGTTACCAAGCAATACGTAATCGAACTATACAATAAAGACAATAAATATGCAATTACATCACGCGCGTCACAAAGAACATTGTCAAAAGCCCCAAGACAGTAAGAAGGATGGTGGAATATGATGAATGTTTTGAGTGCGCCTCAGGCAAAATCTCACTGGTAGAGATATAGAGCAAAAAGCCCGCAAAGAAGCCAAGGTAAATCACCAGTAGGTTATCCGGCAAGTGGAAAAACAGGGTAGAGAATGCACCGAGGATTAGTGCCAGTGCATCAACGAACAACATAATACGTGAGCGCCTCGTACTGTTACTATTCACGAGCATCAGATTCACCGTATTAAGCCCATCGCTAAAGTCATGGGCAATCACTGCAATCGCAACAGCAATACCAATTGCACCACCTGCTTGGAACCCGAGGCCAATCGCTACACCATCCAAAAAGCTGTGGCCAGCCAGCGCCAGCGCTGATACTACGCCCACATTTGGATGTTTATGCACCTCATACTCGTGCTCTTGTGATTCGTGAATCAAGATAGACTTCTCGACAATATGAAAGGCCATGAAGCCCACTACAAGTGCCAGCATCGGCCATATTGTCTCAACTTTAGTCTGCTCAACTAACTCAATAATTTCAGGTAATAAATCAAAGGCAACGACACCCAAAAGCACGCCAGCAGTGTAGCCTAAAAATCGATGTAGTTTGTCACGAAAACGCAGAGCTGTCAAACCGCCTGCAAGAGTTGAGAAAAATGTTGTAATAGAAAGAAGAATCGGAAGCATTAGGTTTATTGTACCTGATTATTTCTGGCAACCAAAAAGCGCCAGGTAAGGGTGGGCATCACCTGGCGCCATTTGGACCCTTCATCCCACCCTGATCGGGCATAGCGTGACCCACCTCACAACATATGGAGGTCCGCCGGATAAAGGGGTTAGTATACGCACTAAAGCTTGTCTAACGGTGATGTAGTGGAGGGTAGAATACTGCATCACACCGTAGTGCGCAACCTAACATAAGTAGAATTTCCTGTTAGGGAAATCCTGTTAGAATAGGGGGTATAAGGTACTTGATGTGCCTCTCGGTCATCAATCGTATCTCATATTATCATACCTTTTCATTTATGTCAACACTTAGCGCAATAAAACAACATGAATATCAATAGCACATCACCAGATAAGCATAAGTTCCTAAAGGTGTTAGCAAAAATTGACAAGCCGGTTAAAACAGTTTTCTACAGTGGTGATATACCAAGTACGCGCATACCTACCGTTGCCATTGTCGGGACCCGCAAACCTACTGCCTACGGCAAAGAAATAACATACAAATTAGCAGCTGATTTAGCCAAAAGGGGGGTTGTTATCGTCAGTGGCCTAGCTCTTGGCGTCGACGGCATTGCCCATACAGCCGCATGCGACGCGGGTGGAATCACAATTGCCGTCCTACCATCAGGCCTTCCGCGCATATACCCATCCAGCCACCGCGGACTTGCCGAGCGTATCCTTGAAACGGGTGGTGCACTCATAACTGAATACGAAGAAGGCATGACGAACGCCTACCAAAGCAACTTGCTCGCACGCAACCGCATTGTCTCAGGACTTGCCGACGCCATCTTAATTACCGAAGCCGCCGCTCGAAGTGGCACGCTGAATACCGCAGCTCACGCACTCGCCCAGGGTAAAGAAATCTTTGTTGTACCCGGGAACATAACGAGTCCTATGAGCGCCGGGTGTAACGCACTCATTAAACAGGGTGCACATGTCGCAACCGTTGCAAATGATATTATTGAACATATCGCTCCACAGCTCTTGCAGCAGCAAACTCAGTTCAACCTTGGCAGTAACCCCGCTGAGTCGGCAATTATTACCGAGCTACAGGCTGGCCTACGCGACGGCGATGAAATCCAACGCAAAACGGGGCTATCCTCGACCGAATTCAATACCAGTCTCACTATGCTTGAAGTACAGGGAACAATCCGGGCACTCGGCGCAAACCAATGGACGCTTCTCTAGCAGCTATTGACAAATATAAGCATTATTGATATAATATAATTCACAACTCGGTACCAGACCGGACGCACCACCCGACAACCCGTTAGGATAAGGCTCAGATGAACTTTTTGAAGCGTTACGCGCTACTCATCGCAGCAGCACTCGTCGTCGCCCTCGGCGCCACTCTCGCGATCACCGGCGTCCTGCCGAAGACCGACAAGGCGCAGGGAACCCAGTCCGACCCCGACATCGGCAGCTCGAAGTACCCGGCACCCAAGGTCGTGAACTCCGTGCCGCCCGCTCAGGCACTCGCGAAAATCACCAACCCCGGTGCCATCCCGGCGCTGAGCGAGGTGAACACTCCGTGCCCGGAGGGCGAGTCGCACCAGCCGCATCCGGCCGACCGTCCGTCCCTCCAGGACGACGGCAAGGGCGCCCAGACGTTCGCCGACATGCCCACCAACCCCAGCACCGACACCTACAAGTGCGCCATCGGGCGCGCAAAGGCCGCGGGCTACTACGTGGTCGACAACTCGGTCAAGTGCGACGAGGATGTCATCAGGCTGCTCGACCCCGCCAGCAACACGGAGCGGAACTTCCGCCCGTTCTGCATGGGCATCAGCCAGGCCAGCGACGCGAGCTGCAAGGTCACTCTGGTCGTCACCGACTACGAGGGAAACTTCCTCTGGGACCAGCAGCCCGACCTGTCGCGGCTGCAGGACTTCCGCGCTGACGGCGTCCGCAACGACAGCGCCTACGCCGGCTGCTGAGCTCCTCCCAACGGGCATCCTGCCCCGGAAAGTGTCCCTACCAGGGGGTGCCGCCCGGGGCACTTTTCGTAGTTGCTTGCATTTTACTCGTAAGCGCGTTACTATAAGCCACTGTAATTTGGCATTGCACGTCATTAACTATATAGTGAATAGAGCTTATGAGTAAAAACCTAGTAATCGTTGAGTCTCCAGCAAAAGCAAAAACTATCGAGAAATACCTCGGTAGTGATTTTACCGTACTCAGTTCCGTCGGCCACATCCGCTCAATCGCGAAAAAAACCAAGGATGGTACACCGCCAATCGATGTAAAGAATGGGTTTAAAACAACCTACGAAGTCGATAGCGAAAAGAAAAAGATCATCACAGAGCTAAAAAAACAGGTAAAAGCCGTCGGCAAAGAAAACGTCTGGCTCGCAACCGATGAAGACCGCGAAGGAGAAGCTATTGCATGGCACCTTTGCGAAGTACTCAGCCTCGACCCGCTCACCACAAAACGAATCGTATTTCACGAGATCACCAAAGATGCGATCACCCACGCCGTGGCAAATCCACGTACGATCGATATGAAACTTGTTGAAGCCCAACAAGCTCGTCAGATTCTAGACCGCATCGTAGGTTTTGAGCTCAGCCCAGTAGTATGGCAGAAAGTACCGGGAGGTAAGTCCGCCGGTCGCGTACAAAGCCCCGCTGTACGCCTATTGGTTGAGCGTGAACGCGAAATCCGTGCGTTCGAAGGCAGCAGTCAATTCCGCGTTACTGCGGTGTTCACTCATGATGGTCAAGAGTTTAAGGCCGAGCTAGGCAAGCGCTTCGACAGCGAAGCAGCGGCAGTCAAGTTCCTCGAAAGTCTCAAGGGCGCAAACTTTGCCGTTAGTGACATCACTAAAACTCCAGGAATACGCAACCCAGGCGCGCCGTTCACTACAAGTACCCTGCAGCAAGAGGCTAACAGCAAACTCGGTTTCGGCTCGAAGGCGACGATGGCCGCTGCGCAAAAGTTATACCAGGCCGGTAAGATTACTTACATGCGTACCGACAGCGTGAATCTTTCAGGGCAGGCAATCGCGGCAGCAACCGACTACATCACCAAAACTTTTGGTGCGGAATACAGCGCAGTACGCAAGTTCAAAACCAAAGCAGCAGGCGCCCAAGAGGCCCACGAAGCCATCCGCCCAACAGATATGTCGGTCGAAAAGGCGAGCAGCAGCGAGTACGACCAAAAGCTCTATGACCTTATCCGCCGCCGCACGCTCGCAAGCCAAATGGCACCAGCAAAACTCGAAAACACCACTGTTACGATTACTATTTCAACTGGTAAAGAAGTCTTCACTGCAAAAGGCCAGGTGATTACCTTCGATGGATTCCTCCGTGTATACGGTGCAAGCAAAGACGAAACCTTGCCAGCGCTCGCCGCACATGACGAAGTTGCACCAAACGACATTACCGCGCGCCAAACATTCGCGAAACCACCAGCACGCTACACAGAAGGTAGTCTTGTAAAGAAGCTCGAAGAGCTCGGCATTGGCCGCCCAAGTACCTACGCGACAATCATTGACACCGTCCAAACGCGTGGCTATGTGGAACGCGGCGAAGGTGAAGGTGAGCCTCGTGAAGTCATCGTGCTACAACTTCAAAAGGGTGACATAAACCGTGAAATCGTTGAAGAAAAAACCGGCTCAACTAAAGGTAAGCTTGTGCCAACCCCAGCGGGTGAGCTGATTGCCGACTTCTTAGGTGACCATTTTGGGCAAGTTGTTGATTACAAGTTCACCGCAAATGTTGAGGAAGAATTCGACCAAATCGCCGAAGCAACCCGCCCACGTAACACTATGCTCGAAAGCTTCTACAAGCCATTTCACAAGCTCATCGAAGAATCAGGCGGCATCGATCGCAGCACTGTCGGTGCAAACCGTGAGGTAGGCACAGACCCTAAAACTGGTAAGCCAATCCTCGCGCGCTTCGGCCGCTTCGGGCCTATGCTTCAGCTTGGAGCCACTGAAGGCGATGAGAAGCCACAGTTCGCTCCAATGCCACGTGGCGCCCGTGTCGAGACCGTAACGCTCGAGCAAGCCCTTGAAGCATTTAAACTCCCACGCCTCGTCGGCGCAACCGAAGACGGCCAAGACATTAAGGCGAATGTGGGTCGCTTCGGGCCTTACATTCAGGTAGGTAAACTCTACGTGAGTCTCAAAGAAGACGACCCACGCGATGTCACCGAAGCAAAGGCACGCGAGCTCTACGCAGCCAAACTACAGGCCGAGCGTGAAAAAACAATTGCCGACTTTGGCGATGTAAAAATCCTCAACGGCCGCTTCGGCCCATACATCACCGATGGTAAGAAGAATGCCAAAATCCCTAAAGATTCTGACCCTAAAGCGATTACCGAAGAAGAAGCGAAAAAGATCATCGCTGAGACTCCAGCACGTAAGCCACGCACACGTGGGCGTAAATAAGAACTAAACCATCACCATTCTAAATAATCTCAGCCTCATATCTCTTGGCAATAGGCGTTAGATCAGGCGCGCCAAACTCCTGCTCGAAGTGTCGGAACCGCGCCACCTTTGCTTCACCAAATTTCGCAAGTTTCCCAGCATAGGTATCTGCCGTCATAAACTTCGGTGGATCCGTCTTCGTATGGAACTTATCTGCATACATCACCAATGTCTCCTCTGGCGTCTCGGCAAAATAATCCGCTGGCGGGATAGGCAAGTGATCCTCTAAAATCTCTTGCTCAGTCAAGCCGACACCGGTATGGTGCGAGGCAAACCGGCAAAGATACTCTTCGAAACCCTCCTCCCTCAAGAGCGCATAACCCTCTGTGCCATGCTTGATATATACAGGGTGGTCAATCTCGCCATTCGGCAAGTATAACCGATACACGCCAATATCATGCAGGAGACACGCGACCTTCACGAGATCACGATCGACAGCTAGCCCCGATTTCTCAATAAGCTGCTCAGCAATCTCCCAGACAATCTGACAGTGAGTAAACACTACGTCAAAGGCCGCCTGCGAAGGTGCGTATTTTTTGTGTAAAGCAACAATTTCATCGTACGTAGGGAGCTGTTTCATATCTATTATTATACCGTGATTTAATTTCTGGACATTTTTTCTAAAAAAGTAGTTGATATAGTAAAAATATAGGAGTATAGTTGTCCGTTGGTAGTGCAGTACAGTCCGCTTCGTTCAAAGAGTTCCCGGAGGATGATCCACGTGGGAGTACAGCTGTTCGTCGCGACCGTCTTCGCCCTGTACGTGACGTTCGTCGCGCAGGCCGTCTACGACGGTATCCGTGACCGGATGCAGTTCAAGACCGCTCCGGTGACGGCCGTCGAGATCATCGGCATCGTCATCGCCGGTGCGGCCGTGATGGCCATCGGCTACGACGCGATCGGTGCGGGCATCATGCTGGGCGGCCTGCTGGCCCTCGGCGCGATGAACCTAATCTACATGAGCGCCCGACAGTCCCAGCCCGCCATCACGGTCGCACACCGCACCCAGTAGACTCGCCGCGCGCCCACCCAGGCGCCCTCGGTCTACTAGCCTCCGCCTCCTGGCCCTAATCGGCTGGGAGTGCGGGGGCTTTTCGTTATTTACGATATTTTATGATATAGTAATATTCCACTTTAACATTCTGACGCACTCGAAATAACAGAGGTAATATTTGACAAGAAATGGGAGTATGGTTAGCCTTACCATACTTCTACTCGAAAAAAAGTCTAAAAAAAGTATTTACCATAAGCGTCGATATTGTGGTACAATAGTGTTAGAAAGATTTGGGGTTTGACAACTAATAAGTTTTGTATTATAATCATACCTAGATTTGAATATTAAACCATCTAATATTCCCCAGTGGTGAGGCAGGGGGCGGAGAGTTCTATAGCCATGAGCGAGTCGGTCACGACAGATACAGCAGCAAGCCTTAAGACCGCGGTCCAGGATATTCTGACATCAATCGATCAAGAGCGTGAGCGTGAAATTATCACACGCCGCTTCGGTCTCTTTGATCGCAAGGAAACACTCGAGCAAATTGGTGAGCTCCTTGGCATTACCCGTGAACGCGTCCGTCAGCTTGAAAAGGCAATTCTTATTCGCCTCAAGATCGCAGCAGACGAAGGTAAAATCCCTGCTGTCCATGAAATTGAACGCATGATCGTACGCGATCTCTCAGAAAACGGCCGCGTCGCTCGGGTTCAGGATATTGCAGCACGCATTGCGAGCAAAAACCCAAGCAACGAAACCAAAGCGCGCATCTCATTTGTTGCTGAACTCTCACCGCGTCTCGTTGTTATCAACGAAAACGACAACTACTACCAGGGTATCGGCATCGCCGAAAATGGTGACGAAAAGAAAATCCGTAGTAGCGTCGATGAAATTGTAAAAGCGGTCAAGAAACACGGCGAGCCAATTGATATCGAAACGCTCCACGCTGCGCTTAACTACGAAAGCCCGTCACAGGTTCGCGCTCTTGCAAGCCTCGCAAAGAGCCTTGCAAGCCTAAAGGATGTATGGGGTCTCATCAAATGGCCAACGGTTAACCCAAAAAATATCCGTGACAAAATCTACGTAATTCTTGCGGACAACGAAAAGCCAATGCACTTTAGCGACATCGCTAAAAAGATCAAAGATAGTGACTTCAAGCGTAAGGATGTCACCACTCAGGCTATTCATAACGAACTTATCAAAGATAAGCGCTTCGTGCTCATCGGCCGCGGTATCTACGCCCTCGACAGCTGGGGTTACACCAAGGGCACCGTCAGTGATATCATCACCAAGGTTCTCAAGAAGGCGGGCGAACCCCTCCACCGCGATGAAATCGTCAAGCGAGTACTCAAGAGCCGCCAGGTAAAGGAAACGACTATTCTCCTCAACCTCCAGTCAAAGCAAGAGTTCAAACGTGTAGCAAAAGCTACCTACACACTCGCCGACGAACCAGCTAAAAAGTAATTCGCAACCAGCATAAAAAGAGAAGGACCCTAGAAATGACACTAAGGGTCCACTTTTTATGAAAATGGCCGTAATCTTCACTCCAGCAGATGACGGCTAAGCTTGCAAAATTAACAGAGGTATGATATACTAACCGAAAGATAATTATGTCATTCATCCTCACTTTCATCAACATTTTACTCCAATGGTACATATGGCTCCCAATTGTGCTTATTTTGGCGTTTATGACCTGGCGCAACTATCAACGCGTTGATATCGTGAAGGATATCGAAACAGTCCTGCTTACACTCGAAATCCCACGCGCAAACGATAAATCCGAGCTTGCAGCCGAACAAATGTTTGCCAGTCTCCACGGTATCTTGCGCGATGCTAAAGAATTAAAGGCAAATAACGGCTATCAAGAACACCTTAGCTTCGAGATTGCATCTGTTGGCGGAAGTATCCAATTCTACGTCTGGACGCCAAAATCCCTACAAAATTTTGTGGAAGGGCAGATCTATGCTCAATACCCTCAGGTACAAATCCACGCTGCGGATGAAGATTACACCTCTCACGAGCGCCACCACAGCGTCACCTACACAACTGAAATCACACTATCAGATAAAGAATTTCTTCCAATCAAGACGTTTCAAAGCTTCGAAGTTGACCCACTTGCAGGCATCACTGGTACACTGGCAAAGCTCGAGAATACCGACGAAGAAATCTGGATTCAGATGCTCGTACGCCCGGTAGAAGACGACTGGCATAAGGCAGCCGACGCCTGGACTCGCTCGGTGAAGTCTGGCGGATTCAACCTCTTCGGCGGCAATGGCGGCGGCACAGCAAAATACTTTGCTGGCCTTTTTGAAGTGCTTTGGGCACCACCTGAGCAAGGGAAGGGCGGTGCAACAGCTGAAATTTCAGAGCGCAACAAAACCCGTATCGCCGAAGCCGAGAAGAAGGCAACCAAACTTGGCTACCAGGTAAAAATCCGCATTGCATATCTCGGTGAAAATGTATCGGATGCAAAACTCCGCATGCAGGGGATTGTCGGTACATTCAAACAATTCAACAGTACCAACCTCAATGGCTTCAAGAGCTCAAACGATAGTTTTGCAAAAGAAGCGCTACAAAAATACCGTATGCGCCTATTTGCAGATCGTGGATATCTTATGAATATTGAAGAAGTAGCCAGCGTATTCCACCTCCCGCATACTAACGTGGAGACTCCAAACATTGTGTGGGCAAGCACTAAAACTGCCGAGCCACCAGCCAAACTACCTGTACTCACCGGTGATCCTGCACACGACGAAAACATCTCTGCCTTTGGTATGACAAACTTCCGCGGCGTTAATCACCAGTTCGGCATGATGCGCTATGACCGTTCACGTCATGTATATATCATCGGGCAAACCGGTGCCGGTAAATCTGGTCTACTGGAGCTCTTCGCCCTAAGTGACATCTTCCATGGCCAAGGCTACGCGATTATCGACCCACACGGTGACTTTGCGATCAACAACATGCGCTTTATCCCAGGCTCACGCCTAGAGGATGTCGTCTACTTTAACCCAGCAGATACTCAGTACCCGCTCGGCTTTAACCCTCTCGAGGTCACTAATCCATCACAAAAGACCAACGTGAGTTCAGAGGTTATCGGTGTGCTGAAGCGTATGTTTGGTGAATCATGGGGCCCTCGCCTCGAATACATCTTACGCTACACGATTCTTGCGCTCCTCGACCGCCCAGAGACAACCATGCTTGATATCACACGCATGCTCACCGACAAGAAATTCCGCAAAGACACACTCAGCTACTGTACTGACACCGTGGTACTACAGTTCTGGAATGTTGAGTTTGCCAGCTGGACCGAAAAGTTCCAGGCCGAAGCCATCGCCCCAGTACTCAACAAGGTAGGTGCGTTCACCGCCAACCCTGTAATCCGTAACATCATTGGCCAACCAAAGAGTACCTTTAACATTCGTCAGATTATGGACGAAGGCAAAATCCTTGTCGTAAACCTCTCTAAGGGTCTCATCGGTGAAGATAATGCTGGTATTCTTGGTGCCTTCCTTGTAACTAAGATTCAGCTTGCCGCAATGAGTCGTAGCGATATCCCCGATATCAAAGACCGTCGCCCGTTTTACCTCTACGTGGACGAGTTTCAAAACTTTGCTACAGATTCATTTGCAACGATTCTTTCTGAGGCCCGTAAGTATGGCCTTAACCTTACCGTCGCCAACCAGTACATTTCACAGATGAGCGAAACCGTACGCGACGCCGTATTTGGTAACGTCGGCACAATGATCAGCTTCCGCGTCTCCGCCGACGACAGCCCAATCCTTGCTAAGCAGTTCGAGCCACAATTTGAGCCCAATGACCTCCTTCAGATGCACAACCGAAACTTCATTCTCAACATGGTGATTAATGGCGAAAAAGCGCCTGCATTTAGCGCTAAAACGCTCAATCTGCCTCCAGCTCAAGACGACAACACTGGCCGCATTATTCAGTGGACTCGCGAGTACTACAGTCGCAGTCGCGAAGACATTGAAAAAGATATCTCTGAACGCATCTTGCCACCAGAGAATCTCACCGTAAAGCGCCCAGGCCCTGCCTACACGCCACCAAAAAGCCCAGAGCAGCGCGAACAAGAACGCCTCGAGAAAGAAGCCGCAGTGCTCGAGCAGGGCAAAACTTGGCCGATTAGTAATGTCACCCCAGACGAAGTAAATACAGCGCTCCAAGCCGCGAAAGAAGAGGGGAGTAAGACCGCCGAGATTACAGAGGTAATACAAGGCGCTCATAAAGCACCCACCGAAGCAATCGGTTCCGGTACCGAGGAAAAGCCAAAGAAAAAACGTTCACGCAGCCGCAAGCGTAAGAACTCGAGTACTTCGCCAGAAGCTAAAAGCGGGGAAGTAGAAACAGGCGAAAGCACCCCTTCTCCTGCTCAAAATGAGCCAAAGCAAAAAGAATCAAGTGATTCTGGCATGCTCTCTATTCGCTAACCTCTAGACACCGGTTACGCTTACCTGTACGCTATAGATAATGTTTGACCCAGCCCAAATACTTAACAATGCGAGCGCTGTAAGTGCCTTGATTATCATTGGGCTCGTCATTTTCGCCGAGGCTGGGCTCTTAGTCGGAGTACTCCTGCCTGGCGATACGTTACTCATTCCCGCTGGGCTGCTTGCGGCCGAGGGCAAGCTCTCACTCGCTGGCGTACTTCTCATCGCCTGGCTTGGCTCAGTACTCGGCAGCGAAACCGGCTATTACGTAGGGAAGAAGACAGGTAAACGCATCTTCCGTAGACGGAACGGCCTCCTCTTCCGTCAAGAGTATCTGGCAAAAGCGCACAAGTTCTATAGTAAACATGGCGGCAAAGCCATCCTGATTGCCCGCTTCCTACCATTCATCCGCACCTGCGCACCACTCGTTGCCGGTGCTACAAAGATGGATCATCGCACATTTATGATATTCAACATCATTGGCGGTGGCATCTGGGTTGCCGTTACCGTACTCGCTAGTTATTGGCTTGGTAGCACCATTCCAAGCATTGGCAACTACATTCTACCAATTATCGCCCTAATACTCATCTGCGCAATGATGCCTACGCTCCACAAGCTCCTACGCAGCCAAAAGCGAACAGGCAAGCGACGTAAATAGACCTTTTTGTTATAAGTTGGCGTTCTAAGACATATAGAACAAAAGTAGAACATTACTAGTCATGGAAAAATAAGGCACGCAGAGTAATACGACGCTGGATTTTGATATAAGGCTAAGGCCTAATAAGCCAAAATCATAGAAATAGCTCGGGGCCAGCATAGGCAGGGTAGAAACATAAAAATAAATGCATAAAGTAACATAAGAATGAGCTAGAATCGCCAGAATAGGATGGATACACATTCATGTTTCAGGTACATATCTTACGTCGCACAATGTTTGTTTTACGACATACAATATATAAACTATAGATGAATCAGCATACCTTTAATTAGAGTGCTATTTACTGGACATATCTAGTACATGACACTTTCAAGGGGAGCTCTGTCTACTTTGTGTGTCATAACTCCTTTGCAAATACATTTAGTTGATGTGTAACATCATTCAAGTATCACAAGCCGGCGTAGAACAAGTCATACTGTAGCGTTCACAGCAACAAACGTCGCATTGCAGAGTTTTCCACAGCAATTATCATAGATTTGCATTTTTTCGTTTTTTATTCCCCCCTATCCTTTTTCCCTACTTTTCTCTAGGTATTTGCAATTCCCCTACTTTCATAGTGCAGTATATATTTTTCATATACGCCAAAATAGAACACAAATAGAACACTCTCCCAAGCGGTGAGGAGAGCCGCCCTATTGGTAGTACGCTCGTCCGCTAATACGGACATCAAGATATTTGGGTGTTATGCCCTTGCTTGCTAAGTATCGTACGGCTCGCGCCGTGTCCTCTGCCTGATCGGCCGCTGGCCGATCAACGCTGATCTTCACCGAGTAGGCCAACCCCTGTATAGATACAAGCAACTGATGCGTAGTGTCTGCTGGCAACACTACTTGGCTAACCATGAGACCTTGCTCATGTAAATGTCCAATAATAAGACCAATAAAGCCCAGAAAACGATTACTCGCAAGTACTTGGTTATTGACCGTTTGTATGCCAGTCTGGTCAACAACTTCAACGGTAGGATCAGCATAATAATTGCGCGCAAACGCCACACCATCTTCGTCAACGTATAAACGCGTAGTGCCAGTCTTCCAGCTCACTACAGGTTTACGCATGCTCACCGTGAGTGTTGCAGTACCAATCTGGCGGCGTGTGGTATCAAGCGAAACATGACTAACTTCAGGGAACCCATGGCTTTGCAAATAGGCTCCTACAGCACCTGCATTGAAACTAGCACGATTACGTTCAAACGGATGTGAATTCAAGTAATGCTCGACTTCGTCGGTATATGGTTTTGTATTAAGTGGTTGTGAAGCACCATTATCAGTGATAATCTTCACGTCAACAATTGATTGCCAAATCATCCACATAAGCCCAATGACAACAACAAAAACTGCGAAAAGCGCCACACCTAAACGACGACGATGACGACGCAAATGATGCGCTTGCACACGCGTCGATTGTAGCTCAGAATTATGCTCATTCACACTCGCTACTCCCGGCGACAAGCTTCCAGTAAGCGTACGGTTGCGTCGAAAAGCATAGCGCTGCGAGTCATCAAAGTCAGCAGTAGCCCTACCCATTTCGCGCATAAGAGCAGTACGTCGACCTTGTCTTTGTTGTTTTTTTCGCAATAAGTTCATAGAAGCCTTCTTCCCTACATTGTAGCAGGGCTCCCTTTGTCTACCTAATTGCGCTTATGATAAGTTTTGCCAAGTCTTGCGCAGCATTCGGCCGAGCAAATCGGTATAAGTTTCGTGCCAATACTTCCCGCCGTTCAGCATCGCTACAAAGGTGCAGCAACAAATCAGCAAATGAGTCATTTTCACCAAGTGTTTCACTATCATCTACAATCTCAGCTGCATCTGCCGCCTTGTAAACTTTAGCATTTTTCAATTGATCACCAAGCGAGCGCGCCGGAATCATCACCACAGCCTTACGTAAGCCCGCAAGTTCCTGCATAAACGTTGCGCTACCGCGAGCTACCACAACATCCGCTGCACCTAAAACTTCGTGCATGTTCTCAAATACAAATGGTACCGCCTTGAAATTAGAGTGCTCCGATTCCACGTCAGCAACCATGTCATAATTCTTTTTACCCGCAATATCGTAGATAGAAATATGCGCTTTAGCAAGCTGTGGCGCAACACGCACCATGCCTTGATTGATCCACGCCGCGCCGAGACCGCCCCCTGTAGCAACAATCAATTTCTCGTTCGCGTTAAACCCAAGTTTCTTCTTCAGCTTTGACTGCTCGTCATCGCTTACTGGACGGAACCCTTCAGCAATTGGTACGCCCGTATAGTGTGACTTGCGCGAATCATATGGGTAATTATCAAGCGGCGAGCCCGTTGCAATTACCTTTGCAAATCGTGAAAGTATACGGTTCGTGAGGCCGGGTCGCGTATCAGAATCATGGATAACCAGGGGTACGCGTAGCAACCACGCCGCGATACCGAGCGGCAGGCAGACGTAGCCACCCTTTGCGAATACCACATCAGGGCGATGCGCAATTAAAAGGCCAAAGCTTTCAAAAAATCCTGCAATGATTCGGCTAAGATCGCGTAGGTTCCCCCACACAACACTCGGCACGGTAAAGTGCTGCCAAAATGTTAAGTGTGAATAGCGACGGAACTTGCCTGCTGAGATTGTTCGCACCGCAACAGGCACCGCTGCATGCGCCATAAGACCGCGCGATTGTTCTTCGAATGCCACATCGCAGACAAATGTCACTTCGAGATTAGGTTCAAGAGCGCTAAGCTGATTGATGACGGCCAGGACCGGCGTAACGTGTCCGCCCGACCCGCCTCCGACTGCGAGTATCTTCATCGCTGGTATCTCCTTTAATCGTTACTGCCTTATGTATAGTATAACGCGACAACTGGAATGCCAGGCCAAGTGCACCAGTAATAAACACCATACTAGTACCACCAAAACTAAGAAGCGGCAGCGTAATACCAGTAAGTGGCATCAAACCTATCATAGAGGCGACGTTCATCATAACATGCGCCGCTAGCCAGCCAAACACGCCAGCTACAGCTAACCGCATTGGCATGTCTGCTAAGTGATCAGTAATTCGTAGCAACCGCGTCAACAACGCTGCAAATAATCCCAGAATAATCGTCGTACCGACAAACCCGAATATCTCACCCAAAATCGCGAAAATTGAGTCATTCGTCGCCTCAGGCAAATAACCCGTCGCCTGAATACTACGTCCAATTCCGCGACCAAACATACCGCCAGATCCAAGTGCAATCATCGCATTCTTAATCTGATAGTTATTGTCGTCTGCTTGCGCACTATCCGTTGCAGCACTATCGCCGCTAAAGAACGTCGCGATACGCTCCATGCGGTGCGGCGCACTAATGATTGCAATGATGCCAAGCGCCACACACGCCAAGCCAATACGTGCAAGCAAACGCCATTTCATCGTACTCACCACAAACATCGCCACAATCATCGAGCCCATCGCAATACCTGTACCCATGTCTTTCTGTAAGACGATCACAACAAATAATGATACTCCTGCTATTAACGACATCGGATATACCGTCTCTTGCAAATTATTGATTTTACCCTCTTGGTAGCGCTTACCGAGGAATCCCGACATGTAAATGAGCAGCGCAAACTTAAGCGCCTCAGCAGGCTGCAAGCTTCCAAGCGGGCCGAGGTTAAACCAACGATATGCGCCTAGTGTATTCGTTGCAATCTGATCAATATGCAGCAAATTACCTGCCACGAACAAAAGCGCGCAGAGTGCAAACCCAATCTGCACTAAACGCCAGCTGTATTTTTGCAGCGTTGCGAATGGAATCGTCGCCATCAACGCAAATGCCACCGCCGCGATACCAAGACTCGCAAGCTGCTTAATCACAAAATAGTTACCAGTGTAAAAATCAGTGCTATGGAGTGAGTTCAATAAATTAGCACGCGCTGGGCCAATTGCATACATCACAATTACCCCAATAAGCATCAAAAGCCCCATAAACAACGTTATACGGTAATCTGGTCGATGCCGCCGCTGCCCTGCGACCATATCGACTGACTGTGACTGTGCCGACTGCTGCTGTTGTCGGCGGCCGGCAAGTGCCATTTAGATATATCCTCCACTGAGTGCGAGCAGTAGACCGATAAATGCGGCAACACACGCAATTACCCAAAAACGCATCGTCACCTTTACTTCTGGCCATCCTACAGCTTCAAGGTGGTGATGAATTGGTGCCGAAATGAAAACACGTCGATGGAATAATCGCTTAGAAGTGATCTGCAATAAACTTGAGCCCGCCTCAACAACAAACAAAATGCCAATAATTGGGAGTAAAAAGAGTGTGTTCGTCAGCATCGCCACAACTCCAAGGCTCGTACCAAACGCAAAGCTTCCTACATCGCCCATAAAGAATCGTGCTGGGTAAATATTAAACCAAAGGTAGCTAAGAAGCGCGCCAACAACTGTAAAGCAGAAGCCCGCAATTTTTAGATGACCCTGTAAAAGTGCAATCGTTCCAAATGCCGCAAACGAAATCGACAACAACCCACCGGCGAGCCCATCGAGCCCATCGCTAATATTCACTGCGTTCCCTGTTGAAACAACGGCAAAAACAAAGATAGCAATAATCCAAATTCCCACCTGCCAATCACCCATAAATGGAATGTGAATCGAATCATATCCAAGTTTATAGTAAAAGAACCAGCCGAGTACAATTGACATCGCAGTAATCATTGCGAATTTCAAGCTCGAACGTAGTCCTGCGACTCCCTTGCCCTGCCCACGAATATTAATAACATCATCAAGCAGGCCAACCCCAGCCCCGCCAACAAGCGCTGCAAGCGGCAACCATGTTTCAGCACGGTCACGGTTAAAGAAAAACGTTACAACAGCAATCGCAAGTACGCCAATAACACCGGCCATCGTCGGAATATTGCGAGTGAACTTCTGCGCGTGCAATTTCGTAAATACTTCCAGCTTTTCGCCTGTTGTACTCGTGCTTCGCTGTCGTTTCCAAAACCTAAATCGGTAGGCGAAGTACGTATATACTGGGGTCAACGCCATAGCGAGTAAAAACGAGCCGAGACTGAGAATAAATGTTGCGTTAATATCGCTTGTAAAAGACTGTAAGTTCATATGCATATTGTACCCTATCACTTCTGCGGCGTCAGGCCTAAATAGTTAATAAGCCAATTGGAAATTTTGTTAAAGATAGGCTTCGCATCGCTACCGCCACCCATCGATTTATCTTTGTCAGAAATCTCAACCATAATTACATAGCGTGGATTATCCGCCGTTGCACCACCGAACCCAAGGTAGGTACCGATTGTCTGGTCGTTGATATATTTACCGTTCTTAATCGTCTGCGAGGTACCCGTCTTGCCCCCAACAAAATACCTATCTGATCCATCGTGTGGATTATAGGTAGCATAATGTGCTTCATGCACCATTTCGCGCACCACCTGCGATGTTGCCGGTGTAATAACCCCTGTCGTCTTACCGGCATTCTTTGCCTCCGAAAAGACCCCATCGTCGCTTACAATACCATTGAGAATGGTCGGATTATAGTACACACCGCCATTAACCACCGAGCAAAATCCACTCGCCACCTGCAACATCGTTACGTCCATTCCCTGCCCAAACGACATATTACTATAGCGCACCGCATTACCCTGTACATCATCTGGCGATATCACCACACCCTGTTGCTCATTTGCTAGCTCAATGCCTGTAGCTTTACCAAGTCGAAATCGATTATAAAAGTAATTATACATCGTATCACGCGCCTGCTTCGTAATGTAGTTACCATCGCCAAGTCGTTCAGCAATTGTTACCATACCAGTGTTAAGCGACCAGTTCAGCGCCGTCTGCATCGTAATATTACCCGTCACTGCCGCCGTCTTTGTAGCGTTATTGATTGTAATGTCATCCACTTTAATCTGGCCGGTATTGTCGTATGTGGAGCTCGGCGTAATAACACCCTTGTCGACACCCGTAGCAACAGTAAACGTCTTAATATCAGATCCAGGCTCATACGGAGCAGAGATAATATCGTTATTAAGCTGTGCAACATCAGTCACCTTATTCAACTGTGACGGATCATAGGTTGGTACATTAGCCATCGCAAGAACCTTCCCTGTCTGTGGATCCATAACAATCGCACTCGCATGGTCTGCGCCGCTCTTTTCGGCCCCCTCAGCAAGTGCCTGCTCGGTCTCAGCCTGAATATTACGATCAATCGTCAGCACCATATTCTGGCCGTTCACAGCAGGTTGCCGAATGTTTTTATCAGAGACTGTCAAAGGTACATCACGGATGTCAGTCACTGTCTTGAGTAACCCATCTTTACCTTTTAACTGCGCATCATTCGCCTGCTCGAATCCATATTTACCTTCACCGTTTGCATCAACAAACCCAAGCACCTGGCTCGCAAGCTGGCCTTCTGGGTACACACGCTGGCTCACCGCATCAAATCCGATACCAGCTAAACGCTTCTTCTTTAGCATTTCGGCCTGCTGCATTGTCACCTTAGTCGCAAGCACCTGATAGCGCGAGTGATTCATATCAAGATATTGTGCGAAATTATCGCGCACATTACCACCAGCAATGCTATTGAGCGCCGAAATTACCGCATTTTTATCGGTTACTTGTGTTGGGTCGGCCCATACTGTGTACACCGTTTGGTTCATCACCAGTTTGGTGGGCGTCGAGCCGTCCATAGCGTATATCTCACCTCGCTTAGCATGGAGTATAAACTGCTTTACCTGTTCTTTATCAGCCTGAGCAACATAGGTATCATGCTGGATCACCTGAATATAAAAAAGACGCACGATAAAGATCGCTACTGCGGCAAGCGTAACTACAGCAATCTTTTTCGCGCGACTTCCTGGGGAAAAATGCAATTCCATGAGTTTAGTGTATTAGCTACTACTCACTCACACTCTGAACATCTGTCGGGGTCGTCATTGCCTTTGCAACGTTAGAGTTTTTGACAGTTTGCAGTGCTGTGAGGCGAGCATTCTCAACTTCGAGGTTATCCTTTTGTTCGGTCAATGAAGAAATCTTGTCTGAGATTGCATTAGCTGCATAGTCATACCCAGACACTCGAGTAGCCTGTGTTAAGTATATCAAACCCAGCACCGTAATCATAAGAGCAACGAGCACGGTGTGGCTGATTGGCCCGAGTTTTACAGCAGAGGCAAAAGCAACTGTATTTTGATTGCGCTGCCAGTTAGTTTGGCGCCTGCTATTAAATTGTACGGTTCGGTTATATGACATTGTGGTGGTTTCTTTTTGTGTTTGTTTACTTAGTGCCCAGCCGGGGACTTTTTGTCCCCGGAGAGCTAGGGCGAAGTGACTATTTAACGTGTACGTCTACGTTTGCAGCTTCGTCTTGGTATTGTACTGGGATATGTACTGGCATTGCAGTTACCCCTCCTTTTTTTGTTTTATTTTTTCACTGCTACACGCAATTTTGCACTGCGTGATCGCGGGTTGTGAACATCTTGAATGGCCCCGTCAATCGGACGCTTGGTCACGATTTCGAGCTCTGCCTCGTAACCGCTTCTTGCCTGGTCGGCAAAGTAACGTTTTACGATGCGATCCTCCAGGCTGTGAAAGCTAATGACGCCAACTCGACCACCTTTTTTCAGTAATCGAGGGAGGAGCGGCATCACATCACGAACCTGGTGGAGCTCATCATTGACCTGGATCCGTATGGCCTGAAAGGTGCGTGTCGCTGGGTGGATTTTCTGCCACTTGCCGACATGGGATTGCTTGATAACGTCCGCGAGTTGCCCGGTCGTTTGTATAGGCCGAGCGGCGATAATTGCATCAGCATAGCGTTTTGCTGTACCTTGCGACTCATCGCCATAATCTCGAATGATTCTGGTTAACTCATTGCGTTTTGCAGTGTTAACAATCGTCTCAGCCGTTAAGCTTTGTCGATTATCCATCCTCATATCGAGTGGTCCATCGTGTTGAAACGAGAACCCTCTTGCTTGCATATCAAGCTGTGGTGACGACACCCCCAAATCAATTAGTATTATATCGAATTGCTTCCCTTCTTCTACGAGCTGTTTTGCAGCGCTAAGGTAGTCGGTATGCATCAGTCGAGTTCCTTTTTCAGAAAACTCACCTAGGTGTGCGATCGCAAAATCATCGCGATCAACCAAGGCTGATTCGGTATAATTATCCGTCTGCTCCAGTACGACTCTCGCGTGACCACCATACCCCGCCGTCAAGTCGAGATAATTCTCGCCTGATTGAGGTTGCAGTAACGCAATTACCGACTCGAGTAGGACAGGAACATGAAGTGGTGGATGTTCTTTTATACTCATAAACGAAATTATACCATCTTTATAGTCTTTCTGCACGAGCAGAATGAACTTTAATAGATGGGTTCCGTTCTCGAGATCACCAAACTGGCAGCAAACCTATGTTTGTTTTCGCATGGTGTGTTTGTTTTTGTGTATAAGTGTAGATAAGCGCCGACGGTGATTTCTAAGAAACCCATATTCCGATTTGCTTATCTAAGAGAGACTTATGTGTGAGGTGGAGTTTTTTGGGAGGTGTTGTGTTAGAGGAAGGTACATTCGACTATTTTTAATGTGGGTCGATAGACCACTGGTTCACCACCAGATTGCTGATCTCGAGGATGTCGCTAGTTTGTTAAAGTACAGAAACGGTTAGGTATCAAAAATAATGTGGTTTAACTACCCACGAGCAGGTGCAATAATACAACCGGCTACGTGCTTGTGTGGTAGTTCGCTGATAGGTTGTGTCATGGTTTAGTCCATACCCTTCACCTTGCGGTGATTTTTTGTATTTTTATTGTTGTGGTGTTTGTGTTTGCGTATTTGCTTACGCTTTTTCCACTGAACTCATCATAAACTGGTCTGATTACAACTGCAATACCATTTTTTGACAACTTTTCGGATTGTGGTTACGTTTATCCACAGATTTGTGGATAAAGAGCCCACCCACCAGATATAAAAATTACCACTTCCCTTTACATGGTCGTGGTAATTTTTGCTATACAAGACGTCATTGCTTCTATTTTTGCAATTGCAGGACAAGCCAGACGATAAAAAGACTACTGAATGTAACAACATTTACTACCGCCATTTTTGTGCTGTATGGTTTCTTTTCTTGGACTTGGACTTGGACTTCGGTAGTAGGTGCTGCAGGTTTCATTGCTAAATTTCACTATAGCACGCTTATGCTAAAAAGTCAATGGTAGCCTCTATGAATCAGAGGCCAAGCCCTGCATTATGAAACTCCCCGCTTCATGAAGTGAATGAACATCCGCTAACTTCATTCGATCATGCTGAATATGTACAGCGCGAATACCTGGCGCAAGGCCATCGATAATCTTATCATCAACAATCCAGTCTCCTGCGACGCAGCAATCGTTCAAATACTCCACTTTCGGCTTAACTGTTGTAATCACCTCTAACCCCCTAAGCGATGGGCAGAGTGACGCCTTAAACTTCTGGTAGACATCTTCACCGTAAGTAAGGATTTTCACACTTCCATATGTCCGTAGTGCCCTCATAAGCTCTCGAGCCCCCTCATACTCAAATCGTCCATCGCCAAGTTCAGTACGCAGCGCATCAAATGTTTTATCAAGGTCAAGACCGGCCTCACGCAGCTGCCGCGCCAAATCATAATAATACGTCTTTGTGTCACCGTCCTTTACGTGTGGGAAAACAAAATACTGCTCTCTCGACGCAAAGCCATTCCTTAGCGCAGTGTTTTCTGGATATAGCCGCTCTAGCACAGGGAACAATTCCGCGATTCTATCGGTATGGAACAGCGTGCGATCAAGATCAATGTAAAATGTCGGCTTCATTAGGCAAAGTAAATGCGCATTAATTGGCGTGCGACGGCATCCGAATCATGGCGAATAAAACTCCGCGAGGCTGCAAGCGGGTCACTTGACTGTGCGCCATCCCAGGCTGTTTTTGCTAAAATCGGCACAGCACGAAATTGATAATGCTGCTTTTTGAGCTCATCAATATCAAATGCCACTGCATATTCCCCGTCGTGCGCATAGCGCTCCATCAACTCTTTCGTTGGCGTATCATTATTAAACACCACGTAATCGAGAAAACTACTGCCACCGAGCCGTTCAATCTCATCCGCAAAATCTTTCACCGTAAATCCATCAGTCGGCCCCGGCTTTGTTACGAGATTCGCAACATACACACACTTTGCTTTCGTGCGTTTTAGCGCGCGCTGGACCCCATCAATCACGAGAGCAGGTGCAAGGCTACCATACAAATTACCTGGAGCAATTACCACCATATCTGCATTCATAATTGCACGTACCGCCGCCGGATTGGCATTCGCCTCAGGCTCCAACCAAATCTTAGGGCGCAGTTTCAGTTCTGCGTTACCGATGTTACACTCTCCTATAATCGGCTTACCGTCAGCCCCCTCTGCGCAGAGCTTTACATTACTCAGCGTGATTGGCTCAACCTGACCCGTAATCTTCAAAACCGAGCTCGCAAGCTCCACTGCCTCAGCAAAATTACCCGACATCTTCTCGAGCGCCGTGAGGAACAAATTACCAAATGCATGCCCTTTTAAACTACCTTCTTCAAACCGGTAATTAAACAAATCGCGCACCTGGGGTGCAGCGCTCAGTGCTACGAGACATTGGCGCACATCGCCCGGTGGCAGCACACCAAGCTCGTCACGGAGCTGGCCGGTCGACCCACCATCATCCGCCATATTCACGAGTGCCGTAATGTTGCCAGTATAACTCTTAAGTCCTTGCAGGAGCGTAAAACTCCCCGTCCCGCCACCAATCACTACAATATTTGCACCGTGCTTAGCCATACTTATCCTCGTAATTTCTTTAACGTCTTAGCAAGCCACAGGGCGCTCGGCCTTGGTACGCGTTCCATCGTCTTTGGGTTCACCGCAAACAGCCCGAATTGTGGCCACTTGCCTTTTTCCCATTCAAACCCATCAGTCAAGTTGCTATACAGATATCCTATCACAGGCACGCCTTTTTTGATGGCCGCCTGCAGCGCTAATACTGTCTGTGTTAACCACCAAGTTCGGTCTGAATCAGTGCCGTCAGCGAGTCCGTTCTCGGTAATGAAGATAGGTTTATCATACTTCTCATGAAGTTCCTCAAGTACACGCGCCAGGTATTGCGGTTGCATATCCCAGCCAACGTCATTAATTCGTACGTCAGGATTATGCACGCGGTAACCGTACACACGCTCGCTCAAGTAGTAATTAATCCCGATAAAATCGCAGGTTTTAATAACCTTATTTAAGAATGATTCATTATGCTGGCGATGTTTATAGCTTGCCGCCCTTACCGTTAACCACGCATCGTCACCTGGGTAAATATAGCTATAATTTTTAGCAATCGATACTTTATAACGTCGGCTCGCGGCGTGCAATGTATCAGCAATCTGGTTATGGGCTTTTGCGAGGTTGGCAAGTACGGTTTTACCGAGCCGTTTATTCATCACCTGCGGCGGCCATAAACCCTCTAAATATCCGTGCCGTACATACGTCTCTGGCTCATTCATAGTAATCACATATTTTACGCCCATACCAAGCTCCTCGAGTACGCGTGCGGCGTAATCAACAAAAAGACGTCCATTTGCAGATTTCTCAAACCCGCCCATCTCAACAAACCATACCGGCAGCGTAAAATAGAATAGCGTCACAATCGGCTCAATCCCCCGCTCTTTACATGCAGCTAGTACAGATTTGTAATGCTCGACTTCGGCTACATCCCATGCATCCTTCTGCGGCTGAATACGAGACCACTCAACACTCAAGCGGAATGTATTCATATTCATCTTGCGTACGAGCTCTAAGTCTCGTTCATACAGTTCATAGTGGTTTGCAGCTTTATCAGATACATAGTTAGACGGCTCAGATGCCTGCTTATCGTAGCGAGCCCAACTCTCAAGATCATCGTAATGATACGGCGCCTGTGCAGCAAGCGCCTTAGCGTTTTCTAACTCCCATACGGTCCATTGATTAGACTGTGCACCTTCTACCTGATGTGCACTCGAGCTTACGCCCCATAAAAATTTCTTTGGAAATCCAGTTTCCTGTCGATTCGGCATATATACAATTATACCACTCGTCAGCATTCGGCCTTATTTTCGCGATACGCCTACCCCTGTAAATATAAAAAGCCGCAGCAAAGCGACTCTTTATAATACGTTGTATGATCAACTACAGTTCAGCTGGAGCATCAGCAGCACTCTCGCTTGGACGAAGTTCTTTCTTGCCCTTCAGCTCATACTTAATGCCCGTCATATCACTCGTTACATAATCATCATTCAGCAAATTCACGAACTTAGCCGCGTCCTTAGCATCCATAATAATAATCTCACCAGTATTTTCGTCAGTCAAAAGCTCCAAGTCCATTTCATCTGCATGATCGACTACTTGGTCCTGCGTCACCATGGTAGGATCAACTTTTTGTAGCTTCGACACCAAACTTGGCGTATCACGAACAAGCGAATCAAATGTCATTCCTTCTGGGAATTTCAGCTTGAAGTGCTGTTCGATTTCTTTGATTTTTTCCTCAGCCACAGCGAATTTCTTTGCATCATAGCCAAACATGCGAATAAACTTCGTTTCGCTGAATGCAAATACATCACCACCGGCGACAAGCGCTTGGTTGTCAGGCGTAATACGCAGTCCAGCGTCAGCACTAAACGGTTGGAACGAATCACCGTTGTACATCCATGCGGTCGCGCCCTTTAGTACCTGGCTCTGTGGCAGCAATTTTGCAATAAAGAACGGCTCAGCATTCGGACGCGTGAAGCGCGCAATAATACCCTTCACCTTTTTGAATTCGTGGTCCCCTTCGCGGAATACTTCAAGGCTTTCTTCACCGTACATAATTTGTTCAATTACTTCCTGTGCGTGCTCAACATGCTCAAGTGTAGTGCGCTCCAGCACGTTATCCTCTGCTGCAGCTGCCTCAAAATCGCGGACCATCATGCCAGTCGCCGCACCAGTCTGTACCTGGCTAATCATGTCGTAAAGGAACAAAACCTTCAGCTGAGCTTTCAATTCCTTCGCATAATTAGTGGCATAGACAGTGTAGCCTTTTGTAAACATAAAGAGATCAACTTCGAGTGCGTCTTTGTGCGCGTCCGCCTGGTTCGCCCACAAAAAGATGTCAGTTGGTTCTCGTGTTTCAGTAGTGTTGTCGGTAGGTTCTGTCGTCATTCCTCTAGTGTACTACAATTGCACGACGTCCTCACCAAAATGCTTCTGCAATCGCATCGTGATACTTCCTTCGTGTCTTCCAAGCTTATTGCTGAGGTCTTTTACTGATGCGCCAGTCTGAAACTCCTGCTTCAACAGCGCATCGTCATCGTCCGTCCATGGGCGATATGCGTTCGGGTATGTTTCGCGCATCTTTGCAATTTTATCTGCCCATCCGCTATCCGTTTTCTTCTTTTTTGGCGGATTTTCTGCGCGCTCTTTCGCCTTCTCAGCTAGGTGCGCAAACCGTTGCCTGTCCGACGACGCCCTGCTTCGTAACATATCATCAATCAAATGTGCATCTTCGCTCATTTGTAATGCCATGCGATTAATGCCCGATAAATACAAGTTGTCTAAACTTTTTACTCGGCTCAGCGCCACGTATCCCATACCCGGAACAAATGCTTTGCGCAGGTCAATCCGCGCTGCATCAAGCGTCATACCCTGACTTTTATGTACGGTAATCGCCCATGCCAGCCGCAGCGGAATCTGACTAATACTTGCCCGCTTTTTATCACCATCACGCAACTCCCACGTATCAGGCATGATCGTGACAACTTTACCATTCAAAAATTCCACTACCGGGTATTCAGTACCAGGCTCAAAATCCACCACCTTGCCAATACTTCCATTCGCAAATCGGCGCGACGGATCATTTTTCACCGTCATCACCAGCGCCCCCTGCTTAAGCGTCAGTACAGCTGGCGCAAGCACGCTTCGTTGCAAGTTCTCAACATAATTCGCGCTGCCCGTTGTGTGCTGTTGGTAAATTAGTTCGTCACCTTCAAGCTGCGCTAAATGCCCTTCGTTCACACGATCGACATCAATATTCGTCGTGTGAAGCTCCGTCAATTCAATGCTATCAGGCAATGCTTCATCAACACGTGCCAAAAGCGATTCAGCATGACGACGCCTGATATCATTCGCGCGCATACTCGTCAAAATCTCAAGCAACTCATCACCTTCATTCTGACGATACTGATTCGTAAGGTATAAAATGACTGGGTCGACTTCTTTCCAAACCCGACTGTTCACCACAAATCCACCGCCGCGACTATCACCACGATTTACTGGTGGTAGCTGATAAAAATCGCCGCTCATAACCACCTGAATGCCACCAAACGGCTCGTCTTTACGACGCACCAAACGACAGATTTCATCAACCATATCAAGGCGAAAATCATGCAGCATACTGATCTCATCAATAATCAGCACATCAGTTTTCTCAATGATCTCACGTCGGCTTTTCGAAATATGATCAGCAAATCCATCAGGAATATCATCACGCACCCCCATACCCGACCAAGCATGGATGGTCGTACCACCAAGGTGCGTCGCTGCAAGCCCCGTCGTCGCTGTAATACTCACGTGTTTGCCTTCATATTTTGCGAGGCTAATAAACTGGTTCAGCACAAACGTCTTGCCGGTACCCGCAGGCCCCGTCAGTAAGGCGCTCTCCCCCGAGAGCAAAATCTCTATTGCTAACCCCTGATCCATTTACTCTAGTATACCACGGCGACCTCTAATCCCCCGCTCGCTGCCTTTTACTATGAATTTATCTATCCCAAGCAAATCCATTCCCAAAATGCCCATACCGTGCTGTCTGTTCAAACTGGGGTTCCGTCAAATTCAGTGCCACAATAATCCCTCGTGGACTCAAATCATACCCTGACACAATCTCTTCTTTCCCATCAACAACCACAATCGCCTCAAGTGGCTGATCGTAACCAATTGCATATGCCAAGTAGCAATATACTTCCCGCGCGTCGCGCTGCTGCAAATAATCTACCGCAATACGACGGGCAATATATGCTGCCGAGCGGTCAACTTTCGTACCGTCCTTGCCGCTAAAGCACCCGCCGCCAATCGGAATCCGCGGACCATAATTATCAACCACCAGCTTGCGCCCCGTGAGACCTGCATCTGCGTCAAATCCACCCTGGTGCCAATCACCCGCTGGGTTCACATGCAACCGTACATCACCAGCGTGCAGCGCACTGTAGCGCTCGTGAATATCTTTCAGCCATTCTGTCACTGCAGCCTCTAGCTGATCGTGCGACGCATTCTGAAAACTCGCGACCACCGACTCAATCACGCTGCCACGCAAAGTCACCTGCGTTTTACCATCATACGGCCAAATTCCGTACAAATACTGATTTAGTTCGCGAGCCAATACAACTTCAAGCGGTAGCAGCTGTGGCGTTTCATTGCACGCATAACCTACCATAATCCCTTGATCACCAGCGCCACCCGTATCAACGCCTGCTGCAATCTCCGGGCTTTGCTTTGCAATATGCTGAGTCACATTCACATCCCCCGCAATACGTTTCACTATCGTGACTACGTCAACTGTAGCGCTTGACGTCACCTCACCAGTTAAAAATACGGCGCCGTGGCCACCACAAGCCTCCACGGCAACACGCGCTGCCGGATCTCGCGCCAAATATGCATCTAAAATAGCGTCGCTGATCTGATCACACATTTTATCTGGGTGGCCCGGGCTCACGCTCTCGGCGGTTCGGTAATGATGGGTTGTTGCAGACATAAAAAACTCCTTTCATCTGCCCCACATAGAGCGAAAGGAGTCTTCAAAAAAAGAAAAGCATCTCACCCCACTAGTGGGCTGGATTTAGCACCTTATGAAATCACAGGTTGCTGGTAGGTCGACGGGCCAGTCCCTCGCTACGCTCTTGATACTTGGTTGTTAATGTGTCTATTGTACCATATTTTGGCGCGACTTGTATGCAGCAATCTCTGCCAAAATCTCTTTACCAAAAATATCCGTGCGATACAGCAGGCCGTCGAAACCAGCTTCATCAACAAGCTCCCAGTCATTCTGGTAATTAGTGGCCGGATTCACAAATCTCGAGTATTCGCCACCATATTCAGCCGTACGTTCTTGGTCAAACGAAAGAACATCTTTAATACCATATGGTTCAAACTGCATCACTTCAGCGTCCGCCTGTGCACTCGAGAAGATCTCAATAGGCATCACTTCAGACTCAAACACTTCTCCGTCTTCACCCCACGAAAATCGGTAAATATTACGCTTTGTACCAAACGTTTCGGGCTGCACACGAACTGAATCAGACTCAAGCACCAACAGCCGGCCTGCACGCTCGCCAATGCGCCGCATGCTTGCTGAATAACGTAGTTCGCGTACTACTTTTGTCTCCATCTGCTTATTTGGGATTGACCACTCAGTCATTGTCCCCGGCATAAAGTATTCGGTGCCAATACGTGTCGTAGCAAGCTCCCCGATTCGTGCCACTCGAATGCCCTTACCCTGCTGCCGCACGATATCCACCAACAAGTCACGATAGTCCATGAGCTGTTCCACATCGGGCCGGTTAGGACCTAGTGCGGGACGCTCATGGCGGGTCATACGCGTGCGCCCTCCCGCGCCTTGTTTGCCCATTCGTCTGCAAGCTCATTACCTTCATGCCCCACGTGACCACGCACCCAGCTTAATGTCGCGTGTGAAGTGTTGTACAATTCATATGCCTCTTGTACTAATTCAAGGTTTTTGATTGGTCCGCCGCTTTTGCGCCAGCCCTTTGCCGCCCATCCTGGCGCCCATTTTGTAATAACATTAATCCAGAATTCGCTGTCTGTGTGAATAATACAAGGCTCACCGTCAGCAAGTTTCATTGCTGCAATAATCGCATGCCCCTCCATGCGGATGTTTGTCGTGTCGCCCGATTCACTTCCAAGAGCAACGGGGCCCTTGCCCTCAATTACAGCAAAACCGCCCGGGCCTGGATTCGGACTAGCGCTCCCATCGGTATAAAACACACGCGTCATAGTTACTACAATATACACGGGTGTCTGTGAAAATGCAAAACCCTTACGCTAACGGTCGCGAATTGGGCGAAGCAATTTCAGCCCTTCCGGAATAAAATGATGCACACCGTTATCATCTTCAAGACGATAACCTATCTGATGGTCAGATTCAAAGTAATCCCCATTACCAACAATTTTGTAATCAACCTGTGCGACATGCTGAGCATCATTCGTTGGCACCGAACCCTTATATACACAGCAATCATGGCTTTCACCAGGTTTCAAAAAGCGGTTTAATCCCTGTGATTGACCTAAAATTCGCACTTCCATTACTTCTACCTCAAACACTGAAGTATTTTTCAGGCGCACCCACAATTCCAAATGTGACATATCGGCAGAACAGTGCGGATTAACATTCTCAGCAATCACCTCAGGAATCACCTTACCCCCAGACGCCTGACGGTAAGGGTTAGCGACTGCCGGCTGAGCGTCAGCCTTGTCATTATCACTACTCGCGTCATCGTTCTTTCCAAATACTGCCTCAGAAAACCATCCCATAGTTTACCTCCTTGCGTTATTTTTCTTCACTCTTTGCTAAGTAGTCATTCATCAATTCATCGTAGCCCTTGGTCATACGCTCGGTATATTCAATTCCAAGCGCATCAAGAGCAGCAAATAGCTCTGTTTCAACAGCCGTGCCATCAGCATCATCAGGGCATAGCTTCTCAAGTTCAATAAATCCGCCGAGTGGCGGCACTTCATCAACACAGACTTCAATCGACTCGCCATAATGCCCTGTTTGGCGAATTTTCGTCAAATCGCTAAACATCACATAGCCCATGTAGTCGAGGATTTTTACTAGCTCATCACCTTTCTCTACAATCGTCTCATGTTCAATGCTATCAAGGCTACCAGATACCGATCGCTTGAGGGTGAAATAAACTGTGCTATCGTTTTCGGTGCGTACGCGAAGCCAGTTTACAGATGTATCGCCCCCCTCACTCTGCAAATTTTCGGGCAAGCAGTACACAACATCGTGTTGCTTCTTGGGCTGGCTAATTGCAATACCAGCTGCCATTAGCTTTTGTTTCGCTTCATCAAGGTTAGTAAGCCTAACCTTTATTTCGATTTCTCGCACCGATTCACCCCCTTTATGTTTCACTCTTATTTTACCATATAGCACCTTAGCAACACCTTTGCGAATCATATACGCTACATATAGCGTGCCCATATATAGCGTTTTTGCTTAGGTGGAAAATTGTGTGTATAACCGCTACCTACACTAGACTAGTGTTACATTACAAAAAATACCCACCGTGTTGGTGAGTACCTAGTGTCTTGTGACCGTTATCTTAGCGGCTGAGCCGGCGTTGCAAGCGAATATGGTAATGTCGCGCATAACGAGCCTGTGAGTCGTCATACTGTGCTAAATCTGCCGGGCCGATAAACTTCATATCCTCGCCGTCCTTGCCCACGCTAAAATTGAACTCCTTTGGCCTCACATGACACACGACATAAATCTGCCATGCATCAATACTCTTAAGCCACATAGGGTCGGCGGTATCAATCACGTCAAAGTCAAACTCACCCTCATAACCAACTTCTTCTTTAAGCTCGCGAGCTAAAGCCTCAGCAAACGTCTCGCCAAAGTCCATACCCCCACCAGGCAGGCCCCAGTTAAGACCATGCTCCTTCACAACAAGAATCTCACCTTCATCGTTGTAGATAAGAGCTTTTATCGAAATGCGGAATAAATAGTCGGTCCGCACCGAGCCATCATCCCGCGTAGTCACTAATTTTCCATTTTCCATCAAGAACGTATTGTATCACAGAGATGTTTACCGTGCGTTAACCTATACGCTAAAGTTCAACGTAAGCAGCCATATCAATGGTACGGCCTGGCGGCAGCCTAAAGTACGTTGGCGATGGTGCCGATACTCTATGCAGTCCACTAAAAAGCTGCGCTCGCAGGTATCCCATCGATGAATGCGCATGCTCATTGAATACCACATCACTTTCCGAAATAAAGTATGTTGCATCAGCAATATCCAATTTCAATTCCGGCGCCAATCCCTCAAGGTGCTCGAGCGCCAGTGGCACATTTGGCACTTCGTCAAATCCGAAGTGCAGCACTACCTCGATTACGCCGTCAGTGTCATTGCCAAGATTATTAATTTCAGCACGCCGTGCGAGCGGTATGCGCGGTACGTTTTCTACTTCAACAATGGCAACTACCACTGACCGATTAAGCTCGTGCAACCGATCGGCCGCAGCGCGCAGCGCCAAAGGCGTATAGCCTCGATGATGCGCAAGATAAACAGCCACGCCAGGTACTCGCACAACATCACGCCGCTTCCGTAGCCCGTGCAAAAAATCGTTCAGCGAGCCTTCACGACGACGTCTGCGCGAAGCAACGATCTCACTGCCCCTAGCCCAAGTTGTCAGTACAAAAAGTACGCACCCAGCAATCACAAGTGGCACCCATGCCCCATGTAATAACTTAGCGAGACACGCAACAATAAACCCAAATTCAACCACCAAAAATACCACACCGAGCATGCGCACGAGCGGCCAGCTACGCTTCCATACGTATGGCGCCACAACCAACAGCAAAATACTGCTCGCAAACAACGTACCACTCTCGGCCATACCATATGCATCAGATAATTTTGCGCTCGAGCCAAAAGCAATCACAAGTCCTATCACTACGGTATACATAAGCCAGTTAAGCCCTGCAACATACACCTGCCCCGCCTCATCTGTTGGGTGCATGATGCGTAATCGTGGCAAATAACCAAGCCGCACCGCCTGCCGTGTCAGGCTAAATGCCCCAGCAATTACCGACTGCGATGCGATGCAAGTTGCAAGCGTCGCAAGCACCACAACAAATGGGATCGACCAGCCCGGAAATAGATGAAAATATGTATTCACCACCCCACTACTGTGCTCCTGTAACAGCATAGCGCCCTGCCCCAGGTAGTTCAGTACTAATGCCGGATACACGAGCCCAAACCAGCTTCCAGCAATCGCCTTACGTCCAAAGTGGCCCATATCTGCATATAACGCTTCGGCACCCGTTACCGACAGTACCACAGCACCACCGGCTAACAATGCACTCAAAGGATGTTCAAACATAAACGAAAGTGCCGTCAACGGAGATAACGCCACGAGCGCCTCGGGCACGCGTAAAATCCAAACGAGACCAATAAAGCCCGTGACTACAAACCATCCCACCATTAAAGGCCCGAACCACTCGCCAAGTCGGCCGGTACCCTTCGCCTGCGCCATGAAAAGTATCGTCAGTACAGCCACGGCAATTGGCGCTGTCCACATTGCAAAATCTGGCAGTATCAGCTGTGTACCCTCAACAGCCGAAAGCACCGATATTGCGGGCGTAATGACGCTATCTCCGTAAAATAACGCCACACCAGCCACGCCCACAAATGCCCAATTGCGTGCCGCGCGCTTACTCCGCTTGCCAAGCGTCCTGCGCAGTAACGCAACGAGGGCCATCACACCACCTTCACCCTCATTATCCATGCGCATCATAATGCCTATATATTTAAGGGCAACAATTAGTGTCACTGCCCACAAAATCATCGAAATAATGCCCACTACCGTACTATGGTCAGGCGTCAAACTACCAATGAAAAACGCCGCAGGCACAGCATATAATGGACTCGTCCCAATATCACCAAAAACAACTCCAAGAGCGCCAAGCGCGCGCGATGGCTCTTTATGCTGCTTTTTAGCCATTATCCACCCCAAGAAGTTGCTTCATCTACCACCAATATACCAGAAACAGCTTATGCTTGGCGAGGGTTATCGTGCGATAAGCTCGTCGATAGAAGTACGACTTTGCTCGGTCGTATCACGCTCACGCACTGTCACAGTGTTGTCTTCAAGTGTCTGGAAGTCAATGACCACACAGTGTGGAGTACCGATTTCATCCTGACGGCGATAGCGCTTACCGATGTTACCATTATCATCCCACATCACCGCACCATGCTTTAACTTAAGTGCCTGGTATACTTCACGTGCTTTCTCAACAAGCTCTGGCTTGTTCTTTAGGAGCGGACTTACCGCAAACTTCACCGGTGCAAGATGTTCTGGGAACGCAAGGTATGTGCGCTTATCGCCATTCTGCTCATCTTCGCGGTATGCGCTTGCAAGCACCGCCATAAGTGCACGCTCAACACCAAAACTGGGCTCAATCACATGGGGCACAAAGCGATTATTTGTGCCTTTTACGGTGTATTCCATACTTTTGCCACTAGCGCGCTGAATATTACCGAGGTCAAAATCAGTACGGTACGCAAGGCCCATCAACTCTTCACGACCAATTGGGAAATCAAATTCAAAGTCAATCGTACGCTTGCTGTAGTGCGCGCGATCATCCTCAGGAACCTCTAGTTCATGAACGCTCTCTGTAGGCAGACCAAGTGCAGTGAACCATTCCTTACAGAGTGCAACCCACTGCTCAAAAGCTTGCTGCCAGTGTTCGGGGTCGACAAAATACTCAATCTCCATCTGCTCGAACTCGCGGCTTCGGAAGATGAAATCACGTGGGCTAATCTCGTTACGGAACGCCTTACCCTGCTGTGCAATACCAAACGGTAAATCTGGATAAAAGCTATCGACGACATTCTTGTAATTCGTAAAAATGCCCTGCGCCGTCTCTGGGCGAAGGTAGCTTATTGAACTTTCATCAGCAACAGGTCCAACGTTCGTCTTGAACATCATGTTAAACTGCTTTGGCTCACCAAAAGTGCCGCTCATGCCACAGGTTGGGCATTTGTTTGGGTCTTCAAGCTTATCAGCGCGGTGACGTGCATGACAATTGCTACACTCAACCAGGGGGTCGGTGAATGTATCGACATGCCCACTTGCCTGCCACACTTTTTGGTTCATCAAGATTGCCGCATCCACACCGTACATATCATCGCGACCATCAACGAACATCTTCCACCAAAGCTGCATAATATTGCGCTTCAGTGCCACACCTAAAGGTCCATAGTCCCAGGTTCCGCTCAAACCGCCATATACGTCGCTGCCCTGGTAAATAAATCCGCGGCGCTTAGCAAGGCTAACAATGTCTTCGAGTGTAGTACTTTTTTCATTCATATTGACCCCATTATAACAGAGATGGATCCACTGTGCATTTTTACGGGTCTCCACGTAGTGCTTATGGTATACTCGAATACGGTCAACTTTTCGCGGAACCTACAAGAAAGGACCGCTTCATGGCCAAGGATCAGCAATTCCCCACCGGCTTCGGCCGGGCCATCCAGATGCTCTCCCTCGCGATCCAGCATGTCCTCTACGGCAAACTCGATGCCGCTCGCACCAACCTGCGGGCGTCATGGAGTGGCCTGAAGGACTCGACGGTCGGACGGATCGAGCACATGGCGACCACCGCGTTCGTTAACGCAGTGAGCGGAAACATTCAGCACTCAGTCCGGGTCCTAGAGGCCACTATGGCCGAACTCGACCTGCGACGCTACGAACTACCGCCCACCATCCGAGCGTGGGTCTGGGAATGCTGTGTCCAAACCATGCAGCACCTCCCGTACGCCGCGACCATCAACAAACTGATCGGAGACGCCTACGCGCATAGCACTATCGGCGACTACGCCGAAGCCCTCCACCTGCTCACCCAGGCGAACAGCCAACTAGAACAAGGCAGACACCTCGTCCCGCCACAGGTCACAAACAACCTCTCGGTCGCCTGGGGCGACATCCTGGAGCGCATGCTCTGCGACGAAACCGTATCCACCCGCGACTGCGTACAGCGCTACACAATCCGCATGACCCAACTACAGCCGACTGCGGCTTAAAACAGCGCCTGATGCGGCGATAAGTATCCGGTGCCGGCGCGCGACCGAAAAACTGCGCGCCAACTCAACCCAGCCTAAACAGCCGCATGCTGTCGCGCAATCAACCAGCAATTAGACAACACTTCATCCACCCCACCTATCTGCGCAATCGTCGTAATTGGCTTAGCGGCAATAAGCCGTAGCAATTTAATATGTCCTGCGTGGATATCACCTTGCTCAGCTGGTCTCAGACCTTTTTCGTTCACATCGTACATATATGTCCGTTCGGCATCCAGTTGCGCACCAGCTACATCACGCTCCAAGTTAAGTCCATATCCCGTCAGTTCTGCATAGTGCAAGTAGAACCACACCTGCGTCAACTGTAGCGGGATCTCCAGGTTGTCCAGCCCGGTATACACCTCAGCAAGTACATCATACCACTCAGGCTCATCAATGCTCTCGCTCGCTTTCGCTACCAAATTAATCACTTCATATGCAAATTGCAGCCTGTCATAATCTTCTAAAATATGGCGATAAAATTGCTGCATCCGCGCACTCGTCAAGATTCCCAAATCGCTCTTGCCGGTTGTAATCACAATATCGCTAATCGCAAACAGCTCAATAGCCCCTGCAAGCTTGCTCTTCTCTTTGCGCACACCACGTGCAATCACATTCCGCTGCCCGAGCGGTGTTAATAGCCGCAATATACGATCCGCTTCACCGTAATTTGTGCGTCTTAGTACAATCGCCGTTGTCCGCTCCGAGCTCATAGCGCTTTCCTTACTGCAACAACGACATCATCAGGGTGCATTGTCGTTTTATCAAGCACTGCCATCACCCCATAGGCGCTAAGGGTGTCTTTCGGAATATCACTCGCATTATTCGTACAAAGTATCACAGGGACTTGTGTTGTATCTCCATATGACTGCAACTCATGGAGTAACACCAACGCATTCGGCCCTGGCATAAAAAAGTCGAGGATAATCGCATCAGGCACTTTCTTATTAATTTCCGCTATCCCTTCAATCGTATTATTTGCCGCCGTCACAGCAAACCTTTCACGCTCCAATGTCTTTTTCACCAAAGCCAAAAACCATTGATCATCCTCGATAACAAGTACATGCTTAGCGCGCACTACAGTAACCTCAGCTGGCTCGAGGTGCCAACATCTACATAGAACGTTGCGCCGTCAGGGTGACTCGTCGTACCAATTGTCGCATGCATCGCATCAGCAAACTGACGAGCAATATAGACACCTAGCCCACTGCTTTCTGGTCGGTTATGCATAGTAGCAGATTTCTGCCCAACATTTTTACGCATTGTTGATGGCAATGCCGGGCCATAATCACGCACACCAAGCCGTATGCACGATCCACCATCCCGCAGTGATGCCGTGATAGTAACTGGCCCTTCTCCACTGTAATGCAGCGCGTTATCGGCAAAATTAAGCAAGATCCTTCGCAGTAAATCACGATTAGCAAGGGCGAGCAACGACCGCGCTCGCGATGTCAATACAATCGTACGGCCATGCGCCGCATATAACGGCTTCATTTCATCTACCACCTCTTGGCAAAGCACGATTGGATTGAGTGGCTCTAGGCTAAACAAGCTATCTTCAAGGCGCGCAGATTTCGTAATATCCGTCGTGAGGCGCAGTGCGCGCTCGCTCGTGAGCGTAATACGACGCGCAATCTCTTGCAATTCATCGCTATCCACTTCACCAGACTCAAGATGAAGCGCCAATTGACGCACCAGTGCAAGTGGAGACTTCAATTCATGGGCGGCAGCAACAAACGAAGGCGCAGTCGGTACCGCGCCTTCCAAACGATTCGTTTGCTGTCTTGACCCCTCCATACCTACACCTAGTGTAGCATGGTAACAGGTTAGCGACTACTGGTTGAATGTTACCGTCTTAAGAAGCGCGGCAAAATCATCATTGAACACGTCGCCATCGGTACGAAGCGTCAATGTACGGTCACGCATCTTGAGTAGGATTGCAGTGCCATAGATATCTTTATTGAAGTTACCAACGATCTTCGTACCAGTCATCTTACCATCAGAATATACACTCGATTTCAAATCACCCTTAGTGATAAGTTTCTGATACGATGCAACCGACTGGTCGTAGGTCTTCTGCTCGATCGTAATGCGCAGGGCAAACTTAGTACTGTCGCCCACCGGTGGAACAAGTACAGGGTTCAGGTAAGCTTCATACGTTACACCGCCGCCCTTGCTCACGTCAGTCGCCTGGTATGCGCTCCAGGTTTTTGGATAATCAAACTTCAAAGCTCCGTAGTCAGACGGGCCGACAAACTGACGCATCGGCTCTTTCTCACGCGCCGCAAACGTTGCCTCGTCTTTAGTTGACTGATCAAGTTTCGCCTTTGCTTCTGCATTGGCAATCTTTGAATCAACGTCCTTCTTTTGATCCATGTAATTCATGTAGGCCCAAATGCTAAATGAGCCGAAAACGAGCACGAGCAAAACAAGTGCAATGATTGCAAAGATGCTCGCATTTACTGCCCCTGTTTCACGAGTGCGATTCTTCATGCTTATGATTATACGTGGCCACTAGCTCTCTTGTAAAGGCTTAACCTCATACAGAAAGTACGATTTATCCGAAGCGTCAGGTGCAATTCCAGGAATATTAAAGGCGTAACTAATGAATGTCAGCGACCGACCTAATCTCGTCGCCTCTTGCTGTACGCGCGCATACATTTTCGCAATGTCCCGTGCCTCACCAAATGTATACACAGCAGTCGTGTCATTTGGGAGCGACGCTCGCCAAAAGTTTGCGAGCTTCACATGGACTTTATCGTCTCCGCGAGATAACATTCGCGAAATCAGCACTAGTATCGGATGGATTTCATATCCCACCGCGCGCGAACCCAGCTTGCTTACCGTCCGCAGCACTATCCCGTCACCAGAACCGATATCAACAACCACGTCTTTCGCACTCAGCGGGTACAGTTCGGTAAATACACGGTGGATATCAGCACGACGTGACGGCACATACGGTGCGCCCGTAAAGGCGACGAAACCAACCAAGAATACAATACCAGCGACAATTAAAAGCCACATTAGGCGTCGAACTTCTCCTTCAAAACAGTAACCTCATTTTTGAGATTAGTCAGATCATGCTCAATCTCTGCCGCAAGCTTCTCAGCCTTACCATATGTCTCGAGCGCTTGCTCAAGCTCAAACTCATCACCCTCAAACCAGGCAACAAGCTCACTTAACTCATTCATTTTCTCTGATACAGTTTTTTGTTCAGATTGCTTCAACATCTTTTACCTCCGCCGTAATGATTCGTTCTTGTTGTTCAATTCTAATTATGCCGCCTGTGGCAACCTCCCCACGAATAATCGCATAGCCACGTGACAAAACTGCCCTCGGATTATATGCACCCATCACTTGGCGCGACGTCACAAGCTGGCTTTGTAACAGATCCACCCGCGTGTCAAGCATTGTCAAACCTTGGCGGAGTGTTACCTTTGTATCTTTCAGATAACCATCAACGACCCCCTCAGTACGCACCAAAATACGACGCACTAACTGCCCTAACAGGTTGGTAAGTTCTTTACGATCTGGCACTACAATCTGCGCCGCGTTACTCGGCGTTGCTGCACGTACGTCAGCCACCATATCAGCGAGACTTACGTCAACTTCATGTCCTACCCCAACAATCGTCGGGATACGACTCGCCGCAATTGCTCGCACTAGCGGCTCATCATTAAAGGCAGCTAAGTCATCAGTGCTACCACCACCACGAATGATCACAAGCACCTCAGGCAATGTTTCTTGTTGGTTAAAGTACGAAATTGCTCGAATCATCTGCTCAGGCGCACTGTCGCCCTGCACCTGCACGTGTGCTGCATCTACTTTCAAGCCGCCCCATCGGTCATTCAAAATCTTCACAAAATCAGCATAGCCAGCAGCAGACGTGCTACTAATTACCGCAATATGCTCAGGTATCTCTGGCAGCGAGCGCTTGCGTTCAGGCGAGAACAAACCCTCTTTATCAAGTTTCGCCTTCAGCAGCTCAAAGCTCTTCTTCAAGCTCCCCTCGCCACTTGGACGAATCGACTGGATCGTAAGACTAAACTTACCCCAGGCAGTAATCTTTGGCGCTGCTCGCACCACAACTTTCATACCGTCTTCTACTGGTACTCGCAGCTGAAACAGTGACATAAAACAATTCACACTACCAGTAGCGTCTTTAATATCAAAAAATACCCATTTACCCTGGTTTACTTTAAAGCTTGCAACTTCGCCCTCAATTTCAACCGTTCCAAGGCTGTATTCGAGCGATTGATTAACGACAGCGATAAAATCACTAACGCTGAATTTCGGGGTCTGGTCGTTTGCCATATTTCATCACTACCTGTTGATACAAAATCCAGCCAACCACAATCGTTACAAGCAGAATAATCACGCGCGCCAATAAAATTCCGGCAATTGCCTCGCTTTTCTGCATCCCAGCGATTGCGAGCACGGCCACCATAATCGCTTCGTAAGCGCCCGCGCCGCCTGGAGTAACAATAATAAATCCTGCAAGGCTCGCAAGACCATACGCAATCAAAATCGGTGCTGGGTTCACTACTGTATTTAGACCCCAGAATACAATCCAAAAAATCGCAATCTCTGTTGCAGTGAAGAACAGCCCCCACAAATACGGCTTTACAAGCAAGCGTTTCTCGCGCATAAGCGCCACATAATCACCATGCATATCGTCAAGAAACTCCGTCGCAGCCTTGGCGGAAATCAATTCGGCAACCTTGCCAAAAGTTACTTTCCGCACGATTCTATTGCAAAAGCGCGTAATCTTCCCGGCGATACTGTGCATACGCGTCACACTACTAAATAAAAACCCACTCCCAATAATCGTCACAATCATGAGCGTCACCAGCATCGAACTCATCAAAATAATCCAGCGGTTCACTGTACCATCAATCGTCACCCAAAATACTGCAACAATCAAAAGCGTCACCATTGCCGCAAAGCCCGAAACGTATCGCACGCCCTGCGCCATCGTCGCCTTGCCCGTGGACACGCCGTATTTGCCAAGACGCCAATTCATATACGAAACTCCGCTCACACCGCCACTCGGCAAAATATGGTTCACGAAATTAAGCTCCAACGAAATACGCATTTGTGTCCAAATACTAATCTTTGTAATGAGCCCTTTTTGGCGCAAATACGAGAATGTCATCTCCCCTGCAGCCAAGTAGCCAATCATAATCACTGGCACAAGCGCGAGTAATATCCACCAATCAACATGTCCAACTAGACCCCAGGCATGATGCAGCTCCCGACGCGAAAAGAACAAAATAACGACAATCAGCACAAATGTCGCGATACTAATCCCCGTCCTCAAAGAAATTTTCATACCTCTATAGTATATACCAATAGCCCCGTTCCGCACTAGTTTGTTATACTAGTGGCATGTATATCGCCCTCCTTGGTCGCCAACCAGCGCTTAGTGTCGCAGAACTAGAAGTTTTGTACGGTTCGTCAAACGTACAGTGGTTTTCAGGGATCTCCGCAACCATCTCTACAGAAAAGTTCGATTTTAACCGCCTCGGCGGCACCCAAAAGGCTGGTCGCGTTGTTGCTGAGCTTCGTGGGAACTGGCGTCAAGTTGGCTCACAAATCGCAAAAAACTACGAAACTGAATGGGCCAACCACGAAGGTAAAATCACCCTCGGCATCAGTGCCTACGGATTCCGCGAAACAGCTCGCGACATCCAAAAAACCGGTCTGATACTCAAAAAGAAACTCCGCGAACACGGCGTCAGCATGCGTCTCATCCCTAATAGCGAGGCTGCGCTCAATACCGCTGCCTCACACCACAACAAACTTGGACTTAACGATAGCCACGTCGAGCTTTTAATTGTTCGTGCAGGTGATGGGCGCGTAATTGTTGCTGAGAGTATCGGTGCGCAAAACATCACTGCATTTGCCGCTCGCGACCAAGCTCGGCCAAAAACCGATGCATTTGTTGGCATGTTGCCACCTAAACTCGCTCGCATGATGGTAAACATGTCAGGCGCCGAAAAAGGTCGCGTACTCGACCCCTTCTGTGGCACTGGCGTTGTCCTACAAGAAGCAGCTCTCCTTGGGTTTGATGTCTACGGCACCGACCTATCAGATAAAATGATCGATTATTCCGACATCAACCTCAAGTGGCTCAACCAAACACATCATCTAAACACCAAGCCGACGCTCGCTCAAGCAGATGCAATGACTGCCATCTGGGACAGCCCAATCGACGCCGTCGCCTGTGAAACGTATCTTGGCCAGCCGTTCAGCGCTCCACCGTCGCCCGCCAAATTAACAGAGGTGAGAGGCAACTGTAATCATATCATCAGCTCATTCCTCACTAACCTTCATGGCCAAATCGCAAGTGACACCCCGCTCTGTATCGCCGTTCCAGCCTGGAAGTCCAAAGAAGGCGAGTTTACTCATCTACCGTTCATCGCCCATCTCGACAAGCTTGGCTACCGCCGCCGCGAGCTTAGCCTAGTTAATCCTGACCAACTTCTCTACTATCGTGAGAACCAGGTTGTGGCCCGCGAGCTTCTTCTCCTTGAAAAGGCTTGACGAAATCCTAGTAACAGAGTAAAATAGGATAGATTGATTTATATTAGTGTTTAAGGAGCTATATGTCACACGTTAAAGCAGGTGGTTCAAGCAAGAACGTCCACAACAACGCCGGCGCTCGCCTTGGCGTGAAGCGCTTTGGCGGCCAAAAGGTTAACGCGGGTGAAGTACTCGTTCGCCAGACCGGTAGTACCAAGATCGCTGGTCCTGGTACATACATCAGCCGCAACTTCACTATTCACGCAGCAACCGCTGGTGTAGTGAGCTTCAAAAAGGTTAAAAAAGGCACCTTCACTGGTCGCACCCAGCCTCGTACACAGGTTATGGTCACCAGCAACGAAGCGTAGTCTCTGCAATATGCAAATAATAGCCCGGGCAGATGCCCGGGCTATTATTATGCCTAAGATCATCCCCTTCCCCCCCACATACTAAAACAGCGCTACAAATTGTAGCGCTGTTTTAGTATCAAAAATTCTCGTATAGATCTATACGACCGTTGAACTACCATCGACTGGTTCTGTTGGCGCAACAGGCATATGAGCCTCATCCATACCCAGGTGATGCTTCACGCGAGCCACAACGTCACCAATCACGACCTCAGACTTCACAAGATAGTCATCAACACCAAGCTGCTCAGCACGCTCTTTGTCTTTGGGCTGACTAAGCGCCGTTAGCATAATAACGCGAATGTTCGTCGTCTCTGGAGTGTTACGCAAAATATCGAGCACATCAAAGCCGCTAATCTTTGGCATCATTGCATCAAGCAACACAAGATCAGGCTTGAACGACATAGCCGCAGATAATGCGTCTTCGCCGTTGTGTACTTCGTTAATTTCAAAGCCCTCGAATTCAAGGCGTGATCGATAGACGGCAGCAAGCGCGGTATCGTCTTCGACTAGGAGAATCTTCTTTTTTACTGTGTCCATATCCTTTAATCCTTACTTTCTACAGTATACCACAAGTGTTATGAGAACAATCCCATTGCAGCACTTAGCTGCGGATCACGCCCAGCATTACTATCAGCGGCACTAATTGATACCTTCTGGTCTGGCTCGATGCCCTGTGCAGTAATATTCTTGCCCTTTGGTGTGTACCATCGTGCAACAGTCACCTTAAGAATACGCCCATCTGGAAGATCCATCACCTTTTGTACGGTGCCCTTACCAAACGTCTTTTCACCAACGAGTGTTGCAACACCGTAATCCTGCAATGCACCCGACAGAATCTCGCTCGCACTTGCACTTCCACCATTCACGAGCACCACAGTCTTAACTCCAGCAAGAATTGGGTTACTGCCAGACATAATACTGTCGACAACTTGCCCATTAGTCTTTTCGGTCACCACAAGTTTGTGATCAAGCCAAAGCCCGGCAACTGCCTGTGCAGCATCGAGATAGCCACCACCGTTGTCACGAAGGTCGACCACAACACCCTTTACACCCTTAGACTTAAATTCTTGCGCCGCTTTGGTTGCAAGGTTACCCGTCTGAGCATCAAAGCGAGAAATCGTCATAACACCAACACCATTCTGCTCACTCCAGCGTACGCTCGGATCATCTACTTGAGCACGAGTAATCGTGTAGTCATTCGTTGTACTTCCCCGCTTCATCGCAAGCTTCACAGAGGTACCAGCATCGCCACGTACAGCCAATGCAACCGTTGCAGAATCCTTACCCGCCACCGATGTTCCGTTCACTGACACAAATACATCACCGACTTGTAGCCCAGCCTGTTCTGCGGGCGAGTTAGAAATTACCCGTAGTACTGTTGGCTGATCGTTGCGCACACCGATTTCACAACCAATACCTGACACTTGGCCATCAAGACTCTTATTAAAATCCTCAGCCTCTTTCTTGTCCATAAACACCGTATACTGGTCACCAGCCGCCGCTACCATGCCACGCGCCGCGCCATCTTCAAGCTTTGCCGTATCAAGCTTACCATCAAAATTAGCCTTGAGATTTTGATAGGTTTGCTGCAAAACCGACGTATCAAGCGATCCAGTGGCGACTTTAATACCAAACATCGGGCCAACGGCAGCGTAGATCTGGTCACTCCGCGTACCTGCGACAAATGCGACAAGTGCCATGAGAGCAAGCGACACAAAGAACGTTGCGGGACTAATTTGTTTCATCTTCATGTTTGGTCGCCGAGAATGCTCGGGACTATGCGTCGGCTGCTCCCCAGCCGGCTGGTCAATAGAATCGTTGTTAGACATTGCTACCATTATAGCACTAGCGGTTCGACCTAACTACAGTGCACAGTATTATAAAGATTTGCTTAACTATTTACTTGGGAAGCGAAGGAAGATAACACCAGACTTCTGAATGTCCATCGTACTGTATTCACCTGTTCCATAGAAGTTATACTGACTTACATGAACCCAGTCGCCACTTACCGATTCAACAACCATCAAGTGGCCAACAGGAGCAAATCCAGACATTGCAGGGAGCACTACCGCGTCACCAGGCTGTGGATCAGACACGCGCCATGCGCCACGCGCTGCGCCCTGGCCCCACTGGTATGCCATACCGTCACCCTGGAACGGCTGCACCTTGTGGCCAAGTGATTCAATACGCCACGCTGCATAGCTTACACATTCACGGTTGAAAAGATTCCAAGGATCTGCGTAACTATCTTGCGGGCCACAGTATGGGTAACCACCAGTGCCGCATCCCATATTGCCGCTCCAGTTTGTGTATACAAAACTACCAACCGTACCCGAATCAAAACTTGCACCAGATGATTGCAGAGCCGCATAGTAAGCACGTTGTTGGGCCGCCGCGCTATCAGCTTGCGCCTGTGCGCTTGCCGCAAGCTGCTGGTACGCTGCTTCGTCGCCCTTTGTCTTGTTTACGAGATCTTGCTGCTCAGATTCTTTGGCTGCAAGCTGTGCCTTCTGAACATTCTGCTGGTCAAGTACAGCCTTAACGTCCTTCTGACTCTTCTCTAGCTTAGCCTTCAATTGATTAATTTGGTCAATCGTCTTGCTAAGGTTGTCCTGAATCGAAGACTGGTAGGCTTGTTGGTCAGCGTAGTCACCAATGTTCTTGCTGCTTGCAAGCATTTCTAGTGGAGTAACTGAGCCATCGACATACATGTCCGCGATAATCTGGCCGAGAGCGTCTTTATTGTCGCTAATCTTCTGCTTAGTATCATCAATCTGCTTTTGTAGCTGATCGTACTCTTTCTGGCTGATGTTGATCTGTGCCAAAATAGCATTCTTTTGTGTGGTAATTTGGTCAAGCGCAGCTTGATAGGTCTTCGCCTGAGCATCAAGTGCATTAGCTTGCGCCTGATACTGTCCCATCTGCGAACGCAGCGCAGAAATCTGATCATCAAATTGATCAGCGTGTGCTTGAGAAATAATCGTAAAAGGAGAGCTTACAGCAGTTATCACAGCAGCTGCTACGATGATAGATTTCGTAGCTAACCCTTTTGAAACTGGTGCTGGTGTGGTGGACCGTAGCTTCATTACTTTGAATTTTAGCATAAGCATAAGCCCTGTGTCAAATCGTCTGTGCGTCATAAAAACCTCCTTACCCTATCGCTTCGTTAAGAAGCCCAGCAAGCAACTAAATTTTCAGATAGCGCCGTGTTGCAAGCAACGACGAAATCGTGCCGATAAGCGCACCGACAAGGATAGCGCCAAGCAGTACCAAACCAATGTACGTCGTGTAGAGTTCCATTGTAGGTTGGATGGATACGCCCCAAGCCGCAACTTTATCGTGAATACTCAACATAATGACAAACGTAAGAATTGTTGCGATTACTGCAGCGATAAATCCATATACCATCGCCTCAACAACGAATGGGCCACGGATAAATCCTTTATCTGCCCCAATTAACTTCATCATCTCAATCTCATCACGCCTGTTAAAGATAGCCATGCGGATGGTGTTAAAGATAATCAGCATCGACATAGCAGTGAATATGATGCTCGCGCCAATACCTACCTCTTGTGCAGTATGTGTCCATGCAGCGATCGTATCCGTTGCAGACTTACGGTCACCCATGAAGCTTGGTGGCGTTGATTCATCAATATATTGCTTGAGCGGCTTACTAGTCTTCACAAAATCAACAAGCTGACTCGTATCATTTACGTTCTTGAGGTTAATACGGATTGTCGCTGGAATCTTATCCGTTGCCTCTGTAAGGGCGTTCAGAGTTTTAAGATCACTCTTATTTTTCTGAGCGAAATCAGTCTTACCCTGGTCGGTACTGATAAAGTTCACCGACTCAACATTCGAAAGACTCTTTAAATCATTGATAATCGGGGTTGCTTGCTTCTCCGTTGTACCCGTTTTAAGGTAGATAGAACGATCAATATTACGTGCAATATGCGTTGCGGTGTCGGTAAGAATATTCTGCGCAGCAACGGTAATGAGCACCGTAATAAGCGTCAATGTCATGACAGCAGTTGCCGCAATCGTCAGCCAGGTGTTACGAGTGAAGTTGTTTACGCCGTAGCGGCACATACGAAGAAATGTAATCCACTGGCGACGATGCTGCTTTGCCTGCGCAAAAGCTTTAGTGTTCTTTTCCTTACTCATTGTCGGTAGCTCCCCTGAGCCTGGTCGGAGGTAATCTTACCATGCTCAATCGTAATCACGCGGCGTTTCAGCTTATTAACAATATCAACGTTGTGAGTAGTCAAAAGGACGGTCGTGCCGTATTTATTAATCTTCTCAAGTAATCGCACAATATCCCAACTGTGCTTCGGATCAAGGTTCCCTGTTGGCTCATCGGCAATCAGAATCTTCGGCTGGCGCACAACTGCACGGGCAATCGCAACACGCTGACGTTCACCGCCAGATAGCTGATGTGGGAACTGCTTTTCTTTGCCAGCTAAGCCCACGAGCTCAATCACCTTTGGAACGGTATTCTTAATTTCACGGTTGGTCATGCCAGCGATTTCAAGTGCAAACGCCACATTCTCGAATACCGTCCGCTGCGGCAGCAGTTTAAAGTCCTGGAACACCACGCCAATCTTACGACGCAAGAGCGGAATATGCTTGTCTTTTAATGTGTCGTAATCAATACCACCGACAACAATCTTGCCACTAGTAGGCTTTTCTTCACGCGTCAACAACTTGAGCAGCGTACTCTTGCCTGCCCCTGATGTACCGACAATAATCACAAATTCGTTCGGTTCAACATGCAAAGACACCCGGTTTAATGCCGGTTTGCCATCCTTACCGTACGACTTGGTTACCCTATCTAACAGAATCATTACTTAGCCTAGTATAGCATAAGAATAAGCGCTAAACCACTGTAGGCAAGGTACTTTATTGCTTGGTCGCTTGGGCGGTAAGATACGCGTCAATAAACCCGTCGATATTACCGTCGAGGACTGATTTCGCGTCTTTAACTTCGTATTTCGTACGAGTATCTTTTACGAGTGTATACGGATGTAACACATAGTTGCGAATTTGCGCACCCCAACTCGCAGACTCTCCTGCACGCAGGTCAGCAAGCGTATCCGCATGCTGCTCGGCGAGCATCTGCGCGAGTTTGCTGCGAAGGATCTTAAGTGCCGTTTCTTTATTCTGTATCTGGCTGCGTTCATTCTGAATCGCTACAACAATCCCCGTAGGGATATGCGTTACACGAACTGCACTATCGGTTGTATTCACACTCTGGCCGCCGTGACCACCACTCCGGTATACATCAATCTTCAAGTCTTTATCATCGAGCTTCACTTCATCGGGCGCATCAATTTCTGGCATAATTTCAATAAGTGCAAAACTCGTCTGACGAAGATTATCGGCATTGAATGGGCTTAAGCGCACCAAACGATGTACACCGTGCTCACTACGCAGGCGTCCATACGCATACGCGCCACGGACAATATACGTTGCATTCTTAATCCCTGCCTCATCGGCTGTCGATCGCTCCACCATCTCTACCTGCATGTCATTAGCCTCTGCCCAGCGCAAATACATGCGCTCAAGCATTTCTGTCCAGTCCTGCGCATCGGTGCCACCAGCACCAGAGCTAAGTTTCAATACCGCAGCATGCGAGTCATATTCGCCACTCAGCAATAATTCTTTGTGGCGCGTAGCGTATTCTGATTCAAATACATCAAGCTGGCTACCGAATTCAGCCGCCATGCTGTCATCGCCAAGTTCCATCAATTCAACAATATCACTCACCTGCGAGTACAAGATATTCCACGGCTCAACCTGACCCTTAAGCGCCGCGGCCTGGCGCGATAAATTCTGCGCACGCTCCAAATTAGCCCAGACATTTGCATCAGCAAGTTGCGCATCGATAGCTTCTAATTCCTCAGACTTTGCGTCGATCTGAAGTGAGTCGCGGTCGGCAGTGATATGGGCGAGTAACTCGTTTGCCCGTTTCTTCAGTGGTTGCATCTCTTTCTATTGTATCATCACCTCTAGCATTAGTGGTACACTGGGCCTATGAAGATTGGCATATTCGACTCTGGCCGCGGCGGCGAATTTATTGCAGAAGGCCTGCGTAACCTGCTCCCTGAACATGAATTTATAGTAGTAAACGACCGCGAGCATGTGCCCTATGGCTCACGCGAAGATAGTGAAATTATTGAACTCACAACAAAGGCAATCCAGCCATTACTTGAAGCGCGCTGTCCTATCGTTGTGATTGCCTGCAATACAGCAACAATGGCTGCAATCACTACATTGCGTGAGCTATTCCCTAGGGTGAAATTTATCGGCATCGAACCAATGGTAAAGTCAGCGGCAGAGATATCAGCCACGCACCACGCAACCGTGCTTGCCACCCCACTTACCCTTAAAAGCAATCGCTATCAGCATTTGCTTCGCGAATACGGGAGCGAGCTGACGATTGACCAGCCAAACACAGCCGGCTGGGCCGCCGCTATCGAACATGATAAAGCAAATACTATTTCATTCGACGAAGTAACGGCAAGCGTAGCAAGTGGCAGCGACACGCTCATTCTTGCGTGCACCCATTACATTACACTAAAAAATCGCCTGCAAACACGATTCCCTGGTATAAATATCCTAGAGCCGACTGAGGCTATAGCTCGTCAAGTTACGCGCCTGGCTCTTGAGCTTGAGGCGTAACTGGCTCAACAATGTGCTTTCGCTCGTCAATTCGGCTAAGGCGCCGCACAAGGAATGGATGATTACTGAACGTCTGCGCAAAATGATTCATAGGTCGCTCAGCGGTATATTGTAGCCATTGGCGCGCGATATCATTCATGCCATGCGCGACATCAGGCCCAACATGCACCTTAATAAGCGCCTTCTTAACAAGCTCGGAATCTTGCATATACATCAGCGCAAGTCGATCCGCAGTGTATTCGGTGCGTCGCTGCCAAAAGCCAGCCAGCCACGTAAAGATAGCACCAAGCACAGGCACTGCCATAAACGGCTGCAGATACACGGCAGCATTCACGTGTCCATACTTAATATGCGCCATTTCATGCACGAGCACTACCTTAAGCTCATCTTTGCTTAAGTAGCGAATCGTACCAGACTGCAACACAATCGTATACGGGCGCGCAAACCCAAAGGAATACGCATTAATCACTGGATCCTGTGTCACGAATATCTCTACTCGCGGCATCTCGAGATCGGCTGAGACTTCATTCGCCCAGTCGCGCAACCATGCATAGGAGCTATATTCAACTTGTAGCGAATTACCAAGCATAACCTGGCGCTGCATACGAACCATGAACATACCAATCGCAAGCGCTACGCCAAAGAGAAGTCCAGCACCAATAATCGTACCGACAATTCCAGCCACAATCACCTCTGCTGGATCACTGGTCGACATATCATTCGTAAAGTAATCAACAATAAAGTACGCACTTGAGGCTAAAAAGAAAACAATAAACGTAATGGCAAGCACAACAATATCGCTCGTCGAAAAAGCCCGCTGGACGGCCAAGCGCCCTTTTGCTATATCTTTAGCCATTAGAGTGCCTCAACCGCCGCTACAAACTGGTCGCCACGATGACCATAATTATCATATTGGTCAAAGCTTGCACTTGCTGGACTCAGCACTACCACACTACCCTCAGGGGCAATCTCATGTGCCTTCGCGACTACTTCGTCCATCAATCCAGTGACGCGGTGGCACGCAACGTCCTGCTCGGCACACAGCCGAGCAATAATCTCACCTGTTTGGCCAATAGCAATCACAGTTGCGTTGGCCGCCCTGCACTCCGCAACAATTTCATCATACACAGCACCCTTACTAGACCCACCTAGGATAATAAATCGAGGTGCAGTAAACGATCGTAGTGCAGCTATGGCGCTCCCTGGCGTTGTAGCAATACTATCGTCGTAATACGATACGCCATTAACCGTACGTACGAACTTCAATCGGTGATTAAGCCCACGAAATGATTTTAATCCAGCCTCAACCGCAGAGCGCTCAGCCCCAGCCGCAAGCGCGGCACTAATAGCAGCACAGGCGTTCTCGCGGTTATGCTCGCCGACAAGCTGCAACGCAGTAACCGAGCAAATGCGTGTATCCTCAATATAAAATGCATCACCATCAACATATACCTGCCCATCATCAGGAATCCCGTAACGAACAGGCTGCGACCCCCCAGAGTGTGCGATTTCACTTGACCATTGATTGGTCGGATGATATAGCGCAATATCCTCAGCACTCTGATGGCGGACAATCTGCGACTTTGCCTCTACATATTCCTCGAAACTTGCATGTACATCTAAATGGTCCGGCTCGAGCATCAATACAATCGCAATATGCGGGCTCTTCTGTGCGTCCCATAGTTGAAAGCTCGACATTTCGTAGACAACAACGTCGTCCTTCTTAATATTCTCAAGCTCCTGAATCGCCGGCACACCAATGTTGCCAACTAAATGCACCGTACGGCCCGATTCTTTCAGAATAGCGGCCGCCAGGCTCGAGGTAGTGCCCTTTCCCTTTGTACCGGTCACACCAATGATTGGCGCTGGACACTCCTTCAAAAATTCATTAGTCGCTGACCAAACTTTATTACCATATGGCAATTTTTCCGGATTAATACTTGGTGAGCGTACAATCAAATCAAAATCACCAAGCTCGGCAAACGCATCAGCACCCAAAATTGCACCTGCAGCCTCAGCGGGTACACTGAGACTATCGCGCTCATCTGCAATTGTTACCTCGGCGCCTTTAGTACACCAATAATCAAAGCTCGCCTTCCCCTCGATTCCGTAGCCCGCGATCGCAACCTTCATATAGATATTGTACCAGTTTTAGGATTCAGGGGTAGAGAAAACCTTACCGAGCTTGTCGCTCAGCGCCACGATGTCCTCTTTATCACCACTGCTCACACCAGCAAGCACCCACGTATTATGCGCAATAAATTCTCGAGCCGTCGCAAGCATTCGCTCAAGGCTAATGTTACGGATTGCATCAGGAACCTTATCATAGTCCTTAACAAATCCATCACCGAAGTATCGGCCAGAGTAAAAGTTACTGATTTGCGATACCGTCTGCGCACCCATCTGGTGACGCCCGAGCGCGTATGATTTCGCGGCTGCAAGCTCTTCTTCAGTAATCTTACCGTCAGTGACCGCCTTAACTTCACGCACAATAATATCAAACAGACCACCAGCTGTATCGAGATTCACCTGGCCGCCAAAGTCCCAACTACTATCGTGGAACCCAACAGAAGTTTCACTAAACATACCGTACGCCAAGCCCTTCTTGCGTGCAGCACCATAGATACGTGAGTGAAGGGTGCCAGTAAGAATCTGGTCAAGACACGCCATAGCTTCAGCTTCTTCGTCATTCAATTCACGCGGCAGCGTCATACTCCAACCAAATGTCAGGTTACTCGCCTCTTTACGGCGAATCTGTGTTGGATTACCACTGGTCAGTTCGTCTTTCGGCACATCAAAGCGCTCACCACGAGGCAACTCCCAAGATTCAAGCGCACGCTTAATTTGCGCCTTACGACCATCAAGCTTACCGGCAATTACAAAGCGCATATTGTCGCTAGTATGGGTACGTGCATGATGTTCGCGAATATCACGAATTGTCACATTACTAATGGTCTGGATACGCTGCCAGTAGCTATATACGTCTTCACCAAGCAGCTGCTGAATCTTTGGCCAAAGCACGCGGTTATGGTTGTTCAGGTAGCCCGTAAGCTCACTCTTCACATTGCCCTTCTCTGCCTCAAGCTCTTCGCCGCGGAATTTAGGCTGACAAATTGCTACCTGTTGCAACTGTAAGATACGCTCCCATTCAAAGTCAGCACAGTCAGCAATATATACCATCGACAAATCACTCGTCCATGCGTTGTGGTAGGCGCCGTTTTTAGTAAACTCAGCCTCATAAGCATGCTCGCTCTTAAACTCCGCGTTCGCACCAAACGCCATGTGCTCCATAATATGTGCCGTCTCGTAAATATCTTTATTCTTTACGTAGCGGTTACCAGCGCGGAACTGGAATTGAAAGCTCATCACCGTCGCGCCAGGAACATCAATCAACAAACCGCGCGCACCATTCTTCAACCGTACCTCTGTGGTGGTGTGCTTCATGCCTAGCGACTCTTCTTACGGTTCTGGCGCTGGGCCTTTTTCTTTTTGCGAGCAACATTACGTTGGTGATTGACCTCAGTCGTAGTTTTCGCTTTCTTGATCGAGTCACTAAAGTCACTGTCACGGTTCTCTTCACCGCCAGTAATCTCGTTTACACCGTGCTCAACTGACTTTTCAGCAAGTTTTGTAAGCTCGGTGTCATGCTCTTCTTCTTGTGCAGTGCGGCTAATTGCGTCAGTCTTGCGCACATGGTAAATAGCGCGGAGCACTTCTTCACGGAGCGTTACCTGTAAACTCTCGAACAGCTTCTGTGATTCTGATCGATACTCAACAAGCGGATCTCGCTGACCAACGCTGCGCCAGTGAATACCTTCACGCAGGTGCTGCATGTTCTCAAGGTGCTGCATCCAAAGCGTATCAAGCACCTGCAAGTACACTTCACGTTCAACTTGGCGAATCAAATCAGTACCGAGCTCTTTTTCTTTCGCAGTATATTGCTTTTCAGCAGCCTTGAGCGCAAGATCACGACGTGCGCGGTCTTTCTTCTCTGTACCAATCTTCTCTATCTCTTTATCAGAGATAGGAATAACAGATTCAAATTGCTCAGCAAACTTAGGGTTGTTCTTGCCAGGGACAAGTGTAAGGTCAGTTACAAGCTCACCCAGCAAGCGCTGAATCTCAGGCTTGATGTTGTCACCCTCTAAAATCTTACGGCGCATTGTGTATACAACTTTACGGTGACGGTTAATCACATTGTCGTATTGAACAACATTTTTACGAGTATCGAAGTTATAGCCTTCTACGCGCTTCTGCGCAGATTCAAGAGTCTTACTTACTGCACGATTCTGGATTGCCGTCTCTTCGTCAACACCGAGTCGATCCATCAAGCTTGCGATACGTTCACCCTGGAAAATACGCATAAGATCATCTTCGGTCGACACGTAGAACTGTGTGTCACCCGGATCGCCCTGACGACCGCCACGACCGCGAAGCTGGTTGTCAATACGGCGCGACTCGTGACGCTCAGAGCCAATCACAACAAGACCGCCAAGCTCTTTAACCCCTTCACCAAGCTTAATGTCAGTACCACGACCAGCAATGTTAGTCGCAAGCGTAATTGCGCCCTTCTCACCAGCTCGCTCAACAATAGCCGCCTCGTGCTCGTTATTCTTCGCGTTCAAGATTTCGTACTTAATACCCTCTTTGTCGAGGAATGCTGCAATCATTTCGTTCTTAGCAATCGATCCAGAGCCCACAAGCACAGGTCGGCCTGACGCGTGGTATTCTTTAATCGCCTGTGCAACCGCCTTTAACTTACCCTTTTCAGTCTTGTAAATAAGATCTTCATGGTCTTTACGAGCAATCGTACGGTTTGGTGGAATCACCACAACATCAAGCTCGTAAATCTGCTGGAATTCCTCTGCCTCAGTAAGCGCCGTACCAGTCATGCCAGAAAGCTTATCGTACAAGCGGAAGTAGTTCTGGAATGAAATCGTCGCAAGCGTCATGCTCTCCTGAAGTACAGGTACGCCTTCTTTCGCCTCAATCGCCTGGTGCAAGCCTTCGTTGTAGCGGTTTCCCTGCTTCAAACGGCCAGTATGCTCATCAACGATGATTACTTCACCGCCGTTAGTAACAACATAATCCTTGTCACGGTGAAACAATGTCTGCGCACGGAGCGCCTGGTCCATGTGATATACACTACGAACGTATTCAGGCGTGTAGAGGTTTTTAATGCCAAGCATCTTCTGAACCTTCTCAACACCCTCATCAGTAAGTGCAACGCTGCGACGCTTCTCATCGAGCACGTAATCATTAGGTACGAGCTTTGCAGCAACTTTAGCGAACTGGTAGTACGCATCAGGATTATCTGCAGCCGGAGCACTAATAATAAGCGGCGTTCGCGCTTCGTCAATCAAGATTGAATCCACCTCGTCGACGATGGCAAAGTGCAAACCACGCTGGCGCACCAAGTCAATCTCGTTCACCATGTTATCGCGAAGGTAGTCAAAGCCGAATTCATTGTTGGTGCCGTAGGTAATATCAGCCTCATACGCCTCTTTACGCGTACATGGGCGGAGCTTCTTCATACGAGCATCTGTATGACTCTCGTTGTCATATTTGCCATCCCAGATGAATGACGCATCATTAATAATCACACCAGTCTTCATGCCAAGCGCTGCGTAAAGCTCACCCATCCAGCCAGCATCGCGTTGCGCAAGGTAGTCGTTCACAGTCACGACATGCACACCCTTGCCTTCGAGCGCGTTCAGATATACCGGCAAGGTGGCAACGAGTGTCTTACCTTCACCGGTTTTCATTTCAGCAACGTTACCTTCGTGTAACGCAATACCACCGATAAGCTGCACGTCAAATGGACGCATACCAAGCACACGGTTGCTCATTTCACGAGTTAAGGCAAAAGCATCAGGTAGAATCGCATCAAGCGTACCGCCCTTCTTCGCGAGGCGCTTCTTTAGAACCTCCGTTTGGGCCGTAAGGTCCTTTTTAGACATCTTTTTATATGAGTCTTCGAGTTTATTAATCTCGTTCACTCGTTTTTGCATTCGGCGCAAAATCCGCTTCTGCGGATCACCGAATACCTTAGTTAGCGCCTGTTGTTGACTTACCATACGATAAAAACCCTCTCTGCTCTCAATGTGGACTATCAGAAAAACTACCCATCATTATACCCGTTTGCAAGCACGATTAAAAGAGGTAGAGCAAGAAAGACAGCCCATTCCGAGCTGTCTTTTCATTTTATTGCTACATTTCGCGTGCGTAGCTGCGCTTGAAGCGGTCGAGAAGCTTACGCTGCCCCACATGCGGGATGCTATCTTCTTTGTATTTACGCAGCTGATTTGTCAGCTTCGCTTCAACAATATCCGTCGCCGCAAGAATGTTCATTGTCGAATCATGGGCAGTAATAAGCTTGTTAGGCACATGCAGTACAACTTCTACTTCGTACTTATTACCCTTATCCCGATTCACCTGCGCCAGTTTCGCCTCAGCCCAGGCACTCTTACGCGCATGCTTCGGTAATTTTCTATCTAGCATGCCGATTTTGCGGCGCACATATTTTTTAGTAAGTTCATCGGGCGAGTAGCTCCCGACTCCGGTTATTTCGACGTTTGCGATCATGGTGACCTCCTTCGCTTAACCGTTATTGGTATCTTTAGTATAACATGAGCAACTTAAATTTGCTCACGGCCACCCATGTAAGGCCGGAGTGCTTCTGGAATACGAACTGAACCATCAGCTTGCTGGTGATTCTCCAAGATCGCAATCGGACCACGACTCAGCGGTAGCGCTGTTGCGTCATTCGTATGAATAAGCTCGACATCACCACCTTCACGGCGCACACGAGTCTTAAGACGTCGCGCCTGATAATCTGTCATGTAGTCTGCTGTATGCGTTTCACGGTATGTATCTTGACCAGGCAACCAAGCCTCAATATCAACACCGCGTGCATTCGGCTTACCAATATCCGCTGTACACTTCTGCAATACTTGATAAGGAATCTCGAGTAGCTGCATAATCTTTTCCTGAATCGCTACCATCAAGAGGTGCTCATCGAGGCCTTTTTCGGCAACACCAAGGCTCTCCATCTCAAGCTTATCGAACTGATGCATACGGAACATGCCCTCCATATCCTTGCCGTACGTACCCGCTTCACGACGGAAGCTTGTCGCGTAACCAATATAGCGCACAGGCAGATCTTTTTCATCAAAAATCTCATCAGCATGCATGCTACCAAGCACGTGCTCGGCGCTACCCTGTAACCAAAGGTCTTCATCTTCAATCTTGTAGCGGTCATCACGCGGCTCAAGTCGGTCCATCGCATCGTAAAGCTCAGTACGAAGCATAAATGGTGGCAGCACAGGCATGAATGGCTTATTACTGACATTCAAGTTGTTTTCCACAATCACTTCATCTATAAATGTCTGGTCGCTCAATTTATCCATAATCATCTGAATAATCGCGAACTGCAACTTCACCATATCACCCTTTAGGTACGCGAAACGTGAGCCCGCAACCTTAGCAGCACGCTCTTTATCAAGCCAGCCCTTCGCATCGGCTAGTTCAGCGTGATTCTTTGGCTCGAAATCAAATACACGCGGCTCACCAACTTTTTTAGCAACCACATTTTCATCTTCGCTCGCCCCAACCGGTACATCATCAGCGGGCATGTTTGGCACCGCCTTAAGAAGTGCAAGATATGTTTCGTCAGCTACACGTAAGTGATCTTCAACTTCACTAAGCTCAGTCTTAATCACCCTGCCCTGCTCAACAAGCTCTGGGCTTGGCTTGCCGCCCTTCATCTGCGCGGCAATCTCATTACGCTGGGTGCGCAATTCATCCACCTTCGCCTGGAGTTCACGTCGCGATTCATCCGCACTCAAAAGCTCGGCAATGTTTACCGTATAACCTTTTTGTGCAGCCGCCTCCTGGACGCGGTCGGGATTCTCCCTAATGAATCGGATGTCTAACATACCGTAAATTATACACTAGTCGCCCCCGAACGATAAGAGGTGGCCGTAGCCACCTCTAGAGTACTATTCAACGCGGAGCGCTTCTATCGGGTCAAGTCGTGATGCTTTGCGACTCGGGAAATATCCAGCGAGTACCGCGACAAGCACCAGCGCAAGAATCAAAACCACACTCGTAAGCGGCTGGAATACCAGTAGCTCCGTGCCTTTGTCGAGATTCAGAGCTTTCGCGATCATCGGATTAAAGAGCCCTACGAGCAATGCGCCGACCGTGCCAATCAGTCCGCCAAGGAACCCGACCCATGCAGCCTCGTAACGGAACAACTTCCCGATATCCTTACGACGAGCACCAAGTGCCTTCATGAGCCCGATCTGCTGCGTACGCTCTAGCACACTAATGTACTGCGTGTTGATAATACCGAAGATTGAAGCCAAAATCGCAAGCGCACCGAAGCCTGCCGCCCCGCCCATCACAACATTCACAAATGTAAAGAGCACCTGCTGAACATCTTGCAACGAGAATACTTGGTAATCACCCTTTTTCTCGATAGTTGTTTGCACTGTCTTTACATCTGTGCCGCTTGCTACGCGAACATTCACTCCATAATACTGATTTGCTGCTTGCGCTGGCGTCTGGTAATCATAGATAGCCTTACCGTCAGCCGGGCTCAGTAGCACTTCAGCCTGGTAATGCAGCACCGTGTCGGATTTCTTACTGACTGCAGCAATAGTAAAGCTCATATCTTTGCCTTCGGTCGGCAAACCTGGAATTGTCGTCTTATCGACATGCAATGTGATTGCCTTACCGATAGCCGAAGTATCAGAGCCGTATCCAAGCGGCTTCACGTAGTCTTCTGGAATAACGACCGAGCCAGTGCCTGGCTGATTGTGTGCGAGTGTACCCGCACCCAGCGTTACGGCCGTCTGATCAACCTTGATTGAAATTGAAGTGTCGTATTTATCTCCATTTGGTCCAACCATATATGTTGCACCTACATTATACATTGGCGTCACACTCTCAACACCTGCTACGCTTTGAATCTTTTTAATATCCGCATCTCCCAAAAGACCCTGCGAAGCATTCGATTCATTCGCTCCGTATTTCTTTGGGCCTGATGAATCTTGCGAGGAGTTTTTCGCAACAACAGTTAAGCTGCTCGCGTCCCCGTTGTTCTTGATAAGATTATCGGTGTACTGCTTACCGCCTGTACCGGCAGCGAGCGCAAGCGTAATAGTGAATGCGCCAACACTAATCGCAAGTGCGGTTAATAGTGTACGGACTTTCGCTTGTCGTAAGTTTCGCCCCGCTCGGGCGAGGATATCTGCACGTCTCACGCTTTGCCTCCTTCCATTTTTTCAATCTTACCGTCTTTCACATAAATCCGCCGATCACAGCGCGCCGCGAGATCCGGGTCGTGCGTCACGACAATAAGATTTGCGTTATTCTTACGTGCGTAATTAAACAACAATTTTTCAACATGCTCACCCGTTGTTGAGTCAAGGTTACCCGTCGGCTCATCAGCGAACAAAATTTTTGGTCGGTTCACGATTGCACGAGCAATCGCAAGCCGCTGCTTTTGGCCACCAGATAAATCCTTCGCCTTCGACTTCTTCTTCTCGCTCATTTCCACTGCTTCAAGCGCCGTCTCAATCATCGCCTTGCGATCCTTGCGCGATACATTAGCAATCTCGAGAGGCAAACTCACATTGTCATAACACGTCTCGTTCCCCTGCACAAAGAAACTCTGGAAGATAAAGCTCATCTGATGTGCGCGAAACGCATCAATATTCTTCTGCTTCATCTGGCTCAAGTTTTCACCATTCACAAGCACCGCGCCCTCACTCACATGATCTAAGCCACTCATCACGTGCATCAATGTACTCTTACCTGACCCAGACTTTCCAACAATCGCGGTAATTTCGCCATCTGGTACAGCAAAACTTACGTTACTCAGTGCGGTAAAAGTATTCTTCTTTTTCCCATACACTTTCGTAATATCTTTTACTTCAATCAACGTGAATCCTCCAATATTCTTATGCTTAGTATAACAAACTACCAGTGGTTAATCATGATACATGGCATGGTTGTTGCGTAATCACGCCCGGCCACATTGGCAGTCTGACCATTTACTGTAAACCGCGACACACCCTCAGTAGACAGCTGGCCGTGCTCGCCAGTTGCACACGCCGTTGGTGCGGTTAGCGCCAAGTCATTCACCGTGCCGAAATCAGCCTCAGCCGAAGCTGCCATCGTTAACATTACGCGCTGAACAGCGGCATCAGAGGCTGATAAACTTGCCGAATCCTCAACGTCTGCGGTAAGCGCCACAAAAGATCCATGCAATGTCAGCTCAGCATCGTTACTAATATTCGCACTCATCTCATCAACCTTTACCGTCTGATATTCCAACCCACCGCGACTAACCGTAAGACGGTTTAGCTCAGGCCCGTAAATAGTCACGCCAGAAAGGCTATTACATTCATAGTCGCTATACTCACAAGTGCCCTCATCTTTAATGGTAATCACAGCCGTATCGCCCGTCTTAACAACACTCACCTTCGCAGTGTTCTGGCCACGCAAATGCGTGATCGTTGCATATGGCGCGCCACTTGTAACAATGTATTTCACCGCAACACTGCTATTATCCTCAGCCGTCACACCTGTTATACCACTCAGCTGTGGCAGCTTAGTTGTATCGCTCACTTTCAGCTGATCCATTTTTTGGTGGATTTGATTCACACCGTAAACACCGAAGCCAACAGCCACGCCAAAGCTCACTAAACCAAGCACGGCGATGACACTACCAAGCACGACAAGCCGTTTTGTAAGATGCCATGTAAAGCTTGCATATGCACCAAGCCCCATTAAAAGCACGAACAGTACAGCTGCGACAATTACACCAACATAAGCAGTCCCAATAGATGCAAGCATGCCGCCGCTCGATAGATCATGAAGTGAATAGCCAAACAATGGTTTACGTACCACAATTGCAGCAACCAGCACCGCCACAGCAGTAAGCCCAGTAGTAATGAAGCCAAGGCCGAGCAACACACGTACAAGCACCACAAAAGGCTTTGAGCGCTCCGGCACTTCCGAGGCTTCCTCTTTAGACTCAGACTGCAATGCCGCAAGCGTCACTGGCTTACCACGCATCTGTAATTTCTCAGCAGCGGTTCGCGCCGGTGGGATCACGATCCACATCACAATGTATACAAAAATTGCCGTTCCACTCGTAATCAGTGCAATAAGTATTGCGACGAGTCGTGGCCACATCACGTTTACACCATAATAGCCAGCGATCCCAGCGCAAACGCCGCCAAGAACACCACGTGATGTATCGCGCATTAAACGACGTTCGCTGGCATTATTAGCTTGGTCATCAAAGGTTTCAGCTGCATCTTCATCGGCAAAATCACTGGGAGCCCCAAGTTGAGCTTCAACTGCCTCAATCTCCTTATGAGTAATCACTCCCTCACTTGCGATTCCCCTACCCGCCAAAATCTCAACAATTCGTGCTTCAATTTCCCGCATTGCATCATCATCAGCGCTAAGTGACTTTTTAATTGCCGCCAGGTATTCCTCCAGCGCTTTCTTTGCATCAACTTCGGCGCTGTAGGGCGTCCGCGCGATATGAATTCTCGTAATCTCTTTCATAATCCTTCCTTTATAGCTTCTTTAGCGTCCGGTCCAATTCGGCAATCTTTTTAGTTAACTCTTCGACTACTTCTTCTCCAAACTGAGTAATTTTGTAGTACTTACGCGGCGGCCCTTGCTCACTCTCTTGCCATTCGTGCTGCAATAGTCCGTCACGATGAAGCCTTGCAAGCAAAGGATAAATCGTCCCTTCGACCACCACCAGCTGCGCTTCGCGAAGCTGCGTGATGATATCACTCGTATATTTCGGCCCATGCAAACAAACCTTCAGCACACAGTACACCAAAAAGCCTTTACGCAGTTGCGTTGCCATCTGTTCAGCATATCGTTCACTTTCTTGCATACTACTATGTTATACAAGGTACCTGGTATTGTCAACTCAAACTGTATATTCTCCTTGTGACCCCATAAGGCTTATGCTACGATAGGCATATAGAATAAATGGAAATCAAACAATGCCTGAAAAAGCGCCTAAGTACCTCGACGTCGGCTCCCGACACGACGCAGAACCAACACCCGCTACCACGCCCGAAGCTTTAGTAGCGGCGACCCCTGATACAGAGCCAACATCCGTAGCATCTTCAGAAGCACCTGTCCCTACCATCACGGCAGATACAGCTCCGCCCTCGCCAGATGGCTTACCGACACCAGATACCGAGCCTGCAACAAGCACGGAGACGTTTACTACTGATGTAGAAATTCTAGGCAAACACTACCCTATCCGGCAAATGATTCGTGAGGCTGGCAACCAACGAATGCGCGCCGTCGAAAGCGTAAGCGCTAGCTGGAAAAACATGCTCGATACCCCTGGCAAAATGCGTCTCGGCCTCGTTCGATCACTTGCCGAAGGTCGGCTAAACCGTAAAAAGGCAAAATTCGAAGCAGTTAGTCACCTGAGTGACCGCAACTGGTTGAAACGGCGACGCAAGAACAAAATGCTCAAGGCCCAGAAGAAATTCGATACAGCAAATGAGAAATACCAAGGCCGCAAAGACCGTATGACAGCGCGCAGAGAAAACGTTGGCAAAAATGTCGAGCAACGTCGAGCTAACTACCGAAAGGAACTTCGTGCTCGTCGCGAGACTGCTCTCGGCCGGCGCGCGCTTCGTCACGAATTACGCGCCCAAGACGCGGGTCGCTTTGAGGCACGCGCCGTACTAAAAGACATCCCTAAGGAGCACCTTGAACGCGTCGGTAAACTTGCTGCAACTGCCTACGCGAGCGAGCGCAAAGCAGCTCAGGCGGACAAACAAAAGAAAGCAACGATTAGCCACGAAACGCGAACGCTTGAGGCCATATCCGATAATCGCCGACGCATGGGCGAAGCAGCAAACGAGGCTAAAAAGGCGGATGGTATTGTAGAAAAACTCAAAACAGAGACGATCCCCAAGGCCAAGGGACACCTCGAATCGCTTCAGGCTCAGCTCGATGATTACGAGGATGACGATCCAGCTCGCACGAGTCTACAGATTCAAATTCAAGAAACCGAAGACCGTATTGCCATCTACGAGCAACGCGAAGTTCCTTACTGGAGCCAAGTAGCCCTCTCAAATCGTCAACGTGTCCTTACGCTTGATGAAAACCACAGCACTCTTACAGCAAATCTTACCCAGAACACAACCGCCAAGAAAGCGGCCGTTACAAATGCGACTTCCGCCCGGGCAACTGCAGATACCCATAAAGCTGAGCTTTTGAAAGCTGCCGCTGAAGCAACCGACAGTGCTCCAGAATCGAACAATTAATCCTGAAAGGAACCATCATATGCCATTACTTACCCCTACTCTACTCGAAAACCTTGGAATCAACCTCAGTGAGGAGCATTACCAAGCGCTTGCTGAACATTTTGAAACCACCCTTAACGAGCGGGTTATCAACGAAATCGTGCTTGAGCTCTCGCCTGAGCAAGCGGAGCAACTCGCTACCCTGCAGCAGGCCAGCGACGAAGAAGTTCTCGCGTGGCTCAAAACAAACGTGCCAGATGTGGCAGAAATCGTTACCGACGAAGTAGACATTCTTCTCGGTGAGATTGCAGAAAACAGCGAAGCTATTAGCGATAACTAAAAGCGCAGTTTTATAACTGCGCTTCAGGGTACAATGCTTTAGTCGTTTCGTCTATTTCATGACGCAATTGCGGGAATGGCACACCTTCACGCGCGGTCACACCCTCAAACATCCAAAAGACACGTTCGCTACTACCCCATCCACATGCTGGCGGCATACCGTATTCGAGCATCTCGACATAATCAATATCAAGCATCATCGCTTCATCATCACCTTGGTCGCGCATCTGTTGTTGCTCAACAAATCGGTTATACTGATCAACTGGGTCATTCAGCTCACTAAAGCCATTACCAAGTTCGCTACCAAGAATCACTGGCTGGAATCGCTGCACAATATTTGGGTTTTCAGTGTTAGACTTCGCAAGTGGCGAGATAAATTTCGGCGTATTCACGAGCCATACCGGTCCAACAACGTCCTTACGGATATTCTTCCATAATTTGTCGATACCGCGCGGAATACTATCCGTCTTTTCAACTTCAAGCTTGTGCTCTTTCAGCTTCGCGCTTACTTCTTCGATTGTCGTATTATATACATCGACTCCATAATAATCACGGATTACAGTCGCGTAGTCCCATACTTCCCACTCTTTATCCATATCGACTTCAAAGCCACGCACGTTAAACTGCAACGTACCAAACGTTTCTTTCAGTACGTATTTATACATATCTTCCATGAACTTCATGCCATCTTGCCAATCAGCATATGCCCAGTACCACTCCATCGCAATATGCTCAGGCAAATGCTCGTCACTATAGTTTTCATTGCGGAACCGTGGTCCCACATCGTAGACTTTCTCAAAACCAGCACCCAAAAGGCGCTTCAATGGCAATTCATGGCTAATACGAAGGTAAAAGTCCTGATCAAGCGCATCCATGTGTGTCACAAAAGGGTTTGCATCTGCACCCCCCGTAGTGTGCTCAAGCACGGGGATATTAATCTCGTGGAATCCTCGCTCATCGAGGAACTTACGGGTCGCCTGCCAGAACTTACTACGACGCACAAATCGATCCCGAACCTCAAGATTCACGTTCATATCAACGTAACGACGACGAAGGCGCTCTTCTTTGTTCGTGAAGCCCTCTTGCTCCGTTGGCATACCACGAAGACTCTTTGTCAGTAGGCGTAATTCCCATACATCAACGCTGATCTCACCGGTTTTTGTACGAATCACTGGGCCAGTTGCCTCAATAAAGTCACCCGGGTCAAGCAGATTAAGCTCACTCATACCAATCTGAGATTTCGCTGCATCAAGTGGCGCCACGGTGTCAGATTTCAAAAATAGCTGAATCTGACCGCTCATATCACGAAGTACAAGGAATGCGAGCTTACCAAACTTACGCGTTGCAAGTACACGCCCTACTACTGTTACCGTTTGGCCTTCAAGGGTCTCAAACTGAGTGGTAACATCGCCAATATTGTGTGTACGACGCGCTTCAGCTGGGTACGGATCAACCCCAAGTGCTCGCAGCTCTTCTAATTTACGTAGGCGCTCGTCGCGCAGTTCTTTCAATGTAGCCATAACTAGCTACCATTGTACCACACTCACTACTGTTAGCGCTTGCCAAAAAGCAATACTCCGCCCTTCATGGAGCGGAGTATGTACTGTAAAAGCAAGTCTAGTTTACTGATACAACTGTGTAAGCTATATCACCCTTAGGTGTCGTCAGTGTAACCTTGTCACCAACTTCTTTGTCCATAAGGGCAACGCCGAGTGGCGATTCGTTACTGATCTTACCATTCATTGGGTCTGCTTCAACTGGGCCGACAATCGTGTATTTAACCGTCTTACTACCAGTTTTAATTTCAACAGTGCTACCAACGTGAACCTTACTTGATTTCTTCACCTTAATAATTTCGGCGTTAACCAAGATGTCTTCAATTTCAGCAATACGAGTTTCAACAAGACCCTGCTCTTCGCGGGCACTATCATATTCAGCGTTCTCACTGAGATCGCCATAGTCGCGAGCTTCCGCGATTTTGTCAGCGATTTCACCGCGTCGGCCCTTAAGGCCCTCGAGCTCTGCTTCGAGCTCTTTGCGTCCATCTTCAGTGATTTGGTATGTCTTCTTCATAATAATTTTACCTCTTCCAAACCAAATGGCGGGACCTAATCATTTCGACTAGTGTTGTTACTCCCCTCCAAAGGCTCTGAATCTAGCCTAGTTTAGCAAGTAACTCTTCACGCGTCAATAGTTCCGCTACCCCTGTTGTCCTTGGGGTAAGCTCAAACTTCTCATCACCAAGCAAACGGTCACTCACTGTAATGCGGTATGGGATACCCATTAGCTCACTGTCAGCAAATTTAGCGCCCGGTCGTTCATCGCGGTCATCGTAAATAACCTTGATACCCTTACCCATAAGTTCGTCATATAGCGCGTCTGCAGTTTCTTTCGATTCCTGACCGATTTGTACCAAGTAGACCTTCGCAGGTGCGATTTGCTCAGGCCAAACAATACCCCTATCATCAGCGAACTTCTCGACAATCACGCCCATTACACGAGTAATACCAATCCCGTAGCTACCGAGATAAATCGGCTTTTCTGTACCATCTTTATCCGTAAAGTGCAGGTTCATTTGATCGCACTTTTCAGTACCAAAGTTAAAGATGTTACCGACTTCGGCGCTCTTCACCTTCTCAAGCTCGTCCTTAGAAATACCAAGCTCTTTCACCGCTTCATCAAGAACCTCTTCATTTACGGCGATGTTCTTGCCACGGTGAACATATAAAATATCCTCACCAGCGTCACAAATCGTCTGAAATTCATGGCTGAACTTCGTAAATGCCCCGCCGCTTGCAAAGGTAACGAATGTCTCATCACCGATGCCAAAGCGATCATAACAACGCTTGTAAGCTTCAATGCTCTGCTCATAGAACGCATCGAGATCTTCAGCACTCGAATGCAGACTATACATGTCCTTCATCACGAACTCACGACCGCGCATAATACCTGCCTTGGCGCGCAGTTCATTACGGAGCTTAGTCTGGAATTGATACACCTTAATTGGCAAATCTTTGTACGACTGCACATACTGGCGCATCATCGCAAGGATTGCTTCTTCATGACTCCACGCGAGACCAAGGTCGGTGCCATCTTGCAGCTTTGTCTTAAACCAAATATCAACAACCTCGTCACTCCAACGAGTTGTCTCCTCCCATGGCTCCTTTGCCTGCAAATTAGTCATGATGAGCTCTTGCCCGCCAATTGCGTTCATTTCTTCACGAACAATCTGCTTAATATTCTCTACCACGCGTAAACCCAAGGGGGTGTAAGCGTACACACCTGCCATAACTTTGTAGACAAAGCCGGCGCGAATCAGTAGCTGTGCATTTCGTGATACCTCATCTGCAGGTGCCTCACGAAGGGTGTGGGTAAAGTTTTGTGATAATCGCATAGTGCCTCTATTGTAACGGTTTTCACCTCTCTTGACCAGGGAGGTTACTGCGAAGTAGAATTATACGCCTTGAATAAATACAAATGTCACAAGAAATGCTAAGAAGTTTTTCATCATGTGTAGCAGTACACCCGACCAAATACTACCCGTAATTTCACGCAGTGCACACGCAACCATACTGAGGAAAAATACATCAACCCCAACGTTCCACTGCATATGCGCAAGGCCAAACAAGACACTTACAATAATTGACGAAATCCACCATGGGAACTGTAAATTACGCAAACGTCCATATAAAAATCCACGAAATATCGCTTCTTCAAATAGCGGTGTCAGCACGACAAGCACAAAGAATGCTAATATCAAATTAGTGCCAAATAGCCGTCCCCCTAGTCCAAGATTCTGCGCCTGATCTGGGCTAAAGCCTGGAATATGTGATGCGAATGTCAGTGCAACAGTCGATGCAATCATATAGACAATCACGCCTGCAAGACTCAGCCCAATATCACTCCACTCTGGGAGTCGCTGAAGCCCAATCTGGTCAAAGCTCAGCTTTCGGTATCGATACCACGCCACTACGCCAATAATTAGTGCCATCACGATATATACGTACACACGAAAGCTTAGTGTGTTTACAACCGAAGTCTCGCTCCAGAGCATGCCAAGGTGCATCAATCCAATAATTACATAGCTTACGATATATTGGGCGGCAAAAAACGCAGCCACGAGCAACACAATCCACCCTACAAGCCCACCCAACATTGTGCGAAGCTGTAGTTTGTTTGGTTTTTGTAGAAGCGACTGCGTTACATCCATTACGATTGCAGCTTCCCAATATCGGCAATGCTAATAACCACTACAAGAAGCATCAGTACGATAAATCCCGTACCATGAATCCGCTCTTCAGTATCTTTTGTGAGTGGCTTTTTTAGTACCTTATAAAGCGCCGTAACAAACCATCGGCCGCCATCAAGCGCCGGGATTGGCAGTACATTCATCACCGCAAGCGTCAGCGAAATCACCGCAGCAATCATAATCACATATGCCGGGCCCATCTTATCAGCAGCCGGGAAAATAATCCCAAATATTGCGAGTGGCCCCGCTACACTGTTGCCAGCAGCAGCCAAATTCGCACTCGCCTGCTTCTGTGTAGCATGATCCGGACTAAACTTCATCACCAAGCCAGATACAGTATTTCCCAGTAGTTGCCCGAGCCCTTGTAGTGTCAGCCAGGTAAACTGCGCTGTCGTGCATACGCCCACAACTGGTGCCGACCACGTTGCACGCACAACCTCACGTTGCGCTGGCTCAACACCCAAGAAGCCTTTTTTATCATCGTTGTTGTCACGAATTGTCACCATAGCATCATGAGAAACGTTATCGCGCTTGTACTCGATAGTAACAGTCTTGCCCTTATTATCTTCGGTAAGCTTCGCAAGGTCATCTGGCGTCGTTACGGCTTTACCTGCAAACGTAATGATCTGGTCGCCGTCTTTTAGACCCGCCTTAGCAGCAGGCAAATCCTTTGTCACGCCAACTAATTCAACCGGCTGACTCACCTTGTATGTATCAGATGGCACAGAAAACTGGTTTGGCATAATCTTAGGAATCCCCACAAGCGCCAAAATCGTAATCAACACCACAGCAAGCAGCCAGTTCACGACAACACCCGCAAGCAACACCTGCGTCTTCTGCCAAAACGTCATCGCGCCATAATCGCCCTTGCCCGTGTCATCATCGTGCTCGCCCTGCATCTTCACAAATCCACCAAGCGGCAACCAGTTGATACTAAACAATACATCCTTGCCCAGGATGCTCTTTTTTACCTTTTTGCCCCATGCTTTTGGCGGGAATCCAATGCCGAATTCCTCGACGACAGTCCCATAACGCCGCGCAACGAGTGCATGGCCAAGTTCATGTGCAACCACAAGAATCGTCAGAACAATAATTCCTACGATTACCCCCAGTAATATATTCATCTATCCTCCAAATCGGCGTGAACGTCGTGTATATTCTTCTAGTATACTGGTTACGTCTTCTTTTGTCATCTCAGGCCAATACTTATCCAAGAAGATAAACTCGCTATATGCAGCTCGCCACAGCATAAAATCACTCAGCCGCTGCTCCCCGCTAGTTCGCACAATTAGATCACATGGCGGAACTTCCGGATGGTCAAGTGCTCCTGCAAACGATTCCATCGTTACATCAGCCGCACTAGCTCCTTGCTCAACCAAGCGGCGTACAGCTCGCACAATCTCTTCTTGCCCTCCATAATTAAAGCAAATCGCTACAGTTGATCGCTCACCGCCCTTACTCGACACTTCTGCATCCTCAATCAGTGTTACGAGGTCATCAGGAATCCCTTCGCGAGAACCAAGCACAATGACGCGATGCCCATCTTTAATCAGGCGCTTAAGTGTCCCCTTAAACATGCGGCGGATTATCTTCAGAATACCATTCACCTCTTCCTCAGCCCGAGACCAGTTCTGAGTAGAAAATGTATACAAAGATATAAACTTAACGCCGGCGTCGCTCGATGCTGCAATCACATCATACAACGCATTATACCCAGCGAGATGCCCTTCGTACGTCGGTAATCCATACTGTTTCGCCCAGCGACGATTGCCGTCAAGGATGTATCCTACATGGGCTGGCACTTCCGACATTAGATTGTAAGAATATCCTTCTCTTTAGCTTTAAAGACTTGCTCGATTTTCACCTGCTGCTCACCCATCAGGCGGTCAAATTCTTTTTCGACTAATTTGAGGTCATCTTCTGAGATTTCTTTCGCATCTTTCTTAGACTTTGCGTCCTTCAAACCATCCTGGCGGATATTACGAAGTGCAATACGCACCTCTTCCACCTTCTCACCTGCCTGCTTCACAAGCTGGCGGCGACGCTCTTCGGTAAGTGCTGGCACTGGTACGCGAACTACGCGGCCATCATCGCTTGGGTTAAAACCGAGTGATTGGTCATTACGAATCGCAGCAGCAATCAACTGGATGTTTGATGGATCAAACGGAGTAATTTGTAGTAGCTGCGCTTCAGGTGCGGTAATATTTGCAACCTGGTTAAGTGGCATCAGCGTACCATACGCTTCAACCTTAATGCCTTCAAGCATTCCAGGGTGTGCACGCCCGGTGCGAATCTTACCTAATTCGTTTTCGAAGTGCTCTAAGGCACTCGCCATTTTCAATTCATAGTCATCAGTACTAAACATATACTCTTATTTTACCACGCTTCAGATAGGTAGCACTCCCAACAAAAAAATGAGCTGCAATTGCAGCTCATTTTATTATCGCGTCTGAATACTATTCAGTAACGCCAAGTTCGATACGACGGAACTGGCTGATGCGAATGTTTTCACCCGAAAGAGCGATCTGCTCCTTGATACGCTCACCAACAGTCTTGGTGTCATCAAGTACAAATGCCTGCTCAGCAAGAACCTGCTCAGCAAAGTGCTTCTTGAGCTGACCTTCAACGATCTGGTCGCGCATTTCTGCTGGCTTAGATTGCAAACTCTCGCTTGCAAGCAATTCAGCTTTCTTTGCCTCAAGCACTTCAGCTGGAATGTCTTCCATAGTGCTGTAGCTAGGGTTCATTGCAGCAATCTGCATAGCGATTTGGTGGGCAAATTCCTTGAATTCTGGGAGACGTGCAACGAAGTCAGTCTCACAGTTTACTTCAACAACAACACCGATACGGTTTGAGTGCACGTAGCTTTCTACGAGACCCTCACGAGTTTCGCGGTCGCCCTTCTTTTCAGCCTTGGTAAGACCCTTCTTGCGCATAGCTTCGAGTGCCTTATCAAAGTCACCGTTTGCTTCAGTAAGTGCAGCCTTAGCATCAGTCAAGCCAATACCAGTAAGCTCTTTCAGCTTCTTAATATCTTCGATTGATACGCCCACGATTATTTCTCCTCTTTCTTAGTCTGACCTTCTGCTACTGCAGCAACGAAGTAGTCGAGCAAGAGTGCAGTACCCTTGATTGCGTCGTCGTTACCAGGGATAGCGTAGTCAACCACAGTTGGGTCAGCATTTGTGTCAACGATACCAACAACTGGAATACCGAGGTTCTTAGCTTCTGCAATCGCGTTCTTGTCAACAAGAGTGTCAATAACAACAATTGCACCAGGACGACCGTTGAGGTCCTTAATGCCACCGTATTTAGTGTTCAAAAGATCGATTTCTTCTTGGAAGCGCTGTACTTCAAGCTTGTTGTAGCGCTTTTCAAGGTCACCGCTCGCCATACGGCGTTCGAGGTCCTTAAGCTTCTTGATCTGTGCAGTAACAGTTGCGACGTTAGTAAGCATACCACCAATCCAACGCTCAGTTACGTATGGCTGACCAGCCTGCTCAGCTGCAGCTTTAACTGCTGCCTTCGCCTGCTTCTTAGTGCCAACAAATAGAACTTGCTTGCCACTTGCTGCTACCTTCGTGATGAATGGAAGCGCAACGTCAAGCTGCTCAACTGTCTTAGTCAGGTCAATAATGTGACTGTCCTGACGCTTGCTGTGAATGTATGGCGCCATCTTTGGGTGCCAACGGCTCGTTTTGTGTCCAAAGTGAACACCAGCTTCGAGCAAAGCCTTGATATCTACCTCAACGGCCATGATATCCTTACTCCCTTCACCCTTACCGCCTGATGTACCAGGATATCTTGGTAAGAGTTGTTTCGTTAAAATTTATTACCTGGCTATTATAGCAATAATTGCTAGTTTTGCCAAGGGGTCGAAAGTGTTATACGATAGCAGGAACAATGAACCTTAAAATTGTAATCAATCTTTAGCAGCTCATAACCGAGCTGAGAACGACAGGCCTCAACCCCCTATCAGGAGTTTGCCATGTCTGACCTCCAAGTTGACAAGCCGTTCACGTTGGAGCTTTACGGTGAGGTACACCCACCTCATGCAGATGCAACGCTGGAGCTCTGCGCGCTGCTCTACGGCGGCGACACGCCCGCGCCGTTCGCCTTCACGAGCACCAGCGAGTGTGAGCGGTCTATGGTGAGTGGCGTGGAGACGCGCGAACGCTGCGGCGAGTACGCATCCCTCCACATCGATCCGGCGAAGCTCAGCACCGCATGCACGCGCCTGCTCATCGCCGTTCATGTCGACGAGCTCAGCACAGACCAGCGGTACCAGGGTGCCTCAAGAGCCATCAACCCCACGATCAAGCGCCTCACCTACAGCGTACGAGCACTCGGGTTCGGCAACTCCGCCGCCTTCGTCGACGAGGACGTCATCTACGGCGCCCGGCTTCTCACCCTCATCAAAAAGGCGGAGGGCGAGTGGAATCTCGATGACAGCCAGCGACCCGAAGCCTTTCCCGAGCTCGTGGATCTCGCCTGGGAATACGGAGCTCTTGAGCTCAACCCCTGGTAGGTTCAGGTCGTCGTTCGAGCCGGAGCCGCTCGCCACCAGTCTCTCAGGGGACTCGGGAGGTGAGCGGCTCCGGCCACCACCTTCCCTATGATTTGCTACGGCCTGATTACCCCTTTGACTTTTCCCTACTTATCAGTTACAATATTACGGATATGAAAAGCAGTATTCACCCACAAGACTACCGCCCGGTCGTATTTAGCGACGAAATCGCGGGCTTCGCGTTCTTGACTCAGTCAACAGCGCAGACTACTGAGACGATTAAATGGGAAGACGGCAACGAATACCCACTCGTTAAGGTACACATTTCATCAGCTTCTCACCCATTCTTTACGGGTGAAGAGAAGATCATCGACACCGAGGGTCGCGTCGACCGCTTCGCGTCACGGCTTAAGGCTGCCGAAGAGCGCAAAGCCGCACTCGCATCTAAGGCTAAGAAAGCAGCAGCTAAAAAGGCTGCAAAAGCCGACAAATAGCTGACAATACTAAAGAGGCTACTTCGTTTTACAGGTAGCCTCTTTTTGTTAGGATATAATAAAGGAAGATTATGCCAAGAATTGAACTCAACACCGAAGAACTCCAAGCCGAAAAACAATCACTCGGTGAATTTTTGGCGCAACCAACCGCCTACACCGACCCTGATTTCACCAAAAAGAATAAACGCTTCACCGAACTCGAAGGTATTATCACTAAAGCCACCGAACGCGAAACCATCGAAAAGCAGCTCGCCGAAGCTAAATTACTAGCTCAGGGCAACGACGACCTAGCCGAGCTCGCCAAAATGGAAATTCCCGAAGACGAAGCTAAGCTTGCTACGATCGAAGAAGAACTTTTCGTCATGCTCGCGCCAAAAGATCCTAACGACGACAAGAATATCATCATCGAGATCCGCGCTGGTGCTGGCGGCGACGAAGCAAGTCTCTTCGCCTCTGAACTTTATCGCATGTACCTCCGCTGGTGTGAAGCTCACAGCTACAAAACCGAGCTCATGAGCGAAAGCGCTAATGATACCGGTGGCTACAAAGAAGTCATCTTCATGATCCGTGGCGATGCGCCATACAGCAAGCTCAAATTTGAAGGTGGCGTACACCGCGTGCAGCGCGTCCCAGTCACCGAGAGTCAGGGCCGTATCCACACCAGTACCGTTACGGTTGCCGTTCTTCCTGAAGCCGAAGAAACCGATATTGAAATCAGCCCGAACGACCTTCGTGTCGATATCTACCGTTCAAGTGGTCATGGTGGCCAGAGTGTGAACACCACCGACTCGGCAGTACGTATCACCCACCTTCCTACTGGCATGATTGTTACTAACCAGGACGAAAAATCGCAGATTAAAAACCGCGAAAAGGCGATGAGCGTCCTTCGTTCTCGCCTCTTGCAGATTAAAATAGATGAAGAAAACGCCAAGCTTACCGCCGAGCGTCGCAATCTCATCGGTAGCGGTGACCGCAGCGAGAAAATCCGCACCTACAACTTCCCACAAGACCGCATCACCGATCACCGTATTGGGTACAGTCGCAGCAATATCCCAGCAGCGCTTAATGGCGATATTGACGACATTATCGAGCACCTCCAAGCGTACGAGCGCGAGCTCAAAGCCCAAAACATCGAGCAATAAAAACGAACGCCGCAGATTTCCGCGGCGTTCTTCTTTCTATTAGGCCGCCGTCATTAGAAGCCAGCGCCGCGCACTGCACGACGACCTACAACTCGCTGCCTGTCCTCTCGGCGAGCATAATCCCAGTTTCTATCAGGATTTTGACGATTCCGTTCTATCATAGTCTCAAGCGGGCCGAACTTATGTTGAGCAATATCAATAATACAAACGTCACCCGATGAACTCGTATACCGCACCCAAGAATGTCCATCATACTTATCGTCACCACGACGTCTTACCCTATTACGCTCAACACTTACCTGGCCATTCATAACACCATCATCGATAAGCCGCTCAAGGATAGCACCTGCGAAGAGAGCTTGGTGGCGACACTCGCCAAAACCGCCCTTTTGATCACCAACGATATATGAATTTAACGACACTTTTCGATGATCAACGCCACCTAAATCTTTTTCAAATAGCCTATCGACCGCATCAGAGTCGTATCGCATATCCGCCGAAACTCGATCATAGACAGCCCCTAGGACATGACCCTTACGTATCCTACCATCTTCACCCCTAGATGCCTCAAGCACTTTCTCGACAGCTGCATCAATATACCGAGGATTACGCTCATAATCCACAACTATCGCTTCGCCGCCATAAGAACCCTCGTAGACCCCACCAATAATAGGGGTGTCGCGATTAATTGTATGGCGTTCTAGGCGTCCCTGCAAACGTTCAGCATGGCGACGTGCGGCGGCAACATCGACAGCAAGCCGAGAGTAGTCCCATCGAGCATCACGATCCGGTTGAGCGGGCGCATGATGTGGATGGTGGTTATATAGAGGCATCGTATATTTTTATTTTATGTTGTAGTAGATATACAATAGCAAAGTTTTGCGGTTATGTCAATAATTTGCTTTATTATAACAGAGGTGAGATAATGGGGGTATGCTAATAGCAGAATGGCTCGACAGCGCTTCTACCCTATTTATCCGAGCAGGAATTGCGACTGCTCGGCTTGATGCTGAAATCATTTTAGCGCACACACTTCGTAAAAGTCGCACATGGCTACATGCTCATGGTGATGAAAACCTTTCACCACGCCTTATCGAGATCGCCAACGCCCGGCTGGACCTACGGCTTGACCGCACACCAATCGCCTACATTATTGGTCATAAAGAATTCTACACTCGAACGTTCAAAGTAACACCAAGTGTACTCATTCCTCGCCCTGAGAGCGAAGCTATTATTGACCTCCTCAAAAAACATACCCCAGTAAACGCCAAGCGGCTCATCGACGTTGGAACCGGCAGTGGATGTCTTGGCATTACCGCAAAGCTAGAGCTCCCGGCACTCAGTGTAACCTTAGCAGACATTAGCCGTCACGCACTCAAAATTGCCGAGAGCAACGCCGCTACTCTTCATGCCGAAGCGACATTTGTACAGAGTGATCTTTTAGCCCAAGCGCCCGGACTATTCGATGTCGTTATTGCGAATCTACCTTATGTTGATAAAAGCTGGGAGCGCTCTCCCGAAACTGACCAAGAGCCAAGCCTCGCCCTCTTCGCGGACAATAACGGCCTTGCGCTTATCGAACAACTCCTCTGGACACTTCCCGAAGTATTAAATCCATCAGCACTAGTGCTGCTCGAAGCCGACCCATCCCAACACAAAGCAATCATCAGCCTAGGTGCGAAGCTCGGCCTCAAGCATGTTGAGACCGAAGGATATGCTATCGCACTTATTAAAAGCTAGTTCGTTTGATACGTACCGAGTGTCACCTTAGCAGTATGTTCACTACCACCACGAAGGTAAGTAATCGTGATTGTGTCACCTGGCGCATACTCACCCGCAAGGGTTGAAACACTCCCAGCAACGCCAACTGATTCACCGTTCACCTTAGTGATGATATCTTTCTCTTTAAGCCCCGCCTTTTCTGCTGGGCTGCCGGCAACAATCGCCACATTCGAACCGTCACCCACAACATAAGCACCAGTCTTTACCGAAAGATTATATTGCTTGGCAACTGCTGCAGTGACCTCAACATAGCGTACTCCAAGATATGCGCGCTGTACGCCCTTGCCAGCTAGCACCATCTTTGTCGTGCCCTTGGTAGCATTGATAGGAATTGCGAATCCAATACCCTGCGCATCCGAGGCAATCGCCGTATCGATACCGACTACTTGGCCACTGTAGTTTAAGAGCGGTCCACCAGAGTTTCCTGGGTTAATTGCCGCATCGGTCTGTAGAAGGTCTGTAAGCGATTCCGATGAACTCCCGTCGTCACTACCTGCCGTAACTGGACGGCCCTTACCAGAGATAATGCCACTCGAAACAGTGTTCTGATATTGGCCAAGAGCGTTCCCAATAGCAACAACCTGCTGGCCAACGCGCACCGTCGACGAATCACCCATCGACGCAGGAGTAAGATTATCAACACCATCGATCTTTAGGTAAGCAACGTCATTAAGCGGATCAGACCCTACGACCTTCACGTTATCGTATGTCGTACCGTCAGAAGTAATCACCTGAACCGTATTTGCAGAGTCAATCACATGGTGATTTGTCAAAATGTAGCCATCTTTACTAAGAATGATGCCCGTACCCGCCGCTTGTTGCTCGGCCGCACCAAAAATAGACCCTGTATTAACGCTTGTCACAATCGAAACAACACTTGGCGAAACTTTATCAGCAACACGGCTAATCGCGTCTTCAGTACTTGTCGGGGTAAGGTTACCGTCATTTTGTACTGTCTGACGACCTGTAATTGGCTCATGATTGGTGTTGGCGTACCAATACGCCGTACCAGCAATCCCGACGGCAACAACCAGCCCAATAACGATAAAAAGCGATCGTATCTTTGCACGGCGAGGAATTTCAGGCGGAAGCTGTTGGGCAGTTGGCTGCGCGGAATTCTGCTCTATGGTTTGCTTAGATACGCTCTCATCAGGTTTTTTCTCTTTTGTTTCGTCTGTTTTTGCGTCCATTGTCGCCCTCCTATACCCTATATCTATCTATAACGCGTCGCTGCCGAATACGATTGCCATGATGTATATCACAATCATGATACTCGCTGTCAGTGTGATCGGCATAATGATGTCAGACCTGCGCACTACACCGTGACGGTGGTAGCTCGCATATGCGCGCTCAGACACAAAGCTAAACAGTGTCATAAAGAGTGCAAGCTGCGAGAATTGAATTGTGCCAAATCCGACTAGTGGATATGCCATCAACCAGTGGAAGCCTATCCAGCCCATCTCGGCAAAGATGAACCCTGAAAGGAGGCTGTACAGTTCGGTGCGTGGTTCGTCGTAATTGCCCAGTACATGGCGAGAAGCAACGTAGCCCAAACACCACATGACCAGTACAAAGAAGAACACATCCCACGAGTACGAAACAATCGAAAGCGCCGTGACGCCAAGGAAAATCGCCATACCCGCCTGGGTTGCAACGTACGATCGACGTGAACGTGGCTTGATAAATAGCAGCCAGAACACATAGAGCAACGTAATGATAATCTGCAATGGTAGATTATCACCTGCTGCAAACAGCAACGTCACAATTGATACACCGACCGTCACATCCACCATATTAGCAATGACATTCGCCAGCCAAAATCGTGGGCGTACAGCCAACGTGCGCCATTTACTCAGTAATACAACCGCGAGCGCAAGCCACGGCGACTGCGAACCACGGATGAGTACGAGAATAGCAACAGCAAAAATGATATTGAGGCCTATGTAAGCCGCTTCACTGAGGCGCGAACGGCGTTTATGCATCTTGAGTAAGTCCATATGTGCCTCTATTATATCACCTTACTGAGGTGACGACCCTTGCTGCGATGCATTAGCGCTTGGACTCTGTATGATGATCACGTAGTTAGTGCCGTCGCCTACCGTTACCCCCGGTACCGACGTCACCTGCTGCACCTTCGCGCCATACAAACTCTCAAGTTTTGCGGTCGTCAAAGGCATCTTACTATCAGTAAGCTTAAAAATCTCATTGGACGAGTACGTTCCATCGCTTGGCGCGTTATCAACGCTATCAATATTCATCCCAAGCGCCATCAATTTATCAGCCTCTGTTTGCGCAGCACCAGCCACACCCGAAGCATTTAGTACAATCACATGCGCTCCTTCTTTTGTAACACCTGTCGCATAGATCGTCTTCTTTACAAACGCCTGAAGCTGGGTAAAGTTATACAATCCTGCCGCAGGTTGTGCGTCACCAGTCATAATACCACTATCAAGCAGATTCACCCTCTGGAATGAGTTTGACGGGATATCTTTTGCAAGGGTCATCAGTGTACGAACTTCACTCGTTTCAAAGTTAGTGCGCAAGTTTTTGCCAATTGCATCGAGTAGTCCAGTAATCTTACCGATGTTAGTAAGGGTCCCAGTACTCGTCGCTTTTTCCTTAATAGCAAGGATAATTTTCTGCTGGTTCTGTTCGCGATCAAAGTTAGAATTGCCCAGTCCATATGTTGGCGCCGTATCACCACGAGCCTGCGCCAAGTACAATGCGTGTTCAGCGTCAAGCGTTGCTGGACCATTCGGATAATCAATGAAGTGACCACTTGGCGGACAATTCTTCTTCATTGTCGCAAGGCTCGCATGCGCATTGCCGCCCTTGCACTTCCAGTCAAAGTTACTGTCCATCACACCCGGTGCGCCACCACTGCCCTGAATATTCACGGTAATATTACCGACAGCATTCACAACATCGCGCATTACTGAGTAATTCACATGTGCGCTGTACTGGATTGGAATACCGAGAATATTTCCATAGAACTCACGTGACTTTGTCTGACGCTCGGTTTCAGCAGACTCAGAATCCCAGTCGCCATTTACACAGTTAAAGTAAGCATTTATCTTACCCGCGTAGCCTGCGTCACAAGCCATACCATACTGAACCTGCATATCGCGCGGAATGCTGATCATGTAAGCATTCTTGTTCTTTTGATCAAGGCTGAGCACCATTATTGAATCTGTCAGGTACGCACCCTGGTGGCCCGGATCATCTTCAGACGTCCCAAGAACTAAAATATTCGTTCGCCCATTTGCGTCTTGCTGCAATTTCTTTTGCTGCACCAACCCAAAAATATCGCCCTTGAATACAGAGTTACTTGCCGATAGTGCCTTGAATGCCACATACCCACCAATGGCAACCAAAATAATAATAAGAGCAATAATTACACGCTTTATAATCTTGCGACGTCGCGATTTCGGTGCTTTTTGCTGCTTCTGCTGCTGCTTACGCTCTTTACGCGTAAGCGGTGCCTGTGCATCAATTTCGTTCAGCGACTCATCAATATCACTGCGAGTAAGGCCTTGTCGCCTACTAGGCGTTAAACCTTCAGAGCCGACGGAAGCAGTCGCACGAGTGTCAGAAATAACTGGTCGCTGCCGCATACCTTGTGCCATCGGACTTGGCTGGCGACGACTAACATAATCAGCACCAACCGCACGCGGGGAGCGTCGAGGAATAAAGCCATCAACGTTTGATTTTCTCGCCATTACTCTCACCCACTATAGACGATGCGCGCCAAAAAATAAACATATCGCCTATGCTAAAGGTTTTATTTTTTACCTTAAACGCGCTATAGTGAGGGCAATGCAACCAAACTACATGACACGACATCCTTATGCCAAAGACGCCCTACAATTTATTGGGTTTATCGTCTTGGTTTTTATTGGCACGCTCATCATCAATACATTCATCTTCCGTAGCTTCTCAGTGACAGGCCACAGCATGGATAAAACCCTCGCCGATGGACAGCGTTTGATCGTAAACCGCATGCCTATCACTATTGCCCAGGCACAAAACAAATCATATATGCCAGATCGCGGCCAAATCATCGTGTTTAAAAACCCTCGCTATGTTGCCGGCATGCCAGACGAATACATCGTCAAACGTGTCATCGCCTTCCCAGGTGAGCGCGTTACCGTTCATGATGGCGTACTGAAGGTGTATAACAAAAACCACCCAGACGGCTTCAATCCAGATACAGCCTATCGTAAAGATGGCGTAGGCCCACAATCGCCAGTCAGCGGCGAAGGACTTGATACAGTTGTGCCCGATGACACCGTATTTGTCTGTGGGGATAATCGCATCGGCGACAACTCATACGACTCGCGCACAGGCCTCGGTAATATCCCACTCTTCGATATCGTCGGCCCGGTATCGTTCCGCATCTGGCCCTTCAACACTATCCACACATTCTAGTCTCTACACACATAACAATCCCCGCTCGAGATAGCGGGGATTGTTATGTGTTGAGAATACTTTACTTCTCGAGCAACTTCGCGAGCCGCTCAAAATCATCCTCGTTTTTGTATGTAATCACAATCTGACCTTTGCCACGAGCCATCTGACGCACACTCACCTTCGCATTAAACCGCTTACCAAGTCGAGTTGCTCGGTCGGTATATTTTGCAGATACCGGCTTCGCCTCTGTGCGTCGTGCAGCAATTTCACCATTCTTAACTTGGTTTGCATAGCGTTCAGTATCACGCGCACTCCACTCTTCACGGATAATACGCGGCAAAATTGCCTCTACAATCTTTGTATCGAGCCCAATTAATGGTCGCACCTGCCCCTCTCGAACCGTACCCGCTGCAAGTGCGTTACGCACCACTTCCGGCAAGCGGAGCAAGCGGAGCGTGTTACTCACTGCACCAGGCGTCTTACCGCCAACTCGCTCGCCAATCTGATCGAGCGTCAAATTAAACTGATCACGCAACTTCAAATATGCCGTCGCCGTCTCAAGCGGATTAAGATCTCGGCGTTGCAAATTCTCAATAAGTGAAATCTCAAGTTTATGCTGATTTGTAAGTGTACGTACAAGCGCTGGCATCTTCTCAAGCCCGACCTTAGTTGCAGCACGGAATCGACGCTCGCCAGCAACGATAATATACTTGCCTTCATGTGGCGCTACAACAATCGGCTGCAGCACGCCATGCTCGCGAATAGAAGCACCAAGCTCTTCAAGGGATACTTCATCAAACGAGCGGCGAGGCTGGTCAGGGTCAGCAACGATCTCGCTCAGTTTGATATGACGAAGATCACTCACACGGTCATCTTGCTCAGCGGTTGGGTCAAACGACTCATCAAATAGCTCAGTTGGGATAAGCGACTCAAATCCCCTTCCGAGACCCTTCTTTTTAGCTGGCACGTTCCATCACCTCCTTCGCAGCTGCTTTATATGCCCTTGCACCCTTACTAAATCGATCATACGCTCCGATTGGTACACCATGGCTTGGCGCTTCAGCGAGACGTACGTTGCGCGGAATTGTCGTCTTGAATATTTTAGCCGGAAAATGCTTGGCAATTTCTGAAAGCACCTGGTTTGATAGCGATGTACGGCTATCTACCATCGTTGGTAGCACACCGATAAGGTCAAGGGTCGGGTTAAGATTCTTCCGCACAAGTTTCATCGTTTCGAGCAGCTGGCCAAGTCCTTCAAGCGCGTAAAATTCTGCCTGCACCGGTAGTAGCACATACTTCGCCGCGATCAATGCGTTCACCGTCAATAAGCTCAAAGAAGGCGGACAATCAATAATAATATATTCATAGTCAGTGTTCAGCGACTCAATTGCATACTTCAGTCGACTAAACCGGTGCTCGGCCTGTGCGATCTCCACCTCAGTATTAGCAAGTGTTGGCATTGCCGGCGCAACAGAAAGATTCTTAAATTCTGTAGGGATAATCACCTCAGCGAGCTTCCTCTGGCCCGTCACGACATCCGCAACCGTAACATCAAGCTCACTCTTATCAATACCAAGGCCACTCGTAGCATTACCTTGTGGATCAAAATCAACTAGAAGCGTCTTTTTACCGGCTTTGGCCAAATAAAACGCAATATTGATCGAGCTAGTAGTCTTACCGACGCCGCCCTTTTGATTTGTTACGGCAATGATTGTACTCACCTTGTGTGTCTTCCCTCGCTTGTTCTATACGCCATTATAGCATGACCGCAATAAAAATCCCTCTCTAGATTTCTGAGAGGGATTTTTGAAATTATTTGATAGATACAATTTCTATCTTGGTGTATTTCTGGCGGTGACCAGTTTGCGTGTTCACGCGCTTCTTGCTCTTGTAGCGGATAACACGGATTTTCTCACCGGCTACCTTTTCGTCTACAACTTTAGCCTTCACCTTTACACCCTTTACGAGTGGCGCGCCGACAGTTGTCTTGTCGCCATCGATAGTAAGGAGTGCGTCGAGATCGAGCTCTTTTGTGCCTTCAGGGAGGAGGTCCACCATGAGGGTCTCTTTTTCGGCGACGATGTATTGTTTGCCGCCTACTTTCACGACTGCTTTCATATGTTTCCTTATGATTTAATTGCGTTCAAGTACGTATTGTAACAGATGTGGGCGGTTTTTACAACCCGCCGAGCACAACATTATTAGCATTGAGCCAACCCTCAACGCTGCCGCCATCTAGGTATTGCCCCTTAGCTTCGCCGACAACAATTGTCCCACCCTCCCGAACATATGCATTGATTGAATCGGTAATCTCATATTCACCGCGCTTTGGGTTAGCAGGCAGTGTTTGTGCAAGCTCAAAAATACGTTTCGGGAACAAATAGAAACTCGCGTTATTTAGGTTACTTGGAGCTTCCCCAAGGGCTGGCTTCTCAACAATCTGTACAAAGTGATCTTCTGCATCCTTTTCAATAATGCCATACTTTGAAATGTCTTCATCTGGTACCGGTACGCCGTAAAGTCCCGCGGATACACCAGCATCTTTTGCAAATTCAATCAGCTCAGCCGCGTTTGAACCCTCATCAGTACGATACATAAATTGATCGCCCATTATAACAAGTGCCGACTCATCTTCATCAATAAACTCATTCACAAGCCCCACGGGGATGCTTGTACCATACCCACCCGTGCTCGGCTGCGTAATAAAATGAATCGACACACCTCTAAGTGGTGCCACGAGTGGCAGCTTATCTGCCTTACCGTGCTGTTTTAAATAATCATTAAGCAAAATATTACTACGGTAGTAGCTTTGTAGCTGCGAGCTCTGCTCACCAACAACAAAATAAATATCAGTAATGCCAGCGCCGAGGACATCTTGCACAACGTAATCAATAACTGGCCGCGTACCAATCGGTAGCATGCATTTTTCAATAGCTTTCGTAATAGGGAGCATGCGCGTTCCCCACCCCGCTACAGGGATGATGGCTTTCGTAACATTCATACCCCTAGTATACGATATCTACGATTCGTCATCTTCGGTAAATGTAACCCAAGTAGGGTCATTATGGAGATCGTCTTCAACACCGGACCAGAATTTGCTCAAAGCCGTAGTATCTGGCGTTGGGTCTAACTCCCATGTTTCTTCATGGTCAGCCTTGATAGCCTGAATAAGCTCATCATTATCTTCATCGAGCACGGGACTTAATTCGATATGCTGCGTAGGTTGTGATTGAAAGAACGAAAAACGACTTGGTGATAGGTGTAACATATTTTGTTTGTGTTAGTTGCTAACTGTCAACTATTTAAGCACAAACATTATAAAATGTCAATAACCTAAATCTGGCCGCTACTGCCATAGGCGAAGATAATAATCAGCGCAACAGAGGTAAATCCAATTGCTTTATAGATACCGTGATGACGATACCAACTACGGCGCAGGTGTGCGGGCAGCTTCTTGCGATATACATGCGCGGCCAAAGCTACGCTCGTAGCGACAAGCAACACGACGATACTACTTGCTGCCGCTGGCGTCATAGCCTGTAGCCCCACCCCAAGGCGCGCCATAAGGCTCATCGGCTCATTAATATCTGAGGCGTCACGCGACACCGTCGCGCCCTGCACAGCTGTCGTTTCTGGCGAGCCATATAAGGCCACGATAAGCGTCGTTGGATGCCCATTGAGCATACTATCCATTACGGCAAATCCAACATCCTGATAATTTGCATTAAGAATATTTGCCCTATGTGACGGCGATGCCATCCATGCCGCAACAGTGCTGCTATCCGTTGTGAAATCTTTTGCAAGATTCTCGCCTGCACTATCGTAGTTATACCCTGCCACACTAAACCAGTGCCATGGCGTCGTGCCATCAGGGGCAGTGTGCGCCCAATACTGTTTATCAAACATATTCTTAACTTTAAGCTCAGCTGCCATATTAAGCTCAGCATTCACAGTAAGGGGTTTCTCACCCTGATCGGCGCGGGCTTGATTAGTAGCCGCCAAAAGACCAGACGGAGTAATCTGCGCTTCTACACCCAGAACATTGCCATGCGCCACGCTATTATAGCCCCCCTGGAGAGCAATAATCGCCACCAAGATGGCGACGATACCGTAGCGTCTTACGACGTGCGGACGATATTGGTTGGCCCGGTGCGGCACCACCGCTAACCTAACGCGTTTATGCACCCGCGTTTTGATGGTTATGATGCGATGCTTGATAGTTTTGGTTTGGGCCATAAAGGTTATACTTATATTCCGCTTACAGTATATAGACTTTCTACTAAAAAAGCGAGCACCTCGTTAATGGCACCCGCTTAGTTGATTCTATTCTGCGTCCTTGTGGCGTCGCGCTGCAAGCAGCCACCAGAGGCCAAACCCAGCGGTTAGTACCCCCAGCCACCAGTACCAAGCGAGGCCAATAAATGAAGGAATCGGGTTCTGATCGCGCGTTGTGCTCGCGCCCTTCACGGCTTCATCATTTTTGTTATCACTACTGCTCGATGTTTCACCCTTGCTCCGTGTCGTTGTTTGATCACCAAGTACGGATTGGTCATTGGTCACAGGGTTCACTGGAGCCCCTGTTGTGAATGGCACTGTTGCAGCAAATTGCACAGGGAGCGCTGCCGCGATAACACCAGCAAACTTCGCTACCGTTGTATTACCACTGCTGGTTGTGTAGCCTTCGCTATCAGTTGCCGCGTTACCAGTAGCATCAGCACTCATTGCTGTTACAGTATGTTTACCGTCAACAAGTACACCGCTCTTCACCGACCACACTCCGCCAGCTGGCGTCGCAGTAAGTGGTGTTTGATTATCAATAGCTACCGTTACATCTGAAGAATCGTCGCTTGTGCCCGATACAGTGTAGGTACCGTCACTATTGCGAGTAAAGTTTGTAATCTTTATGTTAGGAGCAGTACGATCAACGATAAATGGAACAAAAATCTGTGAAGAAATACCAGTGCGGTTACCCGCAAGGTCATCTGCCCAGATACGCACCCAGTAATTGCCATCAGGAAGTCCTGAAATATTCAGCGCACCAAGCGCACCGTTATCTACATTGCCCGCGCCCGTAAATCCTGTCCATGGACCTACAGATACTTGTGCAGAATGGTCGGCGTTGTAAACACGAAGGTTGTAGTTCTTGAGGTTAGCGTCATTAACCGTACCTGCTACAGTCAGCTGATTAAGGTTTGTTGAACTATGATCTACCGTAACGCCGCTAACTGTTGGTGTAGTCTTATCGTACACAACAACCGATTGCGTACACGCAGATGTGTTGCCTGCTGCATCAACCGCCTCTACGCAGAAGTAGTAGGTACCTTCTTTATCGGCAAAGTCAGTCGGTACATAGCCACCATCACTTGTCTTTACCACATAAGTGTAACTATCGTGCCAAGGATTACTTGGGTTATCTTGATAGCCTGGGATATTTGTCCAAAATTTATATACATAATGATCAACATCACTCACAGTTGTATCTTTCCAACTAAGCGTCCCTTTTTGGATGTTCGTATAACCGCCTTGCGTTCCTTGATTGTTAGAGCCAATCCACGTAAGGTCTGATGGTGCCGCAGGAGCTGTCGTGTCAATCGTTACCCTCCATACAGTTGACCATGGACTCTTCGCGCCATTCGCGCCAACAGCACGAACCTGCCAATACCAAGTACCACTTGCGCCAACAGAATGCTCAGTTGGCCCCGTTGGCTGAACACCATGGTAGTCGCCTGTCCATGCAACGTTTGAAAGATTACCGTTGGCATCAACTGCATTCGACTGCGAACCCTGCCACTCGTAGCTCGTAGCACCTAAGACAGCACTCCAGCTAAACCAGAAATCATTAGTATTGATAAGTGCAGCGTCACCTGGGTACGGAGTCGTTGGCGCGCTTAATTTCAAGCTATACGCGCGGTCACCTGACTGCTTAACGTTATTAACGAAGTCATACTGGTTATTTATATCAACAACCTTACCGACAGTTGTCTTATCGACGTAAATGCTTGGTGTCGTCTCATCGTGGTGAGAAGTGCCTTTTACAGTTAATACGGCGCCAGTTTTGTCGACATCCACACCGTCCCAGCCGTTATGCGCGGTAGATAAATCTGTAACCGTTACCTTCGAGGCATTTACATTAAGCCCGCTATAGTCATTGTCCTTAACCGTAACATCGTTAAGCACGACAGCTTTCACGCCAAAGACATTAATACCGTGAAGGTTAATACCGCTATCACCCTCTTCAGTAAGGTCATTTACTGTAACATTGTTCGATTGAATGCCTATTGCCGAGTTATTGTCATTATCGGTCTTAATAAAACTTGGGCTCACGGTATAACCATTCCCGTTAACAACAACAGGCTTAGTAATTGTCGCCTGCTTCACAAGTGTCATGTCTGAATCAAGAGAAATCGTATCGCTACCAATCGTATTTACACTACCGATACCTTTCAATACACTGTCGAGGTTATTGAGCGCACTATTCACATGATAGGTATACTTAGGCTTTCCATTAATCACCGTAGACGGACTAGCTACATGGAAACGGTAGCCGTTAATCCAGTCGACGTCCGTGGAGTAATTAAGCTTAACGTTGCTCGCATTAATAGCAAGGTTGGGAGCGTGCACCGATATTCCACCGTTGTTAACGGTAATATTCTTTAGGTTTGCTGTGCCGGTAGCATTATTGAAGTAAATCGAGCCACCCCAGTTCTTCTCATCGGAACGATCTTGCGGATTTGCAATACTACCATATTCAGCTTGATCAGTGAGGGTATTCGGCGTAATTGTACTGTTCTTAAGCGTAAAGTCATTGCCTAACACTTCGATAGTCTTATTAGGCTCAACTTTTGGCATAAGGGTCAGCCCGCTAATCGAAACGTTGTTGCCAAAAACTGTTACAAGATTCTGCGTCGACCAGTTTCCATTAGCAGAAAAACCGGTGCCATAAATTGTTGGGTTTCCGATGCCATTGATTGTAATGTCATTTGCAGTAATCGGGAAATACCAGCCAGTCTGACCTTGTGCGGTGATATCGTTAAAGGCGCTCAATCCATAATTACCAGCGTGGATATTCCATACCTGGCCAGGAGCTTGATGTTCAATCGCATCTCGCAAACCTGCTACTGTACTGATATTGATTGCACCCGCAGCAAATGCAGACGGAACATTGCGCGATAAAAGTGGCTGCAGCACGAACGCCATAACAATAAACGATGCCGCGACCACCTTACCAAAACTTCGGGTTTCACCCCTACGAAGTTGTAATGCCATAGATTATTCCCTCTCACTACCGCACTCCACTGCAGCATTATGATTTTGTTCCATTATATCACCGCGCTTATGCGACATCTAGCATTTCTTAAGGTAAGCCCCCTAGAGTTAACAATTGCCCAGCTTTCTGAAAGCTGGGCAATTGTAGAATTTTAGAGCTTTTAAATAGCTACTTTTTAGAGAGGCTCACCGTAAGCTTTACCCCTTCAACAGTGACTTCTTCAGTATAATCACCAGCTTTTGCGACACCATCGGCGAGTGTTTCGGTGTGAATCGTCTCCTTATGCTCGTCAATAGCTTTGGCAAGCTCCGCATCATCCGTCTCGAGCATTAGCTTAATGTGGTCATCAACATTAAGCCCAGCCTTCTTGCGCGCAGCCTGCACGTACCGGATTACTTCACGCATCAAGCCTTCGCGTTTAAGTTCGGCGGTAAGCTTCTCGTCAATCGCTACACTCTCACCTGCCTTCACGAGCTTAACATTAAGCTCGTCGGTAAGAATTGCCTCGTAATCAACAAATTTACCAAGGCTCGGTACACTCACACTCGCAAGTGGCTGACGAACCTTAAGCCCAGCCTTCGCACGAAGACTCAAGCCTTCATTAACATAGCTGCGGACTTGCTCCATTTCATCAAGCACAAGTTGGTCAACGCCAAACTCCGTAGGCCAATCAAGCAAGTGTACCGATTCACTACCACCACCAAGCTTCTGGTAAAGTTCTTCCGCAAGGAATGGCGTAAATGGCGCCAAGATGAGCGAGAGCTTTAAGAGCACGTAGTGAAGCGTGCGGTATGCGTCATTCTTATCGCCATCGTCCTCACTCTTCCAGAAGCGGCGGCGGCTGCGACGTACATACCAGTTACTTGCGTCTTCAATGAATGGTAGGATTTCAGCCATCGCATCAGGAAGATTATATGCATCCATATTGCGCGTAATATGCTCGTTCAACTGGTGTACACGGGAGACAACCCATTTATCAAGTGGGTTCGTAACATCTGCCGGCGACAGCGTTTGTGCCTGCTTCGGGTCGAATTCCCAGCCATCAACTTCTGCGTACATCGTAAAGAAGTCGTACATGTTCCAAATCATACTAAGCTTACGCGCTACATCCCCAACGTCTTTATCGTGAAGCGCAAAGTCTTCACCGTTAAGCACAGGGCTACTAAGAAGCAAGAAGCGAAGCGAATCGGCACTGAACTTGTCCATCAATTCGTTCGGGTCAGTAAAGTTACCGTATGATTTGCTCATCTTACGGCCATCATTGCCAGCAAGCGTACCAGTGGTAATCACGTTCTTAAAGCTATTTGTACCAAAAAGCGCCACGCTCATTGCATGCATATAGTAGAACCACGCACGGACCTGACCAACGTATTCAACAATGAAATCACCCGGGAAATTAGCTTCGAATTTCTCCTTATTCTCAAATGGGTAGTGGAACTGCGCGAATGGCATCGAACCAGCCTCAAACCAGCTATCCATCACTTTATCAATGCGAGTGTATTCTTCGCCGTCGATTGTGAACTTTACTTCATCAATCCATGGACGGTGATAATCTTCAAGTTCTATCCCACTAAGCTCTTTGAGTTCGGCGTAGCTGCCGACAACCTTAATCTTGCCATTCTTAGTCTTCCAAACAGGCAGCGGTGTCGCCCAGAAGCGGTCACGACTCAAGTTCCAGTCAGGTGCTTGCTCGATATTTTTAGCAAAACGACCGTTCTTGAGGTGTGCCGGGAACCAGTTCACATTACCATTCTGCTCAAGCATCTGCGTCTTCTGGTCGGCGATGTTAGCAAACCAGCTCGGGTGCGCGCGGTACATAAGGCGCGTACCGCAGCGGTGACAGTGTGGGTAGCTGTGGCGAATATAATCAATCTTCCATACAATACCACGCTCTTTGAGCTCCTTAGCAATCGCCTTGTTCTCTTCCCAAACGTTCTTACCGAGCCAATCACCTTCAGTGTAAAGGCCATTCTCATCAAGTACGTGTACGACAGGAATTTTCTTCTCGCGTGCAAGCTCAAAGTCCTCTTCACCATACGCTGGCGCAAGATGCACAATACCCGTACCATCTTCGTCGCTCACATAATCTGCAGCCCAAACCTTATGTGCGTTCTTGCCACGGTTCACGCCAAGGAGCGGTTCGTAACTAAGCCCGACGAGTTCTTCGCCCTTTAGCTCGCGTAGCACTTTGTATTCGAGTGGCTGGCGCTTTTCATCAACAAATACCTTCGCTACAAGCTCTTTCGCAACGACTAATTTTTCACCCGCAACTGCAACCTCTACGTAAGTAAAGTCTTTGTTTACGGCGACCGCAGTGTTCGCAGGCAACGTCCAAGGCGTGGTTGTCCATGCAAGAAGTGTCGTGCCATTTTCAAGTTTGAACTTCACGAACACGCTCGGGTCGGTCACATCTTGGTATGCGCCAGCATCCATCGTAACCTCGGCTTTTGAAAGTGGCGTACTGTCGAGCGTACAGTACATAAGCACCTTCTCACCTTCGTAGATTTTACCCTTCTCGTAAAGCTCCTTAAACGCCCACCAAATAGACTCCATGTAGTTCTTATCCATGGTCTTGTAGGCACCCTTAAAGTCCACCCATCGACCAATGCGATCAATCACGTCCTCCCAGTCGGCGGCCGTTTGCGTCATGTACGCACGCGTTGCAACGATGTATTTTTCAAGGCCATAATCAAGTACGTCTTGATGACTACTTAGCCCAAGCTTCTTCTCGCTAAAGCGCTCAGCAGGTAGTCCATGACAGTCCCAACCCCAAACGCGCTCCACACGCTTGCCTTTCATCGTCCAATAGCGTGGCACTGCATCTTTTACGATACTACTGAGAAGCGTACCGTGGTGGGGCACACCAGAGATAAATGGAGGGCCATCATAGAATACGTATGCATCCCCCGCTGGGCGGTTTTCAACGGACTTCTCAAATGTGTTTTCCTGCTTCCAGCGCTTCACCCAATCTTTTTCATATTCGAGTGCGCGACGTCGTGTACCATGTTGAAACTTCATTGCTTATCTCCTTTTCTTATCATCATTACTTCTGGAATCATATCGTCAAACAGTGTTTCTGATCCTGGCACTTCCTTGAATCCCCACTTTCGGTAAAAAGCCTTTGCGCGTTCATTGTAGGTAACAACTCCGAGCTCAATTGGCTTTTCAGGATCGCTCCAGTCAATAATCTTCTGCATAAGTGCTCCGCCAATGCCTTTACCGTGCCAGTTCTTATCGGTATAGAGCGAGCCAACGTGCTGACGGCCCTCGTTATCGACATGCGGTGTAGCCATTCCAATCACCTTGCCATATTGATTAAGCGCCACCCAGCCCGCACTCTTCGGATTACCAAGTCGCTCCAAACGTCGCGCACGTTTTTCATCCGACATTTGGTCTGCATTACGTGCCTCCACCCATTCACGAGTCACACCAGCTTCGTCATTCACATACGTATCGAGCCATGATTGTAAGCGCATACGATTGCCTTCGTCAATCGTTGCTGCAGTAAGCTCTGTGATGGTGAATTGTGGCTGCTCGGTCATAATTTTCTCCAAAATAAAAATCCCTTCTCGCTACTGGAATCCGATAATTCGGACGGTACCATCCAGTTTCGAAAAGGGATAATCCTTGTCGCACTTCATTGTCACTATTTCGCCGTGTACACGCTGGATTCTACTAGAGCCACCAGAGGTAGAGCTCGTTCTTTCCAGAACTCGCGGGTGATAACCGCTCAAACGTTTGACATTATTGTAATACAGTTCGTGCTATTTATGCAAATAGTGCCGTACCGTACTTTGCAATAATTGCCACCACAATCAGTACAATAATCGAGAAAAGCGCTACTTTGTCGTAGTCGCGTTCGATAAAGCGATGCGCACGCTCAGAAACTTCTTTTGTAAGATAAAGGTTGTTCTCTCGAATGTTATAACGCGTGATTGCAAACCACACGAAGGTAGTCGTCGCCGTTACGAGCAGACACCAAGGGCAAAGCGCACCAATCACAAAGTAACTCTGGCTAAGCAGCCAGTACGCGAATATAAGACCAAGTGTGTAAAAAATCTGAGCCACAAACATAAATGCACGTGGGAACTTCACACCAGCAAGGCCAGCGATCGCTACCGTGATAACAATTGGTTCAGCCACCAGACCAAGAAAACTATTTGGAAAACCAAACAGGTTAGCAGCAGGACTCAACCCTACCTTCGCACAGTTCAGAATAATATTAATGCTACAAGAAAGAATCGCGTTTGGATCTTTTGCAAGCTCAATTGCTTCGATGGAAAGCACGAAAGCCGCAATCAAGCTACAGATCGCCCCAACAAGCATACTAAGAAAAATCCAGCGATTGTCGCGGATTTTGCGATCCTCATGCGTAAAATAATCTTTAATCTTGTGTAGCATAGTAACTAACCTCGCTTATTGTTGGGAGCATCGTGCCCGCCCATAAATTCTGCATTTGCCCATCATTGCCAAGTGCAATAATACTTGGGTATTCAACAATATCATATGTACGGCAAAATGAACTACCTTCCGAAGAGTCCGGGTCAAGCACCTCAAGTTCACGACCTGTCTGGTGCGCGAAATCCGTTATAAACGTATCGACAGCTCGTGCGTAGTCGGTGTTCTCCTTAGTAATCACAACCACTCGCATACTAGTTGCCCTTCTTGCGTTGCTCTAAGATTTGCACAAAATCATCAAGCGTTTTGAATTTGTGGAACACACTCGCAAAGCGCACGTAAGCAACCTCATTCTTTGCAGCGAGCTCATCGAGTACATAATCACCAATCGCCGTAGAATCAACTTCGCTCTCACCAAGCTCGTAAAGTCGCTCCTCAACCCTGTTGATGATCTCTTCTACCTCGACTTCCGACTTGAAAAACTTACCCACTGAACGACGAATTGCATTAGCAAGCTTTTCACGGTCAAAAAGTTCGCGCGCGCCGTCTTTTTTGATAACAGCCAAATTCGGGTGTTCGATGCGCTCATACGTTGTAAAGCGATGCTTGCCATCCATTGTCTCACGGCGACGGCGAATGGTAATACCATCAGCAGACTCACGAGACTCCAAAACACGGCTATCACCGATCTTGTAGTTATGCGCCATACGTTATTCCCTTTCTAGGATTCGTCTGATTTGTTTTTCTTGCGACGACGAAGAAACGCAGGTGTATCATCGTCATCCTCTTCAGCTGGTTGGTTCCAGATATTCTCTGTCGGCTCAGCAGCAAAGTGCTCGGCACCATCAGAATGGTTAAGCTCCATATCGATGTCATTAACTGCTTTATCAATGTTTTCAGCAACAGGCGCCGAAGTAGTTGCAAGCGCACCAGGTCGCTCAAGCTCAGCGGCTTGCTGTTCAAAGAATGCGCTATCGAAGCCTGTTGCAATAACAGTAATGATGAGCTCATCCTCAAGATCAGGTTTAAGTGTTGCACCAAAGATGATGTTAGCATCTGGGCTCACAGCGCTCGTGATAATTTCAGCAGCTTCCTGGATCTCACTCATACTCATGTCGTAGCCACCAGTTACGTTGAACAGGACACCCTTTGCGCCATCAATCGAAACCTCGATCAGCGGAGACTCAATAGCCTGCTGTGCGGCTTCTGCGGCACGGTTATCACCACTTGCGCGGCCAATACCCATCAATGCACTACCAGCGTTGCTCATAATGGCCTTCACGTCAGCAAAGTCGAGGTTAATAAGTCCATGTTCGGTAATAAGCTCAGAAATGCCCTGTACACCCTGACGGAGCACGTCATCAGCAATCTTGAACGTTTCAAGTAGCGGCGTACGACGGTCTATCGTTTGTAGTAAACGATCATTAGGGATTGTAATGAGTGTATCAACTTGGCGACCAAGCTGGGCAATCGCCCACTCAGCATTAGTGCGACGCTTTTCGCCCTCAAAGCTAAATGGCTTAGTGGCAACACCGACGCAAAGAATGCCAAGATCACGCGCAACCTCAGCGACAACATGGCCAGCACCAGATCCAGTACCACCACCAGCACCAATGGTAACAAACACCATATCAGCACCTTCAAGTGCATCACGAATTTCATCGATCGATTCGCGTGCAGCAGCTTCACCAACAGATGGGTCAGCACCAGCACCAAGGCCGTTAGTAGTATTATGGCCAAGATGGATTTTAATATCAGCTTTTGAATTGTGGAGCGCCTGCGCGTCAGTGTTCATTGCGATAAATTGAACGCCGACTAATCCAGCGTCTTTCATGCGGTTGACTGCTGAACCGCCTGCACCACCAACACCAACAACTTTTATGCTGGCGAATGTTTGGATTTCACTTGGTTTTACTTCCGGCATGGATTCCTATACTCCCCTATATTCACACGAATAACTATCTTGTTCTAGTATACCATTGTTGTTCACGAATGACAGACCCTCACATTTTAAAGCGTGAGAAAATGCCCTGGATGAAGCCACCCGCGTTTTTCAGCGAGGCACCATTTGGGCCACCGTGACTTTTTTGTGTTCGCTCACGCGACGCCTCAGCATCGACAAGCATCAGCCCAACAACAGTAGCATACTCTGGCTTGTCGATATTGTCCGCAACACCGCCAAAACCACTCGCTTTACCAATACGAGCCGCGACACCCAGGTGCTCTTTAGCACTCTCGGCGATACCCTTTAGGTTAGCGGTACCACCAACCAAAACAACACCGCTCGGTAACTGGCCTGCACGACCCGCTTTTTTGAGTTCTTTATTAATGAGTTCAAAAATCTCTTCAAGCCGAGCGCCGACGATTTCATCGATATCTTCAGTGTTAAATGAAAGGACTTCCTTATCTTGCTTAACGCTAACTGATTTATTCTCTCGCGAGCCAGACGCTACAGCATGCTGTAACTTAACTTGTTCAGCAATCTCAGGATCTGTTTTTAGGCCAATTGCGAGGTCGTTAGTAATATTCACACCGCCCATAGGTACAACCCCGACATATTGCAAATCACCCTCTTCAAACACAGAAATACCGGTAGTCGAGCCACCGAGGTCAATCACGGCAACACCACTCTCAATCTGTTGCTCAGTTAGTACAGCCTTCGCAGCCGCAACAACAGATGGCACTGTCGCATTTGGTACAACCGTCGCGAGCTCACTCGCCTTTTCGAGATTCTTAACATACGGCGTCATCGCCGAAACAACATTCGCGTTAATTTCAAGTCGGGTGCCCGACATGCCAATTGGGTCTTTAATGTTACCCTGACCATCAAGCGTATAACTAAATGGTACGACTTCAAGTACCTCACGGTTTGCCGGTACTTTACCAGTTGTCGCGACATCTTCAAGGCGTCGAAGATCATCTTCTACGATTTCCTGTCCTGCCGTACCCACTGCGATCATGCCATCAGCACGTGTACTCAAAATGTGAGCACCATTCACGCTAATCGTAGCGCTATTCACCTCATAGCCGCTCATGCGTTCAGCCTCGCCCAATGCCTGATCAATTGCATGGGCTGGGCCATTTAGGTTGACAACTGTTCCTTTGCGCATACCAGAATTTGGCGCCTGCCCGACTCCCACAATGGTAGGCGTACCGGTCGCCGGATCAACATGGCCCACTACACAACGAATTACCGTTGTACCGACATCAATACCGACTGCATATCGAGGTTGTTCCTGCATATAGCCGTATTATAGCATAAGCCAGATAATGATACAGGCCTGTGAACACTTTAGCGCTGCGTTAAAATCTCTGCGCCGTCTTCTGTAATAAGAATTGTGTGTTCAAAGTGTGCCGCTAAGCTGCCGTCACGCGTTGCAATTGTCCAGTCATCGTCGAGTGTAACAATTTTTTCGCCACCAAGCGTAGCCATCGGCTCAATTGCAATAGTATCGCCAGGTTTCAGCAAAACGCCCGTCCCTTTGCGGCCATAGTTCGGCACATCTGGGGGCATATGCATCTTAAGACCAACCCCGTGACCAACTAAATCACGAATGATACCGAGTTTCGCCTTATCAAGCACCTGCTCGACCGCAGCACCAATGTCGCCCGTATAAACTGGGCCTTTAATTGCATCGATGCCTGCATATAGGCTTCTTTCAGTTGCGCTAATCAAGTGCTTAATTGCACCTTTTGCATCCTCGCCCACTACCATCGTAAACGCAGCGTCAGTTTTCATTTGCTTGTAGGTAATCACAAGATCAAAGCTCGCGATGTCACCTGAGCGGAATGTATAGTCTGTTGGCACACCATGGACAATCTCGTCGTTTGTACTAATACAGATAACGCCGGGGAAATTTACTTCACTCGTCTTGTATGTCGCAATTGCACCATATTCGGCAATTTTACCAGCTACAAATGCATCAACATCTTTTTCAGTAAGACCAGGCTTTACATAGGCACGGATATCATCAAAGATGCGCGCCAAAATAGCACCACCTTGACGCATTGCGTCAATTTGTTCAGAAGTTTTTAGCCCTGTGATTAGTCCTGCCACGTCCGCTCAACCTCATCAAAGATTCGGTCGTGAACTTCGCCGGCGGTACCAGTACCATCAAGGTGAACAATTTTCACACCTGCTTCAGCAAAGATGCCAAGCACTGGGTACATTTTTTGTCGGTAGATTGTCATACGTCGCGCAATAGTCTCGGGAGTATCCTCCATGCGCTTGCGTTTCTCAAGACGCGTCATAATTTCAGCTTCAGGCACTTCAAGTACAATCACGGCGTCAATCTTCTGACCCATTTTACTCATGTAGCCATCGAGCCATGCCGCCTGCTCTTTTGTGCGAGGGAAACCATCGATGATAATATTGCCGTAGTTCTTGCTACGCGCATCTTGAATAGCTGCTTCAAACACTTGGTACGTAAGCTCATCACTTACAAGTTCACCAGATTTAAGCGTTTCAATAACCTTTGGGTCATCACTCTGGCGGAGCATTTCACCCGTTGAAAGCCATTTCCATCCCTTACGGACGGCCAGCATTTGTCCCTGCATGCTTTTACCTGCACCAGTAGGACCAAACAAAAGAATCATACCTATCGTCCCCTATTACTACTTATTAAGTGTTTCTTTAACAATACCAGCAATCATCGCACCATCAGCTGTGTTGCCGACCGATGCTTTCACCGCACCAATCACCTGTCCCATAGCAGCGGGACCACTTACGCCAAGTTCAGCAACTTTTTGCTCAATAATAGAGCGGAGTTCCGCCTCGTCTAATTGCTGAGGCAAATATTGTTTGAGGACTTCCGCCTCTTTTTCTTCAGGCTCAGCAAGCTCTGGGCGATTGTTATCGCGATAAATTTTTGCACTCTCGAGGCGTTTCTTCACCTCTTTGGCAATAACTTTTTCAATCTCAGCATCAGCAAGACCTTCGTCGCGCTTACCGCTCGCAACTTCTTCGTTCAAGATAGCCGCTTTGAGGTTTCGCAAGGTCTCACCAACAAAACGATCGCCGCTCAAAAGGGCGGCTTTCATTTCGTTTGTAATACGCTCTTTCAGCGCTACCACTCGGGCTCCTAGCGGATGCCTAGCCGCATTTTGGCTAGCTTATCTGCTTTACGCTCGCGGCGGATAATCGCCTTAGCACGTCGCTCGGTCTTAGAAAGTGGCTTGCTAAATCGCATAGAAGCCTTAGCCTCTGCGAGCACACCGCTCTGTAGAACCTTGCGGTTGAAGCGACGAATAATGTTTTCGTTCGCCTCTCGTTCATCTTTACGTGTAACTTGTACCATATCGGAGCTATTGTAACAGATGAAAAGCTGTTTTGCAACTATTTACCTTTGTTTACAGCTCTGAAGTATAGATGAGATGCAATAATCTACCTTGCACCGACCGCATACCTCGCCACTCATTGATTGAAAGCTCCACCCATACGCTAATTTCTTGGCCAACCTCTGCAAACCACTCTTCAGGCGCAGAAAACGCTACTACATCAAGTTTTTTACCCTTCACATCTTGCAGGCTAAGCTTTACGTGCTGCGATTCGCTACCCATTCGGCGCACGCCTATAACAGTAACACGCTCAAAGCATACAATCGGTTCTGGGTTTCCATTACCATATGGTTCAAGGCGTGAAAGCTCAGCAACTAACGCTTCTGTTGCCTCGCTAAAATCAGTGGCCGTTACATCAGCTGACGGCAAAAGGAGTCGCTCCTGCGGCGGTAAATTAAGCGACTTAAAGTATTCATTGACTCGCTTGCGAAATGCATCGATATTTTCTGTCGGCAATGTCACGCCAGCCGCCAATTTATGCCCGCCGCCTTTTGTAATGATATCGTCACTCGCACGGATAGCATCAGCCACACTAAAGTCACCATAACTACGTGCGCTCCCCTTACTCTCCACGCCTAGCTCCTGTAGGACATAGGTTGGCTTCTTGTATCGTTCCAGAATTTTAGCAGCCACAATACCAATAATTCCATGGCTCCAATCAGCATGACTTAGTACGAGCACAGGATGATCTTGATATTGCTCAGCCTGCTCAAGCGCAGCTTTATAAATAACATCCTGTGCCTTACGTCGTGAAACATTCAATTCATCAAGTTTTTGCGCCAGTTCAAGTGCGACCATTCCATCAGTCGCAAGCAACATATCCTGCGCATATTTTGCCGTTTCAAGTCGTCCTGCAGCATTCATTCGCGGCCCTAACCCAAACCCAAGGGTACGCGCCGTCAATTGTGATGATTCCGCACCGGCAACCCCCATTAGCGCCTTGAGCCCCGGGCGGCGAGTCTTCGCAAGCACTTTCAAGCCCCAGTACACATGTAGTCGATTCTCGTCAACGAGCGTTACAACGTCGCACACTGTACCGAGCGCCACAAGGTCAAGCAGCCATTTCTCTTGCCCGACTTCAAGTCCATCGAGCTGCGTTTGCAAAGCTTGCACTAATTTAAAAGCGACACCCACACCAGGCAAATCAAGGAATGGATACAGCGGTTCACCATCTACCTGCTTGATAAGGCGCAGCTTCTCGTATCGATCTGGGTAATCTTGCAGAAGCCGCTTCGGATTAATCACTGCGACCGCAGGCGGCTGTATCGGCGCAACATTATGGTGATCTGTCACTATCACATCAACGCCCAATTCTTTTGCTCGCACGATCGGCCCCTCGCTCAAACTACCGCAGTCCACTGTCACTATCAGCGTCGCCCCTGTCGCTGCAATCTCCTCTACGGCCTGCTCGGTCATGCCATACCCTTCTCTGAAGCGGTTTGGAATAAACGCATCAACGAAACGAAATCCAAAGCTACCAAGCGCATCAAGTAGTACAGTAGTTGCCGTCAACCCATCAATATCATAGTCACCATAAATAGTAATATGCTCTTGCCGCTCACGAGCTTCGACAAGACGAGAAACAGCCGCCCCCATATCAGGTAGCAAAAAAGGGTCGTGCCGAGTTTCATAGTCAGGCTCAAAAAATAACTTCGCCGCCTCGTTATCGAGACCGCGAGCCTTTAAAATCTGTTCAAAAATTGTCATTATGACTGAATATCGGTTGTCGTACGGCGTGGGCGACTCGCACTTGACTGCTGCTGCGACTTAATCACAATGCTTTGAAGTTCTTTGAAGATTGGGAACTGTTTATTGGTTGAGTAAATCTTAGTGTTGCCCTGCTTTTCGCCCAGCAAAAAACCGACTTTTTCAAGTCGCTTCAGCTCTCGCTGGATGTTACCTGGATCTTCCTTAATAAGCTTAGCGAGACCGCGAACATGAGTATGAAAATCAGGATATTTGGCATAGACAACAACGATTTTACGTCGCACTCTTGATGTGATAAAAACGTCTAACACTGTGACCCTTTCAGTTCGTTCCCTTGTTACTGTTGCTTTTTATTCTACATTCTCAAAGGCGTCTTTGCAAGCCTCGAAGAGTGTAAATTTACTGCCAATTAAGGATATTCTCGTTGATTTTTGCAATAACTTCCTCGTGTGAAGGAATAGTGTTGTCTTCATAATAATGGTCAACGCCCATGAAGTTTTCCTTTACGTCAAGAATGTGCACCTCATCCGCGCTCACATGCAATTGGTCGACAACTGGGATAGTTGCGAGCGGCGACACTACCACCAATTTACTGATACGGATTGGCTTCAAAAAGTCGATTGCTACACTAATCATTGCACCGTCAGCAAGCCCATCGGATACCAAAATCACGACACGCTCACGGAGCATATCTGAGGTAATCAGACCACCATCACCAAGCAGACGGTTGATACGACTAAACGCCTGGCGCTTCTGGTCATCAAGATACCCGTGGAATTCGCTTGTATATTCTTCGATTTCACCTGTAGAAAATTCGTTATTGTAGGTAAAATTACCACTCTGAGATACCGCACCGAACATTGTACTTTCGCCCGGTACTTCAATCCCCTCGGTAACAAGCATAGTCAAAATACAGTGCAGCTGTGCTGCAATCTCTTCACCTACTAATACACCCCCATCACTAAGGGCGACAACTGCGCAGTTTTCATATCGATACTTCTCTATCAGCTGCTCGGCAAGTAGTTGGCCCGCTTGGGCCCGACTCTCAAAATACATATGCCTATACTACCAGTGTTGTACCCGTATCTGCAAGCAGTTATATGCGTCTCACGGTATAATAGGAAGTAATGAGGTATTACGAGGTTGCTCCAACAAAGATTGTTCGCGCTAATGCGGACACTTTTACCTACGCAAACAGCGCACCTGCAAAAATTGGTGCTTTCGTAATGATTCCCGTGGGCAAACAAACATTACTTGGAGTTATCGTAAAAGAAGTAGCACGTCCCGATTATGCAACAAAAGAAATCGCTGAATTATTAGAGATTCCAGCCCTACCTTTGCAACTCGTACGCACTGCTGAGTGGATGAGTAGTTATTACCACTCACATCTCGCTACGGTCTTCCAAGCAATATTACCCCGTGGATTAACGAAAAGCCGTAGATACAAACAGAGGCCAGGTGTTACGCACGAGCGAGATCGAACACATTTTTTACTCAATAAACAACAGCAGGCAGCACTAGATACATTGAATAAAACCAACTCTGGTACAGTTCTACTCCATGGCGTAACGGGCAGCGGCAAGACTACCGTATACATCGAATACGCCAAGCAGATGCTTGCCCAAGATAAATCGACCATCGTTCTTGTTCCCGAAATCGCTCTAACATCCCAGCTTGTAGCCGAGTTCCAACAACACTTCCCTGACATTGTTCTCGCCCACTCTAAACAAACCGAGGCCGAGCGCCATACATCCTGGCTATCCGTCGCAAACAGCACAGTGCCCCAAGTCGTCATTGGACCCCGCTCAGCACTCTTCCTGCCATTAAAATCCATTGGAGCAATCATCATTGACGAAGCCCATGAGCCAAGCTACAAACAAGATCAATCACCTCGCTACTCGGCGCTTCGAGTTGCCGGTGTACTCGCGAAGCTTCATAAAGGCATCGTTATTCAAGGCACCGCAACTCCACTTGTAAGTGAGTATTTCTTGGCTAAAGAAAACAATCGTCCCATAATAGAACTCCCCGAACGAGCCCGTAAAGACGCAGTCGCTCCCGAAGTTACTCTTGTCGACATGACAAAGCGAAGCTCTTTTGTGCGACACCGATTCCTGTCTGACGACTTGCTGTCGAAAATGCAAGCGAGCCTCGACACGGGCAAGCAAGTACTCATTTTTCACAACCGTCGAGGCAGCGCCAGTACAACGCTTTGTGAAAACTGTGGTTGGTCAGCCACCTGCCCTCGCTGCTTCATACCTCTCACACTTCATAGCGACGCGCACGAGCTCCGCTGCCATATCTGCGCATACACCGAAAAAGTTCCGACATCTTGTCCGGTTTGCCATGAAACCGACATTATCCATAAAGGCATTGGCACGAAGCTCGTCGAGTCAGAAATTCGTCGCCTTTTCCCGAACAAAAAGATTATGCGCTTTGATGGAGACACTGCGTCCAGCGAAACAATTGAGCACCAATACCAGGCGCTCTATAGTGGCGAAGCAGAGATTATTATTGGTACTCAGGTAGTCGCCAAAGGTCTCGACCTACCAAAACTAAGTACCGTGGGCGTGGTCCAAGCAGACGCTGGACTTAGCCTCCCAGACTTCTCATCAAGTGAGCGAACATTTCAATTACTCGCTCAGGTCATTGGTCGTGTTGGCCGATCTTCACATCCAACCAATGTCATTATTCAAAGCTATCAGCCAACTAATCCAGCCGTGCAATACGGTATCGAGCAAAACTACGATGCGTTCTACAGAGAAACGCTTACTACCCGTAAACAAAGTAATTTCCCTCCCTTCACCCATCTACTTAAGCTAACCTGTACCTATAAAACAGAGGCTGCAGCAATTCGTAATAGTAAAGCGCTCGCGAGTCTCATTCGTACACGATACCCCGAAGTCTCCGTGCTTGGCCCTACCCCAGCGTTTTATGAACGACAGCGTGATACCTATCGCTGGCAGATAACCGTTAAATCGGCAAAACGAGCACAGCTTCTCGCAATTATTGGCGAAGTTCCTAGCCAATACTGGCAATATGATATCGACCCTATGAACCTACTCTAACCTACCCCTGTTTTTATATCTCTTTTTCGTATATAATTAGGGCAATGAAAAAAGAATCTATCATCATCTTGCCTAACCCGCACCTACGGCAAAAATCAACACGCGTGCACGTAATTACGGATGACATTCGTAAAACTATTGACGATATGACCAGCGCAAGTCTTGACTGGGAAGATTCTCGCCCTCACGAAATCAGCGCAGCACTTGCCGCCGTGCAAATCGACAAGCTCGAACGCATCGTTATCGTCCGTAGTGACTTCGACGACAAAACTGTTCGTGAGTTTATCCCACTCATTAACCCTGAAATCGTAAAAGGCGAAGGCCCAATGATCACGGATTACGAAGGCTGCCTTAGCGTCGATGGATTCTACGGAAAAGTCCCCCGCTACAGTAAGGTACGCATTAAAGCTATGGATATAAATGGCAACGAAGTCCGTATCAAAGCCGAAGGTTTCCTCGCACGCGTTCTACAACACGAAATCGACCATACAAACGGTATCGTGTTCGTCGATCATATCCGCGACCAGCATGACGCATTCTACACTCTTAACCCTAAAGGCGAGCTCGACCCGCTCGACTACGACGCCCATGTCAAAGACAATCACAAGCTCTGGGATTAGCCAGCCAATCGTATTTTTTGGCACCGAAGAGCATAGCTTAATTGCCCTTCGTGGTCTCGTCGAGGCAGGCCTGCCTGTCGCCGCTGTAGTCACAAAACCAGACGCTGCAAAAGGCCGTGGCAAAAAGCTTACGGCACCTGCAGTAAAAGTTTACGCCGAAACCCACAATATCCCCGTCTGGCAGCCGACGCGACTCAAAGAAATTACTGAGGATATTCAAAAGCTCGATAATCCCGTCGGCATTCTCGTAAGCTATGGCAAGATTATCCCAAAAAAGACTCTCGAACTCTTCACGCCCGGCATTATCAATGTACATCCTTCCCTACTGCCAAAATATCGCGGCCCATCGCCAATCGAATCTGCAATCGTTAACCGCGACAACAAAACCGGCGTTACTATCATGTGTCTCGTAAGCGCGATGGATGCAGGCCCAATCTACCAGCAAGTGCCGTATGCACTCGACTTTACTGAGACTAAGCCAGAGCTATATGACACCCTATTCACACTCGGCACCAATCTACTTGTCAGCAAGCTCCCTACTATCCTTTCGGGCGAACTGCAGCCTATCCCACAAGATGATAGCGAAGCAACATACTGTGCACTCCTATCAAAAGAAGATGGCAATCTTGATCTTACAACGCTCACACCCGGCGAAGCTGAAGCTCGTGTACGCGCCTACCTCGGCTACCCACGCACACGCGCAACAATTGGCAATCACACCATCATTATTACAAAAGCGCATGGTGTAATGACACAAAAAACACCGCTCGACCTCGTATGTGCGAACGGTGCATTTTTGTCTGTCGATGAGCTCATTGCGCCAAGCGGCAAAACAATGAGTGCTGCTGACTTTCTACACGGCTACTCTATTTAAACATTACCAAGAATTGCGTCACGATTAGCGATAATCTCGCCCTTGAGTTCGTTCATCGTGCGCGATACGACATCTTTGTAATCAGGACGGTTCAGGCTTAACCACTTAAGTGACGCGTACTCTGCAAGCACTGCATTTTGTGGAATGTCCGCCGGTGCGCTCGACTTAAGTTGTTGATAAATCGTATCTTGCTCATAAGCTGGCGCATTTGCTGCGAGCCACGAATTGATAATATCATCTTTTCGATCAAGAAAACTCTCAAATTCCTGTAACTGAGCGTCACTCAACCCTTCAGACAGCTGTGTACCGACTCGTAATTCAAGCTGCTCCCTAAAGTGACCAAGAAAAAGCTTCTTTTGGTCTTCAGGAAGACTACCAAGGCCCACCTCTTGTAGAAAATTGTCGTCTAACTGAAACATATTTAGCACTTTCTCAGATGTTACACCAATGATTACACCCTAAGTATAGCACACGAGCCTACAAGCTCGAGCCCCAGAGCGCGTGGAGGCGCGCAGGAGTCAACTCTTCACTAAAGCGTTCTACCGCCCACTCACGCATTTCTGGCGAGAGATTATTCACCCCCCAGGCATGCTCCCAACGAGGGGCTGCAATTTGCTCAGCAACCATATCTTCGGAGAAATACATTTCACCAAAATCACCGATAACCATGCTTCCAGCATCATTAAGGCCTGCATTTGCCTGAAAATTAAATGTTGCCTCACTGCAACCGTACCTCCACAGCTGCAGCTGTGCTTTAATATATTTATCAATATATTCTTTTTGAGCCTCTTCGGGCATTTTATTAAACTCAAGCATTGGGATGGTAACCCAATCTTGCTCGTAAGCTCCACTCTGACCCAGCTCGCCATTGAACACAGGGTTACCAAATAACTCACGAGCCGATTCAAATCGTTGGCATAATTTCTCTACATAGAGGACGCCTTCATCACGTCTATGGATCACCTCTTCGAGCGAAGTGTCTACAAAATCATGTCCTTGGCGAATAAGTTCCTTCTGAGCGCTCGTAGGACTGTGCGCAACCTTCAGTACGCGCTTATTAGGAAGTGCGTACACAACGTATTGTCCTCCTACTCCTACACGGCCTTCTATGTCATTCTCGCCCTTCATCTCCGTGCGTAAGTAGGCGGCTTTACCGTCAAGCCATTGAGCTTCTGAATTTGCGGCAGCATCAAGAGCCTCCCAAACAGGCTCATTAGGATCCACGCTTGAGTCAGCCGCCTCAGCGGCCTGCATGCCTTGATTGTAGGCCCAAGAATTGCCCTCAGTAGCGACCTGGAGTCCTGCCGCTAGAGCCTCTTGGTTACGCATTCCCACCTTGGACTTGGACTTGATCACCGCCTTCTTCTCTGCCTAGAGCCTGGTCGACCTCAAATAATAGATTGAGAGACTCCTGGAGTCTATCATCATCTGCCGGTATTTTAGCAATAAGATCATAGGCAGCCGTAAATAGCTCAGGGTTACTATCTCCACCCTTAATCATCTCCATGATCACCTGCAAGCGCTCTTGAGGATCACCTTGGCCCGTTAAGGCGAGTTGCTTCGTATCTGTAATAATTTTATTTCGTAGATCAAGTAGCTCATTCGTATTTGCCATAATATCCCCTTTATTTTTATCTTAACGCGTTGTCATTGGCTGAACAAGGGCCGGTGATGCGCTCACAGCTTTTCGACCATTCGGACTCTCAATACCGTAAGTAACGCGACGCAGTCTATCGCCGTAATGACCCTTAGTACCGTCCGATTCTTTCAAGATACGGTCTTTAATAAACCGTCTACCTGCTGCCGTAAACCTAAACCGCGCGTTATTTCCCTCACCGCTCACGGTATATGCACCAGGTACACCACTGAAGAATAGTGCGAGCATACGTCGGGAATCATCAACGCCATTCCACCTTAATTCGCTAGTGATGGTCGCTTCAATTGCCTCAAACTCACGCGCCCAATTACCGGCAATCTCACTGCGACCCTCTGGCGTAACAACTTTACCGGCAAGACGCTCTCGATAGCCACCCTCACCATCTACAAAGTCTCCACTCCAAGCGTCCGAGTATGGACGCCCCTCAAGATGATACGGTATCAAACGTGCAGGGTTTGTATCAACAGTAGCACCGGCGACATGAGCCGCCATCTTATACTTGTTCTTGTCTGGCATAGCAGAACGAGGCACTACACCAATACCAAACCGAGCTGTCCTAATACGACGACCGATTGCACCGTCATCAGATCCCGCTCCGGTCCATTCCATATCACCAAGGCCACCTACTGCAGCAAGCGTCGAGGCCTTGATCGCAAAGTTCGCACCACCGGTTGCAGGTAAACCGCGAGCGGAAAGTAGAACCGAAAGCCCAGCCGCAAAGTTTGACGCAATTGCAAAACCAGGGTACTTCTTCGCCCATTTCACACCAAAGCGCGTCACGCCCTTAAATACATCTATCGACTCGTTCTTAGGGTCATGGAGCGCACGCTGGTAGCTACCAAGATAATTATGCGATAGACCCTCCGGGTCGGCATCGTTACGAATGATCAGAACTTCATGGTCTGCATCCATTGCGCCTGATTGCATACGGCGCTGTGCTGCAAGAAGTGCAGTGTTAGCAAGATCGGCTGCAACATAGCCAATTACGCCACCTGTTTTATTAACCTCCTCCGCATTGTACTCATTCTCACAAACTGCAATCTTAAGGCCGGGAAAATCATTTCGGGCACGCTGAATTTCTTGACGAGCCTTCTCAATCTTCTTTTTGCGTTCCGGATCAGCCATTGCTGTATTCAACCAGTTAAGGTTGAGAAGTACTAGAGACTTGCCAAGCGCAGTCTCATCTTGTTGGCCATATAGTGACAATGTCTCATAAATCGTATCCGCTTCCTGGGCAGCAGCAACAGGAACGGTAACAATTGTTTCAACATTACCATCCATTTCGCGGAGCTCATCGGACTTCTGAATTGCTTTATCAAGCTTGGCAATATAGTCGACGCCATGACGAGCCTCAAGCTCGCCAGCAAACCAATCAAGCTCCTCTTTTGCCTGAAGTTTAGCTTCTGGATTACTCTTCAAACGAGGTGATCGCTCCTTCGCAAAGCGAGCAATCTCTTCCTCTGAACCAACACCATCAGTATCATATCCATAGCCATAGCCATAATTATTGTAGGCATTTTCTGCACGATTTTGCGCAAGTCGCTCAAGCGGGCGACGTGGAACAAACCCGGGCATACCGAAGCCTTCAACAGTACGGCCTTCTACGGTGTGTTCAATTGCAGGCGGCGTAAGTTTTACGTGAGGTACATACTCTGTAATTGGTTTTGGAACTTGCTCAGAAATATGTGTAAGTGAATTATTCCCAACCTCGGTTGCGAGCGGCGCAATATGTGTCACGTCACCTACTGCACCACGAACTTCAACGACCTCAGCATATGCACCATTAAACTCAACCTGACCAGTTGATTTATCAATGGAGAAGAATTTCGAAGCAGGGTTGTCTTTAGGAATATCGATGGCGCCATTTGACTTAACGTCTACGAGATAAACATGTGACTGAGTGTCTCGAGATGCAGATACAGCTAACTTCAATTTGCCGTCATGCGCAGCCTCCGCCCACGAAATATGGTTATTGCCATGGAATGAGCCTTTATCAGTCATATGAGATACGCTCATTTGAATTGTAGAGCCGTCTTTTCCTAGGCCCTTATCACCTTCGCCAGCCCACCATAATCGCTTCTCGTTATTGTCTGGTATCTCGGTATTACTATCGTACGGAAAGTCGCGTGTTACATGAGTAGTGTCTGCTGAGTGTAGCTTATTATACTGCTTGACGCTCATATCTTGCTTAACAGTAGTTTCACTAGTTACGTTATGGCCAGTATCAGAGACACTGACATTGTGCTCCTTAAGCAACTCCAGGCTATGTGAACTCAATGAACCGTTCTTCTCTAAAGTAAGACCTTCCACTGGGCTAAAGCCTTTTGGCCCCTCAATCGTAAGGGTTCCGTTCGAAGCAGTAACAGTATGGTAGCCAGACGGCAATTCAAGAGCATCTTGATGACTACCCATCGGATATGAATCATAGGTCGTTGGAGGGGCAATATGTTCGGTATGACTGCTCGACCCATTAAAGAGCCCTTCAGCTACCGTCTGCCTTCCATGCTCAGATGGCGCACCACCATGGACAATATGCTCCGCCAAGCCGTCATAACTTGGACTTACAAACGCTAAAGCCTCTTGAGCCCCCAGCCCGATAACAAGACTCGTAGCGGCACCTACTCCGGCAGCGGTAACAACACGACGCAGACGCAACTTACGAAACGCCTTATCTTTAGCATCAATATCAGTATCGAGCTCGACAATAGCATTCGTGTAATTACCCAAAGATTCATCTACAGGTTGTCCATCTGTAATTCGAAACCGTGTACGAAAGTCATCGGGTAGGCTGCCGATATGACCCGCAAGACGTACTTTCGCGAGCGCTCGTGCCTCATCAAGTCTTCGACGCTCCTGCGCCATATTTACGACACTCGAGTAAGAAACAAGGTCAATTTTACGCTTGTCAGACATGCGTATACGCGCTTCAATATTAGCGATTGCCTCGTACGCACTTTGGACCGCCTCTGGAGTTGGAGTATCCTCTTCCCCAAGGAGGGATTCAAGCTGAAACGTAAGACCCTGTGCATCTTCCGTTTCATAGCGAGTATTTTCAAGCGCATCGCGCCGCTTGCCAGTATCATAACGCTTACCTTGCGCCATCTCACGCGCATGAAGCGTACGCTCCTGCTTAATACGTTTACTTTCCCTCACCGCAGCAAAAGCACCACCAAGCACTCCAGGAACCAGCGTCACCCCAGCTGCTCGCAGCAACGTGCCACGACCAACTCGAGCCACACCAAGCGCTACCGCAGCTGCAGCTCCAAGCGTCTCAGGGCCAACTAAGCCACCAAGGCCACGCCCAGAACGCTGCAAGCGATCAATAAGTTTCTCTGTTTTGCTTAATTCTTTTTCCGTACGAACATTAGATCGAGCTTCCGCATTGTACAGCTTCATCCCATCAAGCATACGATTGAGGCTATCTTCATTATCAGCGATAGCCTTTACTTGCTCGGCAATTGCAAGCAGGTTATCAAGACGCACCTTGCCCTCTCCAATAAGGTTCATCTGACCATTTTCGGCGAGCCGTTCAAGCGCTCGGCCCTGCTCAGCCTTCAAAGCTTCAGGGTCAGTAATCTCTCCGCTCGCATAGCGGCGGATCAAATCCTTCATTGCAAGAGCAAATTCAGAATCACTCTCAATCTTTTCTCGGCGCTCACCAGCTTCCTCGTGAATCGATTCGTCATATTCAGATTGGAACCGCTCGATCGTCGCTACTTGCGCACGCGTGCGCGCTTCAGTGTCGCTAGACTCTAAAGCAAGAACGTCGTTCTCTTGCCCAATTTTGGCGAGTGCCTCACGCTTATACTTCTCGAGATAATACGCGCCAGCAAGACCATTCTCGCCCTTCCACATATTCTTAAAGAAGCGCTTAACCCTTCCGCCCTGCGCCAACTCATTGCGACGACGAGCTTCCGCAGCATCACGAGCCGCAGCGATCGCATCATGAGTCTCATCAATAAATGTCAGTACAAGGGGGCCCTCCGCCTCAGGGGTGGTTGACGAAGCATCATGGCGCGTTGCCGAGGGGTCAAGGTCGACAGGTGCAGGAGGAGTACCGCCATCCAGGCTTGTCGAAGGATTATCAGGTGTACCGCGGCTAGACAGTCCGCTGCGGATTTGGTCGGCATTTGCGGCAATTGCATGTAGTTGAGATGCCGAAACATACCTTCCGCCAACGCTCTCCCCACCTGCAGTTGCGTCTGCGCCGTACTGCACTTGATCAGCATCATTAACAATAAGCTGACCATCTAGTAAATCCGCTACTTGGTCGGCAAGTTCACGGTTCGATATTCGCTCATGTGAGGTATCAAGAAAAGTCAGCGCAGCACGCGCGTCGGCAACAAGCGTACTAATATCATCATCCGACATATCCTTAACGCTTGCTTCACCCAGCAAGTCATTAAGGGCTTTGCGCATTTCATCAGGAGTAGTCTTTCCTTCTGCGGTATCAACAATTGCTCGTGCTTCTTCAGCACGAGTTGATCCGTGTCGTAGTTCTAAGGTATCATTTGCCGTCAAGGCAACTGTCCGAAGTGCAAGATTATCAGTCTCACCATCACCCAAATCAAATAAATCACTCTCATCTAGTGCGGCGCGAAGATCAGCAACAGGTGTCTCAGAGTTTTTTACGTTATTCCAAGTAGCAGCAATCATCGCAAGCTGCTCATCAGTCAACGCACTCGCGCGAAGACGATTCGGTGACCTGTCGCCCACTAGCGCCGGATCAAGATTATGAGGGTTATCGGGTGTGTCGCTCATTATTATTGCCCATTCGTATCACCTGGACCAAGGTATAAATCGCGGAAGCGCAGCATCGTTTCAGTGGTAATTCGTTGCACATCAACACCGCTCGCGGCAATATATTGCTGGATTTCTTCACCAGAAGCCTCTCGGTCAAGAAGCTCATTAAGGCCGTCCACCTTATCATCGGGAAGAGCCTCTACGACAGCCTGGTCAATCTGATCCATAAGCCGTGAACGCAAATCAGACTCAAGCTGAGCCTTTACCTCGTCACTGACCTGCTGATTCCACGCTTTTGCGCTCAGCATCTCCTTTATGAATGTCGTAAACGGATCATTCACGGCGTTTTCCCCTTCTGTTTGATTTTTAACGACGCCCTCACAAGCGTTACCTAAAAACAGCATACCATAACCGGTATGCTGTCACAAGCTAAAATTATTGAATTCTAGTTAAGAGTACGCTTAACAAGTTCACGGGTAAAGAACTCTATCACGTCACCTTCTTCTACGAGAAGCTTCTTGTTTGTCTTAAGGCTGAGTCCACACATTTCGCCCTCAAATACTTCCTTCGCCTCTTGCTGCTGGCGCTGAACGCTCATCACTTCAACTTCAGATATCTTTTCACCGCCACGGGTAATGCGTGCAAGCACGTTCGCAACCGCCTTACCCTTAGTAACTTCACCGCCACAGATGATTTCGTCACGAGTTGTACGGAACACACCCTTCACTTTAAGTGTACCGATCTCTGTTTCCACTACCTCTGGCGCAAGCAACTGCTCCATGCTCTGGCGCGCATCATCAAGCAATTCGTAAATCACACGGTAAAGACGTACCTGTACCTTATCGCGCATCGCAAGTCGTTTCACGGCAGGCGGAAGGTCGATGTTAAACCCATAGATAATCGCGTTTGAACTTTCAGCCAAGCGAACGTCACTTTCGCTCACGCCACCAACGCCACTACCAATAATTCGTAGACTAATCTGACCCTTAGTATCAACAAGACGCAAGCTATCCATTACAGAAGTCAACGAACCCTGCACGTCCGCCTTAACAATAACGTTCATATCCTGCACATCGTGCTTCTGCGTCATCATCTTCAAGAGGTCAGCACCAGTCACATTCGTACTTGCCGCATTGCGCTCAGCCTCAATGCGCGCGCGCTCAACCATAAGGCGAGCTTCTTTTTCGCTCTTTACGATCGTAAAGACGTCACCAAACTGCGGGAGGTCTTTAAATCCTGTTACGGTTGCAGGTGTCGATGGGCCGGCTGCTTTTAGTACCTTACCGGCAAAATCGACAAGCGTGCGCACCTTGCCGTAAGCAGTCCCTGCAACGAGGAAGTGACCTGGCTTCAAGTAGCCCTGTTCAACGAGAAGATTCACAACAGAACCCTTGCCCTTTTCCATGTGCGCTTCAATCACAAGTCCCTCAGCTGGCACATCAACGTCAGCCTTCAGTTCTTCCATGTCAGCAACGAGCAATACCGTATCAAGCAGCGCATCAACACCCTCGTTCTGCTTCGCACTAATTGGCACCATAATCGTGTCACCGCCCCATTCCTCAGGATTGAGCTGATGCTCACTGGCAAGCTGTGCCTTCACACGCTCTGGGTTTGCACCTTCTTTGTCCATCTTGTTGATAGCGATGACAATACGCGCATTGGCGCTTCGTGCAAATCGTATAGCTTCAACCGTCTGCGGCATCACGCCATCGTCTGCCGCAACAACAATTACCACAACATCAGTAAGCGCCGCACCATGTTGGCGAAGTGCTGCAAATGCTTCATGACCCGGAGTGTCGAGCAAAGTAATTGTTCGGCCGTTGTGAGTAGCCTGGTAGGCGCTAATGTGCTGAGTAATACCACCAGCCTCACCAGAAACCGTCTTGGTACCAAGAATCGTATCGAGCAGTGTGGTCTTACCATGGTCAACATGGCCCATTACAGCAACGATCGGCGGGCGCTCAACCGCCTTGTCTGATGGTATGTGCAGGCGCTGAGCGGTCGTTGGCTGCTCATTCTCCTTACGCTTTAACTCAACCTCGAGGCCAAGTTCTTCAACGATAATCTGCGCCGTCTCAAAATCGATGCGCTGGTTGATCGTTGCGACGATACCATTCTTAAACAATTCTCCGACAAGCTGCGTAACAGGCAGGTTAAGGGTTTCAGCGAGCTCGCCCACCGTTACTGAGTCGGCGATGACCAAAATCTTCTTCTCCTGGCTGCTCATCTGTTTATCCTTCCTGCCGGCAGCTTGCCGGATCAATTATCCACGAATGGTCATGGGTTTATTTTTTAGCTTTTTTGTCCGTAAGGCTAAGACTAATCTTACGGCTGTCCTTGTCGATATCAAGGATTACGAACTCTTTGCGTTCGTTCAAGGTAAATACCTTCTCAGGATCAACGTCGTTGCCGTTGCCAAGTTCACTAACGTGAACAAGCGCTTCAACAGCTGGACTGATTTGTACGAATGCGCCGAAAGGTGTGATGCGAGTCACAGTACCTTCAACTTTGTCGCCCTTGTTAAACTTCTCAACTTCGTCAAGCCATGGGTCCTTAGTAAGTTGCTTCATGCTAAGGCTAAGGCGTTCTTTGTCGATTGAGATAATCTTAGTTTCGATTGTCTGACCAACCTTTACATAGTCAGCAGGGTTGTTTACACGCTCCCAGCTAATTTCTGAGATGTGCACCAAGCCTTCGATACCATCAACGTTTACGAATGCACCGAAGTCTACAACACCAGTTACAACACCAGTTACAGTGTCGCCGACCTTGAGCTTCTCAAAGCGCTCTGCAAGACCATCCTTGATTGCTTCCTTCTCAGAGAAGATAAGCTTGTTTGCCTTGCGATCGCAGTCGAGGATACGTACACGAAGTACTTGGCCTACAAGTGCGTTAAGGCGAGCAAGGATTTCGTCTTTGTCAGCACTGCCAACACGTGGGTAGTGTTCTGCTGAAAGCTGTGAAACAGGGAGAAAGCCGCGAACACCTTCGTATTCTACGAGCATACCACCGCGGTTTGCGTCGTATGGAGTAACATCGATGATTTCACCTGCGTCCATCTTAGCTTGAACTTCTTCCCAACCACGGTCCTTAGCAGCCTTGCGAAGGCTAAGAAGACTGTAGCCGTTATCAAGCTCAGTATCAACAACACTTGCAGTTACTTCGTCACCTTCGTTAAGCTGACGGCTGAAACCAACTTCACGGCGTGGTACGAAACCAACACCTTGTGCGCCTAAATCAATTAATACTTCATGTTTACGGACACTTAAAACGTGACCGGTAGTAACTTCACCTGCAACGAGCTGTTTAACATTCTCGCCTGCAAGGAGGTCATCCATTGAAATTGTGGCTTTTGCCATATAAGTTTATTAGTCGAGAGAGCTCTCCACTGAAGGCTCTTTCGCTAAAACTCCTCTATTAAATTTAATATTTCTCGGTGCATCATAAAGATACTTGCCTAGATCATATCTATTGTACACGGTTTTACAGAGAAAGTCTAGATAAGGCGTCGAGAGCGCGTGTATGACACAACAGAGGCGACGAGGAGCGCCGCTCCAAGCATAGGTGCGATCAATTGCTCTGGCCCGGTCCTCGGTAGCACCGCCGCAGAAGATGACGAACTTGAGCTACCAGTTGATGACGAGCTCGCGTTAGACGTACTCGACGAGTCCGTTTTCTTAGAACTATCCTTCGACTGAGAATCAAGTGCGGCCTTCAGCTGGTCGTCGCTCGATGTCGATGGCTTTGCAGGCGCGGACGATCCACTATCAGCCGTGTTTTTATCATCCTTACTTGGCGTTGCAGGTTTTGTCGTTGTCGTGTTGTCTGTTGATTGCATGTGGCGAACAACATAGATACCGCCAGCCAAAAGCCCTACTAATACCGCTCCCACCAGCACAAATCCGAGTACGCTCCCTTGTTCGATTCGTCGTGCCATAACTCCACTTCCTCTTTCTTAACTTCTTCCAGTTTACCTCTTTAAATGGAATGGTGCAACCTCGCACGCGTATGCTACTATAGGCGTATGATTGTAGTAATCGATACTGGTGGGACAAAAACACTCATTTCGTCGTTTGGACGAGGCGGCAAAATGGGTGAATCGACGAAATTTCCTACGCCTGCAGACCCAAGAGAATATGTCCAGCTCGTTAAAAGTGTCGTCCGCAGCACGTATAATCACGATGAAGTTGAGGTGATCGTGCTTGCGCTGCCTGGTATTGTAAAAGATGGTGTCGCCGTCTGGTGTAACTCGCTCGGATGGAGTAACTTTAACGCAATTAAAGAGTTCCACGATCTCTTGCCAGGCGTACCGGTTCTCGTAGAAAACGATGCAAACCTTGCCGGTCTTGCCGAAACGCGCGCGCTCAACCCCGTGCCTATCTCATCACTCTACATTACCATCAGTACGGGTATTGGCAGCGGCATCTGCACAAATGGTAGCATCGACCAAGGCCTTCGCCTAAGTGAAGCTGGACGTGCTCTCGTAGAGTATGATGGCCGCATTCAGTCCTGGGAGAATTTCGCCTCAGGCCATGCAATTACTAAAGTGTACAAGAAGTTTGCGCGCGATATCACTAGTAAGCGTACCTGGAATCAAATTGCCGATCGCATCTCACGAGGCTTTCTTGCTGCTATTCCCATCCTGCAACCAGATGTCATTATCATTGGCGGCAGCATAGGTACTTACTTTGATCGCTATAGTGAACAGCTCAAAGCTATGCTTACTGAGCACCTACCTCCTCACATTCCTTGCCCACCAATCGTTCAAGCGCAGCACCCTGAAGAGGCAGTAATATACGGCTGTTACTACTATGGAAAAGATTACCTCTCTCGTAAAAAGTCTAAAAAGTAGTGCTGCTTCCGAGCCGCACCTACATAGTCTCACCCTGAGAAAGGGTGAGCTATTTAGTTGGAATCATATTGCTTGTGCTATTACATACAACCCTAAGATAGAAAATGCCGAAGCGTATCTGTTACACGAATTTGGCCACGCGCTCCTCCAGCACAAAGAATATGCACAGGATATCGAGCTACTTAAGATGGAACGCACAGCATGGGACAAGGCAACAGAGCTTGCCGAGAGGTTCAACGTGGAGATTGATGAAAATCTTATCGAATCCGCGCTCGACACATACCGTGACTGGCTCCACCATCGCTCCATCTGCCCAACCTGTAGTGCTACGGGCATCGAAACAAGCAAACAGCAGTACGAATGCATCGCATGCCACAGCGCTTGGCGTGTAAACGAAGCCAGAGATTGCTTACTCCGTCGTTATACGACTAAAAAACACCTCACATAGAGGTGTTTTTTAGTCGTATGAAACGAGCTGACTACTCAGCAACTGGAGTAGTTGCAGTCTGGCTATCGTCAGTCTTCTTAGTGCGACGTGAGATACGGCCACCCTTAGCACCTGCAACGCGTGCAAGATCTGGGTTAGCAGCAAATCCACCAGTGTGACCGTTGCGGCCACCCTTAGCACCGATTTTAGCGTAGAAGCTAGGATCTTTAGCCAAGTTCTTTTGTGCAGCCTTAAGGCCACCAGCTTTTGTACCTGCCATTTGTAGGTTCTCCTCGCTCGGATAATACCGAGCAAATTAAAAAGGTCTCGCCTTTCTACCCCTGGTAGATGGTTCGAAACCCTCGCTTTTACCTCACATCTGAGATGTGTATGTTTTTATATTAGCACAAACACTTCAAACTGTCAATGGTTACAGGTAAAATAATTATGGTATAAAAAGTATTGCACTTATGCATTCTGTGCGATATTATAGATATGCACCTGTTTGAACCTCGAAAAACTACGAGATTCACCACAAAAAGGTTCTCACGCCTGCGAGACGTGAGAAAGCACAAAATAACCCGCCTGCGAGACGGGTTATTTTTATTAGGAGCTACCTGAGCAGAACTCTATATCCTACCCGCATACAAGCCCTTGCAAAAGCTTATAATTTGACACCAATTTAGTTCAGCATCGCACGTAGCGCTGCCTGATGATGAGAGAAGCTGTAATACCCATAGCTTCCAAGCTCAACAACCATACTCGGGATACCCTGTTTTGTAGTCGTCCAAGTCTCGTACGCGCCCGTGATGTCATAATCAAACCCACCACCCGAGCTGTATGTCGTATCACTATAGCCAACCATAGAGGCGTATTTTGCAGCATAACCAGCAGAATACCCACCCGGATCACCCGTTACTAAACTACCGACTGCATGGAATGAAAGCAGCAAGCGAGGATGCAAGCTTGCCGTAAGGCTTGCGAGCGCCTGGGCCTCAGGCTCAGACAGCGGGGCTGAGCCGCCACCCCCTGCATGGTGTCCATCTGTATCATTAATGTCGCTCGCCCATCCATCTGTTGGGAAATTGCGGTTCAGATTAACTCCATGTGCGTTTGTGCGTGTATTGGCGGCAACTCCATCTGGGTTGATAGTTGGCACCACCACAACTCGTCTGCCAGTGTACAGACTTGGATTTGCCTCTAAATCATCTGTCCAAGATTTCATAAGGCCACTTGAACTAGATTCATTACCATGAATTGCACCGACATACATAGTAATAGGACCTCCCGCGCCAAACGTATACGCCACAAGCGCCCTACCCCGAACCGAGTAACCATAGACCGATGTTGTATGACAAATAGTACGTGACGAGTACGTCCAACCCGCTGTCGAAGCAATATCATAACTACTTAGTAGACCTTTGGCGATCGTAAGAGTAAACGGTGTGCATAAGCCCGTGCTCAATGTATAAATAATCCGATTTTCATTTCGTGCTATTTGCGCAGTAGCGCCCGATATTGCCACAAGCTTGCTAATATCCTGATTAGTCGACAGTGGTTGATCAAACGTCACTGCAATACGCGCATTTACAGCAACGCCAGAACGTCCAACGGACACACTCGTGACTTTCGGACCCCCTGAGGTATGAAAGGCTACAACATAAGGCTCAATAAGTGAACTTCCATCTACGGCTTCAAGGCCCGAGACTTTTAATGTATACGACTTTTCGCGTGGCAGTTCACTCGCAAATGTAACAGTGATTACTTTATCTTTTACAGATGTAGTTGTAGCTACAGCACTAGTCGTGCCCTCCTCTACAAGCAATGCGTCTGCATGCTTAAGTGGCTTATCGGTGGTAAATGTTAATGCCGTTGGCTTCGCATAGATAGTATCGCCACCATTCACTGATCCACCAACTATTGTCGTTGCCGTAAGAGTTGTAATCGTTGTCTTAAGAACTACAGATGGAGAATCCGACTGAAATGCTCGTAATACCTCAAGTTGATACTGTTTACCCTGCAATAGCTTCAGTGGAGCTAAGTTACAAGACAACAACGCCTTCCCTGAAATTCCCAGACATGAGGCAGTTTTTTGATCAATACGAATCCGATAAGTATACAGCTTATCTGGCTGATTAAGGGCCAGCTGAAGAGTCCGAGACGCTGGAATGGGTTTACTGTTATCAAAATTAACGCGCGGAGCATCACCCGTTACTACAGTCATACGCTGCTGAAAAAACCAGCCACTAAACGGCGACAGGGCTACTAGAGTACTGCCAGAACCTGGGCTTTTCATCGGCATCACACAGGTACGTGTAGAAAGTATTTGAAAACTCCCTATCCGTAAGCCACCCTCCGTTGATACTGAGAACTTAGCATCATCAACAGTCTTATGCACCCCTGGCAAAAACGTTGGCCAACCAATACATGTACGCTCAGATGCGTACGACAAAGATATAGGCCGGGGAACAATCCAAAGCGCAATATAAATAAGAATGCCTACGCCAATGAGAGCAATAGCCCAGGTACGTCGATCCAGCGACCGCACCCAAGTTCTAAGGAGATTGATGTATTTGTGTACCAATCTACCCCACTAACATTACCGACGAACAGCAACAGCTAGTTCAGCGTCGACATATTCAACAGAAATTTTCATTTTTACCACCTCTTTTTATTTACACCCACTAGTATAGTAATAAGTATACTACTCACATATAGGCTAAGCAATAGAATTTTGGTTAAATAATCTCATACAAAGACAAAACCCCTGGTATTCCCAGGGGTTATTGTATAATTCGGCGCCGTGCTAGTTTCCCACTTGTGGCAGTATAATCGCCGCTGATGAGCTTAACTTCTGTGTTCGGAATGAGAACAGGTGTTTCCTCATCGCCATGGGCACCGAAATAAGGCTTTGCTCCTCAGAGGTTCCAAATAGGCAACCTGGGAAAAGCCTTATTTCGATGTCCGTAACGTGATGCACGGGCTTGGTGATGTCAAAGATTGACGTCTGGTATTCGTTATGAACACCAATTACTAGTTAAGTCTATCTCTTTACCGTCGTTATTGCAAGCAATAGCACTGGTAAAGAGAACATAAAAAGGCAATGGGACTATTAGTATGCTTCGGCTCCATACGTTACCGCACTTCCACCTTGCACCTATCAAACAGATAGTCTTTCTGTGTCCTCATAGGGAATTCTAATCTTGAGGCTAGTTTCGCGCTTAATATGCTTTCAGCGCTTATCTATTCCGCACATAGCTACCGGACAATGCAGCAGGTGGCCACAATCCGTACACCAGAGGTGCGTCCGCCCCGGTCCTCTCGTACTAGGGGTAGATCCTCTCAAAATTCCTGACGTCCATACCGGATATAAACCGAACTGTCTCACGACGTTCTGAACCCAGCTCGCGTACCACTTTAATCGGCGAACAGCCGAACCCTTGGAAGGTGCTCCCCCTCCAGGATGTGATGAGCCGACATCGAGGTGCCAAACAGCGCCGTCTATGTGAACTATTGGGCGCTATAAGCCTGTTATCCCCAGGGTAACTTTTATCCGTGTGCGCTGTCGATCCCACATTCATGTAACTAATGTTACGTACAGCGGGTCACTTGCTCCGACTTTCGTCTCTGATTGGAATGTACTCCTCACAGTCAAGCTGGCTTATGCGCATACACTATCACTTCGATTTCCATCCGAAGTTAGCCAACCTTTGAACGCCTCCGCTACTCTTTAGGAGGCAACCGCCCCAGTTAAACTACCCATCATACACGGTCCGCTTACCGGATAACGGTAAACGTGAGATCAAGATCACAACAAGGTTGGTATTTCACCTGTGCCTCCACAAATACTGGCGTATCTGCTTCAAAGGCTCCCAACTATGCTACACATGTTGTAACCCGGATCAATGTAAAACTGTAGTAAAGCTCCATGGGGTCTTCTCGTCCTGGTATGGACAGACGGCATCTTTACCGCCAATGCACTTTCACCGAGTCCTTCGCTGAGACAGTGCCCACATGATTACTCCATTCGTGCGGGTCAGAACTTACCTGACAAGGAATTTCGCTACCTTAGGACGGTTATAGTTACCGCCGCCGTTCACCGGGGCTTCAGTTCGTACCGTGAAGCACTCCCCTTAACCTTCCGGCACCGGGCAGGAGTCAGCCCCTATACATCCACTTTCGTGTTAGCAGAGACCTGTGTTTTTGATAAACAGTTCCGTGGGCTCTTTTGCTGCGGCCCCCACATCGTTAGATGTATGAGTATCGCGTACAAAAAAGCAAATCCGATTCGTAAAAATCATTGCTCTATCTCAGTAAAAAATATTGGTTATAAAAAAGGATTTTTCGACGCTGCATCCCGAGGGATACCTCGCGTACTCATGACTAAGTCATTACACTTAGCCGATTTAACCTTGTTCAATACTCTCGCTGAGTATACGCGGCATATATCCACCGAAGTGGGGGCAGACCTTATCCCGAAGTTACGGTCGCTGTATTGCCGAGTTCCTTAGCGAAGGTTCTCTCGTAAGCCTGAGTCTACTCGACTCGAGCACCTGTGTTGGTTTGCGGTACGGGCGGACATAATCACACGTACATCTGCTTTTCTAGCCAGAGCCTTTTCCAAAATCGCCACTTCGAAAAGTAGCTTTCACTCCCTTTGCCTTCCGGCTCGGTTGGACGGATACATACCATGAATCCGCTTCGAATATCTCTCCGTGAACAGTGTACAAATTACGCCGGTTCAGGAATATCAACCTGATGTCCATCGCCTACGCTATGCGCCTCGGCTTAGGCCCGACTAACCCTGAGATGATTACCATGGCTCAGGAAACCTTGCTCTTACGGCCGACAGGATTCTCACCTATCTTATGGTTACTCATTCCAGCATTCTCACTTCCTAACGCTCCACTGTACTTTCCAGTCCAGCTTCACTGCAGATAGGAACGCTCCTCTACCACTTGCAATAAATTGCAAATCCATATCTTCGGTATTACGTTTAGCCCCGTTACATTTTCCACGCAAGATCTCTTGACTAGTGAGCTGTTACGCACTCTTTAAATGAATGGCTGCTTCTAAGCCAACATCCTAGCTGTTTAAGAAATCTCACCTTGTTTCCCACTTAACGTAAATTTAGGGACCTTAGATGATGGTCTGGGCTGTTTCCCTTTTGAGCGACGAACTTAGCTCCGCCGTTCTAACTGCCGTGATTACACATACGGTATTCGTAGTTTGTTAAGGGTGGGTAGGATTGCTCCCCCCAGTCCTTTACAGAGCTCTACCCCCGTATGCTACTACACGACGCCAGTCCTAAAACTGTTTCGAGGAGAACCAGCTATCTCCGAGTTCGATTGGCATTTCACCGCTAACCACAAGTCATCCGGGCCCTTTGCTGCGGACTACGGTTCGGCCCTCCACTTCCTGTTACAGAAGCTTCAGCCTGCTCATGGTTAGGTCACCCGGTTTCGGGTCTAATCCTATCAACTAAATCGCCCTATTCAGGCTCGCTTTCACTGTGGCTCCGTCAACTGACTTAACCTTGCTGATAAAATTAACTCGCTGGATCGTTCTACAAAAAGCACGCCGTCACACCCGAAGGTGCTCCGACTCCTTGTAGGCACTAAATTTCAGGATCTATTTCACTCCCCTCCCGGGGTTCTTTTCACCTTTCCATCACTGTACTAGTTCGCTATCGATCGTATATTATATTTAGCCTTGGCTGGTGGTCCAGCCGGATTCAGACAGGGTTTCTCGTGCCCCGCCCTACTCGATAAAACACATATAAGGTCAGCGTCGTTTTCGCGTACACGACTTTCACGTTCTTTGGTTAGTCATTCAAACTATTCTGCTAACCACGCCGATTTTTTACCTTACTACCAGGTGATAGCCTGATATCGCAAACCAGATACCTCAATCGAAATTGAATTCTCTGGCTTGGTCTTGTGTTATATCACAACCCCTTATAAGTATTCGCCTATCAGCTTATTTGTAAGTCAGTAAACTGACAAACAAAAACTTGTAAGGTTTGGGCTCTAACGGTTTCGCTCGCCACTACTCCCGCCATCGTTATTTACTTTCTTTTCCTCAACCTACTAAGATGTTTCAGTTCAGTTGGTTCCCGTTCACATAACCTATGTATTCAGTTATGGACAACATGGCATTTCCCATGCTAGGTTTCCCCATTCGGAAATCTCCGGATCATAGCTTGTTGACAGCTACCCGAAGCTTATCGCAGTCTTCCACGTCCTTCATCGGTAATATACGTCTAGGCATCCATTTAGTGCCCTTGAGTACCTTTTTATGCATTGACTTAACTAGTAATTGTTATTCACAATTACTTGCCGTCAATCTTATTTCTTACATCACCAAATTGTTAAACAACTGCACTCTCTCTGAAGCGCACATTTCACCACATCATCAAGCTGATGTACGTTTGTCTGCGTTTCAGATAAGCCTTGGACAACTTATCTATCCTACCACTCTCACCTCAATATGTCCAGAGGTAATTGTTGTAATTTCTGTGATAAAAAGGAACCTCCACGATTCACTTCCTATTACGTCAATCGCCAGAGGTTCCCTTGGAACATTCGCTTTACTAAAGACTGATTATACACGTTGCAGATTTAATTGCAAGGGGTATTTTCAATCTTTTAATAAAATTCCATATGTGGTGGGCGATGAGGGGCTCGAACCCCCGACCCTCTCGGTGTAAACGAGATGCTCTAGCCAACTGAGCTAATCGCCCACGGCATATGGAATTTTATTTTATGGTGGGGCTAGATGGACTTGAACCGCCGACCTCGTCATTATCAGTGACGCGCTCTAACCAACTGAGCTATAGCCCCATAAAAAATATTGGTGGAGTAGCAACGGACGTAGCCCGAGCTACCCCATATAAAGGTGCTGGCCATAAGACCAAGATATGTGTCATACCGAAGTATGGCAAATATCTTGGTGGAGGCACAGGGACTCAAACCCTGGACCCCCTGCTTGCAAAGCAGGTGCTCTAATCAACTGAGCTATGCCCCCATAGGCTGTGTTAAATTTTTAACGGCTCACATCTCTCACGTGAACTTTATCCATTCTACCCTATAAAAATGCAAAAAACAAGAGTATACTTACATTATGGAATACACTTTTGACTGGGGCGCGTTCTTTCTGGGTATTTTGATACTCGCAGCAAGTGGCGCACTCGTAATCTACTATCGCCCGATTGCCGATAACTTCGGTAGCGGCGCAGCAAGCTATGATCGCTACCGCATCTGGGGGTTGATCGGATGTGGACTTGGACTAGTCGTCATGCTCAACCTTCACACTTTTCTACTCACCCTTTTCTTCTCCCAACTCTTCGGAGGAAACTAAACGCCTTCGGGCGTTTTTTAATACCTAAAAACACTAACGTCAACCAACACAAAAATAACTCCTATTACTAGGAGTTATTTTCTTTTAACAATCTGGTTGTGCAACATCACGTCAATCTCTTTCGAGATTTCTTTTTTGAACTTCGTCTCACCCCGAAGGGTTATTGTAAATATGTAAGCTCAGCATATTTACGAGACCGACCTAGCTTCAAGCTATGATTTCTCAAGTAGCTTGGCATAACTCTCCCTAGAAAGGAGGTAATCCATCCGCACCTTCCGGTACGGATACCTTGTTACGACTTAACCCCAATCATGCCCCCCACCTTAGGCCGACGAATCGGACTTCGGGTGTTGGTCACTTTCATGGTTTGACGGGCGGTGTGTACAAGACCCGGGAACGTATTCACCGCAACTTGCTGATTTGCGATTACTAGCGATTCCGACTTCATGGAGGCGAGTTTCAGCCTCCAATCCGAACTGGGACTAGCTTTGGTGCGATTTGCTCCACCTCGCGGCTTCGCTGCGCATTGTACTAGCCATTGTATCGTGTTTCTAGCCCAGGACGTAAGGGAAATACTGACCTGACATCATCCCCTCCTTCCTCCCCGTTACCGGGGCAGTCTGATTAGAAAAATTCAACTAATCACAAGGGTTGCGCTCGTTGATGGACTTAACCAAACATCTCACGACACGAGCTGACGACGGCCATGCATCACCTGTCATAGGGTTCCAAAAGGCACTAATTGGTTTCCCAAAAATTCCCTAGATGTCAAGCCCTGGTAAGGTTCTTCGTTTAGCATCGAATTAAAGAACACGATCCACCGCTTGTGCGGGTCCCCGTCAATTCCTTTATGTTTTAGTCTTGCGACCGTACTCCACAGGCGGGATACTTAACGCGTTAGCTTCGCTACTGAAGGGGTCGATACCTCCAACAGCTAGTATCCATCGTTTACGGCGTGGACTACCCGGGTATCTAATCCGGTTCGCTCCCCACGCTTTCGTGCCTCAGTGTCAGAAATGGTCCAGTAACCTGCCTACGCCATTGGTGTTCCTTCTTATATCTACGGATTTCACTCCTACACAAGAAATTCCAGTTACCTCTACCATTCTCGAGTTTGTCAGTTTAGATAATAGCCTGTACGGTTGAGCCGCCAGATTTCACTATCTACTTAACAAACCACCTACGCAACTCTTTACGCCCAGTCACTCCGGATAACGCTTGGATCCTACGTATGACCGCGGCTGCTGGCACGTAGTTAGCCGATCCTTATTCATAAGTTACCGTCATATTCCTCACTTATAAAAGCAGTTTACAACCCGAAGGCCTTCATCCTGCACGCGGCGTTGCTCCATCAGGCTTTCGCCCATTGTGGAAGATTCCTCACTGCTGCCTCCCGTAGGAGTCTGGACCGTGTCTCAGTTCCAGTCTGGCTGGTCATCCTCTCAGACCAGCTACGGATCGTGGGCTTGGTGAGCCTTTACCTCACCAACTACCTAATCCGACGCGGGCTGCTCCTAAAGCGAATAAATTCTTTAATCCGAAGACCATATGCGGTATTAGCACACCTTTCGGTGCGTTATCCCTCACTTTAGGGCACATTCCCACGCGTTACTCAGCCGTCCGCCACTCGTCAGCACCTAGTAAACTAGGCCTGCTACCGTTCGACTTGCATGTGTTAGGCACGCCGCCAGCGTTCATCCTGAGCCAGGATCAAACTCTCCATAAAAAATATGGTTTAACTACATCACTGAAGTGATAGTACTTTCCATAAAGTGTTTCTAGTCTCCTAGAAACGTCTACTCAAAATAGACTGACGATGATAATTGCACAACCAAATTGTTAAACTGCATAAACATCAAACTGCTCTTTCGTTCAGGCTGTTCTGCTCTGTACCTCGCAATTGACTGTTGGCTATTGTATAGAACAATTTCGGGTAAGTCAACACCTTTTCGTATCTATTTTGTAGCAATAAACACAACTAGGCCAACAAGGACACCTAAGACGCTACCTGCAAGGATCTCTAAAGGGGTGTGTCCCTTAGCTGCTCGAGGTACCGCAACCTTAAGCTTTGCCACCTCTATAATTTGCTGGATTGCAGCACCCTGCTCACCCACTGATCGACGCACCTTTACAGCATCATAACAGATGATTAAAGTAACGAGTGTAGCGAGTCCAAAAAGGCCCGATTCTACCCCATCCTTACAAAGAATAACAGTCCAGACGGCGACCGAAGTCGCCGCATGTGAACTTGGCATACCGCCAGAGATAAATAGCTGGTGAGTAAAATCAACCTGCTTACCTTTAGCTATAGCCACAGCATACTTAATGATATGAGCGATAAGCCATGCCGCTACTAATGCAATTAAGTACGCTGAGATGTTCATTTATTTACTCCGTTTTCCCTTCCGCAGCATCATCTGCCGCTTCATCTTCTTTTGTTTCTTGCATGATACCGATAGAAGAAACCGCGTCCCCTTCGCTCATGCGCATAATACGAACACCCTGCGTTGTACGTCCAAGTGTTGGAATATCCTTCAATGCAACTCGGATAGTCTGGCCATTCTGGCTAATCAGCAGTGCCTCATTAGCGTCCTCTTCAAGTGTCTGAACCGTAATAATCGGGCCAGTCTTTGAGGTAACCACTGCAGCCTTGATACCCACCCCACCACGTTTGTGGCTTGGGAAATTAGAGACCTTAGTAATTTTACCGTACCCTTGGCTACTTATAACAAGTAGCTTCTGGTCGTCGGCGCAAACAATGTCCATACCAACAACGTTGTCGTCTGGACGCAAGCGTACACCACGAACACCACGAGCAGCACGACCCATCGGGCGACATTCTAGTTCGTTAAAGCGCACTGCCTGACCAGCAGATGTTGAGATAATCACATCATTCTTCCCTGTCGTCTGCTTAATCCAACGAAGCTCGTCGCCATCATCAAGTTTGATAGTGATCAGGCCGTTCGTACGAATGTTCGCGTAGTCCTGCAACGGAGTCTTCTTTACGGTACCCTTTGTGGTCGCCATGAAGAGATACCCTTCGCTGCCAGCATCTTTTGCGTGATTAATAATAGAGGTAATCTTCTCTTCTGGCTGCAACTGCAGCAGATTAACTGCAGCAACACCCTTCGCGGCAAGACTTGCAGCAGGAACTTCATATGCCTTTAAGCGGAATACGCGCCCCTTGTTAGTAAAGAACAGTAACCAATCATGGGTGCTTGCCGGAACAAGCTGGTCAATGACATCCTCTTCCTTAGTTGTCATACCACGCTTACCTTTACCACCCCTGTTCTGACGACGGTATTCACTTACAAGTGTTCGCTTAATGTAGTTCTCAGTTGTGAGCAAAATAACCGTATCTTCATCAGGAATAAGCTCTTCGTCACTAAACTTACCGAGCTCATGGTTGATAATCTTCGTACGGCGTTCATCACCATACTTTTCTTTCATCTCAAGCAATTCAGTCTTGATAATCTTTAGAATTTCGTTCTCATCAGCAAGAATCGCCTCAAGTTTAGCAATGAGCTTAATAAGTTCATTAAGTTCGTTCTCGATAGCTTCACGTTCTAGTCCAGTCAAGCGGCGTAGCTGCATAGCAAGAATCGCTTTCGCCTGGATTTCGCTCAGAGAGAATTTCTCTATCAGCGCCTTCTCGGCCACATCTTGCGTCTTACTTGCACGAATTGTCTTGATCACCTCATCAATATGATCAAGAGCAATTTTGTAGCCCTCTAAGATATGTGCTCGTTCTTTCGCCTTGCGCAGCTCAAAGATAGTACGTCGGCGCACGACACTCTGACGGTGCTTCACAAATTCATGCAGCATATCTTTCAAGCCCAAAACGCGCGGCTGCACACCATCAACAAGCGCCAACATATTAAAGTTAAACGTAGTCTGTAGTGGCGTTAATTTAAAGAGTTGGTTCAACAGCTTCTTAGGGTATGCATCCTTCTTAAGCTCAACAACGACACGGACCTTACCGCGAGCCGTTTCATCACGCAAATCGCTAATACCAACTAGTTTTTTGTCTTTAACAAGTTCAGCAATCTTCTCTACGAGAGACGCCTTGTTTACGCCGTAAGGAATCTCAGTTATAACGATCTGGCGTCGGCCCTTAGCTGCTTCAACAACATCGGCAACAGCACGCATCGTTACACTACCGCGCCCAGTCTGATATGCCTGCTTCATCGGTGCACCCCCATATACGGTGGCACCAGTTGGGAAATCAGGACCTTTAACGTGCTGCAACAAATCATCAACAGTTGCATCACTATTATCAATCAACTCGATGGTTGCATCGACAAGCTCACCCAGATTGTGTGATGGGATATTCGTCGCCATACCAACGGCAATACCAATCTGCCCATTGAGAAGTAGGTTTGGCACCTTAGCTGGCAGCACTACTGGTTCTTGGCGTGAACCATCGTAGTTGTCGCGAAAATCGATTGTCTCTTTTTCGATATCAACCAACATTTCATCTGCAAGCTTAGCCATGCGCGCCTCTGTGTAACGCATTGCGGCAGCTTCGTCGCCATCCATAGAGCCAAAGTTACCCTGACCCTGGATTAGTGGATAGCGAAGCGACCACGGCTGAGCTAAACGAACCATTGAGTTATAAATTGCCGAGTCACCATGTGGGTGGTATTTACCCATAACATCACCGACAATCAACGCGCTCTTAACAAATTTTGCCGTTGAGCGGTTATTGTTGACATTCATCGAATACAAAATTCGACGGTGCACAGGCTTCAAACCGTCTCGCACATCCGGCAGTGCACGGTCAATGATCACACTCATTGAGTAACGGAAGAAGCTATCCTCCATCACCTTCTCGAGTGTTCGATGTTCAATACCAGGTGTTTCTACTGAGTTTGTATTAAGCGTAGCGTCGTTTTCAAGTGACGCATCGTCATCCATTGGTATATTTGTCGTCTTATCGTCGTCCATCATAAACCCCTAAATATCTAGCTCCTCTAGCTTTGCGTTCTTTGCCTCAGATTGAATGAAGTTCTTTCGAAGAACCACGTCGTCGCCCATCAACTTTGTAAATACCGCGTCCGCACGCTCAGCATCTTCAACGTTAACCTTGATAAGGACACGGTTCTCTGGATTCATAGTCGTCTCCCATAGTTGGTCGGCATCCATCTCACCAAGTCCCTTAAAGCGCGAAACCGTCACACCCGCCTGCTTAAAGCGATCATCGTCGGTATCAATAGCAACACCGCGCTCTTTCTTATCAGAGATAAGACTGTCTATTGCGCTATCTAATGAAGCTTCATCGTAAACATATTGCTTCTTTTGCCCCTTGTTAATGCTAAACAGCGGCGGCTTAGCCAAGTAAACATAGCCGCCTTCGACAATCTCCTTCATGTAACGATAGAAGAACGTGAGTAGTAGCGTTGCGATGTGGCTACCGTCAACATCAGCATCCGTCATGATAATAATCTTGTGATAGCGAAGGCCGTTAACGTCGAAGGAGTCACCGATACCCACACCAAATGCCTGAATCATAGCAACAATTTCCTTGTTGGCGAACATCTTATCAAGACGAGCTCGTTCAGTGTTAAGGACTTTACCGCGAAGCGGCAAAATCGCCTGCGTCTTACTGTCTCGACCTTCTTTAGCAGATCCTGCAGCTGAGTTACCCTCTACAATGTAGATTTCACTGTTATCAGGACTCTTCGATGAACAATCCCAGAGCTTACCAGGAAGACCCATACCATCAAGCGCGCCCTTGCGCAGTACGTTATCACGTGCAGCGCGAGCCGCCTTACGAGCGCGTGCCGCAAGAAGCGCCTTACCAACAATTTTCTTCGCAACTTCAGGATTTTCCTCAAGATAATACGCAAAATATTCATTCATCACCTGCTCAACATAGCGACGAACTTCTGGGTTACCGAGCTTATTCTTAGTCTGTCCCTCAAACTGTGGATCTGGCAATTTCACCAAAATAACAGCGGTGAGGCCCTCGCGAATGTCATCACCCGAAAGGTTGTCTTCTTTTTCTTTCAAAAGTGAGTTCTTACGTGCATATTCATTGATAACACGAGTCAGTGCGGCACGGAATCCAACAAGGTGAGTACCGCCATCTGGCGTAAGCACGTTGTTAGCGAATGGCTTCACTGTCTCGATGTAGCTATCGTTGTATTGCACCGCGACTTCTACCATTGAATCGTCGACCTGCTTCTCAACATAAAAGATATCATCACTGACAACTTCTTTACCTACGTTAAGGTTCTTAACGTAGCTCTTAATGCCACCCTCGAAGTAAAACGCCTGGCGCTCTTTGCTGCGTTCATCATATACCGTTACATAAACACCCTTGGTAAGGTATGCCTGGTGACGAAGATAGTTGACTACCCACTTATAGTCAAAGGTGACTGTCTCTTTAAAGATAGTAGGGTCTGGATAGAATGTAATGGTTGTACCGGTTGGCCGATCCGTCTTGCCCATCTTCTTCAGCGGCATCGTTGTTGCACCTTGAGCAAACTCAATACGGTATAGTTCACCTTTTTGAACAACTTCTGCAATCATCTTAGTTGAAAGTGCGTTTACAACACTCGATCCCACGCCGTGCAGACCAGATGAAACTTTGTAGCCTCCGCCACCAAACTTACCTCCGGCGTGGAGCACAGTTAGCACCGTTTCAAGTGTGCTGAGGCCAGTTTTAGCATGCTTATCAACAGGGATACCACGACCGTCATCAGTAATGGTAATACCGCCATCCTCTAAGATACGCACATCAACGCGTGACGCATACCCAGCAATTGCCTCGTCAATCGAGTTATCAGCAATTTCCTTAATTAAGTGATGTACTCCATCGTAGCCGGTGCTACCAATGTACATGCCCGGACGCTTACGTACCGGCTCCAGCCCTTCAAGGACTTGAATCTGTGAGCCATCATAAGACCCGTCGTCTTTTTGTTTAGCCATCATCCCCTCACTTCAGTCATTTCAGATGTTATTACATTAGGCATATTGTACCACAAAAAAAATTGTTCATTCAAGCTATTGTACTGAACATATTTCTTATGCTAAACTTCTCTATAAGAGGTAATTTAAACTAATAACAAAAACAAACCTAAGGTAGTACTATGTTCAGAAAACTTGTATCAAACCTAGCCTTTAGCCCAGCGCTCGTTGGACAAATCGGATTCTACGCAAAACGACTGCGTAAAGAAGAAGCCACACGACGAATTGGCCTTATTTTCACTGTACTAGCACTTGTCGTACAGTCTTTTGCGGTATTCTCACCGCCCGAGGCTGCCAACGCTTCAAGCCCATCTAACTTTATTCCTGGCGGAGTAAAGACACTTAATGACTACCTCAAGAACTATGACCAGAATACAAACAATATTAAAGACCTCTTTACTGAAATCGGTATCACTCGCGCGAATATCGCGAGCGCTAAGGCTACAACGGTGAATTCAAAAGACATTCCAATGTCCTGGGGGCTCACATCACCATTTAGCGCGGCACAAGGCGACAAAACCTACACTATTCGCACCTCAAGTGGCGGTCAAAGGACCTTCCATTACCACCCGCTGTGGCTATGGGACAGCCTCCCTTACACTAAGAAGTATGGATCAACCTATGATGTGTTCGTAGGTAAATCAAGCACAGGCCAGTGGTTCGCACTTATGAAGGTATGCGGCAACCTCCTTCTTAAAACCAACCCGCCTGCGCCGAAGTGCCCAACTGGAACTGTTGGTACGTATCCCAACTGTACTCCACCACCAAAGTGTACCATCGCTGGCAAAACAAACCTTCCAGCATCAAGCCCAGACTGTAAACACGATGCAGTAGCGGCATGTAGCATGCTAAAAATCACCAAGCTAACGAATAACTATGAGCTAAACGGCACGAGCACTGCTGCCTACGGAGCAACCATAACAAGTTATACATATGTCATTAAAAAAGATGGCAAAGTCATAGATACTATTACTAACCCTGCTGGCGGCAAGCTCACAAATACCGCCTACACAAAGCAAACCGCGCAGGGCACCTACACAGTTGAACTCACCGTTAAAACATCACTTGGCAATAAAACGGCTCCAGACTGCGTAAAAACCTTTACAATTCCTGCTCCAAAGATGTGTGAATTCAATCCAAAGATTCTTGCATCAAGTCCAGAATGCCAACCCTGCCCAGGCGATTCAACGCTCTGGATCAAGGATGAAAAGTGTAGTGCGCAAATTATAGATACAAAGAGTGCAGCGAACATCACACAGGGTAACGTTGATGCAACAAAAACAACCGCTCGCGCCGGCGACCGAATTGTCTACACACTTAATCTAACCAATAACGGTAAGGCGCCTACGACAGTTACCCCGATGGACGACCTGACCGACGTTTACGACTACGCGACACTTATTGATCAGGGCGGCGCTTCATTTGACACAAATTCAAAGACACTCACCTGGCCTCAAGTAACACTAAAGCCTGGCGATAAACAAACAAGAATCTTCACCGTCAAGCTTGCCGATACGATCCCTGCAATGGGTACAGGTGTCAGTAACCGTACATCATTCGACTGCCGTCTTGATAACACCTTCGGGAACAACACGAGCATCAACGTAGACTGCCCTCCTGAGAAGCAGATCGTTGAACAAACCGTAGGTCAGCTCCCGCACACCGGCCCACGAGAGAACATGATATTCGCCGGTATCATCTTCGCAGTAGTAGTCTACTTCTACGCTCGCTCTCGTCAGGTGAAGAAAGAGATTAGATTAATCCGCCGCGACTTAAACGCAGGCACAATATAGACATAAGGGTGGGCATAAAATGAGCAATCAAGAAAAAGACCGTTTCAATAACCATGAAGCATTCGATGATAAAAAACTTGAAACGCTAAATAGCGAACAAGGTGAAAAAATCAAAGAAAATCTCGAGCGTAACGTCGAAAATAAATCCCACGAAGCACTCGAGGATGCCCGCAAAGAGGCACTCGAGCAAGCCGCAACGGTCGAGAAAAAACACGAGGTAAAGCGCGAACAATCCCCCGCGGAACGTCGTGGCCCGCTCACGAAAAAAGAGCGTGATCGCAGCTTCGATAACACTATGGACGAAGTTCGTTCACAGATGTCGGGGCCTAGTCGCGCCTTCAGTAAGATCATCCACAATAAGACTGTAGAGAAAGTCAGTGACACCATTGGGGGCACTGTAGCGCGCCCTAACGCCATCCTATCGGGTTCCATATTCGCCTTCATATTTACCCTTGTCATTTACCTAATCGCTCGTTATAACGGTTACCCTCTCTCGGGTACCGAAACAATTGCCTCTTTCGCGATAGGCTGGGTACTGGGAATAGTCTTTGACTATTTTCGCGTACTCGTCAGCGGTAAAACTCAGTAGATTCTCTAGTGAAGTTTTATAGAGACTTCGTCACTTTTATCGTCTTGCCCTCGTACACTTAGGTGCTCTGAGGGCTTTTTTGGTGCCTCTAGTGCAGCAGACATTTCTTCGGATACGCTCTTAGGGACGGAGACGTTTGACTGAGTAGAAATATTTGGCTCCATCGCTACTCGCTGGGGTGCTAACGACTGCTGCATAGGGGCGGACGGCACCATAACATCAACCGGTGGTTTCTGTGGCTGAGAAATAGACGATGGTGGAGGTGTTGTCACCTGCTGAAAAGGCTGCATCGATGGTTGAGGTTGGCCAACAGGAGGCATAGCTATTGTTGGTTTTGGCGCAGTCCCGGCAGGAGTCTGCGTTAGCTGCTTACGCTTCGCCAACCATTCATCAAGGAATGATGAGCCCGCTGCAGGACCCGTAGACGCCCCTACAGCCCCCTGAGGGCCTTTCACAGCCTCTTTCTTGACGCTAAGACGTTTGAATATCTCTTGCTCAACCTGGCCGCGTGGATGTCCATATTTAGCCGCCGAGAGACGTTTTAGAGCATCACTCAGTTGCTGATTCGCCTGTCCCATCGGTGGTATCCAACTCATACTAAAGGGTGCCGAAGGCACACCTTCAATCTGTGCAACAACCACAGATTCGTGATTTGGTAGCTTCGTAAGATCTTCTGCGTCGAATACAGGCGTATAACGCTTCACCATAATCTCAGCGTCAGTAATACCGATACGACCAGTGATCGTTGTACCAACGTTACCGATAATTGCCTCTCGCAGATCCTCCTTAAGCTGTGTCATGAACTGGTTACCCAGCACCAAGCTCAAGCGATACTTACGCGCCTCAGAGAGAATCGTTTCAAAACTATCTGTTGCAAAGTTCTGGAACTCATCCACGTACATCGTAAAGTCTTTACGTTCTTCTTCTGGCATATTAGCGCGAGCCATCGCAGCAGCCTGAAACTTCATCACAAAAATAATACCAAGCAACTTCGAGTTAAGATCACCCATCTTACCCTTTGAAAGGTTTACGAGGAGAATCTTATTATTGTCCATAATATCCGAGAAGTTAAACCCGCTCTTCTGCTGACCAATAATATTACGCATTGCATCGTTACTAATGAACGGGCCGAACTTAGAAACGACCCATGAGATCACCTCACCCGCCTCGCTGGACTTCTGTGAGGCCGGGAATTCCTTAGTCCAGAAATCAAGCACCTGCTGGTCAGTAACGTATTTCAGTTTGCTCTTCATGAATTCTTCGTCAATCAATAGCTTTGGAATGTCAATAAATGTACCGCCATTTGGATCACTCATTAATAATAATGCACAGTTGCGGAAGATATGCTCCAAGCGCGGTCCAACAATACCAGTGTGCCCTGGATCGTACAACCCATATAGCATACTAATCGCCTCCTGCACCAAGAAGTCTTTCTGATCAGGACTATCGAACTCGAACATATTAAGGCCAATCGGGTTATCCATGTCACTCGGGTTAAAGTACACGACATCCTCAACACGCTCTTTTGGAACCTTCGAAAGCAGCGCCTCTACAGAGTCACCATGTGGATCAACAAACGCAAATCCTCGACCGTCCATCATATCTTGGTATGCAAGGTTCTCCTGCAATACAGACTTACCAACACCCGTCTGGCCGATAATATGCAGGTGTCGTCGTCGATCTTTTGTACTCAACCGAATAGGCTTACGCACGCCGCGGAACTCGTTATACCCAAGCAATAGCCCTTCTTCCATGATTTGCGTTGGACCATCGACTTGTTTGCTCATCTGGCGCTGCACCTGCGATGTTGGAATACTATTTTGATCAGGTAGATGGAATAATGTGGCAAGTTCTACAGTATTCAAAATATTCTGAGTAATCTGCTGCGGGAAGAATCTCAATATATATGCAGAGGTTAATTCTTCAAGATTTCTTGAAAGATTGAACTTAAATCCATTAAATGACGGCGAATCAAACAAAGCAAAGGCTGCGACGATATTCTTCAGCAGCGCCTGTGATTGTACTGCGGTGTTCGATGACACGACAACACGAATCAAAACTTCATAGCCAGGGTAACGCGTCTTCTCCTGAATTGCATCGACAACCGACTGCTCTACCGAGTTCAGCTGATGCTTCTCATCAGCCTCCTTCTTGCTATCAGTCTCTGGTGGCTTCCAAAGCGCCGTTGCCACATCCTTAACAGCAAACGATCCTGACAATCCTCCCTTTTTAATGCCCTTATCTTTAATAATCTTGTCAGCTAAAGATATAGAAGACCTCGTCCAGCCTTCGTTAGCTGGCCGAATTAGCACCTGCAATCCTACCCCATCCTCGCGACCTGCTGCAGAAATAGCATTAAGTAACGCACGCGAAGCATCACGCTTCGATTCCATGTATGTAGCGATCGGGTAAGAAAATTTCTTCTTGAGAGTAAACTCGCCACCAATTGTGCCACTCAGCTTACCAACCTTACTAAACACGGTATGTTCCGCAACCTCTTCAAGCCGAGCAGATGGATACGCTGCAGCAACCGCCTGCTTCACAACATCAGTCAACACGGTTGGAACAACTGCGTAGTAGTACACGAGCCCATCACGCGCAACGATTTCAAACGACAAATGACGTTGACCGTAAATTTTACTCTTAAAACCTTTTGTCGCAGTGCTTGCGATAATGTTATACATCACCTGCGCCTGCGATAGCACCTCTTCTGTTAAGTCGCGCTTGTCCCTATTCTCCCCTGCAATGTCTTCACTCGCAGGTGGAAGATGAATAAGAATCGGCACCATTTTAAGGCCACGCTCGTAGTTTTTTGCATCACGAAGTGTCCTTCGGTACATCAAAAAAGCTACCGTGGCACCTCCAAGTACAACGATAGTGACAATAAATAGTGTTACAAAAACTCCCGCCCCACCCATCTAATTAATCACCCGACTCGCCTATCTGACGCCCATAGCGGCGACGAATATATTCAATCTGCAGTTTACTAATCTCTTGCTCACGCTTATACGGATCATCGCGTGTTTCAGCCAAAATCTTTTTCGCTTTATCCACCCACTCTTTTTCAATAAGGTCGTCATCGTTTGCGACAATAGGTGAATCATCTGATGTTGCAGTAGCAACTGGCTGAGCAGTAGTTAGCACAGGCGCAGGTAACGCAGGCATTGCAACCTGCGCCACCTCAGCCTGAGCTGCACCTAGTTCTTGTTTGTTGTCCCGATATACTTCCCCGTCACCAGAAATGCGCTCGATTTGAGGCACAGAGGTCCGCTCGCCAGATGGGGCTGGTGTTATTTCTATTCCCCCCGGTATTCCCTCTTGCCTCGGTTCCATATCTGTAAATTATAGCATAGCCATTTCAAAATAAATAGCGTTATCGCTGCCTTGCAACATAGAAGCAAGCCACAGTCTCAAACGCCATTATAAGTAAAAATTCATAAATTCCCATCCTGCCGATCGAAGACATACCTACTATCATAATCGGGGCCAAAGCAAACACCGAGGCAAAGAGGTATGTTCGACGGAATGATAAATGATCCGCCTTTTTACGTACTTTTGCGACAAGCAAAATAAATCCATAAAGCAAAAAAGTTAGCACCCCAAGCACTAACACATAAATAAGAAGGAAGACAAATAGTATCCCAAGCGGATGAATAGACGACGGAGACGTCGACTGAAAGAGCGCAGATAAAAGAACGAATGCGCATAAGGTGGATAGTGCTAATACTTTCCCAAGCATACATCTACTATACCATTGAAGAGAGATTTGGAGCCCTAGCGACGAGCGTAAAAACGAAACACCTTTATAAACAACTATTAGGGTCGCCCGCTCTGTCGCTAGAATGGCTACTGACCGCTCGCGTAACGCGAGCATGAGTCCTTGCGATAGGTTCCACTTCACGCTTGGTAGTCTCTTTGCAACTCCCCTCCAGGGTCACAAGGTTTAACCAAGCGCGAGGTACTTCTTTCGCGCGCTACGACGCCGAGAATCTCTGTACGAGTACTTTAGACTCAATCGGCGGAGCATAGGCAGCGCCACATATTGGTACTAGTATAAGGTGCGTAGTCTTTTGCAAGACTATAAATCTTGTACCGGTGCCGATGCCTACTATCCGTCTACATGCGATTCATATTTGTAGCGCGGACCGTCAGTTTTGTTTGAATTGTTAAGGTGTTTTGTGTGGTGGCTTTTGTGTTTGTGTTGACTAAAAGCTTACCCTAATACTAGCACGAGCCTGTATTTTCGTCAATACTACTAGCGCTTATTGACGATGTTTTTTATTCATCAATGACCGATCATTGTTATCACTAAAGGTGTTATTTTATGATTGTTGATATATGAACAACGTTGTTAATATTCAATATCAAACTAGTCATCTAACTCGTTGTAGAAATTATCCAAGCGAAAATAGCAAACAAAACTCTCAACATACACCGCTTCATAGCGAGATGCGCTCATGCCCGCAAAACCTCAGCGCTACACAGAACAACATAGTTTTTTGGCTAAACACAGCAAATATTACACCCATCCAATTTTGACGTACTATAAACCATGTTCATAATAAGCACGAAATAATACACATTAAAAATGTGAAGCTTCAAAAATATTTGCAAAATCTTAACAATCCTGAAAACTCAGAAACAAACTTCGCACCATATTACGCGCACATTACTAGAATTCAACTACAAGTAGTATAATTTTCTCACGCAAATCAGTGAAACCATAGCATTTAGATGAGGCTGCTTTTAACAACCACTGCATGCAGAGTCATAGCCACCACATTTATATTTTATTATCCACAGCCAGTCCCCCGCCCATAGCGCACCACCCCGCCACACCCACACTAGCTGCAAAATACCGCCCCTAGTAGGCTAAAAATGCTCATGATTCGTAGTATTTTTTACCAAAAAAATGTCTGCAAATGTTATTGACATTAGCGGTTTTACAGCCTATTATAGGGGTAGTTCCTGAGCAAAAAAGTTGTACAAGGAACCAAAAACAAAAAACATTGAAAAACTCCACGATAAAAACAAGCACTACTCGCAGGTGCTTGTTTTTTATTGATCAAGTACCCTCCTGTCAACAAAACAACCCGCTTCACGCGGGTCATATGCACACAGTTTGGTGGAGCTGCCGGGTACTGCCCCCGGGTCCGAAAGGTAATCTATCATTCGTCTACGCACATAGTACTGTTCAGGTGCTAACCACCGCAGGATCTAAAGAACAGAACAAAGATAATCCATTGGCGAGCCGCAAGAAATTAAAGTACAGAATCGTTGCAGCAGCAATTCGTACCGCCCCTACAGGTATAACACGCCCTACAACTCGTAGGTTAGCTGTACAGCGTGGCTTTGGAGCTTAGGCCAAAGCTGGCGCGAATGAAGGAGCGAAAAAGCTCTTCACACGCTGTGCAAATGTGTTTGCAGTTAAAAATACTGATTACGTCAGTGGTCGATACGCAGAATGATATATTAAAATCCTCACGTCGAAAGCTATATCAGCCCCAAATGTGTAATTTATATTATAGCATATTGTAATCATATTTACAGTACATACCTCATATGCTTAACTAGCCTACGTATGGGAAGTGTATGCAAAGTCTTATCTGTAGCACCTATTGGTGTTAATGGCCACATTATCGAAGTTGAGAGCGACACAACCAAAGGTTTGCCGAGCCTATCTATCGTTGGACTTGGCAATAAGGCTATTGATGAATCAAAAGAACGCGTCAGAAGCGCTATCTCCAATTCCCTACTCGAATACCCCGCTAGGCGCATCACCATCAACCTGGCGCCTGCAGAGCTGCCTAAAGATGGCACGCACTACGATCTACCAATTGCGCTCGCTCTCCTGGCTTCTAGCGGGCAATTGAAACAAGATGAACTCGAAAATGCAGTGTTTGCCGGCGAGCTTGCGCTTGATGGCTCAATCCGACCCATAACAGGAGCTGTCACGATTGCAGAAACAGCAAAAAACACTGGACACACAAAAGTCTACCTACCGGAGGCCAATGTAGCCCAAGCAACACTCGTAACGGATATTACAGTATATGGCGTGAAAGATTTGAAATCCCTATACCTTCATCTTAAAAAAGAGGTACAAATACTGCCAAAACATCCGACTCAGAAGAGCACCAACACAAACAACAAGCACTCGATAGACTACCTTGATGATATCTATGGCCAAGAACAGGCCAAGAGGGCCCTCGTCATTGCCGCTGCAGGCCATCATAACATTCTACTCAGTGGAACTCCGGGCGCTGGCAAAACAATGCTAGCAAAGACCCTCAATAGCCTTCTTCCACCACTTACAGCCGAGGAATGTCTTGAGGTAACAAAAATCCACAGCCTTAGTGGCCAACGAGCTGACACAGTCATCACAGATCGTCCGTTCAGAGCACCACACCACACTTCAAGTCAAGTAGCGCTCGTAGGAGGCGGCACAAGACCACGACCTGGAGAAATAAGTCTCGCACACTTGGGCGTACTTTTCCTAGATGAAATTCCTGAATATCCTCGAAGTGTCTTAGAATCACTCCGCCAACCACTTGAAGATCATATTATTTCTGTATCACGCGCCAATAGCCAAGTCACCTACCCTGCCGACTTCATGCTCATTGCAACAATGAATCCTTGTCCCTGTGGATACTACGGCGACCCCGAGCGGGAATGTACATGCAGCATGACAAATATCCTCGCCTACCAAAAACGACTCTCGGGACCACTCCTCGATCGAATTGATATAGTAATTCCTGTTTCTCGCATACCCCACCGCGAATTATTAAATGAAAAATCGTCGACTAAAGAACAACACATTAAAGCGTTAGCGGATATAAAAAATGCGAAAACTATTCAAACGAAGCGATATAAAAGTAGTAAAAAAAGCAACAATTCGCTCACTAACAACGAAATTAAACGCTTTGCACCACTCAGTCCAACAGCCAAGCAATTCCTTGACACCGCCGCCGATAAGTTAAAATTGAGCGCTCGTAGCTATTTCAAAGTCATAAAAGTTGCACGCACAATCGCTGATATTGCAGGCGAAAAAGACATCGAGACTCCCCATCTTGCCGAAGCCTTACAATACCGTAAGGTAACTTGATAATTATCCCCGTATCTGTTAAGATACCAGAAGAGTAACTGTTAAATCTAAGTGACTCGCTAGAAGAAGGAGAGTAGCATCAACACATCAAATCGTATCAACGAAGCAATTCGCGCACGCGAACTTCGTGTCATTGGTACAAGTGGAGAACAGCTCGGCATTATGTCGCGTCAAGACGCGCTTAAAGCAGCCGAGGAAGCAGGCGTGGATCTCGTAGAGATCTCCCCTAACGCTGACCCACCTGTTGCCAAAATCGTCGACTGGGGCAAATACCAGTATCAGAAGATGAAGGAGCAACAGAAAAACCGTCGTAGCAATAAAGCTGTCGAGCTTAAGCAGATGCGTTTTGGGCTGAAGATTGGTGCAAACGACCTCGAGATTAAGCTACGAAAGATTCGAAGCTTCCTATCAGAAGGCCATAAGGTTAAAATCCTTATCTTCTTCCGCGGACGAGAAATGGCGCACCGTGAACTTGGCTATGATCTTATCACCAAGGTAATGTCGCACCTCGAAGATGAAGCAATACTCGAGCAGAAACCAGTGATGGCAGGTCGAAACCTGAGCATCGTAATAAGGAGCAAGTAAATGCCAAAAATGAAGACCCACAAGGGCACTGCTAAGCGCGTGAAGCTAACCAGTACCGGCAAACTTACCCGTCGCCGAGCGTTCGGGAACCACATGCTCTCTAAGAAGAGCAAGTCGCGCAAGCGCAACATCAATACTACCGCTACTATTACCGGCAGTATGGCAAAAAACGTTAAACGAGCGTTAGGAGTCTAGTATGCGCGTAAAACGAGGAGTTCCAGCACACGCTAAGCACAAAAAGGTACTAAAAGCCGCTAAAGGCATGCAGCATAATCGTACACGCAGCTTCCGCCTTGCGAAGCAGGCAGTTGTACGCGCATTGCAGTACGCATACCGCGACCGTCGCAACAAAAAGCGCGATCTTCGCGGTCTATGGATCACCCGCATCAACGCGGCTGCTCGAGAAAACGGTACAACTTATGGCCGTTTCATCGCAAACCTTCGCACCGCTGGGGTCGAGCTTGACCGTAAGGTTCTCGCTGACCTAGCAGTAAACGATCCGAAAGCGTTTGCAGCGATCGTTAAAGAAGTTACTAAGTAGTCTTCTATAGCCACATAGTACACCAAAAAACCACCCGGTATCGGGTGGTTTTTTGGTGTACAGCTTGTCTATAAGCCGGGTTCTGTCGAGAACGATCATCTATCTAGGCACGCCATTGCTGGCACGCTCAAGCGGTTATCGGATCATACGAGCGGATCACTCTAGTGTATGCTCCTCCTTGCAGCCGACAGGGTTTACCTCCTCCGCATGTTACCATACGTCGCTGTGAGCTCTTACCTCACTCCTTTCACCCTTACCTCTCCGGCCTTGGCGCTCAAAGACGCCATTTCCTTACGAGGCGGTTTCGTTTCTGTGGCACTTTCCCTAGGGTTACCCCCGGCCGCCGTTAGCGGCTGTCGTATCCTACACTGCCCGGACTTTCCTCTAGCTTGCGCTAGCGACCGTCCAACAAGCTGACTCCCCTATTATAGACGAAAAGTACCCTTTAGGGTACCTAAAAGTCCTCATTTCTCCTTGTTGGGCGCTAGATATTCCCCGCATTACTGCAAGGTGGGAAATCTCACATCGCTCCCACGGGAACGAAAAATATTGAAATCCCGAATCTATGATATTAGGAAAATCATATGCGCCCTTAGAAGATGAGGACTATACATAGTATACCGCAGCTTACTATGCTGCGCCAAGGATACGAGCAAACATTGCCACAATAGCATTAATCGCATTGCTCATATAAAGCATAATCCCCTGATTAAATAGAAGTACGATCATTAAAATAAGCATCGTACCATATCGTTCAATCATATCCATAAGCTCGCGTACAAAATCAGGAGCAAGTGCATACAGGACTCGAGATCCATCAAGCGGTGGAATTGGAATAATATTAAAGGCGAAGAAGCCTAAATTCACCTTCACCGCAGTAAACAAAACAACTCCCGCAAGACTTTGAGGTGCAACATTAAAGCCTACAAGAATAGCGAAAAACAAGAATGCTAGCACAAGGTTAACCAGTGGACCAGCAATGGCGACAAGTGCCATACTCCACTCACTACGTAGGTTTGATGAATTAACCGGAACCGGCTTTGCACCACCAAATACCGGCATATTCGCCCCCGTTAACAGATTAAGAATAACAATCATCATCGGCAGACCGATTGTCATATACGGATCAATGTGTTTGAGCGGATTAAATGACAATCTGCCTAGCAGTCGTGCCGTCTCGTCACCCAACTTTAATGCAATAAACCCGTGCGCGAGTTCATGAAGCATCATTGAGACAAGAATAACCCCTAAAACAGTAACAAGATATACGATTTCCATTCCCCTTATTGTAGCACACGCTACCCCTTGACGAAGATGCTTGATGAGCGTATACTATAAAGGATTGTTATAAAATTAAGTGTAAGTGGAAGATCAACTATGGCAGCACGCTGTGAACTCACCGGTAAGGGCAAACAATTCGGCCACAATGTCAGCTTCTCTTTGCGCCGTACAAAGCGCGTTTTTAAGCCAAATCTTCAAAAGAAGACATTCGTTGTAGACGGCCAGAAGGTTACTATGACCCTTTCTACTCAAGCTATCCGTACCCTCAAGAAGAAGGGTATCCTAGCTACCGCTAAATAAGCACTGCTTGTAAAGCAAAATACCGCCGCAGTTAACTGCGGCGGTATTTTTTGAGTAACCTTACTCGTATTAACTACGAGTAAGTTCAATCACCGTAAGTACGGCTGGTAGAGACGCGCTCGACTTAATCTTATATTTTGCAGTCGCTTCAACAGGCGCACCAAGCTCAGACACAAATGTTGCAAGCTGGTCTTGTGGCACTTCATACTTCAATGTCGCGTCCGCATAATGCACTGGGATCACGACTTTCGGCTCGATTGAACGGGTCAATGCAGCCGCGCTCGTTGCATCAAGCGTATAGCCACCGCCGCCGACGGGGATAATAAGAATATCAACAACACCAATTGCTTCCAGCTGGTCGTCATCAAGCTTCCCGTCAATATTACCAAGAACTGCAACTTTCACATCGCCACATTCAACGTGGTACATAGTAGAGAGCCTCTCTTGCTCTGGAGTATCGATATGGCGAGTTGCCGCAACGCCATGAATGGTGAAGTCACCAACCTCATATTCACCCGGACTATCAATAATAATACGCGCCTCAGGGTTATTCACACTAAAACGGCTCTCAGTTGCAAGTTCCACCTCGTCTTTTGTCTTAATATCCTTAAGTCCTACAAGAGAGAGCTTAGGGTCAGTTGTTAACGAAACCTTCTTAGTTGAGAAGACTACTGTATTACCACCCTTATACTCTAAATCAAACATATTGTTCCTTAATTTATTTACTTAATATCTCATCAACATCGGTCAATACGGCATGCTTGTTATTGAGAATGTCATTGATGAAACGATCATGGACACTGAGCCTGTAATAGAACTCGTCATAGGTCAGAATACTGTAAGCAAGCTCCCTTCCCTCAGCCGATTCAATCGCATGAATTGCTGATTGGACTTTTTTCTCAGGTAAGTCGCCTACAAGCAGCAAGTCTACTCCGCTTGCCGATCCATCAACGAGCACCCCAGCTATAACCGCCACCCTAAGGCCAGCAAGTTCTTTGATAGTCTTCTGCCATTCACTCGACTTTGCATCTTTCTTAAGAGGCTCGGACTTCTGATCTGCGAAGATTGCTCGAAGTGGCACATAGAAGTCGTAGCGCTGATTCACTTCGTAGTAAAGCTTATTATCCGTGTTTTTGCTTGTAATGATGCCCACATCAAGCATATTAGAGAGCTCACGACGAACCGAGTTAATTTGCTCACCAATAAGCCGAGTTATCTCTCGAACGTAAAAAGCCTTACCCGGATTATTCAAAAAGAGATGCAACAATTTAACACGAGTTTTTGAACCAAATAATGCATCAATCATCCCTTATATCCCCTTCTGTACGTATGGTATCACAGATTACTCAGCTCATCTAGTCGTCGAGTAAGATACGTGTACGCCTCATCAAGGTTTGCCCAATAAATGTGCTCATTCCGTTTAAGCCAAGTAAGCTGGCGCTTCGCTAATTGCCAATCCCGAACAATAAACTTCTGTACAAGCTCATCCATAGTAAGTTTACCCTCCAAATAGTCATGGATTAGTGGATAGATATTCCCTGTCATCGCTTCATTACTCCAGCCGTATTTTGCTGCAGCATTTTGAGCTTCTTCAATAACACCATCGTGAAAAATAACAGCTGCACGCTTTTCTATTCGGCTTCTCAAAGTATCTCTTTCTGTAGATATTCCAACAACAAGTGTATTTGAATCAAGCTCGTGCTTTCTCTTTAAAACACGCCCATTACGAAGTATATTATTTACAACATATCGCTTATTCTTTTTGTTCTCTGGCAACTTAATGTCGTTTTTTAAACAATACTCATGGAGCTCGTCGAGACTTAACGCCATTAAAGACTCGCGGCGCGCTACGTCATTCCCCTCGCTCGGGAATTCAAATTTATACATGACCGCATCAACATACAGCCCTGTACCACCAACAATTATTGGCAGACGGCCACGAGCTCTGATTTCAGCAACCTTCCTATTTGTATAACGCTGGAAATCCGATGCTGTAAATCGTTCACCTGGGTTAACAAGATCAATACCCCAATGCGGTATCCCGTCCTGCTCCTCAAGCGTTGGTTTAGCCGTTCCAATAGACAAGTCTCTATATATCGCGCGAGAATCAGCTGAGATAATCTCACCGTCATATTGCTTCGCTAGTTTTATCCCAAGCGCCGTCTTACCGCTTGCGGTAGGCCCAACAATTAGAATAAGCGGAGGTTCTGATCGAAATCGGTTGGTCGCCATCGTCGGTCTCCAAAATTACTTATACGCCAGTTTTCATCACATTCAATACCATCTTGCTCAAGGAGCTGCTTCTGCACTGCCTGCCCGCCGTGAAACCCAACCGCAAGCCCACCCTGCGCGTTAACAAGTCGGTGCCAAGGCAAATCTTCTGGCCCTTGATGCGCGATACCTCCAACAATTCTCGCTGCACGAGGTGATCCAGCCATCGCAGCCAAATCACCATATGTTGTTACTTTGTCATTAGGAAGATCGCGCATCAGTTGATAGACGCGTTCGCGTATGGTTCTCTCGTATTCGAGATTATCCACTTACAGCGCCTTTAAATAGTCAGCGAGTGCATCCAGAGCAACCTTCTCCTCACCCTTTTGCGTGCGCACGCTCACCTCGCGCGCCTCCATATCCTTAGGTCCAACAATAAGTTGTACCGGGATCTTCATGGCTGTAGCTTCACGGATTTTTTTACCAAGGCTCTCGTTACGGTCATCCGTTGTAAATCGTACTTCATTATATTTCACAGGCTTCATTACCACCACCTCTGATAACACTGATGCAATTTCATCAACATAAGGTTTTACGGTGTCATTAATCGTCAAAATTCGCACCTGTTCAGGCGCAGCCCAGAATGGGAACCAGCCGCCTGTATGTTCAATGAATACACTCAAGAATCGCTCAATACTACCAAGCAAGGCACAGTGAATCATCACCGGCTGCTGCTTCGCACCATCCTCGCTCGTATACACCAGTCCAAAACGACCAGGCTGCACAAAGTCGAGCTGCACGGTAGCGACTTGGTGCTCACGACCAATTGCGTCTGTCGCCATAAAGTCAATCTTCGGACCATAGAACGCCGCTTCGCCATCCTGTTCAAAATATTCGAGCTGGTTTTTCTCAACTGCAGACTTGAGTTGTGCCTGCGCCGACTGCCATAAGTCCATATCACCCAAGTAACCATCACCGTTATCACGGTAGCTCAAACGTACACGAAGCTGCATGCCAATCGTCTGGTAAAGTTCGCGCGCACTCGCAAGCAGCCCATCAATCTCTTGCTCAATCTGATCCGGACGGGCAAATACGTGGCTATCGTCTTGTGTTAGTGAGCGCACACGGTTAAGCCCCCCTAGTTCGCCTGTCTTTTCGTCACGATAGTCTGTAGTAGTCTCAAGAAATCGTACCGGCATGTCACGGTAGCTACGCGGCTGGCTTGCATAAATCTGCGTATGGTGCGGACAGTTCATTGGCTTGAGCGCCATTTTGTCATCAGTCTCTTGGCTCGTAACCAAGAATAACTCATCGCCAAACTTAGCCCAATGCCCACTCGTTTCATAGAGTGCAGTCTTAGTAATGTTTGGTGTCCACACCTTAGTAAAGCCACGTGCTTCACGGAGCTGATTAGAGAATTGTGCCACCTTCTCGCGAAGTACTGTCCCACGAGGGGTAAAGAGTGGTAACCCCGCACCAACAAGTGGAGACATCGTATAAAGATCGAGCTCTTTGCCTAAGCGGCGATGATCACGAGCTTTCGCCTCTTCGAGCACCTTCAAATGCTTATCAAGCTCTTCTTGAGTTGCAAACGCCACACCGTACAAACGCTGCATCTGCGGGTTTTTCTCATTACCACGCCAGTAAGCACCAGCAACACGCATCAGTTTAAATACCCCTACCTTACCTGTGCTATCAGCGTGTGGACCGCGACAAAGGTCAGTGAAGTCACCATCAGTATAGAACGAAACATGCTCAACAGCCGCATCACCCTCTGCAGCCAGCCCTAGCTCAGCCGCATCAAGATCCTTGGCAATAGTCGTACCCGCACGACGAAGATCATTCAAAAGCTCTTCTTTGTATGGCTGGCTACGCTCTCTTGCCCAATCAATTGCTTCATCAACGTTCTTCTCACTACGTTCAAACGGGAAATTACGCGCAATAATACCACGCATCTCCTTTTCAATTTTCTTAAAGTCATCCTCAGAGATTTTTGTATCTCCAAGATCGATATCGTAGTAGAAACCATGTTCCACGACTGGCCCTACGCCAAACTTAGCTTGTGGCCATAAGTGTTGCACGGCCTGCGCAGTAATATGAGCCAAGCTGTGACGCATTGCATAAAGTTGCTCTTCGTTCATATAGAACCTCCTTTTAAATACAAAAAGCACGCATATCGTATACTTTACGTGCGTGCCTCGGTCCTGAAGCTCAGGAGGTTCCACCTTGGCTATTACTCTTACTCCGGTTCTTTTACATGGTACCGCAATCGCTTCTCATGGGGCTCAAGAGATGGTTAGGCTCTATCATCGCTCTAGTAGTAGCATACCGCAAACACCTTGTCGTTGCAATACCACCCCTGTTCTGATATGATATCTATTGTTCCAGGTACGACGTGCATCAAATCGTCCAGTCTGGGCGATTAGCTCATTTGGCTAGAGCGCCACATTGACGTTGTGGAGGTGATAGGTTCGAATCCTATATCGCCCACCAAACAAAGATCGACCCTCAGGGGTCGTTTTTGTTTTTTTGCATTTCCCACACTCCTTCCGCAGTTTTCCACATCAAATTGCAGGTAGTTTCATATCACAGGATTCGCCCGGTGATATATTTGACTACACACCCTATGATTGACATTTTTTAATGCTTATGCTAAAATAAAAGCATGAGTAAAGATACACCCCGTGCATCAGAGATAAAAGCTCATAACCCTAGCTCTGCACTCGACCGTTTGACCCTTACATTTGAATATAACGTCTCGTGGGCCGACGAAAAGAAGTCCATCAAAGAACGAACTTCTTAATAGGATTACAGCTTACAAAAAAAAGAGCGACCTAGGCGTCGCTCTTTTTTTGCTTCTTAAGTTCCTTATGCCGCTCACGTGAAGCCATTGTGGCCTTGTCCGTAACGTCAAACTTATCAAGGTACCTACCGAGCATCAGGTGGGTCTGCGCATTAAGCGATGCAATAGCGCTATAGCAAATTGAAGTTACAGGCATCAGCACCCACTGTAGCACCATCAGTATAGTACGACGGCGCCTGTAGCGAGCTGGGCGTGGTGGCAACATCTTAAGCATTAAGAGAATCGTGATAAAGAGGCCAATCATTGCAACCTGCTGGATATAGCTGATCACCGTCGGTAAGGTATGCGCGGCAATATCGCGTGAAGCGCTTGGATTTATAATGAGTGGCACCCACCCACCAAATGTAATCAGAATTGCCATCGTCGCAAGGGTAATATGGCTATCCACTAGGCGTGCGAACCGTGCAAAACCCTCAAAGAACGGTACGTTACGTTGTTTTGTAAAGATGTGCATAGCCACGTATGGAATATCCGACACACCGTAACCCCAACGACGTAACTGCTTAAACTGTGTTACGAGCGTCTTCTTAAGCGTATCTGCCATCACTGCATCCTGATAAATTGGAACATGAATCGGCAGTACACTGTAATTGCCGCCAAAGTAGAAGTAGCTGCGCCAGTATTGATGGCCATCCTCTACAATACTTCGTTTACTCCAAAAGTCCATTTCAACAAGCGCTGAAAGTGGCTGGCTATGTGCAGCAAAATTACGCAGCGTATGAGGCCTCATACTACTAATAATCGTCCAGAAAGAGTTACCAGTAGCAATAACACGCATTGGTGCAGGTGCATCCCAGATATTACCAAAGTAAAGCGCGATTGGCTGATACGAAAGGTACTTACGATCTGGCTGTGTAACGTATTCGTAGGCAACATAATCAAAGTAAGTTGGATATGGGCGGTTATCACTATCGAGTGTCGTTACAATCACCTGATCATACCCAATTTTCTCTTTCTCACACCATTTTTGAAGCTCAAAACCGGCATACGTAATGTTCGGCCCCTTGCCCATCACTTCATCAGGCATGTCTTTAGGGTGTTTTACGATCTGGAAGGTATAGAAAGTATCTTTATATTCTTTCTGAAGACGCTTCGCGGTAGCCTCAATATCAGCACCCCCACGCTCTTCATAGGCCAAGAATAGAATAATCTGCTTGTTGTTATAGCTGGAGTTGCGTACCGATTCAATGGTAGGCTGGATTACATCATATGCTTCATTATATGCCGCAATAATAACTGCATGGTATAGCGAAGAGGGCTTCGGATATGAAGCCTCGTCAGCCGACATGAGGCGCAGATTTTCTTTATGATTGTTGTAGTCATAACCACTTGAATGCTCGTTTTTAATGGCATCGTAGCTACTAGCTGGATCTTCAAGCTGCTCGAGGCGGACATGCCAATCAACGCGCTGAGCCCGCACGAGTCTGCTATGCCCCTGCACCGTGTGGAACGCGATACCAATAGATTTAATAAACACGGTAATAATGAGCAAAAGAAGATAGATTGCTGCCCACAAAGGATTAACGAACGACAGCACAATCAAAAGCACAAGCATGCCATAGCTTAGTACCGCCGGAAGAATCTCAAAGAAACGGTAGAATTTCGTACGTTTGCTAAGGGGTAATTCTAAATCAATCATGCAGCATGACCAAGGCTTATTATCGCCATTGTATAAGCAAACGCTACGAGCAAAACCGTAATGCCGAACCAGCCAATCAAGATACCTGTCTGACGTCGACCCATGTCATGTAGCTTTACCATAATTGAAGCATGAGCCAATGTCACAATAATACCAAACAATGCGAAGCTCATAAGGTACTGCCAATGGTCTTTATAAAAATGCGCTTCACCAAATGCCGTATATCGAGTGTATACCGTTACATCACTTGGGTGAATGTTAAGCGCAACAATAAGACAATATGTGAAACCAACAAGAGCGATAAGCCCCATAAGCAATATGTAGGGCCTATCTTTAGTGACTTCTTTGAATGATGTCTTGATTGCTTCTTTGTTCATAATATCCTATGGAGCCGTCTGCCGGGATCGAACCGGCGACCTGCACGTTACGAATGTGCTGCTCTACCAACTGAGCTAAGACGGCATGATTAATCAATCGTGATTTATTATAGCATTATGCTATAGGGTTTGAAATCCCCCGAGAAGGTGTATTGCTAAAGAGGCCTGAACCTGTTACTATACTTGGAGCATATGCGCTCGTAGTGAAGTTGGCCTATCACGTCTCCCTGTCACGGAGAAGATCGCCGGTTCGAATCCGGTCGGGCGCGCCAAAGAAATACACTCACCGAGCGGTGAGTGTATTTCTTTGGTAAACATTCCATATGCGCATTAGACTCAGAGAACAACACCTTTTTAAAGGATCCTTCTCGACAGGTTAATCAACTAGCGGAGCTGTTTATTTGCCGTAACGTTTTTCAACAACAGGCCAATTAACAATCTTCCACCAGTTTTGAATGTAGTCATCACGCTTGTTCTTATAGTCGAGGTAGTAAGCATGCTCCCAGACATCAAGCCCCATAAGCGGCTCCTCACCACCTTGCATTAAGGGGTTGTCTTGATTAGGCTGTGCCAGAATTTCTAAATCTGGAGTAAGCCAAACCCATCCGCTGCCGAAAAGTGCGAGGGCCTTTTGGTTAAACTGAGCCACAAACTCGTCAAAGCTACCATACTTTGCTACGATATCCTCCTTCAACGCTCCTGTCGGTCCCTCTGTACCGTCCGGTGTCATAATCGTCCAAAATAGACTGTGGTTATAGTGTCCACCACCCTGGTTGCGAATCGCCGTTCGCACACTCTCGGGCGCTTGATCAAGAGTCTTCATAAGCTCAATAATATCGCGACCCGTAAGTTCAGGAGCTTGAGCAACCGCGGCATTAAGCTTATCAACATATGCTTGATGGTGTTTAGTGTGGTGTAATCGCATGATTTCTTCACTAATCACCGGCTCAAGAGCGCCATACTCATATGGTAAATCTGGTAGTGTAAACATATAGGTGCCCCCTTTTTTTATTTCTTACTTATTGGAAACGGTTATGTATTCTTGAATTTTATGAGATGAACCTAGTTTCGAGAAGTCACCTGCAAATGTCGTTAACGGAATGTGCAGGTAAACAAAATCAACCTGAGTGCCCGTCTTATCTGTAATCTTTACAAAATAATACCCATCGTCTGTCGTGCTCTTCAGCGGCCCAGATACTGCACCTTTAGCCATTTTTGCAACTTCAGAGACACGAAGGCCGCTGAACTTGCTCGTCACATCGACTGGACCAGACTGGCCAGCAGTTACCTTGCCGCCCTTGGATTTAGCCATTTGCGTCGCAACTGCAGCCAGATCACCCTTTGTTGAAGCAACAAGCGCCTGGGCCTGCTTCACCTGAGCGGTTGCGTTATCATCGACCGCAAACGCTACTTTTGCCTCTAGCATGCTATTAGCAATACGAAGTCGATAATCACTCGGGGTTTCACCGTAATAAAGCTGCATTGATGAATCGTATGTCTCTTGAGATACACGACCATTAGCCGTATTACGTTCCTCATTAATAAATTTATCGATATCATCATTCGTCACGCTAATAGCTAGTTTACGCGCAAGCTGACGTGCATACGCTGTCTGCTCTGCCTTATCAAGCGATTGACGCTTAATGTAGTCGAGCTGGCGCCTACCGTCCGAGCTATCAAGCTTGATTTCACCGTATTTATTAAGATAGTACTCCGATCCACGATATTGTACCAAATAGTCGCTATATGGGACTTGCTCAGTATTAACAACCGCTACAGGGACAGGAATAATACGAGTCAAGCGATACATAAATGCACTAGAGTTTTGCATTGGATACAGCTGCCACCATCCGACAGCAGCAAGCAAGATAAGAAACGCAATAGAGACAACGATCGTGTTAAACACAAGGCGATGACGTGCATACTGAACTGGGTATTTAAATCGACGGCCACCAGCAAGAATCCTCTCGCGGTGCTCGGCAACAGTATCATTAGTAATGCGTGTTGGCGCTGGTGCTTCTTCTTTTTTACGCTGTACTCGTTTAATTAGCTTCTTCATCAAGTCCTTCTTGCTGGGCGCCTTTAGTAGCTTCGTGCACTGCATCCTGCAGCTTGTTATAGATCTCGCTCGGATGCTCAACTTTATGGATTACGAGATCGCCTACAAATGTCTGTATCACAATGGTACCGAACTTAAAGACTTCTCCGGTAAAACCAGGTATATTATAGCTTATGTTTTGGATTTTAGCCAAACGCAGCTCGACAACATCTTTACCAAAAAGACCTTTCTGAGTCACCTGCCGAATACGTTCGGATGTCACGATATAAACTGTGAAATACCACATGACAAAATAGTAGGCAAAGAGAATTAAGCCAAGTAATAGTCCCCCTATCGGCAGCAAGAAAAGTGTAAGATTTTGCTGCCAAATAAGCGGGGGTATCGAAGTAATTACAAACGGAATCAAAAGAGCATAAAAACCCTTTCGCATAGCAATTATATGCCTACGAAACACAAAGAGTATCTCTTCACCCTCGTGCTGACCTTCGAATACTTCGTTAGATATCTTTGTCATACTATGTTGGTACCCCGGGCGGGAGTCGAACCTGCAACCTTTTCCTTAGGACGGAATTGCTCTATCCAATTGAGCTACCGAGGCATGCTTACAGTATATAGAAAATATCCTCTAACTACTAGAGGTAGCTCAGAAGAGCGAGCAACCCCAGGAGGTAAACCCGCTCTTCACCAGACTTCCTAGCGCGTAAATTTTTCGTTCAGTACAGAGTAATCATACAGTTCGCTATCGCTAAACCAGTGATCAATCTCTTTGGCAGCCTCTTCTGGGTCGCCACTTGCGTGAATAAGATTCGGAATGCCCTTATTTGCGTCATCAGCATAACCAAAGCTCATGTGCGAGAAATCTCCACGGATAGTACCAGGGAGCGCGCTCTTTGGCTCTGTAGTACCGACGAGCTTGCGCACGAGCTCAACAGCCTCAACACCCTCAAGCACCATAGCGATGACTGGGCCTTGAATCATCATTTCGAGCGTAATGTCAAAAGCCTTCTGGCCACGACGAGTAATCATCTGACCAATCTCTTCGTAATGCTGGTGGTAATGCTCTTTTGTCGGAGTAATCATTTTTGTTCCAACAATCTTAAGGCCTACGCGCTCAAAACGAGTAAGAATCTCTCCAACGATGCCGCGCTGAATTGTGTCCGGCTTAAACACTACGAGTGTCTTTTGTACAGTTGATGTCATTGTGGTGGTCCTTTCGTTATTTTCCTATATTGTACCAAACTCTTACGATTAGATGGTAGTTTTTGTCACAAGCGGTATTATAGATATATGTACATGTCGGAACTGATCCTCGACTTTGTCGAGTATCTCGAAGTAGAGCGTGGCCGCTCGCCAAAAACTTCAGAGAACTATCGGCGCTACCTGGAGCGCTTTATTGAGTTTGCTGACAATATAAAAGTTGAAGACATAACAAACGAACTTGTACGCAAGTATCGTCTATGGCTCAATCGCTACGAAACCGACATGGGCGGTGAACTCGCAACAATCACTCAAGCGTACCATCTTATTGCTCTGCGCGGATTCTTAAACTATCTGAACAAAAGAAGTATTCAAACTCTTGCCCCTAACATGATCGAGCTCCCCAAGGTGCACCGTAAACAGGTGACATTCTTGCACTTCGATGAGGTTGAACGTATCCTAGAGGCCGTTCCGAACGATGATGCCCTACCCCATCTTCGCGATCGTGCAATTCTTGAACTACTTTTTTCCAGCGGCCTCCGTATATCTGAACTCATCAATCTTGATCGCGATCATATCAACACAAAGCGACGTGAATTTATGGTCCGCGGTAAGGGCCAGAAAGATCGACCAATATTTATCAGCCAGTCTGCAGCTGAAGCCGTAGACACTTACGTAGCTGCGCGTGTTGATACGCTAAACCCACTCTTTCTAAACTACAGTCGTAACAGTATTGCATCTACAGATGGCGGATATCGTCGCCTAACACCGCGCAGCGTCCAGCGCATGATCGCCAGGTATGCAAAGCTCGCTGGCATCACTAAGCACGTTAGCCCTCATACCATGCGCCATAGTTTTGCCACCGACCTACTTATGAACGGTGCCGATATTCGTAGTGTTCAGAGCATGCTCGGGCACAGTAACATTAGCACGACTCAAGTATACACACATGTTACCGATGCGCACCTCAAAGAAATCTACGAAAAATTTCACTCTGATTCGGATAAATAATGTATTCAGCTACGGCTTAGTGTAGTCACATGAACCTGCTATATACTGAGAATCGGATACACCGAAGTCTTTGCAGAAGTTGTGAGTAATATCAACTGTCGCACGTGGGTACAGTTCTGTCTCTGCAGGACTCACAAGTTGTACGCGAGCTCGAACACGGCGATACACATCAGCTGCACGTCCAGTTGAATCAATAGCCGGCTCAACATCTTGCAGCTCCGTCCCGACAGGTTGAATTGTAAAGTCTGTATCACCGTACAAGCTTGTAACACGAAGATACGCTTTTCGATCTGCAATCTGTGCAGCCGGAAGCCCAACGGGCAGCGGTAATGTAAGTGTTGCGCTGCAAATATATTGACTACCGACGCCAGGATTACATTTAACAGGTATCAATAGATCATTCGTTTTAGAGCGCCGAGCATCGCTAGAAAAATCGGCAACCGAAAGCCCAACGGACGAAGGATACAGGTAAAGAGTATTCGACCCACCGCTTTGATCAAAGTCATCAAGCTTAAAATTTTGCCCATTATACTGCATGAGCTGTACACGAAGCAGAGGCGGCCGAGTCTTGCCTACCGCAGCCCATTTCGTAGCTGTAGGTAGTAGTGGAGATGGACTTGCGTTCAAATCAAAGGCCGTACCCGCACCTGGGTTCTTAAACCAGGACACTGTCACCTGTGTAAACGATCCTACTGTCTGCAATGGAACAACTTCTGATGAGTCATTACTCAAACTACCCTGGTAATCAGATGTATTACGATCGATCTTTACACAGCTATACGCTTGGTCGTAGCCGCCGTCGGTGCCTGAGCTATTTTGCACCATAACTTCATCGGTATTAGAGCTTGAGTCGCTTGCACTAAGCACCTTCGCCGAGTGTATGGTATTACACTCATCCGCGGCAATCGCCGAACATGCTGCAGCGTCATTATTACCGATACAAGCCTGCAATACACGCTTCCCATCCTCAACACCAGCAAGCGAAGAGTCGTACGCACCGCGAGAAAGCTCGTCATTATTAGTACGCTCTTGGTCTTGTACGACAAGCCGCATAAAACTGACTGATATCGTCATCAACAGTAGCACGCTAAATACCACGATCATAAGTGCCGTTGCACCACGCTCAACCACACGCTTATTATTTACTGACCCAAACACCATTATTTTGTTCCTCCAACTCGCACTATCATATCGAAATCATCCACAGCACAATAATTAAAATCGGCTGTTTGTGAATCATTTGGCTTACACTGCACGAAGCTATTCGTCGAATCATTTTGTGTCGTATTACTCTCGTTCGTTCCGAGGGTATACGAGATTTGATACATACCCTTGTCGCCGGTAATCGCGACTGGAGTCATCGCCATCGAGTAGAGTGCATAGTCACGGTCCGAACCGCCAAACAAGTCCGTTGCCTGCTCAGTGCTAGGAATGTTCATAGGGTACTTCCCCGACCCGTCTTTGTCACAATACGATTGCTTTGGGTTCACTATACGAGCAAACTTCACGGGAGTATTCGATGTGCCCATCGTAACTTCGTCAGTATTGGGCGCGTTAAGAAGTGCTGCGCTATTCCACAAATAGCTAACCATACCAAGACAAATACGACCGCTAGTTAGACTACCGCTACCAAGCGTAATCGCGGTGCCTGTTGGCGAACCAGCAATCATACTAATACCCGTAGCAAGGAAATCACGGCGTACCGTATCAGCAAAATCGCGGCCAGACTGATTAATAGTCTGATTCGTATTACCCTTAATATACAATTTGCCCGCCGTTACGGTAATAGTCAAAATCGCAATCAGTAGTATAGATAGGAACGCGATTGCAAGCGTCACCTCTACGAGCGTAAACCCAGCTTGTCGTTTTTTAATCATAAATCCTCACAATCGTACCAAGCGTCATCGGGATATGGATCCCGACACTATCCCAGCAAGCATGAATATAAAAGTCATATGCTGTCACCGCACCATTCTGCTGTGCCCTTGTTGCCTGAATCCATATACCCTGCGACTGTACCGCACCACTCGCATAATCGATCTTTGCGTAAGTAGCTGGTGTTACGTAAGAAGCTGAAGTCACTGATTGTCGCGTGAATGTCGTATTTGCAGGATTCGTGCTGTCAATCACTGGCTTAATGTAAAAACCTTGACTAATTGAGGCCACTTGTTGGCAACTCTGGTTGAGTGGTAACGGATTGCTAATTGCCCCACTCATTAGCGCCTGCCAAGCTGGACTCTTTGTATCACGAATATACCGAATCAATTCAGCCTGTGTGTCAATCTGCTCACGCACTAATGTCGTTTCAAGATTACGCTGCGTTGTTGCTACACCATTATTGATAATCGTCATCGTACCAACAGCAGCAAGTGAAAAGATAGCAAATGCTAACACCATCTCTACGATAGTATCGCCCTGAGACGCTCGCATCTTCATTACACACAACTCCCTGAAGTTATTGGCTGCACGCCTGTAGTATTTGCTGCGCCTTTTTGAATAAGCACACCCATTGGCTGCACACCAATTCCCATAAATCCAGTCTGATCGATGCAGAGTTTCATATCAGTCTGAGCTGCATCGATGAGGTCTGTCACTTTAACCGTATCTGAGCTCGAAGTAAAGGTTTCAACCGTACCTGATACAGGAACACGCACCACCATCATACTAAACCGCGCGGCGTTCTGCGTGCCGGGTTGCAAGAAGGACGACCCCCATTCAACAGTGTAACTGCTTGTCTGATTCCCCTGCTGCAACAATGATGCCGTTAAAATATCGTGATCAGTCTTTGAGTTAATACCCGTATCACTACTTGGGTCATGGCGCGCGATCACCTGACTCACCGTCACATTCTGGCCATCCGAGCTACGAATAATATTCCCGAGTAGCAAGCAATCACTTGCGCCTCGTGTCGTACCGCCAGTTAGCGTAGAAATACCCGACGAATTACAGCTTTCGTCTGATGGCCTGCTATTGAGTACATTGGTCGTCTGTGAATACTGACCTCTAAAGAAATCCAATGCTTGGTTTACCGCATCAGTATATCGTTCATGGTTCAGTGATGTGCCAATACCGGTAAGAACCATCGCAATCAATAGTCCTGTTACCGCAAGAACAAGTGACGTTTCGACTATTGTAAAACCGCTGTTGCGAGGGTGCGCCATACTACCCTGATTATAGCATAAGCATATTCTGGAGATAGCCTGTCGGGCCAAAAATCATCGCGAGTAGCCAACTACCGAACAACATCACAACGAAAGCTCCGAGAATCATAAATGGCCCGAATGGTATGCGCGCCTGACGATGAAGCTCGCGACGAGCATACAAAGGGATAAGCATAAAGCAACCAAGCAGATTAGCAATGAAAAGCGCCAAAAAAGCATACTGCCATTTGCCAAGGAGAAGCGCGAGCCCTACCCCAAGGATTCCATCACCCATACCAACCCATCCAAATACAGAGAACATCAGGTAAAGTCCGCCAAGTAATACAATTCCACCAACAAGCGACCATGCATCGAGATGCACCCCAGAGGCAAGCAATAGCACTTGGAATAATACCCCTACTCCAATAAGGGCAATGTTGATTGCAAATGGCAAAAGCGACCACTTTGCGTCATACACAAAAAGAATCGCCATAATAACACAGGCAATCAGCCAGACTGCAAACGCTGCAATATGCAACATGGAATCAAGTGCATACGGCCATAAAAGATATGAACAAACAAACACAGCAGCGAGGCCGACCTCTAGCAAGATTTCAGTTGCGCCGATTGGCTTACGACAATAGCGACACTTCCCTCCGAGTAATACCCAGCTCACTACAGGAATGAGATCATACCAGGCAAGCTGATGATGGCAATGAAGGCATTCTGACCTATCTTGAAGGGCCGGGCGCAGCAGTACCTTAAGTCGCTTCAGCTCAGCAGTATCAACTTCTTCGCCCTCCTGTTTATCTTCAACAAGCTGATGAGCGCGCAAACGCCATACTTGAGCACCAGCAAAGCTACCCAGCAATGCACCTAGCACCCCTAATACAACGATAAGCGCTTTATCCATTGCCTTATAATAGCATGACGGACATAAAAACTCCCGCACACCAGCGGGAGTTTTTAATCTCTATTTTACGCTCTATACGTCTTGGCAGAAGAATGCGTCACCATTCTCCATCTTAACAAGAACGGCTGCATTACGAGTTGAGCCTGCAACAGCAGCGTTGCCGCCTGAGTTACATTTTGCGCCAGTAATAACCTGAACAACGTTTGTATCAGCATTACCAACACCAGTACCGCCATTCTTAATCGTTACGATGTAATTATTGTCGACAAGCGTATCGCTTGAAGAGGCCGTATAATTACCGTCATCACTTTTAGTGCTTCCTGCACTCGTACCGTCTACATAACCCTGCAGTGCTGTACCGCTTGCAGGCTGCTGACCACGGTTGTTGGACTGGTAAGTCGTAACTGCAGAAGTAACCTTACCAAGGACATCCTTACGTGCTGCGTCGCGCTGGTTACGCTGTAGTGCTGGCAACGCAATAAATACCATTAAGAAGATAAGGGCTGCAATAGCAAGCACCAATACCACCTCAATAATGGTAAAGCCTTTCTGCTTTAATTCCTGTTTGCTCATTGTTGAAATTCCACCTTCCTTAACGTTAGAGCTAACTGCTTATGTACAATAATATCGCACTTATCGGCTAAGTGTCTAGCACTTTTTTAATGAATACTGCCAACGAGTGCATAAATTGGGAATAAGATTGCGCCAACCATACCACCAGCAAACACTGCGAGTACCACCATCAGGATTGGCTCAATCGCTGTTGAGATTGCCTTAATCTCATCATCAAGCTCATCCTCGTAGACCTGTGCAGTCTTACCCATCATTTCGTCAATTTTACCCGACTGTTCACCAATCTTAATCATCTGTGGAACCATTGGCAAAATATACTCTTCAGGCTTAAGTGCAACAGAAAGCGCCTTACCACCCTTCACTTTCTCCGCAGAGCGGTCAATCGCCGCACTAATAATGCTATTGTTTACGCCCTCACTACTAATACGGAGCATATCAAGCATCGCAACACCGGTTGCAAGTAGCGTCTGCCCCGTACGAGTGAACCGCGCCATGTAAAGCTTACGGAACATCCCATTAAACATCGGCACATTAAGTTTCAAAGCATCCTTCACATGGATACCTGCATCAGTCTTAAAGTATTGCATAAGAAAATAAATCCCAATACCCACGATAATAATCGTTAACCACCAGAAGTTCACGAGGAAGTTCGTCGCACCAATCATAATCGCCGTCAAGAATGGCAGCTCTTTATGCATATCGACATAAAGCTTCGCCACCTGAGGCACAACTGTAAGTAGCATAAAGATCATTACACCGACAATCACAACAAGCACAATAGCCGGGTAAATCATTGCGCCACGGATTTTGCTCATCATGGCAGCATCTTTCTCTTTTTGTGTTGCAATACGCTTCAGGGCGTCATCAAGCGTACCAGACGCCTCGCCAGCCGACACGAGAGCAATCACAATCTTATCAAAGATTTCTGGGTGTTTACCGAATGCGTCGGAAAGTGTATGGCCACCCTCCACTTCACCGATAATTTCTTCAACTACACGCTGCATCTTCTTATTCTCAGTTTGCTCTAAGACAGTACGCAAACTCTGCGCGAGCGGCAGTCCAGCACCAATCAATGTTGCAAGTTGTCGCAGGAAAACAATTTTATCTTTTACCGTAACTCGGTTAGCGATTTTAGCAAAGAGCGAACCGTCTTCATCGATCTCTGAGATATTCAGTGGCATCAAGCCCTGCTCAATCAGCAGCTTCGCAGCCGCCGTCTCACTGTCGGCCTGAACCATCGAACTAACAATTTCGTTACTCGATTTGTCCCGCGCTTGATAGTTGAATTTTCTCACCTATATTACCCTCGCATTAACCTTTCGAATTCTGTAAGATCAACAGCAAATTCTCGTGCACTGTCATAAGTGATCGTGCCACTCTGCACGAGGCTAACAAGGGTTCGGTCCATTGTCTGCATACCTTGATCGGCACCTGTCTGAATAATAGCATCAAGCTGGTGGCTCTTACCTTCACGAATCACGTTCCGAACCGCAGGATTAGCGATGAGAATCTCAGCCGCTACCACTCGCCCACCGCCGATTGCGGGCACAAGGCGCTGGCTACAAATCGCCATTAGAATATTCGCAAGCTGTGAGCGAATCTGTGGCTGCTGATGCGGTGGGAATACGTCAATCATACGGTCAATACTCTGCGCAGCAGAGTTAGTGTGAAGTGTTGCAAACACCAAGTGGCCAGTCTCAGCAATCGTAATCGCCGCACTAATAGTCTCAAGGTCGCGCATCTCACCAATCAACACAACATCCGGATCTTGACGCAGACTCGAGCGAAGTGCCGCAGAGAATGAGTAAGTATCGTAGTGAACTTCGCGCTGCACCACTACTGAACGCTTTGATTTGTGGGTAAACTCAATCGGGTCTTCAATTGTAATAATATGCTGGGACTTCTCGGTGTTGATCTTATCGACGAGCGCCGCGAGCGTCGTTGACTTACCACTACCAGTAGGCCCCGTCACAAGCACGAGCCCGCGTGGGTACTCAGCAAATGTCATCACAATCGGCGGCATACCGAGTTCGGTGACAGATTTAATTTCATTTGGAATCAAACGTAGTGCCGCAGCGAGGTTGCCACGCTCATGAAATGCGTTCACACGGAAGCGACCAAGCGTTCCAAAGGCAAAGCTAAAGTCAAACTCTTTGTCTTTCAAAAGAATCTGTTGCTGATCTTGATCTAAGATAGCAAATACAAGGGATTCAACCTGTTGCTCATCAAGAGGGTTAAATCCGGCAACGGGTGTCAGTGAACCGTCAACACGAAGCATAGGAGGTAAGCCCACCTGGATATGAAGGTCTGAGGCACGCTTCTTTACGACCTCTTCTAGTAGTACCTCAATCCGTAAATTATTCTGTGTTTCCATTACCTTCCCCTTTATGCCGTATCTGATGTTACTCGGTTAACCTCTTCGAGCGTCGTAAGGCCTTGTAGAGCCTTAAGGTATCCGTCTTGACGCATAGTAATCATACCTTGCTCAACTGCCTTCCTCTGGATTTCACCGCTCGTTGATCGCTTCACGATAAGTTCACGAATCTCTTCAGTGACATCCATCACCTCATAGAGTCCAGCACGGCCTGAGTAGCCGCGTGGCGAGGCGGGCGTATCATGCCCCTTCACCAAAGTATAAGCGGTTTGGTTGGCAAGTGGCAAGTCTTTATAGCCAAGATCGGCTGAAACTTGCGCCACCTCCTCTTTCGTCTTCGGTAATAGATGCCCGACATTATCAAGAATACTCTTGGTTTCGAGTGGGCTCGACCAGTACGCATCGCGCTTTGCAGCGACGCGGCGCACCAAACGCTGGCCAATAATCGTATTTACCGTGCTCGCAATCAAGAATGGCTCGATCTCCATATCAAGTAATCGTGGGAGCACTCCAGCTGATGAGTTGGTGTGGAGTGTACTAAACACAAGGTGACCGGTAAGTGCAGCCTGGACTGCCAGGTTGGCGGTCTCACCGTCGCGAATCTCCCCCACCATCACAACGTCTGGGTCTTGACGCAAAATCGAGCGCAATCCTGAAGCAAACGTAAGTCCGACTTCAGCATTTACCTGAATCTGGTTAACCCCATCCATCTTATACTCAACCGGATCTTCAAGTGTTACGATATTTACCGTATCATCTTTAATTTCCTTAATGAGTGCATAAAGACTCGTCGACTTACCGCTACCAGTAGGACCACTCGTAAGAACCATACCATTCGGCCGTTTAATACCTTTGCGAATCGCGCGCAGTGCTCGCCCCGCATAGCCCATTTGCTCAAGATCAAACGAGTTACCTGTTTTATCAAGCAAACGAATCACCACTTGCTCACCCCATACAACGGGGCTAATAGCGATACGAAGGTCGACTTCTTTATTACCAACTTTTACAGTAAATTGGCCGTCCTGCGGAATACGGTGTTCGTCAATCTTAAGATTGGACAAAATCTTAATACGACTCACAAGCGCTGGCTCAATACTCTTCGGAAGCTGCATCACCTCACGAAGCACACCATCGACACGGCAACGAATCTTAAGGGCTTTCTCAAGCGGTTCAATGTGAATGTCGCTTGCCCTCGCTTTCACAGCATATTCAAGGATAGTGCTCAGCGCACGGCTAATCGGCGAATCTTGAACAATCGTTTTAATATCGCTGCTCTCAGATTTCGCGTCTTCTTGCGACGCACGCGCCGCAACATCAACGCTCGAAAGGTCTGTCTTATACTGGTCAAGTACGTGTCGAACACCCGCCTCCGATGCCATGAACACCTTAAGCGGCCGTTGGATGCGATTTGCTAAATAGTCTACGGCTTGTACGTTATTAGCATCAATCATCGCCACTGCAAGACGGTTCTGAATCTCAGCAAGTGGCACAGCCATAAATCGCTCAGCAATATCAGATGGCAATAGCGACAGAATCGACTGATCAACAATCGTATTCGTAAGGTTTACGTATGGCACACCCGATACTTGGGCAATGCCGTGCGTCAATAACTCGTTATCAATCGTGCCATCGGCAGTAAGCATAGCAAGAAGTGGCTTGTTTTCTTTAACCGATCGATCAGTTGCCGCCTTGATAGTCTCAGCACTGACCAACCCCTCTTCCTGGAGGAGTGTGATCAATTTCTGCTGGATATCATCAGTCATCAAGGCCATAGTAAACTCCTACTATTGCGCAGACTGACCACCGCCAATTACCGTTTGAACCGTTGGGTTAATTGCGTCAGCCCTAAAGACCTTAGTGTCTGGCGCGGTAACATCAGGATTAATCTTCTCAATCGTTTTTACGTCTTCGCCCTTTTGAGGTGGCTTCAGGAATGAAATCTGATTAGCAATCACAAATGAAATCATCACTGATACACTTGCGATGAGCACAACCATTGCTATGTCGCTCTTCTTCATTATTTACCTCCCGGTGTAATCGACTTCGATTGCAACTGTAGCTTAATACCTGGCTGGTAATACGCGTGTGCAGTAATTGTCGCTTGGTAGGTCGTATCACTTCGCTCCAGGATAAAGCTATCAATATCAATAATCCTAATTGAATTTTCAAGTCGTGTAAGCGTATCTTTAATTGTGTTTACGTTACTTGATGAAATCTGCATCTGTAACGAGATTGTATTGTCTGCCGTTGCGCTAGGGTCAGTTATATCAGTACTCGCATTTGGATCAACCGTGTCAACCGATAGCGAGTCGATAGAAAGTCCATCTACACCGGCCAGTAGCACTTGCTGAAGTGACGCACCAAGCGCAAGTGAGTTGCGATCTGCAGGGAGCGCGTCGAGCGGCACCTGTAGAGCATTCTCATCACCATTCGCTTTTACAGAGTTAAGTGCCGAGTTCGTCTGTAGCACTACAACATTACTTGTTAAGTCTTTGGCGACCTTATTATTGTAGTTAAGCGTGTTAACTGTCTCAGTCATTGCGCCCACAACCTTCACCTTAAACATAATCTGTTGCACCAAGAAAATCGCTACAACTACGCAGATACCAACAACTGCTGACATACCCGCCACCCATATAAACATCGTACGGCTAGAGTCAGCAATCGCTCGACGCTTTGGGCTTACCATTTGAGATGCCATTATTTGTCCCCCTTGATATCTGTCGCTGCTTGGCTAAACATACTGTCTGGAATCAGTGTTTTTGAGTCGGTAACATCAATACGAGCACTCGGCGTACTAATCCTTACGTCACTCATGCGGTTGTCGAGAAGCCCGTCAGGATAGGTAAAGATAATCGTAAATCGCACCACCTTTGCCCCTGTTGCGTCTTCGCCATAACTCGTGTCTTGCAATGTAACATTTGAGGTAAGGGGCGTTTCCTGTGCATTATCATTACCCTGCTGCTTTGCGGTAATTGTTGTATTAAGGATTGTTTTCCTGAACACATCAGTTGCAGGATATCCACCGACCGCCGAACCCTCAAGGGTAATGGTATTCTGCGTTGGATCGAGCGTTACTTTAGAAAGTTTCACGTCGTTTGGTGCTGGCGGGTTAATTGCTGCAAGAATGTCCAAAAGGCGGGAATCAATGGTACGCTTGTCATTCTGACTCGAAATTGTACCAAGCTGATTTTGAATCGTAAGCGCACTATCAAGATCCGATATTGAAGATAGCTTACTGTAACCTGTAGTAATCTGACCTTCTTCAATTTTCTGCACAGCCACTTGCCCACCAAGGATCAAGGCAAGCGCAACAACAACACCCACAGCAACAAGTCCAATAACAATCGAAAGCGAAATCGCTACATTACGCATACGCTGAGCATGGAGCATCTCCTGTTTGACATCAGGAACGAGGTTAATCTGGATCATTGCTCAACTCCTCGCTTTGCTAGGCCAATTGCAGTTGAAAATTCCATAGCCACAGCTGCAAGTTGGCGTTGGTCGGCCTCCGCCATTTGAATCCCCTGCCAAGGATTGCCGAGCTGCACGCCCTTGCCCACCTTACCGGCAAGGTACTGGTCAAACTGAGGAATCGTTGCAGCAAATCCAGTCACGATCACGCCACCTACAGCGATACTTGGATAGCGTGTCTCAAAGAACTTGATCGACTTTACAACCTCAGCTGCAAAGTTATCAAGCGTAGATTCAAGTGCCCGAAGCACCTGACCCTCGAGGCGATCAGGAGCAAGACCAAATTTAAGAATAAACTGTCGCGCCTGGTCTTCTTGAACATTCAGGTTCGTGACCGTTGATTTTACGAGTGAACCAACACCGGTTGGAATCGTGCGTACCAAGCGTGGCGTATCACCGTAGACAATAGCAATATCTGTCGAGTTCTCACCCATATCAAGCTGGAGCACTGCACCAGTTGCCCCAGGCATACTCAGTGCACGCACCATAGCAATTGGGTCGGGTTCGGCCGCAATAACGTTGAATCCTAGCGCCTCAACGAGCTCAAGCCGGTCTTCGCTATACTGGCGCGCAACACTCGATAGGAGAACCTCTTGTTGGTTTTGCGCGCGAAGCGAATTACCGAGCAGGGCCCAGTCTACCTTCGCATCTTCAACCGACATAGGGATATACTGATCAATCTGGTACTTCATCGTCGCCTTCAGCTCCGCTTCACTCACCATAGGTACATCAATAATCGTAGTGAACGTCTTACTCGATGGCAATCCAATCACAACGTTCTTCGACTTAATACCACTCTGACCAACAGCAGTCATGATCACTTCGCCCACCTTACGGCGAGCCTCTTCAGAGTCACTACCTGTTAATTTACTATCAATAGGGGCATATCCGTAATGCTCCAGCGTATACCCTGCTCCAGCTTTTTTGAGTTGAACAACCCGAATAGCATTAGTGCCAATATCGAGTGCAAAGAAGTCGCCCAACCCTTTCAATATATTCATACTAGCTCTTAGTATACATAAGCAGTATGAATGATTGCAAGGCTTTTAACCACTCGCTAATATCTCGGCGGCAAATCAGTTGAATAAACCGTTTGCCATTGTCCATTTTGGTGCGCAACGTTGCTCGACCAAATATAGCTATCGCTGCGAAGATTAATCTTCTCTGCAGCATCTTCAGGCTTCGTTTTGTCATAATACGAGCGATCAAGGAGGAGCTGATTCGCCATCACCGGACCATTAATCAGCAGTTGATTCGAACAGTTCGTCGAGCGTACTGCGGTCTGCGCAACATCACTACAGGTATTAATCGTTCCGGTTGCAATAAGCCACGCATCGACATGCTTCACATTACCTGCAATATTAATGTTATTCCCTATCAGGATCAACTGCGGAATACCGTTTGCGTTAGTCAGCGACCCTGTATTATAGGTGATGTCTTTATCAATAGTAATCGTCCCTGTCGTCGTAATAGCGGCCGACCCCATAAAGTTATCAATATTTGCACCAGGTACAATGCCGCCAATATCACTCGCATTAAACGACGCAGCCCCCTGATCGTGATTAAGCGGCGCTCCATTATAGGTGGCGGTCTTCACGAATCCACTCACACTAGGAATCTTACCCAGATTAGAGGCACCGTCGAAGCACCCATAGGCCGGCGCACACCCCACGGGTGTGCCTGTATTGGCGAATGTTAACCCACTCCATGCTGATTGTGGGCTTGCGTTGCCGCCATTCGCCCCAGATTGTGAAGCAATATTAGCAACGCTTCCTGGCGCCAAAATGCCATACTCAACCCATGAGCCAGTATTATTGAACACTAGGCTTGTTGCGCCTGCAGCAACGTTAGTGCCGTTGAAGACCGCCCCCACGCGCAGATCGTTACCAAGCACCTGTACAAACGGAACACGTTCAATCGTTGAACACGAAACCGTGCTATGCTTCCACGTTGGCGCTGCAACTGAACCCTTATTAACAGAAGTCACGTAGCATACCTTCGAACCAGGGTCCGGCACGCTTGCAAGCGTATCAACAAAATTGGCGACATTTGTTGTACCCTTGGGGAATTTTGTTGTACCGTTTCTTACGGTTTGACATGACCCGCCGACAAAGCCTGAAAACTGCGTACATGGCGCTGCAGCCACGCCGCCCTTCGTGTAGTTACCTCCAGGCGCGACAACAAAGCGCGTTACCGACCAATCAACATCATCCGAAGCAGTATTGCCCGTATTATTCACAGATGCTGACACATTAATATTGTTATCCCCTTCACGTAGCAAGGATGGCGAAGTGGTAATCTGCGGTGTAAGCGTGTAATCAAAGTTGAGCACAATATTAATATAGAGGTCCGTTTGAGATGTAGCACAGTCGTCAATATCAAGATACGCATTCGTAACATTACGTGGTCCACCACCCGAACAACTCTTAGTCGCCCTGTATTCATTTGTTGTATGGTATGCCGCAAAGTACTTGTTATCCATCACAAGGTGAATCGTACCTGAACTCGTAATCGGCTTGCCCGCGGCAGTTTTATATGTAAAGTTTGTCGTTGCCGTCCAGTAGCGAGAGTTGTCGTCGCGCCACAGATTAAGTATTCCGTTCCCGGCATCAAGCGTAGCCGTCCCACCCCATGGCGATGACACTACCTTAAAATCAACAATCTTCCTTCGACTAAATGCCATGGCCGGGTACATACAACCACTACCGAAATCATTTGGTGCACGGTCGTTCGCGTTGTTAACAGATGTCACCCAGCGTGATGAACTATTAATAATCGACGCTCCCGAGACATTCGTTTTACAAGCGCTCCCATTCGCAGCAATATCAGGTGTTACCAATGGGCCGCACAAAAAGACAAGATCATTAACTTGTAGAGCAATCGACGTCGTACCGTAATTCACAGATAGTGGAACTGAGGCATTACCCTGTCCTCGCTTCGACATCCACGTAGCGTTGTGATATGATGCACCTCCGTTAATACCACCAGTGCGGAGCGATCCGCCACCATTACTGGTAAAGTAACTATTCCTGTAGCCCTGCAGGTGATCCTTGCAATCACCATCCCAGTTAACAGCATCCTGTACACCATACTGCAGAAGATTCTCTACCTGCGCAGTCGTCTTCTTTGCCGCATGCGCCACTCCAGCGCTACCAATAACAGCAACCGCCACGACAAGTAGCGGCATAACAAATGCACTAACTTTAAATGACTTCATTAGTTCTGCCCGTCCACTTCATTTAAATCATCACCCGAAATCTGTTGTGTACTCACCTTTTGCTGCGCCTTAAGGGTAGCGAGGGAGCCTCGAAGGTCACTAATATTCACAGCAGGAGGGTCAAATACCGTACTATACGCACCGCCTGCACTCAATACGCGTTGTAGCTGATCAATAGTATCGTTTGCCTTATCAGCTTGGCCGCTCGCAAGATAATAACGCGCCATAATATACTCACAGTTTGCATCGTTCTTGTATTGCCCTATCGTCATCACTTCGTTCGACATAGCAGATAGTGCAGACAAATCGTTGTTACTAATCGCCGTTGAAGCTCTCGCAATAACATCATCGCTACACACTACTACTGGAGTAACTTTTACCTGGTCTGATTTTGAGCCATTACTGCCCATACCATTGCCGGAAAGCAGTGCTACGGCAATATAAATGCCAGCCCCAACGATACAGAGTACAACAACAATTCCTACGGCGAGCAATAATTTTCTGCGCATGCTTATGCTTAAGTATAGCCGAACACTCTATCAAAGCCAAACTAAGCAACTAGAAGCGAGGTGGCAAATCAGTCGAATAAACAGTCTGCCATTGTCCATTTTGACGAGCAATGTTACTCGACCATATATAGCTATCCGCCCGAAGATTCAACTTTTCTGAAGGTTCCGTAGGCTGAGCCTGATCATGGTATGTGCGATCAAGCAGTAGTTGATTTGCCATAATAGCACCGTTCACCGTAAGCTGGTTCGAACAATTCGTCGAGCGAATCGCAAGTTGTGCAACGTCGCTACAGGTATTAATCGTATTACTTGCTACAAGCCATGCATCAATATGCTTAACATTTCCAGTAATATTGATATTATCAGCAATCAAAATAAGCTGCGGGATGTCGCTCGAGCTGGTAAGCGAACCTGGATTATATGTAATATCTTGGTCAATCGTAATCGTCCCTGTTGTCGTAATCGACGCTGACTTCGTAAAGTTAGCGATATTCGAACCTGCTATTATCCCCGGTATGTCGCTTGCTTTGAACGATGCCGACCCTTGGTCATAATTGAGCGGTGCTCCGTTGTACTGAGCGGTTTTTACAAATGAACTCACGCCGGGGATCTTTCCAAGGCTTGATGCCCCTGCATAACAACCAAATCCAGATGAGCAACCAGCAGGAGCTCCAGTGTTAGCGAAAGTTAGACCACTCCACGCCGAAGGCGCTCCCCCATTGCCGCCATTAGCTCCTGACTCAGAGGCTAAATTACTAATATTACCTGGTGCTAAAATACCATATTCAGCCCAAGACCCAGCGTCACTAAACACAAAGCTCGTTGCACCTGCGTTAATATTCGTGCCGCTAAATGTCGATCCTACGCGCAGATCGTTACCAAGTACTTGTACGAACGGTACGCGTTCGATCATAGAACATGAAATACTACTGTGCTTCCATGTCGGAGTCGCAGTTGAGCCCTTATCAACTGAGGTAACATAACAAACTCTCGAACCAGGCTGTATTCCGTTTGGTATCGTATCAGCAAAGCTGCCAGGCCCCGGTACATATGTAGTACCAAGAGCAAACTGCGTAGTTCCGTTTTTAATCGTCTGGCACGAGCCACCCATGTAGCCAGATATCTGCGTACATGGCGCAGCAGCAGTTGCACCTATCGTATAAGTACCACCCGGTGCAACAACAAAACGAGTCACCGACCAATTAACATTATCAGACCTCGTGCCACCACTATTAATTACTGAGGCTGTCACCTGAATCGTCTTAATATCTTCACGCAAAAGCGGTGATGGCGAAGTCGATATCTGCGGCTGCAGCGTATAGTTAAATGGTATTCGCGCACAGGCGTAGCCACTTGCTGCCGTCCCACTGCTTGCCGAGCTGGCTGGCGTCCACGAAATTCTCTCGCAGAGCGTCTTACCTACATCATTCTGTGTGACTGTATATTTCGTATATGGGCTATTCTTTGTTGCATATATCGAGACAAACAAGCTTCCATCAGTACCACTTGCCCATGCGGTTGGAGTTTTAATGGCATTCCATCCATTACTAAACCCTGTCTTGTCTATCTGATAATGCGTCTGCTTATCCATATTATCAGGGCCGTTATTACGAAGATCATGGTACCAGTTCAGCTTGTCACCTGGTGCGGCCGTAATAGTTCCCTGTTTCGCAAGCGCCTTATTTGGCACAGGCCCTTCCTGAATATAAGATTGCCCGTTAATCGTCCAGTTATTCGCAAAGTCATAACAGAACCAACCAATGTTAGTGCCCCATGTATATCCGGTCTTATCAAAATCCGCGCTATTATATTTAGCCTTAGCTTGCGGTGTAGTCATCCATGGCAGTCCATTGCCACCCTTCCATCCCGGCCACCCGTCGGCCCAACCTACATAGTTGTACACCATAGAATTATTAATCCCACCGCTCTGGCGATAGACAACATAGGCAATGATGTATTTTGCTCCCAACGACTTACAGATACCATTAATACCCGAATTTGCCCACGAGGTATTATTACGAAGGTCTTTTGGGTGTGTTGAGCTATCAACAGTGAACTGATACCATCCGTAGCCGTATTTGGTTTGTGGTTCACTGCCACCGCCACCGCCACCGCCACCAGTACCGCCACCGCCGACTGCACCACCCCCACCGGCATTCGCCTGGAGTGGCACAAACCATGCAGCAAAAAATACTGCACAGAGCACAACAAAACCAGCAGCAGCTAACTTAGGCTTGCTATGAAGCACCGGCTTTTGCCTTTGCTTCAGGTGATATACCGTACAAGACTGTATCGTAAGTAAGAATCGCGTCGTTACCCCTGATATTATTATTAGCAAACTGTCCTTTATCGTATAGTCGCTTTACGGAAGCCTCAGCATCCTTGGCCGCCTGATAATCACCATCGTGAATTGCGATCCAAAACAACAATGTCTGGCATGTTGCATCATCTTTGTACCCCGCTTTGCCCTTCACTGTATTCTGCACCGACTTCACGCCAGATTCATCAATACTAGGCTCAGATGAGCCATTACGGCCAATCATATACATTGCGTCATTGTATGTATCAACAATATCCGTGCCGCAAACAACACCTACAGCCTCATTTGCTCCAGTGTTTGACCATACGAGCCGTCCTGAAGCAAACAGCCACACAATGACACCCGCTACAATAATCCCTACAAGAGGTAAAAGAATATATTTTTTACTCATAGCCTACCACCAGTTTTATAAACCAGTCATTACGTTTGATTACTTTGTGTAAAGCATTCATAAGCATATTACCTACTGTTAGTGTAGGTTACGCCATGCAATATTACAATCGGAATATTACGCTATAGTCCACAGCTCGTTGTAGATATCCTTTTACACTAAAAACCACCTTTGAAATAGTATCTATCAATCCGACAAAATTAAGAGCAATTTAGCCAGCCTGCTCAGCCCGCTTTTCCTTTGCGCTTTCGAGCAATCGCACAATGAAAGTCTCTATAAGAGTGTCGTCATACGGACCGGCGTTTTTATCGAGCGACTCAAGTAACTGTACAAATCCTTCACTAGTGATATACGTCTGATCATGAGAACCATTATTCGACGCCCCCTGCTCATTCAGGCCACGCGACAATAAGTGGACAACAACTCTGTTCAATCTCCTTGTACGAGCTGGATCGTCAGGATATATAGTTACATCATCGTTAGCATCAAAATGGTACCCAGAATCAAGGAATGGCGAAGGCACCCCCTGTAACGCGACCGACCGTAAGGCAAACATATCCACTGGGACTCCGCCTACTCTAGCAATATCCAGGTTAGCAGTGCAGCGCTCTACTAATGCAGCGAGCTCATAACTGTTACCGCTTTCCATAATTGATTGGAATAGACCCGCAATAAGTGTTATATCCTCCTCGCTGCCGCGCTCCAATATCCTTCCTTGGGCTTCCTGAAACATAATTTTCTTTATCTCTGACTTGGCACGAACAGCATCTTTCGATGCCTGGAGAAAATCAATCATAGCAAAGCGTATACGTTCATTTGTAGTTGCATCAAAGTTGTTTTGCTCACGGCGTACTGCCGTCAGCTCAATATCCGTTAGTAATGCCCTCTGTCTGGTATTAATCACACTCCCGTCATCTAGCTCAACGGTTGTTGCAATCAATGGCTTCTCGCCACCACCAATTCTATTCAGAAAAACAAACCCTGCATCAAGCAACATTTTACGAGTCACATTACCTGTCTCAATAGCAGACGGAGCCACACCAGCCTGCAGTAAACGCTCCTGTTCAAAGCTATCCGCCGTTACTCTTCCTAAATTAATAACTTCATTTGGATCCGCAGGGGCAGCTTCTTTCTCTAATAAATCTTCATAGAAGGAAACCGTGTGACGCGAAAAATTCCCATATGCTCCTGATGTCATATCTTGTGTCAGCACATGGTCAACATGAGTACCAAGAACAGGGTCGTGGCCCTCTCCATTCTTTTCATTAGAAAAGTGTCTTTTTTCAGTCATTTTTATTTCCTGCTTGGTTTGATTTTATATTAGCATAGAGTAGTCATTTCACAACAATCACCTCTGTTGTGGTACAATACCAGTATGAGTTTATCTATTGGTATCGTAGGCCTCCCAAACGTTGGTAAGTCTACCCTTTTTAACGCCCTCACCCACAACGATATCTTGGCGGCAAACTATCCGTTTGCAACCATTGAGCCAAACACTGGTATTGTTGCTGTTCCCGACGAGCGCCTGCAAGTACTCGCAAAAATGTACAACAGCGAAAAAATCACCCCCGCCTCAGTCACCTTCGTCGATATCGCAGGCCTCGTTGCCGGTGCTAGCCAAGGCGAAGGTCTTGGCAACAAGTTCCTCGCGAACATCCGCCAGTGTGACGCTATTATTCATATCGTACGCGCATTCGAGAGTGGTGATATTGTGCATGTTGAAAACAACGTCGATCCAAAACGCGACATCGAAACAATCAATACTGAGCTTATCCTTGCCGATATTCAAACCATCGAGGGTCGCATGGCTCGCCTGCAAAAAGAAGCGAAGGCAAATCCCAAAGCTAAAGGCATCTACGACAGCCTCGTCGCGCTCAAAACAGACTTAGAAACCGGCCGGCCGGCGAACTTGAGTAATAATTTTACCCATGAAGCCACCGAAGATCTACACCTGCTTACCGCAAAGCCAGTCATCTATATCTTTAACGTTAACGAAGAAACACTCACAAGCGCCACTCGCAAAGATGAGCTCAGCGCCATCGTTCCCGATTCTCGCGCCCTCTTCATCTGCGCGCAACTCGAAGACGAACTCAAAGGCCTCGACCATAGCGACGCCCAGGAGCTACTCGAAAGCTACAACGTCAAAGAACCAGGCCTCAACCAAATGATCCACGCAGCGTACGATCTACTTGGCTTACAAAGCTACCTCACCGCAGGCATCAAAGAAGTGCGCGCCTGGACTATCAAGCAAGGCTCCACTGCGCCACAGGCTGCAGGTGTAATTCATAGTGACTTCGAACGCGGATTTATCGCTGCACAAGTTGTTGACTATTATGACCTCGTATCAGCCGGCTCAGAAGCCAACGCTCGTGCAGCTGGTAAAATCCGCACCGAGGGCAAAACCTATATCATGCAACCAAACGACGTTGTTGAATTTCGATTCAATGTTTAGAGTCTCCTAGGACTAAGGTAACGCTCACCTATCTCTAATCCAGCGAAGTGCAACCAAAGAGCCTCCTAGGGAGGCTCTTTGCGTATAACGTGGTTTTTAAGTAAGGATAGATGAAAAGGTCACTCCACCAGGAAACAAGGGTTTTCTACTATTTTAATTTTCGCAGCTGATAAAACCGCTCCAAATTCCCCCGTGCACCCTTCACGTCACTATCTGCTTTATCAATAATCCTAAAGTAACTCTTCGTCCACACCTCAAAGTCGCGCAAAATCGTGCGACGCACACCATCGTTCTTAATAACCCCGCTACTCGTAATCTGCTGCCGGCTTGCCTCAAACTGCGGCTTCACCATCACAAATATATCCGTCGCTGGGCTCACAATTTGTGCAAGATGCGGCAAAATCTGACGTACACTAATAAATGACACGTCCATCACCACAATTTCTGGTATGGTCGTTGGGGCAAAATCACGAATATCTGTCTTTTCGTGCAGCTCAATACGGGCATCACCGCGAAGCGACGGATGTAGCTGATCGGTACCGACGTCCACAGCATACACCTTGGCTGCACCATTTCGTAACGAATAATCTGTAAAACCGCCAGTAGATGAGCCGACATCAAGCACCGTCTTACCAGCAAAATCAATATTGAATTTACCCGCCACGCTCGCAAGCTTCAATCCGGCACGACTTACATACTGCTCCTCGGCGGTCAGCGCAATCTTGGCAGAATCAGACACGAAAAACCCAGACTTCGTCACAGCCTTACCATCAACCATTACTTTACCGAGCTTAATCCAACTCTCTGCTTGAGACCTCGTTGGCACGAGCCCTCGCTGGACAAGTAGTTGATCAAGCCGCTGTTTCATCTCGGGCCGCCTACTTTTTGCGTTCGCGATATTCGCCAGTTGCAGTATCAACAGAGATAATGTCACCCGTTTTGATAAATGCAGGCACTTTTACGATTACACCGGTTTCAAGCGTAGCATCTTTCAGCACGTTGCTGGTAGTGTCACCCTTTACCACATCTTCTGCGTAAGTTACTTCAAGATAAATGTTCTTAGGAAGTTCAACGTTAATCACGCGCTCACCAAAGAACTGCAAACTAAGGTTTTCACCTTCCTTCAAGAATCCCTTTGCATCGTCCATCAAATCGGCAGAGAGTTCAAACTGCTCGAATGTCTCTGGGTCCATAAAGAAGTAAGTCTCACCATCAGTGTATAGGTATTGTACAGTGCGACTGCTCACTTCAGCTGCTTCAACCTTTTCCTGTCCCTTAAACGTCTTTGGAATCACCGCACCAGTAATAAGATTCTTGAGCTTCACGTTCACAATCGAACCACCACGACCCATCACCTTCTGGTTGTATTCAATCACACGGAATGGCTGGCCTTCAATCTGGCAAACAACGCCTTTTTTCAAATCAGTTGGTTGGTACATAAACATTATTCCTTTACTTTGTTTTCAAGTGTCGTATAGAAAATCGCGGGGGTGAGAGATGCTATGCGGCGCAGATCAAGGCGTAGGCAAGGCTCTGGGCCCAAGCAATAATTTACATATTGCTTGAGAGAACGGCAGCCTACAACGCCGATATGCGCCGCGGAACGCTCTCACACTAGCCGTGTGATACGAAAGGCATCAAAGCCAAGTGACGCGCGCGCTTAATAGCTACTGCAAGTTGGCGCTGTTGCTTAGCGCTAAGACCAGTCTTTGCAACTGGCTCGATCTGGCCGTAGATATTAATGTAACGTGAAAGTGTCTTTACGTCACGGTAGTCAAAGTATACTGGAGTATCCTTCTTAAATCGCTTTACCATATTAACATTCTCCTAGAATGGAATCTCCGACAAGTCGATTGGCTTGTCATCGATATCTTCAATTACTACATCGTTTGATTTGCTGCTTGATGAACTCGAGCGAGCTGGTGCACCCGCATCATCACCACGACCACCACCGACAAAGTTAAAGTCCTCAACGACAACTTCAACTGCCTGACGGTTATTACCGTCCTTATCTTGGTAGCTACGTTGGTCAAGACGGCCACTCACGAGAAGTGGTGCGCCCTTCTGAACGTACTGCGCGATGATTTCGCCTGGTTTACCCCATGCAACACAGTTGATAAAGCTCGTCTGGTCTTGCATTTGACCATCCTGACCTTTCCAGCTGCGTGTTACTGCAAGACTGAAATTAGCAACATTCTGACCACCAGTTGTCGTTCGCATTTCGACATCCCGTGTCAGGTTACCCATCAAAATTACCTTATTAAACCCCTTAGCCATAATAGGCCTCCTCCACTTTGTTACTACTCTTCTGAAGTATCGTTGTCTTCGTTCTCAGCAGCGCGCTTCTTTGCTTCTTCGAGCAATGCACGGCCCTTCTCGTCAACAGTAACGAGCAGGTAGCGAAGGACTTCTTCAGTGATGTTTAACGTGTTGCTAATCTTGAGTGGTGCAGTTGCAGGCAACTTTACATCAAGTGCAACGTATACAGCGAATTCCTCGCCTTTAATGCGGTAAGCCATTTTCTTCTTACCCCAGTTGTCTTCAGAAACGATCTCACCACCGTTATCTGTGACTAATTTGCGCACCTTTGCAAGTGGTGCTTCCAGATCAACTTCTAGATCTGGGTGAATAAGAACGGTTAGCTCATATTCTTTCATACCGTAAAACCTCCTTTGGGATCCGTACGGATGGTTACCTTGTCTCAGGCAACCTTAGGTTAATAACAGATATATTATAACCCAAACTTCACAAAAAAGCTACTCTACGGTCGTCTCGTGCAAACCGAACATAGGAAATCGCTTGCGCAGCAATTCTCGAGCCTCAGCATTAGCCGCTTCCTTCTCCTCTGGCGTTCGTGCACCATGGCGTACCGCCGCAATCAGCGCACGGTGCGAAAGCTCGCCAGCCCAATCTTCTGCAGTCTGGGATGATACAAGCCGCCACTCTCCATCAGCGCCTTCTCGGTGCATCACTCGTGCATTGCCCTCTTCATCTACATAGAGTTCTTGCTCGCCATCATCAGTTACAATACGAACAATCGTCTGCTCTAAAGGACCGAACTCGCTCTTCCTGCCCACATCATGACTAGTAAAGTGCAGATAGTATTCTTCAGCAGCAACCTCGGCCCCATCTGATTCTGCATAGCGACGAGTCACAAACCCCTCATCTTCAAAAATACGGTTTCCGACGTGAATCGTATAACCCTGTAATCGTTCCTGATAAACACCCCGCAACCCCTGGACTTCATCACAAACTTTTTTACCAAGCATTTGCGCAAGTGATAACTCATGCTCCGCACTTTTCAATGCTTCGGGCTCTGCAATAACCGGTTCTGGAGCCTCAATTGTATTAGGTTTTGCGAGTAATTCTGTGTGTTTCATTTGTCTGCCTTTCGCGCCTAGTTACACTTGTTTTACTCCCCTCCAAGCACGATGTCAAGCGAAGTGCTACAATTATTTGTGATGATAGTAGCAATTCAAGGTCAGGCCGGCTCATTTCACGAGCAAGCCGCACAGCAATGGTATGGTGCATCCGTTGATATTCTCCCCTGCACCACATTTGGCGATGTCTTTAACGCCTACGCAAATGGCGAAGCCGATGCCATCATTACAGCAGTCGAAAACACCCTCTATGGCAGCATTAACCAGGTATATCAATATATAGAAGATTGCGAGGCACCAATCGTTGGTGAAATCAAGCTCGCCATCGAGCAGGCGCTGATCGGTTTGCCTGGCACCAAGCTCAGTGACATAACGGAAGTCTATTCGCACCCCGTCGCCCTCGCTCAGTGTCGAAAGTGGCTCGCCAAGCACTTACCTCATGCCGAGCTTATCGAATTTTTCGATACCGCTGGCGCCGTTGAATATGTTAAAAACACTGGCGAAAAGCACATGGCGGCCATCGCCGGCGAACAAGCTGCAAAGCTCTACAAAGCCGAAATCATTCAACTGTCCATTCAAGACAATCCCGATAATATCACCCGCTTCTTAGTACTTGAGCCAAATCTCGCCGAAACCGTCTCACGCTCATCACTCGTCGTTACGACCAGCCACAAACCTGGTGCACTTGTCGAAGTCCTCCAAGTATTTGCCGATGCAAATATCAATCTCGTAAAACTCCAATCACAGCCAATCGTTGGCCAGCCATGGCACTACAAATTCTTCATAGTTGTCGACTGTGCTGGCGAGCAGCTCTACAAACTTGTCGAGCAAATCGAACAAAATGATCATCAAGTCACACTACTCGGTGAATACAAAGCCGCGTAGCGATTAAAAAGCAACCCGCTGTCCTTTCTCCATTGAATGGTACTAAAAGCGAAGTGCAACCCTAAAACCCCTTGGAAAACCAAGGGGTTTTAGGCATGTAACGGTACCTTCAATGGAGAAAGGACAAAAGGGCTTTAACTTTTCCTGCGCCAACTACACTTCAACGTCAGCCCCGCCGCCGTCAATCTCATCCATACTATGAATCAACACGTCGCGTGGGCGCGCACCATCTGCTGGGCCAATAATCCCCTGCTCTTCCATCTCTTCGATAATACGTGCGGCACGGGCGTAGCCAATACGTAACTTACGCTGCAGCAAGCTTGTACTTGCCTTGCGCGTCTCAATCACAACACGGCAAGCATCTCGGAACATACTGTCGCCACCTTCATTATCAAAGTCCATCACTACACCACCCTTGCCATTCAACTGCACAGGCTGCGAGATAATTTCATCGTTATACTGTGGTGGTGATTGCAAGCGCAAATGATCAGTAATCTTCATCACCTCATCATCCATTACCCATGCACCCTGAATACGCTTTGGCTTTGGCATACTTGCGGTCTTCATCAACATGTCACCCTGGCCAAGAAGCTTCTCAGCACCTACCTGGTCAAGGATGGTACGGCTATCCACCTGGCTTGCTACCGTAAAGGCAATACGCGCTGGCACGTTAGCTTTAATCAAACCAGTAATCACCGTCACATCTGGGCGCTGTGTCGCAAGCACCAAGTGAATACCGACAGCACGCGCCTTCTGGGCGATGCGTACAATCAGCGCCTCAACGTCGCGCGCAGCAACCATCATCAGGTCGGCAAGCTCGTCAATCACAATCACAATGTACGGCATTGTTCCTTCATCAACCTGCTGCATATTACCATCTTCATCAGGTACACTGACTGACTTATTCTTTACCTTTTGGTTGTAAGTCTTAATGTCACGAACACGTTCTTCAGCAAGCAGTGTATAGCGTCGCTCCATCTCGTTCACAGCCCATTTAAGTGCGCTCACAGTCTTTTCAGGGTCAACAATTACAGGTGTTAGCAAGTGCGGAATATCCTGGTATGGCGCCATTTCCACCTGCTTAGGGTCAACCAAAATCAACTTCATATCACTTGGTGCATTGCGATACAGCAAGCTACAAAGCAACGTGTTAATCATCACGGATTTACCGCTACCAGTCTGCCCAGCGACAAGTAGGTGAGGCATCTTGTTAAGTTCGCCCACAACTGCCGCGCCGGCGATGTCTTTACCAATAGCAAACCCAAGCGGCTCGTCAGACCTACGCCATTCGTTACTATCTAAGATGCCGCGAATGCGCACGTCAGCTGCCCGCTTGTTCGGCACCTCAATGCCAACAGCCTTTTGGCCTGGGATTGGCGCTTCCATACGAAGGCTGCTCGCCGCAAGGTTCAGCGCAATATTAGTTTCAAGCGCAGTAATACGACTGAGCTTAATACCGGCAGGTGGTTTCAGAGTGTACTGTGTCACCTTCGGCCCAATGTTTGCGCCTTCCATCTCTACATCAATACTGAATTCGCGCAAAGTATCCTGAATGACATGTGCATTCTGCTTGATATCACCAGCATCTGCCGGAGACTGCTTCTTCTCAAGCAATTCAAGCTCTGGGAATTTCCAGTTAGGGTCGCTGACAGCAAGCATTGCCACCTTCTCTTCAGCTTCTTTATCTTGCTTCACACTATTCTTAAGACTGCTTAGTTTAGCCGGCTTCTGATCCTCAGAATCCATCATTGGCACACCAGCATTTAGCTTAAAGTCTGCAGAGAGTGGGCCACTCTCCTTTGAGTCAGCCGAGGCCGCCTTACGCATCACGCTAACATTCGCAGCGTCTTCACCACTTTCAGCGCGGCCAACAAGGCGAGCCAAGAAGTATCCAACATCCCGGAATGAAACACGGAGGAAGAAAATACCAGTAATAACGATAAAGAGAAGGTAAATAAACACAGCAATTGGCATATTTACAAGTGCGAGCATCGCATTGTTCAGTCCATCACCGATAGCGCCCCCAGTCGACGGCTCACCTACTGTACGGAATAACCCTGTGAGGCCACTTGTCCAGACTACAATAAGCACCGCTGAAAACTTCGTCATTAACGGCAATCGATTGTCTTCAGCTTTCAAGGTTTGAACGGCAACATAAATTGCAATGATTGGCACAATGTAGGTCGCCGAGCCAAGCACGCTCAAGAAGAAATCACGCATCCAGTTAAGCAGTTGCCCGCCACCACCGAACCACGACACAACAAGCAATAATGAAAGTGCAATTAAGAGAATCGCCGAAACTTGACGCCAAAAACCACTCGGCAGCTCGTGCTGCGGTGAATCCATTTTCTTAGTCTTTCGTCCCCTAGTGGTTTTTCGCTTTTTTGCCATAACTTTTATCTATTGTATGCCAATCGACATCTGTTGTATATCTGTATACCCTTATAGTAGCATAAATTACAACAAAAATCAATACTGGCTATGCTTAGATCGTTGCAGATTCGCGTGGCTCGCGAGGCATTTGTACCTCTGAATCTGGCACCTGGCGTGGTGGGAATTTACGGCGCTGCGCCGCGGCCATACCCTGACGCTGTGGCGGAGTCTGCTCACTTTCGTTCGCTGGGTTCGCGTTACCCTTGCCGCCTTGGCGATTATTCATGCCAATCTCGTTAATCACAGGGATAACAATTGGTGTGCGACGAGTCTGGTCGTACAAAATGTGCGTAACTTCGTCTTTAATTTCCTTCTTGATAACTTCAATATCGTACTTGCCAGCAAATGCGCGTGCTGCCTTTTGCTTAATGTATGCACGAATCATACCCATAAGTTCTTCACTATCGCGGAGATAGATAAACCCACGGCTAATAATGTCTGGGCTGGTAAGTAATCGGCCGCTACCGCGTTGAACAGTCAATACAACCACGAACATACCTTCTTGTGACATGTGGATACGGTCTTTAAGCACTACTTCACTCACAACCTCACCCGCATCATCGTACATCACACCACCAACGTGGACACGACCAATCTTGCGAGCGCCCTCGTGGTCGAATTCTACGATATCACCAGCATCGCATACAAAAATGCGATCACGAGTGATACCACATTCCTTCTCGGCAAGCTCGGCGTTATGCACAAGCATGTGGAATTCACCATGGTACGGAATATAGTAGGTTGGATTTACGGCATTAATCACACGGATATGATCTTCGTAATACCCGTGGCCCGAAAGGTGGAGCGGACCAATACCAGTAAGGTGTGTTTTGCCATTCTGGATAATCTCGCCACCTTCACGCATCAAACCATCAACCGTACGAACAACATACTTTTCGTTACCAGGGATTGGGTTTGAGCTAAAGACAACAACATCGCTACCTTTAATCTTGATGTATTTGTGCGCACCTGTCGCCATACGGTTCAATACCGCAGAGAACTCACCCTGACTACCAGTACAAACAATCGTAATTTTGCTATCAGGAAGCTTAATAATGTCTTCCATCTTCATGACGGTGTCTTTTGGCACCTTGATTGCACCCGTGCGAAGTGCAACTTCAAGGTTCTGAATCATGCTGAATCCAGCAAAGGCAACCTTGCGCCCATGCTTTTGTGCCTCATCAAGAATCAGCTGCATACGGTGAAGCTGGCTTGAAAAGCTCGAGATAATCACGCGGCTGTTTGGATATTTATCCATTACCTCGCCCATGCTGTGCTGAATATCGAACTCGCCGTGTGTGTGAGTACCGTCAGACTCACAGTTAGTTGACTCGTTAAGAAATACCAAGAATCCTTCTTTTTGCTGAATCTCAGAGATACGTGGGAAGTCGAACTTCTTGCCGTCAACCGGGTTCTCCTCGATACGCCAGTCACCTGATGCCAAAATATTACCAACTGGGGTTCGCACCACAACTGCTGTTGCGTCAGGAATTGAGTGGTTCACACGTACCAACTCGATACTGAATGAATCACAAACTTGTACAATATCGTGCGCCTCTGGGTTAAGCTCACGGTAGTCAGGGGTAAAGCTGCCATCAGTTTCCTCCATCGTGCGCTGCAACATACCAAGCGTAAACTTACTTGCAAACACCGGCGCAGGCAGCTTTGGTGCGATATGGCGGAATGCACCAATGTGATCAAGGTGCCCGTGAGTGAATACATGGCCGCGAATACGATGTTTGTTCTCTTCAAGCCAGGTTGTGTCTGGCGTAATGTAGTTGATACCTGGGTAATCACTACCTGGGAACAAGAAGCCCATATCAATAACAATTATGTCGTTATCGTATTCAATAGCTGTCATGTTCTTACCGATACCCATTTCGCCAACACCACCGATAGGAATAATCTTTAGCGTTGGACGCGCTGAGCGTGGCTTTTTAGGCTGCATACTGAGGCTGAATTGTTTGCCGTCGTAGCCATTAAAGCGTGACTTGTTCACCGGTACATTAATAATATGCTGGCTCGCCTGCATGTTAACACCTTCAGAAATGCGGCGTTGTGCACGAAATACCTCGCCTTTACGAGTAGTGGTCGCATTTAAAACTGAGTTGTTTGACTTTGGTTTTGGCTGATTATTAGGCCGTTTTGCCGCGTCGTCAGCGTTTGGTTTTGCGAGACGTCGTTGTCCCATAATATTATTTTCTCCTTTTGGTTAATAAAAATAATGTCAATAATAAGAATTCAGAGGAGGAAGCGGTGGCGAAGCCTTGGCGTATGAGTGCGAGGAGCCTACCCTTCCTTCTATAAGTCGCTTCCTATTATACCTCATGGGGGGCGTTTTGGCAAGCCACTACGCACTTAAGCAAGCACTAAGTCGGGGTCCGTATCGTGAAGGCATACTGGTAACATTAAGAGGAATATCAAATGAATATCATCTCCCGCGGAATAAGAAATGCCTTTCGCAACACCGTACGAAGTGGATCTATTATCATCATCTTGGCGCTCAGTATCGGGCTCGTCATTGCGATGCTTGCTGCGCGCCAAGCAGTACAAGATAAAATTGCATCCGTAAAAGCTAATACAGGTAACACGATCACCGTCTCGCCTGCTGGTGTGCGCGGTTTTGATGGCGGCGGCAATCCCCTTACGAGCGATCAGCTCGCGAAAGTTGCAAAGATTAGTCACGTTAGAAAGGTAGTTGAGACATTAAATGACCGTCTAACGTCATCTAACACCTCTCTGAAATCAGGCATTGATCCAGGTAGCCTCGGCAACCGCAACGCTAACAATAGTGGCGTAGGTGCCGGCCCAACGATGGTCTTCCATAGCGCAGACGAAGATAGCACGAGCGGCGGCACTACGACATTCACTATGCCCGTAACAATCACTGGTACGAACGACGAGGCAGCAATTAAGACCGAGGGCTCAACCAGCCTTACCTGGAAGAGCGGCAAAATGTTTGACACCAACAAAGACGCAAACGTCGCGGTCGTTGGCACTCAAATTGCCGACAAAAATAGCCTCAGCGTTGGCTCAACTTTCACCGCCTATAGCACGACCTTCACAGTTGTTGGTATTTACGATGCCGGCAACACATTCAACAATGATGGGGTCTACATTCCCCTTTCAACACTCCAAAAGCTTTCGAGCCAATCTGGCGATATCACCAGTGCAACCGTTACGGTCGATTCGAGCGACAATCTGACAAGCGTAACAAATACCATCAAGAGCCAGCTCGGTTCAGCAGCCGACGTAACCAATAGCGCCGACATCGCTACGGCAACCACAAAGCCGCTCGAAAGTGTTGCAAGTATTGCCCTGTTCAGCCTCATCGGCGCAGTAATTGCAGGTGCAATAATCATCCTTCTTACGATGATTATGGTAGTGCGCGAACGTCGTCGTGAAATTGGCGTCATGAAAGCCATCGGTGCTTCAAATATTGTAATCATGTGGCAGTTTGTCGTTGAGGCTATTACGCTCACTGCAATTGCTTTGGTCGTCGGTACTGGCATCGGCGTGGCTGCGGCAACTCCACTAACAAACGTTCTTGTCTCAAACGACTCAACGAACACCTCCTCAGGTGCCTCCGACACACAAATGGGTGGTGGCCGACGTGTAATGAGCTTTGGTGGCCCTGGTCAGTTTGGCCAAGCAAGCCGCAAGGCAATCGAGAATATCCAAGCCTCAGTCGGTGGCGCAACACTTGCCGAAGGCGCAGCGCTCGCACTTGTTATCGCCGTTCTCGGTAGCGCAGCCCCATCATTGATGATTAGCAAAATTAAGCCAGCAGATGCCATGAGGAATGAATAATGTTAGTAGTAAAAGATGTAACAAAGCAGTTCAAACAAGGTGACGACACCGTCACGGCCCTTAATAAACTATCATTTACCGTAAACGATGGCGAGTTCGTCAGTATCGTTGGTAAATCTGGCGCCGGTAAGAGTACCCTCCTAGGGGTACTTGGTGCCCTCGACACTCCAACAAGCGGCTCAATCGAAATTGGCGATACCGACATCGCCAAGCTCAGCGACCACAAGCTCATTAGCTACCGCAATACATCAATTGGGTTTGTATTCCAAAATTACAATCTTATACCAAACCTTACCGCAGTTGAAAACGTGATGCTCCCCATGGAGTTCGCCCATGTTCCACCAAAAGAGCGCCGAGACCGTGCCGTGCAGCTCCTCGAAGAAGTTGGCATTGTCGATGGACGCGAACAGCGTAAGTCGGGTAAGCTATCTGGCGGTGAGCAGCAACGAGTCAGCATTGCCCGCGCACTTGCTAATCAGCCAAAATTAATCTTAGCCGACGAACCCACCGGCAATCTCGACAGCGAAAACGGCAAAATGATTTTCGACCTGCTTCATAAACTCAGCCGCAGTGAAAACACTACCGTGGTCGTCGTCACCCACGATCTCGACATCGCCGGCAAAACCGATCGCACCTTTACCCTATCTGATGGCAAACTTGTTAGCAAAAAATAGCTAACAATTTGCTAAAAATGATGTAAAAAGTATAACCATTTCTGCCTGCGTGGGTCTATAATGAAAGTGTTATAACAACATTCAAAGGAGGATATGTTATGGCACGAGAAATTAAGGGATACGCAGGCAGTTTGTGGTGGCTGTTTGTCGTAGTCAGTGTTATGTTGGTCGTTTTCGGCCTAGTAACGTTGTTCTATCCGGGATTAACACTAGCAGGGCTCGTTGGTGTATTCGCGGTATTTGTCGTTATATATGGTTTAGTGGAGCTCTTTGAGGGCTTCAGCGCTGCGGGCAAACGCGATAACTGGTGGTTATCACTGCTCGTAGGCGTCCTACTCCTTGGCCTTGGAGTATACCTTGCAAAGCATCCAGATATATCAGTCACCGCCTTCGCACTATTGATAGGCTGGACCTTGCTACTTCGAGGAGTTGTCGATGCCCTAATCGGGCTATTTTATAGCCGCGACGGGAATCAACTTCATTGGTATATCACCGGCGCGCTCGGCATTGTAGCCGGCCTGCTCACTTGGTCATATCCAGCAGATAGTGCGTTAGTGTTCACCTGGGTGCTCGGATTATGGGCATTGGTTGTAGGTGCAGTCACCCTATCGCGAGCCCTTGCGATTCGCTCACTTGCAGAATAATAGTATTCCAGTTCCACACCACTTTTGTAGCCGAGATTATCTCGGCTACATTTTTGTCACTATATCTTTTTAATAATTTCAGGAATACGACTAAAATCATCGAGTAGTGTCTCGCGCAGTCCGCCATTATACAGTGCTGCCGCGGGGTGATAAAGTGGAACGATAATAATCGATTCATCACCAAATTTAATACGCTTCGGCTCACCGTGGATCTTACTGATATACATACCCGGCAAAAAATATTCCATGCTATGCCGACCCAAGGTAACAATAATCTTTGGCTTAATAATCTGTAGTTGCTTCAGTAAATACGGCCAAAAGGCCTTCTTTTCATCAGGCAATGGGTCACGATTATTTGGCGGGCGGTACTTCACAATATTAGTGATATACACATCGCTTCGCTGCATGCCCGCGGCCCCAAGCATCTCGTTCAAGAACTTCCCAGCCGCTCCAACGAATGGAATCCCTTGCTCATCCTCATTCTTACCAGGTGCTTCACCGATAAACACGATGTCAGCATCAAGGTTGCCATCTCCCATCACAAGCTGTATAGCAGTTTTACGGAGTTCCGGAGTAATATCTGCTCCAAGCAGCCGCTCCTGCAACTCACTCATCTGCTCTTGCTTTGTCATCTTACTCGCGGGAACGGATAGCCGTCAAAAGATTATTAAGCTCTGTCAGCGGTGTCAAACTGTCCTGATGCTTCTTCACATTCTTGAGACTTTCATCAGAGTTATACTTATCCTCAACGTCAGTAAAAGCATTATATGCTTTTGTAAATGCCGCTTCATCCTTAGCAATATATGCAGCCTGAAGCGCAACAATGTCAGTACGCATTTCGCTAAAGTACTGTTCGAGTTTTTTACCAACTGTTGCAATGTCGCTGTTTTTCGCAGAACTCAACTCTTTAATAGCCTTCGTACAGCCAGTGAACGCCTTGTCCCAGGCATCAGCAATCGTCGAAAGGTCACTTGCATCCATACTGCTCGTATCAGCATTATTGCATTCTACAACCATCGTACGTACGGTTGGCATTGCCTCTGCCATACTGTCATTATTAGCAGCCGCAGCGTTATTTTTAGTCACAAATGCATCGTAAGAAGTCTTCACCTTGCCATCTTTTAATGCACGCATACCGGACAGCTCGCCAACAGCTGATTTATATGCCGTGTTTGCATCATTGTATGCGGTCTTCTTGCTTGCAATATCACGATCCGTCGAAGAGGCATCCGTAACCGCTGCCGACCATTCTTCTGCCGCATCGTCCGCTTTATGGTATGCCGCAATTGCAGCATTCGTTTGTTTCTCAGCGCTTTTATAATCCGCCTTTGAAACATAGAAGAACATAAAGTATACGACTGCCACAGCAACACCAAAAACCAAAATGCCACCAACAATCACAAGAAGAATAGTACGCATCTTCTTTGAATTGGTTGGTGGTGTATTTGGAGCTGCTGGCTGCTGACCACTTGCCGCCATCGGCGTAGAAGGAGCCTCAACGACCGGCGACTCGACTACATCTTCAGGCTTATTTTGCATATCAGGCGTTGGTGTTTGTGGCTGGTCGTTCACTACTGTGAGCTCCTTACGGTTAATTCATCTTAAGTGTAGCGCATTACAAAGGTAAGCGCTACATACCTAAATCTACTACTGTTCAATGCCCTTCATAGTAAGGCTAAGACGCCCCTTTTCATCGATAGCATCGAGTTTCGCCTTCACCATCTGACCTTCTTTTAGTACATCAGTCACCTTTTCGACGCGCTTGTCACTAAGTTGGCTGATGTGGAGCATGCCATCAGTGCCTGGCAAGATATTCACGAATGCACCAAAGTCTTTAATACTTACCACCTTACCAGTGTAAATACGGCCAACTTCTGGCTCCTCAGTAAGGCCGCGAATCCATTCAAGTGCGCGCTCAATGCTTTCACCGTCTGGGCTTGCAACCGTAATAAGTCCGTCGTCCTTAATATCGATCATTGCGCCAGTTTCAGAGGTAATCTTGTTAATAACCTCGCCACCCTTACCAATCACGGCGCCGATCTTATCAGGATTGATCTTAATCTTCTCAATGCGAGGTGCATATGGGCTCAGCGATACACGAGGCGCAGCAATAGTTGTAAGCATATGCTCTAAGATGTGCGCACGGCCAGCCTTACTTTGCTCAACTGCTTTACGAAGGATTTCAACCGGCAAACCGTGGACCTTCATATCCATCTGCATCGCAGTGACGCCCTTTTCAGTACCAGTAACCTTGAAGTCCATATCACCAGCGAAGTCTTCAGCGTCAGCGATGTCGCTCAAAACGTACGGGGTGTCACCGTCCATCATGAGCCCCATTGCAATACCACTCACAGGGCGCTTCAATGGAACACCAGCATCCATAAGTGCAAGACATGAGCTACAAGTAGCAGCCATGGAGGTTGAACCATTCTGGCTCATAATTTCAGTTACGCTACGGATTGCATACGGGAACTCTTCTTCAGTTGGAAGTACAGCCGTAAGCGCACGCTCAGCAAGGTATCCGTGGCCAATCTCACGACGACCCGGACTACCCATGCGACCAACTTCACCAACCGTAAACGGTAGTGCGTTGTAGTGGTGCATGTAGCGTCGCTCGTAATCAGTCTGCTCCATCGTATCAACAGTCTGAGCAAAGCTGAGGGGCGCAAGCGTCACAATGTTCATGCCCTGCGTCACACCACGCGTAAAGATACTTGAGCCATGAGTACGAGGCAGCACGCCAACTTCACTTGAAAGTGGGCGAATTTCTTCGAGCTTACGACCGTCTGGGCGAGTACCATCTTCAACAATACCCTTACGCACATCTTCGTGTACTGCCATTGTAAACGCATCATCGTATTCACTTCGAATTGTCGCGTATTCCTCTTCGCCACCATGCTTTTCAGCCATTGCAATATGGAATGCAAGACGTGTCTCGTTAACCATCTCATTACGCTCTGGATACGGCTTACGGATCGCCGCACCAAGCTTACCTTCAACCCATTCATCAGCTTCCGCCTGGATATCAGGGTTTGGCAAAATAAGCGTGTACTCCTGCTCTTTTGGTGCAACCTTCTCTTTAAGCTCTTTCTGCAACGCAATCGCAGGCTGGAATGCTTCGTATGCCCATGCCATTGCATCAATAATAACCTCTTCAGGAACTTCTTCAGCACCCGCCTCAACCATCGTGATACCACTTTCGATACCAGCAACAACAAGGTCAAGATCGCTCTGCTCGCGCTCTTCAGGGGTCAAGAATGCTTTGAATTCACCATTTACGCGACCAACACGCAGGCCCGCAACAGGGCCATCAAATGGCGTACCCGTAAGCATTAGAGCAGCGCTTGCCGCAATCATCGCAATTGCATCTGGACGGAAGTTCGGATCCATTGAAAGAACCGAGCTCACGACCTGTACTTCCTGGCGATAGCCCTTAGGGAATAGCGGACGGATTGGGCGATCAATCATACGACCAATAAGCACGGCGTCGTCGCTTGGGCGACCTTCACGCTTGATAAATCGGCTACCGCTAATCTTACCGGCAGCGTAAAACTTCTCTTGATATTCAATTGAAAGTGGGAAGTAATCGAGCACAACTGGGCGTGTGCCAACAGTTGCAGTACCGAGCACGACAGTGTCACCGTAGGTTACTAATACACTACCAGTTGAGCGGAATCCAACGCGGTTTACTTCGAGCGTCAGCGGGCGCCCACATAGTTCAGTAGTGACACTAAAGATTTCTTTGCCACTAGGGTTAATGATACTCATGAACTGAGCCTCCTTTTTGTTAGGCCACTTACCTTCTATTGTGTAAGTAACGGGTAGAAAATTTCTGTTGAATTCTTCTATCCACCACTTACTGCGGCAAGCGTGTGTCTATTATACGCCATTCAGGCATATTTAGCCATTACTACCTCTGTTAGTAGTGCGTTTAGGCAACCAAAATTTAACTACAATATAACTTTCCGATATATTCCCCAACACCTTACTACGCGGCCTATCAAGCGTCACTAGGAGCGTTCGGTAAAAATGTATTCAATAACTTCATCTCCGCGCTGGCAAAGATTATCGAAACCATCAAGTTGTTGATCGAGATTCCCACCTGTCGAATCTTGTGAATTGATCATTACGGTAATGTATTATACCACTTTTGTGTACATAAGGCAATCAATACATTCATTCTAAGGTGTTGTGCGCTACAATATCCCTATGAATGAACGATACCGCACCCTTTACGACAGAACTACCGTCACACAACGCATCGGCGAACTTGCAAGCGCTATTATCGATCGCCACGAAGGCGATAACCCGTTATTTGTTGCACTTCCCCGAGGCGCCATGCCATTTGCCTCGCAACTCATGTTTAGCATTACCGATCAAGCGCCCGACTTTCATCCGGAGCTCGATTTTCTGATTACCTCCCGAAACCACAACGTATTTGACGCCGGCCAAACCCCCGAAGTCATTACAAGTCTCACTCCAACAACAAGAGTAATTGATCGTCCCGTCATTCTTATTGATGACGTATTAGATTTAGGAAAAACTCCAGAGGCAGTCCGTAAACACCTCGGTGAACTCAGCGCCCGATCAGTCGAACTTGCCGTACTTGTACAAAAAGACATCGCTAAACAAGCTTCAGAAATTCACGCTGATTATGTTGGTTTTCACACTTCAGCACAGTGGCTTGCAGGCATGGGCATGAAAGATAACTCGGATGCACCAGAAGCATTTCGCTGGAGACAAGATATCTTAGAGCTAAAACCTCACAATGGCGAACCGCAACCAGCTCTTATTCGCTAAGAATTGCCATTAAACGTTCCCGCAAACGTTCCACGCGCCGATCTGGCGTAATATCTTCGCGTATCTGTGAACGCGACAATATTCCCGCGTCAGTCATCCCCCGCACATGCAATGAACAATCCAAATCTGCACATACTAAATACGACACAGACCTACTATCACCTTTTGGCAACGTCAGCACTGCACTCTCCGGTCCCCGGCGCCATGTTGCACAAATATCGCAAATGATTGCTGCAACCCGCCCACCAGATCGCGCCACGCGTGGCGACAACGTAAAAGGAGCCGTCAAATCCTGATATATAAGCACGCCCTCATTACCAGCCTTATCAGTCACAGCCAAAAAATCCCGAGAATCCCACTCACTAATTTCTTCCGGTACAAATCGAAGCACCTTGCGCAACCGCAATTTAATACGCGCCACCGCAATACGCTCTGCAAACTCCTCTCGAGTTATCTTATACATCACCACACTCCTTCAGCCATAAGGCAAATCTTTTGTATGCACCTTTGGCGTCGCGCTTGGCATTTATCTCGTGACGTTCTTCAGGACTAGCCTGCGAAAGCGTCACAGATCGCCCATCAGGAATAAACACCCTCCAAAGTGGGCCCCATGCATCGGGATGCTCAATCGTATCGACTTCAGTAGCAATCGTACCCCAATACGGTTCATCGCTAAATGTATGTCGCCCACCATCCGCATCAACAAAAACCAAGTTACTAATAAAATACGCTCGGCGATTATCATAGCCTTGCATCAACTTCACAAAACCTCCCGCTCCAATTTTCTCACCCATATATTTTTGGTACGGCCCCGGGAATCCCCCAAGCGCTTCAATACAAAACTCACTGTCATCAACGACAACTGGATGACCGAGCTGCTTAAACGCCTCAGAGGCTTTCACTTTCGCTATTTCTAGCGCCGTATCTGCTTGTATCTCAGTAATTTCAAGTGGTTTCGCAATCACCCTAATATCGCAGCCAACCTGATCAAGACGAGTCTGTAGTGACACGACCTTTCCTTTATTTGTTGTTGCGAAGATGAGTTCTTTCATGTCTGTTCCTTTTACAAATACCATTAGTTACAAGAAGCTATTGATCCGGCACCTGCGGACATAGCGGGGTATTGTTAGTGTAGCAGGATTTACGGCCATAATAAAAGACCCCGCCGATGAGCAGGGTCTCTTACGCTGGCTACTTACGTAGGCCTAGCTTTTCAAGCGTTGCCTTGTAGGCCTCAAAGTCTTTCGTCTCAAGGTACTTGAGGAGGCGCTTGCGCCTACCTACCATCTGGATAAGACCGCGGCGCGCCATGTGGTCGTGCTTGTTGGCCTTAAGATGCTCAGTAACCTCTTTGATACGAGCCGTCAAAACCGACACCTGAGCCTGTGGGCTACCAACGTCGTTTTTGTTAACCTGAGTCAAAGCAATAGCTTTCGCTTTATCATCCTTTGATATCATAACTGGTAATTGTAACAGATAAGTCGCTAATTTTCAACACCGAAGTCAGAAAGCATCTTCGCGGCCTCCACCGAGAAGTCTGCGATCTTCGTTCTACGTAGCTCTTTACAGTAGGCGCCCGTCCCTAATTTTGTCCCAATATCAACTGCCAAACTACGAATATACGTGCCACTACTTACATGTGTACGGATTTTCAGCGACGGATATGAGTAATCAACGAGCTCAAGACTGTACACAGTAATTGTTCGCTCAGGTATCTCCACCTCTTTGCCATCGCGTGCCAATTTATACGCGCGCTGGCCATTAACCTTAATTGCACTAAAAATTGGCGGTCGTTGAGTAATTTCACCCCTGAATGCCACAAGAGCCTCTTCGATTTGTACTTTTGTCGGGATAATCTCTGAAACCTTTGTCAGTTCACCCTCAGGATCGCCCGTCGTACTCTCCTGCCCCAATATAAACTCAGCTTCGTAAACCTTATCGAGCTTCGTAAATTCCATCGCCTTACGCGTCATTTTGCCGCTCACCAAAATCAAAAGCCCAGTCGCAAACGGGTCAAGCGTACCGCAGTGCCCTACCTTCACTTTCTTGCCTGCCTGGCGACTCAAAATACGCCGTACGCGCGCCACTACACCAAAGCTGGTCATCCCAGCTGGTTTATCAATTAAAATAATCTCTCCGTCCATTGCTCATAGTATACTAAAGACAGTGAAAAAATTACTATTTGGCATCTTTGCCCACCCCGATGACGAAGCATTTGGCCCAGGCGGCGCACTCATAAAGGCTGTACATGAAGGCGTAGAGTTACATCTTATTACGCTCACCTTAGGCCAAAACGGCACAAATCCCGACAACGCCCCGGATTTAGGCACCGTACGCCGTGAAGAATGGCTCAAAAGTGGCCAAATGATGGGTGCGACTAGCCAACACGAACTCGGGTACATCGATGGTCGGCTCTGTAATATTGAAATGCTCGAAATAGCAGAAAAGATCCAGCAAATCGTACATGAAGCGATCACAGACCGCGATGTAGAAGTTGAGTTTATGGGATTCGACCTCAACGGGCTCACGGGCCATATTGACCATATCGTTGCTACACGCGCACTCTGTCTTGCCTTCTACCGTCTCCGGCAAAACGACAGCCGCTTCATACGCATTCGCCTATTCTGCCTGCCTGCGGAACAAAATCCTCATGTTAATACCGATTGGATCTACATGGAAGCGGGCCGCGCACCAGAACAAATTGATGAGACTATCGATGCTCGTGAATACCACGATCAGATCATCCAGATCATGCACGCTCATCATAGTCAACGTGGCGATGCAGAAACCCAAATACACGCCCTTGGGCGCGATATTGGGATCAACCACTTTATGATTCGTAGCTAAATCTACTGACCAGGGATTCTGAACTGACCGGGATCAACTGGCTGTGCTGGTTGCTCAGCTGGAGCTGGTGGTAGCACAGCACCAAGGGTGTCAGGAACAGAAGCTACGCTTGCCGAGGCTGGCTCACCAGGAAGTGGTGGCAGCGTTGAAAAATCAGGCATTGGTGGCAATGGGGGCAATGGGGGCAGCGCTGGAGCTGCGGGTTCAGAAGCCGCGGTTGGCTCAGGAATCGGCGCAGGTTCAAATGCTGGCATCGCAGATGCTGACTGCTCCTGGGTACTAAGTGCTGCATCAAGTGCAGCTCGCGCGTCGCTATGCGCAGCACGGTTTTGTGCATCAATTTCAGCTAAAGTCGGCTCTGAGTGAGCAACGGGTACTGGCGGTTGAATCACTTCTGCATGGCTCGTTGGTGCAGTGTCATTACCTTCAGAAAGTACGTCCCGAACCTCAGGCTCAGCGTCGACATTACCTGCCGCTGCATTGATTGGCGATTGGAATGATGGTGCTCCAGTGGCGTACGAGCTATTATGACTCAAAATCGTATGGTTACGATCATCCTCTACCTGCTGACGCTTATCCTCTTCGGCTTGCTCAGTTGTAGCGTTAAGTGTACCGCCAAAACTTGGTGCATTCGCTTCTTCATCCGTATGAGACTTTAGTGGTTCTTGAGCTGGCGCTGTTACGGTCGGCAACTCAAACGCAGGCGGCGCGGCTGGTGCAGTGGTCGCAAGCTGCTCAGCAAGTTTTTGCTCAGCCTCTTCAGTTGCGTCCTCTTGGCGGGTCTCGTTCACGCGTTCGGCCTGCTTCGCAAGCTCTTGTTCTGCACGACTTAATGCCTGACCAGAGTTTTCAGTTGCAACCGCCTTAGTCACTTCATCAACGTTACCTTCTGGTACGTGCGAGATTGAGAGCGCTCCAATAGCGCCGTCATCATCTTTCTGCTCTTCTTTTGGCAGTTCTTGCGGCTTTTCCTCTGGCGCATGCGAGACGCTCGCCTGAGTCGAAATCGCCATATCTTCTTCGAGTTTCGTAGCAATCAGTTGCTGGTTAGCGCCAGCCGACATAAGCTGCGCAGCAACCGTCATCACCTTTGAACTTGTCTTGCCATTCGAGAACCTGTCAGTCGCCGCCACAATACCCGTAAGAAATGCTGTGGCAACTTGCTCATCCAATAAGCTCTTATCACCCTTTACGCCTTCAGCAATCTGGAATAACATCTCACTATAGCTACTTGCATCGCCATCAGCCCACTCAATCCCGCCAAGTTTTGTTGGCTCACCAAGTGAAACTGCGGCAACAGTTGCATCATGTAGTATGCGGCCGTGGCTTTCAAGCGCACGGTCAAGGTCGCTCTCGTTCTGGACACCGACAGCTAGCACAAATTCCACATTATAGTCACCCTGAGAAAATTCAAGGTCTTTTTCGTTAATCGTCGTTCGATACGGTGTGATAAATATCTTCACCATGTCATCCACCACCTTGTATCGGAGGTGATCGGCTTTCTCTTTATCAAGAGCAATGATGAAGTCTCGCAGGCTATCAACCGTATTCTCAAACGTTTTCTCAGGGTTTAAAAACTCGATCGCAGGCGGCACATCCCCACTAAACACCGCTGTAGCATGCTTATTGAGCTTGTTGATACAAAGTGTGATGGCAAGCGCGGCAGAAAGCTCGTCAACAGATGGATTCGAGTTAACAGTAACAAGAACATTGTTGCTATCTTTGAGCTTTTGAATGATTTGCTTGAGCGCGCCTTGATCTGCCATGTTACGTACCTACTGTTTATGTTCTTTTCGAGTTTGGCTTCACTATACCATAAGTAGTTTGCCCCCGTCAACGATTATTCACACCCTCTTTACAAACAGGGGTATCTCAGGTATAATCAGTCTTTGATTGAAATAGTAGCTCTAAGATAAGATATAAGGAACAATATGCCAATCATCAAATCAGCAATCAAACGAATGAAGCAAACTGCAAAGCGCCGCGCTCGCAACGTAAGCATCAAGCGTGACATTAAGGGTGCAGTTAAAGCTTTTACCGCTGAACCAACTGCTGCTAACCTTAGTGCTGCACAAAGCGAACTCGACACTGCAGTAAAGAAGGGTCTCATCAAGAAAGCTACCGCAAGCCGCCGCAAGGCTGGTCTTGCAAAGGTTGCGAAAGCTGCTGGCGCTAAGCCTGCAGCAAGCACAAAAGCTAAAACTGCTACAAAACCTGCAGCTAAGCCTGCAGCTAAAAAAGCTCCTGCTAAGAAGCCAGCCGCTAAAGCTACAGCAACAAAAAAGCCCGCAACAAAGAAAGCCTAGGTTAGCCTTTCAACGAAAAATAGCTCCTTATCTAGGGGCTATTTTATTAGCGAGTAGCAATTGCGTACAAAAACCGGTATACCGCATCCCACGGCCCCGCCTGGGATGTTTTCGTGCCAATATCAAGATCAGCAATAAGCCGCGTCAGCATACGGATTTCACTACTACTAAATCGATTCGCCGTCTCCTGCATTTTCTTTGCCACAAACGGATGAATCCCGATTTCGGTCGCAATACTCTGTGACGACCCACCGAGCGTTGCTACGGCCGTAAGCTGGGACCATTGCCCACTCAGTAGTGCAAGTGCGCGGTGGCCATCTTCAGTTCGAGCCATATCGGCAAGCAGCATATCAAGACGCTTGGACTCTCGGCGCGCAGCAATTTCAAGCATATCAAATACGCTGTCTGCCATCGCCTGTGGTAGTACAGTCGCAATCATTTCGTCGGTTACGGCTTCTGCGCCCGCCAAAGCCTTCACAGCGTGTGCAAGTTGCATCTGGTCAACCACGCGCGATGAAGCCTTCTCACTTGTCACCAGCGCCCGCTCTGCCATCTGCGTAATCTGTGTTGGAGATAGCGACACGCTATATTGCTTCGCTATCGCTCGAAGCCACCCTTCAGTCGTTCGAATATCACGCTCAGTAAGCGAATCAGCCAATAGCACAGTTGCCGCCTTAATAATCACTTTATACGCCTTAGTACGCTTATCGAGTTTGCGTTCCAGCAATACAATCGTCGTCTCATCAGGAACTTCCCCTGCCCATTCGGCTAATCTCCCGAATAGTGTTGCGTCGCTAGAAAGCTCCCTAATCACGACAAGTCGCTTCATCGCAAATAAAGATCCACCACGTACAATGTCAGCAAGAGCATTCAGCGATAGCGCATCCGTATCAACACGCTCTGGCGCTACACCAGTCGATTTTACAATCTTCTGCAGCTCCACTTCCTGCAGGTAGGCATTCTCGCCATGAATCAGATATATCATTACTTCTATGATACTACGAAACAGAGGTGGCGACTACAACGGCGCGGGCTGACATATCGGGCAAGTATGCGTACCACGGCCGGCAACTCTAGTCTTAATAATAACCGTTCCCGGGTGACGTGGACATTCTTTACCTTCACGGCGAAACACACGGGCAAAGTCAATATAACTTCCCCGCTTGCCTTCAGCATTCACGTAATTCTTATCAGTCGAACCACCTTTTTCTATAGCAAGATTGAGTACATATTTAAGTTCAACGAGGAGTGTCGAAAGCTGCTCATCACTTACATTCTTTACTCGCGTCGATGGATGAATTTTAGCACCCCACAAGCTCTCATCGGCGTAGATGTTCCCTACGCCCGCGAGCACTGTCTGATCGAGAATAGCTGCCTTAATCGTTGTATTGTTACGGTGACGTATACGAGATATGAACACCTTAGCCGTAAAGCTATCGTCAAGCGGCTCCGGCCCAACCTTCTGCATAAAATCGATATTCATTACTTCTGGTGCCGGGTATAATTTCATCCAGCCAAACTTACGTTGATCATTAAAAAATAGCGTCGTGCCATCATCGAATGCCATTGCCACACGCGTCGATCTGTCAGGGAGACTCCCAATAAGTGAATCCGTTGGATGCCCCGCACCAAACCGTTCATTCCCCACATATACCAGCTGTCCCGTCATCTTTAAATGAGTGACGAATGTATAGTTTGTAGAAAGCTCGATGAGCAATACTTTTGCACGGCGCCTTACCGCCACAATTGTTGCACCATACACAAATTGTTCAACATCAGCCTGCGTATTGGGAAAACTCTTTGGTGAATCGTATACCGTCACGGTTTTAATACTGCGCCCAACAATAAGCCGCTCAAGACCACGACGTACAGTTTCAACTTCAGGAAGCTCAGGCATAGCTAGTTAGACTGCGCAATAATCTCGTCAATTTTTTGCTTCGTAATCCCGTTGGTCTCGAACACAAATGCTTGCATACCGACATCTTTTGCACCTGTCACAAATCCTTCACGGTCATCAATAAAAATACACTCTTCTGGGAGTAGTCCAAGCCGGGTTGCAGCAGTCTCGTACATCGCCGCATGCGGTTTATCAACGCCAATCTGGAACGAAAATACCTTCTCATCAAAGAGCGCCACTTGATCAGGACGGAATAGCTCACTAGTCCAATCATCAGATGCGTTACTCAATAAGCCAATCTTATAATGTGGCTTCAGCTCATCGCGAATATAATCAAAAAGCCCGTTGTTCGGTGAACGCTGCTCAAGCGTCTTCTTCACTTCATTAACATCAATCTGTGACAAATCAGCAATTGCCTGCATAAACTCATCGTGCGTAATATAACCAATGTCAGCCTGGTGATTAAGCCGGGAAATCTCAGCGTACCCACGAGTCCCCTCTTCAAAATGCTCCTCACGGAACTGAAGCCACCCATCAGTTGTTAGCACGCCAAAACAATCAAAGATAATACCGCGTATCATACGCTCATTGTACCACTGTTATTAATAAATCTTGGTAAACAGCGGACGGAAGTCTGGAATCTGGTTTACGAAGAGCGCTTGCACCTGTAACGGGTCGGCAGTCATCGTACCCTGCGAGTCCTTACAGGTTGAGCTCCACATAGCGTGGTCAGGGTCATCACTAACGAGTGTCTCAAACTCATAGGCAAGGCCATTGGTTGCACAAACACCACGAAGATCAGCATCTTTTGTGTCACGCGCTTTAGCAATATCCGTTTTATTAAGCGCATATACAAACTGCTCATACGCTTTAACGTTATTAGAATATGTCTTCGTATCAATCACCTGGTCAAGGTAACCAGAGTACGTCACATAAGTACGCGTTGATGGGCTTACAATAATCTGGTAGCTACGGAACTTCTCATCAGCTACAATCGGGCCACGAACAGTCCAACGAACCGCTCGGTCACCGTCCTGCGCAAGCACCGCCTGCTCAATAACTGATGATGTGGTCTTCTTATTATCTTGAGAGGTGTCGCCGTTGCCACTAAAAAGCACGCGGCCTACCGTTACAATAGCTGCAACAACAAGTGCAACAATCACTATCACAACAATGATTGGAAGAATTCGTGGGCGAGATCCTCTATACATAAATCCATTATACCATATATGCTAATAGGAGTCAATTTAGCTTATCGTAGTAATTTACCGTATTTACCATCGTGAATACCGTGGTCACGAATGAGCTGATTAAGCTTCTGGCGCATGGGCTCGGGATTCACAAATCGCCAATCAGTTAACTCGCCAAATGCATCAGGTAAGATGCATAACACCACAATCTGCACTCTGTTATTGCCATGTCCATTCTCTTCAATGACGTAGTTTTGCTGGTCACCTATTACCAGTTCGCGCTCCGTCAGGCGCTTTTCGTGCACCAATTGCTCCATACGGTGACGAAACGAGCTTGGCGTCTTCACATCGACATTGATATAACGGCCATCTTCAGGATCTTGCACCTGTAGATCAACCCCGAGCGCATCATGCGCACGGTCGGTAAGCCATGCGTTAAACCCAGCACCGCGTGCCGCTGAGTATACCGCCACTTCACGGGTCAGTCCACGAATAATCGCCGTCCATTGTTCATTCGTAAAGCAAGGCACGCCAATCCGCTTACATATGCGATCAGCCGCTTGTTTTGTGCGTTCGCCAAACCCCTCACGGTATTTATTATCGAGCAACAAAATCGTTGAAACCAGTGTGTCGTTAAAATCAATAAGCTCAAACAAACGCTCTTGCTTGTTGCGATATCCGTGTGGATATTTATCCATCTGAAGCTGTGCAAACACCGCGCGCGGAACCTGTGCAAGTAGTGCAGTCAGTCCATCAAGTGGCTCGTGAGTCGAAGCAAATCGCTTACGGAGCTTTGGGATGCGTCGTTCAAGGTCGCTAATTTCAGGTCGTCGCTGCATCATTGCAACGACTCGTTCTTCAGCGCAATCAAAAAAATCGGTGCTTTTGCACACATAGTCGACAAGCTCCGGCTCGCTTACATGTTGCCGGTCCAAACGCCGGTCGCGCCACTTACCAATCTGCGGAGTTTGCCTCGGGCGAACAAAATGACGCCAATGTGGACGAACGCGATTAAGCAGCATGGCCTGTGCTTCCAAATCCACCAGTGCCACGCTCAGTTACTTCAAGCTTGTCGACCACTTCCCAAGCAATCTTCTCGTACTTTGCAATCACCATTTGCGCGACTCGCATTCCCGGTTCAATCATAAATGCTTCGTCACTCGTGTTAAGTAAAATCACTCCTATTTCACCACGATAATCAGCATCGATCGTACCAATGCCGTTTGCAGGCATCACCCCGAACTTTGCTGCCATACCACTACGGCCGCGAATCTGCGCCTCGTACCCGACTGGTAGCGCAATTGCGATGCCCGTTGGCACAATAATACGCTGATGGGGCTCAAGGCTAATTGTTTCATCAATACATGCCACGACATCCATACCCGCTGCCTGCTCCGTCTGATACTCGGGCAGTAAGGCGCGCTCATCAAGCTTTTTAATTGCGATATTCATTAAACTTCCCCCCAATTTTCGCCAGTATGTACATCAACCTGTAGTCGCACACCAAGTTCCGGATAAATTTGTTCCATAGTTTCTTCAAGCAACGCACCGATCTCTTCAGCACGTTCTTTTTTACACTCAATCAAAATCGAGTCGTGGATCTGCAGTACCTGTTCGCCACGACCACCAAGTCGTTCGTCAACCTTAATCATGGCAAGCTTCATTAAGTCTGCCTCAGTGCCCTGAATCGGCATATTTGCGGCTGCACGTTCAGCTGCCGAGCGAACAACGAAGTTACTCGACTTCACATCTGGCGTTGGGCGACGACGCCCAAACAATGTCTCAACAAATCCTTCATCATGCGCTTTTCTAATAGTCGCATCAATGTACTTTTTCACTTCAGGGCGTACGCGAAAATATTCATCAATAAAGTGCTGCGCCTCGGCGAAGCTCATATTCGCCGCCGCCGCAAGACCATGCTGGCTCATACCGTATAGCACACCAAAGTTCACTACTTTAGCACGCCGACGCTGCTCTTTCGTAACTTCCCCAAGGGGCACATGGTACACATCACTTGCAGTTTTAGCATGAATATCAATCCCTGAGTTAAAGTCGCGCGTCATCTTCTCGTCGCCTGCGAGCACCGCGGCCAAACGAAGTTCAAACTGACTGTAGTCAGCGCTCACGAAGACATTACCCTTTTCAGGAATGAACGCATCGCGAATCTTACGCCCAAGCTCAGTGCGAATTGGAATATTCTGCAAATTAGGATCAATGCTACTAAGTCTCCCAGTTGCCGCTACATCCTGATTAAACGTAGTATGGATAAACCCTTTTTCATCTACCTGTTTTGGCAATGTCTGCACATAAGTATTCTGTAGTTTTGTAAGTTCGCGGTACTGCTCAATCAATTCAATAATCGGATGCTGACCACGCAGTTTGTCCAGCTCTTTCTGGCCAGTACTATATCCTGTCTTACCCTTCTTGATACCAAGTGTTGGTAACTGTAATGTAGTAAAGAGCACCTCGGCAAGCTGTGATGGGCTCGCGATATTAAATACGCGCCCCGCCATCTCGTGCATTTGATCTTGAATTTGCGTAATTTCTTTTGTAAGAGACTCGTCCATCTTGGCGAGCATACTGCTATCAAGTCGAATCCCCCTATACTCCATGCGCGCAAGTACAGGAATAAGCGGGAAGTCCATTGTATGCGCAACGTTCGCTAAGCTAGGTAGCGCTTCAAGCGCGGGTTTCTGCTCATCATAGAGTGCCCAAATTGCGCTAATTGCTACTTTCGCATCATCAATCGATTCAAATCCCACAAGATCAGAGAGTTCACGGGACTTACGAAGCGGATTAAGTAAGAACGAACCTTGCGCCGTATCATGCGCAATCACTGGCAATTCTTTCGCACCAGTAGCAAGAAATGCCTTCAGAACTACCTTCGTATCGTGCCCCACAATCGGCACATGCCGAGTGATCTCAATTGCTTCTTTAATCGGTATCTTTGCCGCCTTCCCGCGCTCATGACTAAGCCATGCATGATCACCATCAAGCCATACAACAAGTGCTTCAGCCATCAATAGTGTTGCCTTAGCCTGGCTCGCTGGCAATTCAGTGACATCAGTGACATCACTTGACGTTTGCGTAGTCGCCGGTGAATGATCTTGCATGTAATCAGGCAGGCTTCGTAGCAAGCTCTTAAATTCAAGTTGGCCAAGTAATGCTTTGAGCTTCGCGGTATCCAGTAGTGTACAGTCCATCGATGGTAAATCGAGTTTAATTGGCGCATCAAACCAAAGCTCAGCCACCTTTTTACTCAAATACGCCATCTCTTTGCCTTCTTCGAGTTTACGACGCACACTATCTTTCACCTGCCAGAGGTTTTCATAAATACCATCAAGCGTTTCAAATTGCTGTAGAAGCTGCGTCGCCGTCTTTTCACCAATTCCCGGTACACCCGGAATATTATCGCTCGAGTCACCCTTTAAACTCTTGAGGTCAAGAAATTGATCAACTCGAAGGCCATATTTTTCGGTAAAACTCTCCGGCTTGAACAAATCAATGTTCGTAAGGCCTTTTTTAAGTGCGTACACATGCACTAGCGGCTCAATCGCCTGCAACGCATCAAGGTCGCTTGTAATTAAACAAACTTCGACCCCTTGCTTTGCAGCCTCATGCGCCAGGGTTGCCATAATATCATCCGCCTCATAATCATCAAGCTCATATAGCGGCCAGCCAAATGCCGAAAGCAGTTCGTGTAAAATCGGGATTTGGGCATAAAAATCAGCTGGCGCCGGCTTACGGCCAGCCTTGTATTCAGGGTAGATTTCAAGTCGCTTACGAATATTAGTTTTTGGCTTATCCCACGCCACGCAAACATAATCAGGACTCAGCTTTTTAATTAATTCAATGCTGAGCGCCGCAAACCCATACACACCTCCTGTTGGGGTACCGTCAGCAGTACTAAGGTTTGGCATTGCGTAGTAGCCACGGTAGAAAACTGACTTACCATCGATAATTACAAGACGTTTTGGTTTGCTCATAGTACCAGTATACCATCGGGGTAGCGGCAAAATACGATACGCATATATACAAGCGTAATCCCTCTCTGTTACACTAGTGTTATGACTGAACATCACGATACGGGCGTAAAAATACTGGCATTCGTCGGCCTTGCTGGTAGCGGCAAAAGCTCAGCCGTCAACTATCTCACCGAAAAGGGCTACCCGAAGATTTATTTCGGCGGCATTTTATATAAAGCAATGACCGAGGCTGGTATCGAAATCACCTGGGAAAGCCAACAAACCTTCCGTGAAGAAATCCGGGCACGCGAAGGCAAAGATTTTATCGTCAAACGCGCAATTAAAGAAGTGCGTGGACTCATTGCGGCTGGTCAAAAGCACATTATCCTTGATGGGCTATACACCTGGAGCGAGTACAAAATCCTTAAACACGAATTCCCGGGTGAAATGACTGTTATTGCTATCGTGACACCAAAACACCTCCGTAAACAACGCATGGCAAACCGCCCAGAGCGACCAATGACCAGCGAAGAAGTTGACCAACGTGACTGGGCTGAAATCGAGAACCTTGAAAAAGGCGGCCCTATCGCTATCGCCGATCACTACCTTACAAACGAAGGTAGCCTCGATACACTACACAAACAAGTCGATCAATTACTCGACGAAACTCACTTTTTATAGTCGCCACGTGCTATAACTATAAGTATTATGGACCAACAATCAGTATCTTCTGCCGCGCCGAGCGATTCTGCTCGTACACCTAATCCAGGTCAGGCAACAGGCATTATCGGTGTTATTCTTGCGTTTGTCGGCCTTGCACCATTTGGACTTGTCCTTGCGATTATTTCGATGGTTCAATCTAAAAAAGCGAAAGCCTCTACCACACTTGGTCTTATTGGCATTATCATCAACACGGTTGCCGTATTTGTCCTCGCATTTCTCGTTGTCATAATCAGCACCCAGTACGCAGGCATCCAAGAAATAGCAAAAAACGCCGACTCGAAGCACGCCGCTGGCACAGTGACCAAACTCGCCGAAAGTTACTACGCAGCACATCGCTCATACCCGCAGTCGATAAGCGATTTTGAAAAAGACTCCAGCTCAAGCCTCAGTAAAACACGCATTCACGTCACTGCCATACCACCAACCGACAACAACACAATTATGTATCGAGCATGCGGGCTTGCAGGTGCTCAGATTATCTACTTCTCATCCGAAAATAACCTCCCTATCTCGTCATACCTAGGTGACGGCGACGCTGCAACCTGCAGTGCCAACCAACCAATTAATAAAACCGCCTAGCGATAAATTAAAACGACGCCCATACGAGCGTCGTTTTAGCGGCGTTACTTCCCTATTGTAGGTATTCGTAAAGCTTCTTAGCGTCTTTATGCTTACGTAGCTTCGCAAGCGCTTTCGCCTCAATCTGGCGGATACGCTCACGTGTCACGGCAAATTCCTGCCCCACTTCTTCGAGCGTATGACTCTTACCGTTCTCGAGACCAAAGCGCATCTTGATAATCTTCTGCTCGCGCTCTGAAAGCGTCGAAAGCACTGACTGAACCTGCTCTTTTAGCAGCTGGCTGCTTGCCGATTCTTCTGGTGTTGCGCCATCTTCGTCTTCAATAAAATCACCCAGTACACTATCTTCGTCTTCGCCATCGCGACCAACGCCAGCGTCAAGGCTCGAAATATCCTGCTTGATCTTGATCACGTATTCAACGCGCTCCGGCTCCATCTCAAGCTCTTTCGCAAGCTCTTCAATAGTTGGTTCACGGTTAAGCTCCTGGGTCATACGGCGCTGCGTACGGAGCAACTTGTTGATAGTTTCAACCATATGCACTGGAATACGAATCGTACGTGCCTGGTCGGCAATCGCACGAGTAATCGCCTGGCGGATCCACCATGTTGCGTACGTGCTAAACTTGAATCCCTTATCTGGGTCAAACTTCTCAACAGCGCGCAAAAGCCCTGTGTGACCTTCCTGAATCAAATCGAGAAAATCAAGGCCACGGCCACTGTAGCGCTTCGCAATACTCACAACAAGACGCATGTTAGCTTCAGCCATCTTGTCCTTAGCCTTCTTATCACCCTTTACAACTCGCTGCGCAAGCGCAAGCTCTTCTTCTGCTGAAAGAAGTGGGATTTTACCAATCTCACGGAGGTGCAAGCGCACTGAGTCGTCAGAAATATCATCAAAGTACTGACCTGAATTCAGGATATCTTCAGGAGTATCCTCATCTTCATCCATCAATTCATCAATCGCAGGTTCATCTGGATCGATGTTCATCAATTCATCTTCTTCACGGTCGCCAGTTGGGATCTGATCATCGTTTGCCACGCGCTATCTCCTTTGTTAGTTCATTTAGCTGGACGAGTAATTGCATCGCACGGACGTCGTCGCCGTTTGATTCAGCTTCGCGCAGTTCTGCGGTCAATGTATCTCGAGTTTGTTTCATGTGTTCTTGTTTCATCTGCTTTATGAGGCGGGCTGTTTCGTAATAGCGCTCGTTGCTATCCAGCTTTATATACCGCTCATCAGCGCGCAATAATACTATTTTTACATAGGTATCGTACTTTTGCAACTCTTCTGGCGTATCGTCAAGTACCCTGCCACCATTAGTTACGTAATAACGCGCCAGTGCACGCCGCTCTTCACCATGGAAATAGCTCGTGTCTAGATGCTCAAATAATTCTTGACTTGGCGCATCGACAGCCGCAACTGCGAGCAACTCATCTTCATAAATATATTGTTCACCCCCACGACCATCTTGCTTCGGCTGCGCTTTTACTTCGCGCAGCTTCTGCTCAGGCTTTGCATCCCCTGCGCGTTTCGAGCGAACTGCCTCGAGTGAGCTCCCCGACATATCAGCAATTTTTTGTTCATAATATTCTTGTTCGATAGGATCATTCAGCGCCGTCACAACCGAGAGCCCAGCTGTCGTAAACTCGCGCTTCCCTGCTGCCGTCGCTAAATCAACCCGTGCGGCGTATTGTTCAAGTACCCACTCCACAGCCGGTACCGCCGCGTCAATTGCCTGCTGCCATTTCTTTGGTGAAACCTGAATCAATTCATCAGGATCTTTTGCGTCATCAGTGAGCGTAATAACCGTCAGCTCCACACCTACCTGCGATGCCAAGCCAATCGCTCGTTCAGTTGCCGCTACGCCTGCCTTATCGCTATCATATGCTAATCGTACGTCACCAGTTAGCCGTTTCATCGCCCGTAAATGATGCTCGGTCATGGCAGTGCCTGCCGTTGCTACAACCTGCCGCACCCCCGCCTGGTGACTACTCACAACGTCCAAATTACCCTCTACCATCACTACATATTCAGCCTTGCGAATCGCTTCTTTTGCCTGGCTAAGTGCAAATATATGCCGACCCTTGTCGTATACCAGCGTCTGTGGAGTATTCAGGTATTTTGGTGCATTTGGCACATCACCAATAATACGGCCGGTAAACCCAATCACCTGCCCGCTTGGGTCCATCAACGGCACCATCATGCGCCCTCTAAACATATCCCCTCCATAGCGATTTGAGAGGCCTGCATCAGCAATCTCCTGCTTGCTAAATCCGCGCTTCAAAAGAAAGTTTGTAAGCGCCGAACCATTATCGGGCGCATAGCCAATCTGAAAATCTTGAACTACTTGCTTCGAAAGCTTACGCTTTTTAAACACATACTCAAGCGCATGCTGATTGCGCAACAGGTTTTGCTGATAAAATCGCGCCGCGAGTTCATTAGCCTCTATCGCACGCTTCTTCAGTGCCGCCCGCCGTTTTGCATCGGGCGATTCATACTCCATTAGCTCTACACCCGCCTTACGCGCTAAATGCTCAAGCGCCTGGCGAAAATCCATTCCCTCCACTTCCATCACGAAAGTAAAGATATCGCCACCCTTATTGCTACTAAAATCATGCCAAATATTTTTATCGGGGCTCACGTAAAAACTCGGTGTTTTCTCACCGCTAAACGGGCTCAGACCTTTATAGTTACGCCCAGCTCGCTTCAGCTGGACATATTCACCAATCACGTCTTCGATATTGAGCCGACTGCGCACCTCCTCTTTGGCATCCTGCATATTACTTAGTATAACTTCTGCACCCCTTTAGTACTAGTGTCGAACTTTCTTACACTCACTCTTCCTCTGGGTACTCGCTTGTGGTTTAATATAACTATGAATCCGCAAGGACAACCTGGCCAAAACCCACCGGGAGTTTCGCCTAATGGCGTACCTCCTATTCCTAGTGGATGGGGTCAGTCACAGCCCTCCGGGAGCCAGCCTCAGCAAAATACTTGGCAACGACCTGAGCAACCCTTCCAACAACAAGCCCCACAGACGCCTCCACAGCAATCTCCATGGCCCACTCAGCCACAGATGCAGCAGCAAGCGCCATATCAGCCACAGCAGCCTACACCCATACCAGACTACCAGCCACAAGCTCCATTCACTCCACCGTCAGGTGCAAATGGGCAATCTCCCGAGTACAGTATCGACTACCTCAATCAAATCGCACCAAAAGAGCAACGCGTTGTAAATCGTTTTGCAGTATTTGGACTCATTGGCGGTGGTATTTTTGCTGCCATCTTTGCGCTCATCCTCATATCCGCTTCTGGTGGCCCAAGTGCGAACGATCAGCTCATCCCTATCTCTGAACGCATTACCACGCTACAAAGCGTCACCACCACCGAACAAACTCATCTCGCAGAAGATCAAATATCCCAGGCGAACGCTGCACTCTCGTCATCGCTTTCGAGCATGACAACGAGCATGAAAACTATCCTTACAGAACGCAAACTCAAAGATGACGCTGGTTCAAGTTCCGCTAAAGCTGAAAAAGCTTACGCAGCAAAGCTAACTACGACACTCGAAAATTCTTACCAACGCGGTACCCTAGACCGCACTTACACAAGCCAAATGACATACGAGCTCACCGTATTACGCTCACGCATCACAAAACTCAAGCAATCAAGTGGTTCTAAAGAGATTCTGTCATTCTGCGACACCGCACTTAGTAATATCGACCTCGTGCTGAAGGCCTACTCAAGTTTCGACGCTACAAAGTCGTAATTACTCAGTAACAAGGCGATAGCTCAGGCGAGCGAGGTCTTTTACTTCGTCATCAGACAGCTGACCACTGCAAACGATCGTGTTCCAATGCTTCTTATTTAGATGGTAGCCTGGCTGCACTTCTTCGTATTTTTCACGCAAGTGCTTGGCAAGCAGCGGATCACATTTCAAACTCACACGAACAGGATTACTCCCCTCTGCAATAATTGCAAATAGCTTCTCATCCTGACCTGGAACATCTTTATGCCCCACTTTATATACGGCAGTCCCTTCGCCAAATGGGTAATCCAACCATGCATCAGGGAAGCTCAGTAAATAATCTTCTAAATCTTTGTGTGTCATGCTTTTACCTTCTTCAAATAATACTGCAGCTCTTCAATACTGCCACGAATGTCATCAATTGCTCGGTGCGCCTCAGGCTTCGCGAATTTCTTACGGAACTTACCTTCAAACACCACCTTCCACGCGCTCACATCAAGCATGCGGTAATGCAATCGGGCGTCAAGCCGCTGCCACTCATTAGCAATAAAGCGCCTATCTTGGTGAATGGAGTTGCCTGCAAGCAATACTTTGCCTTCAGCACCGATGTGCTCATCGATAAATGCAAGAAGTTCATTCTCAACCGTACGACCATTTTTGCCATCTGTATTTTGCGCAATCAAAGCATCTCGCACATCCGAGAATTCATCCCAAAACTCGCCTACCATACGCTTTTTCATAAGGTTCGGCCCAACTTTTTTAACCGCTTCAAACCGAGCGATTTCTTTAAAATCCCAGTCGGTAACAATCGCACCAACCTCTAAGATACGGTCTTCAATCGGGTCTAATCCTGTCATCTCAAGATCAACCCACAAAATGCGCTCTGGCTTGAAAGATTTTTTCACTACTTTGCATCCTCTTTCTTTTTATCGATTCGATCGAGTTTTGCATAATGTACGGCAATATATACGACTAACGCCGTCGCAAGCAGCGTAATCAATGAGCTCAGGATTGCACCCCAGCCGATTGCAACTTCAGCATGCGAACCATTCGCCTTCTCAAGCACCCACTTAAGATTATTCAAATTTACGCCTTGCGTAATAAGGGCTACGAGCGGATTGATCAAGTTGTCAACAATAGCCTTAACGCTCGCCCCAGCCGCAGTACCAACCGCTAAACCAATCGCAAGCCCAACAACACCTTGTTGCCTGATAAAGTTCATAAACCCGGTGCCTTGGTTGCTAAATACATTACGTATCCGCGCAGCGCGCTCGATCTTATTGTCTTCGTCGCGGCGAATCTCAGTTTCTTGCTTTTTACTTGTTACCATATCTCACTCGCTTTTCCATTACATTTTCTCAGGCGCATGAATACCTAGGATAGCTAGACCCGCTTTTAGAGTGTCGGCATACACAGCAACCAGCCCCACGCGGTGTACTTCAAGCTCATTGCCGATTACCTGATGCTGCTCGTAGTAGCGATTAAATTCCTGCGCCAGTTCAAACAAGTAGGTACAAATGTGGTGCGGCTCAAGTAGCTCAAGCGCGCGGTTCACTACTTCGTGGTATTCACCAAGCTTTCGCACTAAACTGCGGTCTTCATCACGCACATCAGTCGGATACATAACCGTACTTGATGATTTATCTAAAATACGTCGCGCGCGAGCATGGGCATACTGCAGGTAGCTCCCGGTGTTGCCCGTCAGGCTCACCGCCTCATTAACATCAAATACTACATCGCCGCCAATCTTTACCTTCAAGAACTGGTAACGAAGCGCTCCAGCGATAATCTCATCAGCCGCCACGCCACCCCTCTCAGTGATTGCCTTACCAAATTCATCAAATAGCCAGTCAATCGCGACAACGTCACCCGTACGCGAGCTCATCTTACCGGTCGTTAATTTCACAAGACCTGTAGGATAATTAAATAGCTTGCCTTTAAGCTCAGGAATCGCAAGCTCAGAGGCTGCAATTACACCCTTAAAGTACGCCGCTTGCTCACCACCAGTCACCACAATGCTTTGATCAAGCTGCGGGTAGTCAGCATACTTAAGCCGCACAAGACCCATGTCGTGTGCACCATAAAGCCCATTACCGTGCGAACCAATATAGACATTATCAAACGAACCATACTTGCTGCCTTCAAAAATATATGCGCCATCAGACTGTGTAAACACACCAGGCGTATTAGCAAGAATTAGTTCCTTGCCGGGGTTTTCGGTTTCACTCTCTACATAGCGACGTTCAATCGGCACATTACCAATACGCGCAACAATACGATCGATCTGCTCGTAGCTCCATGCTGCGCACATGTCATAAATCGCTTTGTAAGTGGGGTCATCAAGCACAAACGACTGCTTTGCAAGTTCGTCAATCTCTTTCTTTGCTTCTTCAGAATCCTTCGCTGCCTGTGCACCGGTCGCATACATTTTGTTCATGAATGCATTGCGCTCATCAGTTGGAATCGCCTCAAGCTTGGCAATATCACCACCGGTTTCCTTCAAAATCGCCCACATACTTTTACCGACGTGGGTACCAACGTCGCCATGATAACTCACGCGGCGCACTGTCGCAGCACTCACCGCTAAAAGGTTCGCCATCGTATCAGCCAAAATTGCATTGTAGGCGTGACCTATATGCATAGCCTTAAACGGGTTTGGATTGTTCGTTTCAATCACCACAGTCTGACCTTGGCGGATCTGCTCCGGGTTAAGGCGAGTCAGATCAAGGAGCGCCTTAGCGCCAAGTGTCAGATTAATAAAGCCAGGACCCGCAACGATCACGTCAGCATAGTCGCCCATTGCCTTAAGTTTTTCAACAATTTCCGTCGCTATATCGCGCGGATTCTTGCCAACCTGCTTTGCGAGCTGCAATGCTACATTCGTCGAATAGTCGCCAAACTTTGGGTCTGGTCGGTCAAGTTGCACTCGCACATCAATCGAATACAATTCTTGAACAATCGAGATAATAGCAGCTATTGTTTTTTCCATACTGCTATTTTACCAGAGGTGATACACCTTCGGCAAACCAGCTAAAATTCATCAATAGCTAGGTCGTCCTGTTTGTAGACTGACACTGGCACGATACCGCGTGAATGTGCGTCTTGCAAGACTTCACGGAGCATGTCCATATCGTCTGCGGTTAGAGTGTCATTCACTGGCTCATTTTGTGGTGTTTGTTTTTCTTCTGCCATGGATTTATACTAGCATAAACAGTATAAAATGTCAACTTGACGATGACTCGAAAGATACATACACTAGCAACATGAAACGGCGTGGGTTTACAATTGTTGAGCTACTTATTGTGATTGTAATCATTGCCGTCCTTGCTGCCATTACTATAGTTGCCTACAATGGCTTCCAGCAACGATCCCGCGTGACGGCACTCTGGACGGGAATAGCACAGGTTAACAAAAGTTTTCGCCTATACCTCACCGACACAAACGCTTCCTCATGGCCACTAGACACCGCGATTGACCCTTCAGTACCAGGCGGTAACCCAACGATCGTACAACTTGTAGCACACACCAACTTTAAGAATTTCATGCAGCAACCGCCAAGCCAAGGCACAAACTGGTTCTACGATAACGATAATGACACTTACCCTGCCGGTGGTATGACGGGCGGCGTAAATATTTGTCTTGATGGGATCGACAGCACGCTTGCGCTGGCAATCGATCAAGCTAAGGATGACGGGGATATAAATACAGGAGCCTTGCGCTACAACGGCTCCCGTCTTTACTATAGTCTAAGCACTACACAGGCCTTTAACGGCTAACGACGGCTTGCATTGATAAGTCCAACAAACAACGGATGCGCGCGCAGAGGGCGTGAGCGAAATTCTGGGTGCGCCTGCGTTGCGATAAAGAAATTATCATCTACACCTTCGACATATTCAACAAGCTTTCCATCAGGGCTGGTACCACTAATAGTTAGTCCACCCTTAACAATGTCGTCTCGATATACTTGGTTCACTTCGTAGCGGTGACGATGACGCTCGGTGACATCTTGTGTACTATAGAGCTTCTCAGCGAGACTCCCTTCGCTTAGACGTGCTGGGTAATCACCGAGACGAAGCGTTCCACCCGTTGATTCCTTACCTTGCTGACCATCCATGATATATACGACATTATGCTCGGTATCTGCATCAAATTCTGATGAGTTTGCATCCGCAATTCCTGCGCGACGAGCTGCAGCAATCACCGCTACCTGTAACCCAAGGCAAATACCAAGATATGGCTTACCCGTCTCAAGTGCAAAGCGCGCCGCTGCAATTTTGCCCTCTATGCCACGCGAACCAAAGCCGCCCGGCACCAGTAGCCCATCGACAGATGCAAAGTCTTCATCAGTTGCCGCTTCAGCATTAATCCATTTGACACTCAGATTAACACCCTCACTCCACGACGCAGATTTCAATGCCTCAAGTACAGATAAATACGTATCTTCATTATCGAGGTATTTTGCGACGAGACCGATTGTCACGTTGTGTGGAAAGTTTGTCGCCTGGCGCTTCGCAAGATCCTGCCACGGTGACAAATCTGGCTGCACCGTATTTCCAGTAAAACGCTCGAGAAGCGGCATGATGCTACTTGTCGCAATACGCTCGGGTATCAAGAACACACTCGATACGTTCGGCATCATCAGTACGTTATCTTCAGGCACACCACCAAACATTGCCACCTTGCTACGTACAGAAGCAGGTGCGGGGTCATCGGAGCGTACGATCACCGCATCTGGCACAATACCAAAGCCACGAAGATCGTTCATGGCATTCTGCGCAGGCTTACTCTTAAATTCTTTACTGGTGCCAATAAATGGCACATAGACAACGTGAATATACAATGAATTATCAGTGCCAACTTTGCGGCCAAATTCGCGAATTGCCTCAATAAAAGCAAGGCCCTCATAGTCACCTACTGTCCCGCCAATTTCAACAATGTGAACATCACTACCCTGACTCGCCTCAAAAATAGATTCTTGAATAGCATTGGTGAGATGTGGCACAAGTTGAATAGTCTTGCCGCCAAACTTACCAGCACGCTCATCGACAATCAAATCACGCAGTAATCGGCCACTCAGCGTAGCGTTTTTCTGCGTGAATTCTTGATCTAAAAATCGTTCGTAGTGGCCAAGGTCAAGATCCGTCTCGGCGCCATCCTTCGTTACGAAACATTCGCCGTGTTCAGCAGGATTAAGTAAGCCCGCATCCACATTAAGATACGGGTCACACTTTTGAACAGAAACAGAGAGCCCTTTTGCTTGCAGCACCGTACCGATGCTTGCTGCGGTAATACCCTTACCTACCCCCGAGAGAACACCCCCTGTTACAAAAATATACTGTGTCTTTTTTGCCATGCGATCATTCATCTCCATGGGGTTTCAGTATAGCATATTTCACGCACCTACACCATATCTAGTGTAGTATGTTGTTTATTCTACGCAATATACAGCGACAGCCCCTAATCAATACGCTAACGGTGAGCGATATTTGCTTAATTTACTTTTATTATTATCCCTCAACACTATTTTCGCAAGAGCTTACTGAGCCCCAGTAACGGTAAGCCAGATCAATACAAGGTTAAGCGCACTAACAAATGCCGTAATAAGATAGATTGCCGCAGTAATAGCACGCGTGTTCTTCGCCTCTCCCATAATACCCTTACTGCTTGTTGTAATAGCAAGCGGAATAAGCGCAAACGGTACACCGAAACTTAGTGTAATCTGCGACACCAACAAGATTTGCGTCGGATCAACGGCGAGCGCAAGGATAGTGATAGAAGGAATAATCACAATAACACGACGAATGAGTGGCGAAACACGTCGTTTAAGCAACCCGTGCATAATAGCATCGCCTGCCTGTGTGCCAACCGCCGTCGAGGCAAAGCCCGACACAAGCAGACCCAGCGCGAAGAGCCACGCAACAAGTGGCGTTAAAGTCGTACCAAGCGACTGGAAGATTCCTTGCAAAGACTCAGATGCAGCACTCCCCTGCAGCGCCGCAGCCGCAAGAACGAGCATTGAGATATTAACTCCACCAGCAAGCACCATGGCGATCGCAACGTCTATTTTAGTGGCTCGAAGAATCGGCTGCAGTTTTTTCGCTTCTACTTTCCCGTGTTTGTCACGACTAAGCGCAGAGTGGAGATATATCACGTGTGGCATAATTGTGGCACCAAGCATAGCAACGGCGAGCAGGATTGTTTCTTTACCTTCAAGTCGTGGCATAACACCCGTAATAAGTTGCCCGGCCTGTGGCGGATGCATAATAAGCCCAACAACGAAACCAATCGGAATGACGAGAAGGAGACTAATGATAACTCGCTCGTAGATACGTTGGCCCTTTCGAGTATAGGTCGCAAGCAACAAGAGTGAGACAAGGCCGGTGATAACCCCACCCGCAACAAGTGGCACATTAAACAGTAGCTGTAGCGCGATTGCTCCACCAACTACCTCGGCAAGATCACACGCTGCCGCAACAAGTTCGGCTTGCATCCAATAGGCAATGCGTGACTTACGCCCTAAACGCGAAGCAATCACCTGTGGCAGGCTCTGTCCAGTTACAACACCGACCTTTGCAGACAAATACTGTACCAATCCAGCCATTAGATTGGCGAGTACTAACACCCAAAGAAGCAAATAACCATATTTCGCACCAGCACTAAAGTTAGCGGCAAAATTACCTGGGTCAACATAAGCTACAGCCGCAACAAACGCCGGACCAAGCAACGAAGCTACGCGTGCAGCACGTACTTTACGATTCATGTGAGACTCCTACGCCACTAATGATTGCAGGAAGCGGCTCATCAAAAGCCACCCGAGGTATATTAACCACTTCTCGCGCATTGCCATCAGGGTACTGATGTTGATACGCCTCAGTAACTGAGCCGAAAATTGCTTCATTCCAATCAAATCCCAATTCTTTTGCTGCATCCCTAACGGCGGCCTCGGATTCGCCCTCAATCTCTACAAATGGATTAAGGTGAGGCCATTCATCAATCACAATCTCAACACCCGCCATCATCCATGTTTCTCGACGTGATTCCTGGAAAGATTTATGAAGCAAGTCTACTTGTGCGAGTAACGCCACGGTTGAATCATAATCGCTAACAATTACTTCAATTTCTTTAGCTCCAGTAAGCGACGCTTCATCAAATTGTTTATAAGTGAGAGTCGTACGGTGCCCTTCATCGCGCACTCGAATAAAAGCATTACGCTGCGCAAGGGCCTCTGTCTCAATAATAACTCGTCGCATCAACCGCATAGGCTGCTCACAAACCGCCCCTGCTCGCGCCAATATTTCACGCGTTGCGTCGATATCGATATCGCAGAACTTTACTTCAATTTCAGTCTTCATACTTCCCTTGCTGACAAAAACGAGCGCGGTATTCGTTAAAATGCCACGCCCGTCATTTGCTAAATTACCCTATTAGTCTTTCTTCTTGCCACCAGCGTTAACTTCGTAGCTCGTGTTAGTACTTTCAAAGAAGTTTACAAGCTCAAGTGTGTCGTTGGCTGCCGCCATCCATTTCGCTGGGTTATCAACGTTGTAGTGTGTACCAAAACCAAGTTCTTCAAAACGACGGTCCGTAAGATACTTCACGTACTGGTTAACGTAGTCAGCGTTAAGGCCAAGAATACCCTTAGGGAGCAGGTCGTTGTTATACTCCATCTCCATTTCAACAGCGTCCAAGATCATCTGCTTGATCTCTTCTGCAAATTCTGGGTCCTGGAGGTCTTCGTTTTCTTCAAGTGTAGTAAGAATCAGGTTCATACCAAACTTTAGGTGAAGGCTTTCATCGCGAATAATCCAGTCCATTAAGCTACCGAAGTTACGGAGCAAGTTACGCTGGCGGAAGCTAAGCGCCACCATAAATCCAGAGTAGAACCAAACACCTTCAAGAATAATGTTGTAGGCAACAAGGTTACGAATAAAATCTTTCTTGCCCTCAGTTGTATTGATATCAAGCGTATCCTCAGTCATGCGCTTGATGTACTTGGTCTCAAATTCTTCTTTGCGCGCCATTGATGGGATTTCAACGTGTGCTTCGTACGCCTTTTCGCGATCGATTGGGAATGTCTCAAGAATATACTCAAAACTCATGCAGTGGTTTGCCTCTTCCCACATCTGCTTTGCAAGGTACAAGTGGCATTCTGCAGCATTCACATATGGGTAAACGCCAAACGCAAGCGCCTTGTTCACAAGTAGCTCATTTGGGTTAAAGTAGCTTACAAGGAAGGTAAACGCGTGCTTCTCTTCTTCACTTAGCTTTTTCCAGTCAGCAAGGTCCTGTGCAAGTTGGATCTCGTTGGGAAACCACGTATTCGCAACTGCCTGGTCGTATAAATCTTTTGCCCACTGATAGTGGATTGGTTTAAGCAGTAGTCCATCCTGAACGCCTGCGCCTAAAATTCCTGCCATATTTCCTCCTACTGACATCCTTCACACTGGGTGAGATCCGCTGGATCAAGCGGTGCTGCAATTTCGCCCCGTGCCGCAGCCTCTTCATTAGCGGTCGCCTGCGCTTGTTCCATTGCGTCAGAAATAGCCTGCAGTTTCTCCTCGAGTGACATGTTGTCGTTGATAATTGTTGATGCGTTCATTTTTATCCCCTCCTTTTATGCTTTTGCGAATCCGAATCCAACTTTTTTGGCACCCGATCGTGCTGCGATGTCTTCAGATTTATTCACCTTAGTTGTCGACTGCTCAGCCTGGTGACGCGGCTTCACATGTAGGTAATACGTTGTCTTAAGACCACGACGCCATGCTTCAGTATAAATCTCGACGTATTCATCAATATCACGAGTTTCGAGGTACATATTACGGCTAATTGCCTGGTCGACCCACTTCTGTGCCCGTGCCGCTACTTCGATAAACGCATACGGGCTAAGCTGGAAGCTTGTCTTGTACACATCTTTTATTCGCTGCGGAACCGCTTCGACAGTCTGAATGTCGCCAAGGTTAGCAAGCACCTCATCCTTTACGTCTTCCCAGATACCAAGCTCACGAAGGTCGTTCACAAGATTTGTATTCACCTCGAGGAATTTGCCGTTCAATGTGCTGCGTGAGAAAATCTGAGCGAACTGTGGATCAAGGCCTGGAGTAGTACCAGCAACAAGGCCGATGTTTGCAGTCGGTGCAATCGCCATAAGTGTTGCATTGCGCATACCCTTCTTAACTTTCTTTCGGAGTAACTCCCAATCAAGGTGCGCCTTACGGTTTACCTTCACTTTTACCTTACGGTCGGTTGCAAGCTGGTCAAGTGTATCGATTGGCAAGTAACCCTTACTCCATCCACTCCCCTTGTACTGCGGGTAGCTACCGCGACTTGCAGCAAGATCAGCTGATTCATCAATCGCATGGTAACTGATAAACTCGGTAAGCTTGTCGATAAGATCGTATGCCTGATCACTCTCGTAACTAAAGCCGAGCTTTTCAATCACATCAGTGAAGCCCATCATACCAAGACCAATCGCACGGTTCTGAAGATTTGAGTTCATCGCTTCAGGGATTGGCGTGTTAGTAATATCACAGAGGTTATCGAGCTGACGAACAGCGCTGCGTACAGACTGTTCAAGCTTATCCCATTCCCATGTCTTTTCCGGCGTAAGGTGACGGCTCAAGTTAATGCTAATAAGGTTACAAACAGATGTGTTCTTGTCGTCCTGAGGCAAAGTAATCTCAGTACAAAGGTTTGAACAGTGAATAGTGCCGGTATTGTTGTTGAGTGCACGAGTATTAATCGTGTCCTTCCAGGTTACCCAAGGGTGGCTGCCGGCCTGAAGCTGAGTAAGGATTGCCTTAAACTGCTGACGCGCTGGAATAGTTTTAAAGACACGGAGTTTACCGGCATCAGCCATTTTGATGTACTCTTTGTAACGAGCACTGAAAGCTTCACCGTAAAGCTCTGGTAAATCAGGCGTTTCAGCCGGGTCAAACATATACCATTCCTGATCTTTTTCAACACGCTTCATGAATTCATCAGAGATGTATACAGCCGTATCAAGGAATCGGGTGCGGAAGTATGGGTCACCTGAGTTCTGGCGAAGATCGAGGAATTCTGGGAAGTTCAGGTGCCAGTTTTCCATGTACATTGCAGCCGCGCCAGCTTTTTTACCCTTACGGCTCACTGCAAAGAGTGCAGTGTCGACCATCTTCATAAATGGAATTGGGCCAGTACTCTCGGTGTTAGTGGTGTGTACTGGACTACCGGCTGCACGAAGCTTAGTCATAGTAATACCGATACCACCAGTACCTTTAGCAATCCACATGGTGTCACGCACGCTTTTCGCGATCGACTCCATGTCATCTTGCACTTCCATCAAGAAGCAGTTCGAAAGCTGTGGGAACGCACCCCCTGCGTTCACACGAGTTGAGCCTCCCGCAACATACTCAAGACGTGCCATGTGTTCATAGAAATCAATCGCTGAAGCTGTTGGGTCTTCTTCGTTATAGCTAAGGCCCATTGCAATACGCATGTGGGTAAACTGCGGAGTTTCGATTGGTTCGCCACTATTCTTGCGAAGTGCGTAACGATTTCGGTTAGTGACAACACCAATATATTTAAAGAGTTCGTCATGTGCCGGCTCGAGCACACTACCAAGTTTCTTAAGATCAAAACGGCCATCTGTCATGCGCTCATCAAGCAAGCCATCTTTTGAAGCTGCTTTAATGTATGCTGGAAACTTTTGAGCGTGGAGCTTCTTAAGCTCGGCTGGGTTCTCGTAGTCACCCAAAATCTTTTTGTAGATTGTCTTAAGAAGAAGCCTTGCAGCAATCTTATCAAAATCAGGGTCATCCTTAACGTTCTGCAATGCAGTGTGTATTACAGATTCATCAAGCTGCTCTGTAGTAATGCCATCAAATAGAGTTAGCTGAAGCTGTGTCGCAACTTCCACTACTTTCTGGATTTGGTTTGGAAGTCCCTCACTCGCCGCTACAAGAGCTAAATTAATCTTATTAGCGTCGAAATCTTCACGGGTGCCATCGCGTTTTACGACTTGAATACCGGCCATATTCTATTCCTTTGTTATAGTTATTACGTTCACCGACCCCAACCCCTCCGGGGCGCAAGAAAGTCACCTACTAGTGTGGTGCGCTAGTTTTACGACAAACTTGCATAAGTGTCTATTTTGCTGAACTACTACATATGTAGCGTCTAGTAACTATGATAAGCGCTATATATGGTGATTTCAAGCGTTTTGGTTTGTTTTTTTGACAATACGCGTAAATAACACCTTGTAGTGTATTAAGTAATTTTTACTACGCTATATATAGCGTATACATCGTTATAGTTGTACATATCTGAAATGCTGCTGGAATCTCAAGGAGCGCCACCTCTACATAGACATAACCAGTGTATAATTAATAGCGATATGGAAAATATAATCACTATAAAAGACTTCAAAATGCGCTTCGGTAACACCGAGGTCATCCACAGTCTTACATTCAATGTAAAGCGTGGCGAAACGTTCGGGTTTCTTGGTAGCAACGGCTCCGGCAAAACGACAACAATCCGTGCACTACTCGGCATTTACCAGCCCACCGCAGGCGAGTTGCTCCTTGATGGCAAACCATACAGCGTCTCCGGCGATGTAAAGCTCGGCTATCTACCGGAGGAGCGTGGATTATATAAAAAAGAGTCTGTTATTGATGCGATGCTCTACTTTGGCGAGCTAAAAGGGATGAGCCGTAACGAAGCTAAAGAAGCTTCTCTCGCCTACCTAAGCCGCGTAAATCTTTCCGACAAGGCGAATACCCGACTCGACAAGCTCTCTGGCGGTCAACAGCAAAAGATTCAGCTCGGTATTACTATTATGGACAATCCTGAACTACTCATCCTTGATGAGCCAACGAAAGGATTTGACCCGGTCAACCGCAAGCTCCTGATGGATATCATCGAAGAGCGCCGTGCTAAAGGTGCGACTATCGTAATGGTCACTCACCAAATGGATGAGGTTGAGCGTCTCTGTGACCACATTATCCTGCTAAAAGACGGCGTATCACACGCGTATGGCACTGTTGAAGAAGTAAAAAAGAAATTCAGCAAAAAGTCACTCGACGAAGTATTCCTCCAGGTATACGGCAACGAAAACGAGGAGGTAAAGTAATGCACAACCTTTCAACCGTTATTCGATTCGAAATCGTTCGCACACTCAAAAAGAAGTCCTACTGGGTTATGGCGCTCGGCTTCCCGGTCATGATGATGGCAATCTTCTCAATCATCTATTTCTCAAACCAGTCGACAAATAAGGCTGCCGAGGAACTGCAAAACCAATCGTTTAGTATTGAGGTCACTGACGAAACACACCTCATCAAACCTTCAATTCTTTCCGCACTCAAGGCAAAGACTATCGACAACAAACAACAAGGTATCAATGATGTCGAGTCAGGCAAAGCAGACAGCTACATTTACTATCCAAGCGACATCAGCAAACAAGCTGTCGAGGTGTACGGTCAAGATGTCGGCATCTTCAATAACAGTCGCTACGATGCAGTTGCCGGCATGATTATGAAGGAGTCAATTCAGAATTCAGTCAACCCAAACATCCGTAGCGTCATTGGTGGTACTGCACAGACAAACGTTACAACCTACCGCGATGGTGAAGCGTACGATCCGTTCAAGCAGATGATTCTTCCTGGATTATTCTTAGTGCTCTTCTATATGTTAATCGCATTTTCTGCAAACCAGATGCTCACAAGTACCATTGAAGAGAAAGAAAACCGTGTCATCGAGATGATTCTCACCACTATCGAGGCTCGCACCCTAGTAATCGGTAAGATTGTTTCCCAGGTTGCGCTTTCGCTACTTCAGGGCTGTATCATTGTGCTTCCAGCACTTGCTGGATATTTCCTATTTCACGACAAGCTCAATCTGCCATTTGTCGACCTAACGACGCTTCCTGTCGACATCCCGCGTATTTTAACAGGCGCACTCGTCTTTGCGGTGAGCTTCATGTTCTTTACGGGTATACTCGTACTCATTGGCTCAAGCGTACCAACCGCCAAAGAAGCAAGTCAGTTCCTTGGTGTCGTTATGATTGCAATTTTTGGGCCACTCTACGCTGTGTCGCTATTCATTTCTGCGCCAGATGCACCGCTCGTACGGTTCTTGAGCCTATTCCCTCTTACTGCACCAATTCCGCTGCTACTTCGTAACGCAGTTGGCAATTTACACCCATGGGAGCTCGCGGTAGCACTACCAATCCTCATCGTGTCTGCGGCTTTCGTACTGATGCTTGCCGTCCGCGTATTCCGCTACGGCGCGCTCGAATACAGTCGTAAAGTCTCTCTTCGCGAAATCTTTGGCCGCCGTTAGACTCGGACTCACATAAAAAATACGCTAGCCTATATAGGCTAGCGTATTTTTTATGGCGGAGAGACAGGGATTCGAACCCTGGGTACCTTGCGGCACACACGCGTTCCAGGCGTGCCAATTCAACCACTCTTGCACCTCTCCGTAGTTATCGTATTATAGCAAATCCATAGCCCTTGTGCTTTTTATCGTAAAGTTGTATTTTATACACTTCGCATCTGTTGCTTTCGCAAGCTCTGAGTGCCTATAATAGTGAGAGATGCCGAAGGCCACCACATCCACACCGGTTATACAACTTACTAACCTCACCAAACGCTACGGCTTTGGTGATACTGCTCATAAGGCGCTCGATGAAGTAACACTCACAATCGAAAAAGGTGAGTTTATTGCAGTTATGGGACCATCTGGTTGTGGCAAAACCACACTCTTAAATGTTATCGGCCTACTCGACCGCGCAAACGATGGCGATTACAATCTTGACGGCAAATCCGTCGCTAGCCTTTCGGGAAAACAGCAAGCACGCGTTCGCTCAAACCAAATTGGCATTGTATTCCAAAGCTTCAATCTTATTCATCGCCTGAATGTGCTGGATAATGTTGCGCTGCCTCTTACCTACAGCGGCATTCCGCACACCAAGCGGCTCGAACGCGCCAGTGAAATCCTCAAGACTTTCCACTTGCAAGAGCGTGAGTATTACATGCCTTGGCAGCTAAGTGGTGGCCAGATGCAGCGTGTCGCCATCGCCCGCGCACTCGTCAATCACCCAAGCATCATTTTAGCCGACGAGCCAACCGGTAATCTCGATAGCCGATCAAGCCATGTGATTATGGAAGAGCTTAGTCAGCTCCATAAACAAGGCAACACGATTATCATGGTGACACATAACCCTAACCTTACAAGCTATGCGAGCCGTGTTATCAACATGCTCGATGGGAAAATTGCAAGCGACACCAGCACGATGCCCGACCCAACAGCACCTAAAAAATCAGTAAAAGTCCCACTAGGTCAGCACACGAAGCGCAAAGAAAAAGCGCCAAAAACACCACGTAAAAAGATACGAAAGGCCACCAAATGATCCAGCTCCTCACCGATCATATCCAGAATGCCTACCACTCACTAAAGAGTAACCGTGGCCGCACTTTACTAACCGTACTCGGGATCGCCATCGGTGTCGCAAGTGTAACATGCACCCTCGCTATCAGTGATGGAGTACAAAAAATGGTTGACACACAGGTTTCTGCATTTAACGGTAAACTTGCTGTCGTTCGACCTGGATTTAAATCGCACGATCCGAACCAACTAGTAAACCCTGTTACCCAGCAATCATTCAGCACGAGCACGCTAACAGATTCTGACATAAGTGCGCTCGCAAAGCTACCAAACGTTGAAACAGCAGTGCCACTCATGACAATTGAAGGTACGATTCACGCTCAACACGCGACTGGCCCAAATAGTGTTGTACTAGCAACAACACCTGATTTCGCCAAAGTATCTAACATTACGATGCTATCGGGTAAGTTTCTTGATGATACTGCCGATGATAGTACGGCAGTTATTGGCGTACAGCTCGCAATCTCGCTATTTGATACCGACCACCCTATTGGCGAAGCATTTACCATGCGAGGGCAGCAGTTCACTGTCGTTGGCGTCCTTCGCCAAGATAGTGCACCTATTAACTTCAACAATGTCGACCTCAATAATGCCGTTGTTGTAAGCTTCGAGCAAGGAAAAAACTTCAATCAAGGTCGTTCACAGATTCAGCAGATTGATCTTCTTGCTAAAAAAACATCAGATCTTTCAAATGTCACCAAGCAGGCGAAATCAAAGCTCCTCTCCCAGCATCTTGGCGAAGAAGACTTCTCGATCACTAGCGGCAAAGCAATCACCCAACCAACGGGTCAGTTATTCCAAGCAATGACCGGAGTTATGACGGCAATCGCCGCCATATCGCTCATTGTTGGCGGCATCGGCATTATGAACATTATGCTCGTTAGTGTTGCCGAGCGAACTCGCGAAATTGGCATCCGTAAAGCCGTCGGCGCCAGCCAACGTGCGATAATCGCTCAGTTTCTTATTGAGTCACTAATCATGAGCGGCTTTGGCGGACTCATTGGTTATGGATTCGGTTACCTCTCGGCCTTCATCGTCAGTATTTTCCTCTACTTCACCCCTTCATTCAGTTGGCAAACAGCCATAGTTGCCCTTGCCATGATGATTGCAGTTGGCTTATTCTTCGGCCTCTACCCCGCCCTCAAGGCAGCTCGCAAAGACACTATCGAGTCATTGCGGCAGTACCACTAGATAAACGAGCGCGTATAACTAAGAAAGTTCTTTCTTAAGTTTATCAACAATCTCAAGTCCAGTTGGATCGACATTGTTAAGAACCGCCACATACACACTCACGAACTCACCCAAAATACACCCCCACAATAACTGTTCCATTACACTCTTACCGGCAATCGGCACGACTGTTGCTTTTGGTCGACGACCAGAAAGTAATCGATCACCAATATCAAATCGTTTTAGTACGCGGGGATTTTCAAGTTCACTCACCAAATCAAACACAGCAAACGGTTTCTCAACCGGATGACTCGTCCAACCAGCAAACTCATTATGGCTGAATTCTGGCAATGTATTCCACAAAGCCACGTTCTTTGCATTTTCATTCCAACTGATCTTCCACTTATATGCTACAGGTGCCATAAGTGGTCCAGAGTAAAACACTGGTGTCTTACCCACAGCAAGCAGCGCTAATTGCTTTGCATAGTTGCGTTCAATCGGCACATCTTTCTCCCATAACTCACTCTCTTGATGCAGCCATGTTTCACATTTTGCCATATCTTCATATACAGTCTTAGGCGCAAGCCCAAATTCAACAAGGACGCGCAGCAAAATACGCAAATTATAAATCATCCCATAACGCGCTTCGGATTCGGCGGGAATCAACCCAAGCATAGCGTGACTACTCGCTGCAAGATCCTTCAACTTACCACCGCTGGTAATCGCAACTATCTGGCAGGACTTTTTGATCGCCTCTTCCACGCAAGCGACCGTCTCTTCAGTGTTACCTGAAAAGCTGCTGGCGATTACGAGCGTATTTTCATGTGCATAGTTTGGCAACTCATACCCACGCACAATTTCGAACGGCACCGTAAGACTATCGTGCAAAATCACTTTAGCCATTTCGGCGGCTAGTGCAGAGCCACCCATACCCGCTACAACAATATTATTAATTACCCGTTCATCGTGCTCACTATCAAGCAAATTTACGTCAAGCGCTGTCTGGCGATATATATCAGCCACCACTCCAAGCGCCCCTGATCGGTCGCGCTGTTTCAATACATTTACATCATCCAACATCGTTACCACTCCCCTTGCGAAATATTCTCTTACTATGATACAGTATTGTGTAAGTAAGCATAACTACTAAATATTCAAGAGGTGGGGCATGGATATTCAACCGCAATCAACACAACCAATTAGTGACGACCAAGAACTTGCGAAAGTTCTCGCAGGGGTAAACGCAGACGCAAGCGAGGCCGAAGCAGCACCAGCAGTTGCCGAAGTGCAGCCGCCTGTTCCACCAATGGAACCTCCTGTTGCAGCACCTGCACCAGACCCTATTATCCCAGCTGCACCTGCACCGCTTTCATCACCTGTAGCAATCCCTGTTGCCGGTGAACTTGATGGCGTTAAGCAAGCTGCGATCACCGAGCTCCGCCCTCTCGTTGATAAACTCACCCTTCCTCCGGAAGAAAAGTTCGATACATACCTCTTGCTTATCCGTTCTACCGACGATAAATCACTTATCGGTCCGGCACACGAAGCAGCGAAGATGATTACCGACGAAACCCGCCGTGCTCAAGCACTTCTCGATGTAATCAAGGAAATTGACTTCCTCTCTGGCTCGCAAGCAGCGTAGCTATATAGATCACTCCACACAAAAACTACCTCAATCACTGAGGTAGTTTTAATATACAGTGCATATGCCGCGTCGCACTCCTCCACAGAAGAGCGCGACGCGACGTCGGGGTTCAAGCAGCCATCTCCCACGTGTCGTGGTAGTAGATGGTGATGTAGCCCACACCGCCGTACTTTCGGGTGAATCGAATGACCGCCAGGCGACGACCCCAGCCACGGGTGTTGATGTAGCCCGTCACCTCGGTCTTGCCGTCTGCGAGATTGGTCACCTTGGCTCCGAACACCAGGAAGTAGCCATCCTCACTCGGGTTGTCCAGCGTGCGGGCTTGCACCTCCACACCCTCACTGCCGCCTTGCGCAGCAATGAGCCTGGACAGCGTCGAGCCGGGACTCACGAGCATTACGTGCTCCCGGTATTCGCCTGTCTTCGAGCCCGTCCAGTAGACGCGCTCCTTTACCCCAGACATATCCTACTCCCCTCACGGGTCAGTGCTTCTGCCTTACAGCACAATCTAAACTGTTCATGACGTATTGTCAATGATTTCTCGATATCCCTAAGCATCTCCTGTACAATGGTGATAATGAGTATTCGCTACGCGACAAACGAAGAGATACAAAACTGGGATGAACATCTTTCAGCTAACCCGGACGGCGGCAACGTCTTCCAAGCAATCGAAATGGCCGACGCAAAGCGCCAAAACGGCTGGACACCTCGCTTTCTCATAGCAGATGATATTGCCATCACCGCACTCGAAAAGCACGTGCCACTACTTGGTAAATTTTGGTACCTACCAAAAGGTCCAGGCATCACAGCCGAAACCGAGCTACTGCCACTCATCGATGAATTAAAGAGTTTTGCACGCACCAAGGGTGTTTTTATAGTAAAGATTGAGCCCGAGATTCTCGAAAGCGAGGATACAAGAAAAGCAATCATGGAGACGGGCCTTATTCCTGCGCACGCAGTCCAACCAAATGTTTCAACGGTTATTATCAACACCGCACCCAAACTTGATGAAATCATGGCCAGCTTCAATCAAAAGGGCCGCAATGCCCTGCGCCGCGCCGAGCGTGAAGGCGTCAGTACCCGCCCTGTAGAAGCAAACGACGCCAATATGCGAATAATGTACGAATTGCTCGCTGCAACTGCTGCGGGTCGCTTCGATAGTTCTCTGCGAGGTTTCGATTACTATAAAAAATTCTGGCAAAACTACACCAAATCAGGCCACGGCAGCCTCTTTTTCGCAGAATACGACGGGCGAGTGATTGCCGGTGCCTTTTGCATGTATATCGGACAAAAAGGCCTCTACAAAGATGGCGCAAGCCTTCGCGAAAAGGTCGTTTACGGCGCCAGCCACCTCTTGCAGTGGGAAGTCATCAAATGGATGAAAGAACGCGGCGTTATAACTTACGACCTCTGTGGAAGTCCACACTCAACTGAAATCAATGACGCCAACAACCCCTTCCACGGTATCGGACGTTTCAAAACAAGCTTCAATAAGCACGTTACCGATTATGTTGGCTGTTACGACATTGTTATTCGCCCGCGTGCCTACAAGTTGTGGAAATCATACGGCCAGCGCATCGCCACCAGCTTATCCTGGCGACTTAAGCATCAACAATGGCTATAAAGGAAACACCCCGGATGGGGTGTTTTTACTAATCATCTTTACCAAGTATCTCGCGCACGACCGCAGAATCGTTCCATGGAATCCGCTCCCCGTTCACAATACGGAACATCTCGTGACCCATACCTGTAATAAGCACCGTGTCACCTTTTTTCGCAACTGCGAGCGCTTTCTCAATCGCATCACGACGATCAGGCACCTCAGTCGTCTTCATAGCCCCGCCTTTTGCCTGCTCGATGCCATCATATACCATATGACGAATCTGTTCAGGGTCTTCGTTATAGCTTTCTTCATCTGTTAAGAAAATACGATCCGCAAGTCGCGCGGCAATTTCGCCCATAATTGGGCGCTTACCCTGGTCTCGGTCCCCTGTTGCACCAAATACCAAAATCACACGGTTTTTAGTGATTTCCTTAGCCGCCGTCAGCAATTTCTCTAAGCCATCTGGCGTATGTGCATAATCAACAATCACATCATACGGCTGGTCCTCAACCACACGTTCAAATCGCCCCGGTACCGCCTCAAGATTTGCAACACCCTCAACAATATCCTTCAAACTCACACCCAATAGGTACGCAGCAGCCGCAGCAGCCGTCATATTGTACGCATTAAACTCACCTGGCAAATTCGTCGCGAGCTCAAGTTTCGTCTGGTGATCAATTGTCACAACAGCCTCAGTACCCTTGCGGTACAGTTTGATATCACTCATCCGAGCCTCAGCCGTCTCGTGCTTACCATAGGTAATCTTCTGCTCGGCAGCCGGGAATTTATTGAAGAAATCAAACCACTCATCATCGCGATTAAGCACAATAAAACGTGGCGAATCCGCAAATAGTCGCCCTTTCACCTCTGCATACGCCTCCATTGTGCCGTGGTAATCAAGGTGATCCTGCGTCAGGTTCGTCATAATCGCCATTTCAACTGGCACCCCGTCAAGTTTGTGCTGATGAATCGCATGGCTCGGAAATTCCATCACGACATAATCAACTTTCGCCCGCTTCGCACTATGGAAGAACTGCTGCATGCGTGATACCGTCCCAACCGTAGCATTCAAGTCATTGCGCTTAGCATGTCCAGCCACCTCAATCGTTGCCGTACTAAACATTGCAGTCGTTTTACCAGCCTGCTTAAGAATTTCATTAATAAAATTCACTGTCGTCGTCTTGCCGTTTGTACCCGTCACCGCAATCACCTTCAGGTGTTTTGCCGGGTTTCCATATCGAGCAGAGATTGCTCGTACGCGAGTCTTGCGGTATACATCCTCAAGATTTTTCACCGTCGAGCGAGGCAGTATCTGCCGCACACTCTTCACCAACCTATCCTTCATATAACTATAGTACCACCAATGCGCATGCACCACTATTAAGTTTTGCATTATCGTAATGTAAATGTCATAATAAATATGCATCTCACCCACGAGTCGAAAGGTTATACGATGCGAAAAGTTACTGCACTTTCACTTCTGGCCGCAATCACGCTCACCGGCTGCGGTAAGTCGCCCACGTCGGGTACTGCGCAGCCTGCAACACCAATACAGACCAGCCAAACAAGCGCCCCGGCGTCTAAGCCGCCAAAAACCGTCCAAAGCAAACCTGCGGAAACTCTGCCACCGGAGCCGACCGAAACCTTCCACTTCAGGACCATCGACCCCAAGGACGAAGAACGCGCCGATGAAGACATCATACTCATCTGCGGCATCGTCACACGTGAAGTACACACGCACGAGTTCCCTCAGCTCTGGCTCGAAGGCAGCCGTGAGTCGAAGTTGGCCGATGAGTACGAGAAGCTGCTCCCGGGTGCACAAGCACACGAGGCGTTGATGCAGGACTGCCCCGCCTACGCAGACCTTCACAGCAAGAACGCTGGCTTGATCAGGTGAGATGACGGGACGCCCGCTGCCCATCGGGTGGCGGGTGTCCCAACGCCCGAAATTATAATAAGCACCACACCTCTACAACCCTTCTAAAATATGGTATAGTTAGGTAAATGAAAATCCTGGGAATTGAAAGTAGCTGTGACGAAACCGCTGCCGCTGTCGTCGAAGACGGTTCGATACTTCATAGCAATGTTATTGTTTCGCAAATCGACATCCATAGCCACTACGGTGGCGTCGTGCCTGAAGTAGCCGCACGCAGTCATATCGAAGCAATCAACCCCGTCATTACCGAAGCTCTCGAAGAAGCCAACTGCACCTGGGATGATATCGATGCAATCGCCGTCACTTACGCGCCAGGTCTTATCGGGTCCCTACTCGTCGGAACCCTTGCTGCACGCACGCTTGCGATTCTTCACGACAAGCCACTCTATCCTATCCACCACGTCGAGGCGCATGTATATGCCAACTTCGTCACTAGTACGACCGATCCAAATTCTTCACTTGTTTTTCCTTCGAAGCAACCGCAGTTTCCTATGCTGGCCCTCATTGTGTCTGGCGGCCACTCACAGCTTGTATTATTCCGCGATCATGGCAATTATGAGCTTCTTGGCCAAACCCAAGACGATGCTGTTGGTGAAGCATATGACAAAGTGGCGAAAATCATTGGCCTTCCCTACCCTGGTGGCCCATCAATCGCCAAAGCAGCTAGCGTAGGTGACCCTAAAAAATACCGTTTCCCGAAGGCTCGACTCCAAAACCCATACGATTTTAGCTTCTCTGGGCTCAAGACGGCCGTTCTACGCTCTGTTCAAGCCGCAGTTGGGAAAGATTACACATTCCCATCTCACGAGCTTCCAGCGCTCTTAGACGACGTCACACGCAATGATTTTGCAGCAAGCTTCCAGCAAATCGCTAATGAAACGCTCGTTGATAAAGCCGTCAAAGCATTCGACGATTATCAGCCCGCTTCTGTGGTCATCGCTGGTGGCGTCGCCGCCAACCAAGATCTTCGTAAGCAGCTCAAAGAGCGACTCCCTATTGATATCGAATACGCACCGATGCAGCTCTGTACTGATAACGCTGCAATGATCGGCACGCTTGGCTACTACTACGCCCAGAAGATAGAGCCAATCGACCCATATATACTAGAGGTAGTACCAAGCCTCTCAATGACAAAAACCGCATGGAACAAACACGAGATATAACTTATGACTCAGTATTTTTCATCACTCGAAGATAAAAACCTCATTAATTTGATTACAAGTGGCGCTGTAGGCGTACTCCCGACAGATACCGTATACGGCCTCGTCGCCGCAGTTCGCTCGCCACAGGCGGTCACCAAGCTCTACGCCACCAAGCCGCGCGAGCTCGCCCCAGGCACTATCATCGCTGCAAGTGTCGACGATCTTGTGTCAGCTGGTTTTCGTCTCGACCAGCTTAAGCAAGTTAAGCACTATTGGCCAGCTTCACTCAGCGTCGTACTCGATGCAGAGAACATTGATCCCGATATAAAACAAGTCCGAACCGATCTGCCTGTTCGCATTCCAAATAACCCAGCGCTAGCCAATCTCCTCAAGCAAACAGGTCCCCTCATGACCACCAGTGCCAATGCGCCAAAGCAGCCGACATCTACATCAATTGCAATGGCCGAAAGCTACTTTGGTGACAGCATTGATTACTACGTCGATGGTGGCGATCTCTCAAACCGTCCACCTTCTACGATCATCGGCATCAAACCAGATAATTCCATCGAAATCTACCGTCAAGGCGCAGTAGAAATTTAGTACCCGATTTAAAGAGGCCGCTCTCCTACTTGTTTTCAAGGCCATCCAACGAAGTGCAGCCCTAAAAGCCCTCGGCTATAACCGAGGGCTTTTTTAGGCGCGTAACGTGGTTTTGAAAACAAGTAGGAGAAAAGGTCGAATCAGTTGTATGTTGTATTTATCGCAACGATTTGATCTTACGCACAATCGATTTCACTTTCGGTAATGCAACCGTCCATACCGAATAAAGCGGCGATAGTGGATAATCAAACGTTCCTGCAAGCAGATCCTCATGACTCGCAAAACCCTGCTTAAACGTACCCACCCCGTCGTTAAGCAATCCATTCATATCGTAGCGAGCAATCCCCCATCGCTTACATGTCGTAATTGCATGCCATTTAAGTGCATAGTTTGCACGTAGCTCTTGGCCCCGGTCATTCATACCGCCATATAGCTCAAACGCCGTCCTGCCACTTACCGCAAGCCATACAAACGATAGTAGCTTCTCACCTTCAAACGCAGCGAAAATCACCGATGCATCACCAAGCTTCTCATGTACATCGTAATAATAATCATCCCCGTGTAAGGCAAAGTTAGCCCGTACAGCTGTTTCGTGATAAATCTCCAGGCACTTCGCAATGTCTTCTCGGGAAGTCACCTGCTTCAGCACTACTCCTTCCCTGCTCGATTTACGAATATACTGGCGCGTCTTCTTAGTCATCTCTTCAAGCAGTTCGTCTCCAGTCTTACGCAGATCAAGAATCAACGTTCGAGGAATCAAAATAGTATTTTTTGATTGCTGAAATCCTTTAGCCTCTGGCGCATCTTCGCTATCTGGCTCCACGGTCAATACCGTACCTGGCAAATGCTGCTTCACATAAGCGGCAAGCGCCTCATACACTTCCCTACCCCTGCCATCTTGATAGATTGGTCCTCGCGGCACATAGCTAAGTCGCTTAAATGAACCAGGCAAAGGTCGATACAAAATCTGCGCAGCGCCAACAATACTTTCGTTTTCACGGAAAAATACTCTTTTTGCATGCCAATTATGCGCCGACTTTAGCTCTCCCCATCCCCATAGCTGTAGTGGATGCCCTCCAAGGTCAAGCACCGCTTCATCCCATATACCTGCATCCTCACACACTTCAGCCGTAATCATACTGCATATTGTACTACAAACTTACAGGCACACGTGAAATGTGCTATAATAGAGGTAATACAAACACGGGAAAAGAACAGAGGTCAACAACGAGGAGTTTATTGTGGTGGTTTTTCATGTGAAATTCTGCCTAGTTGTTTTTGTATTCTTTTTCACGTGAAGATTTAAGGCGTCTAACACTTATGAATTTAGCGAAAGCATATACACCAAACGAATTCGAACCAAACATCTATGCTCTGTGGGAGCAATCAGGAGTTTTCAACCCAAAAGGGGAGGGTGAGCCATACGCAATCGTCATGCCGCCACCCAACGCCAACGGCAATCTACATGTAGGCCACGCCCTTTCGTTTGATCTCGAGGATATTCTCGTACGCTTTCATCGTATGAATGGATATGATGCTGTTTTGATTCCAGGGGCAGACCACGCCGGCTTCGAAACCTGGGTTGTATACGAGCGAGAGCTAGAAAAACAGGGTAAAACCCGCTTTGATTACACTCGTGAGCAACTCTACTCACAGGTATGGGACTTCGTCGATCAAAAGAGGGGAGACATGGAACTTCAGCTTCGAGCACTTGGTGTAGGTGCCAGCTGGGATAATCTCGTATTCACCCTTGATGAGAAGGTGATTAATACCGTGTACAAGACCTTTAAAAAGCTTTGGGACGACAAGCTTGTCTACCGTGGTGAACGTATCGTTAACTACTGCACAGTCCACCAAACCAGCTTCTCTGATATCGAAGTAGAGCACAAAAACGAGAAGGGGAAGCTCTATAAAATCGCCTACCCAACACTCGATAAAATTGGCGAGATCGTTGTTGCGACCACGCGACCTGAAACACTCCTGGGCGACACCGCTGTTGCTGTCAACCCGAATGACGAACGCTACAAGCATCTTATCGGCACCAAAGTTCAGTTACCGCTGACATCACGCGAAATTCCAATCATCGCCGACGATTACGTCGACATGACTTACGGCACTGGCGCAGTAAAGATCACGCCAGCGCACGACCCTAACGACTTCGAAATGGGGAAGCGCCACGACCTTGAACAAATCCAGGTCATTGGCTTCGATGGCAAAATGACCAATGTTCCATCACAATTTATGGGTCTTACGGTTGCCGAAGCTCGCAAAAAAGTACTTGCAGCCCTCGACACCGAAGAAGCACGCCGTGGCGAGACAGACATCGAGCACGCCGTAGGACATTGTTACAAATGTGGGAGCGTCATCGAACCACTCATCAAGGACCAGTGGTTCATCAAAATGCAGCCACTTGCCGAGCGCGCTATCTCTGTTATCCGCAGTGGCGAAATTACATTCAGTCCTAGTAACCGTGGCGAGATTCTTGCTAACTACCTCGAAGGTCTCCACGACTGGAACATCAGCCGTCAGATTCCATGGGGTATCCCAATTCCCGCATTTCAAAACGTCAACGATCCGAGCGATTGGCTCTTTGATGAGCGAGTTACCGAGTCACAGATTGTAGTAAATGGTACAACATACAAGCGTGACGAAGATACCTTCGACACTTGGTTTAGTAGTGGCCAATGGGCATTCATCACGACCGACGTACTCGATAACGGCCCCATGGCAAAATTCTACCCAAGCGCGGTTATGGAAACTGGCTTCGACATCCTTGATCGCTGGGTAGCCCGCATGATCATGCTCGGCGAATATGTCACCGACAGCATCCCATTCAAGCATGTTTACCTACACGGCATGGTACTCGACGAAAAAGGCCAGAAGATGAGCAAAAGTAAGGGTAATGTTCTTAATCCAATGGAAGTTATCGCAGAATACGGCTCAGACGCAATGCGCATGGGTATCATTGCAAGTCGTAGCGCAGCCCAAAGCCAAGCATTCAGCACCGGCAAGGTGGTAGCGGCACGCAACTTCTGCAACAAGCTCTGGAACGTTGCGCGGTTCATCGAAACAAGCGTAGGGGAGGTAACCCCAACACCAGATCCAGAGCCACACTCAATGGCGGATCACTGGATCATCGCACGCCTCAACGAAGCTTCAGAAACGATCGCAAACCAGCTCAAAGATTACCGCTTCGCGGAAGCCTCAGAAACACTCTATCACTCACTGTGGGATGACGTAGCCGACTGGTACGTCGAGGCAAGCAAAGTCGAGCAGCACAGCAGTATGAGCGCGCATGTACTTGATACAATCCTTCGTATTGCACACCCATTTGCACCATTCGTAACAGAGACAATCTGGCAATCACTCAGCTGGCACGATACACTCCTCGCCGGCGAAACCTGGCCTGGCCAAAAACCATACAACGAAATGATGGCTGCCGAATTTGAGCGCCTCAAAGCACTTGTTGGTGAAGCGCGCTATGTTATGAGTGAGCTCCCGGGCAACACTCGCTACAGCATCCTCTACATGGATGACTCTCTTGTTGCTGATAACGCCGAAATCATCGGCAAGCTTGCTCACGCCAAATCCGTCGAGCACATCGACCAAGCCCGCGGCCTCCGCCTAGCAGCCAGTGGTCGCGATGCCTGGCTCGATCTTGACGCCGAGACTCTCTACGAACACCAGACCAACCTTGAAAAGCGTCTCGCGGAAACGCACACCGCCATCAAAACACTCCAAGGTCGTCTATCAAACGAAAGCTACGTCGCAAAGGCGCCAGCTGCACTTGTTGAAGAATCGAAGACGCAGCTCGCAGAAAAAGAGACCCTCGTAAAGCGCCTCGAAGCAGAACTAGAAGTTATCGCAAGCCCAGCTAGCTAATAATCGGCAATTGCACGTCATCAAAGGCGTGACGTCCACTACCCATCTCTAGGATTCGTAAGAGTTCTTTATGATGGCTACGGCGACGTGGTGCTACACTTGGCGACTGATAGTGGAAACTATTCGTAAGCATTGAACCCGTAGGATTATAGTCGCTGTGTACATGTTGTGTATGACCGGAGGACATGTCAGTACTGTCATGTATACTCATAAGCCCGGCTCCTCGAGCACCAGAAACAGATTCAGCAGCAAGGCGGGTGAATTGTCCATCGTAAATCGCCACTCCAAAAGAGGTGATAATACTTATGAGGGCTACAAAAGCGCTCGAAATAGTGGTGGATGTTCGCATATTTTTTTGTTGTTTGTTTCGGTTGTATATTGCTATAAATTTAGCATAAACACGATAAAAAGTCAAGGACCCGATACTGTCTACATATGATGATATGGGTGCCCGAGTGCAATCTCCTGCGCCCTATATATCTGCTCAATCAAAATAAGCCGCATCAGCTGATGGGGGAATACTAGGGGTGAAAGCGACCATACAAGATCTGCTCGCGTAGTGAGCACCTCATTCACCCCATAGGCGCCTCCGATAATGCACACGATATTCTTGCCAGTCGGGAATACTGCCTCCACTTGCTTAGCAAGGGCAGGGGAGTCAAGCAATTTGCCCCGCTCATCAAGCAGGACAACAAAATCATCAGGATTTAAGCGCTGTAAAATACGCTCAGACTCATCCTGGCGCGCTGCAGTGCCCTCAGCGTGGCTATGAGGCAAAAGTACCCATCTCGCATCCCAAGGCTTCACTAGGCGCTTCTGGTAGCGTTCTACTCCATCAATAACCCAGCCTTCGTGCTTCTTACCTACCGCAACAATCGTTATCAAGCGAGTGCACTCCGCAGCTTATCACCTTCAGTATGCAGTTCTTCTGCTGTTGCCATTCGCTTATTAGCCACATGCTCAGCAATAGTCGGCTCAATCGGCTGTAATAAACCAAATAAGTGTACATGTGCATGCGGCACACCAAAACCTTCGACAATCTGACCAATCCGTGGATAGTCATATGCCTTGCGCATTGCATTTGCCACTTTTTTCGCCACATTCATAAGATGTTGGTAAAGTTCATCATCAGTATCCCACAAGTGGTCAACCTGCTTGCGAGGCACCACGAGGCAATGACCCGGAGTAAAAGGCTCGATCGTTAACAGTACGACGCATGCCTCGTCTTGATATATCATCTCACCGGGGATCTCACCCTTAATAATCTTTGTGAATACTGAATCATCCATACTTATAGTATACACCGGGCTTTTACTCTACAGAGGTGTGCGCTATAATTATCGGATTAGACCATTTCGTGGAGAGATGCAGGAGTGGTTGAACTGGCCGCTCTCGAAAAGCGGTGTACCGCAAGGTACCGAGGGTTCGAATCCCTCTCTCTCCGCCAAGAAAAAAAGACTAGGAATTCTAGTCTTTTTTTCTTGGTACACTCGGCGCGATTCGAACGCACGACCTCTTGCTCCGCAAGCAAGTGCTCTATCCAGCTGAGCTACGAGTGCTTATGTGTCTTACAACTGGTATATCTTACCATACAGAGGCGGTAAGGGCAAGACTCGTTACAGGTGAAGTCTTGCCAAAAGTCGATCGAGCGCATCTGGTTCGAGCTCTTTCATCGGTAGCCTCGCTGCAAGCATATCAACCAGCTGCTCGCCAACTTCAGCGGGGAAGTATATGGTCTGTCCTAGCTGAAAACGCTTCCGTGGCACCAATACTGCCGAATGCAAACCGTTATGATCAACGATTCCAAATGACTTAAATTGACTATACAGAAAGAGCTTATCATTAATATGAAGCCCTTTACGACTAAGCGTATAGCGGAGCACCTCTGGGGCATGCTGGGTATAAACAAATAGTGCAACCGCCATCACGGGCACTAAAATTGCAAAAGTAATCGACTTAATAATCAAAATTGCAGCAACGACAAGTACTAAAGTAACGACGCCAAAGATAACATACCACCCTGTGCCACGTTCATGATGAGCATATTCAGGAGCTTCCCAGCGAATAAGTGCCGTATCATCATTCTCATCCTCTGGGATATCCAGTGGCTCCATAGGCGACACTTCTTGTAATTCTGGCTCATCACTTGATATAGGCTCGGACACTGAAGTAGGTGCAGACTCAGCCATTGGCGCCTCCGGGGCTTGAAAAGGAGCCTGCGGAGAGGCAGGTTGAGGTTGTTGCCATTGCTCATTCGAATGGTTATCTGGCTGCATATCATCAGTATAGCACGAGCGGAAAAAGAAAAAGTTACCAGCTAGTTAAATATCGAGGCGAAGGAGACGCGACCAAGAAAAAAAGACCCCTACGGATCTTCTTTTCTTGGCGGAGGAGGGGAGATTCGAACTCCCGCTGCAGGTCTCCCCACACTAACGATTTAGCAAACCGTCCCCTTCAGCCACTTGGGTACTCCTCCATACCATGTATGGAACGGGCTCGTTACGAGCGCGTTGGCTTTAGCTAGTGTAGCATATCCGCACTCTTGAGTACAGGGGTATATACACCAACAAAAACAGTGTATACTAAAGAATAGCAAAATCAAGTAAGCTCTCTGGAGAAGATACTATGAAACGTTTACTAACCCTTACAACCGCCCTAGTTGCAGCAATCGGTGTTGGTGTCTTAGGCGTTGTCGCGCAAGCCGGTGCAATCGGCACAATATCTGACGGTGCAAACTCTGCCCGCGGCGCTCAGCAGCCACTTAACCTTTTTGGTAATAGCGGTGTATTCTCAGAAATCAGCAGTGTGCTTCTCTTTATCGTTGGCGCAATCGCAGTCATCATGATTGTTATCGGCGGTCTTCGTTATGTTATTTCCGGTGGTGACGCATCACAGGTACAGGCAGCAAAAAACACCATCCTCTACTCATTGGTTGGTATTATCATCGCCATCCTCGCATATGCAGCCGTCAACTTCGTTATTAATAGCTTCGTTCCATCAGGTACATCGAGCGATGGATCCGTTAACGGATCATCAAGCTACGGCTCATCGACGCAGTAGTATCGTACCGTTCTTTTCAGACTTCTCAACACTCCAGCCCTCACGCTGGAGTGTTTTTCCAAACGAATCGCTACGATTCCACACGACGCAGCGAATATTGTAACGCGAAAACTCCTGCGCCCGGTAAGAACTATCCTTCGTGACTTTTATATACTCTGCCATAATATTCTGCCCATCAAGACTCCAACTAGGCATTCGACCATCTATAAACAGCTTTTCACCTGGAACTTTCCATATAAGATAACCGCCATAATTATAATGTGCAAACACATTCCCATCGCAAGGTTCAGAACGCAAAGTAGCTGCAATAGCACCTGGATATGTCGCCTCGCGGTTCAACGAATGCCCAGCAAATGCTTTGAAAACGAAAAGTATGCACACGCAGACAAGTAAAAACACCAAACCCGTCATAAGTCGCTTAACAGCAGCTGCTTTAACAGGCACGCGAAGCGCGTCAGCGCCCGAAAGCACAGTAGGTAGTGCAAATAGTAAGAACAAAACCGTGTGACGAGCGCTCGTAAACGACATCACAAGAAGTATCGTCTCAAAGCGTAGAAATCGCCTCCAAAATGCCGTCTTGCCCGTTAAAATAAGCACAGCCATCCATATCCCAGCAAATATACCGACGCCAACGCTTGGCTGCAGTGGCAGCCACTCGGATATATTTGCGTGCAAAGAGCTATCAGTTATCGTACGAACAACCTCAACATACATGCCAATCCCATAAGGCGTAATAAATGTAACAAGCACCGAAGCAAGCAGAACCAGCACATTAGCCACACTTCGCTTCATTAACAAGCGCCATGCGAGATACAAAACTCCTACAACAAATGATCCATGCACATTCGCCCAAAGCAACATAACAACAGGGATAAAGTAAGTCGTCTTTGGACGTTTTGATTGGCATAAAACAATAAGCACGGACGATAAAAGCGCCGTCCAAGTAATAGCCCTAATGCCAGCAAATGGCAAAAGCAAGGCAACCACAAGAAATACAAGAAGGCGGTGTTTCGTCGCTCGCGCAAGCAACCATATTGCAGCCGTCCACATACCCGCATATACAGCCGAAAGCGTAAAATAACCGCCTAAATAGTGGTATACAAGATAATTACCAATGTCAGCTAACCATTCATGGTGAATCCAAGGAAACGCCGACATCGTATAACTATAGATGTCGCGATAAGGAACTCCGTGCTCTAAAATATACTGGCCCGAAGCAAGATGCCAACCAAAATCAGGATCGAGATTAAAGAATGATCTTGCAAAAAAGAGCGTAAAGATAAGAACATAGAGAACAGGCGAGTTAAGGAGATAGAGGTGACTGGCACGCATGTACCAACTATTAATAGAGCTCATTGAGCTTAGTATAGCAGGCAGGAAACAGTCAAAGCCAAGAAAAAACACCCTGTAGAAGGGTGTTTTTTCTTGGCGGAGAGGGCGAGATTCGAACTCGCGGTGAGTTGCCCCACGCTTGTTTTCAAGACAAGTACCTTAAACCACTCGGTCACCTCTCCAGGTGAGTACTGACGTATTTTATCAGATATCGTGACTTTTTTCTAGTGGTTGCGTGGCAACTACCGCCACCCACACTTCCCGGGCCCCCGCCCGCAATAAAACCCGAGTCGCATATTCGAGCGTCGCGCCAGTTGTAGACACATCGTCAACAATCAAATAGCGAGCGCTCGAGTGTACATCACGTGCTGCAAAGGCAACCTCTGCCTGTTCACGTCGCACAGCACGGCTCGCCCCGCGTTGCATTGTTGAAGTAGCCCGGTAGAGGCAAGGGGAGTAAGTAAGCTTACGAACCCGAGCAAATTCACGCGCGACTAAACGCATATGATCGTATCCGCGCATTCGCACATGCTTTGCAATAGTAGGGATTGGCACTACTACTATATCGGGCGGCAGATTCGGTAGCGTCGCATCAAATAGCCCCGCAAAAACTTTATATGCGGCCCTTACTCGCTCAAACTTATAATCATCTATTGCTTTTTTCAGCACATCCGTCCTGCTGCCTACCACCCATGCGTGCGAAAACGCAGCCGAGCAACTATTACATAAGTTTTCAGTAGATTTAGCGATATTGTGGCACAGTATGCATGCCTCATACGGCTCACATGTGATGTCATAGTTACATCGGTCACACAAAACGGCTCCAATCTCTCCGCAAGAGCAACAGTAGTGGGGTGCGAGCAGGTTTACAAGGTATCCTGGCATTGTATTTTTTACGTGTGAACTACCCTTGTTATTGATAATGATGCTTACCTTAGTTATAATGATGTCAGACTATTTGTCAAACCAGCCAAAGAGAAAAGTGGAGGATATCAATGGCACGTAAGCAAAATGACGATCTCTTGATTGAGGACGAACTGGCTGCAGCATTCCTGAATGATGACAGCCTCGTAGACGACTCACCAAGCACCGTTGCACAACAACCAGTCGAAGAAAACGTAGCAACCTGGGACGAATCAGACGATGATCTTCCTGGCCAGCTCGCAGTCGACGTGTACGAAACCGACGAACAGCTCGTCGTAAAAGCTCGCACCGCAGGTGTGAACAAAGAAGACCTTGATGTAAGCATTTCTGATGGAATCCTTACAATCAGTGGCACCCTAAGCAGCGGCGATGACGCGGTGGTAACCAACTGGCACATCCAAGAGTGTTATTGGGGCGAATTTAGCCGCACGCTCGCACTTCCTGTACAAGTTAAAGAAGATGAGGTAGCAGCAGTTCTCAAGGATGGCGTGCTCACTATCAGCTTCTCAAAGATCAAGCAAGAACAAGCTAAGAAAATTACGATTCTGTAATCAACAAAGCTACAAAATACTACCACCTTTTAAAGAAGGTGGTAGTATTTTTATGTATGAATGTATCACCGATAGACGAAGAAGTGTTGTCATTCATAAATGTCCGTACACTCAGAAGCACAAAAATAGACCACCTTTCAGTGGTCTATTTTCTCGCAGAATTATTCTAACTATTGCTGCTTAACGAAGCTACCGATAACGAAGTTGACGGCTGCATAAGCAAGAATCGCAACAACAAGACCAATAACAGAGTAGAGGATTGTGTTCTTAGCGCTCGTTACAGCAGAACTATCACCCTGTGAGATTGTGTAACGAACACCACCGATGATAAGCATCACTACTGAGACCGCACCGATCACAAAGAGTAATACGTTAGTAATTGTCTGGAAGATACCGCCAGAACCAAAAAGGTTAGTTGGTTGGTCGTTACCTTGTGATGATGACGCACCGCCACAAAGACTGAGGTCATTAGTATCGGTACCGGTACAATCAGCAAACGCTGGAGTTGCAACCGCAGATACGCTTAACGCTAAGGCAGGCACTGCCAAAAGGGCAAGCAGATGTCGCTTAATGTTAATCTTCATTATTATTTAATTCCTTTCGTTATAGGCTTTATTATAGTTATACCAGAAGAATCGCTTACTGTTAAGCACTTTATATGAATCTAGTAACGATAAAGTTGACGATTGCATAGGCAAACATTGATACAAGCAAACCAACAACCGCATACATAATCGTATTCTTGGCGCTTGTTACCTGAGAGCTGTCACCATTTGATGTGGTGTACTTTATACCGCCCACAATGATCATAATGACAGAGATAGCACCAATCACGAAGAGAAGCACGTTAACGATTGTCTTAAAAATATCGGTAACACTCGTTTTAGAGCTTGTACCACCGGTCGCCTTAAGACCATCAGTCACACAACTCTTTGCATCGCTACAGGCCGCGTAAGTAGCAGGTGCGAGCATCATCGTACCAAAGCCAACACTTAGAACAAATGCTGCAATAATTGATTGGATTTTCTTCTTCATAATTTCTCCTTTACGGTTATCCGAAATAATTATTAACAAGGGTGATAATAGCTGCTGCCGACATTGCAACCGCAAGACCAATAACAGAGTATAGGATCGTATTTTTCGCCGCCGTCACCTTACTCGGGTCGCCGGCTGACGTTGCATACATAATACCACCAGCAATAATAACAATAACAGCGATGCCACCCAAAATAGTGAGCGCCGTACGAATAATGTTCCAAATTTGTGTGTTAAGCGTTGTTTTTGTCTTAACTGAGCTACAGTCAACGCCACTCGTACAACCACCAAATACATCAACAGCCGCTGAACTTATTGGTGCGACAGCAACATTGATAGCGAAAAGCCCTACAAGTACAGCAGCTATGGCAAGTATCCGCATTTTCATTATGATACTCCTGAAATAACAATATTAGTAATGCCAAAGGCAAGGAGTACAATCACAAGACCAATCACGGCAGCGAAGATTGCGTTTTTGGCACGAACAATCTGTGAAGAGTTATTAGCAGAGGTGACATAGTAAAAGCCTGCCACGATAATAACAATAACAGCGATAGCCCCCGCCCAGAAATACACAGCATTCAGTATGTTTTTGATACTGAAGCCCGATGCATCCGGAATACCTGACGCCTTCTGATTAATTAAACCTGCTGCATAGTATAAATATGGTGCAATCATCTATAGAATCCCTGCAATTGTATTAACAATAACCGCCGAAAGGAGCACAATCACAAGGCCAATCACGGCATTCGTAATCGTTGTTTTCGCGCTCTTCATACCATCCGGCGATCCAGCACTCGTCATATAGTTAAATCCGCCTTTAATGATAAAGAAGACTGTAACATACGCCGCAATTGCCAACCCCGCTTGAACGACATTCAAGACAATCTTGGTGATAAATACCGCGAGATCATTATTACCGTTACCCGGAGCTTTAATGTTGCAACTGCCGTCAAGCAGCCCCCGATACCAACGAGTAATACCAAGAATAGGTCCATCAGCACATGCTGCATAAACAGTATTACCAACCGCTATAGCCGGCGCGAGCGTCGCAGCGCCCAAGGTAAAGACCATCATGAGCGACACAAGAAACCTACGCACTAGAAGACACCTCCAGGAATAATAAACTGCAATGCCAATGCCATTACGGCAAACACGATAAGTCCGATAACCGTGTTCTGCATGATTGACTTCGCCTTCTTAACCTGTTCAGCACTGCCATCGGCGCTCGCATAGGTAATACCAGCGAAAATAAACGCCGCGACAGCCGCAACGCCAACACCCGCAGTAAGAATACTGATTACCCACTGCAAGAGTGCAAGTACCGCAGAAGTCTCAGAGGTATTGCCACTCGCCTTATTAGACTGCGCTTTGTCGCAGATACTTTGTGGCAATACGGTGCAGGTAAGTGCAGCCGCTGGCTGGTCAAAATTACTAAACCCGATGGATACTGTCGCAAGAAGGGAAATGATGTATAGGGCTGCTTTTGATTTCATGGTGAATTCCTTATATCACTATAGTATAGATACATCTTTCGTCTGTAAAGTAGTCTATACCATAACCAGCTTGAATATGGTCTAATGTATTGACTTTTTTAGTCAAAAATGGTAATATCTAACAGATATGTGGGAACGAAGCATAAGTGTTCTGCAGGGTAGACTATCGCTGCAGCGTTTTTCCGTCTTGGTCATAACCTTCTTAATGACCTTCTTCAGCGTAGCTTCACTACTAACACAAACCGCCTACGCCGATGATGGTGCAACACGCAACGGTAATGGCATCGTCTACCAAAGCAATAGCTACTCAAAGGTAACGACAGCCGAATTGCCAAGTGATATTACAAGCAAAGCTCCTGATACAACAGGGTACCGCTACACCGATAATGCAGGTAAGGCCTATTTCATCTTCGTGACAGGTGATGCCACCAAGGCAACGTCAGGATATTACGAGTCATACGACTACACCACGCCACCAGATAAATACACAAACCCTTCAAAGCCAACCCAGATTACAATCGCCGACGACGAAAATCAAGGCGCTACCGACTCCACAAAGCAAGAATCAGGATGCGACAACTCAACAATGACTGGCATTGGCTGGTTCGTCTGCCCAGCGGTCAACTTCATTGCCAAGGGAATGGACAAAATCTACAGTATCATTTCTGGATTTCTCGAGGTAAAGACAGTCACCAACGACACTAATACCTCAATCTACCAGCTATGGGCAACGGTTCGCGACATCGCAAATGTGGCCTTCGTTATCGTATTTATGGTGATTGTATATTCACAGATCACCAACCTTGGGCTCAGTAACTACAGCGTAAAGAACATGTTGCCGCGCCTTATCATCGCAGCAATCTTAGTGAATGCCTCATTCTGGGTGTGCGCCGCAGCAGTCGACGCATCAAACTTCCTCGGTTACTCAATTCATAATATGTTCGTATCGTTAATGGACAAGTTCAGTGTCGGTAGTAACTACACTGGCAAAATCCCTTCATGGCAGCAGGTCGCAACAGTGGCGCTATCCACTGGTGCAGTGATCGGTGGTGGACTTTTCGTCGCAGCGAATACGGTAAGCGGTACTATATTCCTGCTTATCCCAATCCTACTGGGCGTAGTTATGTCTGCACTCGTTGCACTCCTCGTGCTTGCCGCGCGCCAAGCACTTATCACGATTCTTATCATTGTTGCTCCGCTTGCATTTGTGGCATACACAATGCCAAATACCGAAAAATACTTCAATAAATGGCGCGAAACATTGATGACAATGCTACTCCTGTTCCCAATCTTCTCGGTTATATTCAGTGGTGCACAGATTGCCGGTATGGCAATTATCCAAAGTGCCAACGGTAATCTTATTACAATTATCCTCGGTATGGCCGTACAGGTTGCGCCAATCGTTATTACGCCACTCCTCATCAAATTCAGCGGCAACCTTATCGGTAAAGTTGCCGGTATTGTTAACAATCCAAACCGTGGATTACTCGACCGCACCAAGAACTGGTCGAAGGGCATGGCCCAGGAACGTAAAAACAAGGTACTCGCCGGCCAAAACCGCTACTTTAACCGCAACCCGCTCAACCACGCGACCAAGGCGCTCGACACTCGCCGTCGTCGTATTGATGGTAAGCGTAAAGCCTACGAGTCAATGGCGGATAACCGCTTCGCAGCAACTCGCCAAGGTCAGACCATCGAAGCAATGAACCGAAGTGCTGCAAACGAAAAGCAGCGAGTAGATAATGTGTTCGCAAACAGCACACGCGGTCGCCAGCTTGAACTACAGTCACGACACCTAGGCGTTGAAAAGCAGGAAATCGATAATTCATTACTCCGCAGTGACGGAGGTCACCAGCTTACTCGCCGCCAGCAGATGGCTGAAATCGATAAATCTCGTGTTCACAATGAATTCGAGGATTCACACGCGGGCCATGACGTCGACCGCGCAAAGCGTGTTGTTGAGGCTGAAAAGAAGCGTATTGAAAACACCCACCAAGCCAACTGGGATAATGCCGTACGCACCGATGCCGGACTTAACCGACTTGAACTAAGTGTAAAAGCAAGTGAAATGAGTGCAGCCGCGGCAAAGGCTAAGCTCGACAAAATGCATGCAGAGATTGCTTTCTCTGCTGACACACCTGTACATATCCAGAACCTTCGCGGTAAGAACCCTACACTTGAAAGCGACATCCTAAAGATTGCACGAGACATCAATACACAGCATGTTGAAACTCAAGTTGCAGGTATGGCAAAGGCAGCTGCCGAACACAAACTTAGTGCACAAATTAACGATGCGCTTCTTGAGAACGAAATACGCGTTGACGGCTCTCGAATCCGCGCTTATGCTGCCGGTGTAGGTAACCAGGATGCTGTGCTTGCAACATCTGTGGCTCGCCACCGTAAAGAGTTTGCCGAAGAAGTTGCCCACCAGAAAGAACTTTCAAGCCACTTCAAGATTAGCGCCGCACAGATTGCTGCACTTGCTAAGGGTAAAGAAGACGCAGTTATCGTTGACGAAAGAGACCCAACTAAGATTCTTCATACATTCAAGGTCACCGACGAACATGTCCGCGACATGGCCGCCGAAGAGATCTTTACTGTCGGATCACACAATGATAAGATGGCGGTCCTTAAGTCTACTGGTGAAGGTGGTGTTAACTATGACTACCGTCGCACTATTCAACAGGCAGCTATCAAGAGTGGCATTGCAAATATCGCTCCAGCCATTGCGGATATCACGCTTGATGAGATTATCAAGGGTAACTTCAAGGGCGACGAGAGCTGGCAGTACCACTCATTGCGTGAAATCCTTGAAGGCCGTATCAAGACCGGCTCACTATCAACCGCAAACGCTGCATCTCTTAAGATGTTGTTCGCCGACATCAATAAGGACCCACTTGCTGCCGCTCAGTTCAACAAACTTATCCATGATAAAGTCGAACAAGCTGCCGATAGCGATCCAAGCGCTGACCGAGCTGCTCTTGAGCAGAAGTTCCGTAACGACTTTACTGCCGAGCGTGATCGTATGAAGCAAATGGCTGCTGATGTTCTCCGCACACCTACAGTGCGCCAGAACACTAACGCACAGTCTGCTGAAGAACTTGAAAGGTTTGCAGGTAATCTGTACACCCCTCGCAACAATCCTTAGTTTAATGTAAATAGGGAGATAGCTATGTCGCATAATTCAGAGCATAAACGGGTAAGTCACGAGACGGCAGTAGAAACGTTTAACCAATTCAGCCCAGCTCAGCTTATTTATGATGAGACACGTCGAATTTCAGAAGGAGATTTCTCAGGTTTATCCTCTAAATTAAGACTTGAAGACACTGACAGAAAACGCCTACAGGAGGGTGCCTCTGAATACAGGCAGCACATTCGTACAATCAGAAGGGAACTCGGCCGCCGTACACTACTTTGTATTGCCAATGATCTTAGCGAGAGACGTGAAAGCGGCCTATACGTAGATAGTTCAAGCGTTCGATTTAATACTACACCAATAAGTGAAGTCTATGATTTTTCAGCAGTAAACTGGGAATTCAGTGATGATGGGTTTCTGTCGCGCAATCGCGTCGTCCGTTCATCTGCGGCACAAGAATTTGGCGTATGGGATATTCGACGTATTAAAGACGCAAGTATTTCAAATGCCATAAGAGGACACGGGGGACTATACCATCAAGAGACGCTCAGCTTAGATGACATTGACAACGGCAGTATTATACTCTCATACAACACATCTTCGGATCATTTAAGAGAAGGTCCATTCCTAAACGCGTTTAGGAATGCCAACGAGCTCTAAGTATGTTACATGGAATAAAACCGCTTCTTATACCGAAGCGGTTTTATTATTCTAACTACGGCGATGTAGCGGGTGGAGGTGGAGGTGTATTATTACCGCCATTATTCATATTCGATGGTACAAACAAACCGCTCGCACGCTGTGTCATCCCTGGAGGCGGAGCCTGCGGGTTAGCTGGAGGTGAAGCGGGCGGGTTGCCGCCACCATGCGGAATAGTAAGCGTTGTCGTATTCTGCGGCTGAGCGGGCGCTGGCTGTGGACCACCAGGAGCTATTGGCGTTGCAGGTGCTGGCTGCACCGATCCCGCAGGAGCATTACCAACCACCGTATCGATATGTCCCTGGACAGACGCTGCAGTCTTCTTGCCTTGGTCACTTGCTGCATAGTTTGTAAGACTCTGAGCAAATTGTGTTTGCTGATCAGGGGTTGCATTCACAGCCTGCTCAGCTACGTACCTCGCGGTATGCGCATCACGCGTGAATGTCTCAGGTGCAAGGTCTCCCGTACTAATTCGATCAGTAGTACCGGCATTAAGCGCAGCTCGAGCGGCATCAGCAGTCATGTTTGAAGGAGAGCCATCGTTAGTGCTGTCTTCAAGTGCGCCAAGAGTACGACTACCATACACACCCGTATCGCCCTTTGCGCGAGCACCGTTAATAGCCGAGCGACGCAACCCGCCAGTCATACTACCTACACTTTCAAGAACAGCACGACGTTCGTTGAAATTACCGTTGCTCATCATGAAGCGAATTGCAGCATCACGCTCAGCTTCTGACGCTCCAGTCTCTCCGGCAGCAATAGCTTGTTTTTCTGTAAATGAAGTATGGCGCGCCTGATATTCTCCAGCCGCCTTAACATCTTCTTCATATTCTTTATTCTCAAGACCTTCAGCGTGAAGACGGGCTCGTTCATTATATTTCTTACCGCCAACGACACGACCAACCGCACCGAGTGCACTACGACTCGTACCGCGGCCTTTCGCAAGCTTGATCTGTCGTTGCTGATCACGGAACCGCTTCATGTCTGCCACTCCTGCACCTAAGCGCGATGAGCTTTTAACCTGAGATCCCACTTTACCTGTCGCTTTACTAGCCATATTTTGGAACTTACCGCCAATTGCACCCGCAGCGTTCAACGAACCCTTTAGTAATCCGGGCACTACAAAGAATGGAATAGCAGAAACGCCAAGTGCAATAACCTGTGTTATCTGGCCACCTCCAGCAGCTCCTGCAGCTGCAATAATCTGCGAAGCAAGTGCACTCGCCCCAAATACGGTTCCAATAATAGGGAAGAGCATGAGGAGAGTGAAAAGCATTTTATACCATTTCTTAAACCATTGCTCAGTATTTGGTAGCAGATAAGCAGCAAAAGCAAGCGGTGAAACAACGATAAGGAGCACTACGAGAGCTTGTCGCGCAATCAGCATCAGCACAATCAGGGCAATCGCAAGCAATGCCGCAAGTAACACAGGGATGCTCACCGCAAGCGCAATACCAATCGCACCAACAATAAGGGTACCGATGACCGCCACCCAACCTGCAGCCTTGGCCGCTCCACCACTATCCGGCAAGCCAGCACCAATAGGAATCGCCTTAAAGAACTGTGGAATTGCATACCCAAGTAGGTTACTTAAATCAACCGCAGCCGAACATATGTAATACGATAAGTTCACGAGCAGCGCTGCTACCAATATACGCGGCAACATACGTTTAATACCGTAGTTGCTAATGCCAAAGCTTGTAACCTGTGAGTAGATAATAAAGAGAAGTGCAATGACAAATACAACGTTCGCAACATTACGGAACTGATCCCATGCAGCCTTCGTTTGAGCGTTCGATATAATCTTAGGGTCAATAGTAAGGAAGTATGAAGCAATAAAGTCGTAGGCTACATCAGCAACCTTTGCCATGAATGTCATCGCAGGGCACACGAGCCAACCGATACCTTGGATACCACAAGTAGGCTTATCGTCAGCCTTAGGAGTATCGGTAGTATCGCCTGTCGGAGTACTTGCAAGTGCTGTACCAAACCCATACAAACAAGCGGCATTCTCATCGGCTGCAGTGTAACGTTTACAGTAGTTTGGCGTAGATTTGTTTGCTAAACCGTCATTACATGCGGTTAGAAGTTTACTATACTGGTCCTTTTTAAGGCCTTTAGCCGCAGCATCACCGCCAACTTGAAGTGTGGCATATTGTTCACACGTGCCAGGGTTGCCCGCAGAACCAGGCTGGTTAGCGCCGACCCATTTGGCGTATGCGTTCGCATTATCGTTAGCAACACCCGCTAGCTCACCGCATTTCTCAGTTATATAGTCAGTACTGCCACCACTTTTGTTTCTGAATGACCAGCTCTTACCCTTATCACCATTAAACTTATACAGTACTTGAGTAGCCACACCATCAGAACCAACAATAGTAATTGTGGCATCCGATTGAGCTTTTTGGTCTGGAGTGGCGCTCGATACTAGTGAAATTGGAGAAGCCTTACAAGTTTTATCGCTCGTAATAACACTCAGCGCCATCACATAGTATTGTTCAGCACTGTAGTCTTTGCCGAATTGTGTACCTTTATATGTTTTATCAATACGATTAAGAACATCCTGCTTGCCACTACCTTCATAACGCATATTGCCGTCGCCATTAACACAGTTGCTACCATTCTTGCGCACGATACCAAGCGCACAAGCAGCCTGGATATTGCCGTCAAACCCAAGATCCTGTAAAGCACTACCAGCGTTAAATTTATCGCAGTTAGTTCCATCGCCTCCGTCATTATAATCAGACCACTGACGAATCTGCGTATAGTCAGAGAACCAACTTCCACTCGCAAGATCTTGCGGGTTAATATCATACCCATAGTCACTATTTTTAATAGCAGCACCGTCACGGTAGCCCAAACACATACCTAGTGAGTTACGTTCTGTACTCTTCTTTGCTGCATCTAATGCTGCAGGGGCAAGATATGGAGTAGGAGTGCCGGCAGCGTTTACTGTTTGCGGAAAAGCGCCCACGAGAGCAGACGCTGGTAATACCACCGCCATTATAAGAAGTAGCGCCCGCCTATACATACTAATATTAAAGCGTATGCAGTAACAAAAAGCTAGTACTATAAAACACCGCCCGAGAAACGAGCGGTGTTTTTATGGGCTTGCGCCGCGCTAACTATTTTGTAGGGTTAGGCTCAAGCACACCAATACCACTGCCGTCAGGACTTGCGGTAGTCTCAGATTCAGTCCAAGTAGACCGTGGATGGCCATTCTTGTCCTTAAATACAACAACCTGATACGCCGCTGCGCCGGCGCCATCACTGTTGACGCCTTCTTGCAATGACTGAGTTGTAGGATCGTAAACTTCAAATCCAAGCGTAACATTTGCTGGGTAACCGTCAAAAGGACCACCTACTGCATTTGCAAAGTGATGTCGATCGGTGCCCGCATCAGGAAAGCCAAGATCCTTAAGGGTGTCGGTTTTCGTTTCATTCATAGTGCGAAGATCATTGACGCGTTCAGTGAGATGACCCCATCCTTCTGCATCGTAGGCAGGACCATCTGCGTTAGCAACACCCTCGCTACCATGGTAAAGGGAGCCGCCCATAATCTTTTTAGCATCTTCAAGGAGTTTAGGATCACCTGTACTTGCCATAGCAGCGGCGATCGCACGCTCAAACTGTACCGTAAAGTATGGCTGACCATTATTCGAAGGCTTAACGTCTTCAGGGGTAGAAGTCAATGTCCAGTAATACATGTCCTGTGCGACGTTAACATTCCCGTTTGCATCGGCTACACCCTTAGGTATATAGCTCTCCGCAGGGTTAAGAATTTCACCCATTGATTTGCCGTAGTTACCAGGCTGCACAAGGTTTTTAACACCATCAAGATAATCTTTACTGTGTGCATCTGATAAAACAAGCGCCACCATGGCGCGTTCTTCAGGCGAGAGCTTCTCAAATTCCATGAAGCTCAATTGTGAATTCTTCTCAACTTCTGTCTGGTCAAGTTTGCTTAACTCGTTGTATACTAACGAGTTGGTAAGTACGGTTTCGCCCATTTCAAACGATTTGGTCGTCTCTGGTGAATTACTTGCTGATTCGCTTGGCGCTGGGCTACTTTCACTTGAACCTGGAGTAGCCGACGCCGAAGCGGTAGTTTCTGGAGCATGACTTGCGCCTGCTTTCTCATTCCCGCATCCTACAAGGCCTAGCCCTGCAGCACCGAGAGCGATTATCGCAGCACCCTTAAGTCCCCATTCTTGTAATTTGTTGTGGCCTCGATTGATTCGTTCAGCCATAAGTATTGGTTCTCCTTTACAGTGAATAAAAACTGCGATTAAGTTTAACCGTATGGACAGTCTCGTTATAGCAAATTTTAGCCTAATTGTCAATACCTAACCCTAGTTACAAGACACACGCCAAGCACAGATAGGTAACTACTAGTCAACCAATGCCTTAACGTACTGTTCGAGCAAGTATACACCTTACCGCCTCTTAAAGCTAGTCTCATTTTGTATTATTCAATGTAGTTAATATTTACACTAAACTACTTAGACTTCAAAACAGGGGTAGCAGAGTGTGTAAAATCTTAATTTTTGCCATTATTTTTATATTGACCAGAAGCTATATTTCTTTTAAAGTATATAAGTACCAACCTTATCTGGCGCTCTAGAGGCGCAGAAAATTACTTATGACCGTACCGCGATCAACAAAAGAAGAACATTCTTACAGAGGCCATCTTAAGGCGGACAAAACCAAGGGCTGTCCATTTTGTGAAATGGGGCCTGGCCATGAACAGTTTGTACGCGAAACTAAGTACTTAAAAGTTGTTCGCAACCGCGTCCCGTACTCACTCTGGGATAATCAAAAAGTACTTGAACATCTCATGGTGGTACCGAAAAAGCACACAGACAAGATAGGGGAGCTTGGCGACGCTGCAGCAATTGAGTTTATAGAGCTTATCGATGAGTATGAATCAGCAGGATACAATATATATGCACGCGCAGTTGATTCAAGTAACCGAAGTGTGAAACACCAACACACTCATCTTATGAAACTCGATGGCAAAGAGGTGAACTTCCTCTTTATGCTACGAAAACCTTGGTATTTTAGACTGAGTAAATAACCGCTATTTCTAGGGGCTAATGCTATACTAAATATAGTATGGCAGTCTATAAGGTGGCGCAGGACGTTGAGGCAGATGATAAGATTCTTGGCCCTTTTAGTTTGCGTCAGTTTATTTACTTAATTATCGTTGCTATTTCAATTGCACTTGCATGGGGGCTTAGCCAACTCTTTATTGGGCTCGCAATCATCCCATTGCCATTTATTCTCTTCTTTGGCGCCCTTGCACTGCCACTGCGAAAAGACCAGCCTATGGAAGTTTACCTTGGTGCATTAGTATCGTACTACCTCAAACCACGTCGCCGCACCTGGGAACCAGACGGCATTGAGTCGCTAATTGAAATTACCGCACCAAAGGTAATAGAAATTCAGCGCACAAAAGATATTACTGAAACCGAAGCCGAAAGACGATTATCATACCTTGCTGATATTGCCGACACGCAAGGGTGGGCAGTACGCCACACGGCACAACCATCTAATAACTCAATGATTTCTGACGCATATTTTGAAGCCCAGCAAACCGAAGATGTGTTAGATGTAAATGGCGGCGTCTCTCAGTCACTTGGCGCGATGATTAACCAAGCAGATGAACGCCGCAAACAGTCGATGATGGCTCGCATGCAGCAAGCAACACAAGCGCCCACTTCGCAACAACCTCAGTCTATATATGTACCGCCCGTTGCCGATCCGTATGCATCATTAGCACAACAAAACCCAGCACCACAGCCAGTAAGGCCACAATATAACGATCCGAGTGTTCAATTTAATCCATATCCGAATGCAATTCATCAGTCGGTAATTCAACCCCTTGAACAAGAATCACAATTGCCAGTTCAAGGCGCTGCCCAGAGTAGCCCAACACCTGTGCCAGTTGCCCAGCCACAACCAGCCGCTGAAGTGCCTCCAGCTACTAGCGAAAAGGCCATCTCACCTGATATAATCAATCTTGCAAGTAACACTGATTTATCTATCGAGACGATCCAGCGTGAGGCTAATCGAATCCAGCATAAAGCTGACGAGGATAGCGGTGAAGTATTTATTTCACTTCACTAGGTCGCAGTAGAGGTAATAACGGGAGGGAATGTGCCGCCAAACGCGCCAGGTGCAAATCAGATGCCACAGCAACCGATGCAACAAGCACCGGGATCTTTTAATGCCACTCCGATGCCAGAGCAGCAATTCATGCCGCCACAGCAACCGATGCAACAAGTGCCACAGCAACAGCCTGCACAAAGCCCTCAAACTCAGCAGCCTGCACAGAAAAAGGCATCAACCACTCAGAACTCATTACTACTCTCTGAGCTTCGTGACAGCATGGTAATTATGGCCGATGGTAGCTTTAGGGCGGTTATAGCATGTAAATCGATCAACTTCGACCTTATGAGTTCCCGTGAACGCGAGGGCGTCGAATTTAGCTACCAGAACTTCTTAAACGCACTCTATTTCCCAATTCAGATATTTATTCGCTCACAACGTGTCGATATTGGTCCGTATCTTGATAAACTCGAGGATATTCGTCGTAATAACGACAACATGCTACTAAACGTTTTGATGGATGACTATATCAGCTTCATTGATGCACTTGCACAGGAAGCAAACATCATGGACAAGAGCTTCTTTATCGTCATTCCATACTTCCCAGCAGGGGATGTGTCGAATGTTGTTGAACAGAGCAAAGGTTTATTTGGCAAAGTGTTTGGTGGTGCGAAAAACACCAATACAGTCACTAAAATCGATAAAGTCACCTACGAAAAGGCAAAAGACGAAATTAAAAACCGTGTCGACGCTGTACTCAGCGGGCTTATGCAGGTCGGTGTACAATCGACACAGCTCAACACTAAGCAGCTAGGTGAGCTATACTACAATGTCTACAACCCAGATACTGCTGTTCGCGAGCCACTGACGGATTTCAATAACGTAACGTCAACCTACGTCCGCAGAGCATCGTCGCCAAATCAACCGCAAACACCTATGCAACCCGGAGGGCAACAATAGTGGCTAAGAAAAAACTAGATCCAGTCGATATTGCCGCCCAGCAACGCGCACGCGAGCAAGCAGAGGTAGAGCAAGCCTTTCTAAAGGGTATGACTACGCTACGCGATTTGATCGCACCGAGCAGCCTTGAAATCCACTCAAGCCACTTCCGTATCGGCACTAAATATGGCCGCACGATGTATATTTATGGCTACCCCCGCGAACTTTACACCGGTTGGCTCTCCGGTCTCATCAATATCGACCAGGTAATCGATATTAGTATGTTTGTCTACCCGGTTGAGACTGAAGTTGTGCTCAATAACCTTCGCAAGAAAGTGACACAGCTCGAAGCAGACATGTCGATCAATTCCGAAAAGGGCCGCACTCGCGACCCAGCGAAAGAAGCAGCATTGCAAGACGCCGAAGAACTCCGCGACCAGCTCCAGGTTGGATCTGAACGCTTCTTCCGATATGGCCTATATGTAACGATGTACGCCGATAGTCTAGAAGAGTTGGGGTTTGTGCAGCACTCACTCGAGACGCTCTTTGGCCAACAGTTGGTATACACGAAGACCGCAGCCAGCCAACAAGAACAGGGACTTAACAGTACCATCCCTCAAATGGCAGACCAATTACAGATCCGCCGTAATATGAACACTGGCGCAATCAGCACAAGCTTCCCATTCACAAGCGCCGACCTTACTCAGGAAAAAGGCGTTCTCTATGGTATCAATATGCATAATAACGGCCTTGTCATTTTCGACCGCTATAGCCTGGAAAACGCCAACATGGTAGTATTCGCAAAGTCTGGTGCGGGTAAGTCATTTACTGTAAAACTCGAGGCCTTGCGCAGCATGATGCTTGGCGCGGATATCCTGATTATTGACCCTGAAAACGAGTATCAAAAGCTTTCTGATGCGGTAGGCGGTAGCTATATTCGCCTCAGCCTCAGTAGCGATACGCGTATCAATCCATTCGACTTGCCACGAGTAATCGATAGCGACGAAGCAGATGACGCACTCCGCGCTAATCTTGTGACGCTGCACGGACTTTTACGCTTGATGCTTGGCGGATCACAAATGGCAGCAAACGGCCAGGTTATGGCCGGACTTACCCCGGCAGAGGAAGCCGACCTCGACCAAGGACTTATTGACACCTACGCCCGCGTCGGTATCACAAGCGACCCGCTCACCCACAACTCCGTACCACCAACAATTAGCGACCTCTACGACACACTACTCCACATGGGAGGAACGGGGCCACAACTTGCACAGCGCCTCCGCAAATACACCAGCGGTACATTTGCCGGTATCTTCAGTCAGCAAAGTAACATCGACATCAACAACAACATGGTTGTATTCAACATTCGCGACCTCGAAGATGAACTTCGGCCGGTAGCAATGTACATCGTGCTAAGCCACATTTGGAACATTACACGAACCGTCCAGCGCAAGCGTATGCTCATCGTAGATGAGGCTTGGCAGTTGATGAAATATGACGATTCAGCAAACTTCCTTTTCAGCCTCGCAAAACGTGCCCGCAAGTACTTCCTGGGGCTAACTACCATCACCCAGGACGTCGAAGACTTCATGGGTAGTAAAATGGGGCGCGCTATCGTTGCAAACTCCAGCATGCAGCTCCTATTGAAGCAATCTTCAAGTGCGGTTGATGTACTTTCGGACGTGTTCAAACTTACCGAAGAAGAACGCAAGCGTCTCGCCAACTTCCCAGTAGGGCAGGGCTTATTCTTCGCTGGGCAAAATCACGTACATATACAGATTATTGCAAGTGAGACCGAGACGGGATTGATCACGACAAATCCACAAGCACTGCTGCAAAATGGCCAAGGTCAGAATAGCGGGCAAGGGAACGCATAGGCGAAAGCATACATAAGATATGGCAGCTGATGATCCTAACTCAAAAGACTTAAACCCAGGCGAACAACACTGGCAGAATAGATTTGAGTCTGCAGGCGAACTAAGCAAGATGGAGAAATCTGGCTCCAATGACAGCGCGCCTTCCGAGGCACGCCAGCAAAATGAGTCATCAAACGATCTTGGCGATGACGTGCGCGACCGTGAAAGCACGGGTGGCGGATGGGCAAACAATGTCACCGGTAAACAATCGTCGCAATCTCAAGGTGGCCTAAAGGCATTTGGCCAGAAAATGAAAGCTGTCTTCCAGAAAAAGGGAGCCACTGGTGCAATTGTCCTATTACTAGGTGGGGGTGCTGCGGTACCGTTCCTCGGTGCTGCGTCGTTGCCATTTTCGATTCTTGGCAACCAAGATGCAAAGAGTATGATGAACGGCCTCAAACAATATGAGAATGACTACACAGGCTTCCGTCTCTTCACCAGTAAAGGTAGTGTATCCTCATCTGCTAACAAAATTAAAGGTTTGCGCGAGTCAGAGATCGCAGAGTTAAAGGCGAATGGTGTTGATTTTGAGGGAGCTAAATATAACTCAGTCACAAAGAAAACCACCTTCACGGCCGTAAAATTTGAGGGCCAAACATATCATGCCGGTACCGAATTTAACAATGCCATGCGCACGAATGCTGCATTTAGTAGCTCCATGCTCTTCACAAAGGGATCCTACTGGAAATCCGCAAAGAGCAGCTTCGCCGCCAAGGTAAAAAGCTTGTTTAAGATAGATCCAAATCCAGACTTATCGGGCAAAGACGACAAAGAGAGAAATAAGAAGCTGATGGCCGAATCTATTGAAGGGGCCGATAGTCACGCATCAGCCCAAAATACCCAGGAAGAGAAAAATAAAGATGGCGTAGATCCTAATGCCGATGAGAAAGCAAAAGCTACTGCGCTCGCAGGCGACCTCCAGAGTGAAATCGAAGCCGAAACGCAAGCACTCGCAAATGGAGACATTAGCACTACACTAGCAGCAGATAGCAATAATGGCAACCTCGGTCAGGCAATGGGCCGAGAGGGCACAGACCTAGCCGGTGACGCCACAAAGGGTCTTGGGGGCAAAATTTGGGGCTACGTAAACGCACTTGGACCGGTAGATACAATGTGCACTATTTACAATGTCGCAAACACTGCAAATGTTCTTGCTCGGACGGTAGCACTCGCTAATATCGTGCGCTTCGCCATGACACTTCGCGCCACAATTGAGAAAGCAAAGGCGGGTGATGATGATGGCCAATCTGCACAATACTTAATGAACCTTATCCAACAAAAAGACCCGACGACAGGCCAATCATTTGATGAAACATCGTATGCCGCATTCCTATTCAGTGGTACACTTTCAAGCGAGCCGAGCTCGGTCTCCGCGCTCGGCGGACAAGCGATGCTTGCGCTTTACATGACGATGCATGCAGTACACAGTATCTTTGGCCAGGTTGCAAAGTACGCCTCTGTCGGGCTTGCAAGTGGTAGCGCAACCTCAGGTAGAACATTCCTAAAATCGGTATGTAGTATTGCACAAAACGTAGGTGTGCAAATCGCAGCAACCGTAGGCTCGCTTGTTGTTGGATTCTTCAGTGGAGGGAGCAGTATCGCTGCCGAAGAGGGTGTTATGGCCTCTATTAAAATTGGATTCCAAACAGCCATCAAAAAAGTCACCGAGAGTATAGGTAAGGACGCAATCAAAGCATTCCTTAAAAAAGAAGGTGAAAAAATTAGTGAAGATGGATTACTACGCTATGCCTCAAAAAGCTCCTGGAGTGCCTTCACGACAATGTGGAAAGGTATGGATAACTGGACTAAGGTGGGTCTACTCGCCGCTGGCGCAAGTGCGTTTGGTATGGGCTATATCATCGATACACTTGCGGGCGGCAATATAGCAGGCTTTATAAAAAATGGATTCTCAGCATTTGATGCACTTGGTACTGGCTGGAATCAATACGAGTCTTCAAACGGTATTGCATCGGGTGGTAATATGGCAACATATGCCCAGGCAACGGCATATCAAGAAACACAGCAAACATACAACAATGCCTACGTTGCAGAAATGCAATACCAGGCAAAAGATACGCCTTTCGATCTAAAGAATCCGTATTCGATGCTCGGTTCAGCAATGTTCGGCGTACAGAAAACAATTGGCATTTCGGCATCGCTAAGCCTACCATCGACACTACTTTCAGTCGCGTCGCTTCCATTCAATCTGCCAAGCATGTTCGCAGCACACGCCGATGACACGCAACCAACACCGAAAGAAATTGGCGACCAGGTACAAGACCCATACTATCAAGACAATAGTATTGCCGTCACGACCACCGGTAGCCCTCAGGTAATATTCCAGAAACAATACAGCTTCCAAGATATTCTCGATAAACTGGTTGATGTGCCAAATCCGCAAGTGTCATACACCGGCAACGATCCGACGACAGGCGACCCACAGCTTAGTATCATCGCCGGCACAGACCTTGATGCTTACGCGCAAAAATGTCACAACCCGGAAAAAACCCAGCCGGATCCAGAATTTGAAAACGAAGAAGGAACGAACCTATACGACACTGATACGTGTATAAGTGGTGGCAAAAACTACAAACCAGAGTATCAACTCTACGACGATGCCATCCGCTTTATCGGGCAAGTATCGCCTGATGACACCGGTGACAGCACAAGCTCAACAACATCTGCAGCGGCAGGCACAAGCGGGCAAGATGACGTACCTGCTAAATTTAAGGAAATTGCTGAAGGCTGCATCAAAGCTACCGGGAAAGCATGTTCTGGCGGTCACGCATGGCTCGGCATGCTCCCAGGCCAATGTGCTTCATTCGCCGCATGGCGCGCCGCACAACAGTGGTATGGAGCTCTCCTCAAGCCAGATGGCAGCAACCTCGAGCAGCTACTTCAAAGCAAGCCGCTCCCAGGCTTTGGCTCGAATCTCGCAATGGGTAACGGAAACCAGGTGGCACCGGCACTAATTGCGAATAAAATGGCCGATCCAGTGAAAAGCCTAGCCGACACTCAGCCGGGAGACATTGTGAGTGTAAACTCAAGCAACTCGGCGGGGCACGTATTTGTGATCCTATCTAACAATAATGGCGAGATTACCATCGAAGACTATAACGCTGCTGGTGGGCCAGGTAAGTATGGCACAACCACGGCAGCAGGTAAGTCACTATACTCACAAGCTAGTGTTGTTGCAATTGCACGTGTCCATAGGGGAGGAGCATCAAACTAATGCAAGATAACATACTTAAAAGTCTTCTGCGCAATAAAAAGCTACTCATTGCTATCGGCGTTTTGGTCATTATTACGCTTGGAGCACTCGGCGTTGTGCAATATCTCAAAAACCAACCGATTAACCTTAAAACAACCAATCTAAGGGACGCGAGTAGCGAAGAGCGAGCGAAGGCCGCAGCACAGCTCTCGATTACTATAAAGTACATGCCGAGCGCAATCGATGAAACCACAGCAAAATACCTCGAGAATCAACTAGCATTCATCTTACGACAAAAATACGGCCCAGACGCGCAAAAACTCACCGCTGCTGTTCGCCAAGACCTCGGTTACGACGATGCGGGCGGCTATAGCATGTACGTTGACATCCCAGAAAAGGATGAGACCTACGCAGCGTATGTTAATATCTCCAATCACAACGGTAGTTTCAGTTGCGCACCTCAAGACCAACAAATGGACCCCGATAATTCACATTGCTACAATCTCCCATCAGTAGACGATAACGCGTTCCCGAATGGATAAAAGTATGTCAAAAACAACGATTAGAATCATTATAGGCCTCATAATATCACTCATCGTAGTGCCGATTGTGGTAGTGTCAATTTTAAACAGTGTATCAAATACAAACTCCCAGCAACTCACTAATAACCCGCCAGAGCGCAGCAACGACGAAGTTGCAGCCGCTATCGCAAAAAGCAATTCATACCTTCACGACAGTAAGGGCGAGCCGACGTTCAAACTATTGAAAGTAAAGCGACTTGCCAACAACTGGTATATGGCATGGATAGATAGCGCAACAACGAAAGTTTTAATTAATGATCCATCACTCAGCGCAAACAATATGAGAGTACTCCTCGGGCCAGCAACCACATTTAATGCATCAGATACATATTCGAAAGGTATACCACAGCAGGTATTTGGAGATTTCGTAAATGCAAAAATGGACTAATAGTATACTTCGCATTGTTACTACAGTAGTAGTGACAAGTCTTGTTGTCGCTCCGTTAAGCTACGCTACAGCAGGCAAAGACTTTCGCGCAAAGAACGACGTTATAATCTACGATCCAGATGCAAAAAAGTGTGGCGACGGGAGCAACACACCGCTCACAACCGAGCAAAAGATTGGTCAGATTCTCAATGTAGGATTTGATAGTTCATCTATAGGCAACCTAAAAGCAACAGCCCAAAAATATCAACTTGGTGGCGTGTACCTCAATATCCAAGACCCATCAAAACTCCCTAAAAAGGATATTGATGAGATTAATAAAAGCATGAAGTCACAGCTCATCGTCGCAACCGATGATGAAGGTGGACAAATCTATCGCATGCTACCAAAAGGCGCAGAGCCTTCAGCAAAACAGCTTGGAAAAATGAGTAATTCGCAGGTACTCGCCGCCGGCAAGGACACCGGTACGAGGCTCAATAAACTGGGCATTACAACAGTGCTCGGCCCAGTACTCGACATTGACACCGGTTTACAAAATGCAATCTCTCCATATGACCGATCATTCTCATCTAACCCAGATACTATCGCTGATAAAGCGGGAGCCTGGGCAGACGGAGTCATCTCACAAAAAGTAGGCGTCACATTCAAACACTTCCCAGGTATCGGCAGCAACACTGGCAACACCGACACCACTTACGTTGTGATGCCGAATTCCAAATCAAACATCGATCAGTTCAAGCAGGATCTCATCCCATACACAAAACTTGGTAACAAAACTGGCGCCGCAGTCATGCTCGCAAACTTCGTACTGCCAAGTTGGGGAAGCGACCCAGTAAGTATCAATCCGAAATCGGTCACATACCTTCGCAACACCATTGGATTTAAAGGTCTCGTCACAACTGACGACCTTGCTGTCATGGGCAAGAGTGGCTACGGTTCACACAAGCTCGATCTTACACAGTCAATTGTCAAAGCGCTAAAAGCCAAGGTAGACATGCCACTCTTCGCGTTTCCGGGCGACGCAGCCATGAACGATATCGTGAAAGCGGTGAAGGACGATGTCGATGTATCAGTGATTGATGCAGCATATGCGAATGTAATCGCCTACAAAACCTCGCTAGGACTCAACACGACGCCACCAGCAAGCTCAACAGGCGGCACCGCATCAGTCGTAACAGGCGGGGATAACCGAACAAAAATCTGGAATTTCTTAATCTCTACAAAGTTCAAGGGTTACGGCGATAAAGCATTTGGGCCAGTACAGGCAGCCGGAGCAATTGGTAACTTCTTCCAGGAGTCTGGCTGGCGCTTCGATGCTGTCGAAGGTAACGGCGAAGGACATGGTATTGCACAATGGTCATATGGCCGAAAGACGACATTATTTAGCCTCGCATCTTCAATGGGTAAAAAATGGAGCGACCCTGAAGTACAGTTCAAGATGATGCAAAATGAACTTGATGGCAGCTACGGGAAGACCCTCCTCGAAAAGGGCTACGACAAGCTCACCGATCCGAAAGCCGCAGCCTACATGTTCGAGCAAGTCTACGAGAGCGCGGGTATTCCTGCGCAAAAAAATCGTGACGACGCAGCAGTCAAAGCGTTAAAAGACCTTGCCGGTATAGCGCCAGGCGCAGGGTTCAGTGCGGGCTGCACCGATGCAACAACAAATGGAACCTTCAATACGAGCAAGGCAACATTTAAGGCCGATGACGGCTTCCCAATCTATATCCAGACCGACCCACGCTGGACAAACGCACCATACGGCTCAAGCCAAGTTGGACCTTCGGGTTGCGGGCCTTCGGCTATGGCAATGATTATTACCGCACTTACGGGACAGCCTGTTACTCCTGACCAAACCGCCAAGAAGGCCGGCGACGATGGGATGTATATCAGTGGAGAGGGGTCATCACACGATGTTGCACCCGATCTTGCAAAGCATTATGGACTCAAAGCCACTCGAATAAAATTTGACGTGACCTCAATATCGAACGCGATTAAAAGTGGGTCATACGTGATACTGTCTGGAAAGGGGGCCTTGCCGTTCACAAAAGGCGGACACTACATTATGATTCGCGGCGTCACTGCTGATGGCAAATGGAAAATCGGAGACTCAGCTCACCGTGACACCAATAACCAAACATTCAACCCTTCAACAATTCTCAGCATGGCATCAGAAGACAGTATGTATGCTATCAGTAAATAAGCGAGGTACATATGGATACTAAAAAAAGAAATCTGCTAATCGTCTTAGGATTCATTGCACTATCAGCACTCTCGGGGCTTGCTGCGTACGGATTCTACAATAACGGCCAATCAACAACAGACGGAACGACAGTAAAGCCCACAAGCACGCAAAAAGTCGACCCCGTTACAAAACAGGTGATTGATGATGGGGCAGACCAAACGCCCGAAACCTATGGAGAAAACCCCTCAAAGCCATCGCTCATTGGGTTTGCAGCTCTTCTTGATCAAGGTATTACACAAGAAGACCTCGCTGCATTCCAGGGTGGTATCTCTAATTACTTTATTAGTGCCGGCGATAAGTACCCGCCAGCATCAATTGTCGTGTTCTCGAACGCATCGTGCGGATTGCCGCTTGATGACGGATCAGTAAACTGCTCGTACAAGCTAACGGTTAATGACACTACAAAAATCGACGGAGCCTTCAAAACCGACGAAAACGGCCACATCACTATCGGCCTCACGCAAGATGGCAAAACAATTTACCACACTGCCATCGACGAAAACGCCAGCTAAAGCGAAATATGCTGGCTGGCTTCGTGCGCTTCGGTCGAAGTAATAACTACCTGACTATCAGTCAAGGTAGTTAAAAGCTGTTTTTGTCGCTGCTCGTCAAGCTCACCAAACACATCATCAAGTAATACTATCGGGTGTTGATCGGTGTATTCAAACAACACATCCACCTCTATATACTTCAGCGCTAAGATAATCGTTCGTACTTCACCACGTGAGGCAGTAGTGTCGGCAGGCTTACCGGCAAGCACTACTGAAAAATCGTGACGATGGGGCCCTACAGAGGTACTCCCAAGAATCCTATCGCGATCAAGCGAGCGATGCATTCGGTCAATCAATGATTGTGCTGTCGTTTCGCCGTGGTTAAAATACTCCACATGGATATTCGCTTCGTTCTTGGCAATCTTGCGGTAATACTGCTCGATTTGTTTGTTCACTCTTGCTACATACTTCACGCGGGCAGTAATAATTCGTGCACCTAAATTGCTCAAAATAACATCCCAAGAAAACAGCTGGTCTTGTGTAATACCTGGCTGCTTCAACAGTTTATTACGCTGTGCCAAAACGCGCTCATACCGACGCACGTCGCTACCATATTGCACATCGTACTGTGCAATAACGCCATCAAGATACTTACGGCGCCTCGATGGAGACCCCCCAATCAACCGCGTATCATCAGGCTGAAACAGCACGACAGGATAGCGAAACTTCGCAAGCAACATCTTATTAGTCTTATCGTCAATCGTGAACTGTTTTTGCTTCTTTTCACCTCTGTTATCGAAGGTTGCAATGCGCTTTTGCCCATCATCATCAAGCGCCTCAATCCGATACCACTCAGTATCTTCGCGAACAATCTCACTATCTACCGCACGAAACGAAGTGCCCCTCAGCGTAATATACATAGCCTCTAAAATAGAGGTCTTGCCCGAGCCGTTCTGGCCGGTAATCAGTGTAGTAGTAGGGGATAACGTCAGCGATGTATCGGTATGATTCCGAACATTCACCACGCGAATCGCGGTAATCTTCATCGATTAGCTCTTTAGCGGCATGATAATATGCGTGTAATTCGCATCTTTTTCATTTGCGGCAGTAAATACGCAAGGAGATAACTTACCGCTAAAGCGGAAGTTGATTGTGTCGCTGTCCATCACACCAAGCGCCTCGGTGATATATCGTGAATTCAATGTAACCTGGCCATCAGCCGTAATTGTCGCATCCGCGCTTGAAGTATTTTCGCCAAGCTCGCTTGCAATCGAGTGGATGCGCAGCTGTCCCGCTTCTTTATCTGCCATCAATGTGACGCTGCCGCCAGAATCACGTGAGAACAGCCCAGCAATCTTCACAATGCGCGTAAATTCGCTAGCCGACACGGTAATATTCGTTTCCGATTCTTTCGGGATGAGCTGTCGGTAGTCAGGATAATTGCCGTCAATCAAACGACTGGTGATTTCAGCGTCACCAACCCTAAAGCGCACCTGCGTGTTATCAAACAATACTTCAATCTCACTCACGCCATCATTAATCGTCCTAAGAGCCTCCTGAAGGCTCGAGGAAGGCACGATAGCCTCAATAGTGCTCCGTGACTTCATTAAGCGTCGCTCAGCCAAACGATAGCCGTCCGTACCAGCCAAGTACAGTTCACCGTCCAACGAGTGCCAATACACCCCAGTAAGTACCGGGCGGGAAGTATCACTGCTGGCAGTCAAAATTGTCTGGTTCACTGCTTGCTTAAAATCTTCAGTCGTAATTGTGTAGGCAACTGCTTCTTTTTCCTCTATAGAGGGCAGCTCAGGGAACTCCGCAGCATCAATACCCGTAAGGTTTGACGAGAAATTACCAGAAGCAATCGTCATCGAGGTGTTTTTACTCGTAATATCCACAGTGCCTTTAGGGAGGCTCGCAATAAATTCACTAACGAGCCGTGCGGGTAATGTAAGCTCACCCTGCTTAGTCACTTTTGCGCCCACATAGTAGGTAGCCGCGATCTCTAGGTTCGTCGCTGCTACGAGTAGTCGATTGCCTTCTGTGCGTAGTAATACATTACTTAAAATCGGTAGCCCAGTTCGGCTACTTGCTACACGCCCCACAATACTAAGTGCTCGTGCAAGATTTTCTTGTGTGACCGAGAGTTCCATTATTATTAAATATCCTTTCTAACGAATTGATAGTAATTATAGTAGGTACTGTGGAAAGTGGGTAAAACCATATTCACAACAGGGGTAATTTCGTTATTTTTGTATGTGGATAGCGTGGGCAAGATGACTGTGTATACGGTGTGGGTGAAATAGTTATTTATCCACGTACGACGGGCAGCTACTATGTTTTGCGCAAGAGCAGTGTATAAACGAACACATTTTTTACCAATATCTTTACGCAAGTAATTCACAGCGTTTCCACAGGCGCTGAACGCACGATTTACGAGGCTAAGCATAGAGCTTCTCCCGAATCTCAGCGACTTGCTCACGGATCATGAAATCAAGCTTGATAGACTTCTCAATTTTCTCCACGGAATGAATCGCTGTCGTATGATCTTTGCGGCCAAGTTCCTGGGCGATACGCGGGAAGCTCATGTGCAGTTCGCTTCGCAGCAGATACATCGCAATCTGGCGTGGCACTACGATATATTTATCGCGGCGACTACTGCAAATCTCTTTAGCATCAATCTGGAAGTGGCGTGCTGTTTTATCAATAATCTGCTTTGGTGTTACGTGCTGGGGGCGAGACTGGCGAACATTACCGAGTAAGCCTTCGGCTGTCGTCACATCCGGTGCAACACCGCGCATTTCCGCATAAGCGAGCAGCTGATTAAGCGCACCCTCAAGCTCGCGAACATTTGTTTTAATGTTCTTTGCAAGATATTCAACGGTATCGTGTTCAAGATTCACGCCAGACAAGCCTGCTTTTGTTTCAACGATTGCACAGCGTGTTTCAAAATCTGGCATCTGGATGTCGATCGCCATGCCCCACTCGAATCGACTACGAAGGCGCTCGGTCAGGGTAGGGATGCTTCGTGGCGGTTTGTCGCTACTGATAATAATTTGTTTGTTCGCTTGGTGGAGCGCGTTAAACGTATGGAAGAATTCTTCCTGTACCTTTTCTTTGCCGGCAATGAACTGCATATCATCAACGATCAGTACATCCACCGATCGGTATTTGTCAGAGATACTTTTCTTCTTGAAGCGAATCATTTCGACGTACTCTTTAACGAACGTCTCAGTGTTTATATAAAGCACCTTAGCGGAAGGGTCTTGTTTAATAATCGCATTACCAACTGCTTGCATAAGATGTGTCTTACCAAGACCAACGCCACCATAGAGAAAGAGTGGATTGTATTTGGTGCCCGGATTTACTGCAACAGCTTGGCAGGCTGCATAGGCCAGGTCATTGCTTGACCCGACGATGAAATTATCAAGTGAATAGCGAGGGTTTAACGTATTTGCGCTGACTGGCTGGTTTGATGATGAAGCCGGCACAGACATAGAAGGCATTGGTGCGACCAAACTCTCAATACGGGCCGACATCGCATCAGCGTCACCAGTCGTTTCACGGTTAACGATACTTTTCTTTACCGTATGTACCTGGTACTGCACGGTTGGCGCGGCAACGCCATTATGTTTCAGTACCTCGCGGATCTTGTCGTCATAACGCTTCTCAAATTGTGACTTAGCAAAGATATTGGCCACGCCAATTGTTACGGCATCGTCGTTATAATCGAGAAGTGTCGTGTTTTTGAACCACGCTTCAAACTGCCCATGGGGAACAGATAGTTCTATCTCCCCAAGTACACTTTGCCACAGTGCGTTATACATTCACTCCCCCTGTTCGTTAATCTGTTCTTATGATACCGATAATCAGAGTTTTCCACAACTAAGCAACTGTTGTGGATTTTCACACCGCGTCAGTAGGTCAAACTAGGGCAGCATTTGTCCACAAATGGCAGCCACCTCTGTTAATCTGTGGATAACTGTTGTCGGAATGTGGATAAACTTATATGACGAGGATATATTTTAGACAAAAATTCAAGGAGATATTGATAAAAGAGGTGACAAAGTGTATAATACATCATTGATATGCCAAAGCGAACTTACCAACCACACACACGTCACCGTGCAAAGACTCACGGGTTCCGCGCACGTGTAGCGTCAAAAGCTGGCCGACTTGTTCTTAAGCGCCGCCGCGCTAAAGGTCGCGCTAAGCTCGCTATCTAGCGAATAAAATCACCGCTGAACGTTCAGCGGTGATTTTATTATGTATACTTATACTATGATTAATGCAACGTTACGGTTCCACGGACACGGCAGCTTGCGCTACCTATATAAAAATGGCAGCGCCGTACGTTCACGTTTGTTTACGCTCAAATACACAATCAACCCACATCGCAAGAAATCCCGCTTTGCAGTTGTTGTCAGTAAAAAGGTACATAAGTCGGCAGTTGGCCGCAACCGTATTCGTCGCCGAGTCTACGAAGTACTTCGTCAAGAAATCCCACATCTTACGACCACCTGTGATGTAGCGGTAATTATTTCAAGCGGCGAAGTGCTCTCTATTGAACATCAAGAACTCGTCGCAGTACTCAAAGACCTACTCACTCAGGCTGAACTCCTTGAAAATCAGTAGCCTTTAACCCTAGTGAAACACCGAGGCTATCGTGCTATACTTATAAGGAGTAAGAATTATCTGGAGTATTCATGTTTGAAACAATTATTGTAAAGCCTATTTTCAACGCGTTGATGCTACTCTATAGCATCATCCCAGGCGGCGACTTTGGTGTTGCGATCATCATCTTTACGGTGATTATTCGCTTCGTTCTCTATCCGCTTGTTAAAAAGCAACTGCACCAAACCAAGCAAATGCGCAAGATGCAGCCTGAGCTCGCAAAAATCAAAAGCGCAGCAAATGGTAATAAGCAACTTGAAGCAACGATGCAGATGGAGCTTTATAAGCGCTACGGAATTAATCCATTCCAGTCAATCCTGGTACTTATCATCCAGCTGCCAATCTTCATTGGCCTCTATCAGGTGATTCAGGTAGTAACCCTTCATCGCAACGAAGTAGTGAAGCTCGCTTACGAGCCGGTGCAACAGCTTCCGGCAATCCATAAGATTATCGAAAATCCAGACAACTTCAACCACACAATGCTTGGGTTTATCGACCTTACAAAGACCACCTTTAGTAATGGCGGCGTCGATATCGCCCTGCTCGTACTCGCACTGCTCTCTGCGGTTACCCAGTATGTTATTAGCAAGCAGCTACTCCCAACGAGCGACAAGCCAAAGAAGCGTTTCCGCGACATCATGAAAGAGGCTGCCGCAGGCAAGCAATCTGATGCTAGCGAAATGAGCAACGCAATGATGGGCAACATGGCAAAGTTTATGCCTATTATGATGTTCTTTATCATGGTGAACCTGCCAGGCGCACTCGCACTCTACTACACAGTATCTAACCTTGTAGCAGCAGCGCAACAGCACTATCTTCTCAATAAAGATACTGAAGAGATGGACGAACTTGCCGACGAAGTCATCGAACAGCCGAAAGCTAAAAAGGGTAAGGGTGCTCAGCGCGCGAAGAAAGCGAGCGAAGCACGTATTACCCGAATTAAGGCAAAATAGGAGGATATATGGACGCAGCACAGTCAATTGAATTCGCACGAAACTTCCTCAAGGATATCATCTCATTCTTTGGTGAAAACATTGAGGTAACTGCTACGCAAGAAGAAGACATCATCGAGCTCTACGTTGAAACCAGCGATCTCAATAGCATCTTGATCGGTCGAAACGCCGAGACACTCCGAAGTCTGCAGTATATCGTAAGTACCGCACTGCGCAACAAGAACGCCGAGCTTATCCGTGTGAACGTCGACATTGCCGACTACAAGAAGCAGCACGAAGAAAAGGTTGCCGAAAAGGCGCGCGGTTGGATCGAGCAAGTACGAGCAACAGGTGATTCATACATCGCGCACATCAATGCTGCCGATCGTCGTATTGTCCATCAGGTAGCAACAGAGTACGCAGATATCCGTACATACTCAGAGGGCGAGGGGCGCGACCGTAGGATTGTTATCGCTCAGGCCAGTTCATAATCAAGTAGAATATAAGTAATAGGAGAATAAAATGTCAGGGTTAGTTATCGCAATCATCGTTATTGTCGTCTTGGTCGTTATTGCTGCGATTATCGCAGGTATGTACAACGGTTTGGTCCGTTTGAATGTAAAAGCACAGGAAGCATGGAGTGGTATTACTGTACAGCTTAAGCGACGTGCAGACTTAATTCCAAACCTCGTTGAGTCTGTTAAGGGGTATGCAGCACACGAAAGTGGCGTATTCGAGAAAGTTACTGAAGCTCGCTCAGCAATTATGAACGCAACGCAGGTTGGTCCAGCTGCAGCTGCCCAGGCTGAAGGTGAACTTACGGGCGCACTCAAAAGCCTCTTCGCAGTTGCTGAAAACTACCCAGATCTTAAAGCATCTCAGAACTTTATGGACTTGCAGGCGCAAATTGCCGACACTGAAGACAAGGTTGCCGCATCACGCCGCTTCTACAACAGCACAGTGACACTCTTCAACACCAAGCGTAAGGTATTCCCTACAAACATCTTTGCAAACATGCTTGGTTTCACTCAGGACAAAGAGTTCTTCGACGTTCCTGAAGGTGAGCGCCAGGCTGTCGAACAGGCTCCTGAAGTTAAGTTCTAACACTGGTAAACTCCAGTGTTCACGTCACTATTCACGATAATTGCTACGCTACCGCTCGAGCTTTTTGCCCGGGCTGGTGGCGGTGGTTCAGGTGGTAGTGGCTCTGGCGATGGTGGAGGGATATTCGTATTCCTCGGCTACATTCCTATGCATGCAGTAGGCGCAGTACTGTATCGATTTGGGAAGAAAAGCACAGGTATAAGAATTGCCGTAAATATTCTTGGCTGGATTATTGCAGTTATTTACGCCATAGTTTGGACGGTTATCTGGCGCGGTTTTGGACTCTTTGTTGGTATGGCCGCACTCGCGGGTATGGCTGGCGGCCTTTATAACCTTCTCTCAAAATTAAAGCAAAGCAAGCAGACACAAGCTGACTTAGCGGCTGCAAGTGCCGATGACGCTGCATGGTCCGAAGAAAAGCTTGTCGAGCACGCCAAACGAGTATTTATGCAATACCAAAAAGATTGGTCTAATCTTAATATTCAAGCGATGCAAGGGTATTTAACCCCGCATTACTACAGCCACGCATCGCTGCTCGCATACACCCTTAAAGCGATGGGCCGTCGTGATGACATGCGGGATGCAAAAATACAAGATGCCATAATCCTTGGGGTGCAAAACGACACTGATGATGCCCGGGATGCTTTTACGATTGGTATTACCGCTCAGGCAAACGATCAGCTTATAAATACAGTTACCGATCAAGAGATCTTTACTGATCGCAAGCCATTCACTGAATACTGGACGTTCCAGCGCAGTGGTAGTACCTGGCTGCTCGGCGGTATTTCTCAGGCTACAGCCGACCCATACGCCCTAAACGGCCAGCTCCGTACTTTTGCACAGCAGCATGGCTATTACTACAGTCTCGACATGGGCTGGCTATTCATTCCTCAGCGTGGCCAGCTATTCGGCGAAGCTCGGTTTGGCGTATCAGATATCAATAATCACATTGTCGGCATGTATAACAATCAAATGCTCGTGCAGCTCTATAGCTATGTCAAAAATCCTCAAAACAGCCTCAAGCCATATGTGATTGCTCAGGTAAACGTGCCAAAACAATACGGCAACATTGTAGTGCGTCGCAAAAAGATGCTACGTATGGGCATACGCGGTCTTGAAAAGGTAGAAACCGAGTGGACGCAGTTCAATGATAAATACGAGGTGTTCGCCTCAAGCGCAGAGCAGGCAACGAGCTTTGAGTTGCTTAACCCGACTTATATGGAGCAGCTTGAGGCTCTTCCGTTTGAAGTAAGTATTGAAGTGGTGGATAACATCATTTACCTCTACACTGATGAATTAACGGCTACGCTCGAGGTCTACGAAGCAATGCTTGATCTCGTCAATAAAGCCTTTAAAGAGTTGCGCTACTAGTTTTTAAGCGCGTTCATATAGATTTCGTGGGTTTGCTCGGCCATGCGGCGCCACGAGTATTTGCCCACCTGTTTCATACCGCGCGCAACCATGTTGGCGCGAAGTTTATCATCGTGGATAACGCGGCTAATAACATCGGCCATATTATGAATATCGGTCGGGTTGAAATATTCGGCAGCGTCCCCAAGTATTTCTGGCAGGCATGATGCATCGCTGCTTACTACCGGTGTGCCATACGCCATCGCTTCAAGCGGCGGGAGGCCAAAACCTTCCATAAGGGAAGGAAACACATACGCCTTTGTTTTAGTGAACAGCCAGTCGCGCTGGCTATCAGGGATAAATCCGGTAAAGTGAATGTTTTTATATCCTCGTTTTTCGTAAAACGCTTTGTTGCGCTTAGTATCTTCATTCATACGCCCGACAAAGACAAGGCCAAGATTTGGATTCTCGACGAGTAGCTCTTGATGGGCTGCTGCAAGTCTTCGAAGGTTCTTGTAGTCAGGTTGCTGCCCAACGTACATAATAAACTCATCATACGGAACGTCGTAAGGTTCTAGTGCGCCCTTGTATACTTCGCCAGCTTCGTAGACGACAGAGATTTTATCTTCTGGTATGCGGCTAAACGTCTGGTATTCTCGTTTCGTATTCTCACTAATAGCAATAATATGCTCGTTAGTATGCGCAATGCGTTTAAATACCCAGCGGCCAATCAGTTGTTTAATGTGGAATACGAGCCAGTTCTTATCACTGTTATATGTGTTCAACAAGGTAAGGTCATGCATGGTCGTGATGTGCTTGCCTTTATATAGCACAGGCTGCTGTGGCATACAAAAATGTACCAAATCTGGAGCAAGTTCATCAAGGAACTTTTTAAATCCAATCTGTTCAGCAAGTGAGTAATTATCAAAGTCAGCTATTTTAACAGAGAAATTTTTTGCTGTTGGTTTCCAATAATTGGTATCCTTAGCGCGAAGCAGTACAGAATACTGATTTACCGTATCAATTTGTTGTAAATATTCCAACAGCTTAGCCACATAAGTACCAGTACCTGAATTGATAATACGGGCGTCTATTGCAATGTGCATATATTCCTAATATACAGTATTATAGGGTAACCACAAAGGAGGATACTATGACTGAATTTGCAAATCACATCCGTACACTTGTTGAAAGTCACGGGGACGACAAGATACAGATTATTGCGGATATTATCGCTTTTGCCAAGCAAGCCGGTTACACGATAGCTGATGTTGACGATACAAAGCCATGGGGCGGGTTTGTCCGCTTCGACTACAAAGATGGCGACCAGTTTGTTGGTGAATTCTTCCCCAACGTTAATCCGGCGGAAGCTCGTTTAGGTAACCCTGATGCCGAACTGAGTCCTAAAATCCTACTCGTAGCACCCGAGCAACGGCTAAGCTGGCAAGTGCACGCACGCCGTGCCGAGCGCTGGAAGTTCCTGAATAGCGGTGGCTACCACAAAAGTATCGATCCCGATAATCCCGGTGAACTTATCGAGGCGCACGCAGGCGATGAGGTACAGTTCGAGTCAGGCGAATGTCATCGTTTAGTTGGCGCAAAAGACGAATATACATTCGTTGCAGAAATCTGGCAGCACACCGACAAAAACAGCCCATCTGACGAAGCAGACATTACACGCCTGCAAGATGATTACAAGCGCTAGCCTTTCTTAAACACCAGCTTGTTGTATAGTACGTAATTCCAAACGAGCGACACTACAGTCGCAATAAGCTTAGCAATGAGTAGGGCTATGTTCTGATCACCAACGATTTGCTTGGCAAGCGGCATCGTCAAGTTGATGACAATCGTCTGTAGTACCCATAGCCCAAATAGTGTGACAACGACAAATAGCACTATCTCGCGCGCAACATTGGTATCGGTAGTTTTAAACGTATATTTCTTATTTGCAAAGAAGCTAAAAATAAACGCCGTACCGGTCGAGCAGATATTAGCGAATTCTACTGGCAGACCCAAAGATTTCAACAGAAACAGTAGGCCAAAATCAATACAGGTGTTAATAACACCGACAGCACCATATCGCACTACCTGATGTTGGTGGCTATTTTTCAGCTTTTCGGTGAGACTCATGGAGCTCCTCGATAAAGTAGAGTGGGCGACGCTTCGTCTCATTAAAGATACGGCCAATGTATTCCCCGATAATACCAATGCTCAGCAGCTGAACGCCACCAAGGAACAAAATCACTGCCATAGTTGATGAATATCCACCACCAGTTGGCACGCCAAAAACAGGACGGATGAGCAGGTAGAGGATATACACAAAGGCGACGACCGAAACAATGCTACCAATCACACTCGAAATACGTAGCGGTGCAGTCGTAAAGCTCGTGATGCCATCAACAGCCAGATTAATAAGTTTAGGATAGTTCCACTTAGTTTGCCCAGCAGCACGCGGATCACGGTCGTACAGGAATTCCTTCTTCTTGTACCCTATCCAGCTATACATGCCCTTGGTGTAGCGCTCACTTTCACGAAACTGTTTAAGCGCCTCAATACAGCGACGATCAAGCAGGCGAAAATCCCCGGTATCCACCTGAATTGGGATACGCGTAGAGTTCTGCAGAATCTTGTAATACCACCGGCTCGTCTTCTTCTTGATGAAACTCTCACCGGCGCGACTACGGCGTTTCGCGAACACATCATCGTAACCCTCTTCCCAGTACTTAATCATCTGGGGGATAAGTTCTGGTGGATCTTGCAGGTCAGCATCAATAATCACCATGGCGTCACCGCGTACGTTATCAAACCCAGCCAACATCGCTGTCTCTTTACCAAAGTTTCGGCTCAAGTTGATGTAGGCTACTCGGCGATCTTTATCCGCTTGTGCGCGTATAAGTTCGTAGGTGTTATCACGACTCCCATCGTTCACAAAGAAGAACTCAAAATCATATTCTGGGTTGTTATCTGCAAGTGTTTCGAGCCGATCGAACAAAAGGCTAAGCACCTCTTCTTCGTTATACGCCGGGATAAGGAGTGAAATAAGCTTTTTCATGATTACCTATCATTGTACACGGTTTATGAGCTCTGTAATACTATCATCGGTAATCGCCCCTGATTTTGCCAGGTATGCTGTTTTTGCAGGTGCACTTTCTTGGCTATTCCCACTCAAAATCGCCCCAGCATGGCCCATTTGTACGCCAACTGGCGCACTATGGCCAGCGACATATGCATACACAGGCTTTGTGACACGATCACGTATGTAATCGGCTGCTTCAATCTCATCGGTCCCACCAATTTCACCAATCATCACAATACGTTTTACGGCCGGGTCATTCTCGAAAAGCTCGAGACATTCTATGAAGTTCGTGCCGCGCACCATGTCGCCACCAATGCCGATTACATACTTCTGGCCAAGCCCGGCTTTGGTGAGCAAATCCATAGCCTCGTAGGTGAGTGTGCCACTACGGCTCACGACGGCAGTGTCGCCCTGTTTGCTGAGTGCTGCGGGGATGATACCGAGTAGCTGATTTTGAGGGGTGAGTACACCAGGGCAATTAGGCCCAATGAGTACACTCGCGCTATCTTTGAGCTGCTGGCGTACCTGAATCATATCGTGTACGGGTATATGTTCGGTGATGCAGACGATAAGGGGGACCTTAGCAGCAATCGCTTCAAATATGGCACCTTTAGCAAATGGGGCAGGTACAAAAATAACCGATGTATCCACTGGCATATCCTTTTGCACATCGGCGATGCTGTCATAGACAGGAATCTCATCAACCGTCAGGCCGCCTTTACCTGGAGTAACTCCCGCAACAACATCCGTGCCGTAGGCAACCATATTACGCGTATGGAACAGGCCATTTTTACCAGTAATTCCCTGAACAATGACATTTTTTCCAGTAAAGACAGATTTATCCACGAGAGAGCTCCTTTAAGCATGCTGGCAAGTCTGAGTATAGAGTTAGCCCAGCCTCAGCAAGCAAATCAGTGGCCTCGGTACTTTTGTTGCCGCTCAGGCGAATGTAAAGCTCGGGCAAGTCGGTAAATTGCTTACGGGCTTCTAAAATAGCCTTCGCTACGTCGTCGCATCGCACAATACCGCCAAAAATATTAATTACAATCGCATCCACACTCGGGAATTCAAGAATCTTTTGAAAACTCCCGACAATTCCCTCGACAGTTGCTCCACCACCGATATCGAGAAAGTTAGCAGGGGTGAGCCCAGCCTGTTTAACGGCATCAACCGTAGCCATCGCAAGGCCTGCGCCATTAGCGATAGTAGCGACAGAACCGCCTGGGTCGAGAGTGACGAAATTAGCGCTTGTAGCTTCCTGTTCAAACCTCCATTCTGGGTGGCGGAATGCCGCGTCATCATCGACTGTCATCTTGCAGTCGCCCGCTACAAGCTTATTAGCCTCTGTTAGTACTAGTGGATTAATCTCAAGCAGGATTGCATCAGACTTTATAAAACATTCGTACAAATTCTTTACAAGCTCCTGCAAAGCAAAAGCTTGCCCAGGCAGATCATAGTACTCTGCCAACGTCTCACCGAGGGTATCAACACTACCAGTAGTGAGTGGTCTACGCAAAAACTCGCTCGCGTCATGAGATTCTATCTCGATACCACCTTCTTTATGCGCGACAAGTTCAATTTCAGCAGTCACCCGATTAATGATGACAGAAAGATAGTATTCATGCGTAATATCTAGCAGTTCCTCGGCAAGAATCGTCCGTGGCTTCTCGTCTTTAATCGCGAGCTCGAAAATACCCGCAGCCATAGTTTTTATTGCTGATTGCTCGCGCACAACCACCACGCCGCCGGCCTTGCCGCGGCCACCGGTGTGCACTTGAGATTTCAAAACAATTGGCGCCGTCGGTAGTGTGTCGCTTTGGCGAAACGGAGTCCCATAGGGAATAGGAATAGTGAACTGCTGCAAAATCCTTTTCGCCTCGTATTCTAGTAAGTTCATAGTACTTGATTATAGACCACAAACAACGCAAGAGGTATCTGAGGACTGCAAATATAGAGAGAAGCCGCTATATCTGGTATAATCAAATAACCAGTATGAATAGTCAATTCGTTAAGAAGTACAGATATTCTATTATTTTGTTGCGCGAGCTTGTCCGCACAGACTTTAAGCTCCGTTATCAAGGCTCGGCATTGGGGTATTTATGGTCCTTGCTGCGACCTCTGTTTTTATTTGTTATTTTATACCTCGTATTCGTCTATTTCTTGCGCGTCGGTAGCGACATTCCTCACTGGCCGGTCGCTATGCTACTCGGGATTGTCCTCTGGAACTTTTTCGCAGAAGTAACGAATAATGGCGTAACCTCGATTGTGAATCAAGGCGATGTTATTCGTAAGATCAACTTCCCTAAATATGTCATTATTTTAGCGGGGAGTGTTTCAGCGTTCATCAACCTGCTACTTAATCTCGTTGTTATCGCAGTCTTTATGGTAATAAATGGCGTCTCGCTCACATGGCTCGCATTCCTTGCGCCATTGCTTATCATTGAGGTGTATGCATTTGCGCTAGGTATTGCATTTTTACTGAGCACTGTTTTTGTGAAACTAAGGGATATCAATTACATCTGGGAGATAGTAATGCAGGGGCTGTTCTACGCTTCGGCTGTTATTTACCCAGTGGCGCTTGTTCTTGCTAAGAGTGAGCTAGCTGCTAAGCTACTTCTTATGAACCCAGTAGCACAGGCAATCCAAGATATTCGCTATGTCCTCATCACCCAAACCGATACGCCAACACTTGTATCAGTAGCACACGGGGCTGTCTGGATGCTTATCCCGCTCGGTATTGTCGCCTTCGTCTTATTCCTTGGCGCATGGGTATTTAAAAAACAATCACCTTATTTCGCGGAGAACGTCTAGTATGTCTGAAAAGTCTGATATTGTCCTGAGCGTCAAAGACGTCACAAAAGATTTTTACCTGCCTCATGAAAAGCAGAATTCTATCAAATCTGCAGTAGTGAATTTATTCAAGCCACGCAATAAAGAAGCTGATACGCAGCACGCTTTGCGCGGTATTTCATTTGATATTAAAGAGGGCGAGTTCTTCGGTATCTTAGGTCGCAACGGTAGCGGTAAAAGTACAACGCTTAAAATGATCTCTGAAATCTATCAGCCGACGACCGGTAGTGTCACGCATAAAGGTAAACTCGTACCATTTATTGAGCTTGGTGTCGGGTTTAACCCAGAACTTACGGGTCGCGAGAACGTTTACCTAAATGGTGCGCTCCTTGGGTTTAGTGAAAAAGAAATCGATGCTCGCTATGATGAAATCGTTGCCTTTGCCGAGCTCGAAAACTTCATGGATCAAAAGCTCAAGAACTACTCAAGCGGTATGCAGGTACGCTTGGCATTTGCCGTCGCTACACATGCAGAGGCAGATATCCTTGTAGTCGACGAAGTGCTTGCTGTTGGTGACGCAGACTTCCAGCGCAAATGTTACGACTTTTTCAAATCACTCAAAAAGAGTGGCAAAACAGTGGTATTCGTGACGCACGATATGAGTGCTGTTCGTGAGTATTGCGACAGAGCGATTCTGATTAATGAAGGCAAGATTTCGGCGCAAGGAACGGCCGACGACGTAGCCGATGAATACCTGAAACTCTTCAATAAAAGCCAGGGCGGCAGCCAAGGTGCCGATGATGAAAAGAGATGGGGTGATGGTCGCGTGCGTATCTCAGAGGTGAGCACGGAAATCAATCGCACTTCTATAAAAATAAAGGTTGCATTAACCGCCGGTAACGATAGCGGGATGGACGATGTCGTATTTGGCTACAAATTAACCGATAGCGATGGTCACTTAGCGCTCGGCGGCAATACGCTCAATTGCCAGCAGCCAAAACATTTAAATTTTAAAAAGTCTGAAACCAAAAATCTCGTATTCTCAATGCCAAATATTCTCGGTAACGGAACATTCTCATTATCGGGAACCGTGCGACTGAGCGATGGCGTAACTATATGTGATGATTGGAGGAATATGGCAGTATTTGGTAACGCGCGCGACGAAGGACATTATCCTGTTGTGGCACCAGCAACGTTGGAGGTTTTATAGATGGCAAAAGTACCACACATTCAGGTAGACGCATTCCCGTTAGTGGATACGCATTTTAGCGGCGTTGGCCACTACACGCTCGGCATTGTGCGTGGCCTCGACGAGCTCGCAGCAGAAGGCAAGCTGACATATTCTCTTGTAGTGCCACGCCACTGGGGAGATCGGCTTAAGAAATATAATCTTGAACACTACAAAAAGATTGTTAAAAACCCAGTCCCAAACCGCATTATTCGAGGCTTTATGAAGTACCGGTGGCCAGTGCCGCTCGATCTATTTAATGGGTTTGGCAGATACTACTTCCCGTCATTTTTGGCATGGCCAATGTGGTTCAGTAAATCAACAGTAGTAATTCACGACGTAACGTACCTCGCGGTGCCAGAGTGTGTCGACAAGGGCAACCGTGAATATCTTGAGCGCACAGTGCCGTTTTCTCTTAAGAACGCCCAGAATATTATCTGTGTTTCCGAGTTCAGTAAGTCTGAAATCGTCAAGTACTACAAAACGGATCCAAACAAGATCTCTGTAGCGCACCCATCGATTGATCGCACTCACTTCTACAAGCGAAGCGCCGAGGAAATCCACAAGGTAAAGGCAAAATACGATATCTTTAGCGAGAACTACATTCTTTCTGTAGGTAACGTCGAGCCTCGCAAAAATTATGGTCGCTTGATCGATGCGTACACTCAGCTACCTCGCGAAACCACCGACAAGTACCCGCTTGTAATCGTTGGTGCTGGCGGTTGGAATAACGACGATGTTAAGGCTAAGATGCAAGAAGCTAAAGAAAATGGCTACAAAATCATCAATCCAAAGCAATTCGTGCTGGATGATGACATGCCTGCGCTTTATAGTGGTGCTCAGTTCTTTATCTTTGCGCCAATCTACGAAGGTTTTGGCATGTCTCCACTCGAAGCATACGCGTGTGGCACGCCAACAATTGCAAGTAATGTTACATCAGTTCCAGAAGCTGCCGGTAACGCTGCTGTCTATATTGATCCGTACAGCGTAGATGATATTCGTGCAAAACTCGAAGAAATGGTTGAAAAGACCGAGGCTGATCGCTCGCAGTTTGATGAGGCGATGGAAGCGCATCTTGAATCGCTAAGTTGGCGCAATAGTGCCGAAATAACAGCAGCCGCTTTGACTGGGCTACCAGTCGAACACTTTAAAAAAGAGGAGGTGTAATGAAGATCGGGATAGATTTACGCCCACTACAAAACGGTCATAAATATCGCGGTATCGGGGAGGTTGCTAAGCAAGTAACAAACCGAATCCTGAAGCTTGCTTCTACAGACAAAGATATTGAGTTTGTATTCTACGAAAATGATGAAAACGACCCAAAAGAGTTACTCTCAATCCCTAAGTCACTCAAATACGAGGTAGTGAAGCTGGGGTTGATGCCAGAACACGAAACTGGTGTCTCAAAACCATCTAAGGCTAAGCGGGCACTCCGAGAGCTATATGGAAACCCTATTCCAAGTGCTAAAGAAAGCGATGTATTCTTACAGTTCGATTTCGCTGCAGGGGTACCTAAAAATACACGTACAGTGCTAGTTAAACACGATTTAATCCCGTATCTTTTCTGGGACAAGTATTTCGAATCAGCCTGGGTTCCATTCAAGAATAAAGCAGCTCGTACGACCCTCCGTACAGCCTTCTCGAACTATAAGTTCATGCGCTTGCTTCGTCGCTCGCTTAAGAACGCGGACGTAATTATGTCGGTTTCCGAAAACACTAAAAGAGATATCGAAAAACACTTTGGCGTAAGCCCTAAGAAGTCCAAGGTTGCGCTGCTCGGTGTCGACATGAAACCAGCAAAGACAAACGATGTCTCAACAGATGTACAAATGCCTACTAAGCCGTATCTCCTTTTTGTAGGTGCTGGTGACGCTCGTAGGCGCGTTGAAGATGCCGTATATGCGTACAACAACCTCAAGGCTGCTGGCAATGATGTTCAATTAGTGCTTGTCGGAGAAAATTTTAAATCACCCGAGAGCATTCCAAATACTGCAGTGCGCAATGCGGTTATGAAAACTTCGTACAAGGACGACCTTCTAACATTTGGTTACATCGATGATCAAACAAAGCAGCAATTATTCAAAAACGCGCTTGCGTACGTGTACCCGACTAAATACGAGGGCTTCGGTATTCCAGTCCTTGAATCTTTCTTGCTCGGCTGCCCGATTATCGTGTATAAAAATTCGTCTATTCCTGAAGTTGGCGGCGACCACGCGATCTACGTGAACGATTGGCAGGGAATCAAGACCGAGGCTGAACGATTGCTAAAACAGCCAAAAGAGGAGCGTGCGAAGCAGATTGCGGCAGCGCGAGAGTTTGCAGAGAAGTTCACGTGGGATAAAACCGCAGAAACTATCTACCAAGAGCTTAAAAGTACTGTATAGTGGTGGTTAGAGGGGGACCGGTATATGGTATCTAGTGGCCAACACACACCAAAGATCGCAGTAATTACACGAACAAAGAACCGATCTATTCTTTTGCGTCGTGCTATCGAATCAGTCGAAGCGCAGACATACGACAATTATATTCACGTCATCGTTAATGATGGCGGGGATAAAAAGGCAATCGAAGACTTACTTGCCGAGTATCCCACTGAGCGCAGAAAGGTCGTTCACAACAAGAAGACACTCGGGCTTACCCGCGCACTCAATATGGGCATTCAAGCGGTTTCTTCCGAGTATATCGCGATGCTTGATGATGACGATTCGCTTCATAAGGATCGTCTTAAAGACGCGGTAGAGTATCTTGATAAACACCCGAATGAAGTCGGGGTTGTTAATATCATGGATAAAATCATCGAAGAGGTGGACGGGGATTCTATTAAAGAGCTCTCGAGGGACAGATGGCATGCAGAGATGCAGGCTGTCAGCCTATACAAACAATGTCTTGACAACTACCTCTCGAACGGCGCATTTACCTATCGTCGCGCACTATACGAGGAGCTGAATGGCTATGACGAAACGTTGCCTGCCGCGGAAGACTGGGATTTCGGTGTGCGTACGCTCCTAAAATATGATATTGAAATATTACCAACGGCGCATGCTCTTTACTACTATCACCATCGTCCAACTCAAGTTGGCGATAGCGGAAATTCTGTATTTGCAGGGATTGATAGTCACCGCGCCGCGCTTAATAGGCTCCAGAACAAATATCTTCGTGAGGATATTCTGTCTGGAAATCTCGGTGTTGGCTATATTATGAACACCCTACGATATGAACGTGAGCTTGATGCTGCGCGCGATGAGAGGGCAGATACAAGAATTGTGCGTCTTGAGGGTCATATGAATTTTGTAGGTGACAAAATCAGAAATGACCTACTGAGAAACTCTACTAAAAGCGTTGTCTCGGGCGCCCTCAAGGGCATTAAGTCGTCTTTTAAGCACAAGTAGTACTATAGCGGGAAAGCTTCTATGAGCGACCGTTGAATTACTTGCAAATTGGTTGGATATTGGTAATTTGCCTTGATTTGATTGCAAATGGCATCGGCGCTAAGGCCGCTGAGCTCTTTCTGTTGTAGCACCGTGTAACTTGTACCTTCTAGTGCTGAGTAATAGTCTATAAATTTATAGCTCCCACCCTTTAGCTTGTCGCTTAATATGAGATGCTTATTTGGTGTACCTACACTGTCACCAACGATAAGACCGTGGAGGCTCGATGATAGAAGTGTCTCGCATTCTGCAATTGCTTGCACGACCTGAGTGCAAGGCCATGTTGCGTCGATGATGTATACGCCTTCTTGCTTAGACAATTCTTTAATAAGGTCAGAATCCCTGTCTACGTAGTGGGGTAAGATGCCTAGTTTATATCGTTTTTGCACGCCTGGCTCAAGGAGATAGCTCGCAAGTAAACCCGCATCTCCTAAGACGATAGAGTCTTGTGAGGCGCTAGTTACTCTTTTAAGCGACGACTTTCCGCGAAGTGCCTTAAAAACGAAATCATCATCCGTTAGCGTGATGCCGTCGTCTTCAATAAATCCAGAACTCCACACAAAAGGTTTGTTTGTTTGCTTGTTTTGGTAGGTTTCAACAAGAATAGAGCCCGCGCCAATCATATCGCATTCAGAAGGCGCCGCCCAAACCACGCGACGATTGAAAATCTTTTTTATAAGAAGTTGGGTTATCTCATCGCCAAAATTACCATGTTTGCTGCCCTCAAGTCTCCACCAGAAAAGCTTTACTGGTCTCTTAAGATAATTAGAAAATCGTTGAGCCTTGGTCATTAAGAAGCATCCTCTAAATCAGTTAATAGTACGCCGTAACTGGCGTTATTAATTGTATCAACCTTACTGCGGAGATACCATTGGCCATTGACGAATATTTTTGTAGTGAACATAATTTGCTGGCCCGACGTAAGCCTAAAATCAACAGCATCAGTGGTGTCTGTATTGTATTTTGTAGAATCCTTATTAAGTTGCATAAGGCGGGGCTGTAAAAGTGGGACGAACTGAAGATTGCTTACATCTGATGCAAGAAACGCTCGATCAGCATTGCTTCCAGAATCATCCGCAGTCCTATAGTATAGTTTATTATCTATAGTTACCTTAGAGACAAACTTATACTGTGTACCTTGGGCTACCGAATCGCCCGTACTTAGACCTGTCGAAGGGGTGTATGAGGAGGTATTTTTACTAATAGACATCCATCGAGGTTGTAGGAATGAAGTGTACGAAGGAGTAGCAAGCGCGGTTGAGGGGATCGCTTGGCTAAGTGTCAGAGCATCATCGTTCTCGGTCCGGTAGTACCAAGTCCCGTTAACATTCGTGCGTGATGTATATTTTCTCTCAAGTCCACTCTTGTATGCTGGGCCAAGTGGAGTATTTGTAAGAGGTGCGTACTTAGGGCTATCACTTGTGAGTGTGAACCACGTAGGAGTGATATCTTCATATACCGGCGACGCTGTGAGTGACGTTGACACGAATCCTCCAAGAGTATGGTTATTGTAATCAAAACTAGTAACGTAGTATGTCTTGCTGTCGATTGTTGTCTTTGCTACGAATGCTCGCTGCCATGTTGTAGGATAAGGGCCAGATAACTTTTTACTCGGCCGAGCCATGTCGACTTTATATATCGTCGCAGAGGCTTCAAGGGTCCCTTCTGCTTCGGACAGGGCTGTGTATACAGGCTGCAGTTGAGCCGTGTTGCCCAGTAAGAAGCAGTATGGGTTACCTTGGTCCTTATCGGCCTGCGTACGCACACACTGATCTCCATTTACTGAGCTAACCTTATCTGCAAAGAATCGCTGAAGGCCGGCAGAGAAGGAACTGCCAACAGGCTGGCCTGTGTAGGCGTTAATTTTATAGGCATTTGTTGAGAGTTGGAGATAACGAGGATCTGCAAGCGACTGGAAGGTTATGTGGGTAGAGCCAAACCACTGCGTGAAGTATCTGTAGAAATTCAGATTACCGTACGCACCACAGCTAACGGTCGTCCCCATAGGGGCATTAAGAGTGGCTGCATTTGGCTGGTATGGTGTGTAATTATAGAGAGCCTGTGTTGCTCGGTTCTGAATGTTTACAACAGAGCTGCCGCACGATGAGTCTGGATTATACTGAATGACATTATTGCCAAGTATGTATGGCGTGTACCACGTTGGACTGTTGGTCTCAATTGCATGGAACATCTTAGCCGCATTAATCACCTGGTTTGTAAAACCGTAATACTGCGAATCACAGGCGGCGGTATCGGGGCATCCATAACCTGTGGCGCTTTTATACTGGTGAGGACCAGGCCAGGTGTCGGTAACGAGACCTTGCTCTTTCTGCAGTAGTACTATAAGTGTTTGTGGGTTGATGTCATAAACCTGGGCTGCGTTATAGATAATTTGAGCAGATGTAAGCCCATTTTGACTATAGTCTTTAAGGCAGGTGAACGGAGGGTAGAATGCAGGAATGTTTGGATGCAATGATTGATTTGCTGCCCATTGTGCTCGAGTCCCGCCGCCATATTCCGAAGGTTGCGTTCCGTCTGTATCGCACGAGGAAACTTTACTATTCAGGAAATCTTGGATTTGACTAGCGTTCATTGTATCGGCATTTGTGAATACGGAGTCATCAATAATATTGCCCGCGTCAAATCCAACAGCCGATGAATCAACAGCGCTAACCATTTTTGGCATAAGTATAGAAATGGTAAATATTGCACCGACTAAGGCGATTGCGGGAAGGTATATATGTCTCTTTGTAAAAATATTCATCTAGATTATCGGACGGTTATGGTACTAGTGGTACTCCCGGTTAACGTACTGCTTTCATAGGTAAGACCAACATTCCATTGGCCAGCAGATAATTCACTGACAGGAACATCAAATCCCTGACATGTAGATATCTTTGCAAGCGCCTGAACGCTCGCAGTTTTTGTAACAACCACTGAACCCTTAGTAAGTTTGAGTGTGCAGGTCCCATCACTCGTTGGGGAATCAATTTGGAAGCGCATTTGGTATACGGATCCGTTCTGTGCGTTAGCGGTCATAGTCACGCCCACCGTGCTCTTACTGGTACCTTCGATAGGCTGTGGAGCGGGCGGAGTATCATTTGCTTCAGCCTTGCCATTGCTCGCATCAATAGCATTCGATTTAGTCTGCTCGCCGGCAGCTTTTTGTTGCTTGGCATCAGATGTCTCGTCGTGTTGCTTATCAGACTGACTCTTCAAGTAAAGAAAGGTAGCTATTGCTGCCGCTGCAATGATGACGGCACATAGGCTGATAATGATAGTTTTTTTCTTTGATGATCTGTTGATTTTCATAGTAATATACCCGCTTTATACTACTATTTAACCACAGATTTGCCGTAAGCGCAATCATTCAGTAGTTGTAAAAAAGTGCCGCTGCTTAAAGTCGTCGACAACAATCTGCGAAGGGGAGATATCGCTAATTTCTCGGCGAAGGTCTTTTTTATCTTTGTGGTTCTTAAGGAATTTGGCTACATTTGCTGCATCAAAGCGTGAAAGTTCTGCATTGAAACCAAGGCCATCTTGGCGCTCGGTTCGTTCGCGGTGAACGATGGTAGGAATGCTTAAGAAGTAAGCGTCTTCTTGCAGGCCGCCGCCATCGGTAACAATGTAGTCAGAATTCCGAACGATTTCCATAAAGTCAAAGTAGGGCTGCTTATGGATAACTTTTAAGCCCTCTTTCTTAAGATAGTGCTCAAATCCATAGGCTTTAATCTTTTCTTGAGTGGTTGAGTGCTCCGTAAACACCACGGGTGTCTTTTTTGACGCATGGTCATGAATTACTTTTAGGATCACCTCAAGGTCCTTCTTGCTCTCAATAAGCTCTGTGCGGTGTAGTAGCACAAGACAGTAGTGTTTCGGGAGGCTAAGATTTGCAAAATTATCACTAAGGAAGCTGCTCGACTGCTCAATGGCGTCTTTGGCGGTGTTGTACTTAGTATTAACAATCTCACCTTTTACTTTTTCTTCACGCAAATCCTTTTCGGCGGTTTCGCTTGGTGGGTAGTGGAGGCGCGCAAATTTAGCAGCAATCCTACGGTCGATTTCCTCAGGGAATGGTGTGCGCCAATCGTGCGTACGAAGACCCGCCTCGACATGAGCAATCTTGAGTCCAAGCGCCTTGCCAAAGTAACAGCCAACAACAGTAGATAGGGTATCACCATGCACCACGGCTACACTGCGGGTATGGTGCTGCTTGTCATGTTGACGAATGCGTCGGCGCAAAGGAATCAATACCTGTAGGAATTTTGCATGGGTTCGGATCATCATGCCAAGCATCTGTGCCATTGTTACGACATCTTTGCCAAACCAGCCATTTGAGAGCTCAATGTCTGGGTAGATGCCAAGCTGTTTGTGAACCTTCTGTAAGCCAGCATGTTGCTGAGAAGTAGAAATAAGAAGCATTTCTGAACGAGGAATCCGCTGGATGACTCCTACCATCTTGATAAGTTCCGCGCCTGTACCGTAAAAGAGAATTACCATAGATCCTATTATATCAATTGTCTTGTTTTATAGAGATTAATCCACCAGCAATAATACAGAGACTATATGCGGCTTGAGCAAAGATCGCACCATTGATTGACTGGTGCCCAAGAGGAAAGGCGAAAGCCAACGCTGCAATAATAATCCCAGCGACAGTGGAAGCGGTTACTATTTTAAGATGATTTTTACTAATCATGATCGAGCCGAAGAGGAATGCGAGGGCACAGAGAGACATCGCGACGCTCGCAGTGAAGCTAAGGTGCGTGTACGCTCCAGCATCAATACCCGTTAGTAGGTGTATGATCTGATGGCTGAAGAAGAATACGGTTATGCAGAAAAGCACGGTGCCTAGGGTTGTAAGTGAGAGATATTTCTTAGTTTCTTTAGATTGACCCCTGGTAGCGTGAGGAAGTGCAAGCCACATAAGCGGCATCGCTGCTGCAAGAATCACTTTTGAGGTTGTAGCAACTGCTGCATACAGGCCGGCGTCTGTGTGGCTAAGGAGCACTCGCGAAACAATAGTATCAAATACGGACAACACTGTAAGACTCGCCATTACGAAGATGGCAACGATTGACTGATTGCGAACATGTGCAATTTGCTGCAATCGAGTTTTATTTAAACGAAAGTCGAGGGACGACGATTCAGCTCGATTGTTATCAAGTACAAGTGACAGCAGGTAGGCTATGAACGTGCCGATGCCAACACCAAGGATGGCACCGGTAACGCCAAGCCCCAGTAAAACAAGAACAAGCGAACACAGCAGCTTTCCAAGCGCGCCTGCAGCACCCACGATTCCGCTTTCAAGGAACTGGCCATTTCCCTGTAGTTTGCCAACACTTGTAGTGTAAGGGACGCTAACAAGTACCGCGAGTCCAAGCCCAATAATTGCAAGCGGATCTTTTAAGTCGAGGGTCGAGTGAAGGGCAAAAAGAAGCGCGGTTGCAATGACCACCACTGGTGTCATTATGTATAGCGCAACTTTATTTAATGTCTGAACTGATTCAGACTGCTCGGTAGGATTGCGTGACGTCACACTGATGATAATTGCAATAATGTTAAGAACAACAAATCCTACGGCAAGTTGGGTGAACATGGATATCAGAAACTGTATCTCACCGTATTCACCGACCGATACAACACGACCAATAATCGGGTAAAAGGCATAGTTTAGAAGTGAGGATATTCCTGAAAAAGCATAAAACAATATCGTTCCCGAAAGAACTTTTGCTAAGTAATGTTTTCTGAATGCTCTAAACATATCTGATAGCTATATTACTATACAACTGCTACGGTGTCTTCTCGGAAGTCTTAAGGTATAATACAACCTATGATAAAAGAGCTTTCTGTTGTTATTCCGATTTTCAATGCTGCCGAATGGATTGATCGGACAATCGAGAGGACGGAAGAAGCAATACGACAAGCATCTATCCAGACCTACGAAATTATAGTTATTGACGACGGATCGTCAGATGATACCGCAAAAATTGTCGAGAAGTTACGCAAGAAGAATAAACACATCAAACTTCATGTTCAAGAAAACAAAGGACGGTTTATAGCACGAAAACAAGGCGTTGACCGCGCTCGCTATAATCGCATTCTTTTTGTTGATGCAAGGACATGGATCGACAAAGGCTCATTAAAATTTCTCTCTAACCAAATTGACAAACACCCTAAACGCCTGGTCTGGAACTCGCATATTAATGTCGAAAAGAAGGGCAATATTATCGCGCGCTTCGGTGATGTCATTACACTGCTCGGCTGGCGCAGGTACTTCAAAAAGCCAAAACTAACTTCATATGGCCTGGAGGATTTTGACTACTACCCAAAAGGAACTGGCCTATTCTGTGTACCTACAGAAATTATCAAAGAGGCTATTCATTGGTTTGAGTCTAATACAAAAGATATTCGTAACTCCAGCGATGATACGCTACTCATACGGCATATAGCGGAGAGTAACAAGATTTGGCTATCGCCAGACTACAGTGGCTCGTATTTTGCACGCACTACACTTCCGGCATTTGTGAAGCACACCTATGATCGCGGCAGGTTCTTTGTCGATGGGTTTATGCGCCCAGGAACTCGTTTCTTCTATCCGCTGATTGCGGTTCTAGCTATTTCGGCGGCTGCGCTAGTATCAGGCTGGCTCTTATTATTCATGCAGCCATCAATTGTCGGAATGGGTGTCGGCATTCTCTTACTGTTATGGCTGCTGATGCTTGCAGTCGTTAAGATTCTAGGTATAAGCACCAAAGACACCTTTGCATTTGGCGTATTATCACCGGTGTTCTGTGTCGTCTATTTAGGGGGGATCTGGTCCGCCGTCTTGAGAATGGGAATGCTGGGTGATAGTCATAGATTTGGAAGGTTCATTAACCAATATAGGTCATGGGCTCGGGGGACTATCAGAGAATATATCGGAGTCACGGTTCTCTTCATAGCACTTGTTGTACCACTGACAAATTTCACGCTTTTCCATATTACCCACCAGATTTTTTCTGGCCCCGGTGATGCGACCGCAGGGTTCTTATGGATGAATGCTATTAACCATACGATTGACCCAATCGTAGGCTTTACTAACGTAGTGAATTATCCGTTTGGCCAAGACATTGGTGGATGGACGTTGGTTTCTTATCTTGCGTACTGGCTCCCGATGCGCGTGTTATCATTCTTCTTTGGTCCTGTAGCGGCAATGAACATCATGATGGCGTATGCATACGCAAGTGCCGCCGTAGCGATGTACTGGTTGATAAAAAGAGTTACCAACAAGAAAGCATTGGCGTTCTTTGCAGGCTATGCCGCAGCATTTGGCCCATACGCAATGTTGAAGTCTGTTGGTCATTTCTCATATATCTTTAGCGCAATATTTCCAATTCTTATAGGTATATTCATTTCATTATGGACAAGCCCTACCCGCAAAAAGGCTATTATTTTCGGCCTGTTGGCGGCTGTGCCATTCTATACTGACGGCTACTTTATGCTCATGGCGGCTGTTTTGTATGTATCAATGATTGCAACGGGCATAGTGAGCCTAGCGGTGAAGCGATCACGCAACATGCTCCGTCAATATACGATATGTATGGCAGTCGCCTTTGCTGCCCTATTGGTAGCGTTAAGTCCATTGTTTGCTATCCAGAAATTAAATGGAAGCTCTATCAATGCGCAACTTCAGAATAACCGATCAGACATCGTAGGCGAAATACATGCATATAGAAGCAATGTGGCGGACTTCTTCTTGCCACCCTTTAATAGCGCTTCCTTAGAGAATGATACGAACTTAGCGAAACTTCATGCCTATAACAACCAGCGTTCAAACGGGAGTGAAAATAACGATTTCATTTCGCCGGTATTCTATATATTTGGAGCTTTGGGTGTAGTATCTGCGGCGGTATGGGTTTTCAAAAAGAAGTGGTCATCATTGAATGATTTATCAAGCGAGGAGCGAGTTGGCCTCTTTATGCTTATTGGAGTATGCGCGATTGGGGCTGTACTTGCATTTGCAACGATGTTCTCCCCGGATGCAAGTGTACATGGAATTCGGATTCCGCTCCCAGGTGAGTTGCTTATAAAATATAATATTTCGCTTTGGCGAGTACTTTCTCGACTCTTTGTGCTCTTCAATATACTTATCGTCATTCTTGGAATCGTAGGCATATGGCTATTCGTAGGCAAAAACAAGCACGGTAAGAGTGTATATTTCCCAACCTTGCTCTTGTGTGCGGTTGTCACAGTGTATTTCTATGCGCAGAATTTTCCAACGCGACCATTCGACTTTAATACAGGGCTCCCGGGGACATATTATTGGCTGAAAGATCAAAAAGATATCAAGTCAATTGCTGAATTGCCTATTGTAGATCCTCTTGATGGTCACGCTGGCGATTACGCTACAGCACAAATTATCCATGGCAAGAAGCTGATGAACTTGAAAGACCCAACGAATGTTCGCGTAAATAATGCCCTAGGAACACTCAAGAATCCTGAGGTCGCAAACTTACTTCGAGACCGAGGTATTGATGCTGTTATTGACCGTACTCATCAAGCGTGCGCGCCAGATAATACAGTCGGTAAACTGATACATGCTGAAACAAACGTAAAGTATTATGACTTACAGCTAAATAAGCCTACCAGGATCAACATGTGTGTATATAAAGTCTCTAAAGCAAAGGCAGACCCTGCTTTCGTAAGATTTGATAAAGGCTTCAACCCAAGCGCCAACGCGCCCGACCAAAGCAAGATTGCTATGCAAGAGGGAGCAGACGGTTGGATGACAGTGACCGACGATAGTTTTACGAAGTCGTACAATAAAGAAGTAAGATTAAGCGGGGTAATCCATAATACAAGCGGCGCTGGTACGGGTTGGGCGCTAAAGGATAGTAATGGAAAAGTTCTCGCCTCGGGCAGCTTTAGCAAGGTGCGCCATGAATTGGACGCAGACTTTAGCGTAACGATAGATCATACGTCACGCGTGAACCTTGTAGTGACTGGCAAAGACGTAAAAGGCATCAAGCTTGCGCAGGTATATCTCGCAAACGTCGAAGCAACAGCCAGCAGTAATTAATTAGTCGAGATTAACTGAATTCTTTTTGTCGACAACGAAAAGAGGACGGTTTTGTGCTTGTGCGTGGATATGTGAGATATATACCGCAAGCATTGACTGTGATACGAGCACTAGCCCAATCATGAAAGCAGTGAAGTTACCAAGAATGACTGGCCCGCTAAAGTGAATTGCTAATGGGTCGCCAAGAATAAACTGTTCGATAAGTGTAAATAGGCCGAAAAGTACGGATAGAACGATGATGCCTGCACCGATCCAGCCAAATAAGAAAAGTGGCTTTAAGGATAGTGAAATGAAGCTGTTAGTCGCTAACTTTATAAGCTGGCTTGTCTTGTAACTTGCTTCGCCAGCAATACGCTCTGGTGAGTCGAAGTAAATAAAATCTCGCTTGAACCCAAGCCAGTCAATAAGGCCTCGGGTAATACGGTTACGTTCATCAAATCGTAGAAACTCCGTGCGAACAGCAGCGTCAATAAGCCGGTAATCGGTTGATCGAGGAACGACATCAGCTTCGGTAAGCCCGTTGATAAGTTTGTAAAACAGCTTTGAGCCATAGCGCTTAACGAATCCTTCACCTTGGTTGGATTTCCTAATGCCGACGACAACCTGGGCGCCATCTTTCCAGCTCCTGATAAACTCTTCAATGAGTTCTGGCGGGTGTTGCCCATCTCCGTCCATAATAATTGTTGCATCACCTGTCGCTGCACTAATGCCAGCCGTTGTCGCGATCTCCTTGCCGAAATTACGAGATAGGTTTACAACTTTAACAAATGGATCTTGCTCACCAATCTTTTGCAGTAACTCAAGAGTGTTATCTCGACTGCCGTCATTTACATAAATAATTTCATATTTTTTTGATGCTTTTTTTACTGCAGGAAGAAGAAGTTTGTAATGAAAATAATCAACTCCCTCAGACTCGTTATACATAGGAACAACTACTGACAACATAATAGCTATAGTATATAGCAAGAAACTCATTTAAGGTAATAACCTTGTAAGTTACAAGAGTAACAGGTAGAATAAGGCTAGTTTGATTGGATAGCGGCTGTGGGGTCTGATCGGAGGGGTATATGCAGAAGATCCAATTATCATTCAGTACTATTTTTCGTAGGAAAAAAACCAAGCGGGTAAGCAACGAGGGTAAGATGCTTTACCTTGAAAGTGTGCGTGGGTTAGCGGCCCTCACTGTTGTATTGGCGCATATTCTTACGCTTTTCTTCCCATACCCAGAAGTTGACGCGCATGCATTAAGCCAAGGTAGCGGCGTGATAAACCACCTTTTCTATGGTTTGCCATTTGGATTTTTAATAGCCGGCCATTTTGCTGTACTACTATTTTTTATCTTGAGCGGGTATGTATTGACCTATAGATTCTATGAAACAAAGAATGATAATGAACTTCGCAAGCAAGCCGCAAAACGATACTTCCGCTTAGCGATTCCTGTATTCGCTACAGTCATGACATCGTATTTCCTACTCGCCACTGGCGCAATTGGGCATCTAAAAGAAGTATTTAATATTACGGGCGCGCCTGCAGCGGTTACATTATTCCAGTTCACACCTGATCTTGGCGGGGCGCTTTATGACGCGACGATAGGAGTATTGATTAATGGTCATGAGCAGTATAACCCTGTGTTATGGACCATGACGATTGAATTTATCGGGTCATTTGTAGTATTTGGTTTTGCGATGCTTATAGGAAAGCTGCGCTACCGTTGGGCATTCTATATTGCAGCACTTGTTGCGCTCAGTAATACCTACTACTTAGGGTTTATTATAGGTTTGATTTTTGCTGATCTGAAGCACAACTCAGACCTGCTCGATAGGTTTCGTGCAGTTATGAATAAGGTTTATCTCACAGGCTTGCTTGTGCTGGCTTTAATACTTGCTTCAATTCCACAGCCTTGGACACAAGTGAGCGATCTTTTGCACGTATTTAGTCTGCCGTTTACTGGCCCTATGGCGAATACTAACATAGCTCATTATCTAGGTGCATCAATTATTATGTTGATTTCTATAAGTATCCCTGGCGTGCAGCAATTTCTCTCTGCGCGGCCGCTTGTCTGGCTTGGCTCATTATCGTTTGCGATTTATCTTACCCACACACTCGTGCTTTATTCACTTGGTACATGGCTCTTTGCAAAATTATGGGACGCGAAGCTGGGCATATACTACTCCGCGGGAATATCGGGCATCGTAGTCGTAATTGTAACGCTAGGAGTCGCTGTCTTCTGGAAGAAGTACATTGATGATATGAGCGTACGTGTAAGCCGATCGATGGCCGGCGTATTACTCCGTCCTTAACAGATGAGCTGGCTTGGTTGATTCCTGATAGTAAGGTACACTTATACATAGAATGGCGAGGTTAAAATTTACTGAATTCAGGGCGAAATCGCTACTCATCGACGGCTATCAAGGTCATGAGCTACGCGAAGCAACACTCAAGGCGGATATTGCGAAGCTTGACGCAAAGCAAAAGTATATCGTTAAGGTAGACGAAGGTATTAAAAAGCGTGGCAAACAGGGTCTTGTCAGGCTTAATATAGCGAGGCGCGATATGGCAAAAGCGGTGGATGAACTTGCCGAACATGGCTACCACCGATTTATCGCTGAGCCTATGTTGACACACGCAGATGACGAAGAGCACTATGTGTCAATCGAAAGGATAAGAAATGGATTCCAGGTCCTTTATTCTAAACAAGGTGGCGTAAATGTCGAAGAGCACCCTGAAACTATAACAAAATACATAGACCTTAAGGACGTACCGCTTCCTAAGGGGTTCCTCAATCATCTCACCGATGTAATGAACCGTGAGCACATGAGCTTTCTTGAAATTAACCCACTTGTCGTCCGAGGCGAAGGCTGTTTTATCTTGGATGCCGCAGTGCTCGTAGATGGCGCAGGTGATTGGAAAGCAACATGGAATGAAGACGATATTGTTGATGCTCGGCAAAAAACTGTTTCTGAAGAAACAATCACCCAGCTTAACAATAACTCGCCAGCCTCTTTCTCATTTAGGGTACTGAATCCCAATGGCTCAATCTGGCTGCTTCTCAGCGGGGGTGGGGCAAGCATTACAATTGCCGACGAAGCCGCTAACCGGAATAAGGCTGAGTTAATCGGCAACTACGGCGAATATAGTGGCGGCCCAACGCGCGAAGAAACCCAGATATATACTGACACGGTCCTCCAACAGGCTCTGCAATCTACCGCACCACGCAAAGCAATTGTTCTTGCAGGTGGAGTCGCAAACTTTACAGATGTAAAAAAGACCTTTGCTGGTGTCATCGATGCACTTACTAAGCATATTGATGCACTAAAAGCTGCAGAGGTAAAAGTTTATGTACGAAGGGGCGGTCCGAAAGAAAAGGAAGGCCTTGCACTGATGAAAGATTTTCTAATAAAACACGGTATCTACGGTAGTATTCACGGGTCTGATACGGTACTAACGACCGTAGTTGATGAGGCACTGGAGTATGTCGATGCGTAGTCTTAATGATATTAGAAAAAACCCAGGGACAATACTTGCGGTCGGCTCGTACAGGCCAGGCTACCAGGCAGTCCTTGATTTCGACGCGCTCTGTGGCCGTGATAATCCATCAATTGTTGGTATTGTGGGCGGCTCAAAACGGTTCGAGAAGTACTTCTGGAAAGGCAGTGAGATTCTCATCCCTTGCTATCGGACAATTGCCGATGCAAAACGCGTAATCCCAAGCGTAGACTGGCTACTTAATATCACAAGTGCCCGTCGCGCATATAACGTGACATGTGATTTTTTTGATGCATACCCAGATGCTTTTGGGGGTCATATTTTTGCAGAGGATGTTCCCGAACGCGAAGCACTTGAACTGTACCATACCTACGCGAAAGCCGGCAAAACAATCATCGGCCCCGCAGGTGTAGGTTTGATCGTGCCTGGGTTCCTGAAGCTCGGGGTTGTTGGCGGCGTAGATTGGCGCCAATTACAGGCGAATCGCCTGCATCAGCCAGGTTCTGTTGCCGTACTCTCTGCCAGTGGCGGTATGATTAATGAGCTCATCACGATTGTCGCATCATCAGGTAATTCATTGAGTTTCGCGCTCTGCTTTGGCGGTGATCGCTTCCCGGTAACCTCACCGCGGGACGCATTCCTAGCTGCCGAAGCGGACTCTGCAACAAAGAGTATTGTTTACTATGGTGAGCTCGGTGGTGTTGACGAATACGAAATCGCGACACTGATTGAAGAAGGCAAGGTGACGAAACCAGTCGTTGCGTATATCGCTGGGGTAATTGGTGAAAGCTTCGATACCCCCGTGCAGTTCGGGCATGCAAAGGCACTCGCTAATTCACAAGATGAGACAGCAACTGCTAAAAGGAAGGCGCTCGCAGCTGCAGGCGTTGATGTTGTGAAGTCGATTGGCGATCTTGCGGCTGCGGTCAAGAAACTACAAAGCACCGAGCCTATAGAGAGCGAAGATGATTTCTCAAACCGTCGCTCTACATTATTCACTTCAACGATAAGTGCAGAAACCTCTGAAGGCTATAAATTTGTCGACAAGACATTACCTGAGTGGTCAAAACAAGGAGATATTGCAGCACAAATTACCGCCGCAATACTTGGGCGCCAGCCTAAATCGGCGCATACCGTAGAGCTTGTTCGTGAAATATTCCTATTGTCTATTGATCACGGCCCTCAGGTCTCTGGTGTTTTAAATACAATCGTAACCGCGCGTGCAGGCAAGGGTGTTGTAGACTCGCTTGCTTCGGGGTTGATGACAATCGGCCCACGATTCGGCGGGGCAGTATCAGACGCAGCGCGTGAATGGTTTGACGGCGTCGCAAGTGGTATTGAGCCACGAAGTTTCGTTGAAGAACGGGCTCGCGCCAAGCGGCTTATCGGGGGCATCGGTCACAAAAAATATCGCCTCGACCTTCCAGATCCACGAACAGAGATCCTTGCGCGTTTTGCAGTCAAACTACCAGCGCACCGTTACTTTGATTTCGCTAAAGGCGTCGAGGCTATCACCGTGCAAAAGAAGGGCAATCTAATTTTGAATGTTGACGGCCATATTGCAGCACTCATGCTCGATACGCTCGTAGAGGAAGAAGGCTATACAAGCACCGAGATCGATATGCTTATTACAGCCGATTTCTTCAACACACTCTTTGTAATCCCGCGTACCGTTGGCTTCATCGCCCACTACCTCGACCAAAAGCGCCTCGACGAAGGACTCTTCCGTCTACCGGATGACGACATCCTGTTGACGGATAATTAACAGTAATATAAACCGCCTTCTGCTAGACTTCGAGCCACTGAGTTAGTGTATAATGAGGCGTACCATACAGACCGAATAGGAGGAATATGAGTTTACAGACAGAATTAGACACACTCGGCAGTAAGATTGCAAGCTTTCATGAACCAGCGCCAGCACAAGACGATGAATGGCAGGCTTTTGTAGATAACACAACCATCGCCCTTATGGCGGGCGGCGAGAGTAGCCGCTTTAGCTCAGTGCTAGACGGCACCCAGGCTAATAAGAGCGCATTTGAGCTACCAAATGGCGACACAATGATTGAAATGTGTATTCGCATGTACCGTGACGCAGGCTTCAAGCACTTTGTCGCACTTGTATTTCACAATGCACACAGTATCGAAGAGCGCCTTGGTGACGGATCTAAGTTTGGCGTTAAAATCAGCTACAGCTACGACCCAGAGATTCCAATCGGTAAGGGCGGTGCAGTATTGAATGCCCTTGAGAACGGTTCAATTCCTGAGGACCATAACCTTATCGTCGTAAACCCAGATGATGTGGTGCTAAAATTCCCTGAGTTCCCACGCTACATTAGCGAGGCGCACATGGAAGGCTTAAAGCAAGGTGCGATCGCAACAGCGGTACTTGGCCTCGGCCAGGCATATAGCTCAACTGGTATGATGGTGGTTGATAACAAGGTCGTCGACACAAAGATGTACCCATTCATCCCTGTGCCTGCGCACGTAGGTATCACAGTATTTAGTCCAGCAGCGTACACTTACTTCCGTCAGAACTTCAGCTTAACCGAGAAGTCGGACTTTGAAAACATTTTATTCCCAATCCTAGCAGGTGAAGGTAAGCTTTGGTCGGCTGGGCTTACAAAAGGCTTGTGGATTGCCGTAAACGACGCAAAGACATACAAGCAGCTTTGCCAAGAACTCAGCTAAGTAAACAAACATAAAAAAGCCGGGGTGCTCCCGGCTTTTTTTATTTGCCCATCAGAGGAGCTGACGATTAATAGATGTTGTAATATACACATTTTAGATAAATTCGTAAAAAATAAGCGTACTATAAAAATAAGCACGGGCGACATGTTAGCCCGCTGAAAGGATTTAGTATGTGCGGAATAGTCGGATATGTCGGCGATAAACAAGCTCAACAAGTTCTCTTAAGTGGGTTGAAGCGGCTCGAATATCGCGGATACGATAGCGCCGGCGTCGTGACGCTTAGCGAAAGGGGTGGCGCTACGCTCCTTCGTGAAAAGGGTAAAGTCGTTGAGCTCGAAAAGAAGGTTTCTGGCCATAAAACAGCTGATGAAATCGGTATTGGTCACACGCGCTGGGCAACGCACGGCGCGCCAAGCAAGCGCAACGCTCACCCACATGCAGTCGGTGACATTTACCTTGTACATAACGGTATCATCGAAAACTACCAAGATCTTAAGCTTGAGCTCGGTAAACACGACTATGACTTCAAGAGCGACACCGATAGTGAGGTGCTTGCAGCGCTTGTGGACTATATCTATAAAAAAGACGATACCACACTACTCGATGCAGTAAGCCAAGCACTCAAAATGGTAGTCGGTGCTTACGGCATTGCCGTAATGAGCATCAAGAATCCAAACGAAATTATCATTGCACGCAAGGGAAGCCCGCTTATTGTCGGCGTCGGTGATAGCGAGGTATTCATCGCCAGCGATGCCTCGGCTCTCGTTGGCTACACCAACCAAGTAGTATACCTACACGACGGTGAAGTGGGCGTTTGCTCACGCGACGGCGTACAACTTTACGATATTGATGCTAACGAGGTTGATGCAACCGTCGAAACTCTCGAGCTCGACCTGCAGTCAATCCAGAAAAAGGGCTACGACCACTTCCTGCTAAAAGAAATCAACGAACAGCCAGAAAGTCTGCGTAGCACACTGAGTGGACGTGTAAATGCGGATAACCTCTATGCACGTCTCGGTGGCCTCAATATGACCAACGACGAGCTGCGTGAAATTGAGCACGTAATGGTAATAGGTTGCGGCACGGCCTACTATGCCGGGCTCGAGGCAGGGTACTTAATCGAACAATTCCTCGACAATGTCACATTCAGCTCGCAAATCGCCAGCGAACTTCGCTATCGCTCATTTGCAGTGCCGAAAAACACTGTAGCGCTAATCGTGAGCCAAAGCGGTGAAACGGCAGATACACTCGCCTGTCTGCAAGAGCTAAAGCGCCGCGGCGTGAAATGCCTTGGTGTCGTAAATGTCGTTGGCAGCACAATTGCCCGCGAAGTTGATGGTGGTGTATACGTACATGTTGGCGCTGAAATCAGCGTCGCGAGCACCAAGGCGTTTACCTCACAGGTAGCAGCAATCACCATCTTTGGATTGATGGTGGCGCAGGCAAAAGGTATGGGTTCAAAAGAGCTCAGCAGCTACATTCGCGAGCTTGAACTACTGCCAGGCGAAATCGAAAAGGTAATCGCAAAACATGATAAAGAGGTGAAAAAGATCGCGAACACCTATGCCAAGTACGATCATGCCTTGTTCGTTGGTCGCGATGCGCTATTCCCAATCGCGCTCGAAGGGGCACTCAAGCTAAAAGAGGTAAGCTATGTTCATGCCGAGGGCTACGCAGCGGGCGAGCTAAAACACGGCCCAATCGCGCTCATCGACGACCGCTTCTTCGAGGTTTGCTACCTGCAAGATAACTGGCTCTACGAGAAAAGCCAAAGCAATCTCATCGAAATGAATGCACGCGGCGCGCATGCAATCGTTATCACTGATACCAGCAAGCGCGTCCCGGCCGAACAGGTAATACGAGTAAACACTAAACTACAATTGTTCACACCGTTGGTATTTAACGTAGTATCCCAACTACTCGCGTACTATGTGGCAGTAGCTCGTGGTAACGATGTCGACCAGCCACGCAACCTAGCAAAGAGTGTAACCGTAGAATAGTTACGGATTTGTCGAAGACGACGCGGCTCCAGAATTCTGGGTCGTGTCGTTTTTGGTGGTCGAATTGGTAGATGTTGAGTTTGTGCTGCCTGATGTCTTCTTGGTGCCCGGGGTGTAGTCTTTAACCGTTGTATCTGTTTTACTGTCCGATATACATGGCTGATCAGCAAATGCAGCCTTCAGGTCGGCGGTATTGTAATCGCTACAGTTTAGTTCTGCTTGCGCGAAATTAAAGAACTTCCATTCGTCGGTACCTTTTCGGTAAAAGAGCGCCGCCGCGCTACCGATGCCTTGGCGCGAAGCCACGCCTACACTCGCTGTTTGGTATCCGTCAACACTGCTGCTCTTAATAGCCGGAGCCGAGAAAATATCCTCTGAACTACTATCGGAATGACTTGCTCGATAAGCGGTAACGAGTGGCTTCACGTCACTACTTACCTTTGCGTATGCGTTTTTATTCGCACATGTTACATACATAGGTATACTTTCGGTGCCTGATACCGTACAAATAACAGCGTCAGACTGATATTCTACACCCGACGCAAGTTCCGTTGTTTTGCTATATTTATTTCCCACAAGCGTTGCGGTTACTTGATCCATAATCCCCTGTGTAAAAACGGTATCAACACCAGTTTCGCTATTAGTATCAACGGTCTTCTGAATATTGAGCCCATAGGCTTGGTTCGTTACTACATAGTAATCGGTACCTTTCACTTGGTAGCTTGGGCTTATGGCTGGTTGTGCGCTAGTAGGTGATGTAAAGCTAACTTGTGGGTTTTGGTATGTATCTTTGCTAGTGTCGGTAATTGCTGTGTTAATTTTCGTAACAATTCCCTGTGCATCATCAAGTGGCTTTGTGGTATCAGTCGTAGATTTTTTAGCAGTATCCTTCTTTGGTGCAGAGAACAACATAATAGCTGCTACAGTACCGGCTGTGAGTAGTAATAAAACAGCCACGGCAATAATAATATTGCGCTTTTTATGACTTTTCTTTGGTAAGTTTGACGGAGGCGTTGCCATCGGAGGGTCAAACTGTGGTTGAGGTGTTTGAGGCACCGGCGGTGGAGTATTTTGAACTACTGGCGACGATGCGGGCCCCGTTGTTTCTACTGGGGCAGCAGATACCCCCGGCCCTGTTGCTGGCTCAGTATTAAGCTTCTCAATATCGTTCTGCTCCGTCGGTAAACTCTCCATAAATAAACTATAGCATTATGGAGAGTACTCGTGCTAGTGTATTTGGTCAGTAACAACTTTGCGTAGCTTCGTAATAAATAGCGACTTATTAAACCGCTTCGCTGTGCGCTGTAATTTAGATGGGTAGAACGTAATGTCCTCGGCACGCTTAATTGCCGCCACAACATCCTCAACGGTTTGATGCTCAAACAATATACCCGTTTCGCCGTCTTGCACAATATCTAATGTTCCAGCCCTGGCAAGTGCAATCGCAGGCGCACCAGCGGCAAGTGCTTCAACGGTGACAATGCCAAAATCTTCCTCGGCAGGGTAAATAAATCCTCTGGCGTTATTGAGTGCCTCTTCAACTTCACTATCAGATGCATCACCAAACCGATCGGTGTAAAAATGCACCGTCGGCCCTGCCATCGCAACCAACTTTTCGTGCATCGGTCCATTGCCAAATACCTTCAGGTTAATGCCAAGTTGCGTCGCAGCTTGCACGGTGAGGTCATAACGCTTGTACGGCAACTGGCGGCCAACGGTTACGTAATAATCATTACGCTCGCGCGACGGGCTAAACCGCATCACATCAACCGGCGGGTGAATAATGGTGGCGTTGCGGTTGTAATATTTTTTAATGCGCTTAGCGGTCTCGGATGAATTCGCAATAAACACGTCTGCCTGTTTTGCAGCTTCTAAATCCAGCTTGCGTTGATGTGGGATCATCAGCGGCATCAGTGTGCGGATGATAGGGTTCAGCTTGCCATAGCCTGGGTCACGGCGGTATTCATCATAGTGGCTCCAGTAGTAGCGTGCGGGCGTGTGGCAGTAATTAATAATCACTTGGTCGGGGCGAGATTTCGTCACCTGGTGCCCATGCAAATAGCTGCTTGTCAGGATAATATCAAACTCACTCAGGTCGAGCTTGCGCATAGCCTTAACGGCAAGCGTAGGGAACAGTTTGTGGTAATTGCGCAGCTTCTTTGGCATCTTTTGCAGGTCGGATGTTCGGATATCCAGCTTACTAAACGCCGGCATTTTATCCGCATTATATATAGCCGTATAAATCGGCGCATCAGGGAACGCCTCGTGCATCGCCAGTACAACATTTTCCGCCCCACCCATAGTAGTAAGAAAATCACAGACAATAGCAATGCGCGGAAGTTTCTGAGTCATACCTTTAGTATAGCGGATACTATTCATTTAGAGCAGATGATAGTATTGCCAAGGTGGATGGTCGGGTAAAATTTCTAAATACAGTTATTGTAAATTATTTTATCTTTTAGAAAAGTGCGGGGGTTTTCTCTCGACTTCGTATGTATGAAATATTTGTTGAAAGTTTTTGTTGTAATATCATGTACGCCTATGTACAATAATATTAAGAACAATCGTAGATTCACCGAACGAGGGTATAATGAAGCAGTTCACAAGGTCGGCTATTTCATGCTTAAGCAGCTCGCTCCCTATGATTAAATCAGGCCAATATTATTGACAATATGTAAATGAGCTGCTATTATTGTGTTTCTGAGTGGGAACCCAATAACAGCCGCTTATCTCAAGTGGCTCGCGAACGAAAGTTCGCATGCAGATCAAGCCAGAAAAGCACCCGTACGGGTGCTTTTCTGTTGCTGATCGATCAAGTCAGATAACGCTCGCGCTCTACTTCTTTTTTGGCGCTGGACGACGAACCACTTCTGTTTGTGTCGTGCTAGGACGGATAACCGCCTGGCGACGAGGAACGAAGCGACCGTTAACCGAATCACGAACAACCGTTCGTGGCTTAGGGGCTGGCATACGCAATCTCCTGTTTCGTTGCATGTGAAATAATGACAACTAGGCGCACACGCTTAGCGCTTAACTATCTGGCGGAGAAGGAGGGGTTCGAACCCTCGCGAGCTACTATGTATGCAGATCAAGCTTACGTTTGCTCCTACTTGCGCTTCAGGCAAGCCCCTTCAGCCACTTGGGTACTTCTCCATGAACTGGTAATGTTCTAATAAAAAAACACACCGATATAGCCAGGAAGCAGGTGTCAAAATGACTCTACTCCTAGTTACAGGAGAGCTGGCGTAAACCCGCGCTCCCGACTATGTCGCTGTGTTTTTGAATTTAAGGTGCATTTTGACTTTTCGACGCCAGTCGTACTAAGCAATCTAATGCTTCTTATTAGAGTATATCACCCAATATCGGCAGCGACAATACATTAGCAGTAATAAACTATTCGAAATACACAAAGAAACCTGGATTAGTCGTCGCCCCTTAATTGATTAGTATACTCGAAATACTTGTGCTTTATAATCCACGATGCTTAAATATCTAAAACAATTCTTTGAAAGGGCCTCATAATGCGGAAAAACAAATCTGAAACCGGTAGCGCGCATATCGTCATCTTGATTTTGGTAGTTGTTGCACTTATAGGCGCTCTTGGGTTTGTATTTTGGAATAATTTCACGAAAAAGGATACGCCCGCGCCCAAAAAAGAAACCGCATCAAAAGTAGAAAAATTCTGCGCGGATGGGCAAGATACGACAGCTAAGAATGGCACTTTTTGCTCAACTGATGTAGGAGTCAAATTTACAGTCCCAAGCATATTCGTAGGTAAGCTCGCGAAGGCTGATAACTATGAGGTATTTCAAGGCCCTTTAGACCCTAATGCAAAAACGAGTGCAGGGACATCAGAGATTGTATATAAAGCGACAATCAGTGGCAACGATAATTTCACACTCACTGTTGCCCAAGAACCATTGCGTACAGGATATGTAGATATGCAACATGCTTTGCAACCAACGTATTACGATAAATCAACGGGTGTATTGTCGCTCGTAAAAGCGCCAACGAATGTTTATAATTCAACCACAAACACCTACACGACGACAGGTAGTTACAGTAAAGGGGATGCAGTGCCATCTTCAGCTATCAATGGAATTCGTTTCTTCAAGGCATCTAACGGCGATGCTGGCCAAACGGAAAGTACATACCTTGCGGTAGTAAACGGCAAAATTGTGAAGGTCTCACTTAAGCATGTGGGCTACATGGGCGACCCAAGCAAAGACCCAAGCACTATTGATAGTGATAAAGTGTTCGACGAGCTTGCAAGTGATATAAAAGCACTTACTATCGAAAAGAAGTAAGCTTAGCAAAACCTGCATAAGTGCTAGCAAAATCTTGGGCACTATCTATGGTGTAATCTGCAACGTTTCGCCCAGCAATAATCTCCGCTTGCATCACCTCGGCATCTGCACGTGATGAATCTCCCCGGGCGGTGATACGTTTTAACAGTACATCTACTGGCACTTCAATCTGTATTACTTTAGCATCCGGGTAAAATCGCTTAAATTCCTCAATAAACTGATACCGCAACAACACAAATGTAATGCCGTCGTAATCTGGGATTTTAGTAATGGCATACCGATACCCAAATGCTTCCACTGGCTTAATCAACTCGCCAGCTGCCGCAAGCCTATCGAACTCTTCCTCGCTCACAAACCTATGTGAGGTATCGCCATCGCCACGGATCGGGCGGGTGGTAATAGATTTATGTAGCCGCGCATCGGGGTGTTGTTTAATGTAGTAATCAACAAGGGTGCTCTTGCCGGCACCAGAGGGCCCGATAAGCGCAATAATCGGCATTAGGCGCCGTCTTTGCCGGCCTGCGGTACGCCGCGTCGGCGAAGCAGTGCGCCAGGAGTTTTGAGCATAATACGGAGGTCTAACCAAAAGCTCCAGTTTTGTGCGTAGTAAAGCTCAAGTTCTACACGCTGGTCAAACGTAAGGCTGTTGCGGCCAGATACCTGCCATAGGCCAGTGATACCAGAACGTACACTCAGCAGCAGCGCACCACGGTCCCTGTAGCGGGTAAGCTCGATTGGCTCAATCGGGCGTGGGCCTACAAGACTAAGATCGCCCTTTAGTACGTTAAATAACTGTGGCAGTTCATCGAGTGAAGTCTTACGAATAAAGTGGCCAAACGGGGTAATGCGTGGGTCTGGGCAGCTAAGGATTTTGCGGTTCTTTTCGTATTCAGCGGCAAGCTCTGGGCGACCCATATCGATAAAGTCTTGCACGGCATCTTTGCTGCCGTACTTAGGATTCATGCTGCGGAACTTTAACATACCAAATGGCTGCGCGCCTTTGGTAAGGCGATTTGCGGCATAAAACACAGGGAACGACGGGCCGTTAATAATTTTCTGCAAGATAATAAGCAGCAAAAAGAGCGGCGATAAAATAACGACAATAATAGACGTAGCAACAAGATCAAACAGCCGCTTAACAATACCACCCCAGCCAATAAGTGGAGTTTGGCTCACAGTAATCATTGGGTAGCCAAGGAACACGTCTACAGTGTTTTTACCAGTGTAAAACTCTGGCTCACCAGGGATAAAGTTGTATTGAATGTGGTTAACCTGCGCTGCACCAAGAATCTTTTGGTTACGATCTTCGCTATCGTAAAGGTCGGTCTGGATAATAGTAGTGATATGGTGCTTTTTAATATTCTTGAGGGCTTCTTCGACACGCGAATAATGCACAATACCAAGATGTGCCGGTAGTAACTTCGCAGGCCCAGCAAAGGCAACAATCTGGTAGCCAGATTTATGAGTGCTCGCAAGCGCCTCCATAATATCTGCAGTCGCGGCAGAGTTACCGATAATAAGCACGCGGCTGACGCCCCGGCCATAGCGGAATAGTTGGTGTTGTACAAAACGCAAAACCTCACGTGCAAATATAATACTAAGCGCCGACCCAATCAGGACGTACCAGGCAACCAAGCGTGCCGGGAAGAAGTGGCCACCGGTGGTGTATTCCCAGCCAATAATCAGCAGCACGCCAATCAGACTACCAAGTGCAATGCGACTCCACTCTACCAAGCGGCGTGTATAGATTTGGCTCGAATAAAGCCCGAGTGACGCAAAAATCAAAATCCAGATAGGTGCAACAGCGAGGAAGCTCGCAAGGTATTCTTTAGCGTACACCGTGTGCAAAAGTGCGCGGTGGTCAAGCTGTGTGCGGGCGTAATAGGCAACGCTAAACACAAGTGCGAGCACGATAAAATCGGCGGCCATGAGTATGAGACTGTAGAATTTTGTATTTCTCGATGGCATATTGTAGGGATTAGTATACCACTGTTAGCAGGTTTTCGGTACAATGAGGTCAGCATGAAGAACTTACGCTTACACCATGTGATTGGCTGGATACTGCTCCTTATTATGGGATTAATCGTTATCCACGCGCCGCTTACAGTGTATTTCGGTACGCAGTTCCCGCAAATTGCCGTAGGTATCAAGGCATGGAAAGAAGTGCTGATGCTTGTGGCATTTGTACTACTGACCATCGACTATATGCGTCGCAAGGCTATAAAGGCAGCATTTAAAGACAATCTCCTCTGGATTATTAGGGCATATGTCGTACTGCATCTTATACTACTAGCGGTATACCACCTGCCTGTTAACGCGGCAGTCGCAGGGCTGATGATAGATCTTCGCTACTTTGTATACTTCCTGCTCGTATATCTATTCCTCAAAGCCTACCCAGCGTATAAAGAATCATTCCTGCGTGTTGCAATGACGGGCGCAGCAATTGTAGTCGGCTTCGCAGTATTACAACTTGTATTGCCACACAATTTCTTGGCGTACTTTGGCTATGGCGACGCAACAATCCAGCCATACATTACCATCGATAAAAACCCAGCGTTCGTACGTGAAAACAGTACGCTCCGTGGGCCAAATCCACTCGGTGCCTATGCGATTATGGTGCTGTGTGGTGTGGCGGCCTACTGGATTGCACAGCGCAAAAAGCTGAATGATAATACACGCACGACATTTATATTCTTTGCCGTTGCCGGGCTTATTTCGCTGGTTGTAAGTTATGCGCGCAGTGCATGGCTTGGTGCTGTTGTGGCACTTGTTGCCGTATTTGCCATCAAAAATAGGGGTGTTGTTACGTGGCGAAAAGCCGGGTATGTCGCCGTTGCAACGGTGATCCTTGGCGCACTTGTCTATGGTGCACGCAATTCTAGCTTCGTGCAAAATGCTCTCATTCACAACAACCCAACAACAGGCGCATCAGTGGATTCCAATACTCAGCACCTTGATTCGCTCACGAGCGGCGTCGCATCGATGCTTGCGCATCCACTCGGGCAGGGGGTAGGCAGCACTGGCTCGGCCTCGTTATTTACAGACAATCCAACAGTTGTGGAAAACCAATTCCTATTTGTCGCGCACGAATCCGGCTGGCTTGGCCTCGCGTTGTTTGTCGCAATCACCTGGATTGTACTTGCACGGCTGTGGCGTAAGCGATCTGACTGGATGGCGCTTGCGGCGTTCGCAAGTGGTCTCGGCTTGATTGTCGTAGGACTCTTGTTGCCAGTATGGGCAGACGACACAGTATCGATTGTATGGTGGGGGCTTGCAGCAGTAATCTTGGCAAGCGGAAAGGAAACGCATGGAAAAGCGACCAACAAAAAAGCAAAAAGAGCTGCTTAATTTTATCGACGGGTTCATTAAAGGTAACGGCTATGGCCCGAGCTACCGCGAGATTATGCGCGCCCTCGACTACAAGAGCGTATCAACCGTCGCAACACATGTAGATGGGCTCATTCAACGTGGCTGGTTACGCAAACGCGACAACGAAGCCCGTACGCTAGAGGTGGTAGCACCAAATGAAGAGCGTACGCCAACAGTGGTGGTCGGCGCTATGTCTGGTGTCGAAAAAGAAATTCGCGCAAAGCTCGAAGAACTGCAGAAAACCCCCGAAGAAAACGCCGAAGATATCTCGGCTCTTTCCCGCTCGCTGGTTGTTCTTGGCTACGAGCCAAAAGCCGAAATTGCATAGCGGTAATGGTATACTAGGGATATATGCGACAGTTTGTAGCAGAGGTGCCACATCTTGTTATCGCCAAGATACAACATGTGGGCTGGAAGAAATTGCTCGGAGGTACGGCAGCGGCCATCCTCGGAGTAATGATACTCGTGCAACTATTCTACCCAGCGAATACACTGTTGCCATACACAAAAGTTGATGGCATATCGGTTGCCGGTAAAACCAAGCAGCAAGCAATCGAATTACTCAATAAGGCCTACGCCGACCACACTATTGCGATCTATATGGGCTCGGGCGCAAAGCCAGTGACCTCACCAAAATTATCTGATGTTGATGGCAAGGTGGATAATACCGCGCGTATTAACGGCATGAGCTACCCATGGTACCTGCGCCTTGTGCCGTCATCACTCTTTTGGTCTGGGCGAAAGGTCGCAAATACACCAGCGCCAAAGTTTGGCGATAAATTTACGTCGTATGTCAGCAAAAAACTGATGCCGAATTGCCAGCAGCCTCCAGTAAACGCCTCACTGAAGGCAAACAATGGTAAATTATCACTCGTGCCCGCAATTACTGGCGGCACCTGTAGCGAGGCGGACGTAATCGCAAGTATCAAAGCCGCTCGACCAACACTTACGGCTAAGACGTCAGTAAAGGTTGCCCGCAACGAGCATAAACCAGATGTTGCCGACAGCGCTGCGACAGAGCTCGCCGGTATACTAAACGATCGATTGAAATCAGGCGCGTCGCTACAAGTAAATGATAGCCCAGTGACAGTTGCCGCAAACGATTTACTCAGTTGGCTCGATTTTGCAGCAGATGGCAATAAATTAGCAGCAAAAGTAAATGTCGATCGTGCAGGCGATTGGCTGAGTAAAAATGTAGCGGCAAAAGTCGCGGTAGCACCAGGGGTTAGTTATGTAAAAACACTCGATTTTACCGAGCTATCTCGTACAAATGGCGCATCAGGTAGAGCGCTCGATATTGCGGCAACAGTCAGCTCGCTCCAGCAAGTAGTAGACGGTGCAAGTACTGCAGCAACCGTTGCGACGAAAGCGATCCCACCCACCGAACAATATACCCGCACCTACAGTGCAGATGATACCGGCCTTTCTGCGCTCATGACAAACTACGCACACGACCACCCGGGCACATTTGGCGCGTCAATGGTAGAGCTCGATGGAAAGCATCGCCGCGCGAGCTTTAATGGCGACAAGCAATTCGTGACCGCGAGCACCTACAAGCTATTTGTAGCATACGAATTACTCAAGCAAATCGATGCTGGCAAACGCGATTGGGATAGTAACGCGACCTGTTTTAATAAAATGATCAGCCAAAGTGATAACGCCTGCGCCGAGAGCTTCCTAAAAATGCTAGGCCTTTCAACAATCACCAATGACATTCAGGCGGTTGGGCTCAAAAACTCTACATTCATGAAAAGCGGCGGTCCGTACACAACGCCAAACGACCTCACGCTCATGCTCGGCATGATTGCAACGGGGCAAAACTTCTCAAGTGTTAACCAACAGCGCCTCATCGCGGCAATGAAAGGCAATGTCTATCGCCAAGGTATCCCAGCCGGCGTGCAGGGCACAGTAGCGGATAAAGTCGGCTTCTTGAACGGACTGCTCCATGATGCGGCAATTGTATACGGCCCACACGGCACCTATGTACTTGCAATCATGACCGATGGCAGCAGCTGGGCGACAATTGCCGACCTTGCAAAACAAATCGACAATTTACGCGCCCAGTAATATTTACAGATACGGCGTGATGCTGTACAATAGCCCTTGTATTCATCCACAGGGTGACGCACCTTACATTACTATTCCGGCATAGCTCAGTGGTAGAGCGGATCGCTGTTAACGATTAGGTCGCTGGTTCGAGCCCAGCTGCCGGAGCCAAGTAAAAGCACTTTCCGAAAGGAAGGTGTTTTTACTTTGTTATATATAGATATTTTCTACTTGCTATTCCGAATATGGTTAGGATATTGTAAGTGTAATAAAGGTCTATAGGAGTTCAAACCATGCGGAAAAAGCTACCGGATGAAGAGTTAGTCGAACAAAAAAACAATGATGATGTGCATCAGAAAAACAGCAAGCAGACAGATCGGGAAATAAAAGACGAACTTGCAAAGGTAGATGAAACGGCACTGGCCTCTTTGGAGCCATCTAAGCGAAGACTCCGCCTGCCAGCAAGTAAGAAAAAGCGTTGGCTGATATTCGCTTCTGCGATTCTTGTCGTTCTCATTATTCTTGGGGCGATACCTTATACACGCTATAAGATTCTCGGGCTATTCGTAAAAGAGCAGTACACTATTGTGGTGCTCGATAGTGTAACAAAGACGCCAGTTACAGGTGCTACAGTTCGTATTGGAGATGCGAGCACAATGACCAATGCGAATGGCCAGGCAACCATGACGGTTTCTGTGGGCGATAAGACGGTGCTGATTCACAAGCAATACTATCGGGATCTTCAAATTGCCACTCAAGTTGGCCTAATCCCGTCACAAAATAATCTCCATACATCTATGGTTGCTACGGGTAGGCAGGTTCCTGTAGTAGTGGTCAATAAGATAAGTGGGAAGCCTGTGGCAAATGCTAGTATCAAGTCACTCGACACAACTGCTGAAACTGATGTAAACGGTAAAGCAACGATCGTATTACCGGCGAGCACAACTACACAGCAGGCAACTGTAAGTGCAACCGGGTATAATTCACTTACTACTCCTGTAATGGTTAAAAGTAGTGTGGTACCGGAGAATACATTCTCCATCGTACCATCTGGTCACATCTATTTTCTCTCGAACCTTAGTGGAAAGATAGACGTTGTTTCAACTAACCTTGATGGGTCTAACCGCACAACGGTGCTTGCTGGTACGGGTAATGAGACCGCAAATACCACAGCCCTCCTAGCTTCTAGGGACTGGAAATATCTCGCATTGCAGAGTACGCGCGATGCGGGCACGACGACCAAGATATACGTCATTAACACTGCTACAAACAGTGTGTCGGTGATGGATGAGGGGCAAGGCGTTAGCTTCCAATTTGTTGGTTGGAGTGGGGATAACTTTGTATATACGGTGAATCGCCCGAACGCACTGATCAATGGTACGTATCCGCAGCAAGTTCTCAAGAGCTTCGATGCACAGAGCGGACACATCACCACTATCGATCAAACTGACGCGCAATCAGGTGGAAATAATGTAACGTTCTCTAGCAATATCCAGGCGGTACTGCTAAACGACGGCATTTTTTATACAAAATTCTGGGACCGCTCTGGATACTATGCTTCCTCGTCGTTACTCGCAGGAAAGACGCAAGTAATTGTCAAAACTAAGCCCGACGGAACAGGTGCTCGGACTCTCAAAACATTTGATGCAGCCGCATATCAATCTATGCAGCTACGTTCTGGTGAACCTAACGAAGTTTATTATCGTCTCGGAGGATTCGACCAGTCCGGTGTTCAGAAGCCTTGGGAGTACTTTAAGTATGATAACGGCACAATTCAATCGACAACTGAAATGAATGATGCTAACTTCTATAATCCGTACTCTACGTACCTACTTTCACCAGCGAGTGACGCGACATTCTGGTCGGTGCCAACTGATGGTAAATACAACCTATTTGTTGGAAATCAGCTCGGTGACGATAAGAAAAGTGTCGGAACGTTAGGCGATTATAATACGTACGGTTGGTACACCGACAATTACCTACTTGTGTCAAAGAGTAGTAGCGAGCTGTACATTATGCCTAAAAATGGCGGGGCTGCACTTAAGATATCTGATTATTTCAAACCATCTCAATACTTCAATGGGTACGGTGGTGGATATGGCGGGATCTAGAGTATAAGAAGAAAATGGCTCAGGTGAGATATGTCCTGCTCGTTTTACGAGTAAGCTACCCTCATAGGCTTGAATTCCGTCCTGTGGGTTGAGCTAGAATAGAAACATCTACTGTGTAGATGTTTCTATTCTGTCAGGAATGAACTGTATAATTTAAATATGGAGCAAGGCAACGGCAGTAGGCACGAGAATAGTGATGGTATCCCAGATGACATTTCTGAGATAGTAGAAAGCATATACGATCGCGACAAAGAACGCCAAAAGGCAATTCGAATTAACCTTGAAAATGCTAGCATCGCCGAATCCCAAGAAGCTCGCGATTACTGGCTCACAAAAGCGATGGAAATGGGTGAAATTGCCAAAGAGCTGAGAGACCAATTCCTCGAATTATTCCCAGAGGGATAACAGCTAATGGAGGGATATAAGTTTATCGCAATCTCATTTTTATGAGAGATTTTTCACATACGTATATTTTTTCTTAAGCTACAGTTAACAGTGTCATAAGAGCGCCAGAAGGGAGGGTCACCATGGCAAAGCTTGTATCGACATTGAGGTATCATCCGCTGGAAAGCGGAGGGTCGTCGAGACAACTAGGTGGTCGCATTCTGTCGTTAAAATGGGGAGCGGTAGCGCTCCTCGTTTTGTTAGCAATTATTATTGCGATCGCTGTAAATACGCTGCAACATCAGGTGGCCGCCAAGCAAGATGCCGCGCCCAGCGTACCTCTCTCGCAGAAGCCCGAAGCTACGCCAGCGCCCGCTCCATCTCATACGAGCTCAGATACAGATGTTCAATCAAGCCAATCTGTCCGCACGCAGGTTACTAATAACGGCTCGCATACAACTAGTGATGTCACTGTGAATGGCAAGCAGATTCCGGTACCTTCAAATGGAACAGTACATAAAGAATTTACAGACGATGATGGCAATAAGGCTGAGGTGAATATCTCTACTAATTCGAGTCAGTCTGAGTCGTCATCCGATTCGTCGATCAGTGTAAATGTATCGAGCGAGCAGTCGATAATTGATAATTCAGAATAGTAAATAAACGGTGGTCTATCGACGGAGCTAGTCGCCACATTGTCTCCGTCGGGCGAACACCCGAAATATAAGTAATAAGGGAGGAATAGCAATATGAAAGTAGGACGAAAAGTAGCGGCGGGTGTTAGCTCACTTGGACTAGTGCTCAGCATGACTGGTGTCGCATCGGCAATGAGCGGCAGTAACACTGGAACTGGCCCTGATTCTCACAATAGCGTGACGAATAGGACTGAGACTCGTGCGCGCCTTACGAATAACAATGACGTAAGTGCAAGTAACACGAATCACCAATCGGCCCACTCAGGCCAAGCCGGGGTTTACCATAACACCACGGGTGGTGGTGCATCAACAGGTAGCGCAGCAAATGCGAATAGCCTGAGTGCGAGTGTGAAGGTAGACAACACTGGCGCGGTTAATGCCGCTGCAGATGCTGCAAGTGCGCTGCCATCAGGTAGCCAATCTGGAACCAACTCAAACACTGGTCCAGACTCATATAATACTGTTAAGAACACAGTAGATACGCACGTATCTGTAACCAACAACAACGACTTGCATGTCTCCAACAGCAACTCGCAAACTGCGAGCAGTGGTAGTGCAACAGTTGCCGGTAACACGACTGGTGGTTCTGCCTCGACAGGCAACGCCAGCAACACTAACTCATCAACGATCAACTTTACAGTTTCTAACTAGTAGCTGATTTGATCGCAGAGTTTCTCATGTGTGTTCTCGGAGGGGAGTGAGGGTCTCCTCTCCGGGGAACACGGCAAGATATATAACGTAGGGGGAGGTGACAATATGCGCGCTGTTAGGAAAAAACTTCAATCATTACTGCTGATCGGTATGTCGGTGGTAATGCTCGGTGGCGTCCCACTTGCGGCGTATGCCGAAGACGCGCCAGCCACTGATACCGCATCAACAACGTCTTCACCTACAGATACAACAACACCGACAACTCCAGCACCAGCAACAACCACAACTCCTACCGCGGCCACAGATTCACAATCAACGAACTCATCTTCAACACCAACAGCCCCTAAACCAACATACGTATATGATTCATCGACCGAGCATTGGAACACTGATCAGTGGCAATACGATACAATGTCAGGGACGTATAAGCCAATCACGCATCCAGTCGCTCCATCTACTGCTGCGCCCGATACGACTAACTCGACAAGTGCCACAAACACTACGACTAACTCTGCAATTGCTACCGCACTTAACTCAATAGCAACAAGTGGTGATGCGTCAGTACTTAGCAATGGAACTGCGGGTGACGCAACAACCGGCAGCGCGACCAGCGCAACAACAATCATGAATAACGTGAACTCAAGTATGACGAATGCCGACAATAAACAAGCGGCAACTTTTGTTTCAAATGTTATGGGTGACGTAAACGGTGACATTATGCTGCAGCCTATGCTGCTAAAGGCAATGCTTGAGGCAAATGCGACCAATGCATCAACCACAACTACCAATAACACCGAGCTGACGAACAATATATCGCTCAATGCAAATAGCGGGGATGCGACCATTTCTGGTAACACGACGGGCGGTTCTGCAACAACCGGCAGCGCGAATACTGTTGCAAATGTCGTGAATGTCATCAACTCGCTCGTCGCAGCTAATCAATCGTTTATAGGGACTATTAATATCTACGGTAATCTTAACGGCGACATTCTCATCGCACCAGATTTTATTCCTCAGCTACTCGCTACTAACGGGCAGGCGCCAACAAATAGCTCAGCTACGGTTACCGATAATTCTACACAATCAGTTGTTAATAATATCGCCTTGGCGGCAAAGACTGGCGCGGCAGTAGTATCTGGCAACACTACAGCAGGTAATGCCACAACAGGGACCGCAACAACGAACACGGTCATCTTCAATCTTACAAATCACGCAATCGTGGCAAGCGATAGCCTGCTGGTATTCATAAACGTTCTTGGCCGTTGGGTCGGTGTAATTGTCGACGCACCAACTGGTGCGACAGCTGCGGCAATTGGTGATGGTGTGACATCCAATTCGGTGAGTCCAAGTCTTACAGTAAATACAACTGATAATGCATTACTCACCAACAACATTAACCTTACCTCGCAATCCGGTGATGCAACGGTTACGCACAATACGAATGCAAGCGGAGCAACAACCGGCAATGCTACCGCATCGGCAAATATCGCAAATATCACGGGCAGCCAATTGGGACTAAGCGGATGGTTCGGCGTTCTATTCATTAACGTATTCGGTAGCTGGCTTGGTAGCTTCGGAGTTGATACTGCGGCGGGCAATCCAATTGTGCAGCCGCCAACCCAAACGCAGGGTGGTAATCAGGCGAATGCACCACTCCAGGTGATTGAGTTTGTGCCGCATAACCTACATCAAACCGCGACAGTGATTCAAGGGGTGTTCACTTCACAAACGGGCGGCTCAGATAATGCTACGCCGACATCATCGGCAAACGAAGTACTATCGGCGATGACGAATAAGCAACAAGATCCGCCAGCGAATATTACAGTCAGTAGTAGTGCGGTGCTGCAAAGCATAATTAGTGCACTCATGCTACTCGGTGCACTCTTGCTCTTCGGCGGAATTATGAATCGCTATCGTAAGGTGTTGGCATAGAGGATGTTTGTGGTTTATATAAGATCGGCGTATAGTCATAAACAGGCAACAGCGTTGTCTCTCAAAAAGGAGAACGTGAATGGAAGCATCATTTGCTGAATTCATCGAACGCTACCCGTCTGAAGTCTATCTGAAGGGCCAGACGATTCTCTTAAAAGAATATACGCCCAAATCTGTATATGTCATCGAATCCGGCATTGCGCGCGCCTATATGATTACGCCGGGCGGCGCTGAGCACTTAGTCGCAATTCATTTAAAAGGCGACGACATTCCGGCGGGCTACAGTCTCGGTCTCCGCGATACGGCCCTCTACTTTTACGAAGCATACACAAAGTGCGTTGTTCGTGCGGTGCCACGAGCTGCATTTATTAGATTTCTACGTTCTGATCCCGAAGCCCTCTTCCGCCGTCAAACGCGAATCGAAACACTGCTCATTACAACATTCTCACACATCCATGCGCTCGAGCAGCCCCGTGCAGGTGATAAGATTGCGTTCGCATTGCTTTATATGGCAGATAATATCGGCGTTAGGCTGAGGCCGCATACAACCAGGCTAAAGCTTTCGATGACCCAACAAGAAATGGCAGATACGCTTGGGTTAACGCGCGAAACAATTGGCGTCGAACTTCGTAAGCTAGAAGTAAAACAAATCATTAGCTACTCGCGGAAAAACTACATACTCTATATGGAGAAGCTCAGGAGTTATCTTGATGAACGCTCGTAGTGGTATAATAAAACTATGCAAAAGATAGCGACACGAGTATTTATCTACGCCTCAATCACTTTTGGCATTATCGGTATATTAGCAGTTCTAACGGGATCTGGACCAGATAAACCAGACTCCGCGCTTACTGAAACGCTTATGAAGCTCCTCGCTATCAACGTCTTTATCATTCTGCCGTCATTTGCGCTCAGTATCGCTGGCAAGTATTTAAACGGCAACGGTAAATCGAAATAAATCAAAGCATCCCGACAGTCGGGATGTCTTTTTGATGCGTCGTACCCTGCGTGGTATAATTAAGGTAACCTGAATCATCCAAGAATTCTTATTTTCGTTGTTCTAAACACGCTATTCAGCTCTACAAAGTAAAGGAGTGAAATGATTTCATTCATATGGCCGCTTCGCGCGGCAATGCTCGCAGGCACGGGTGGTTCAGAGACATTTACAGCAGGTCATGTACGCGAATTGCTGCGAAGGGGAATTGAAGCACAAATAGTTATTATTGGGTCTGCCATCAAGCTCAGGCAAAGTCGGCTGAACTTTCCCGACCTGCCATTTTTAGGGTTGGCAAACGAGAAAGAAATAACTGATTTGCCGGGCATGGTAGTATTTGTAAATCAGGCGTACGACGTGCCAACCCGTAACAAAGCGGCGATTATTCTGCACTGTGTTGTCCCCCCAAAATCGCAGCAGCGCATGAGAAAGAGAGGCGCTCTTGGGAAAATTGTCATGGCGACAAGCGAATACAGTGCACAGCAGTGGGCACGGTACCTCGATATATCAAGTGACACAATTAATGTGGTCATGCCATTTGCTGATCCTGTATATGGAGAAATCCGTAGGGCGAAACCTGCGAAAAAGACACGGATACTCTACGCTGGCAGGCTACACCCCGATAAAGGCATCTATACATTACTCGAAATGATGCACTTGCCAGAAATGAGAAAGCTCAGTGCCCGACTGGGTATTGTTATGGCCGGCCAGCATGTGGAGGAGGGTCGTACTATCGCCAAGATGCTAAAAGGCTACAAATATGCAAAGCTGATTGACCCGCAAAAGACAGTTGCGACGATGGCCTCGTTGCTCGCAAAAACCGATATTTTACTGATGCCATCGGTGTATGCAGAGCCATTTGGTATGCTTTCTGTCGAGGCGCAGCACAGCGGCTGTCGTGTAGTTGCGAGTGATTTAGGCGGGCTTCCCGAGACAAACTGCGGGCTGCTCACACTGGTCGAGCCCCGCAGCCCACAGGCGATGATCGCTGGCATAGCCAAAGCGATGGCGCTCGGGCTACCAACGCGCAAACAGCGTGAGCTTGCAAGCAGTGAGTTTACGCTTGCTAAATCGGTCGACTCGCTGCTCGAGTATTTACCTTATCGATAGAAGCGGTCGGGTGTCACACAAGGCAATCATGTAGTTAGTCTTACATAAGCGGGTCATGGTATTTTTGCTCATTATAAGCTAAGCTAAGAGAGCAGGTTATTATTACTTATTCTATGTCTTGGTGTTCGCCTCGCCGACTCGTAAAAAAGCAGAGTATCTCGCTTAACTAATTACAACGGAAGGCACACTAATGACAACTAAAATATTTATTGGAAAACTCTCATACGACACAACGGAGAAGACACTTACGGACCTATTTGCAGAGTACGGCGAAGTGGCAAATGTGGCGGTAATTATGGATCGCGCAACCAACCGCTCAAAAGGCTTCGCATTTGTTGAAATGAGTGATATGAAAGCAGCTCAGGCCGCAATTAAGGAACTTGATGGCAAGGAAGTTAACGGCCGCAACATTGCCGTGAGTGTAGCAAAAGAGCGAGACGACAAACCGGGCAGCCAAGGTTCGTACAGCCGTAGGAGCTGGTAGCCCATATGGCTACTTTATCTGGTAAACGGCAGTTTCTAGAATCCGAAGAGGCAGGCGTGCTTCGGCAAGATTTGCAGGCGATGGTTGATGACCCGAACTATAACACCAAACTAAGGTATTCTTATACGACGGCCACAACAGATGGATCAGGATTCGTTGTAAAACATATCGAATATATGAGCAATCATTTACAAATGAACCACAAGCAATACATTCTAAATTTAAAGCTTATGACAAAGTTCACGGGCGTAAGCGCAAAATAATTTTAGGATATAATCACCAAAAAAGCGGCTTGATACGAGCCGCCTTTTTTGCGCGCTATACTAAGATACATGAAGGATTTAGAAAAAGAAGTAAAAGACTATCTCGAAGAACGTAACTGGTATGGACTCGAGCCGGCAAATATGGCGAAGTCAGTTATGATCGAAGGGGCAGAGTTGCTCGAAATCTTCCAGTGGAAGAACTATACGGTTGAGGAAATCAACGCAGACAAAGAGCTTAAGTTGAACATTAAAAAAGAACTCGCCGACGTGATGATTTATGCAATTGAGCTCGCGGTGCATCTGGATATTGATGTAAACGACGCAGTTCGATACAAACTTGAACACAACCGCAAAAAGTACACCGTTGAAGGTGTGACCGACAAAAAATCTGGAAGCGAGTTCATCAAATCCCAAAAGGCGAAATATCGCGAACTAGGCATATAAGTAGCAGCGGTGGTGGCTAAGGATATGATAGTGAATCACCGCCTGTAACTTGCAATAGAGTCACGCGATAATCAGATTGCGAACTCTATAGTGAATCCGACCAACGAAAAAATGGTGTCGTTTGTATTGAGTTTGAGATTATGCAACAAGTATTGCCCTGGGCGCTGTCGTCGCATAGGTGCTACAATGGGAAGTAATAACGAGTGGAGGGGTAATGGGCAAATTCTTGCGATCGGTAGGCAATGGTGCGTATCGACATAAATGGCTAGTGATTGCTGGCTGGATAATTATATTAGTTGTATTGGGTATGCTCGCGAAGCACTTCTACAAACAGCCAAGCAGCGCAATCAGCATTCCGGGCACTGCTGCGCAAAAATCCCTCGATCGATTTAGCGAACTATTCCCTGATGCCGGCAAGGGCACGGGCCGAGTAGTGTTCGAAGCTAAAAATGGCGATACGATCAATCAGCACAAGGTGGATATCGAAACCGCAATCGCCGAGATTGGCAAAGTCGAGGGCGTGCGCCAAGTTACAGATCCCTTTGCAGTCACGGGCTCAATTTCAAGTGACAATACTGTTGCCTATGCTATGGTAAGCCTCACCGAAGAGGCCGCTGCGGTCAGCGAAAAGACTATTACCGATATCTCTAAAATAGGTGACAGTGTCCAGTCGAAAGACTTTGCAATGTACCGCGGTGGCGACATCATTAGTCGCGTACCAAGCGATATCTTAGGGCCGGGTGAAATCACGGGTGTCGTATTAGCGCTCATCGTACTCCTCGTAATGCTTGGCTCGCTCGTTGCGGCAGGCTTGCCAATCATTGTCGCCATCGTCACAGTTGCGAGCGGTGCCGCCGGGCTGTTCGCGCTGAGCCAAACCGTGAATATTACTTCGACCACACCAGTACTAGCGGTAATGCTTGGCCTTGCTGTGGGCATCGACTACTCACTCTTTATCGTAAATAAATACAGGCATTATTTACTTGCAGGATTTAGCTACGAGGCGGCTGCAAGCAGGGCGCTTTCAACCGCTGGCAAGGCAGTACTATTTGCTGCTACGACCGTAGTGATCGCACTTTCCGCGCTTAGCGTCGTTGGCATTCCATTCATGACCAGTATGGGCCTTGCGGCTGCGGGCACGGTCGCAATCGCGGCACTTGTTGCAACAACACTACTACCTGCATTATTTGGTGTTGTTGGCTCAAAGATTTTTACACGTTCAACAAGGCGAAAGATTGCCGCTGCGCAAAAACAAGGTCCACACGAATCACATCGAGCCCCTCGTGGCGTATTGTGGCGAAAAATAGCTGCTGTTTTAACAGACCATCCGCTGATGGTTGTGTTCATTGGCATAGCAGTAGCAGGCGCTATTGCGCTCCCAATTCGCTCACTGAACCTTGGCTTGCCGACTGATGAGTTTGCTGCAGAAAGTACCTCCCAGCGCCATGCATATGATGCACTCAAGCGTGGCTTTGGAGTCGGATTCAACGCGCCACTGATTGTCGTTGCCGAGAATGTACCTGCCGTTACTAATGCCGACCGCCAGGCGGCACGCGATCAACTTACAGCCGTATATAATCAACGCGTAGCTGAAGCCACGGCTGCACAAACCGCCGCGTTCCAAAAGCAAATGGCTAATGCTAAAACCTACGCCCAGAGGGCGCAAGTGCAGAAGGAAATTGCGGCAACTCAAGCCGCAGGTCTACAGCAAGAGCAGCAGGCTCGCCAGCAACTCGAAATGCAAATCGAGCAGTACTCTGTACGCTACGAGCTAGCGAAAATAGCAAATAATATTGCCAAGCGAAGCGACGTACAATCTGCGACGCCGGCGCTTGTCACGAGCGACACAAGTAAGGGCATGATCCAAGTAATTCCAAAATCGGGTCCATCAGACGAAGCAACAAAAAGCTTGATTAATGACCTGCGTGATAACAGCACTGTTGCAAGTCTTGCTAGTAATGATACGACTACATTCGGCATCACAGGCTCTGCCGCCTTGCAGATGGATATCAACGACAAGCTCGCGAGCGTGTTGCCGACATACCTAGCAATCGTCGTCGGACTCTCATTCATACTCCTGGTTCTCGTCTTCCGCTCCCTGCTTATTCCACTCAAGGCAACCCTCGGATTCTTGCTGTCAGTTGGCGCAATGTTCGGCGCGATGGTGATGGCATTCCAGTGGGGATGGTTTGGCATTTCTGAGGCGCCGGGTCCAATCGTGAGCTTTCTGCCAATTATCGCAATCGGGGTACTATTCGGCCTTGCAATGGACTACGAATTCTTCCTTGTATCGAGCATTCACGAAGAATACGAGCGCACGCACGACGCTCAAGAAGCGGTTATTAATGGATACACAATTGGCAGTCGCGTCGTCTTTGCGGCTGCTGTAATCATGGTTTCGGTTTTCGCAGGGTTTATTTCTAACAAAGACCAGGTCATTCAGTCGATGGGATTTGGCCTCGCTGTCGGTATATTTGTCGATGCATTCATCGTACGTCTACTCATTGTGCCGTCAATTATGTCACTCGTCGGTCGCGCTGCTTGGTGGATTCCAAAACGGCTCGAGCGCGTATTGCCGCATATTGATATCGAAGGTAAGTAGATGCTCCCGCCTATGCGGTATGTTACGCTAGCATAAGTGAACTATATTGGGTCAAAAGTCTCACTACTCGATTTTATCGATAGTGTTGTTGATGAATTTGCCGATAGCTACAACAGGCGGCTAATTGTTTGTGACGCCTTTGCGGGCACGGGTACAGTGGGATTTTTCTTTCGCCAGCAGGGTCACAAGGTAATCGCAAACGACATACAGTATTATAGCTACATTATCAACAAGAATTTGATTGAAAATCCCGTCCAGAGCCTCGATAAACTTGATTATCTTAACAATCTTGAGCCCGTCGAAGGGTTTATTTACCAAAACTACTGCGCCGGATCGGGTAGTGGTCGTGTCTATTTCTCAGATGAAAACGGCAAGCGTTGTGATGCAATTCGCCAAGAAATCGAGCGGTTAAAGGTCAATGGCGAAATTAGCCAGAACGAATACTTCGCATATCTTGCTGCGCTAATCGAGGCAATCGATAAGGTCGCGAACACCACCGCAATATACGGATCGTTCCTCAAAAAACTCAAACGAGCAGCCCAGAGGCCTCTTAAGCTGAAGCAAATCCGAACAAGTAACGAAATTGCAGGCGAAGTGTATAACAGCGACAGTAACAGATTAATCAATAGCATTAGTGGTGACGTCTTATATCTTGATCCACCATACAATCTACGGCAATATTCATCGAACTATCACATACTCGAGACAATTGCTCGGTACGATAACCCCAAAATCCGCGGTAAAACTGGCCTACGTGAAACCGTGAGCCAAAACAGTAAATATGCGTCAAGCCGTACGGTGACTGCAGAGTTTGAAGACCTTATTAAAAACGCCAAATTCAACGTAATAATTCTAAGCTACAACAATGAAGGCCTAATGTCGGAACGCGAAATACGCGAAATCATGAGCAAATACGGTACCTACTATTTGCGTGTTCGAGAACGCCCTAGATTCCGAGCGGATCGTGCTCACAAAGCTACAGTAACGAACGAGCATCTCCACGTGTTAGTAAAGCATAGGTAACGACATACGCTTGCTGGGTGTAAAATGGTAATTGTAATAACGCGGAGGGAAGCATGGAGCCATTTATCGTACCAACAGTAGTAATGAGTATCGTGCTACTCCTTGCACGCGTGATACTTTCGGTAACATTCTTTAATGAATGTTATGTAAAATTCAAAGATCTCAAAGGCTTTGCCAAGCGTGACGGCGTGCCAGTTCAAGTTGGCGCATTTGTCGCTACAGCGGAATTGTGCGCTGCACTCGGTATGCTCAGCGGTGTGCTTGCACGATGGGCTGGTGTCGGCGTGGTGTTATTAATGGTATCGACAATAAGCCTCCACTTGTTCAAGTGGCACAGCCCATATTGGGCGGCAAAACGAGGCTGGGAATATGATCTGATTATGCTGACACTCGCATCGGTTGTCGCGGTTTTTGGCCCCGGTCAATTTGCACTCATGCCGTGGTAGTTTGAAGCGCTATTACGCATATGCTATGATGAAATAAGTTATATAAGCGAGGGAGAACAACACATGGACTCAGGTCCTTTTAGTGCACCACAGCCGTCTGGAAGGCCTGCCGCAAGGCCTGAACAAGCATATCGTCCGAAAGAGCCACAGGCGCAGCCGGTAATGCAAGCTCAGCCTCAGCCACATGTCGCACACCACATATCGGGGCGCCGTGATACGTCAGACAAAAAATCTCCTAAAAAATGGCTCATTGCCCTTATTATCGCGGTCGTTGTAATCATCCTTGGCGGTATTGGCTGCTGGATGTGGATGGCAAAATCTCATAATGTCGACACGGGCATTAACAGCAGCGAGTATCAGGCGGTATTTACAACTAACGGCCAGGTATATCTTGGTAAACTTTCGCCGTACAACGGTACGTACCTTCGCCTCACCAATGCATTTATCGTTGTGTCTCCTACAACAGGACAGAGCGGATCAGACACAACGAAGGCTGACAGTACAGATGCGCTCAACCAAACTGATACCCAACTTGTGAAGATAACGAGCGGTATCCTCGAGCCGCAAGATGAAATGTTTGTGGCACGCAGCCAAGTATTGTTTTATGAAAATCTCAAACCAGACGGAAAAGCCGCAAAGCTAATCCAGCAAAACAACAGCTAGTATACAAAAGGAGGTGCAAAAACCTCCTTTTTTCTTTAGTTCAATGAACTGACGTAATCAGTCCACGAACTATTATCAATCTGACTCTTCGACTTTATGAGAATAAGCAGGTTGTGCTTGGTAAGAATTGTTGATTGTGGACCCTTTGCCGATGTGCCAACGTACACCGCTGTGTCGCCAGCCTTCAATTTAACGGTAGCATTATATTGCTTTGCAAGATCAGCAACGGCACTTGGAATGTCACGCTTGAATGCGTCGGGGAGTGGCTGTTCACTCACGCTAATGGGAATGCTATCAAGCGTATCACTATAAGCAAATACCGGGTCTTGGCCTGGTGGAGTTACGCGGTGCCATCCACCAAGCGAGGTAATAGATTGCCCAGATGGCAGAATAGTCTGGAAGCTTGGATCCGAAGCATCACGTTGTGCAAGGATCTGCGAAATAATAGCAATAACAACGACAACCGCGATAAGCGAGCCAAATCCAATTGCGATACCCCTGACATTATTAAGGGCTTTGTCTCGCAAGCTTTCTTTTGTTTCTTCCACAGGGGCAGGAGCCACCTCGTGGGTGACTGGCTTAGCATAGGGATTTGGTCGAGTTCGCCGTTTAAATTCCACGATAGTTACCTAGTACCTACTAGTGTAGCATATGGTGGTTATGCCTATTGATTGCTAAAGGCGAAGTTTAGGTTACTGACGTAGGCATTTGCGCTGTTACTAGAGGTAAGGTTGATACGGATCAGGATGCTATCTCCTGCAGCAAAGCTACAGCCCGATGGGTCATTGCCTCCACTCGCCGTAGATTGCTGCCAGGTAGTCTGTGATCCTGTTGAGGCAGTGATTTCCGAGCTACAGGCAGTGAGTGCCGAGCCGCCATGTGAACGATAGATTTGGTAAGAAGTCGTCGCATCGCTACCGTCGGTGCGTGCCATCAGCGAAGTCGACCCAGCAACGAAGTTCTTGAAGTTGCTTGGTAGCTGGTAGGTGACGTAGATGCTGCGCGTCTGTGCACTTGTCTGTGTTGATTTCCAGTCGTAGAAGTTGTAGGTTTCGTTGGTGCCACAAACTGTTGGCTGGCCTGAGCTTCCATCATTGATGTTAAGTGAGTCCGAGCAAAGGTCAGAGGTGATCGTCCCCGTGCCAGCGCCGTTCATGACGGCGTTGCTGTATTCTGGGCTCAACGTTACGAAGCTGTCTGGGCTGTCGCCACAAGCTCCCCAACCATTTGATTGGTAACACTGCACCTTTCCGAGGCTAGTGTCATAGTACATGCTGCCATAGGCTGCACTTGATGGGTTCGAGCTTGATTTATCAAGAGTCAAGAGCGTTGGTGAGCCGGCGCCACTGCCGCTACCAACCTGTACGCCCGTGTCGCTAAGCGACAAGCTTGAGGTGCCACCAGTTAGGCTGAGGCCATTTGAACCTTGAATTGATGCAGCGCCTGCACCGGTGAAGGTGAGCGCCGAGTCGGTCAATACGGTAGCCCCGCCAATGTTATAGCCGGTGCTTGAGTTAACGCCGCCGGTTACATCAAGGGCAGCGCCCACAGTATTTGCGTTACCAACATTCACCTGACTCGTCGAGGTATTAACGGTCAGCACCTGATTATTCTGCGAGTTGGTGACATTGAAGGCGCTTGTTGAATCAGTAGCCTGCTTGACTGAGGTTGGGCCGTTAATAGTCACTTGTGTATTATTGGTGCTGCTGCCGAGGTTGATAGCAGATGCATGATCAGCACCGAGGGAAATAACTCCGTCGGTACCTGAGCCGTTAGCGGCACCACTGTCGATGGCTACGTTGCCACCGTCTCCATTGGTGCCGCCGGCTGATCCACCCTGAAGCACGAGATTTCCTCCCGTGCTCCCGGTTCCAGTTCCTCCGCCGCCTGCAACGACAGTTAAGCTATTACCAGCCGTGTTGGCCGTTGCAGTCGAAATAGAAATGGTTTTGTCGGCATTGCTGCCCAACGTCAAATCGCCGGAATTCCCGACGGTGAAAATATCAGTTGAATTGTTCTGGAGTTGAATCAGGTCGCCGCTGGCGGTCTTGTTGATGTAAATGCTGCTTGAAGTATTTACATCGGTCTGTACGCCCTGGCCAAGTTGTAGGAACTTATCTGCAGTCTTGCCACCCAGCATTCCTGAATTGAGTGCATATGGCGATGAGGTGATGCGCTTCATTGGGAGCATCTCGCCGTCGCCGACACATCCCGTGCCGCCAAACGTCGAACAGCTGGCGCTAGAGCCAGCTATATTCATCGAGAGCCATAATGTATCTTGATTCCAGTCAACGCTACTGAGTGGGCTGTTCGATCCGAGCTCTACCGAGAAGAACCCATTCTTTACCTGCACTCCGGCATTGGCATTGTTGTTGACGTAACTTTCAGTCCATTTCAGTGTTCCACCAGTGTCGCCAGCCGTTGTTCCGTCGCCATCCTGGTAGATCTTAAATTGCATATTGTAATAACCATCCGGTACAACAGCACCGGCGCTAGTTTGGAGTCGTCCCTGAAAACTCAGAGTTTGATTTACCCCGGCTACCGCATGGGTAGTCGTGCTGAACAATAGCGTTGTAATAAATGCAACGCATAGGGTAATCAGTCCTGCCATTTGCAGAACACGATACCGTTTAAAAATGGTGGGGAGGTGACACCACACTGTCATTTTGAATGTTTTTCTTTATTTTTTACTCTGTTTTTGTGAGTAGAAAATATTTATTTCACTCGGACGTGTGGTGGTCCATCAAAGCTTGTGTTTATTCTACCATCATGGCGTATAGTCAACAAGTATTTGTAAAATATCCATGTGGATAAATCAACCGACTTTTGCAGCGCATTTTTGGCGACCCGCTTATGCTATAATAACCTCAAGCTCATTAGAGCTCCGGAGTGAAATAAACAGTGAAGGCTTTCCGCATTATCCTTACTCTTTCTGCCATCGTCGCCTTTGGTTTTTTTAGTATTGCGCCAGCATTCGCAGCGGATAACACGAATGTCAGTGCCCAGGGGTATGCAGCGCCTACTCCAGTAGACATCGGTACCATCGTTACGCTTAATAAAGACACGCAATCTGTTGTGCCGTCAAAGCAAGCGCAAGTACAGAATATGTTTGGTGTGGCAGTGGATCGCAATCAACTCGCGCTCGCTGTATCTAACTCATCGATTCAGAACGAAACCTATGTTGCAGTATCAGGCACATATAATGTGCTTGTCAGTACCCAGGGCGGAGCTATCGAAAGTGGAGACTATGTAACCCTCTCATCACTCGATGGCATTGGCATGAAAGCAAGTACAGAGCAAAAAATAGTATTTGGCCGTGCGGCTGGGTCATTCGACGGAAAGTCACTTACACTTGGCGCAACACAGCTCAAAGATTCAAGTGGAACAGCTAAAACAGTCACGCTGGGCACTATCCCCGTAACAATCAACATTCAGCGCAACCCTAATATCAAAAGCACAAAGGTGAACGTCCCAAACTGGCTCGAGCGCCTTGGCGTGCAAATTGCCGAAAAGCAAATCAGTCCAATTCGCATTTACCTTAGTATGGGCATCACGGCAGTCAGTCTTATCACGGCAATCGTTATGCTCTACGCGGGGGTGCGCAATGCAATTATTGCTATCGGGCGCAACCCAATGACCAAGCGCTCAATCTTCCGCGCACTTCTCGAGGTCATTTTAACAAGTATATTGATTTTAGTTATTGGGCTTTTTGCGGTATATTTACTATTGAAGCTATAGCGGAATAAGAAGTGGGCTAGGATGGGATTATTTCATAAACAAACAGATACGGATGACGAATCGCTCGAAGAGGCGAAGCTCAAGCAAGAGCAATTCTTTGACGATTACTTCCGCGAAGAGCTCCGCAACCACGGCCGCTGGTATTTCGACAAAGTAATTAAAGAAAATGGCAACTTGTTCAAAAAAGACCTCGAGGCAGTTATCTCGCAGGTTAACACCGATCTTAAAGAACATGTCACAAAGCAGCTCGATGGCGCCGTCGCCACGCTCAATGCCTCACTAAAAGAGCAAGTCACTGCGCAGTTAAACGAGCAGTTCTCGACCTATAGCAAAACCATGCAAGAAGCGCAGGACCAAGCGCTCAAAAACATGACCGAAGGTTCAGACGAGCTCCGTCAGCAGTACCATGAGCTCAGTAGCCTGCTTAAGGACAATATTGCCGAGCAGAACTCCATGATGCACCATGCATTCGAGGATCACAAGTCTCAACTACAAGCGATGGACGAGGCGCAAACGGCAGCCCTTAAATGGCTCAACCAAAGCGCCGAAAAGCTCCAAGATCAGTACCAAGAAATCAACACCATGCTCGAAAAGCAGGTCACCGAGCAACATGATCGGCTCATCAAAGCCTTCGAAGGCAACATGGCTCGCACGGTCGAACATTACATTCTCGAGGCTTTGGGTGACCAGTTCGATATGAAAGCACAAATGCCAGGCATTATTAAGCAGCTCGAAGACAACAAACAAGCCATGGTGGATGATATCAAATTATGACCGAGCGCCAAGATCTTGATTACAAATCATTTAGCCTGCCTGCAGGCGTTGTTTCTCGTCGTGATTTAGCGCGGCTTGTTACCGAGGCAGAGCACATCGATGACGAAATGACATCTGCAGATGTTCGCGCCCGTAAAACAAACCATGCAGCAGAAACACCGGCATTTTCTGGGCAGTTTACAGATTTTCTCACCGACAACAAGCTTGATTTCAGTGAGAGCAAAGTTCGCACCGATATTATCAAAGAACTTCGCCTACTCAAAACAAAAGCTCCAGTTGTGCATACAACGTTTGCTGTTCCTGCAGATATCGAAAGCCTGCAAACGCTCGCCGCATGGTTCCGTAAGTCGGTACATCCGCAGGTATTACTCGAAATCGGCTTACAACCAGCACTCGTTGCAGGCGTGTATATTCGCACTCCAAACCATGTGCATGACATGAGCCTGCGGTCAGCCTTAGCAGGCAAGCGTGAAGTGCTCGTGAAAGATCTGGAGGAGCTACGTCATGGCAAGTAAATTCGATAAACTTGTAGAGGGCGGCAACCCAGTCGGTGAAATCATCGGCATTGATTCATTCATGGTGAGCGTCAAGGGTCTGCAACCAACTAATGTCCATGCAACCGTACGGTTCGACGACGACACCCGTGGCTATGTCCATCAGGTCCTCGAAGATTACGTAGTTGTAATGAAGCTCGATCCATCGCCACTACACATCGGCGCCGTTTGTGTCATCGAAGGCCCCGACATCATGACGCCAGTGGGCAAAAACTTCATCGGCCGTGTCGTAAACGTGTTCGGTGAGCCAATTGACGGCAAGGGCGATATCGAACCAGACCAAGAATGGGATGTGTTCCATAGCGCGCCAATGCTTTACGAGCGCGAATTGCTCGATAAGCCGGTTGAGACAGGCATTACAATTCTCGACCTTGAGTACTCGCTTGCTCGTGGCCAGCGTATGGCAATGCTTGGCGACAGCAAGGTGGGTAAAACCGCACTTGCGGCATCCGTTGCAATCAACCAGAAAAACACCGACCTTACCGTAATTTACGTACTAATTGCCAAACGTCAGCACGATGTTGCTGAACTTGTCAGTAACCTCGAAAAAAACGATGCACTTAAAAAAGCAGTGGTTGTAGTGTCAAACTCATTCGAGTCACTGATCCTTACCTATCTCGTGCCATATGTTGGTGCGGCGCACGGTGAATATTTCTGGCACCAGTGTAATATGGACACTTTGGTGATCTACGATGACCTGACCGCACACGCTCAGGCCTACCGTGAAATCTCGCTGATAGCCGGCGTGAGCCCGGGTCGCGACTCGTACCCAGGCGACATGTTCTATACACACTCAAGCCTGCTCGAGCGTGGTGGTAAAACTGAATCAAACCACGCAAGCCAAACACTAATCCCAATCGTGTACGCGCCAGGTGCAGATATCACGGCATATCTCCCAACAAACATCATGTCTATTACTGATGGTCAGTGGATTCTCGATGGCCAGATTTTTAAAGACACTATGCGCCCAGCGGTGAGTACCGGTCTGTCGGTGACGCGCGTGGGTGGTGTTGGTCAAAACAAACGCCAGAAAGGCTTAGCCGACCAGCTAAACCGTACACTCTCGGGTTACCGTACGGCCGAAGAATACGCTCACTTTGGTACCGAGCTCAGCCCGCAGGCTCAGGCCGATTACGACAAAGGTAAAGTGCTGTTCAAGCTGATGAACCAAGCAATCGGTGAAACCTACAGCTTTGCCGAACAACAATTCTTAATGAGCATCGTACTCGGCAGCGCGCCCGAAGAAATCATTGATATTGCCGCAATGAAAGAAAAGGTCCACGACTACGCAGCAAAATTAAAAGAAGACAAAGACATGAACGGCAATTTCGATGAGCTTGCTGCGGCACTCAAAGCTGAAGTGATGAGTATCGACCCAGTCAAAAAGGCGGCAATCGAAAAGGCAGCGAAAGCTGAGGCGGAAAAGAAGCGTCAAGCCGAAGAGGCCGCAGCGGCTGCCGCAGCGGCGAACGCTCCAGCCCAACCTGCCGCCGAAGGGAAGAAGTAGCATGCGTCGGCCACTAGAGATCAAAGCCGAAGAAGCTTCAGTCCGCTCTGTCGTGAGTCTTACGTCTGCACTCGAAAGCCTCAGTAGTATGCAAATTGCAAAAACGAAGAACAAGGTGCTCATCAGCAACCAGTTTTTCGATGAAGTCTGGAATATCTACAAGCAGATTCGCGTTGATGTGCTCTTTAACTTTGGTCGCTCACCAGAAGAAAAACCAATCAACAAAGAACTCCTTATTCTCATCACCGCAAAGGGTGGCCTTAGCGGCGACATCGACCAGCGTCTCATCCGCCGCTGCGTCGAGCATTACGATAGCGCGCTCAACGATGTGCTCGTCATTGGTCACCATGGCGCCCTCAAACTCAAGCAAGCACACATTGACTACCAGTTCTACTTTGACCTGCCAGAAAAAGACTACATTAACGTCGACCCACTCATGGATATTATTCGTCGCTACGCACGCAGTCGCATTTTCTACCAGGACTACATCTCACTATCACAACAAGAAATCAAAGACGTTGACCTCAGTGAAGTGGTCTCAAGCAAGGGTCGCGTTGCCGACCTTGATGTCATCGATAAAAACCTTGTGAGCGAAAAGACCTACATCTTTGAGCCAAGCTCATACCAGGTTGCGGCGTATCTCGAAAACTCCATTTTGCGCTTAACAATCTCACAGTTCATCTACGATAGCCGCCTCGCGCAGGTGGCAAGTCGCTTTAAAGCGATGTCGGCAGCAAAAGAGCGATCCATTGGTACGGCGACCGAGCTTCATACAGAATTTAACCGATCAAAACGAAACCAGGTCGACACGCGTCTGAAAGAAAGTTTGGCGGGTCTTAAAAAAATACGTGCGGCGGAGGCAGAATAATGAGCGAGCAAACAGCATTCAAAAAAGGTACAGTCAGGAGCCTCAAAGGGCTCGTCATTAAAATTCAGTTCGATGACGGCATGCCCGACATCAATGAAATGCTCTATGTCGATAACGAGAAAAAGTCGCCGCTCCTCGTAAGTAGCCTCGCGCATGGCGACACTGCAGTTTGCCTCAATATTGGTGGTGATTACGGCATTATGAAGGGCGACAAAGTAAGCCGCAGCGGCCACAGCCTCGAAATTCCTGTTGGTGAAGCAATGATCGGTCGTGTGTGGGATGCGATGGGGCGCCCAATTGACGGTAAGCCACAACTCGATGATGCTACGCTCGAAAAAATGCCAAAGCGCGCAATATTTTCGCCTGCTTTCCAAGAAACTAGCCTAAAAAACCGCCCAGACGATGTGCTCGAAACCGGCCTTAAGGTGCTGGACTTCTTCACGCCGTTCGTGAAAGGTCGCAAGATTGGTATCGTCGGTGGTGCCGGTGTGGGCAAGACAGTCCTCACGATGGAAATTATCAACAACGTTGCTCAAGGTTCTGGCGCGATTAGCATGTTTGCTGGTATTGGTGAGCGTATTCGTGAGGGTCACGAGCTTTATAAAACCCTCGATGATAACGATCTCCTCAAAAACACCGCCATGTTCTTTGGCCAGATGAACGAAAACCCCGTGCAGCGTTCGCTGATTGGCTTGTCTGCAATCACGCTTGCCGAATATTTCCGCGACGACCAAAAGAAAGACGTGCTACTCTTTGCCGACAATATGTATCGCTACATCCAGGCGAAAAACGAGGTTTCAACCATTATCGACCAGACTCCAGCCGAAGGCGGCTACCAGCCAACCGTGTTCTCAGATGTAAAGACCTTCCAGGACCGCCTTGCAACTAACGACAATGGTTCTATCACTGCACTGCAAACAATCTACGTGCCAGCCGACGACCTTTCCGACCCTGCCGTGCAGATGATCCAGCACGAGCTTGACTCAACCATTGTGCTCAGTCGTGCCGTCGCTGCTCAGGGTATTCGCCCAGCGGTAGATATCTTGGCCTCAAAATCCAGCCTGCTTACTCCAGAAGTCGTGGGCGAGCGTCACTACGATCTCGCCACGCGCGCAACCGCAATCTTGCAGAAGTACGAATCTCTTAAGGGTATCATCGCCATCATTGGTGAGTCCGAGCTTTCTGCAGAGGATCGCGACGACTACACCAAAGCCAAGCAGCTGATCGAATTCTTCAAACAGCGCTTTAACGTGATGGAGAAAGTAACAGGTGTCCCGGGTGAGCACATGACGCGCGAAGACACGCTAAACGGTGTCGAAGAAATCATCGGCAAGATGGAAACAAAAGGCGGCAAGAAGACTGACGAAGAAAAGAAGCCCGAAGCGCCAGTAGAGAAGCCCGCTGAAAATAGCGAAGAAAAGCCGGCAGACGACAAGCCTGCCGATGAAAAACACGAGGACAAATAATGGCCGACGAAGTAGCCCCCACTCCTCAGCCAGACCAAGAGCAAGCTGTTGTTAAGCCAAGTGGCAAGCCAACCATGGCAGTAAAGGTGTATGCACCATTCCAGGTGTATTTCGAAGGCGACGCATTTAGTGTGAGTGCAGTAAATGCCACTGGCCCGTTCGATATCCTACCGAAGCACCACAACTTCCTGTGTATGCTCGAGCCATGCATGCTTGCGATTAAAGCGCCACAGGGTGATAAAAACATCAAAATCCACCGCGCACTTATGCACGTCAAAGCCGACCGCGTTGTCGTCTTTATGGATGTATAACTACTGGCCGCTTACAAAGTAGTCGTAAGCAAATGGTTGGTTTGCAGGCGGCACATTCGCGGTACACACACTAAACCCACTCGTGTCGCGTGTCACATAGTACTGTGCTTGGCCAGCACCAACGCCCACAGGTGATATCAGTACATGCGGCTGCTTATCAAACGATTTGCTAAAGGTGACATGGATAAAGCATCCGGCAGTCGGGTTATTACCCGTATTTACGTTCACAGTGCCGCTTGTGTCTGATCCGTTCACCGACGCTGATCCACCATTCCCAAGTACGCTCTGGGTGACAGACCTGTCCATATTAGTAGCAGGGAAGCTCAGGTGGTTTGGCACACTTAATGTGCCATTGCCACTAATCGTAAGGCTAGTAACGGTAAGATTGGATGCAGTCACCGCACCGCTCAGTGTAGTAGTACCAGATACGCTCAAATCGCGAAGCGTTGTATTGCCCTGGATTGCCGTCGTACCTGCTACCTGTAGCGTGTTGATCTGCGCGGTGCCGAGGTTTGATGTGCCAGATATCGTAATGCTTGGGCCTGTAATACTACCCCCAGTCTGGAAGTTCCCAGCAACCTGCAAGTTGCCACGTGCTAAGGTTTGTCCAGCAATCACTGCATTACCCTGGATTGTCAGTGTCTGTGAATTATTACCGACAGATACGTCAGTGTTAGCAAGCTGCTTTAATGCACTGTTCGAAAGCGTTTGCCCGGCAATCGTCGGTGATGCAGTTGGTTTTTGGCTATTAAAGTAGTTAACAGCAACAATCACACCTACAACAACGAGCATCAATACAAATATCAATAGGTATACGTTTACCTTGCGAAAGAACTTCTTAATAGGCGAAAGCTTCTGCTCGGTTGGCTCAGCTGCGACATGTTGCTGGCCGAGTTCTTTTTCTTCTTCGGCAACTTCATCTGGCGTCAGGCTCAGTGCATCAGCCGGAGCCTGTTGGGGCTCGCCGGCGTGACTATCCGCGGGCGCGGCGTCTTTTTGCTCTTCTTCGCTTTTATCTTCTGCCATATATAAACTAGGTGGTTATGCTTAGCTTTATAGTACTATACTTGCCTCACGCGTGCTAGTAGGCGATAATAGGCCATAACGCATATGGTAACGGGGAGATGGCGACAATTTGTGGTGCTAGGGCTAGCGGCAATAGCTATATTGTCGGGTATTCAGTCTGCCTACGCAGTTTCGCCATCATCTAGTTCTGCGCATTACCAAGTTACTGATACTCAATTTGGCTCAAGCTCAACCAGTCAAACCTGTTCATCGCAATACTGTGCATCAGCTGGCGTTGGCGGGTCGACGGCTGGCGGTGATTCCGCGAGTGCTTCATACGGTGCTAAATTTGGGCCAATTACTAGTAGCGACCCATTACTAGAGGTGATTGTCGATCCAGGCCAGTCCGACCTTGGCAACTTCGATTCATCACATGCCAGCACGAAAACAATGAAGGTAAAAGTCCGCAACTATTTAAGTAGTGGTTACATCGTACAAATCACCGGCACACCGCCACATACATATAGCCATACAATTGGGGGTCTTTCATCGCCAACCTCATCACAGCCGGGCACCGAGCAATTTGGTATTAATGCCGTAGCCAATACCACACCAAATGTTGGCGCCGACCCGCTACAGGTCCCATCAGGCACGTTCAGCTTCGGCGAAGCAGCCACTGGCTACGATACCGCTAACAAATTCCAGTACAAAAGCGGCGATACGGTCGCACATAGCACTAAAGCCTCAGGCGAGACCGATTTCACCATCACAATGCTCGTAAATGTCTCCAACACAACCCCAGCCGGGCAATACTCAAGCGACTTCTCGGCTGTCGTAATTCCATCGTACTAAGCTTGTAAAATACCCATTACTATTGAGTAATACCTTCAAATTAAGAGATACTGAATATCTGTGGAAAACTTCACAACACCGCTATTGCTTTTGCATTCTCGCTAATGGTAATATGTGCTTGTAACCCTATAGGAAGGGCATAATAATAAAACAAAAACTAAGGAGATATACAAGTATGTATACACTTAAGTCGATCGCCAAGCGCGGGGCTACCCTCAGCGCGGCGTTTGTACTAGTGGTTTCATCTCTTGCAGCGTCGGCAGCGCCGGCATTTGCAGATGAATTGAATCCACTAACAGAGCGCAGCTTGACGCTGTCAAGTTCATCCCCAGGATGGGCTGATACCGACGGTTCGGGCAATAGCACATATGCACCACCAAACAGTGGTACCAACGGTAAAAAGACAGGTAACTACTTTAGTTTTAAGGTAAGCTCTGCCGCTACGGTTAACACACTTTCATTTCAGTACTGTACAACATCTGCAGGAAACTGTGATATACCTGGTAATGACACAACGCCTGGCACTGACACGGCAACCACATCTGATCTTAACGCTAACTACCCAACAAGTCTTACTGACTTAGAGGTAGGTAACAGCGATTTTGGAACTGTCATTGACACCACAAGCGGCAAGGTCAAGGCAGTACCTGGTTATGTTAATAGCAACCCTAAGTATCAGGAAGCTGGCGGTACTGGTGATGATGCTGAAGCAGCTAAAAACGTTGCTGGCAACTATATCGTTATGACAGAAAGTGGTGGTACCTGGACTCAGAGCACCGGCTGGAAGGTTGAAGTAAAGAATAAAACTACAGGCTCACGCACTACGAATAACTACATTATTCTAACAAATACTAGCGGCCAAGCACTTACGGCTGGCCAAGCAGTGCAAGTACTGTTCTTTGCAAATAACACCCACTACATTACAAACCCAGGTACGGGCGCATTCTTTGTAAAGATTAACACGTACAATAAGGAGTTCAGTGATTCTCCTACAGGTTCACAGGTTGGTATGACCGGACTTGCACCTGACACCAACGCTAACATCATCGATGGCGGTGTAACAGTTGCCAACGTGATGAACCAATCAATCCAAATTACCACCAAGGTATTGGAAACGATGGAATTCTCTGTTGGTACTGTTGACCCAGACACACTCAGCTCAGCAGAGCTTGCAGCATCCGACTACGGCAGCGGGTCACACATCCCATGTGGTCGTATCTTAACTCGAATGACTCCATCTGACCCGCAGAATGTCCTAGCTCTTGGAAACCAAGGGGCTGAGAGTTCACTAGAGACTGCACGTGCGTATGCAACACACTCGTACTGGCGTCTAAGTTCTAACTCATCTGGTGGTGCGACAGTTTACTACTCTGGCCACACACTTTCGAACACATCAGGTGACGAAATTAAACCTATTGGCAACAATCCTGCAACATCAGCACCTGGCTCTGAGCAGTTCGGCTTAGCTATTGCTACAGCGAGCCTCTCGGGTACGACAGCTGGTACTGGTGCGGTAGCTCCTAACTTCAATACTGGTACCTACGGCGTTAACTATACCCAAGATAACGCTCCAGGTAACGTATGGGAAAACGCAGCAGATAACGGCAAGACAGCTGTATCGAGCGATCAACTTGCTGACGCAGGCTCTACGTACACAGGTACAGCACCTGCAAAATGGGATGCAACAGATGCTAACTGGGACTACACGAACCTAAATAGGAGCTACCATACTCCTCGACTCGACCCACTAGCTCCTACAACAGGTTACGGCAACGGTGCTGGACGAATCAACGGCAACCTTAGCTTGGATAAAAACGGTGTCGCATTTGGCGGTGGCGGCTATGACCCTACGGACGCACAGTTTGCCTTCGATAAAATGTCTGATACTGTTCCACGCGCAATCGCGAGTGAACCAAACCAAGTTGTTGACTGTGTAACAGCTAAGATGCGCTACATTGGTAACATCGCAGCAACTACTCCAGCTGGTATTTACACAACCAAGATTAACTACATTGCAGCTCCTCAGTACTAGGATTTAGCAAATATAGTTACACTACAAGACCGACCCTTCGCTGGGTCGGTTTTCTTGTAGTTAAGCACTAACAGTATTACTGTAGCTATAGTACAATAACAGGTATGGGGCGTATGAGGCACTTATTGTTTTGGGCACACACGTTTTTTCACTCGTGGCGATATATTTGCACCGAGGAATTTGTGGCGCTACTGCTTGCGCTGTTTGTATTTATGATGCCAGTCGCTGCAACTACACGCTTTGAGACTCGCGGGCTGTTTATGCATACGACCGAACCAGGGGCGACGACCTCATACACAGTTACGCTTAGATTTATGAGTCCAGAGCAGGTTGGGTCTGTGGATTTGCTATTTTGTAACGACCCAATCCCGTACATGCCATGTGCTGTACCTACGGGGTTGGATGTCTCGCAGGCTACGCTCACGAGCCAATCTGGCGAGACGGGCTTTTCTATTTATTCAAAAACCCAGAATCACATAATCTTGACGCGTACGCCAACATCGCCAACATTCCCATCAGAATCGAGCTATACGTTTAGCGGAATAAAAAACCCAACAGACACGAGCCAGGCATTCTCTATTCGTATGAAGAGCCTTACGTCGACTGATGGCACGGGGCCATTAATCGATTTTGGCTCGGTCCGCGGGCAAGTCGAGACAGGGATTATGATTCAAACTCAGGTGCCGCCTATGTTAATATTCTGCGCGGCACAGCAAGTTGACGATAACTGCAATGGCACTGACGAAACATACTACCGTGACATGGGCACTTTAAGTCCGACCGATACGTTAACCGCACAGTCACAGATGGCCGTGGGTACAAATGCAAGCCAGGGATTTGTCGTGACCGCAAATGGCCCGCCCATGGCGGCAGGTACAAGCGTCATTAACTCACCAACACTGCCCACCGAAAGCCAACCTGGCACAAACCAATTTGGAATTAACTTAGTCGAAAATACCGTACCCGCAGTTGGTGGTAATCCTGAGGGTACATGGGCGAACGCTATACCATCAGCCGACTATGCAATCCCAAATAAATATAAGTACATATCTGGGGATGTGGTGGCTTATTCGCCAAATGTGAGCCTAATGCGCAAGTTTACAGTAAGCTATATCCTAAACTCGAGTAAAGATCTTCGCGCTGGTGTGTATACGACAACAATCACTCTTATAGCCAGCGGCCGCTTTTAATGCTACAATACAGCTTATACTTACAATACTACAAATATGAGGAGTTATTAGAGGGACAATGAAACGTATAAAAAGCCTAGTACTGGCCGTATTTGCTGTATTACTTAGCGTGACATATGTATTGCCGCCCACCCAAGTAGCCGCTGATTCTTCGTCAGCACTCGGTATTGCGCCAAAAAAGAATTATGTAATTGAACCAGGCAATAGTGTACAAGATACTCTAAACATTACGAACCTAGACGAGTCGACGCCACTTCATCTTACCCTTCGTGTGATTGATTTTAGCTTTACAGGTAATGGTGGTACACCAAAGTTATTCTTGGACCCTAACACCCCACAGACAACTTGGTCACTGCGCTCTTATCTCAAGGTTCCTGAAACAGTAACAATCGACCCGGGTAAGAGCAAACAAATAGATCTGAACGTGGCAATCCCTAAAGGTCACGGGGCAGGTAGCTATTATAGCGCTGTTGTTTATTCATCCGGTAGTGGCCAAGGTGGTAACATCGGTCTTAATGCATCTGGTGTAACATTGGTATTTGTAAATATCCCGGGTAAAGTTAAAGAGGATCTTAAATTTACACACTTGGGTGCCTATGACCGCTCGGCGCAGGGCGACCTTGATGGGTATCATTACTTCAATACACAGGCCCCTGACACTATCGCGTATACACTGAAAAACAACGGTAACGTGGTCGAGGCTCCTGCGGGTAACATTACCTTGCGCGATATCTTCGGTCGCACTACAACAATTAACGAACTTAACCCTTCTGGTTCGTTAGCCTTGATCGGTCAAGAGCGCACCTTCATGACATGTATAAAACTGAAACCTGAAGACGTGAAACTCGGTGGCACGACGACAAAATCTACAACTTGTGACAATTCCGGGTTATGGCCTGGCTACTACAGTGTGTCTGCAGACCTATTTTACGGCCAAAACGGCAATCTCACTCAAGAGGTAACTAAAGTAGGTGGATTCTGGTACTTGCCATGGTGGTTTATCGGCGTAGTGATTGTTGTTCTGGCTGTAGGTGGTTTCTATGGCTGGCGCACCTACAACAAGCTTCGCAACAAATTCTATGGCCCTCGCGTTGCAAAAACCAAATCAGCACGCCGTAAGTAGTAAATAACAGCCTTTTGCGGCGAGTGGCTACGCTGTACAATAGACATAAGCATGACGTACGCTACACGTACAATTCAACGGTGGGGTATCCCAGGCATAGTGGGGGCGATAGTAGTCGCCCTCAGTTTGCTTGTCCAGCCCGCGCATGCCATCACACAGATTCCTGATCCAGAACCAAAGCCAGGCTCATTTGGTTTGGCTGCATCTAAAACCCAAGCGCCACCTACGCAAGGCGCCACAATCTCTACACCGGGCAGCGGTGCGGGCTTTACCAATTCGCCAATCACCGTAGCGGGTATATGCCCGAATGGTTTACTGGTACAGCTCTATGATAATGGCGTGATGGTAGGTTCATCTATTTGTAATGGCGGTAGCTTTAGTATGCAGGTAAGCCTCTTCGCTGGCGATAATGAGCTTACGGTGACAGTATTCGATGATCTCGGTCAGGCGGGGCCGACCTCGGCGCCAATAACAGTAACCTATACCGATACACACTTTAGCGCATTCGGTTCACTCGTTACGCTTACAAGCTCGTATGGTAGGCGTTCCGCACCTGCAGGTACCTCACTCACATGGCCACTACAGCTATCTGGTGGTAGCGGGCCATATGCCTTCAGTATTGACTGGGGTGACGGCTCTAAGCCGCAGCTCAAGAGCCAGGCATTTACCGGTGTGGTGCCAATCGACCACCCATATAAAAAAGCGGGTATTTACACAGTATCGGTAACAGCAACAGACACAAACGGCGTGTCGGCATTTTTGCAGGTCGTGGCTGTATCAAGCGGTAAGGTAGACAGCACAACTGGTACGGTTGGCGGCGATGCAAGTGGTGTGGCAAAGGTGGCGCCTCCGCAGGTGCTATGGGTACCAACGATTATCATGTTTGCACTGTTCTTGCCAACATTCTGGCTCGGCAGGCTTAGCCAAATGGTCTCTATCCGCAACAAGATGCTCAAAGAGCGCGATACTATTGAGCATAGCAGCAACAAGTAACCTGTGGAAAACTTTTATACAATATTGTTGACAAGCATGAGCAGTATTGTGATATACTAGCCTTGTCAAGAGAAGACAAAATAAATATTTCTTTAAAAAACGTGAGGAGAAGGAATATATGGGTTCCTTTAGGGTACTTAGCCAGCGGACAGGCCGCATGGCTACTTTAGCGGCACTTGTAGTCGCAACATTAGGGCAGGCGGTGTTACCTGCACTAGCATCAGCGGACGGAGTAACATCTCGTTCAATCGCACTGAGCGCTGCTACGGCAGACGCTTCAGGGGTGACATATAAGGTGAGCTTTACGGCTGCGACAGGCGTCGGCGCATATATCGTAGAGTTCTGTAGTGACTCGCCGGTATTTGGCCAGACGTGTACCGCGCCTGGAGGGTTTAGCGCGGCAAGTGCAGCACTTGGCGCCGATGGCACAACAGCAACTGCAGTAACAGGTTCTGCCAACAAATTAGTAGTAACAAATACCATTGCTGCTGCTGGATCGGTTACAGATACCTTTACGGGTATTCATAACCCAACACTAGCAGGCGTACTTTATGCTCGCATTATTACATTTGATGATGCAACGAATGCTGCTGCAGCCACAAGTGACGACGATACCGGATCTACGGAGTCGGGTAGTGTAGCAATCTCGATCACTAACGACGTAAGCGTATCTGGTGCAGTGCAAGAATCAATGCAGCTCTGCGCATCTGCTGCAGCCATGACAACCAACTGTGCGGGCGCAACTGCTCCATCACTGAAGCTTGCTAACGCAAATGGCGCGCTTGATTCAACATTGCTTACAGTTCCGCTTTACACACAGATTTCTACAAATGCATCAGCTGGTGCAGTTGTGAGTCTTAAGAGTGACGCCGCGGCTTGTGGTGGTCTACACCGCGTAGGTGATGCATATGACACAAGCCATTGTTTCATTAAGCCGTCAAGCACAACGGTTGCGGATGGTAGCGGCCTCTTTGGCCTTAAGCTCTCAGCTGACGATACCTCAGACGCAACGCAGGGTACCTTCCAGAAACACACTGGTAGCGTGTACGACACAACAAACTACAAGATGGGCTTTGACTCAGCACATCCTACCGCGCCAGAGAACGGCGTAACGAGTGTATATGGTGACCAGATTTTGGACACAAATGGAGCCCCAGCGAATAGCCGAAACATGACGATGACATTCGGTGCAAGTGCTTCAAACATGACTCCAGCTGGTACCTACCAGACGAAGTTAAGTCTTATTGCAACCGGTACCTTCTAGATTCGATTTGCAATAAACATACAACAACACCCCTTATGCCAGAGGGGTGTTGTTTTTGTAACAGTCTGCTATACTAAACATAAGTTTAGGTAATGGGGGAATACTGAGGTGGCTACCAAGCGCATCAGAACAAACATCAAGTTTTTAGTACTTGCTGCAGCAATGCTCGCGTCGCCATTTATGGCGGCGTCGCAGACTGCATGGGCGGTAACATCAAAGAGTAATTCGGCAAGTACACTTAAGATATCGCCAGTCCGTAGCGATATTTCAGTAAATCCTGGTGCGAGCAAGACGGTCGAAGTAACGGTCACGAATCTTACAGATGCGGACATTACTGTTCAGCCGTTTGAGAACGACTTTATTGCAAAGGGCGAGGACGGTACACCAGCACTTATCCTGGATGACGGTCAATATGCGCCAACGCACAGTTTGAAAAAATTCATGGTACCGCTCGGTAATGTAAAAATACCTGCTAAAAAGGCGGCTGTCGTAAAAGTAGTGATCAATGTGCCGGCTTCAGCACAGCCTGGTGGCTACTTTGGCGCTATCCGTTTCGCACCAGCAAATGATGCTGGCGGCGGCCAAGTAGATCTGAGCGCTAGTGTCGCATCGTTAATGCTTCTTACTGTTCCCGGTCCGATGACCGAAAAGCTCAATCTTACTGACTATAGTATCCAGCAAAACGGCAAGAGCGGCACATATTTCCAGAATCCAAACAACCTTGCTTTTAGCTTCCGCTTCGAAAACAAGGGGAGTGTACAAGAGGCGCCATTTGGCAATATTTCTGTAAAGAACGGCGACAAGGTGGTGTATAGCAACGAATTCAATAGTGAAACACCGCGCGACATGGTTCTGCCTGACAGCGCTCGTCGCTGGACGGTCCCACTAAAAAATATCGGCACATTTGGCTACTACACCGTTGAAGGTACGCTTACTTACGGTAGCAAGAACGAAACAGTAAACATCTCACAGTCGTTTTGGGTAATTCCATTTGCAGTAATCATCGGCGGTATCGTTGGCTTGCTTGTACTCATCGGCTTGATCGTTGGTATCGTTGTATTCCTTCGCGGCTACAAGCGGCGCATCATCAATAGCCAAGGTCGCGGTGGGCGCAGGCGTTAATATGAACGCCCGCGCTAGTACTAAAAAGCTTTCGTTCAAATTCACATTACTTATCCTTGCCTCGCTCGCGCTAGCGGTTATGACATTCGCTATCAACTGGCATAACGTCGGGCCATTCTGGTCGTACGTCAATGTTGCAAAGATGATTCTGGCGGGGATTGTTGCCTATATTGCCATATTCTGGCGAACCCCGGCTGCGCAGCAGTACAAGCTATTTAAATCAGTCGTTACACTTGCAGTACCTATGTTTGCAATCTTCGCGGTTGTTACACTATTAATCAATCCTGATTTAGCAGAAGTATTGGTCCGTGAAAGCCACGCATTCGAAAATGTTGAGGCTTGGTTCTTGTTTATAGGCGCCACCTTCCTGCTAATTGCAGCCGTTAGACTCCTTCGTGGGGGCCGTAAGCTAGAAGCTATCGGTGCTGCTGTGATGTTCCTAGTGATATTCGCTATTGCTGGCGAAGAAATCTCTTGGGGCATGTGGCTCTTCAACGAGCACACTATTACTTTCTTCCACCAGTTCAACTCGCAAGATGAAAATAACTTGCACAATATGGACACCTTCCTTAGTGAAGATCTTTACTACTTTGGTTCATTCTTTTTGCTCGTAATGGTCCCGTTCTTTAAAGATTCAATCGCACGCTTGCTTAGCAAATTCAAATTAGAAAGCCTTATATCACTACTGCCAAGCACCTGGATAATGCTGCCGTGGACAGTAATGGCAGGGTTTCTTGCCTCGTATAGCTACATGCAAACTACAATTTTGCTTGGATTCTTCGGCTCTGTATTCGTACTTGTCCATACGCTTGCGTCGCGCTCATCGAAAGGCCGCGCATGGATGGCAGCAGGATTCCTAGTACTGCTCTTGGTAGTTGGTGGGGTCTTTACCTTTAGCTGGCAGTCGGTATACATCGACCATATCCGGGGCGGCTCACCCAAGGAATATATGGAAGTACTGACATCGTTCGGCCTCTGTATTTACGCAGTAGATGTGTATGTCCGGCTGTTCGTACAAGGCATAGGCGACAAGGAATCGCTAATTAAACGAGTACTTGCAAAGGCCTAAATCAGGCGAAGAAACACATCGGGTGGGGTACAATAAAGATATGCGTAAAAGCGTAAGAGGTTTCACGATTGTCGAGCTCCTCATTGTTATCGTCGTGATAGCTATTCTTGCAGCTATTACAATTGTTGCATATAACGGTGTCCAAAAACGCGCACTCAATACTGCCCGGTTAACAGAAGTGAAGGCATGGCAAAAGCAGCTTCTACTGTACTATGCCAATAATGGCACTGGAGTAGACGTAACAGCTGGAAATTACTGTTTAGGCTACGGTTTCCCAAGTGGTAAATGCCGTAACTATACCCTTGCAGTAGGGGCTAATACATATGCCGAATCCGCCAATGCGACGTTGATGGCGGAGCTAAAAAGCGCGACGGGCGCATTGCCTACGGGTAATCGTCAACCTGTCGGCAACTACATCGGTCCATACGTAAATATATGGTCAGGTCAATCTGGCTTCAGTATCTATAGTTTCTTCAATGGTGCGGCATCTGATTGTCCAGCACCTTTAGTATACGTATGGGATGACGGTGCTGGTGACCTTATGTGTGGCCAAGATGTGTCCTATACTTAGTTCTTAGTAGTAAGCTCAGACTCCACAACAGGACTCGCTGGTACAGAGGTCTCGACTGATTTTGATCGTGCCTTATCCCGCTCATTCATCTCGCGTAAAATATCGCGCATTTCTATATTGGCACGATGCGCACGGTAGGTAGTCACGGCGTTCACCATGTATAAAATAACGATGACAATAGAGGCAACACTTGCGGTGATGGTAAATACTGTAATAAGCGTTGTAACTTCAGGTGGCAGTGAAAACGACGGGAGATTAGTGCCACTAGAACTGCCATTGAGCAATGAATTTAAATCCGTATCCATACTAAAAGCATAGCATAAGCATATTGCTATGGTACAATCGGTGGCAACAGTATGATTACACCGGCACTACTCAAACAATTCCCAATCATCTCCGACCAAGTCGATGCGCGTGAGTTAACGGCTATTTTGAATGAACTCGAGTGGCTACTCGTTGAGGGGAAACGGGGGAATATTGTCGAGCTTGGTTGCTATGTTGGCACAACCTCATTGTTTATCCGCCGCCTCATGAACGAATACAAAGCTACTGGCGAATTCCACGTATATGATTCATTCGAGGGTCTCCCAGAGAAAACATCCCAAGACATGAGCGTTGCAGGCGATCAGTTTGTTGCTGGTGCATTGCATGCGTCACGCCGCAAACTGATCGAAAACTTCAAAAAAGCGCATCTGGATGCGCCGATTGTACACAAAGGCTGGTTTAGCGATTTAAAACTTTCAGATATGCCCGACGGAATCCTATTCGCATTCCTCGACGGTGATTACTACGAGTCAATTCGCGATTCGCTAAAACTCGTCGAGAATAAACTCTTGCCTGGCGCAGTAATTATTATAGATGACTACGCCAGCGAAGCGCTCCCCGGTGCCGCGCGTGCCGCTGATGAGTGGGCAAATCGTAAAGGCTACCGCGTACAGAGTAGGGCGAGCCTCGGTATTATTCACACCTAAGCTCGAAATTCTTTAAGCATCCGCAAAGCTTTTCTTTGTAAAACTAGTGGTATACGATTAACGGACGCACACGTCCATGAAGTGACAGGAGTATACTATAACCATGAAGATTTTAGTTGTTGACGACGAAATACGCATCGCGCGGGCAATCAAGCAAGGCCTCGAACAAGATGGCTACGCGGTCGACCTTGCATATGATGGCGAAGATGGCTACAATTCGGCGCGCGCAGATGAATATGACTGCATTATCCTCGATGTAATGATGCCTGAAATGAACGGTTACGAGGTATTACGCAAGCTCCGTGACGACGGCTACAAAACGCCGATCCTAATGCTTACTGCCAAAGACCAAGCTCGTGATGTCGTCAAGGGGCTCGATAACGGCGCCGACGACTACTTAGCTAAGCCGTTCTCATTTGAGGTACTTGGCGCGCGCCTTCGCTCACTTCTTCGTCGTCCGCACGATATGGTAGATAACGTGCTTACTGCGAAAGATCTGGAAATGGATATCGTCCGCCGTGAAGTCCGTCGCCAAGGTAAGCTAGTGCAGGTATCAAGCAAAGAGTTTGCAATTCTCGAATATTTGCTCCGCAACAAAAACCGCGTGCTTTCTAAGACGAACATCATGACGCATGTCTGGGACTTCGACGCAGACATTCTGCCAAACAACGTTGAAGTATTTATTAACTATCTACGTGGTAAAATTGATAAGCCATTCAAGGGCGACCAACTTATCCAAACGGTACGAGGGTTTGGGTATGTAATCAGAGATGAATAATGAAACACCTTAAGCAAGATCTACTACGGCTCACTGGCACCTATCTCGCCATTATTATGGCAATGAGTGTCGGTTTTAGTGTGATTTTCTATAGTGTCTCAATGCGCGAACTTGATCGCCGTCCGCATGCAATTTCAATAACAGATATTGCACCCGATCCTGATACACAACTTACCTTTAATGACTATCTATCAAATCGTGCCGACGAAGCGCGCACATCACTGCTAGTCGACCTTGTGTTAGTAAATCTCATGGCCTTAATATCAGGGGGTATTTTGAGCTACTTGTTGGCGCAGTATACGCTGCGGCCAATCGAAGAAAATATGGAGGCGCAGGCTCAATTCGTAAGTGATGCAAGCCACGAGTTGCGCACGCCACTTACTGCATTGCGCACGGCAAATGAAGTGGCGCTCCGAGATAAAAAACTAAAGATCGCTGATGCACGCGCAGTAATTGCCGACAATATCGAAGACATCACCAGGCTCCAATCCCTTGCTGATTCAATGCTCGGGCTTCTTCGCGACGATACGGCTGGGTTCCAGGCTGACGTGTCGCTGCCCAATGTCGTGAGCGAGGCTATGAACATGGTAGTAAGCCAAGCACAGGCTAAAAACATCTCTGTTGAAGACGCGACAGGCGATACAATGCTTTATGGCAATGCGCGTAGCCTAACGCAGCTTCTTACAATATTGCTTGATAATGCCATTAAATACAGTCCAGAAGGCAGCGCCGTGCACGTGGCAAGTGAAGTGCAGGGCCGCTCACTCGTGCTAACAGTGCAAGATGAAGGCGTTGGTATGGACGAAGAGGCGGTTAAAAATGCGTTTACACGTTTTTACCGCGCAGAAGAATCACGAAGCACTGCAGGGTATGGCCTTGGTCTCTCTATCGCAAAAAAGATAGCCGAAGCTCATCACGGTAAAATATCTATCGAAAGTACGCCAGGAGAAGGCTCAAAGTTTACAGTTACTTTGCCGCTCGAAGCTGTTTAGTTTGTTTCTTGCGTTCCATAATACTACTCGCAACAGCGGTAGCAATAAAGATAAGTCCAATTGAACCAGTGAACCATTCGGCTGGTTCAATATGGTAGAGCTTCACGAGCATAATAATACCAAGCACCAAAATCGCCCAGTGCGCACCGTGCTCGAGGTAGCGGTAGTGGCTAAGAGTGTTTGCGCGCGTAAGATAGATAGTAAGTGAACGCACCCAAAGTGCACCAACACCAAGGCCGGCCATAATCAGCAGCACATCAGTACTAATGGCAAATGCACCAATTACACCATCGAGCGAGAATGATGCATCAAGTACGTTAAGGTATAGGAATGACGCAAAGGCTGCACCACCGACAAGGTGATTGGCGCTTGACTGCTTACTGCCGAAGTATTCACCAAACAACTCAAGCATCATGTGGAGCACGATACCGATTGTGGACGATGCGAGAACAATAGATTTGAGCGGCTCATCAACAGTGGCGTATAGCCCAAGTGCAACAAGAAGCATGATTATAATTTTGAAACTGCTGTAAGTACCAAATCTAGACAGCCAACGCTCGATGTAACCGAGCCAATGGATATCCTTATTGCGGTCAAGGAAGTAGCTTACCCCAATCATAAGAAGGAACGACCCACCAAATGCATTAATAATCGGCGCGGCAACATGCAGTGTTTCTGCGTACTGATGCGGCTCGTGAAGTGCCATATTCACCACATTTCCAAACGTATGGCCAGATGAAATCATCACAATAACAATTGGTAGTACAAAACGTACGATGAATACAGCAAAGATAATACCAACTGTCAAAAAGAGCTGCTGCCAAAACGGTGACATACGGCCAAGAATCTTACTGTTAATAACAGCGTTATCAAAGCTGAATGTAATCTCCAAGATTACCAAAATCAAGAAAATCCAAAGATCGGCAAGTGGTGCCTGGAACCCGATAAAGGCCCCAACCATTAGAGAGATAATAAGTGAAGGTAAAAAAATACGGAGACTGGCTTGTTGCATATCTATAAGTATAGCAAAGCTTAGGCTTACAGTATAAACTATAGAGAGATGATTACATATTACCAACGCACCAGCGAAACGGCGGGCCTGACTGAGCAAGAGCAGATTTCTTCTGGTAGTTGGGTACGATCAGAGCGACCAACAGCCAGCGACATCGAAACGCTGCACGAATTTGGCATTGATGCCGACCTCTTAACTGACGCCCTCGACCCACACGAGGTGCCACGTATCGAGCACGATGATGGCTGGACCTACTTCATCACCCGCGTCCCTGATGTCGGCGATAACTTTAACGATTATACGACCCCAATGATGTTTGCGCTCGGCAAAAATCAAACAGTTACGGTAAGCCGTGACTCGCTCGGCCGTCTTTGGCTGCCATTCGTCGAAAAAACCATGATTTCACCAGAACAGCAATCGAAGCTATTTTTAAGTATGGTGGAAATTATCTTCCAGTCATACCAACAGCGGGTGACAATGATCAACCGCCAAATGCGTGCACTCACGAGCAATATTCAAAGCCTGCGCCCAAGCGACATCTCAATGATTGCCGAGCACGAACGTAAGCTCAACGATTACCTCGATGCGCTTATCCCGACTAACACCGCGCTCGAAAAAACACTCAACCCTCGCTTCAATCTCTTGCGCCTCAGCGACGACGATCAAGACATGGTTGAGGATCTCTCTGTTGACATCGAACAGGTGATTGCACGCTGTAAGTCACTTCTGCGTACCATTACGAACGTGCGCGATAGCTACCGAGCAGTCATGGACACGCGTCTTAACGAAACCATGCGCGTACTGACCGTGGTAACCTTGTCACTAACTATTCCAACCATGATCTCTGGTGTATTCGGCATGAACGTTGAGCTCCCAGTGGGGCTGCATAACGGCGCTATTTTCTGGATTGTCATTGTAGTAAGTTTAGTGGCCGCAGCGAGTGTGAGCGCATATTTCCTAAGGAAACGATAAGTGTCACTCAGTCTTAATATCACCAACGAGTATTCGCCTCGTGCCCGGTCTCGCATAACCGTAATGACGGTCGTAGCAATTTTACTTGCTGCAGTTCTCGCAGTGATTGCAATCAAACTCGCTAGGGAAGTACAAGAGCGTGAAACGCTCGGCATAGATAAGCAGGTGTTGCTCACAATTCATCAGCATGCCACGCCGCTCCTTGACTGGCTCGTAGTACACACGACTAATATCGGCGGCCCACTCGTAACTGCTATTGTCGCGCTCTGTATTGGGCTATATCTTGCATATAAGCGCGAGGTCGTGCGATTCTTTATTCTCGGTGGCAGCATGGTTGGCTCGGCTGGGCTTGCATTCATGATTAAGTCGCTTATCGAGCGACCACGTCCACAATTATGGCATCACTTACTACCTGAATCAGGTTTCTCGTTTATTAGCGGCCACGCAACGATGAGCATGACACTCGCAGCAGCAGTGGTTGCAATTCTATGGCGCACGAAGTGGCGCTGGCCAGCAATTATTGTAGGCGTACTCTATGCTGGTTGGGTCGGATTCTCACGTCTTTACCTTGGCGTGCATTACCCAACGGATATTCTTGGTGGCTGGGTTGTCGCTTCGGCTTGGGTGCTCGTCGTGACGCTCACAATTCGTCTTGTCTTTGGCGATACAATCAAGATCCCGTTCACGAAGAAGTCTTGACATACAAGTTATACAAGTATAACATATTACCTATGGGTTTTCAGCATAATGTAAAACTAGCGGGTACGGTGACCGTCGGTCCTAAGGGGCAGGTGGTTATTCCGGCAGAAGTCCGCGAACAGATGGAATTTGGGCCCGGTGACAAGTTGGTCGCACTGTATATCAAGGATAAAAAATCAGTGCTCCTTATTACCGAAGAACAGGCTCAGGCATTTGTCACTCACATGGGTGAGCAATTCACACAATTTAAAAAAGACCTTGAGGAAGGAAAAGAATCATAATGTTGCATCATTTCTCTTTGCGGCAGAAGATTATTGTCATGGTCGCTGTAATGAGCAGCTTGCTGCTCGTTGCCCTCGACCAGACAGTTATCGCTACCGCATTGACGGCAATCGTCGGTGAATTCAAGAGCTATTCAAGCCTTGGTTTTATCGTTACCGCGTACATGCTCACGACAACTATTACTGTGCCGCTAGCCGGTAAGCTATCCGACATGTATGGCCGCCGCCCAATGCTTATTACCGGTGTAACCATCTTTACTGTTGGTTCACTATTATCAGGACTCTCTCCATCAGTCGAATGGCTGATTGCGTGGCGAGCGTTGCAAGGCATCGGTGGTGGTATTATCACCTCGCAGGCCTTCACGATCGTGGGTGACCTCTTTACGCCGCGTGAGCGCGGTCGTTGGCAGGGCATGATCGGTGCTGTGTTTGGCATGAGTTCAGTAATCGGTCCGCTGATTGGTGGCTGGCTAACCGACAAGCAGCACATCTTCGGTCTTGTTACCGACTGGCGCTGGACCTTCTTTATCAATGTTCCAGTTGGTATCATCGCTGCCATTATCATTATGGCGAATCTTCCCAACATCAAGCATGACGCGAAGCACTACCCAGACTATGCCGGTGCGGCAATCATGTCTGTCGTACTTGCATCAGTAGTGCTTGCAGTCGACAACACCAAAGTTATTTTCAAGTTCCTTACTGATGCAGGTGTAGAGCTTGGTCTTATCCAAGGCGTATTGTGGTCAATCGTAATCCTTGGTACCGGACTCTTTATTGCCGTCGAGCGTAAAGCTAAGCAGCCAATTTTGCCGCTCCGCTTCTTCAAGAAGCAAGTCTACGCAAAGCTTACCGTTGTGACACTTCTCTTTGGTGCTGCCTTTATGGGTTCAATTCTGTACCTTACGCAGTTTAACCAACAGGTATATGGTGCATCTGCATCACAGGCTGGGTACATGCTCTTGCCAATGGTGGCGGGTATGATGGTGTCATCGATCGGTACTGGTCAGATTGTTTCGCGACTTGGTCGTTACAAAGTATTCATCGTAACTGGTTTCACGCTTGCTACATTAAGCATCCTGTCACTTCTCACGCTCGAACCTTCGTCTCCATACTGGCACGAAGCCGTAATTATGGCTTTCGCTGGTCTCGGCCTTGGTATGGCAATGCCAATCCTTAGCCTTGCAGTTCAGAACGAGTTTGAACACCAAGATCTTGGCGCAGCTACCTCAAGCGTCCAGCTTTTCCGCGGCCTCGGTTCAACCATTGGTACGGCAATCTTTAGTGGTATGCTTACCGCTGGTGTGCTCAGCGCGATGGGCAAGCCTGCAGATATTCCATACATTCAAACATTGCAGAAATCTCCACAATCAGCACAGATGCTAAGTGGCGACATTGATGCGGATGTATTGCTACAGATCAACACCCAGAAGAATACCATTGCCGACGGCGCAAACCAGGCATTTGATAAAATCCCTGTGTCTGCTGCACGCGAAGAGGCAAAGAAGTCATTTGCCGATCAGCAGAACAAATACAGCACCGAAGTGACCGATGCGTTCACGAAGTCGCTCCACCAAATCTTCATGCTTGGCGCTGCGTTGATGGCACTTTCGCTCGTCATCGTATGTTTCGTAAAAGAGCGTCCACTGCGTGACAGTGTAAATATCACACCATCAGAATAACAGAGGTAATAGGGCAAGCGTACATGCCTATGCTTGCCCTATAAAGCTTCGTTTTGATACAGTTACGTTTGGCTCAAAGAAATGTCTAACTACAGAGTAATCAAAGGTCGAGAATTTTCAGTAAATGAGCCAAAGGTAAACAAAGCACATGCCAATAGCAATCACGTTTGCTCCATCAAGGAGTAAAAAGATCGCGGTGGATGTGGTGCCTGCCGAATGGCAGCTGTATATCGCACACGACTAGCGTATACGCTACAACCGCTCTTATAACAAAGGGCAAAAACAATAAAATAATACACCCCAAGGCACCGGGGTGTATTATTTTGATCTTAACTGCCTGACTACTTAGCAAGCATTCCGTTGTCTTGGAGCGCTGGCTTGATAACGAGCGTATCAAACGCGGTTGCGTCACTCCATACCGGCTCTGCACCGGTAACACTCTGTGGAACAATCTTGCCATCCTTGAAGTACTGGTTACTTACTTCTTTGCCGTTCAGGTAAAGTGTTGGCGTACCACTCACACCCTGCTTTTTACCAAGGGCCATATCAAAGTTAATCTTTTTGCTAATGCGGTTTGAATCACTCGAGTCACCATTAAGCACCGATTGAAGCTTGCTCTTGTCAGTGCCAACAGTGTCAGCAAGGCTCAAGAAATAGTTGGTGCGATCAGCGCCACTCAACTGATTCCATGAATCTTGTGTTTCATACAGCTTATTGTGCATTTCCCAAAACTTGCCCTGGAGGTTTGCGTCTTCAGCAACAGTTGCTGCAGCAAGCGCGTTGGGATGAAGTGTTGAGAGCGGGAAGTTGCGGAAGATGAATCCGAGTTGATCCTTGTACTTCTCGGTAATTTGCTTGATGATAGGGTACGCGTCACCACAACCCGGACACTGGTAGTCTCCGTACTCAACCAAAGTTACTTTGCTTTTCATGTTGCCAAATGTGTGGTCGGCAATCTTACCGTTATCCTCGGCTGCGTCCTGAATCTTGAGCGCATCAACCTTCGATACGTCAACTTTGTTCATGCTCGACATATAAATGAGGCCGCCAATAAGCGCCACACAAATAACGGCAAATATAATCCACGCCTTTTTTGTCATATACAGAATTCTCCCTCGTTTATCTATATAAAAGTATACCGCGGATTACGTAGCGCATCAAGGTAAAGGTAGGGTACAATAAAGCCATGCAGACGTTCATTATCATACTCTTCTGCCTTGCCGTCGTGTTCTTAGTTTTGGTGGCGAGCATATCTCCACGCCGATCACATTTATCACGGTTCGAACTCGAGCGCCGTCGTGAAGAGGGCGATACTTCAGCACACGGTGAGCTAGAGCGCGAGCTTGCAATTGCTGATGTGGTTTCGTTTCTCCGCGCTATAGTTGCGCTTCTCTTGGTGTTCGCAGTACTCTTGGCGGTCTCAGCCTTTGGTGCATTTTTCGGCCTAATTGTCGGTGTGGTGCTTGCGCTGGGGTATGGCCGCATGGCACAGGTGGATTGGGTGCACGGCTTAGCAGATCGAATGTATCAGCCATACGATGAATCATTGGTTAACTTCGTACAGACGCAGCCTTGGATTGGTCGGTTTATTCGCAGTATTTCATCAGATGCGACAAGCTTAAGCGTGGGGTCAAGGGAAGAGCTTGAACACCTGATTAGCGAATCAGGGCGGCTTCTAACATCCGACGAAAAGAAGCTGCTCACTAATGGGCTACACTTTGCCGGTAAAACAGTCGAATCGATCATGACGCCACGCGGAGTCATCGCGAGTGTACAAAAGTCAGATGTGCTCGGGCCGCTACTGCTTGATGAGCTACATAAAACCGGCTATAGTCGCTTCCCGGTGCTTGATGGTGATATCGATCACGTAATCGGGGTGCTGCATATCCGCGAGCTACTGGCGCTGAAAGACCGATCATCAGAAACAGCCGAGCGGGCAATGGAGAAAAAGGTGTACTACATCCACCAAGACCAAACCCTCGATGCAGCCCTCGCTGCGTTTTTGAAAACTCGCCACCATTTGTTTATTGTAGTAAACGGCTACCGCGAAACGGCCGGATTACTTTCACTCGAGGACGTTATCGAGGAGCTTATCGGCAGGCAAATTATTGATGAATTTGACCTGCATGACGATCTGCGCGCAGTTGCCGAGCGCGAAGCAAAGCACAATAACCGCTCACCACACGGCATCGACGTGTAGGGGCAAACTAGACTATTCACCTCTAGAATGGTATAATAAATCTAATGACATACGTTACTCGACGAGATAATAGTAATTAACGGGTCGGCACTGCGATAAGCACCGGCGGCTTATGTGAGTGCAAACGACCCATCTCGTGAGCCCTAGACAGTAACTAACTCTTCATAAAAGGAATTATTATGGAACGAACATATGCACTCGATGCAGTGGCAAAAGTTGGCGAGAAAATCAGTGTTTCTGGCTGGGTAAACACCCGCCGCGACCACGGTGGGCTTATCTTTATTGACGTACGTGACCACACTGGCATCGTACAGCTCGTTATTAACCCTGACGCGCCAGAGGCTTTCGCACTAGCCGAAGAACTCCGCGATGAGTTTGTTATTCGCGCAAGCGGTACCGTGCGCGAACGCGAGGGTGGCCTTAAAAATGACAAAATCCCAACAGGTAGCATCGAAGTTGTCGCGGATAACATCGTCGTGCTCAACCGCGCAGACGTCTTGCCAATTCAGCCATTTGCCGAGCAGCAGGCAAACGAAGAACTCCGCTTGAAATACCGATACCTCGACTTGCGTCGGCCAAAAATGCAGCACATGCTCAAGCGCCGCGCCGAGATGTTCACCGAAATCCGCAGCTACATGGAAACACAGCAATTTACTGAGGTAACTACGCCAATCCTTGCCAACAGCAGCCCAGAAGGCGCGCGCGACTTCCTTATCCCTGCGCGTTTACAGCCGGGTAAGTTCTACGCACTGCCGCAAGCGCCACAGCAGTTCAAGCAGCTCCTGATGGTGGGCGGCGTGCCTCGCTACTACCAGCTCGCCGCATGTTTCCGCGACGAGGATCCCCGTGCTGACCGGCTCTACGGTGAGTTCTACCAGCTCGACACGGAGATGAGTTTCGTAGAAGACGGCGAAGAAGTGCGTCAAATGTTTGACCCGCTTATCAAAAAGCTCTCAACCGAATTTGCCGGTAAGACCCTGCTTTCAGAGGAAATCCCACGCATCCCATACCGTGAAGCAATGGAAAAGTACGGCTCAGACAAGCCAGACTTACGCTTTGGCATGGAGCTTACTGATCTCACAGATGTATTTGGTAGCACTGAATTTGCCGTATTCAAAAACGCTGAAGTTGTAAAGGCGATCCGAGTTGAGCGCGGTAGCGAACTTAGTCGTAAACAAATCGATGGCTTTACAGAAATTGCCAAAAGCGAAGGAGCGGGTGGCCTAGCGTACATCACCTACGAAAACGGCGAAGCGAAAAGCCCAATCGCGAAGTTCTTAAGCGAAGCCGAGCTAGCAGCGGTCAAAGAAACGACTGGCGCTCAGGACGGCGACACAGTATTCTTTGGTGCCGACAAGCGCGTAGTCGTAAACAAAGTTCTTGGCCGTCTTCGCAGCGAATTTGCGACGCATTTTAAACTCAAAGATCCAAGCAAAGTTGCGCTTTGTTGGATTGTTGATTTTCCATTCTACGAGTGGGATGAATCGCGCCGCAGGGTAGACTTTGGCCACAACCCATTTAGTATGCCAAAGGGTGGACTCGAATCACTCGAGAACGCTAAAACCGACGAAGAAAAACTCGCTGTTATCGCCGACCAGTACGACATGGTAATGAACGGCTACGAGATTTGTAGTGGCGGTGTACGCAACCACAACCCAGAAGTGCTCTACAAAGTGTTTGGACTTCTTGGCTACGACGAGGCCTACGTTGAAGAAAAATTCGGCGCCATGCTTAACGCCTTCAAGTTCGGCGCGCCGCCACATGCAGGTTGCGCATTTGGCGTTGACCGCATGTTTATGGAGCTTATGAACGAATCAAACATCCGTGAAGTCATCGCGTTCCCTAAGAACGGTTCAGGCGTGGATGTTATGATGAACTCACCAAGCAGCGTTGATACAGCACAGCTTAAAGAGCTTGGCTTGTAGTCGGCATATTATCTAAGCTTTGCCACACGTACCAGCTGGCGACCGATTCATACGGTTTCCACTGGTGCGTGTTTGCTATATTGGCAATATCCTGCGGTGCAGCGGTTGCGGCAAATCCATAAAGTGCCGTAACACCATTACGAATGCCCAAATCGCCAATTGGCAGTACGTCAAGCCGGCCCATACAAAACATCAAAAACATATGCGCTGTCCATTCGCCAATACCCTTAACGGCTGTGAGTTCTGTAATAATTTCTTCGTTCGATTGTTGGTCGAAATGGTCAAATTTTACAGATCCATCCAATATTTTCATGGCCAAATCCTGAATATAGCGCGCCTTCGGTCGGCTAATGCCCACGCCACGGAGTATCTCGATATCAGTATCAAGAATTTGTTCTGGACTCGGGAAGTTGCCACCGTACAAATCCTTAAATCGTGTCTCTATAGCCCGTGCTGCCTTCACGCTCAACTGCTGGCTAATAATACTATCAACAAGCTCCTGATAGTAGTTCCCGTGTTTGTGAAATGTTGGTGCAGGGTAGCGCACAATAAGTTCTGCAATAATCGGATCGTGCGCGCGTAAATGTTCGAGAGCTTTATCCATCAATCTCAATCGGTTCTGCAAGGCGCTGATACTGGCTGGCAACGCCACCAAGAAGTTTATCAACAACTAATTTGCCGGCGTCTGAAAGAATCGCATCGTGCGTAGGGAATACGAGTCGCGCATTCACTTCTTTGCAGAAATCCATCGATTCACTCAGTTTCATCCACGGGGCTGAAACGGGGAGTGCAAGAGTGTCAACTTGTTTCTCGGGTAGTGCAAACGAGTCGCCAGGGTAGTAAACGGCGTCATTGATGAGTACACCAAGGTTGGCAATTTGCGGATAGCCGTCGTAAATTGTTGCATGGTCACCACCGTAGAAGGTAAGCGAGAATGGGCCAACAGTAATTGTTTCGCCTGCTTCGGCGCTCTTTGTTGGCAGCGCAGTTACATTCGCTGTAATACTCCCATGGGCAATAACAACGGCTGCGGGGTTCTTTTCGGCAATCTTTTCGAGCTGAGCCTCATAGAAGTGGTCGGCATGTTCATGGGTTATGACTACTGCGACAATATCAGCAGTCGGCACGAAATCCGTCGACCAGCTTCCTGGGTCAACTACTACTGTCTGGTTGTCTTTTGTTACCGTAAAACATGCGTGTTCAAATTTTGTTAGCTTCATATGGGCCCTCCTTCGAATCCTACTTCTAGTGTACCACTTTGCGGTTTTATGATGGTGCGATACACTGATGCTATGGCAACACGAAATCCGTCGAAAGCAAAGAAACAGAGTAAAAACCAGGCGTGGTTTAAACCTCTGAGAGGCAGCTACATCCCTATTAGCTGGAAGGGTTGGTTAACCTATATTCCGTATATAGTTTACCTATATTTAACCTATGCTTTACTCGTGCCAAACCGTCCCGTGCTCGATACGATTTTATTTTTGACACCGTACTGGGTAGCTGGCGTCGTTGTAATGCACTGGTTTGCGAAAATAAAGAGCTAAATGAATACCGAAGAATTTCGTGAGCTGGTGTGGAACGAAGCCAGGGCACGGTATCGCGATATGCCGTGGCGTGACGAGCCGAGCTTCTATCATGTGCTCGTGAGCGAAGTAATGTTGCAGCAAACACAGGTCACTCGCGCACTGCTTAAGTTTGATGAATTTATGGCAGCATTTCCAACTATTGAAGACCTCGCGGCCGCTCCTCTTGCGGACGTACTGCGAGTCTGGAGCGGTCTCGGCTATAACCGCCGTGCAAAATTTCTCTGGCAGGCGGCACAACAAGTCGTGGCTGGCGGCCAGCCAAAAACCGCGAAAGATCTCGAACGACTTTCGGGCGTAGGTAAAAATACCGCAGGTGCAATTATGAACTATGTGTACCAAGTTGCGACGCCGTTTGTCGAAACAAATATTCGCACTGTATATATTCACCACTTTTTTGCAAACGCATTTGATGTAACCGATAAAGAGCTTTTCGCACTCGTTGAGTCAACGATGGATATCGAACAGCCAAGGCAATGGTTCTGGGCGCTCATGGACTACGGCTCTTATCTAAAGAGCACTCAAGGCGCGCGCTTAAATCAGAGCAAGCATTACAAAAAACAATCACCGCTCAAGGGGAGCGTACGCGAAGTGCGTGGGCAGATTATCCGCGAGCTTACCAAACACACTCTGCCTGTGGCCGAACTTCGCAAAGCAGTGAATGCCGATGAGCGGTTTGAGGGTGCGTTAACGGGGTTATTAAAGGACGAGTTGGTGCAGGCAACTAGCGGCGTCTACCGCTTAGTAGAGTAGCGGTAAAGTGATATAATAAATTCAATGTACAAACGTCTTCTTATTGGCTCGGTTCTGCTTGCTGTAATCTCTAGTCCTTTTGTATATGCTGACAATCAAGCGGCAAATCTTACAAACTCACAGATCGCTATCATTAAGTCGAACTGTTTAGGGGCTCAGTCAACACTAAACCGAATTCATGCCAATGACGCTCTTTCGCGTGTGCATCTTGGTCAAGAGTACGAGACAATCTCAACGAAATTCATGGCTCCTATGAACAGCCGTATTGCGCTCGCAAAGCTCGATAACGTGGAGCTTACAAAAACTACAGTGGATTTCAATGCAAAGCTCAACGATTTTCGAGATCTCTACAAGCAGTATGAGCAAACAATGCTCCACACGATTCAATTAAAGTGCGTCGATCAGCCAGAAGATTTCTACTCATCGCTTGTACAGGCGCAGACAGATAGGCAGGCGGTTCGCGAGAGTGTAGCGAGCCTTGCAAGTCTTGTAACGCAGTATAAACAACAGGTTGACGGACTACGCAGTAGGGCAATCGCAGCATCGCAGCAGGGGGATCAGTAGTATGGCTGCAGTATCGATGGAAGAGCTTCGTAACGATGCGGCTCGCATGACCGTATGGCAGCGACACCGCTTCTTACTACTCATCGCCGGCGTGATCATGATCTCTTTTGTAATGGTAATAATTGGTATGTATATCTACAACACGAGCGGTGCTGCGCAGGTTGATTTAAGCCGCCCGGGATACCAGTCTGTCCAGAAAGAAGCATCACGCGACACGACGGATGACTCATTTAGCTCAACGGGAAAGCTCGATAAGGAAGCATTCGATTCATTCGATAGTATGTACACCGAACACGCTCGCCAGGTAGTTGGTGTCGATAGTTTCGATCCTAAAGCCGTAGACCCAGACACGCTGTTATTTGGCGCTAGTTCAAATTAATTTTGAGCTTTAGCTAGCGCTTTTTAGGTTGAGTTGTAGTGATGGCCGCTGAGTTAACACCCATTCCAATACCCTCAGCCTCAAATTTTGCGAGCAAACGCTTGCGCATTTCGTTCACGACGGACCATTGGTCAGATGGCTGAGTTTTACCGGTGATAATGATATCAACAGACGTGGCATTGAAATTGCCAATATTCACAAATTGTGGCGCTTCAAGAATCTTATTCTTCCATTCTTCTTCACCCGCTAGCTGCAAGCCAATCTTGTTAATAATCTTTGTAACATTCTCCATGTTTGCATCTGGCGCAACCGATAGGGTAAAGCGAGCCATGCTATAACCCATCGTCTTATTGATCACGTGCTGCACCATACCGTTAGGGAAGTAGTGTACATTGCCATCAACGTCACGTAGGACAGTCGAGCGCACCCCAATCCGTTCAACGGTGCCACCAAAGCCTTCGATATCAATCACGTCACCAACACGGAACTGATTCTCGCTAATGATGAACACACCCGATAAGAAGTCCTTCACAAGGCTCTGCGCTCCGAACCCGAATGCAACGCCAATAATACCGGCACTCGCAAAGAGAGGTGCGAGAGCTTTATAGTCAAAGAACTGTGCAAAAATCAGGTACGCAATCATAAGAACAGAAAGAATACGCCATACATTTGCGAATAGGAAACTCAAAGTATGCTGGCGCTTTTCGAGATCCTTTTTATGGAGCGTGCGCTGGTAGGCGGTTACGAATACATGCCCCATGAGCCAGTTGATAACCATCGGGCCAGCCCAGTAGAACCCAATCCCTACGACGACAATGATGAAACTATTTACGATTTGTTGCCACATATTTTTAGATTACCCCTTTAAGGCCTGCTGGCCAATAGTAATTAAGTGCTTATCGCGATACTCAGCAAGTGCAGCACGGTCAAGCCCATGTCGTTTAATAAAGCCAGAAATGCGTTCCGATCCAATGTAATGAGGGAGGCTCACATAACTTGCGCCATGCTCATATAGCTTCGCTGCTTCTTCATAATTATTTGCGTGGCAAATAAAGCTACTCTTCTGGTTATGGTGTCTAATGTAGCTTAGCAGGGAAAGGTTAGTAGTAATATCGGTCATAGTGCTTACAACAAGCTGTGCTCTACTTGCGTTGATTTCGGCAAGGAATTCAACATCGGTGGCATCGCCGTATGCATGACGGATGCCCTGTGTTTCAAGGCTCTCGATAATCTCTGGGTCATAATCAACAACGAGGTAGCGCTGTTTCATATCACGGAACGTCTTCAAGAATTCATGGCCACCCTTGTGGTATCCAACAAGTATAACAGGGTACAGTCCGCTTCGTTGACGTGGCTCTGTTGCACTTGAGCGTTCGAAGTGCCGTAGAGGCCCCTCGACTGCTTTGTATAGAGCATTAGCATGCTTGGTGAAATACGATGAAATACCAATAGTGATGAACGCAACAAGGGTTACAAGCGCTACAATATCTTGCGAGACAACCTGTTTCGATGCAGCGAGACCCACAAAAATAATGGAGAATTCACTAACCTGAGTAAGATGAATGGCAGATTTAAAGCTCGTGAGTTTTGTATAACGTTGAGCTCCAAGACTCGACAGTACTAGTAATGGTTTACCGACAAGCATAATGACGGCAAGTACGCAGGCGGTGAAGAAGTAGTGTGAAACGGTCCCAACGGTAAATGATTCGCCGAGCGTAACAAAGAAAATAACAAGGAAGAAGTCTCGGAGTGGTTTTAATTTGGCTGCCATCTCAGTAGCATACGGCAGACCCGCAAGGCTCACGCCTGCGAAAAGCGCGCCAACCTCATGCGAAAGCCCAGCAACCTGGAATATAGACGCAACAGCTAGGCCCCAGCCAATAGTGAGGATGAAAAGCATCTCCTGCGATTTGGCTGCACGGCGCACAAATATCGGCATAAGATAATTACCGGTAAGATAGAGCCCGACAGCAAGCAAAGCAGTCTTGCTGAGTAGGAGGGCGATTGTAGTAAAGGACGCATGAGCCGGGTCAGAAAAGATAGACAAAAATACGACTGCTATCGTAGCGACAACATCCTCGATAAGTAATATACCAATGGTAATCTGCCCGTATAGTCGGGAGGTCTCTTTTTTGTCGGAAAGTACCTTTAAAATAATAATCGTACTACTAAATAGCAATGCCACAGCAAGCACGAGGCTCGTCTTTGGGTCAAACCCAAGCGAGTGGCTTATTAAGAACGCCGCGCTTCCTAAAATCGGCATCACCGTTAGGCATGTTACGATTGACACGCGGCCAAGGCTGCGAATGACTCCTGCATTTAAGCCGAGTCCCACAATGAGAAGTAGTAGTGTGATACCGATCGCGCTAAACGATGCGAATGCAGCTTGATCGCGGATGACATTAAGAAAGCTTGGTCCAACAATCACCCCAGTAAGGATGTACCCCATAATAAGGGGCTGACGAAAGAATCGCATAATAAGTGATATAGCTACCACGATCACTATAACGAGGCTGAGTTGTGTAAAAACAGCTGATTCCATTTATGCTTATTATAACAGAGGAACACCTGTATAATAGACCCGATGCCTGAATTGATTGACCCAAAAGAGTTTATTATTACCCGCAAGCGCAAAAAATATAAGTTTGCCTTGTTTTTCAATTCGTCTCTATGTTTTGAAGCAGATGAGTGGCCGCGCGACAAACACGTCGATGTCGTAGAGGTCGGTGCAGGGAATGCGCATTTCTTAGTTGAGCTTGCAAGCCGACACCCTGAGCGGGTATTTGCGGCCCTAGATGTAAAAGGTGACCGTCTGCAAGGTGGTGCACGCAAGGCCGAGGAACTAGGACTGACAAATATCTTTTTCATACGCGCACGTGCTGATCAAATCAATGAGCTATTTGTTAAGCACTCGGTGTCTGCAATATGGCTGACCTTTAGCGATCCATTCCCTAAAAAGCGCAGCGCCGGTCGCCGCATGTCACACCCAACATATCTCAAGAAGTATGCCGCGGTGCTTGCTCCAGATGGGGATTTTATGGTAAAGCACGATAACCCTGAATTTTTTCAGTGGAGTCTTGAGCAACTTGTTATCGAGAAATGGCGTATTGTCGAACTCTCCTTTGACCTGCATGATTCTGAGCTTGCTGACGACTATAAAATATTAACCGCTTACGAACAGCGCTGGCTTAATGAAGGCCGTCGCACCTACTTTGTTCGTGCCGTGTCACACTAGATTGTTAATTTATGGTATAACATAGTCAAAAAAGATGGCTATAAACCACATAAATACATCGATTCCTAGACGTATATATCCTTAAAATGGTACTATGAAATCATATTGAGGTAAGAGATTTGAGTCAAAGATGCTTGAGCGTAATACAATAAAACATCCTATAGAACGTGATATTCTGCAATTTCTCACAACATGCGAATCTGCACGTTTTAGCGACATGCGCCCGTCAAAAGTAGATACAAATCTCTTTACCTACCATCTTAAATTATTAGTGAAAACAGGGTATATAACAAAGTCTGAAACGAGGTATACACTGAGTAGTCTTGGGCTTAATTATATTGAACGTGTAAATCATGATGTGCTACAACTTCGCACCCAGCCAAAAATTGTCACAAAACTACTAATCCAAGATGGTTATGGCAAAGTTTTATTAGAAAAACGTACTTCCCAGCCAAACATCAACACATGGGAACTCCCATCAGGTGAAATGCGCATCGATGACGAATCAATCATTGCTATGGCTGAAGCTCTGGCAGTAGGTAAGTTCAACTACACACCGTCGAAACTACGCCATGTAGGCGACTGTTATATCGTCGTAGGCGAGAAGGTTCGTACCAACGTACATCCATCAGAGGGTGCCGTGCTTGTCGACGGGGACGTACTGCATCTTGCCACAAAAGAGATATTCGAAACGCAATCTCGTACACTTGCTCATATCGTGCGGTTTGAATCAGACGACATTATCATCAATGATCAATTCAAGTGGGTAGAGCCTCTTAGTATTGCCCGTATGCAAACGGCGCCGGGTACCGAACAAATCGTCACGCGAGCCTTTTTTGGCGACAACTTCTTCTTTGAAGAATTTACCGTAGCCAACTAGATAGCAAGCTGTTTGCGAAGCCAGCCGTCAATTGTGCCCGCGCCCATGCAGAGGACGAGCTTGCCTTCGGCGCGTGCAGTAGCAATCCCCTCCCATAGATTGTCGTCAAGGTCTGCGTAGCTGACGGCCCTACGGTTTACGAGGTTCACGGTAAGTTCCTCGGGGGTGAGCACCGGAAGTGTGGGGTCTTCCCGCGTCAAATACGTCGGCAGCCAGTAAATCTGCTCGGCAAGCTGCATACAGTCTGTGTATTCGCTACGAATTTGATGCTGACGAACATTCTGGTGAGGCTGATACACCAGCACGACATGATCAGATAGCTCACGAGCAAGTTGCAGGGTAGCAGCAATCTCAGCAGGATGGTGGCCATAATCGGTATAGAGATTATCGCCAAGCTTTTCAAAGCGGCGTGCCGAACCTGGGAAACTGTTAAGTGCTTCGCGCATCGAATCCTGACTGCTTAGCTCAAGAAACTCAGCTGCCTTAGTAATGAGCGTAGCGTTTGCGCGGTTATGAATGCCAGCAAGGGCTACGTCGACTGCCTCGTCGTCTTGTAATTTCCAGGTAGATTGTGGCGTAATGAGCCCCTCAATCATATCGTGGTCCCACATAATTACCTGCAATGATTGATTCATAAACTGCGTAAATGCAGCCGCATAATCTGCGCGAGTCGGGTAAGTATCCGGGTGGTCATAATCAATGCTCGTAATTAGTGAAAGATCAGGGGTAAATGCGAGGAAATTACGGTCAAATTCGTCACATTCGTAAATGAAATATTCACTGCCCGGGGTATATTTTCCGCTTGGCCCAAAGCTTATTGTCGTTCCGATAGAATAGCTGATCGGCATGCCGAGCTGCTGCATCGCCCATACAAACATAGCGGTTGTTGTCGTTTTACCGTGTGTTCCAGCGACTGCAATCATCTTGAGCTGTTTTTCAGTTAGTACGAAATTAATAAATTCATTTCGTTTCACAATATGTGGAATACCAAGTTGCCTCGCTTGTACGAGCTCGGGGTGGTCATGCGGCATTGCAGAGGTGTAAATAAACCAGTCGATTGGGCTTTGCTGCTGCCGTGCTTGCAAGAATTTGCCGGATTGGTCAGCGCTCACGGTAATGCCAGTCTCGGCAAGCCGTTTTGTCATCAATCCCTCGTTCGGATCACTACCCGATACGGCATACCCAAGGTCGCGAGCAATCTCGGCAAGCGGGCCAAGCGCGACACCGCCAATTCCAGCAAAATACACATTCATAAGGTATATTGTACCACGAGCGTTATGGTATAATATTGATGATTTACATCTATAAAACAACCAATACAAAATGCTACGAGCTGCAATCATCCGACTATTCCGTGGACGCCATTACTGGCGTAACGTTTCATTTGATGAAATTGCCGAGCTGTATGCATCACGTCTCATTACTATCTTTGCTATCAATACAGTAAACTTATTTGCCGCAATCTACCTCTATAAACTTGGCTATAGTTTCGTCTTTATTGCGTTATTCTACGCGCTATTCTTTGCAGTTCGCGCACTATCCGCACCCCTAGCTGCTAAATATGTGGCATATTATGGGCCTAAGCATGGAGTGCTCATATCGAACCTACTGCGCATTCCGTCACTTATTGCGTTTGCATGGCTGCCGGTTGCCGGGGACTACAGCCTACTTTCAATTGCGTTGTTTGGCCTGTTTCAGCAACTTTCAGTTGGCCTCTATGACATTTCGTATCTTGTAGACTTCAGCAAGGTGCGTCACGTCGATCATTCAGGCAAAGAAATCGGTGTCATGCAGCAGATGGAAAAGGTGGCACGCATCTTAAGTCCACTCATTGGCGGACTCGTCGCATCGCTCTGGTCGCCAGAAGCAACAATTGTTATAGCATCAGCACTATTCCTGGTAGCAGCCATGCCACTATTTAAAACTGTTGAGCCAACACAGCTTCGCGGCCGTATTAAAATGTCAGGATTTCCATGGCGACTTGCGTGGCGCAGCTTCCTAAGTGAATCAGCGGTGGGATTCGACTCTATTGTTAGTGGTATGGTCTGGACACTCTTCATTGCCGTAACGGTATTCGCAACGTTTGGTAATGGCGTATACGCTTCCCTAGGTGGGCTCGCCTCGCTCGGTACATTCGCCTCAATTGTTGCTGTGTGGGTTTTTGGGCGAATTATCGATAGGCATCATGGCGATGTATTACTTGTACTCGGTACAGTGACAAACACGGTCATGCACCTCGTGCGGCCATTTACATCTTCGGTTACGGGTGTGATGGGGGTAAATATTGCCAATGAATCTGCAACAAGCGCCTACGCAATGCCGTTCACGCGCGTCATGTTCGATATTGCCGATAGCTCTGGCTTCCGTATTGCCTACATGATGGTAATCGAGATCATGGTCTGTAGCGGTGCGGTCCTCGCATGTCTGCTCTTCGCTGCCTGTGTTGGGCTATGGGGGATGGTCATGGGCTGTACGGTACTTTTCTTCATCGCAGCCTTCTATGAATTTTTGATTTTATTGTCGGCTCGAGCGGCGCGCTAGTCTAACGAATAGTGTATACTAGGAAAGTATTAGCGAGGTGGGTAATTTTCGGTGGCAGATAAGCGTAATATTCGTAAAAATCTAAAGCGAATTGAGACTGTAAAAACGTGGCAGCTCATTATTTTGCTTATCTTATCATTATTCATCGCAGCAACATTTTTACGCCTCAATAACACGGGTATGATATCTCGTCGTAATGCAATCGAAGGTATCGATAAGTCGGGTGACGTCCAGGATACGGCCTCGCGCATTTACGATATCCAGCGCTTCGCGGCATCACATATGAATGCCGACACAGGCGTATTCTACTTACAGGGTCAGTATGATCGTGATGTTAAAGCGGCAGTAGCTGCAGCAAGTGGGGATTCAAGCACCGGTGATAATTCTCCACAGGCTAAAGCAGATGCAATTTGTAATCCTAATTTACAAATTCATGGCTACAGTCTTGCGTACCAGAACTGTATGCTCGAGCAGCTCGATAAACAGGGGCAGGTGGTTGACCCAGCCTCGATTACTTTGCCGAATCCAGCACTTTATCGGTACTCGTTTACTTCGCCGTTATGGTCGCCTGATTTTGCTGGTTGGTCGGTTGTCGTCTCTCTGTTGCTTATGGTTACAATCGTCATTCGCGCTATTGCCTGGATTGTGTTGAAATTGTTACTTAAAAGACATTATCGCCAAATATAGAGGTGAAAGGTGTTGACATGGCGGCCGCTCTTGGGATAAGCTTACCTTTGTAAGACGCTAATAGGAGGGATAACCACATATGGCTTACAAGCACACAAACTCAAAAGGTGTTACCTACTACCTACACAAAACAGAAGTTACTCTTCGCGGCGGTAAGCCACAGACTATCTTCTTCTTTGCTAAGGTAGAAAAGAACGCCAAGGGTACTCCAGTCGATCTTCCAGAAGATCGAGTAGTAAAAGAGAACCCACGCAACGGCTTCCTAACTGTTTCTAAGAAGAAATAGTTTATCGTCTCGGTTATAAGCTCAGCTCCTCTGGTTATGCCAGGGGAGCTGTTTTGTTGTGGAAAGTTTGTGGAAAACTTCAATGTGCGTAATGCTTGCGTTTAATAGCTAGGGCATAGTATGCTAAGAACACAAACAAACAGGTGCTAAAAGAGCTCGAGCGGAACCCCCATTGGCCTCCATGTCCGGAAGCCAAACTCCCTCGGGCTTTTTTGATTGTTTTGAGTAATGATAAGAGGTACAATTAAGGTTATGAGTAATATTCTAACGGTGAAGGACCTGGTGAAGATCTATGATGACCGCCGTGTTGTCGACGGGATTAGCTTCAGCGTCAAAAAGGGTGAAATCTTTGGCATTCTAGGGCCAAACGGTGCAGGAAAAACAACGACTCTCGAAATGCTCGAGTCACTTCGACCAATCGATGGCGGTGAAGCGACAATCGATGGCGTGAATGTTGCAAAGCACCCAGATCAAATCAAGCGGCTTATTGGCGTGCAGCCTCAGTCACCTGCATTTCAAGATAAAACAAAGCTCCGCGAAGTTATTGAAATGTTCGCAGCCGCCTATGGCGAACGTGTAGACATCATGCAGTTCCTTCGTGATGTCGATCTCGAATCAAAGGCTGATGCCTATGTAGAACAGCTCTCAGGCGGCCAGAAGCAGCGCCTCAGCATTACGACGGCACTCGTACATGGCCCTAAGGTATTCTTCCTTGACGAGCCAACCACCGGGCTTGATCCGCAAGCTCGTCGTCACCTATGGGAGCTTATTGAGCATGTACGCGCCAAAGGTGTGAGTGTTGTGATGACCACGCACTACATGGACGAGGCGGAAATCCTCTGTGATCGCATCGCAGTTATGGATGCGGGCAAGATTATTGCGCTCGACACACCTAAAAACCTCATCAAGCAGCTTCTCGACCGTGGCTTTAGTAAAAAGCAGCATGTCGAGCAAGCCAACCTTGAGGACGTGTTCATTGATTTAACCGGTAAAGAACTGCGAGAGGGACAGTAAGATGAACAAATCATTGTATACAATTATCACTTTCGCACGTATTAACACTCGCCGATTCTTCCGCGACCGTTTAGCGATTTTCTTTGGGATTCTCTTCCCACTAATCTTCCTATTCGTGTTCGGTGGTATTTTTGGCCACACCGAAGCGAATTTCAAAGTAGCGCTCATTAACGAGTCAGATTCTAAGTTTTCGAAAGAGTTTGTTGGTGAACTGAGCAAGAACAAATCATTCACTGTGGATCAGGATGCAAAGACGACCGACACAGCACGCGAAAAGATGGTACGCTCACAAGTTGACGCCACAATCGTACTGCCAAAGAACTTCGGTGAAGTTGATGCAAAAACCCACCTACCAAGCGGTAACGCAAAGGTGCTCTACACACAGAACACTCAACAATCTGGCCAGACACTTGCAACGGTACTTGAAGGTGTATTCAAAGACATCAACAAAGGTATCACGCACGCAAACGAACCATTCACGGTTTCGTCAGAGCAAATCAAATCTCGTTCACTCACAAGCTTTGATTACACCTTTGCCGGCCTTCTTGGCTTTGCAATTCTTGGTGTCGGTGTGTTTGGTCCGATTAATGTGTTCCCAGAGCTCAAAAAACAGGGCATCTTGCGCCGTCTAAGTACAACACCACTCAAGGTGTGGCAGTACTTCTGCTCGATTGCAATCTCGCAGAGTATCACTGGTCTCGTTTCAATCTTTGTGATGTTTGTGGTTGCAATCACCGTGTTCCATCTCGAGATAGTAGGGAATATATTATTGCTTGCGGCCTTTATCGTGATTGCTATGCTTGAAATCCTCGGCATCGGCCTTGCACTTGGTGGCTGGGCTCGCAACGAACGTCAGGCGGCACCCCTTTCAAACATCGTGACATTCCCAATGATGTTCCTTTCAGGTACGTTCTTCCCGCGATTCCTAATGCCGGAATGGCTCCAGGGCATTAGCGGATTCTTGCCGCTTACCCCTGTAATTGACGGCATTCGCTATATCGTTAACGAAGGCTACACAATCACACAACTTGGCCCACAACTTGGCCTAATGCTCGCATGGATGGTAGTGATTTACTTCATCGCCTTCCGCGTATTCCGTTGGGAGTAGATTGATTATTATAGCGATTATGCTATAATATAGACCATGACACACACTACGCCAGAAGTAACGAAGTCCGGCCTCACGCCAGCGCAATCAGCTGACGTTATCCGTTATTATGACGCGAGTGAAAATGAAGCATCATACCGTAATGGGTGGCGACTGAAGGTTAGCCTTGGTCTTGTCGCAATTCATACCACGGAGGCTGCTCACAGTATCCTACCTACTGGCGGACCAATGTTAACAGCAAAAGAAGAGGCTGAAGGTCTGGAGTATCTCTTAAGAGAAAGAGATACAACTCCACTGTCTGTCTTTGAAGCGAAACCTGAAAGCTGGCCGATTGAGCCAACAGATGACCAATTGGTGCAGATCGAAGACTTAGCTGATAAAATCCCATGCTCATATACCGAAGCATACGCAAAAGTAATGGGCATATGGCCTAACTAACGAAAAATCTCACCGTAACAGGTGAGATTTTTTAGAAGCAAATATGGTGGGGGTGGTTGGGATTGAACCGACGACCAACAGGTTATGAGCCCGCTGCTCTAACCACTGAGCTACACCCCCGAGTACTTCTAAGAGGGTATTATAACATAAGGAGACGAGCGTTAGATATCCTTGCATATCTAACTGGGATACGACGCAATCTCGTATCTATATGTCACAAGAGTCTCTTCAATCTGCATTACTGCTATAATAAACTCAGATATCATGCTTACGGCTTTATATAAACGACTGCAGCACTACAAACGTGTCTACGCCACCCTCAATAACGGCGTTGTTCTCATTGCACTAGTTGTTGCTGTCAGTTGGGTGTGGGGTTCAATCTCGGTAATGCAGACTAACTTCTCGGCGCAAAAAATGGTCGACGAGCAAAAGCGCCAGCTCGAGCTTACTCAGTTGCAGGTAGATACACTAAAATATGAGCAGAACTACTACAACAGCGATGAATACAAAGATTTAGCAGCGCGCCAAGACCTTGGGCTGGTGTCGCCTGGCGAAAAAGTACTTATCTTGCCAGCCAACAGCGCGGCAGTCCAACAGCAAGATACACTTGACGCAAAACGTGAAGTTGCAACTGCCCAAACAAGCGAGCCAACAAGTAATTTCGAGCAGTGGCTAGAATTCTTCAATGGACGCGCCGCTAGAGGTTTGCAAAAGTAACCCTCATCTGATATGATGGTACAAGTATCGCGGGGTGGAGCAGCCCGGTCAGCTCGCTTGGCTCATAACCAAGAGGTCGTAGGTTCAAATCCTACCCCCGCAACCAAGAAAAAACGCTAGTCTTAGGACTGGCGTTTTTTCGTTGGTACTTTCTATAGCTTTGTTACAAACTCACTCACCGGCGAAAGCAAAGCATCTTTATAAACAGTCGTAAGCTTATCAGTGATTGGGCGCTTACTCAGTGGTGGCAAATTACGGGCGTCAACCACAGTGACAGGTGAGATAAACGCGCTCGTTCCACACACAAACGCCTCGTCGGCAATGTAAAGCTCGGTGAGGTCAATAGTACGCTCTTCAACGGGGATATTAAGGGTTTTGGCGAGTTCAATAATAGTTCGTCGGTTGATACCTTCCAAAATATCCATGGAAGCGCCTGGGGTAACTAGTTTACCGCCACGCACAATAAAGATATTAGCGGCGCTCAGTTCGGCAACATGGCCAAGGCTATCGAGGAAAATACAATCGTCATATCCACTATCAATCGCATCCTGCTTAGCAAGTACCGAGTTCACGTAGGCGCCATTTACTTTAGCGCGTGATGGAATCGAAAAGTCTGGCGTTCGTCGCCATACGCTTGTTTTAAGTCGCGCACCGTCTTGCGGTAGAATGGGTTCCGCTGTGTAGAGAAACGCACTCAGCGCAGCGGGTAAGCCGCGTGATTTAGTCCCTGGTAGCTTCTCGGCAATGTGGAAGCTAACCCGGGCAAATACATTTTCGGTAGGATTATTCGCCGCAACCAGCTCGCTCATTACGCGGGTAAATGCGTCAAGCGACCATGCTTGGCTGAATGTATCAATCCCAATCACTTTGCACGAATCCATGAGCCGCTGGTAATGATCTTTAATACGAAAGGCAAAGTTACCTTCATCGGTGTGGTTAATATGAAATACAGTATAAACACTCAGTCCGTAAAGCACGGCAGAGCTCGCAACCGATACTGTTGCCTCAGATTCAGGAATCAATTTGCCATCAAAATATGCAGTAGGGTATATATGTGCCATATCACCACTATAGACTTATCGCATCAATTTGCCAGCCGCGACACGCACTGCTTCACTCCAACTAAGGAATGCATGCGGAGTCTCAGCTACCTGACGAGCCGTAAGCCCATACTTAACAGCGAGTGCTAGTTCATGTATCACCTCAGCGGCATGTGGTGATACAACAGTTGCCCCAAGCAGCACACCCTTTTTGTCAGCGATAAGTTTAACGAACCCATCACGGAAATCACTCGTGTTACTGCGGGCAATAATGTTCAGCGGTGCGAGCGCAATGCTCACATGCAGATCACGTTTGATGCAATCGTCTTCGGTAAATCCAACGGTTGCAATCCCGGGGAAGGTAAAGGTAAGGCGGGGTGTTGCCGTGTAGTCTGGTGCAAGCTGAACTTTGCTAAATAAGTTGTGCGCAGCAATACGGCTCTCAAGCAGTGCGGTGTGTGTATGGCTGCTATGGCCGAGCACGTCGCCGGCTGCGTAGATGTGTCGTGCGCTTGTCTGGAGGTACTCGTTTGCCTTAATGCCAGTCGGATCGTACTCGACACTGGCATTCTCAAGGCCCAAATCAACCGATGGTTTACGGCCAGTTGCAACGAGCACTTCATCAACATGGACGGATTTTTCAACCCCAGCGCGTAGGAAGGTCACGCGGTAGCCTAAGCCATCTTTCACAACAGCAACGGTACGTGTCTGCGTGAGCGAAGTAACACCTTTGCCTTCGCGGAGCATACGCTCAAATAGCTCACCAACTTCCTCTTCCTCCTGTGGCAAGATGCGCGCCGCAATTTCAGCAAGGTATACTTTTGTGCCAAAAATCGCGAGTAGTTGCGCAATCTCAACGCCAACTGTACCGGCGCCAATAATATAAATACTCTTTGGTGGCTTGATGGATTCAAGTACGGTGCGTGGTGTAAGGTAGGGGACGTCTTCAATACCAGGGATATCTGGCGCAACCCACTCGGATCCCGTTGCAATTAAGAAGCGCTCGGCGGTAATATGCTTGCGGTTAACCGAGATTTCATGTGGTGATAAGAAGTGCGCCCGGGCCTCAATAGTATCAATGCCCTGCGATTCGTAGAATTTACGATTACCAGCAGCACCCGTACGTTCGACCGCAAGATTCTTCCAGGCGCGGAGTGAGGGGTAGTTATAGCCAAGCGCATTACTACGAAGGCCAAAGCGAGCGCCATGGCGAGCTTCATCGTAAAGCTGCGCAGCATGTAACAGTGCCTTAGTTGGTACATCGCTAAAGTTCGGTGAGTCACCACCAAAAACTGATTGCTCAACAATTGCAACTTTCTTGCCCTCGCGCGCGGCAATCGTTGCCGCTGCAGATCCTCCGGCGCCGCTGCCGATAACGATCAGGTCATAGTCGAAGGTGTGTTTTTTGGCCATATCCGGGCTCCTTATATCATTTGCTTGTGGTGTTTGTATAAATATGCGGCATCAGGGTGAAGTGGTTCGAGCGCTTTGGTTACTTGACGGCGAATATCGCTACTGGTGATCTCTTGTTTGTTTTTAAGCCAATCGGTGAGAACATCGCAGACTCTTTCGGCGGTATCTTTGGCGAGCCCATCTACGCTTTGTACGCTGAGGCACGCGGCATATACGCTATCGTGGAGTTTTTCTCGGTCAAAGAGTTCGGATCCACGGCGACCATGCTTTAGGACGGTAGCAGGGGCACTCATCCAACCCTCGCAACAACGACAGGAGTAACAACAAGGTTGATGTACAGAAAGAACGCTAAGACAATCAATGCTGATCCACCGGCAAATTGTAAGAAGCGCTTGTTGGTCTCGCGCCAACGCTGCAGCCTGCTAATATTGTGCCCGCTGCCAATAAACGCTACGACAAGCAAAATACTAAACGACGCAACCACTACATACGTGGCGGCGCCAATAAGCTGTAAATTAGTCGGTAGGGAAATAATAGCAAATGCGGCAGCAGCCGCCGGGGTAATAATAAACAAGAGTTCGGTAAATACGCTTGTAATACCCAAGCTGAATGCCTCGGCACTCAGTTGTGTAGCATGGATTCGCTTGCTCAAAAGCTTGGCGAGGCCTCGAGGCACCCACAATAACGTGCCTGGCCCGCGACGATAGTAGAAAACCCATACTACAACACCAATAATAATCATCGCAAAGGCTAGAGTACCCCATGCCATAGGGGTCACAACCCGACCAAAGAAGACACTGGCTACATAGCTGAGTGTAGAGACTACAAGTGCGGTCATAATAAGCGTGCCAGCAAGAAATGCGCCAACAAGGCGCAGCGTCCGCTTGGCGGCTAGTTTTTTGCCGATAGCGTGACCAGAGAGTAGTGTTACCATGCTCACGCCAAGCTGAAAGCTCGCGTGAATCAGTGCGGCAAGGACGATAACACTGAAGGCGGTAAGAGTATCCATGTTTCTATTTTTTCTTCCTCTCCTGTTATTTATACCATAAGCGTCTCCCTCGAGTCAAAAAGAGGCCATAATGCTATTGCTTTTTTATAAACAATGTGCTATATTAAATACATAAGCCAATAAAAACAAACAAAGGGCAATTAACAATATGGAAGCAACAACTGACACCCAGTCGGCGAACCTCAGCGAAGCGTTTGCAGCAGCAAGTTGGAACGTACCACGTAGTATCGAACAGCTCCGTTCATTTGTGTCATCTCGCGAAGATGCACTCGACGTTGAAGACTTTGACTTTTAATCCCAGATTTTTGCCCGAAAATTCCACCACGTAAACGCGACCTGATAAGCAATTGTCAGGTCGTTTTTACTGTGTATAGCCATAAACCCTATAGTATACTGGCTGTATAGACAAGGAGATTCTAATGAATAGTGAACCTGAACGTGGGCTTGACTCGCCTAACGACGATAAACAGACAGAAATGAATACTGTTGAGCCGCGCGAGGCTACAAAAACAGAGGGTACAATGCCTACTCCAAATGAAGTAAAGTTCGCTACTGAACCCGAGCAAACCTCGCAGCCGACGCCGCCGCCAGCAGTCAACTCAGAAGTTCCGCAGGCTCACAAATCCCAGGCAGATGCCGTAACGCTTGTCTTGCAATGGCTCACTTATGCATTCTGGGGCTGGTTCGCCCTCGCGATGCTATGGCTAAGCGCAGTTGTTTACGCATTCCTAGTTAATGGTAGCGATAGTAACGACTGGACGGGAGTCGTTTCTTATCCAATTGCCTCAGTCCTTGTCCTACTAGTCGTCGCCGCTGTGGTTGATTTCTTCTATCGACGCCGCGAACCGGCAAAAAAAGAAGGCTTTGCAACTGCAGTGATGGTAATCCACACAGTTATCTTCGCCCTCTGTGGTATCGGTGCACTTGTTGCTGCGGTATTTGCTGGTATCAATTTAGTGCTGAGCGAAACGCCGTCAGCAAGCGATGGCATACGTGTCGCACTCTTTACGGCACTAACTATGGTGCCGATATATACATTACTCATTGCGCGCACTACACTTGTAGCAAAATGGCGACGCATTCCTATGCTCGCGACGATTATCTTGAGCGTGGGTGCAGCTGTATTTATTGGTATTGGCGTGTTTGGCCCAGTTGCGAGATCGGTAACAACGCGACAAGACCGCCAAGTATCAAGCGCGCTCAGCAGTATCGTGTATGCAGTAAATTCATACGATCAAGAGAACGATAGACTTCCAGAATCACTGGACGGACTCGATTTTAGTACCTACGACAACACTGATACGGATACTATTAAGAGTCTACTTGCTAAAGGCGTAATTACATATAAGCCGAATACGAAATCAAGCACAGAGCCATCTTCGCAGGATACCTACAGTACTCGTACGGTCCACTACTACCAACTATGTGCAACATTCACAAGCGCACAGACTTCTCCATATACAACCTACTCATCAACAAACTATTCAGAGTCAATCAACGCACAGTACCACAAAAAAGGTGAGCAGTGCTATAACGTAAAGACAAACTCGTACTAGATATACATAAAACAAACCAAAATATCGGCTGGAAGGCCGATATTTTGGTTTAAATCATTAGATTGCATGCTCGCGTCGGAGCAGAGAAGTCTTAATTTCGGGTCCATACAAGTAGCTACCAACACTGCCATCACTTTTAAGAATCCGATGGCAGGGAACGAGCAAGATAAGTTTATTAAGCCCACAAATAGTGCCAGCGGCGCGGATTGCGGCCGGGTTGCCCGAAGCCTCCGCAAGCTCTTTGTACGACATAGTTTTGCCGTAGGGGATAGCTCCAATTGCCTGCCAGACTTTCTCTTGAAAATCACTTCCCTCTTGATGTCGTGGAATTTTACCGAGAGCTGATTGGTCGCCATCATAATACGCAGTCACCAGCGATTCATACGGGTGGCTGGTAACCGATTCCAGGCTAGCGTCGTGAAATTCCAAAGGAAGTCTCCTTTGCAGGTCGATCAAACTCCCAAACCCTGATGCGCGGGCAATATCATCGCTATCAACAATAATATGAAACGCACCATTTGGAGTCTCGCAGGTTATGTATCGTAAAGTATCCATTGCTCTATTGATTATACTCTGGCAAACAAAATACCCTACGAAATGTAGGGTATAAATAATTGCTTGGTAGCACCAGGTAGGCTTGAACTACCGACCTCAGGCTTATGAGTCCTGCGCTCTAACCAGCTGAGCTATGGTGCCATACCTGTAAAGTGTACCAAAAGTTAACGTATTTTTCTAGTGCTACCAAGGGGTTTGTGTAAAATGGTAAAATATCCCTAAGATAGAGGAGGGAATATGCAGCAACTATCAGGATTAGAGAACAGCCTCAGCACACTATTTAAGGGGCTGCCGCATCTACCAAAAGATTGGCGCCATTGGCTCGCTGATAATGCGTGGTGGCTCGCGCTCATTGGTGTTGCGTTTGGATGTCTTGGTATTCTTGGCCTCGTTCCAGTCGTACTTGGTATCTCAATTTTTACTGGCATCGTTGCTGGTCCAGCAGCTGGCGCACTAATCATTATTACGGGCATTGTAAACATGGCGGTGTTGGTTATATCGGTCACGCTTGAAGCGATGGCAATCACGTCGCTAAGGGTGAAGCAAAAGAGGGGATGGGACTTGCTATTTTTGGTAAGCCTAGTCACCTTCACTGGTGCTGTCTTGAACGCGCTGATAACTGGAAATGTCAATCACATCATCGGCCTCATCGTCGGCACACTTATCGGGCTGTACGTTCTCTTCGAAGTGCGCATGTATTTCGTGCACAAATAGGGTACAATAGAAGGTAATTCCAGGTGATACTCACTGCCCTACTTTCACGAGTAGCGTAAGCGTCCCTCATCAACGGATCATATTCATCGTCTTCGGATTTTTACTAGAAACGGGTAAAAGCACGGGCGAACAATCAGAAAACGTTTCTTCAGTAATCACTTATTTGGAGAATTTTGCTGTGGACGATGAAATCTTTTTAAACGAACGAGTCGATGTGGTAGCACGCTTTGGTACAGGGTTAAATCCGTGTGCGCCAATCAAATTCAGGCGTGCTAATGGTCGCGAAATAATCGTGACAGAAATTGGCCTTCGCACCCCAGTGGCAGCCGGGCGTAAAACAGTCCATTGGTTCGATGTAACGGATGGTGAAGCAGATTACAGGCTCGAATTTGATAGTGAACGCCTCACGTGGCGGCTGACGCTGGAGGCGGATCGATTATGATAAATCCCCTTCACAACACTGAACGCCCACTCATTATGCACATCGACCTAAATAGCTGCTTCGCGACGGTCGAGCAGCAAGCGCGGCCAATGCTCCGCGGCCGGCCTGTAGCTATTGTGAACCGACGCACTGAACATACGATGATTGTGACGGCAAGCTACGAGGCTAAGGCGCGTGGTGTAAAGCTAGGCATGCGCCTGCGCGAGGCAAAGAAGCTTTGTCCAGATCTTGTGGGTATAGAAAGCGACCCAGAAAAATACAAATACGTATATCACAAAATGATGCGAATCATGAGTGACTACAGCCCGCACGTGACGATGAAAAGTATCGACGAAGGGGTGATTGATTTTAGCCAAGCACCAGAAGCGATGCGTAATCGAGACTTGGTAGAGATAGGGTACGAAATTAAACAGCGGCTGCGTGATGAAATCGGTTGCTGGATGAAATGTAATGTGGGGATTAGCACAAATCGGTTTTTAGCAAAAACAGCAGCGGGGCTACATAAACCAGATGGATTGGATGTGTTAACGTCGCACAATATTATTGAAGTGCTAGGAACACTAAAACTCCAAGATTTAACAGGAATCGCGCGCCATAATGAATCGCGCCTCAATGCTGTAGGTATCTATACCCCACTTGATATGCTGCACGCTGACGCAAAATCATTGCACGTGGCATTTAAAAGTATCTTGGGCGAACAATGGCATCAGCGATTGCGCGGCTGGGAAGTTGATGACGTAGCACACGATTTAAAAAGCTGCGGGCGACAGTATGTACTCGAGCGGCCAGACTTAAACCAACAAGAAAAGGTAACGCGGCTCCATGCGCTGGTTGAAGGGGTGGGCTCGAAGCTTCGCCATAACCATAAAGCAGCCAGGGGAGTGCGTTTGTACGCAAGACTCTATGGGGGCGGTGTATGGCAGGCGCATGAGCTTACTCCCCTGCCCTTTTATAGCGACGCAGCGATTTGGTCGATTGCCAGGCGGCTATTTTTGGGCGCGCCAGGCAACATCAATATGCTATCGGTGACATGCTACCATCTCGGCGATGACGACGATGCTCAACTTAGCCTCTTCGGCGATGAGCTTGCACGCGAGCGGCATATCACATGGGCGATTGATGAAATCAACAGCCGGTATGGCGAACGAACGATTCATTCAGGTAATACTATCGACGCAAACGATATCGTAAAGACAAAAATCCCATTTGGAAGCACGCGCTATATGTAGAGGTATACTATATATATGAGTAAAAAGACGATTATCTCGATTATGGCTGGAGTTGGCATGACACTCGGGAGCCTAGTCCCGATGCTATGGAACGGTGATTTGCTTGGCGGCATGAGTATTTTGCTCGGGCTCGTTGGCGGCATTATCGGCGTATGGCTCGGTGTGAAAATCGCTAACGCGTTAGGATAATCGCCAGTGAACTATCTCTTAGCGGTATCAGGTGGCGTCGACTCGGTAGTGTTGCTCGATTTGTTCAGCAAAACAAAAAACCACTTAGTAGTAGCACATGTCGATCATGGCATCCGTGGTGAAGAGAGTGCAGCCGATGCACGATTTGTTGGTGAACTTGCTAAAAAATATAGCATCCCGTTCGTGAGCATTGAACTTAACCTGGCGCCAAATGCAAGCGAAGAGCTGGCGCGCGCGGAACGATATAAGTTCCTATTAAAAGAAGCCGAACGGTTTAAAGCATTGCTCGTAACGGCACACCACGAAGACGACGCCGTTGAAACAATCGCACTGAATATTAAACGTGGTACCGGCTGGCGTGGGCTCATGGTACTTAATCGCCTAGGTATCATGCGCCCGCTCCTTGGCATGACCAAGCAGCAAATCTATGATTATGCAATAAAGCATCAGCTTGAGTGGGTCGAGGATGCCACAAACAGGGAGCATATATATGCACGCAATCGAATGCGCCACAGTTTGGGGCAAGGTAACATTAATAGCAAGCGTCTCATGGAGCTCCGCGCTCGCCAGATACAACTTGGGCACGATATTGATGCCGACGCGACGCGACTCGTCGCTCGGTATAAGGGAAACCGACACTTTTTGAACATGGCCCCAGAGAACGTTGCGATTGAATTATTAGGCGCAGAAATTGCTGATGTCGCGACTCGCCCAACCCGCCCACGGCTTAAGCGAGCATTAATCGCAATCAAAACTGCAGCTCCAGGCAGCATGTATCAAATAGGTGACGGCATTTCATTAGAGTTTACGGCTCGAAATTACACCGTAAGAGTGGTATAATTTCTATAAAGATTTTCTCTTCAGTAAGATTAGCGAAAGGACACTTGTTAGAATGCCGAAACGACCTAAACGAAATGTTAGCAATACATTGCGCCTGAGCCTTTTTTGGGCGGTGATTGTATTGATTACGTTGGTAGGATGGGCGCTTATGTCGCCACACACCAGCCTTAAAGATGTACCAGTATCTCAGGTAATTAGTGATGCGAACGATGGAAAGATTACCAAGATCCAGGGGCAGGGCGATGACCTCACAATTACCAAGAAGGGTGAGAGCGAGCCAAGTGAGAAATCATATATTCAGGGTGGCGTCAGTTCCCTGCTTAAAGATGATTTACTTAACAAGAATGGCAAGCAGGTTGTCTCTGATACTCCACCGTCTGAAACTGGGACGGCCTTCTGGAATATCGCAACAATTGTTGTGCCAGTACTGCTAATTGCTGGATTCTTCATGTTCATGATGCGCCAAGCCCAAGGCCAGAATAGTCAAGCAATGAATTTTGGCAAGAGTAAGGCAAAACTGTACGGCATCGATAAAGAGCGTGTTGTATTTGATGATATTGCCGGCAACGACAGTGCGAAGCAAGACCTTGAAGAAGTTGTTGATTTCCTGAAGCATCCTAAAAAGTACGAATCTCTGGGTGCGAAGATTCCTAAGGGCGTACTACTTGTCGGTAATCCGGGTACTGGTAAAACAATGCTTGCGCGTGCTGTAGCGGGCGAGGCAAACGTACCATTCTTCTCTATCTCTGGTAGCGAATTCGTAGAAATGTTCGTAGGTGTTGGTGCAAGCCGTGTGCGTGACCTATTTGCAAAGGCAAAGAAGAACGCGCCTGCCATTATCTTCATTGATGAAATTGACGCCGTTGGCCGCAAGCGCGGTAGTGGTATGGGCGGCGGTCACGACGAACGCGAGCAGACACTAAACCAGATTTTGGTTGAGATGGACGGCTTTGAAGCTGGTACTAATGTGATTGTCCTTGCAGCAACTAACCGCTCAGACGTCCTTGACCCAGCACTACTTCGACCAGGCCGATTCGATCGCCACACGACAATCAGCCTGCCAGAGCGCCGAGACCGTGAAGCAATCTTAAAAGTTCACTTCAAGAACAAGCCTACGGATACAACAGTTGACCTTGATAAGCTCGCAGCAAAGACTGCTGGTTCAAGCGGTGCCGACCTTGCAAACATTGCAAACGAAGCAGCAATCATTGCGGCACGCCGTAACTCAAAGCAAATCTCAAACAAAGACCTCACTGAGGCGTTCGAGAAGGTTGCGATTGGCCCAGAGCGCAAGACCAAGGTAATGAACGAAAAAGAAAAGGAAATGACCGCGTACCACGAAGCTGGTCACGCAGTTGTCGGCCATGTCCTTCCAGACAGTGACCCAGTTCACAAAATTACGATCATCCCACGTGGTGGTACTGGTGGTGTCACATGGTTCTTGCCGCCTGAAGACCGTAGCTACACGAATGTGTACGAATTTAAGGACATCCTTGCTCGCGCAATGGGTGGCCGTATTGCCGAGAAACTGCTCTATGGTGCTGACGGTATCACCACTGGTGCCGGTAGTGACCTCCGTAAGGCGACTGAAATTGCCCGTGACATGGTCATCGAGCAAGGTATGGGTTCAAAGCTCCGCGACCAAGTCTTCCACGAAGATAATGGCGGCATGGTGTTCGATAAGATTACTCATGAGCGTCCATACAGTGATGCGACGGCGCAAGAAATCGACAAAGAAGTTGAAGCACTTATCCGCGAGGCTGCAGAGCGCGCCGAAGCGGTGCTTACAAAGAACCGCGATGTGCTCGAGAAACTAAAAGACGCCCTTCTGAAAGAAGAGACTCTTGAAGAAGAACAGGCGAGCGAGATTATGGCTGACGCAAAATTGCCTGCGGAGGCGAAGCTCCACTAGGAGTTATAGCAGTCTATGGCCAAGCGAAGCCTTAAATCGGTTGTTGCCCTAGCCAACAGTAAGCTGCCCCTTGGTTGGGCAGCGCTACTGTTATCTGGCGCAACGTTAACGTCAAGCTTGCTCGGCATTCTTCGCGATCGCTACTTAAATGGTCTGTATCTGGATAACTATCCCGCTGGCATCGATGCCTATACGGCAGCTTTTACTATTCCAGACTTCATGTTTTTCATCCTAGTGTCAGGCGCACTCAGCGTATCGTTTATTCCGGTGTTCAATCAACGCTTGGCGGGTGGAAATAAACGTTCTGCCTGGGAGTTGAGCTCAAGTCTCGTTAATTTTCTAGCGTTACTCACGCTTGGTGCAAGCGTCCTCATTATGATTTTTGCTGACCCGCTCGTACGCTACATTGTAGGTCCAGGGCTAGACGAGCAGGGTCGTGAGCTTGCTATCAGCATGATGCGCATTATCGCCGTAAACCCGTTCTTATTTGCGGTAGCAACCGTGATTTCGAGCATGCAACAGGCGGTCGGTCGCTTCGCCTTCTTGGCGCTCGCTCCGACTATCTATAACATCGGTATTCTGATCGGTGCTCGCTACTTTACGGGCGGTATCAATATCTTTGGCTGGCAGGTATTTGATGGCGGAATCATGGGTGTCGCGCTCGGTGTGGCGCTTGGAGCAATGATGCAGCTGGTGATCAGCTCAATTGGGCTGATTGGCCTTGGATTTGACTATCAAATGAAAATATCCTGGCGCAACAAAGGCTTTCGTCAGGTACTAAAACTCCTCCCGCCGCGCTCGCTCGATCAGGGTATCGATTATGTGAATGGTATCGTTGAGATGAATCTAGCTTCACGTATGGGTGACGGTATGATGCGTGCTTACCAGCAAGCGTCAACGCTGAGCTTGATGCCAGTGAATCTAATCGGTGTAGCAATCAGTAACGCAGCATTCCCGCGTATGACCGAGCGACTCGCAGAAGGTAGGCCGGATTTATTCAAGCAAGAGCTACGTCAAATTCTCCGTTGGATTATTTGGCTCGCACTGCCAATTGCAACGCTCGCATTCTTTATGCGCGGATACGTCGTGACATTCATTAAAAACGGTGGTGACCCAACAATCGCAAGTATTCTTGGTGCATTGGTTGTAGCAATTCTATTCAGGACAATCTACCAGATTGCTGCACGCGTATTTTACGCCCAACAAGATACAAGGACTCCGCTGTATGTGTCATTTTTCACAATCACGCTAAATATTGTACTGGCTGTATGTTTCTCAATGTGGTTCGGATGGGGTGTATATGGTCTTGCATGGGCGCAGTCTATTGTAGCGTTCGTCGAAGTGGTGATTCTCTTTGTGATTTTACAGCGTCGAGCACATGGAATTTTCACTCGCGCATTCGTATCGACCATATGTCGCATGTTCGTTGCGAGTGCAGCCATGGGCTTTATCGCCTACATAGCCCTTCAGTTTATGCAGCTACAGTCTAATGACCTCCGATTCTTCCTTGTATTTCCTAAGTTTGCCCTCATTACCGCTGTCGGATTCATTGTGTACATTTGGCTTTGTAAGCTAATGAAAGTCGAGGAAGTTGATCCGATTCTTCGCAAAGTATCAGCAGTTATTTTTAGTAAAATTCCAGGCCGGAGACAGTAACTACCATGAGCCAACAAAACATCCGTAATTTTTGCATTATTGCCCATATCGACCATGGTAAGAGTACTCTTGCTGATCGCATGATGGAGCTCACGCACACCGTCGAGAAGCGTGATATGAAAAGTCAGCTACTCGATAGCATGGACCTGGAACGCGAAAAGGGAATTACCATCAAGCTCGCACCGGTGAGTATGAAGTACAAAGACTATGATCTAAACCTCATTGACACGCCAGGTCACGTAGACTTTAGCTACGAAGTAAGCCGTAGCCTTGAGGCTTGTGAAGGCGCGGTGCTCGTTGTTGATGCTAGCCAAGGTATTCAGGCGCAGACACTCGCTAACGTATACTTAGCGCTTGCTGCGGACCTCACAATTATTCCAGTTCTTAATAAAATTGACTTGCCTGCTGCTGACGTTCCCCGCGTAAGCGCAGAGGTAATTAATCTACTTGGCTGCAAAGAAGAAGATATCATTAAGATCAGCGCGAAAACAGGTGCCGGTGTTACCGACGTACTTGATGCTGTCGTTGAGCGGATTACGCCACCGATGGGTAATAATGAGGCGCCGACACGGGCACTGATTTTCGACAGCTACTACGATGATTACCGTGGTGTGATTTTGTACACACGTACAGTCGACGGATCGATCAAAAAAGGCGATACAATCGAGATGCTCGCGACAGGTGCAAAAGGTTTGGCGCTTGATGTTGGGCATTTGCGACCTCGAATGGCATCAGACCCCGAGCTTGCAACGGGCGAGATCGGCTACATTGTTACCAACCTTAAAACAACACGCGACGCAAAAGTGGGTGATACAATCACTGTTCCTCGCGCGCATACCGACGAAGCGCTACCAGGCTATCAGCACGTGCAGCCATTTGTATATGCAGGATTCTTCCCTGTCAGCAACGAAGATTATAATGACCTCCGTGAAGCGGTCGAGAAGCTTAGCCTGAGTGATTCAGCACTCCAGTTTGATCTAGAGAACTCGCCAGTCCTGGGCCACGGTGTCCGTATTGGATTCTTAGGGCTACTCCACATGGATATTGTGCGCGAACGTCTCGAACGAGAATACGACCTCGACCTTGTTGTAACGAACCCGAGTACAAATTACGAGGTAACACTAACAGATGGCGAAGAGCTTGATATTAAAAGCGCCTCAGAATTGCCGGACGTCGCAAAAGTTGCAGAGATTCGCGAGCCGTGGATTGATGGTGAAATCGTAGTACCACAAGATTATATCGGTTCTGTCATTCAACTTATCGTCACCAAACGTGGCCGTCAAAAGAATCTCAGCTACATTGATGAGCGCGCCCTCATTAGCTTTGAGGCGCCGCTTGCGAACCTTCTTACAGACTTTTATGATCAGCTAAAGAGTGTCACAAGCGGCTATGGAAGCTTTAACTACGAGCTAAGTGAGTATCGCGCCGAAGATCTCGTTCGCGTTGACTTCTATATCTCAGGTGAACTTGTTGATGCGCTGAGTATCATGTGTCACCGCTCTGAAGCGCAGGCTATCGGCCGCGAAGTTGTCGCAAAGCTAAAAGATGTTGTGCCACGCCAGAGCTTCGAAGTGAGTCTGCAAGCGGCAATTGGCGGTAGGTTTATCGCACGCGAAAACATTGGGGCATACCGCAAAGATGTGACCGGCTACCTATACGGTGGCGATGTCAGCCGTAAAAAGAAGCTGCTTGCGAAACAGGCTCGTGGTAAAAAACGAATGAAACGATTTGGTAAGGTCGACATTCCGTCAGAGGCCTTTACTGTAATGCTGAAAAGGGATTAGTATAAAGTATGGAAACGATTGAACAGCGAATCAAAGACTACAAACCAAACCAGGCGGGTGCCGAATTGCTGAGCACGACAGAAGTCATATTGCTTGTGGGTATCACTGGCGCTGGTAAAGATACGGTTTTACGGGAAATGCTCAAATCTGGAGCGTTCCATAATCTTATAACGACTGTTACTCGTCCGCCGCGTTACAATAATGGCGTGCTCGAGCAAGATGGCGTTGATTACCATTTCATCAGCGATGATGAGGCAGTGAAATTACTTGAAGCAGGGGAATACGTTGAAGCAAGCCTCGTGCATGGCCGCGTATATGGCGTGACGGCTGACGAAATTCGCCGTGCGCACGATAATGGTAAGGCAGCGATTGCTGATGTTGATGTGCAAGGTGTGGCAAAATACAAAAAGGTGTCGGATAGTGTCACAGCCATCTTCCTAGTGCCACCGAGTTACGCAGAATGGCGTCGTCGTGTCCGCCATCGCTACGCAAGTGACGAAGAGTTCCTCGAGGATTGGCCAAACCGGCGACAAAGCGCTGTAGTAGAGCTAGAGCGCGCACTCGCGACCCCGTATTACCACTTTGTAATTAACGATGAACTTTCCGAAACAGTGCACGCCTGCACGCAAATCGCCTATCGCCGCGATGAATTCGTACGGAAAGATGATGAAGTGAGGCTTCGTACTCGAGATCTACTCGATGCACTGCTCGAAGAAATTCGCCGCGAAGAGCAATAACTACTTACGGTTCTTGCGACGTGAACTTACGAAGAGCGCGACAGCAATTGCAATAAGGAGAATACCGCCAACAAGGCCATAAATAATATTCTGACCGGTCGCAGGAAGCGTACTGTTGTTATTATTACTACCGCCATCCGTAGCAGTCGTACAAGTCGCATTTGAATCATAACTACCGCTACCATATGTACCACACCCGTAGGTCACTGCGAACTGTTTTATACCAAGTATCATATCATTTCACCTTACATATTGAGCGTTAACTATAAGTAGTATATAGTAGTAGTGTTAATAAAAACAAGAGGGGGAGAAATGCCTGAACTCAAGTTGCCAGAACTCATCGTAATCCTCGTAATCTTGCTTTTGCTCTTTGGAGGTAAGAAACTGCCAGAGCTAAGTAAGAGTATCGGTCAGTCAATCCGCGAGCTCCGCGGTGCAGCTACTGATAAAGATCGTCGCGATGAGAAAGTCCAAACAGAGAAAGCTGAATAACACAGCTTCATCCACAACCACGCCGAAAACCCAGACGTTCATGGAGCATGTCCGTGAACTAAGGGGGCGGCTAGTTTGGGTGGCTCTTTGGTTTGTGTTGGTAACGGGCGCCGCGTTTCCGTTTTTTGAAGATATTATCAAGTTGCTTATGAAGCCGCTTGGCAACGAAAAGCTCTATTACCTTACTCCTATTGGGGGTGTAAGTTTTGCCATTAAAGTATGTATGTATGTGGGGATGGTTGCTACGATCCCCGTACTTGTGTACCACTTATATCAGTTTATCTCTCCTGTAATGAAGCGCCGAAGCGCCAAGCGTGCTATCCTGTATGTCTCACTCTCTACATTGCTTGCGGCAGTCGGCATCGTGTTCGCCTACCTTGTTACCCTACCATCGGCAATGCACTTTCTTACGGGCTTTACGATCGGCGGCGTAAGCGCAATGCTCACGGTTGATTCTTATCTGTCATTTATTGTGGCATACGTGCTCGCAAGCGCATTGATGTTCCAGGTGCCGCTTGTGATGGTAATTATCGATAGGATCACACCGATGCCACCATCGAGCTGGAACAAATATCAGCGACACATGATTGTGGCGGCATTTATTATTGCTATGCTTATTACGCCGTCGCCAGAAATCACGACACAGTTTACGCTTGCTGCGCCAACAATCTTGATGTACCAGATCGGAATCCTACTCGTATGGATGCGCCATCGTCAGCTGAAACCAAAAAAGGCAAGTATCAACACGCTTGAGCAAGAATTAGTTAAAGAGGTTGTAGCGCCTCGCAGTCAGCCAGTACTTGAGCAGCAGGAAGCACCTCGAACGCCTGTAGCAGCTCCAAAGCCTCGCCCTGTGGGGTTAACCCCTGGTCGAGTAGATGTTCTTATGCGGTACAAGCCTGCGCATGCGCGAAACACAACCGTTGCGGTACCAACTCGACAAAAACCCCTAACTCAAGATGCGTTGGCTCCACAGGTTCGTCCACAAGCAAATCGAAGGCCAGTGGCTCGGGTCTCGATTGATGGATTCTTCCCTGCAAGTGATGCATAAACTTGCGCATAGTATAGTTAGGTGATATTATGCTTATGAATACTACACAAAATAAACAAGAGTTTTAGCATGACACTACCTAAACCTGCAATACTTGAACAAGAAATGGATCGTAAAGAATTCCTCAAGAACGTGGGAATTGGTTTACTGTTACTCCTTGGCGGCAATATGATCATTGGTGCACTGAAGGGGCTTGAGCATGTAAATGGCTCGAATCAAACTTCAAGAAGCGCTATTGGCTATGGCGGCTCCAAGTACGGACGCTAAATAAGAGGAGAGGAGGCGTGTTGTGGCACGTTTACCGCAATTAGGTGGAGATGAAAATACATGGGGGCAAGTCCTCAATGATTTCCTTTTGGAGACGCATAACAACGACGGTACGTTGAAGCCAGATGTTGTTACTGCTACTAATCTTGCCCCAAACGCGGTTGATAATACTGCGCTCTCTTCAAATTCTGTAACAAACGCCACGCTTGCTGTGTCTGGCGGTAGTGATGGCCAAGTGCTTACTAAAGATAGCGGCCAAGTAAGTGGTATAAAATGGGCATCGGCTGGTGGGTCAGCTCCTCAAGCTACAACCACCTCAGTCGGTACTGTGCAGCTAGCGGGCGATCTGGGCGGTACGGCAACAGCACCTACGGTGCCAGGCCTTGCGGGTAAAGAGCCAACACTCGTTGCTGGTAATTCTACTCAGTACTACCGCGGCGATAAAAGCTGGCAGACCCTTGATAAAGCGGCGGTTGGTCTTGCAAATGTCGATAATACAACTGATGCTAATAAGCCAATCTCCACGGCAATGCAAACAGCACTCAACGCAAAAGAAGCAACGATTACTACGGGCAACTCCACGCAGTACTACCGTGGCGACAAAAGTTTTCAAACACTTGATAAGGCTGCCGTTGGCTTGGCTAGTGTCGACAATACAGCCGACGTCAACAAGCCAGTTTCGACGGCAATGCAGACTGCCCTTGATGCGAAGGCCGACGCCACAGCGCTTGGCACAAAGGTGTTATTAATTGATAATGCGGCCAGTTTGCCTCCTGGAACACCGGCGGGCGTTATCGTTGTTGTGAAATCATAGCCTATGGCTGCGCAGCTTAATTTCGGAGCAGGCAACAGTGTTGAGTTCGGTACGACCGGGAATGCTACCTCAGCGATACTCAGCTGCAATAGGTCATCACTCGCAAACGTCGTTGTTGGCGATTTGCTCGTTGCCTGGATTCATAATCAAGGCTCAGGAGTTGGCTCGATAACACCACCCTCAGGGTGGATTGCCTATGGAGCGGCTCTCGGTACGCCAGATTGGGCAACATCTCGCACGTCCCAGTTCTTTTATTATGCCGTCAAATCGCAAAATGATATTGATAGCATCCCGACAACGCTTACCTGGACAATGAGCTCTACCCCTGGTCGCGCTGCTGCTGTCGTCGCTCGTGCTACTGGAATTGACCTCGATAATATTGAAGATTCGGCATCAACAGCATTCACTGGAGGTAGTACTTCACTTACTATTCCAAGTATTACAACGGTTAACGCGACAACGCTTTTAGTCGCGGGTATCCACCAGCAAAACTCCGCAAATACTAGCTCGCCAACCGTAACATCACTCCTTACGGCTTTCGACGAATATAAAACATCGCCAACAGGAAGCACCCTTGCTAACACGGGTGCAATTATGGGGTATCAGTATCGAACGTCGGCAGGTGCAACGGGCACAGTAAGTCCTACATTTGATTCAACGACGACAGTCCTTGGTGGCGAGCTTGTTGCATTTAAAGCAGGGGCTTGGTCGCCACCGGTTATCTCTCGCCCAACCATTGTTGGCGTTGCGACAACATACCAAACAGCCAGTGCGATAACAACCTTCACGATTAATAAGCCATCGGGTGTTCAGGATGGCGACCTGCTTGTTATGGCACTCTCAGGACAAAGCCCTACGGCAACGGGTGACTTTGCGCTATCCGGATGGTCACGGGTAAGCCAAGCGTTCGTTGGCGGGACAAGTAACCGCATTACAGGCTTTTATACGTTGCCCGTACCAAGCGCTTCGGCGTTAACGCAAAATGATTTTACATTCACTGCTACCGACTCAGCCTCTGGTGGGCGTGTCGTTGCCGAAATGTTCATCGTGCGCGGCGCTGATCTTACAAATACAATCGTTGGTTATTCGCCGTATGGTACAACCGCCTCACAGACCACAACCATTCAGCCGCCAACGCCAGCTACAACAAAGAACCTTCTTTTAGCAACCTATAATGCACAATTTGTCTCCGGAATTGATTATTCAATTGCGACTGGGCCAAGTGGTATGGCGCAGCATATTTATCTTCCGTCGTCCACAGCCGCGCAGTCCAAAACGATTCTCGCTGTATATCAGCAAGATATCGAAGCCGGAGCACCCGGTGCAAAGGCACTCACCTGGGCCGGGGCGCAGTCGCAATCATCCGGTGTCGCGATCATTATCCGTGCCCTTGGCGAGCCTGATCCAAACCCAGGCCTGGCTATTAAATACACGAGTGCAACCGACACGCTTAGTGGCGGCCATTTGTACTACACTTCGGCTACCGACACACTTACGACACCGCTCGAAATTCGTCCGGTCCCAACAGGCTATTCATCGGTATCTACAATGCTCGCACAAAGTCCATTCTATGTTGCCCACCGAGGCGGCTCAGCCGATTGGCCTGAAATGAGTTTACACGCCTATACACAGTCAGTATTTTGGGGTGCAGGCGCTATTGAACTATCGCTTGCGCGCACATCTGATGGTGTCTGGTTTGGATTACACGATGCGAGCCTTGATCGCACATCACTTAATACGGGTAACGGAAGCGGCACAACGCTCGTTGCCTCTACAATGACTTGGGCGCAGGTACAGGCGTATCAAATACAATATCCAAACGTTGCAAACAGCGCATCGCTCCCGAAGCCGTATATGCGCTGGGAAGAAATTATTGCAGCCTATTACCCAAGCCATGTAATCTTCGTTGACCCTAAAGTCGCGACAGCCTACACGGGCGAATTACTTGCGATGATGGACGCATTGCCGGGTACGCCAACGGATCATTTTGTTGCGAAATCATACGGTGTGTCGGGTGGCGTATCGAATACGGGCTGGGCTCATGATGCTGCAGCACATGGCTATAACACCTGGGGGTACTTTTACCAGGTCGACGCAGCGAATTTTGCGACCTATCAAGGCCGATACACAATACTGGGCATGGACTACACGGCTGACGCTGCAACCTGGAGCAGTATAATGTCGTATGGCAAGCCGGTAATTGGTCATATTGTGCCAAATGGTACGGCCGCAAACACCGCGCTTGGCTATGGCGCAGCCGGGCTGATGGTGTCAGGAGTGCAAGAGGTAATTCCTCGTTCTCAGAATCCTTCGCAAGCCTAGCACTCATATTGATAGAGTGCTAAAACATTGCTATAATGACGCCATGACAGAGCGCCAACGAGCAATTCTAGCAACGATTATCGAGCAATATGCAGAAATCGCCGCCCCAGTGGGCAGTGTCACCCTGGCCAAACTATTTGGCGTAAGTAGCGCTACAATCCGTGCTGAGATGGCTCGCCTTGAAGATATGGGATATATCGAAGCGCCACACACGAGTGCTGGCCGCATTCCAACCGACAAGGGCTACCGTGTCTATGTAAATGGCATAACTAACGCTGCAATGGCTGAATTACCAAGTGGTCTTGATCGTAGTGCGAGAACGATTGAGGCGCATGTAAATTCGCATCTCGATAAAGGCGACCGCGCTATCCGTAGCGCTGTCGACAGCCTCGTCGAGCTGACGGGCAATATGGGGTTTGCAACCATCGGGCGCGAGCTTTATACAAACGGAATGGGTAGACTTTTTAGTCAGCCAGAATTTTTACAGGGTGAGCATGTTCAGGCGGTCGCGCGGCTAATCGATAATATCGAACCGTGGCTTCGCGAAGCTGCGCCAAATGAAGCCCTCAATGTATTTATCGGCAGCGAGAATCCAATCGGTAAGGCTAGTGGCGCAACATTGATTATTAGTAAATTCAGCTCGCCGTACAGCGACACTAGCTATATTGGGGTGATTGGGCCAACGCGTCAGAATTATGCGCGCACAATGCATCTCGTGCAACGTGCCGGAGCAATGTTAGAGGAGGTATTGTAACAGTGGCTAAGAAAATGACGACAGAAGAACTCGAGCAACAAGTTGGTGAACTAACCGCAGATTTGCAGCGCATGCGCGCAGATTTCGAAAACTACCGCAAGCGCGTCGATGCTGAAAAGCTCGCAGCGCGTGAAGATGGCGAGGTTCGCGCTATTCTTAAGCTGCTTCCCGTTGTTGATACAATCGAACGCGCCGTTGCGCACATTCCAAGCGACATTGCTGAGCACCAATGGGTGAAGGGTGTTGCGGGGCTCGTAAAGCAGCTCGAGAAATCTCTTGGCGATCTAAAGCTTCAGAAGATCGATTCTCAATCTGGCGCCGAGTTCAATCCAGAGCTCCACCAGGCTATACAATTTGACGAGGAAGCTACGGGTGACAAAGAAGTGATTGCAGATGAGTTGCAGCCTGGCTACACACTTTCTGGTCGTCCGATTCGTCACGCGATGGTGAAGGTGACGCGTAAATAACTTCGAGTAAATAGATAAAAAGAGTGCCGTAAAGACACTCTTTTTGCTTGCCCTGAAGATTCTTAGTTAGCACTCTTGACTCGAGAGTGCTAATTTTATTACAATGAAGATATTGGCAATCTATCAACTAGAGTGCTAAAATGTAATCAGACAATTTATACCTAATACAACAAAAGGAGAGTAGATTTTATGGGTAAAATCATTGGTATCGACCTTGGTACGACTAACTCAGCTTTTGCTTACCTTGTGGCCGGTAAGCCAGAAGTGATCGCAAATGCCGAAGGCAACCGCACAACACCAAGTGTCGTTGCAATCAACAAGGGTGGCGAACGTCTTGTGGGTCAGGTAGCACAGCGCCAACGTGTGACTAATGCAAAGAACACTATCTATGGTGTTAAGCGCCTCATTGGCCGTAAGTGGAACGACAAAGAAGTCCAAAAAGACCTCGACATCATGCCATACCAAATCGTGGAGCACAAAAATGGCGTTGCGGTAAAGATGGGCGATAAGGACTACACCCCAGAAGAAGTTTCTGCGATGATCCTTTCTAAAATTAAGGCTGACGCCGAGGCGTTCCTTGGCGAAAAGGTCACCGAAGCGGTTATTACCGTTCCTGCGTACTTCGATGACTCTCAGCGTCAGGCAACCAAAGACGCTGGTAAAATTGCAGGCCTTGAAGTTAAGCGCATCATCAACGAACCAACCGCTGCAGCACTTGCTTACGGTCTCGAAAAGGGTAAAGAAGAAAAGATCGTTGTATTCGACCTTGGTGGCGGTACATTCGATGTTTCTGTGCTTGAACTCGGTGACGGCGTATTTGAAGTAAAGAGTACCAACGGTGACACACACCTTGGTGGTGAAGACTTCGACAACGCAATCGTTAACTACTTCCTCGATGAGTTCAAGAAAACTGACGGTATCGACCTCCGTAAAGACAACGCAGCCATGCAGCGCCTCAAGGACGAGGCTGAAAAGGCAAAGAAAGAACTCTCAACAACTACTGAATACGAAGTAAATATTCCATTCATCACCGCTGATGCTGATGGTCCGAAGCACTTTGAGCTTAAGATCAGCCGTGCGAAGCTCGAGGATCTCGTAAAAGAACTCCTCGACCGCCTCGATGGCCCGGTCGAAAAGGCGCTCAAGGATGCACAGCTTTCAAAGAGTGACATTGATAACGTCGTGCTCGTTGGTGGTATGACACGTATGCCAGCTGTCGTTGAGCGCGTCAAGAAGCTCTTCGGTAAAGATCCAATGCAGGGCGTGAATCCAGATGAGGTTGTGGCGGTTGGTGCGGCAATCCAGGGTGGTGTGCTTGCAGGTGACGTGAAGGATGTACTTCTTCTCGATGTAACCCCGCTCTCACTCGGTATCGAGACAATGGGTAGTGTGACTACTAAGCTTATCGAGCGCAACACGACTGTCCCTACAAGTAAGAGCGAGACATTTAGTACCGCAAGCGACAATCAGCCACAGGTTGAAATCCACGTACTCCAGGGTGAACGCGAGTTCGCACAGGATAACAAGAGCCTTGGCCGCTTCGTCCTCGATGGTATTGCGCCAGCACCACGCGGCGTACCACAGATTGAAGTTACCTTCAACATCGACGCGAACGGTCTGCTTAACGTTACTGCTAAAGATAAGGGTACTGGCAAAGAGCAGAGTATCACTATTCAAGATTCTGGTAACATGAGCAAAGAAGATATTGAAAAGGCACAAAAAGATGCCGAAGCGCACGCCGACGAAGACAAGAAAAAGCGCGAGGCGATCGATACCAAGAACAGCCTAGAAAATGCTATTTACCAAGCAAAGAAAATGCCAGATGAGTTTAAGGACAAAATCTCTGATGATGACAAAAAAGTCATCGAAGACGCTGTTGCTGAAGCTGAAAAGCACAAGGACTCAGACGACAAAGACGAGCTTGAAGCGGCGGTAAAGGCACTCAATGACGCAATTATGCCTATTGGCGCAAAGATGTACGAACAGGCTGCTAAAGATGAAGAGGCAAAATCTGATGACGACAAAAAGTCAGACAAAGACGAGCCAGTCGAAGGCGAAGTTGTTGATAAAGAAGACAAGAAGTAAGTAATATTTCTTTCTCTAGTAAAAAGACACCCTCCCCGGTGTCTTTTTACGTGCGGTTTAAGCTGGAGTATAATAAGAAGTGCAATCATAACGTCCAAAGGAGGTACTTATGGATGGAATGGGAATTATCGGGTGGATCGTACTTGGCGGCTTGGCCGGCTGGGTGGCGTCCATGTTCGTGGGAACAAACCGACAACAAGGTTTGTTAGGTAATATTATTGCAGGAGTTATCGGAGGCGTCGTCGGTGGATGGGTATTCACCATGTTTGGCGGCACCGGGGTAACGGGATTCAATATTTGGAGCTTTGTCGTTGCCCTTGTTGGCGCCGTCATTGTGCTCTACATATGGAAGATGATTTCAAGCCGAGATAAATAATAGTTCGCATAAAAATAAATCAGCACCTTAATCGCGAGGTGCTGATTTTATTGCTCGTACAGCTTATTTGATATCAACGAGCTCGATATCAAACACTAGGTCGCTGTTTGGCGGGATGTTCGCAGCAGCGCGCACTGATCCGTATGCCATTTCTGATGGAATAATCAGCCGGCGCATGCCGCCAACTTTCATACCTGGTACGCCCTCGGTCCAGCCCTTAATGACTTGGTCGAGGCCGAATGTTACGGCGTTGCCAAAGTCATGGCTGCTCTGAAAGATAATTCCGTTCTTGCATAGCGCACCCGTATAGTGCGCAGTGATCTTATCGCCAGGCTGTACTGTCTTGCCAGTACCTTCCACGATATCAATACTCTGTAATGCGTCTACTTTGTTGATGGGCTCAAAATCAGCGAGCCTCGTGCCTTCATACTTCATACTTCTAGCATAGCAGATACCGTGTAAAGTTTCGTTTAGCTCATCTTCTTTCAATAGACTAAAAACGAAGTGCAACCCTTAGGATTTTTAGCGTAAAAACTGTAAGGCGCGTAACAGTCTGTTGAGAGAGGGTGAGATAAAAAAGAAACTATGATTGCTTTGGCTCGGGTAGTTCAAGAAACAGCGCCGCCCACACCATTCCCGGGTCGCCACGATAAATTGGTGCATAGTACCAGCTGCCGTCAAGATTGAGCATTTCGGGGAACATACCATGTAGCTCAATCATATTGCAGAATTTATCATACTCACGCTTGTAGTTTGGGTGGTGGTATCGCTTCAGCAGGTGTAGATAATACTCACCGTGCCAGCTCCAAATAGTCCTACCTTCGTAGTCTGGCATCCAAGGCGCGGTCATCCACCAGTGGTAGCGGAACTTCTCGGGTGTATTAGTGTAAATAAGCGGGTATGGTTCATTAAGTCGCTGGCTATCGATGTACTTAAACGTTTGCTCCACCATCCTCTCATCAGTAACAATATCGAGAAAGAAAGGGAAGAGGGCACACTCGGCGCTGAATGCGGTGTTAGTGAAATCAGCATTAAAATAATGCCCGTTCCAGTATTTAGTCACAAGAAGCTGTCGGTAATGATCGACGGGCGTTGACCATGTAAGCCCTAGCGTCTCGGCGCATGCAGCAAGCCGCGCAACAAGTGCAACAGAATAGGCGCTGCGATCATACATCACCGCGTCACGCATTTCAGCATATTTCATTTGGCGAATGTTGCCGTTATGGTCGAGGTATCTTTTCCGGAACTTGCGAAGCTCTCGGTTCAAAAACCGTACATCAGATTTATTCAGCTCATATCCACTCACGACAAGGCAATGCAGCAGCCATGGTAGGGCATCAATACTTTTACCTGGTGCATTAAAACAGTGGCCCGATTTATCAATGCAAAGCGTGACATGGCCCGAGCGTCGGTAGTGAATCATCGCCCAATGGAGCGTCTGGTGTACGCGTTGCTGGTATCCGAGCCGAACAAGTGACTGACAAACAGTGCCGAAGTCTCGTATCCAAAAGAAATCAAAATGCCCTAAACTCGTGCGGTAGAAATCACCCTCCCACAGCCTATCAATAATTTGCTCGCAGACTTCGCGGGCGTCGCCGTCTAAATGTTCAACATGACCAAAATATCGGTTAGTAATCTGGCGATACTCAGCTCGCAGCGTTCCAAAGGTAACGCCAATCGCCCGGGTGAGCTGTTCCATAAGGTTGATTACTTCTTACGACTCTTGCTCTTCTTACTACTCTTGCCAGTAAGCGCGCGGATGGGGGTTTCGACATCAAGGAGTGACATACCGATACACGCAACGCTAATACCAAGAAATACGATTGCTGTCTGTTCTTCGACCATGTTAATTGCTGCAAGCACAGCTACGGCAACCGCGACAATAATCGCAGTCGTACATAAGATGAAGTCAGTGAACGAGTCGGTTTTCATAAGTCTACCCCTTAAAGTTACTTTCACTACTATTACTATAGCACAAGGGTTTTAAAGGTGAAATTAGGATGTAATTCGCAGGGTACTTTTATAGTAAAACAACGCGAAATCTGGTATAATTAGAAAACTAATGCAGTACATCAATATCATTCTGCAGGTGGCAATCTTAGTTGCTGCCGCAGCCGTATTCTCAGGTCTCAACATTAGCCTTATGTCGCTCTCGATCGATGATCTTAAGCGAAAGGCAAAGCTCGGCAACGTTAAGGCAAGGCGCGTACTACCAGTGCGTAGGAATGCCCACTTGTCACTGGCATCAATTCTCTTTGCGAACGTCGCGGTAGTCTCCATGAGCTCGCTATTGCTTGAGCACTACTTCAACGGCTGGGTTGCCGGCATTGCCACGACACTCTTGATGGTGGTGTTTGGTGAGGTATTGCCGCAAGCAATCTTTGTGAAGCGAGCTCTTGATTTTAGTGCTTTCTTTGCACCGCTTATCCGTTTTGTGAGTATCCTTACCTATCCTGTCTCGAAACCGCTCGCTATACTACTCGACAGAATCCTCGGCCCCGAAGGTCGTCACCTGCATACACGCGCCGAGCTTGGCATGTTAATCAGCGAGCACAAAATTGGTGACGAGAGTGAGCTTGATGAAGATGAGGTAGAAATCATCCAGGCCGCCTTGCAGCTGAGTGAAAAGACGATTAAAGACATTATGCAACCAATCAAATCTGTGTACTGGCTTCGTCAGGATGCTGTACTTGATGCTAAAACCGTCGACGCCATTAAAGACCATGGCTACAGCCGTATCCCAGTATTCGATAAAGGCCTTACGCAGTGTTTCGGCGTAATTCTCATGAAAGACATGGTGGACATCGACTTTGACGAAAACCCGGTTCCAGTAATGAACTTTCGTCTTCACAAAACTCGCGCTGTTGGTAGTCGTACCGCGCTCGACACCATGTTCCATAAACTGAGCGTTGTACGCTCGCACCTCGTACCAGTCGAGCAGAACGATAAAATCATCGGTATCATTACTGTCGAAGACCTAATCGAAGAAATTATCGGCCACGAAATCGAAGACGAAACTGACCGCGCGCTCCACCGATAATACTGCTTGTGCTTTAGCTCTAAGCCCCGTATGATAAGGGTATGGATTTACCGGGTGAACTCTCTAAGGTTATTAAGGGAGATGTGGACGCCACCGACGAAACGCGTGAATTTTACAGTCACGACGCCAGCTTGTTTGAGCTGAAACCTCAGGTGGTAGCATTTCCTAAAGACAGCAAAGACGTCCAAGCGTTGGTGAGCTTTGCGAGCGAGCATAAAAAAGATATACCAAACCTCAGCATTACGGCCCGCTCGCAGGGCACGGATATGAGCGGCGCAGCAATTAACGACTCAATCATTCTTGATAGCAATCGCTACATGAACCAGCTTATCAGCGCCTCCGCCGAGTCTGCCACAGTGCAGCCAGGTATGAAATATCGGGACTTCGAGGTAGAAACGCTCAAATATGGCAGCATTTTGCCAAGTTATCCGGCGAGCCGCGAGCTTGCGGGTATGGGCGGTATCGTCAATAACAACTCAGGTGGTGAAAAATCACTCGAATTTGGCAAAACCGACCGATATGTTACGAACATGAAAATGGTTCTTGCCGACGGCAAAGAGCACGAAATTCGCCCACTCACACGCGATGAGCTCAACAAAAAAATGGACGAAGACAGTTTCGAGGGGAAATTATACCGTGATACCTTTGCTATCCTCGATCAGCACTACGACGAAATCAAAGCAGCTGCACCAAGGGTTAGCAAAGACTCTACCGGATACCACCTCTGGAATATTTGGGACCGTGATAAAAACGTATTTGACCTTACAAAGCTCTTCGTAGGCGCCCAAGGTACGCTTGGTATTATGACCGAGGCAACCGTAAGCTTGGTGCCAAAACCAAGCCACTCGGGCACACTGGTGTGCTACCTTCACTCAATTGATAACCTTGGCGAAATCGTCCCAGCAGTACTCAATGAAAAGCCGGCAACATTCGAATGTTTCGATGATAACACGCTTTGGCTGAGCTTCAAGTTTATATTCGCCTTCATTAGCCGCCTCGGTTTTATCACGTGGGCAATTATGTGTCTCCAGCTCATTCCAGATGGCCTCGCGCTTGTCCGCGGCGTTCCAAAAATGATTCTCTTAATCGAATTTACTGGCAACAGTGAAGTAGAAGTAAAGGGTAAAATTCACGTTGCCAAAGAACATCTCAAAAAATTCGACTTCACTTATATGGAAGAAGACGGTAACGAGGCGGCTAGTCGTAAATTCTGGCTTATGCGCCGCGAAAGCTTCAACTTGCTTCGCAGCAAGGTGAAAGACAAGCACACTGCGCCATTTATCGACGACCTTATTGTGCCGCCAGCTCGTCTTGCCGAGTTCTTGCCTCAGCTGCGCGACATTATCAAGAAGTACAACTTGCTTGCAACGATTGCCGGCCACCTTGGTGACGGTAACTTCCATGTGATTCCTCTCATGAAAATCGAAGATCCAAAAGAGCGCGCTAAGCTACAGCCAGCTCAAAAAGAGGTGAACGAACTCGTCATCAAATACGGCGGTTCAATATCGGGTGAGCACAACGATGGGCTGGTGCGTGGTCCATGGCTCGAACACATGTATAGCCCATCAGTACTCGGCTACATGCGCGAAATCAAACGCATGTACGACCCACTCGACATCTTCAATCCTCACAAAAAGGTTGAAGCCACTTGGGAATATAGCTACTCCCACATTCGTGAGCATTTCTAAATAATATCCAAGATATGGTAAGGCCCCGCACATGGATGGTGCGGGGCGGTTGGGTTTTGCCGTCAAAAGAGTGCTTACATCAAGCCGTAACAGTATCGTTAGGCGATACACTCCAGGCAGGTGCTGTGCGCGACAGGAATCGCGAGGTAGCAGCGGTCGCAGATGACGCTGACGCGCTGCTTTGATGGCATCGCGAGTGTGCCGCCGCCTCGCGCTCCTGGTCGACCTAGGTCGGAGAGTTCGAGCTCTCCGAACAGGTCGTGCAGGGGTGCGCCAAGCGCGTAGGCGATGGCCTCTGCGGTTGCGCGATTTACCTTGTATGTCCTGTCGCCTCGTTCGATGCTCCTGATTGTTCCAGGTGCAACAGCGCTCAGACTCGCAACTTCTGTAACTTCAAGTCCGAGCTGGCGGCGACGCGTTTCAATCTTGTGTACGAACACGGTTTATTTACCTCAATCTTTGCAAAATCGGAAAAACAACAGCGCTCGATACTATAGCATATATAACCATAAAAAGCAATAGCTAGGCTTGAGAAAGGGATAGGGAATAGCTTAGCACTCTAGACATCCAAGTGCTAATTCGCTATGATAGTAACAGATGAGTAAACGCGACTATTACGAAATTTTGGGTGTTTCTAAAAGCGCCAGTGACGATGAGATTAAAAAGGCTTTTCGTAAGCTTGCTGTTAAGTATCACCCAGACAAAGAGGGCGGTGACGAAGCGAAGTTTAAAGAGGCAAATGAAGCCTATGAAGTTCTTAAGGATAAACAAAAACGTCAGCGTTACGATCAGTTTGGTCATGCCGGCGTTGGCGGTTCGGGCGGCGGCCCGCAAGGTGGGAACCCATTCGAGGGCTTTGATTTTAATGGCCAAAACGTCAATTTCGATGGCGGCGCATTTGGCGACATCTTTAGCCAGTTCTTTGGTGGTAGTGGGCAGCAAACCTATGGCCCCGCTAAAGGTCGTGACGTAGAGGTTCAGGTGACGCTGTCGTTCGAAGAAGCTATTTTCGGTAAAGAGGTGGATCTTTCACTCAATCTTGACGACGAATGTACCCACTGTAAGGGCACAACTGTCGAGCCTGGTCACTCAATGAAAACCTGTGACACTTGTAAAGGTGCTGGCCAACGTGTTCGTGTCATGAACACGATGTTCGGTCCTATTCAGCAGGCAGTCCCATGTGAAACTTGTAAAGGCAAGGGTAAAGTCCCCGAAAAGGTATGTACTAAATGCCATGGTAGTGGCGTTGAGCGTCACGAGCAGTCAATTAAGGTCAAGATTCCTGCGGGTATCGATGATGGCGCAACAATTCGCCTACGTGAGCATGGTGAAGCGATTGGTGGCGGTGCTAAGGGTGATTTATACGTACATGTTCGCGTTAAGGCGCACAAAAAATTCACGCGCGAAGGCAACCTTATCTTAAGCGACGAGCATATTAGCATGGTGAATGCCGCACTTGGCACAGAAATCGATGTAGAAACAGTCGATGGTGTCGTGACGATGAAGGTGCCTGCTGGCACGCAATCGGGCACGGACTTCAAGCTATCTGGCCACGGCGTACCACACTTACGTGGCGATGCTCGCGGCGCACATATCGTAAGCGTAATTGTTGATATTCCAACAAAACTCACCAAAAAGCAACGCGAACTACTCGAACAATTCGGCGAAGCGAAAAAACGCGGCATATTCTCCTAAACCTGCTGTAGGTGTATACTTATAGCATAAGAGTATTTACTTTTATGCTTATTTATGGTAGAATATATAGGTTATGACCGCTAAAGAAAAAACGATCATTGGGCGCACGGCGAAGGCAAGTTTCCCTCGTGAACGCGTGCGCGGGGTTCCGGCTAAGATAGATACCGGTGCTGACAGCTCTTCAATTTGGGCAAGTGAACTGCATATTGATGACGACTTTACGCTCCACTACGTATTATTCGCGAAAGGCTCGCCGTACTATACAGGCAAAAAGCATTCAACGAAATTGTATAAAGTTCGTTTAGTAAAAAGCTCAAACGGTACTCAGCAAATTCGCTATAGTGTAAAATTAACGATTGTACTTGGAAAACGAAAGGTTCGCGGCTCATTTACACTCGCCGACCGATCGCAAAATACTTACCCAGTACTTGTTGGAAATAAATTATTGTATCGTAAGTTCTTGGTGGATGTGTCACGTGGCGCAATTCGCACAGATGAACAAAAAGTAAAAACTAATGCGCTTAACCGAGAAATGACACTTGATCCAAAGGCATTCTTTGAAAAATACCACTTAGAAAACCAGCGAGGAGACATTGGACTATGAAAATCGCAATTCTCAGTAACGGAAATGGCAACTACTCAACCAAGCGACTTCGTGATGTCGCTAAAGAGCGTGGTCACAAAGTAAAGATTATTAAATACCGTGAATGTTACGCAAGCATCGAAAAGAGCAACCCAACGGTAAGCTACCGCGGCGAAGATCTTTCTGGCTACGATGTCATCATCCCTCGTATTGCTAACAGTATGACAAAGTACGGTACGGCTATCGTACGCCAGCTCGAAATGCAGGGTGTATATACCGTATCAAGCTCACTTGCCATTACTCGTAGCCGCGACAAGCTTCGTAGTATGCAGCTGCTCGCAAAAGCCGGCGTGGGCGTACCAAAAACAGTGTTTAGCCGTAACCCAACTGATATCGATGACCTTATCGACAAGCTTGGCGGTACACCGGTAATTATCAAGCTTGCCCGTGGCACGCACGGTAACGGTGTAGTACTTGCTGAAAGCAAAAAAGCTGCCAAATCGGTTCTCCAGGCATTCTACCTTTCAAACGAAGATGGCACGAACATTCTTTTGCAGGAATTTGTAAAAGAATCTGCCGGTACTGATATTCGTGCATTCGTTGTCGGTTCACGCGTTGTTGCAAGCATGAAGCGCCAGAGTCTTGACGACGACTTCCGCTCAAACCTCCATAAAGGCGGCGAGGGCACAAGTGTAAAACTGACTGAAGAAGAATCAAAAATGGTCGTTAAGGCAGCCAAAGCAATGGGATTAACTGTTGCTGGTGTTGACCTTATGCGCTCAGCGCGTGGCCCACTGATTCTTGAGGTGAACGCAAGTCCAGGATTTGGTATCGAAAAGGTGACAAATCGCGACGTCGCGACGCCAATTATTGAGTACATCGAACGCAACGCAAACCGCCGCCACAAAAAAGATAAAGTTGGCGCGTAATAGAGGAAGAGGAAGCCTAAGCGCTTCCTCTTCTGTTGTAGGTGGTACAATAAAAGCATGACCTATTTGATTATGCTTGCAATCTATGTGGGTGTTCTCTTTCTCGTCGCCTGGACGAGCCGTCGCAGTATGGGTGTACCAACGATCGCACTTGCAGCCGGCGCACTCATGGCTGACTTATGGACAAACAGCCTCACGCCATTTGTGGCACAAACAGGCATAGTAATTGTAAGCCCACCGCTCGCAAGTATCGTATCAATTGCCTTGACGCTTTTGCCAGCATTGCTCGTCATGTTTCGCTCACAAAAAGTATCATCGCACTACCGAAGCATTATCGGTAGCCTCGTGTTTGCAGTGCTTGGTGTTATGCTTACCTACGGCGCATTCAGCAATGCCGTCGTGCTTGATGATGCGAGCAAACAATATGTACTCGAAATCGTGAAGTACCAAAACGCTGTCGTTACGGCGTGCATATTGCTAGCTACTGTAGAAGTATTATTTTACCGTAAACCCCACGAGCACAGAACGCATCATGGATAGGCCGCGATAATCATAGACAAAGTCGCGACCGCCCGATAAGCTGGTAGTAAACGTTCTGGATTGGAGATAAAAAATGAGCCAATATCACGAAATACTCACTACTATTTTACCTGCTGCAGGTGAAATCATTATGAGCTACCGCAACGAGGCGGCTGTAGTAAGTGAAAAAGAGAAAAACGAGATAGTCACCCCTGCTGATATTGCTGCAAATGATTATCTTGTAGGGCAACTACAAGCGGCGTTTCCTAAAATCGCCATCTATACAGAAGAAGGCGAGCAGAATAAAAGTCAGGCGCCTACGAGGTGGATTATAGATCCAATTGATGGCACGACGCCATGGGTTTGGGGTAACTCGGGTTTTGCAATTGCTGTCGCACTTGAAGAAAATAATGAGGTTATCGTGGGAGCGGTGTATGACCCAGTAATGAAAGAATTGTTCTACGCCGAAAAAGGCGCAGGTGCAACAAAGAACGGAGTCTCTATTAGACCGTCGAGAGAAACAGCGACAGAGTCTATGCTCATGGTTGTCGACTGGGGAAACAAAGATGATAAGCGCCGTGAAGGTCTAGAGTATTTTGCAAAATTTATGTTGCCGGATATGTTTGCGCGGCGAATCGTCCCACAGTTTGCGCCGGCGCTTGGCCTATGTAGAATCGCCGAGGGCAGGACGCACGCATTGGTGTGTAATGATACCTGGGTGGAAGATCATGCGGCAGCGTCTTTGATATTGCAAGAAGCGGGTGGTGTTTGTAGTAACTTTTATGAAACTGACATGTTTAACCCCCGCCAAGCGGGTATTATTGCAGCAAACCAACAGCCGACTCACGACAAAATAGTAACGTTTCTAAGGTAGGCAAACCTTTTCTGATAGATAAAACAAAAACAGAGACAATAACGTCTCTGTTTTGCTGTAAATTGGATAATTACATGGAGGGCCCAGTGAGGCTTGAACTCACGACACCCTGCTTAAAAGGCAGGTGCTCTAACCGGCTGAGCTATGGGCCCATAGCTGCTTGAATAAAGCTTCTAAAACTATACCACCTCACCTCTGATACTGTCAAGATAGTTAACTGCATAGCTTTGCTGCTGTACCTCACTTTTCACGCCATGCTACTATCGAACAATGTACTGGTTGCGCGAACGGGTCCATCCTACGTGGCACATGACAGCGGTCTGTTTGGGGTTTGTCGTAGGCACCGCGCTTGCGCCCATATGGCCACAAAATTACTGGATAATTTGGGTGGTTGGGGCTGCACTAATAATGCTCGCTTTTTGGCGATTACGACGAGTACTCTTAGTTGCGGCATGCATCGGTGGTGTACTTTTTGGGCTCGGCCGAGGAACACTTGCAATAGGCGATATGACGAAATATAAAGCATATTACGGACACCAAGTAACTATTATAGGAAACGTCGCGGATGATGTTGATATAAAACCGCAAGGCGCACATATGACGATAAAAAATATACGTATCGACGGACATGTATTTGCGGGTACGGTCTTTGCAACAGTGAAAGGAGGTAACGAAGCAAAGCGGAGCGATATGGTTACGGTTAAGGGCATCGTAAGTGAAGGCTTTGGCGGATTTGGTGCATCAATTATGGGCGATATTGTACATGTTCAACGTCCAATTCCGGGCGATGTCGCGCTGAATGTGCGCGACGGATTTGCCAGTGATATTCGCCAGACAATTGCTGAGCCTGAGGCAAGCCTTGGTATAGGCTACTTGCTCGGGCAAAAAAGTGCATTGCCGAGTGATTTAAGCGATGCATTAAAAATTGCAGGCCTCACGCATATCGTGGTGGCAAGCGGGTATAATTTAACAATTCTCGTACGCATCGGCCGGCGGTTATTCGCCAAAATATCAAAGTATTTAGCGATGCTGACAAGCAGTGGCTTAATTGTGGGATTTATTGCAATGACAGGACTGAGTCCGAGTATGACCCGTGCCGGACTAGTCGCGGGATTAGCACTGTGGGCTTGGTATTATGGCCGTAAATTTCATCCCGTTACACTACTTGCTATAGCAGCCTCTGTGACGGTTCTGGTGAATCCAAGCTATGTATGGGGTGATTTAGGTTGGCTACTAAGCTTCGCGGCCTTCGCTGGTGTGATGATTATTGCGCCAATTGCAACGGCATATTTTTTCGGTGAAGCGGATGCGCCGTTTATCGGGCAACTATTAATCGAAACGATATCCGCACAGGCCGCGACCCTACCTATTATGATCGTGGCGTTCCAGCAACTGAGCATAATTGCGCCGGTGGCGAATTTATTAATACTGCCAATCATTCCCTTTATCATGTTGCTCGTTGCAATGTCTGGAATCGGGGCTATTATTTCACCTATGTCTTCGACGGTAATTGGCTGGCCTGCAGAGCAACTACTGCATTTACAAATCACAGTTATTAACTGGTGCACAGACATTCCATGGGCGCTTGAAAAACCAGAGTGGCAATGGTGGGGCGTGGTGCTCTACATGGCAATTGTTGCGGTGGTCATCGTACACATGAAGTTACGTACAGGCTACAAACTTTACACAGCCTCAGTCGTAGAATAACGGGGGTGAGTATGGTATACTATGAATAGATTTGATCAAAAACAGTAGGAGATTTCTATGTCAGGACACAGTAAGTGGGCGACAACTCATCGCCAGAAAGCTATCGTTGATGCAAAGCGCGGAGCGGCTTTTACTAAACTCGGTAATATGATTGCAATTGCAGCGCGTGCTGGCGTCGACCCTGTTATGAACCCAAGCCTTGCGCTTGCGATTGAAAAGGCAAAATCGGCAAACATGCCACTTGCAAACATTCAGCGCGCAATTGACCGTGTAGCTGACAAAAACGCAGCAGCGCTTGAAGAAATCGTATACGAAGGCTACGGCCCAGGTGGTGTAGGTATCATTGTTGAAGTAGCAACCGACAACAAAAACCGCACCTACCCAGAAGTCCGTACCGCGCTTACTAAAAACGGTGGCACAATGGCTGATGCCGGAAGTGTGCTGTTTCAGTTCACGCGTAAGGGTGTAATCCGTGTTGCAGCAACCGGCGAAGACGCGCTGCTAACAGTACTTGACGCAGGCGCAGAAGACGCTGTCGAAGAAAACGGCGGCCTAACCATCTACACAGAAATGAAAGACCTTGCAAAGGTGCGTGCAGCAATCGTTGACGCAGGTCTAACGGTCGAAGACGCCGAACTGCAATATGTTGCAAATAACGATGTACCAGTCGATGATAAAGAAACCGCACGTAAGTTACTGAAAGTACTCGACGCACTCGAAGATCTCGACGATGTTGTGAATGTACATACTAATGGTGATATCACTGCAGAAGTTGACGATTAGTATAAAGCGCTAGCATTTAACCAGTATTTTATTGACCTCAACCTTACTTATTTATAAGGTGTATATTTAAGGTATACGTAAGTTTTGTAAGGCAATAAGTGAGACGATTGAATATAGCCGCGAGAATTTGTGCGGCAATAATAATGAGCGTATGGCTTGTGCCAAGCGCTAGTGCAGAAGAAATCATAACCACCCCAACCATACCGCAGGCAGATGTATCGCCCCTAATTATTACTTCATATAAAACAATAAATAGTGGAACAGATATTGGCTTCATTCAAATTTACAATACCAGTGACACCTTGCAGGATCTAGGTACTTGGGCAATCACCGACGTCGAGAATAACCGTTCAATAGTAATGAATGCACGAGCGGGATATATTGAACCAGGCAATCATGTTGTAATTGCGCAAGGTGGGGTCGAAAACGCAACCTATGCGATGGCTGGTTGGTCACAGATGATCACATTACCGAAAGTTATTAAAAGTCTCATGCTATCGAATTCACAGTTTAAGCCACACATATCCCAGGTGGGCGGTGCCGTTGATGCGTGGCTGATGCGAAACTCCACAACATCCGGGTATTCTACAGCGACAACGGCTGCAGCATTCAGCGTGCCGTATCAGGCGCTTTTTGACGATGGACTCTATGCTCTGCCGTCAGCTCCTACTGGCCTGCGTGTCGCCGAGATATACCCCTATGCAAGCACATGCGATCCGCTTGATACGAATGTACTTTGTGGCGACTATATAAAGCTCGTCAATGATTCCGCACTGCCAATTGATTTATCATCTTATACGCTTCGTACAGATAGCTCCTCAAGCGCCCGTACAAGTGCAAACGCATTTGATCTTTCATCATACGACACCTTAAGCTCGGGCGGCTATGTATTAATCTCACAAACCGATGCGGGCGGCCGACTCTCGCTCACGAATAGTGGCGGCTATGTATGGATTGAAGACGCATGGGGAATGGTGCAATTCCCTGAAACGATGACGCGCTACGAGTCGGCGGATAGCAGCTTGCAGGGGTATGGATATGCGCGTGATGAATCGGGTAATTGGCGGTGGACATCCACGCCAATGCCGGGTGGAGTAAATGTAATTACACCTCCACCATCTCACGAGTGTCCTGAGGGTAAATATCTGAATCCCGAAACAAATCGCTGTCACTCACTTGAAGACACGCTTAGTGTGCTCGCACCATGCGATGAGGGGTCAGAGCGTAACCCGACGACCAATCGATGTCGCAAAGCAACCACCGTGAACAGTGTGCAAACGCCCTGTAAAGAAGGGCAAGTACGCAATCCCGAAACCAACAGGTGTCGTTCAATTGCTAGTGAAGTAGCGGATTTAATTCCATGCAATGACGGGTATGAGCGAAATCCGGCGACGAATCGCTGTAGGAAGGTTGCTGTTGCTGGAAGTGAAACAGTGAAATACCCGGTTGAACCGTACAAGCAAGGTGGCGCGTCGATGGCTACCTGGTGGGTGATGGGTGGCATTGGCACGCTCGCACTAGGCTATGGTGTGTGGGAATGGCGCGAAGAAATCGGTACCGCTGGCGGTCGGCTCGTCCGAGCAATCACACGCCGCAAACTGTAGGCTGCTATACTAGTAGAGATGAGAATTATCGGAATCGACCCAGGAACGGGTATTTTGGGATTTGGTGTAATCGACGCTAATAGGGGCAAAACCAAGCTGGTGACGGCTGGGGTGATTACCACACCCGCACATACGCCGCTGCCTGACCGCCTCGAAGAAATCTATAATGGCCTCACGGAAATCATTGGCGAGACCAAGCCGACCGTAATGGCAATTGAAAAGCTTTTTTTTAACCAAAATGTAACAACCGCCATGAGCGTGTCGCACGCGCGCGGTGTAGCGATGCTTACGGGCAAGCAGGCAAACTTGCGCATCGAAGAATACACTCCGCTACAGATTAAACAGACCATGACAGGCTACGGCAGGGCAGATAAAAAGCAGATTCAGGAGATGGTCCGCATGCAATTAGGCCTCACAGAAGTCCCAAAGCCAGACGACTGTGCCGATGCGCTAGCGGCAGCCATAATGTGTGCGTTTACACTGCGTACCGAACAGGTGTAGAATGGTCTTATGGTAAAACGTAAGCAGCCGGTGCGGATGAACCGCTACACAAATCTTGCGCATAATAAACCTAAGGCACATGCGGCCAAGGCTCCTAAGAAAAAGGGGCTGGTCGGATGGTTCCTCGGGCTATCTCGTAAAAAGAAAATCATTGTCATCGCAACGCCAATCGTTGCGGCTTTAATACTTATACCTCTCATCACGTACATTATTCTCGCGAACGACATCGACGACCCAGAGCGTCTGATGAACCGAAATAACACCGGTATCGTGCTCGAGGACATGAACGGCAAAGCATTTTATAGCGTAGGCAAGGCCGAGCACCGCAACCAGATTCCGCTTGACCAAATTTCGCCTAATATGAAGAATGCGCTTATCGCGAGCGAAGATCACGACTTTTACAAGCACGGTGGATTTAGCGTAACAGGTATCTTCAGGGCCCTTTTCACAGGCGTTGGCGGTGGCTCGACACTTACTCAGCAGCTCGTAAAAAATACCTTACTCACTGACCAGCACAGTTACGTGCGTAAATACCAAGAGCTTTTCATGTCTATTGCGGTCGAGCAGCACTATAGCAAAGACCAAATCCTTGATATGTATCTAAACTCTGTGTTCTTTGGTGAAAACGCCTTTGGCATCGAAGATGCGGCGAAGCTTTATTTTGGTAAATCACCAAAAGATCTCGACTTAGCTGAAAGCGCAATGCTTGTCGGTGTACTGCCTGCGCCAAATGCCTACTCGCCAATTAGCGGTAATGCGACATATGCGAAAGAGCGTCAAACAACCGTCCTTACGCGTATGGTGACCAATGGCTATATTACCGAAGAGCAGAAAACGGCAGCGCTTGCCGAAACATTAACCTATGCTTCATCTGCCCAGTCAATCAACTCGATTGCACCACACTTTGCGCAGATGGTGATTGACGAATTAAGTAAGAAATATGGCTACGAAACAGTAATGCGCTCAGGCTACCAGGTGAAGACCACTCTTGATTTAACCGCGCAGCAGAATCTTGTTGACAGTGTGAATGCAGGCATGGCTCACATCAACGCTATGGGGGGCAGCAATGCAAGTGGTATCGTGATTGACCCAACGAGCGGTGAGATCCGAGCACTCGTCGGTAGTGCTAACTACGACGACCCTAACTGGGGTAAGGTGAACATGGTAACGACCGCACGCCAGCCTGGTTCGAGTTTCAAGTCAATTTACTACTCGTATGCACTTGCCGATGGAACGATTACGCCAGCAACAGTGTTACAAGATAAGGTTATAGACTTTGGTGGCGGTTATGTGCCACGTGACGCAGATCGCAATGAAACAAGCCGTGGCCAAGTAACCACACGCCAGGCGCTTGATTGGTCACTCAATATTCCAAGTATTCATGTCATGCAATCATATGGTGTCTCAAGAACAGTTCAAGCAGCAAAAAATCTCGGCATCACTACGATTGATACAAATAAAGATTACGGACTTTCACTTGCACTGGGCGCAGCTGAGGTGCCACTAGAACAAATGACGCATGCGTATGCTGCGTTTGCAAATCAAGGCCAGCAGTATGATCTATCAACAATCAACCAGGTTGAAGACAAGTACGGTAAGGACATTTTCAAGAGCATGCCAGTAAGTAAGCAGGTAATCAGTAAAGAGGGTGCATACCTGCTCTCGAATATCTTAAGCGATAACAAGACGCGTTCACATATATTTGGTTCGAGCCTTACAGTCTCTGGCCATACCGTTGCCGTAAAGACGGGTACAACAAACGACAACAAAGACGCATGGACGATCGGCTACAATCCGCAGTATGTAGTCGGCGTATGGGTTGGTAATAACGACAATACAGCAATGGCAAGCGGTGGTAGTGACATGGCTGGTCCAATTTGGCGCAATACAATGACCAAGCTGTTATCGGGCAAGAAAGATGTCGCATTCGCGGTACCAAGCGGCATTACACAGCGCCAAGTATGTAGTGGCAGCGGTGGGCTTGCAGACAAAGCTGGTCCGAACACCTATTCTGAGTACTTCATGTCAGGGGCGCTTCCAACAAACAGTTGTCAGGCCGCGCCAACAATGATTAGCGTGTGTGAACTGCAAACAGGCAAGGTAGTATCAATTGATGAGTCAACGTTCGATGGTACAAAGCAATCAAAAGACACAACAAATTGTAAGGCACCAACTGAACAGGTCTGTAATTTGTCTACGGGCAAAGTTGAAACAATTAACACCTCAGACTTTGATAGCAGTAAATACTCAACCGATACCACAAACTGTAAAGCGAGCAGCGATAATGGTGATGGAACGGGTGATGGGAATACGAGCGACACAGTGACAGCCTGTGATATGCAAACAGGTAAATGGGTGCAGATACCTGAGAGCCAGGTAGACGGCACGCGCTACATGACAGGGATGACTACCTGTCAGAAGAGTACCTAATCTGGTACAATACCAAGTATGATTGCACATATTGCCGGGGTAGTGGCTGAAAAATTTGGCGGATCTGTTATTGTCGATGTTGTCGGTGTTGGATATGAAATTAATGTTACAGTGCTCGATTACGAAGCGGTAACACTCGACCAACAGGTAAAGTTTTATACCTATCACCATATTCGCGAGCAGAGCCAAGAACTTTTTGGCTTCTCTAGCTTGGCAGCAAAAAAACTATTTGAGATGCTCATTACCGTGCAGGGTGTTGGACCAAAAGCAGCTCTTGCGATTTTGAGCCTTGGCGAAGCCGAGCACGTGCGAAATGCAATCGCGAATGCAGATAGTATTTATCTAGCGAAAGCCTCAGGTGTGGGTAAGAAAACGGCCGAGCGCGTAGTAGTGGATCTAAGCGATAAGGTCGGTATGCCAATCGTCTACAGGCAAGAGCGCGCTACTCAGACAGAGCTCAATACAAGCGATGAAGCACTCGAAGCTCTCATTGCACTAGGCTATAACCTGGCAGATGCAACAAAGGCGCTTGATGGCGTCGATGCGAGCCTCCCTACAGCCCAGCGAGTTACGGAAGCGCTTCGGGGCTAGTATCTGTTACAATATAAGCAATGGCTATTGAGAGAATTGTAGATACCAGTACCCACGACGACGATAGCGACGAGCAGATTATTGAAATCACACTGAGGCCGCAGAATTTTGATGACTATATTGGCCAAGAACGTCTGAAGAAAAACTTGCGTCTCGCAATCGATGCAGCAAAGAAACGTGGCGAGCCAATCGACCACGTTCTGCTATATGGGCCTCCTGGGCTCGGCAAAACGACGATGGCAAGTGTGATTGCTAATGAAATGGGCGTAGGCTTACGCATCACAAGTGGCCCTGCGATTGAACGTGCTGGCGATCTTGCGAGTATCTTAACGAACCTACAAGACGGCGACATTTTGTTCATCGATGAAATCCACCGCCTGGGCCGCAACGTCGAAGAGGTGCTCTATTCGGCAATGGAAGATTTCAAGCTTGATATCGTAATTGGCAAGGGGCCGGCTGCACGAAGCATCCGCCTCGATCTGCCAAAATTTACCGTGATTGGCGCGACAACCCGCACAGGTAGCCTTGCAGCCCCGCTAAGGGATCGATTTGGGCATATTTACCGCTTGGAGTTCTACACTCCTGATGAAATTGGCAAAATTATCACGCGTTCAGCAAAGATTTTGGAGTCGAGAATCGATGCTGAGTCTGCGGCGCTACTATCAACACGCGCGCGATTAACGCCGCGTATTGCGAACCGTTTGTTTAAGCGAGTTCGTGACTTTGCAGATGTAAATGGTGACGGTATTATTGATACCACTATGACCCATGGCGCGCTACAAATGATGGAGATAGATGATCTTGGACTCGACCCAGCAGATCGAAACTTGCTAGAGAGTATGATAGAGCATTATGGCGACAGGCCAGTTGGCCTAAATACAATCGCCGCACTAACTGGTGACGAGATGTCTACGATTGAAGATTTCTACGAACCGTACCTGATACAAATTGGGTTTATCGAGCGGACGCCGCGCGGCCGCCAAGTAACACAAAAGGCAAAACGGCACTTACAAAAGTAGTAACAAGAGGGGGATTATCTATGAATAATGACAGCCAGACCAATGACAAGCCTGTTGCATACGATACCGATGGTAAGCCACTATTTGCAACGCCGCAGCAGCCCGCTGAGCCAGAAGTCCAGCGCCAAATAGTACATATTGCCCGGTCCACAGACCCTATTAGGCAAGAAATCAGCCCAGAGATAAAAAAGAAGCACGATGAATCGATGCGACTATATCCAAACCTCAACCTCAGCGACGCAGAGTATGTGATTAGCTCGGTGAGTCGACACCCGATTGGTTTATTCGCACCGGTATTTATTACAGGTTTGCTTGTAGCGATGATCGCGAGTTTTCTAGCAAACTACGAGAACATCATGCAGCTACTTCGTATTGCAACGGTACCAAATTTTGGCACCGTCCTCTTACTTGGTGTCCTCGCCATCATATTAGTGCTAATGGGCGGCTATATCGCAATCTGGGTATATCTCAGTAACCGGTTCTTTCTTACAAACGAGAGCGTAATTCAGGAAATCCAGCTTACATTGTTCTCGCGCCGCGAGCAGACAGTAAGTCTTATTAATATCGAAGACGCCAGCTTCCTCCAAACAGGGATCTTACAAACAATGCTAAACTACGGATCAATCCGACTTAGCACTGAAGGTGACGAAACAACCTACCGGTTCTCCTATGTCGCAAATCCGCGCGCCGAGATCGCACAGCTAAACAACGCGGTTGAGGCCTTCAAAAACGGCCGACCCGTAGAGCAAAACCAAAACGAAAATAACTAGTAGCTAACTAGTTATTTGTGTGGCTACGATTCTTCTTTGTGTAGTCGGACTCGCGCTCCATAATACTGCGGAGCGTATAGCCGGTGCAGTGGCCATCGGTAGAGCAGCCAGTGGCGTCGTAGCGATAGTCTGAGTCTGATTCACCGAGTGCGATGCCAGTTGGGTCGCTAAAAAGCGCCGGGTCCATTGCACGAAGTGTTTTGCTGTCGATATGCTGCGGATAGTAGTTGTGCTGTGGATAATACACTTCTTCGAGGTTGTAGTACATCGCGTTGATGGCTACTTTGCGTGCTGAATCACGCTGCACGGCGTTTACATTATCTTGTTCACTAAAAAAGAGCCAGGCTCCAACAATGAGAATAACTAGGACAACTAAAAGCTCGATAACAGTAAAACCGCGTTGTTTCATAGGATTATTATAGCACGATGAATGTAGGCGAGATGATTATGCATCAACAGGGTGCATAAGGTATAATAAAGAGAGCAATATAAGGGGGATATTTACGATATGGCTAAAAAGTCAGAAAGTAAGGTATTGGCTGACAAGCCAACTGCCGATGAGGGTAAACTTAAGGCATTAGGACTCGCAATGGATCAAATCACCAAACAATTCGGTGACGGTTCAATCATGCGACTAGGCGAAGCAAAGAGGGCTGATGTTGAGCTATTGCCAAGTGGCAGCTTGAGTCTTGATATCGCACTTGGCGGTGGCTACCCTAAGGGCCGTATCATTGAAATCTATGGTCCTGAAAGCAGTGGTAAAACAACACTTACCTTGCACGCGATTGCCGAAATTCAGAAGCAAGGTGGCACTGCTGCATTTATCGACGCCGAGCACGCGCTCGATCCAGCATACGCCCGAAAAGTCGGCGTTGATACTGATAGTTTGCTCGTGAGTCAGCCAGACAACGGTGAGCAAGCACTTGAAATTGTTGAAACACTGGTCCGTTCAAACGCAGTCGATCTCATCATCGTTGACTCAGTTGCAGCGCTGGTTCCACAGGCTGAAATCGATGGCGACATGGGCGACAGCCACATGGGCCTCCAGGCTCGTCTTATGAGCCAGGCGCTTCGTAAGCTCACGGGTATTATCAATAAGAGTAAGGCGACTGTCGTATTCATTAACCAGATTCGTATGAAGATTGGTGTGATGTTTGGCAACCCTGAGACAACAACTGGCGGTAACGCTTTGAAGTTCTACGCGAGTGTTCGTATGGATATTCGCCGCACCGGCCAGATTAAAGAGGGTGAAGAGATCATTGGTAACCGCACCAAGGTAAAGATTGTGAAGAACAAGATTGCTGCGCCATTCCGCGTTGCTGAGTTCGACATCATGTACAACGAAGGTATCTCAAAGACCGGTGATGTGCTTGATCTGGCTGTGCAACACGGCATTGTTGGTAAAGCCGGCGCATGGTTCGACTACGCAGATGCAAAGATTGGCCAGGGCCGCGAAGCAACTAAGAAGTATCTAAAAGAACATCCAGAAGTACTCACCGAAATCGATGGTAAGGTTCGCGAGAAAGTAGCGGGGGAAGAGGACGCGTAATGGCAGAATTGCCTGATGCTTCGTTAACGCTTGCCGAATGGCAGTCGTTCATCAAACAGCGTACGATTGACCGTGGATTTCAGGATGAGTCAGTGCAAGATGAGTTTATGCTACTCGTCGAAGAGGTAGGCGAACTCGCAAAAGCGATGCGCCCACTTAATGGCATTACATACGCAACCGATTCACAGAAGCTTGAGCTTGAGCATGAAGCCGCAGATGTATTCTGGCTGCTTACATGCGTATGCAATAGTCTGGGTATTAATCTTGCCGAGGCGGTGCGCTCGAAAGAAGCAAAGAACAACACGCGTACCTGGAAGTAAGGTCCCTTCATGAAAATTACCGGGCTCTCATCACAGCAAAAAGACCCGAATCGCATCAATGTTTTAGTTGATGGCAAATTCAGATTTAGTCTCGATATTTCTCAGGTTGCCGACCTGGGAATTCGAGTTGGCAAAGAATTTACCGATGAAGAACTAAATGAATTTGAGGTTGAGAGTCAATTCGGTAAGCTATACGGCCGAGCACTCGAGTACTGTATTATGCGCCCGCATAGCGCACGTGAAGTACGAGACTACTTGTATCGGAAGACTCGCTCGACGCGCGTACGGAATAAGCGAACAGGCGAAATCAAAGAGCGACCCGGTGTAAGCGCCGAACTGACGACGCGAGTATTCGATAGGCTTTTGGATAAAGGCTATATTGATGATACGAAATTTACTCGCTGGTGGGTAGAGAATAGAAACCAGCGTAAAGGCACGAGCAGGCGCAAGCTGCAGTCTGAGCTTGCAGCAAAAGGTGTAGCATCCGGAATCATCGAAGAAGCGCTCATGACTACAGATCGTAATGATGGCGATGAGCTCGCAAAAATTGTAGCTAAAAAACGCGCCAAATATCCAGATAATCAGAAATTCATGCAATACCTTGCTCGACAAGGATTTAGCTATGATGATATCAAGTCAGCGCTCAACCAGGACTAAGGCTAGGTAGATTTTGCGTCACTCGATTCGGGTGCTGGCGAGTCTGACTTACGGAACGGATTAACATAGCTGCCAACAACCTCGTGGAGCTCTGGCTCGGGTGCCTTTGCTTCGCTATGAACAACAATAGCATCGTCGTTAATTTCAATAATCTGAGAGCGATGAATCAGGAGCTCAGTATCATTAAAGCTTTTTAGGAATGGCCGGCGAACGGTAATCTGCTGAACAGTAAAGGTACTTGTCTCGAGCGTGAAATCAATTACCTTGCCAAGTTTGCTTCGCCTTTCGTCAATAACGGGCATGTCGAGCAGGGGGAAGTTGAGTTTATAAATCTCATCAATCTTAAGGACATCTTCCGGGTGGATAAATTCATCGGTAGAGTCGACAATAAAGCCAAGGTCACTCAGCTCGCGTACATCGGCAATGCGAAGGAGCCATGTACCGTCACCAAGCAATGGGCCTTCCACAACATAGGCAACAATAGTGAGTGTGCCGGGGTCTATAATGGCAGACTTTGTTTGAGCGATTTCACCACCTGTCTGTAAACCCATCACTGGAGCTTTAGTGAGTGTTGAGCCAAGGAGCATCATGATAGTTAATCCTGGAACGGGTTAGTACGGCCCGCCGGTAGATCAATTGGTGCTGGGGTGTCGTTTGCCCCGCGAAGCTTACTAATCCGATCAATTGTTTTTTTATCAAAGCTACTCGGCGTAGTGCTATTTGTTGATTGCGCCTCCGTAGTTGCTCTGTAGAGCATGAAAGTTGCAACGGCGAGACCACCAAGCACGAAGATGGTAAAAATTAAAACATGGTAGCGATGCAAAAAATGCGCAAGGCTGCGATTGACTTGTTGAAGCGAAAGATCAGATTTCATTAGCGTACGTATACCTCAATTGTTAGAATGTCGCTACTGACTTGATTAGGGTTGTTATTGTCACTCGTTGCCGAAATACCCACCTGTGAAATCTGCATGCGGAACAAGCTTTGCTCGATGAGATGAATAAAATTAAGCATCGCAAGATAGTTTGTCGGGTTCTGCACAGTAACGTTTGCGGTCATTGATTTCACTCCAGCTGGTGCGGCAGTCGTGGGGGTAGCCGATCCAGTGGCCGGTGTCGAAGTAGTCCCCGATGCGCTGCCTCCCACGGCAGCAGTTGTTGGCGTAGCGAACGCAATGTTTGTAATAACGAGGCCTGCCTCGCTCGCGTATTTATTGATATCACTAATGACTTGATCCTGGTAGACATAACTCTTGCTCTCGGCAGCTAGCTGATTGGCACGGTTAACGGTATCGGCGTTTGATTCAAGAAACTTCTTGGTTGCGACCAAATCTTGCACGCTAGACTGACTTGCTTGAGCTTTAGTCGCAGTGTCTTGTGCGGCCACTACGAACTGTTTAAGCTGGCCATAGCCAAAGGCGAATAAACCAACTCCAAGAACGGACAAAATAATAAGACTGAGTGCAAGGACAATACGTAACTTGACCGGTGTCATGTTCTTCAATTTCATTGCGCCAGTGCTGCCTTAGAATACGTTACGTTATATATTGCGGTGAATGGATATTGTGTCTGCATATCTCCGGATGAAACGGAATCAAAACTCACAGAAGTAAATAGGGGTGTATTGCCGACTTTCGCATTCTGTAGGGAGGTCTTTACGGCGATAGCTTTATCGTAAGACGTAGTTTTAACAGTAAGGCTAGTTGGCGTTCCGAAGGTTGCCGGGTCAATAGTTAATTTGTCAATGACCGCGCCGCTAGGGAGGTTCTGGGAGAGAGCGAGCATGAGAGTAGTGTAAGGGACCTGCTTGTCGAGAATATACTTTGCTGTAGCAAGATTAGAACGGAATGTGTCGGCCTGTTGTTTAATCGATGCATAACCTGCCGCTTTGGCGTCATTTTCAGTGATCGTGTTCTGATTTTGCGTCTTACCAATATTCACTACGACATACACGGCAAATATCTCCATGACGAGCACAACCACAAAGACACTCAGCAGAATAGTATAGCGAAGTAAAAGAGTATTAGTGCGTGCGGCAGCAAGCTGGCGTTGGTCCTCTGTAGGAAGTAGGTTAATCATTCCCAAATCTCCTCAGTCTTGACAGATGCGAGGCCAGCAACGGTAATGTAGCGGGGGCGGAACTGCTTATTCGGCTCAGGGAGTGAGCCAAAGTCAAGCTTCTGCCATGGGCTTGCAACACGGGCCGGCATGACGAGCTCATTGGTAAAAAATTCACCGATACCAGGCACGTTTGCTCCAGCGCCTACGATCAGCACCTGTTCGATTTTACGATCATCAACGAGACGCTCGTTGTAGTAACGAATCACCTTGCGAATCTCAGTTGCGATACGCGTGAGGCTAGGGCGGAGCGCGGTCGCAAGCTTAGCTTGGCGTGGACCAGGGTTGAGGCCATTAAGCACTTTATACTGATGGGCGTTCTCGAGGGCGATGCCAAGTTTCTTAGCGATATCAAGCGTAAATGTGTTGCCGCCGATGCCGACGCTACCGGTGACACGGATGACGCTCTTATCGAGCACCGCAATGTCGGTACTCGCTGCGCCGATATCAACGATGAGAGTCGATAGATGCCCTTCCTCGGTTGCCTCAAGTACGCGCGCGACAGCATTAATGCTTGGCTCGGCGATAACAGGAGTAAGTCCGGCATTACGTACGGCAGTCAAGCAGGTGTCAACAAGCACGCGCGGCACCGCCGACATAATAACGGTAATTTTATCCTTGGTGCGCTCGATAACTTCGTAATCGACGTAGAGCGACCCGAGTGGGATAGGAATATACTGGTCGGCTTCAACCTCTACTGCGCCAGCGATGTGCTTCTCTTCGCTAGCAGGCAGCGTAAATGTGCGCGAGAACGTACGGCCGGTAGGGAGCCCAACAACAACATGATCAGAATGGAGACTACCAACAATGTTTTGTTGCAGTAGCGCGCTGATATTTTCAGCAAGGTAGGTGTCTTCGGGGTTATCAAGTGAGGCTTGCACCTTTGAAGGGTCAAGGTCAAGCGATCCGTATCCTAAAACTAGCCAGTGCTTCGGGTCGACAGCCATTACTTTGACACCCGTTTGGCTAATATCAAGTCCGATCAGAGGTTTTGGCTTATAAAATAGTTTTGACATGTATACCCACTCGTACTTCTATTCTCCAGTATACCATAAGCGTTACGTGAAAATAGGGAAATACTAGCTCTTAATACTCTGTGCGAGGCCGGCGATTGGCCCCATTACGCTCGCTGCAATAAGCCCGACCATAGAGCCCATGAATACAATCATGACCGGCTCAATAATGGCACTAATCCCGTCAATCGCAACATCGACCTCCTCTTCGTAGAAGTCAGCAACCTTCACAAGCACAGTGTCGGTTTGTCCAGTCTCTTCACCAACAGCAAGCATTTGTGAAACGATAGGTGGGAAAAGAGGATTCTTCTCGATAACAGATGACAGCGTTTTACCATTCTTCACCTGTTCGGCTGCATCCATTAATGCGTCTTCATATACGACGTTACCCACAGCTCGCGCAGTTACGCTCAGCGCCTCAAGTACGGCCACACCTGCGCCAATCAGTGCCGAGAAAGTTCGGGCAAAGCGCGCGACGGCAACCTTTTGAATAATCGGCTGCAGCATCGGGAGCTTAAGAACGACCGTATGGAAAATTCGTTTACCAGCCGGAGTCTTTAGCCATCTTGTGAGAGCATATATACCTCCAGCAACAACTGGTAAAAGGAAAAGCCCATAATGAAGCAGGAAGCTACTGATACTGAGCATGGCTTGCGTGAGCGGTGGAAGCTTTGCATCAGGGCCACCGAGGTCGGTGAGGATTTTACCAATCTGTGGAATAACAAAAAGCATCAAACCAAAGAAGGCGATAACGGTAATAAATACGAGTACCATTGGATAGGTCATGGCGCTTTTAATCTTTTTACGCATTGTCGCGTTCTTTTCTTGCTGCATCGCGAGTCGCTTTAAGATTTCATCCAAAATACCAGCTGCTTCACCAGCGCGCACCATGTTGACGTAGACGTCACTGAAGGTATTAGGGTATTTAGCGAGTGCATCAGCAAGTTGCGATCCGCCCTGAACGTCCTTAATGATACTTGCGAGTACCGTTTTAAGTGCTTTGCTATCGGTGTGGTCATGTTGCGAGTTCAGCGCGCGCAAAATCGGCACACCAGCAGATACCATGGCGCTCAGCTGGCGCGTGAACATCACAAGATCATCGCTCTTAACTTTGCCACCACCAAGTGCGCTCAAAAATGACGGGGTAGCTTTTTTCGAAGCACCCTCTTTCACTTCAATCGGAGTGAGGCCTTGATTCGATAACGCGCTCAGCGCAGCGGATCGATCTGCCGCCTCCAAGGTCCCAGAAAGTGACTTACCCTGTTTATTTGAGGCGACATAAATAAAGTTCGGCATAGATTACTCGCGTGTCACCCTTAAGACTTCTTCGAGCGTAGTATTGCCACGAAGTACCTTTACCAGCCCATCAGTCTGCATGGTGGTCATGCCATCAGCAATGGCTTGCTCCTGAATCTGTTCACTGGTTGCGTTCGCGGTAATCATCTTTTGAATCGGAATGCTCACCCCGAGCACCTCATAGATACCAATACGTCCCTTATAGCCTGTATGGTTACATTCATCGCAGCCATCCGGGTTTGCGTGCCACATCGAAACAATGGTTTGCTCGGTAGTGCCGGCTGGCGTCTCGCCGCCAACCTGCTGCTGCATCGCCTGTAGTTCAAGCTCATGAATATAGCTAAATGTCTGTCCTTCGCGCAAATTGAATAGCTTAGTGACCTCGGCGATTTCCTCCGGGCTCGGAGCATATTGCTGGCGACATACCATACAAAGACGCCGCACAAGGCGCTGGCCAACGACAGCCTTAACTGTGCTTGCGATCAAGAACGGCTCAATACCCATATCGAGTAAACGAGGCAAAGACGTTGCAGCGTTGTTGGTGTGGAGTGTGCTAAACACAAGGTGACCTGTCAAAGCAGCCTGGACTCCCAGGTTGGCAGTTTCGCCATCACGAATCTCTCCAACCATGATGATGTTTGGGTCTTGACGGAGAAGCGCGCGAAGGCCATTAGCGAAGGTCATACCAGCCTTCACGTTTGTCTGTGTTTGGTTGACGCCCGGAATCTTATACTCAACAGGGTCTTCAACGGTTGAGATATTCACGTCTGGCTTATTGAGCATAGTAAGAATCGAGAAAAGGGAAGTAGACTTACCGCTACCAGTTGGTCCAGTGATAAGAATCATGCCGTTTGGCTCAGTCATCGCCTCGCTAATCACGCTGAGTGAATGGCCCCAGTAACCAAGCTGCTGTAAAGTAACCGCCTGGTTTGACTCGTCAAGAATACGCATCACAACCTTTTCGCCATCAGCAATAGGCAAAGTAGACACACGCAGCGCGTATTGCTTACCAGCAATCTTAATCTTAAAGCGACCGTCTTGCGGTACGCGGCGTTCGTCAATCTTAAGATTCGACAAAATCTTAATACGGCTAATAAGCGCCCCGAGCACATTGCGCGGTAACTGGTTCACTTCTTTAAGTACACCGTCAATACGATAGCGAATCTGCACAAAATTCTCACGTGGCTCAATGTGGATGTCGGATGCCTGTGAGCGAATAGCATATTCAAGCAAAAGATTGACAGTTTGTGCAATTGGCGAGTTCTCAGCAACGTCTGCTTCGGATACTTGCTGGGCTGTGCCGTCATCCTCGCGCTGGATATCGATAACCTGATTCAGCTCTTCATTCACGTCACCACGGTAATTTTCAAGACATTGCAAAATGTTCTCGTGCGGGGCAACATAGATCTTTACATTGGTACCGATTTCTTTTTCAAGGAAGCTGATAGCCTGGATATCATCCGGGTCATCCATTGCAAGGTGAATAACCCCGTCCTCGTCAATCTTAAAGATGACAGCCTCGTACTGGCGCGCAATACGCTCCGGAATACGATTCAGTGTTTCTGTAGTAATATCATGCGGGTCGATCTCAATGTAAGGAATATCAGCGTACGTTGCATACAGCTTAGTAAGATCGGCTTCAGTGATAAGGTGGCTATTGATGACAGTATCTTGAAGAGTTTGGGTTGTTCGAACAGCCTCTTCTTTAAGAGGCTTTAACTGCTCCTCGGATGCGATGTCGTTCTCAATGAGAAGTTTTCGCAGTGTGTCATCTGAAATGCGCATAATGCTTACGCCTATTGTACTCGATGCTGGCCATGAGTGCTAGGGCAAAATGTGGTATGATAGCTCTATGATTATAGAGGTGAAGTCGGCAGAAGCAATGCAATCACTCGGGGCGCAAATTGGTGCTCGTATTATGGGCGGCGAAGTGATTGTATTGATTGGCGACATCGGTGCGGGCAAAACAACTTTCACAAAAGGGCTGGCGCGTGCGATGGGCATTAGCGAAGACGTACAGAGCCCAACGTTCACGGTAAGTCGCGTTTACGAAACGGCACAGGGCGTCACGCTCGCCCATTACGACTTCTACCGCTTAAATGACCCTGGAATCATGCGAGCCGAACTTATGGAGGCAGTTCATGACCCAGCAACGGCAACAATTATTGAGTGGAGTGAAATCGTAGCGGATGTATTGCCTAAAGACGCACTTCGCATGACGATTACCGCAACAGATGAAGATATACGTACGGTAGAACTTGTCGCAGGTGGCGATCGGTCACGTGCACTAATTGAGGAGATAGCATGATTGTACTTTGGGATAGTAGCACAATGACGGCGCAGATTACCTTCGTCAGCAACGACGGTGTGAAGAGTGTGCACGAGTGGGAAGCGGGCCGCACACTGGCGCGGGACATGCTCGCCCATCTTCGGGATTTGCTCGCCAAGCAGTCGCTGGCATTTGCCGACATCACTGGTATAGGCATTAACCGAGGTCCGGGTAGCTACACGGGTCTCCGTATCGGCATGACGGTTCTTAACACGCTAGCTTCTGCAGAGCATATCCCGATTGTCGGAGCCACAGGTGATACGTGGCAAGATGATTGCCTGCGCCGATTGACAGCAGGCGAAGACGATCAAATGGTCTTACCGGAGTATGGCGGCGACGCAAATATTACACAGCCTCGCAAATAGGAACGTGCTACAATTAAATTAGTCCGTTATCTTACGGGCTATGATCCGTTTAATGTTATTGCGATAGCTATCTTTGATACCTCTGTCGGCTAAGATGAACACTTAGCTGGGATAGCTAAAGAAAGGAAACAATATGAATATTTTTGCAGCCATCTTTGGTGTGATTGGTGCTATTTTGGGCGTGGGTGGAAAATACGCCTACGACAAGCAGCGCGCGATTGCCGGTAAACACACAATCGAGAAAGAAATCGCAAAAGCCCAGCACAAGGCAAGTGAAATTGTATTAAAGGCAAAAGACGATGCCTTAAAGCTCGAACAAGAGCGACGCAAAGAAATGCAAAAACTCGAGAATCGTCTTGCCGACCGTGAGTCAACGCTTGATAAAAAGCTTGATGAGCTCGACAAGCGTGCCGAGAAACTCCGCAAAGAAGAGAGTGAAGTCGAATCGCTCAAGGGTGAAATTCGCGAAATCCGCGGCCGTCAGCAAGAAAAACTTGAAAAGATCGCCGGCCTTAAAAAGAAGGATGCTGCAGATAAATTGATGCAGATGACTGAGCGCGATATCAAAGATGACCTTACTGGACTTGTAGATAAGCTACAGAAAGAGGCAATCGACGACGCCGAAGAGCGTGCGCAGCTCGTCATTGTAAGTGCAATGGAACGCATGGCGAGCGAAGTAACTGCCGAGCGAACCGTGACTGCAGTCAAATTGACGGATGATGAAATGAAGGGGCGCATCATCGGTAAAGAAGGCCGCAACATCCAGGCAATGCAGCGCGCAACTGGTGTCGATTTCTTGGTTGACGACACTCCAGGCATGGTAGTGTTGAGCTCATTCGATCCTATCCGCCGCCAAGTGGCACGCATTGGTCTTGAAATGCTCATGAAGGATGGTCGTATCCACCCGGGTCGTATCGAAGAAGTATTCGCAAAAGCTGAAAAGCAAATCGAAAAAGATGTTATTCGTGCCGGTGAAGATGCTGCTCGTGAAGTCGGTGTAGCTGGCATTCCAAAAGAATTACTACAACTACTTGGTGAGCTGAAGTACCGCACAAGTTACGGTCAGAACGTTCTCATGCACAGTACCGAGATGGCGCATATGGCGGGGCTTATCGCAGAAGAAATCGGTGCAAATGCTCGCGTCACCAAGACCGCAACATTGCTCCATGACATTGGTAAGGCGGTAACGCACAAGGTTGAGGGTAAGCATCACCACATCGGTGCCGAACTCGCACGCAAAGCGGGCATGCCAGATGAAATTGTGCACGCAATCGAGGCTCACCATGACGACATCGAGGCAACAACCCCTGAGGCTCTCGTTGTCCGTGTCTGTGACGCAATCAGCGCTGCTCGCCCAGGCGCCCGTAACATTAGTGCCGAGAACTTTGCCGAGCGCATGCGCGACCTCGAGAATATTGCAACAGGATTCAAGGGCATCGATAAAGCATACGCAATCAGCGCTGGCCGTGAAGTACGTGTAATCGTAAAACCAGAGAATGTCGACGACCTTTCGGCGATCAAACTCGCACGCGATATTGCAAACAAAATCGAAAGCACGATGCAATACCCAGGTACCATCAAGGTGAACGTAATTCGTGAGACCCGGGCGGTAGAGTTTGCAAAATAATGAGCGACTACAGTAGCGACGAATTCTCTAGCTGGTTGGCTCGTCTTGAAAGACGCGCCTCCAGTGCGGGCGTTGCACTGTACGATGCAAATGGACGCGTCCTCATTGTAAAGGCGTACTATAAAAAATATTGGTCGTTTCCTGGCGGTATTGTTGATGCTGGCGAGACGCCTCGTCAGGCGGCTGTGCGCGAAACTCGCGAAGAAGTCGGGCTGCCTGTGCATATCGAAAAACTCGACTTTCGGCTCATCGTCAACAGGGTAAGTGACATTGCTCAGACCTATCAATTCATTTTTGAAAGTCGAGTGGGTGCGAGCGTACTCGATCACGTCTTGATCGATAACAAAGAAATTGAAAGCTATGCGCTCGTCTCTCGTGAAGATATTTTGCATGGCGAGAAAGTTTACTCTGCGTCTGTTATCGAGTGGGCAAAAGGAACGCTTGGCTACATTGAGCAAGATTTTAGCTAGTCTTAATCTGTTTGTTGGCTGCCGTTGAGGGCAACCTTGCCCATTGGTTCTGCGACAATCACCACGCGGCCCGTTGCCGACCCTGTAATATCGCAGCTATAGAGAGTAAGCTCTGGCGTATCCGATGGCGCCTCAATCTCTACTTGGTTTGGGGTTACATTAAAAATCTTGCTGATGTTATACCCATAGCGCGTGCCTGAGTAATCAATAATAATCTTATCGCCAATCGCAAGCTTATCGATATTGTAGAACGGCGATTTCTCGACTGTTGCCCACGGTGTCGGTTGAATCGTTAGTCGGTGCGCGGCAATGATAAAATTGCCACCTTTTTCAGGGTTGCCTCGTTCTGGATATCGCCATTCGGCGCCTGCATTGAGTGCTGCAGTGCCCGAAGCATAATGAATATTCACGCCAATTTTAGGAATAACAATTCGGTTATCTTTCGCAGTAGGCGCTGGGAGCTTCTTTACATCAATTGATCTATGCGAAACCATCGGAGCAATTGCTGGCGCGAACACTAGGGATAAAATGTACAGCCCGGCGATAAATGCGACTACAGCCAAAATAGCTAGTGTCGTAGAAATATAAGTTCGTCGTTTGGTGCGCGTTTGAATCTGCAACATAAGCAATATAACTTGTACTATTTTACCATAATTGGCGAGTGTCTATTTTGGCGAAGAATCCAATTGCTTGTTGAATGATAAAGTAAGCAATGCTCCAGCTTGCACAGTAAAGGCCAATAGCCCATACGACGGGACTGGTAAGCGGGTAAGGCGCAACTACCCATATAAGCCCAATGATAGGTAGAACGGTAAAAGCGGATTTCGCAACAAGAACAATGCGGTAAGAAAGCATGCGGCGTTTTTTCTGAGGCAAAGGCTTGTGTTTTGTGACGATCGGTATAATTGTGTCGGCCGCTTGATGAGTGAGTCGGGCACCTCGTTTACCAATCTGCTTAGGCAGGCGTGCAATGACAATGACTGTGACAACAAGTACGAATACTGTTACGGCAATAGCGATAACAGCGGTAATCGGCGATGAAGTCACGACATCGTTTGTTGGGTGAAACGGCTCCGTAGGCGTATCGGGTAATAAAAAGCTATGGTCGGCCGTAAGAAGCGGATAGCAAAGAAGTAATAGCGTCCAAGTCCACTGTAGGAGCACAGACAGGTATCCAAGTGTTCCGAAAACATTGGCTGCGGTTCTAGACGTCTGGCGCTTGGTTTTGTGCGCGGAGCTCATGCTTTTATGGTAACAGACACACAGGTGAAATAGATAGTTCTACGCATAGAAAAAAGAGTACCGTACGGTACTCTTTTTTCTATGGTCGGGGTGAAAGGACTCAAACCTTCGACCTCACGGTCCCAAACCGCGCGCGCTATCAACTGCGCCACACCCCGGAAGAACTTTTTCATTATACTGTAGTTTACAGAATAAATCTAGAGTCTTCTTGCGTCTGCTATGATATACATATGATTTCGCAAATTACGAACAAACTCTTCCGCAGTAAAAACGACGACCGTGCATTCTGGATTACATTTGCTATAGCAATCATTATCGCAGGTGCCGGCGGGTTAATTATCGGCCTCCAGCAGAGCCTGTGGTTTGACGATGATTACTCGGTACTCCTCGCCACACGGCCGGTAGGTGAGCTTATACATCTCACAAGTATCGACGTACATCCACCTCTCTACTATCTGCTGCTAAAAGGCTGGGGGGCGCTGTTTGGCTGGACTGACCTTGCGATGCGTAGCCTTAGTATACTCTTTACGGTTGGCGCGCTTGCGGTGGGTGGCCTGTTGGTCCGTAAGATGTTCGGTAATCGTGCCGCAATTGGTTCGATGTTTGTCGTAGCGCTTGCCCCCCTTCTGATGCGCTACGGATTTGAGGTGCGTATGTACGCGATGGCGTCATTCATCGGTATGAGCGCAACTTATGCGCTCTATTCTGCCTGGAAGTCAAAGGGTAAAATGCAATCCCGCTGGCTAATCATATATGCCACACTCTTAATCCTAGGGCTTTACACAGTCTATAGTCTTGCACTACTCTGGATTGCGCACGCGGTTTGGGTAGTTTATATCATGGTACATCAGCGCCAAAAAGCAAAAGATTTAGTGCCGTATGTAAGTGCGTTCGCTGCTGCCGCCGTTATTTATATACCATGGTTGCCAACATTCGTGAGCCAGCTCTCAAATGGCGCACTCGGGCCGATTATGGAGCCGCTCAAGCTTGATCAGCTCGTTGGTATTTTTAGCTTCAACACAGTCTACCTGCCAACTGATAAAGTTAATGTTGTACAAACAGCAGCTCTTGTAGCTGTAGTTGGTGTATACATTTGGGCGATTCCAAAAGCACGCAAAAAGCTCAAAGCGAAAAGCGGGGAATTGGCGCTTCTGTCGGTATACATGGCTATACCGATTGTTGTCATGATGGTCGTGTCGCTTTCAAAAGCAATGTATGTCGAACGATATCTTTCACATGTTGCAATTGGCATGATGTTGCTTGGTGGTGTTGTGCTCGTGACGGCTGCAGATGCGGCCAAGAAAAAATGGCACATGTACACCGCCTATGCAATTGTATTCGGCACACTCCTTATCGGCATCTATAACTTAATTTCAATCGGTAACTTCAGTAATCAGCATCAATACAAGCCTACCTCTCGCGAAGTTGCAGCAAGCATTGGTGCATGCCCTAAAGATGCAAAGGTCCTCGCAGACGGTCCGTATGTCGCCTCTGAAGTCTGGTTCTATATGCAAAACTGCAGCGTATACTTCACTAGTAAGTCGGATAAACTTGGCGGTGGCTTCGCACCTCTATCTGGCAGTAAACTACAGGTAAAAGACACGAATAAACTTACTGACGAGCGCATTATCTATGTATCATATGGCCAGCCAACGCACCCGCTTCCAGATACATACATAAAGCAACAAACAAAGACATTCGGCTCAATGGATGTCACGACCTATGAGCGAGCGGGAGAGTCAAAATAATGCAAATACCATTGATGCGTCGCACCGTTTCTGAAAACCGGCTGTTTGTGATGGTGCTTGCACTTAGTGTAGTTTTCGCGGCAAGCGCGAGCCTTTTTATCGGTCTTCACCAGAGCGTTTGGTTCGACGAAGCATACTCAATTCTGCTCGCGAAGCACTCGGTAGCGGAAATAATACGACTAACCGGTCTCGATACACATCCCCCGTTCTACTATCTACTACTAAAAGGCTGGGCTTCATTGTTTGGCTGGAGCGAGTTAGCACTACGCACATTGAGCGTGCTATCGATGTCAGGTGCGCTCGTCGTCGGTGGCGTATTGGTTCGTAAAATGTTTGGTAATAAAGCCGCAATCGGCACGATTATTTTATTAGCACTTTCACCACTACTTTTGCGGTATGGATTCGAGATTCGCATGTACTCGCTCGCATCATTTATTGGAGTGAGCGCAACGTACTGTCTGTACTCTGCATATAAATCAAAACAAAACCGTCGCAAATGGCTGGTCGGGTATAGCTTACTTGTCGCACTCGGTATGTTCAGTCTGTACTACATAACACTGCTCTGGATTGCGCATGCCGTATGGCTTATCGTAGTTGCTGCACGCAATAAGTGGCGGGTATCATCACTGCTGCCGTATCTCTATGCATATCTTGGCGCAATCGTCATGTTCTTGCCATGGTTGCCGACATTTATAGGGCAGGTATCGAATGATGCACTCGCGCCAATCGGTCAGCCTATGAACTACGAGCAACTGAGTGGCGTATTGTCGTTTAATACGCTCTATAAGCCAACGTACGGGTTAACGGTCATACTCACTGTCGTCGTTCTAATATTCATAGCAGCAGTCATCTGGTCTATGAAAAAAGGCAGCCATGTACTTCGTAAGTACACCGATGAACTATCTCTCCTTGGCGCATACATCGGAGTGCCAATTATAATGCTCATGGGTATTTCGCTTGTAAAGTCTATGTATACCGAGCGCTACCTGTCGCATGTCGCAATCAGTCTCATTATGCTAATCGGCATTGTTGTATCAGTTGCGCTGGCGCAGCGTCTCAAGCGGTTGCAGCGTATCGTAGTGATTGTCGTAGTATATGGCACGATGCTGATTGGCTTTTGCAATATCGTCATTACAGGTAATTTCAACTTCCAGCGCAACGAGCATCCCTCGGTGAAGCAGGCGGCTACAGCCATTCATAATTGCGGTCCAGGATCTCAAATTATAGCAGCCGACCCATACGTCATGACCGAGCTGAGCTACTATGTAACAGATTGTCAAACATACTTTGTGAGCGAGTGGCCAACACTTGCTGGTGGTTACGCGCCGTGGTCAGGTAGCAAATACCAAATCAAACACACGAGCGACATTACAAGCCAGCGCGTTACCTACGTATATTACGGCACGCCAGATCAAGCGATGCCGTCGAGCTATAAACAAATCTCAACGCGCGCATATGGCTCGCTGAATGTGACTACCTACGAACGTTAACGCGGAATAATTCCCATCAAAAACTTATAGTGCACGGCAAGCCAAACAACTCCCAAGGAGCCAAGGCTAAGCGCTAAGTTAATGAGTAGATTGCTTGGAGATGGCGGAACGACTAAGTGGATAAAGAAGATAACAAACGCTTCAATTGTGTAGACGTAGAGTGAATTACCGCCAAATGGTATAAGCAGCCAGCCAAGATATTTGATAACGTAGCGTTCAAGCTTTGTCATAATCCAGAACCCTGCGCCAAACCAAACAAGGAAGAGTGCAATGCGGTAAAGCGGGAGGCGTTCCTTATTGAGATACGGCATGAGTGCGTCATTAATTGCCTGCACACTATTTTGCCCAATAATTTGCGGCCCCCATACAACAAATATAAAGTTAGCAATCATCGTAATGAGTGCAACAACCACGACTGTACCGGTAACGTATTTACGTATGGTAAGTGAAAGATTGCCCCACCAATTACGGATGGACTCAAGATAAAACCCAATAGTCATGCCGCCAAAGAATATGAGCTGCCAGCTAAAGACCTGCGAAAGCTCTGGTGTCTCGAGCGGGCTGTAGTCGTATAGGTACCAGCAAATGAGGCTTGCCGCGAGTGCAATATACCATTTACCTTTTCGCAGTAACCACATTACCAGTGGACTTACAAACATATAGATTGCGTATAGGCGTAAGTAGTCTGCCCAACCATAGATGTAATTGAAATCGAGTGCGTTAACGAGGATACTCCAAAAGCCTTCGCTCATCGGGCGAATGCCCGGTTTGACGCCTGGGTTGTTAATGAATAGCCAGCCGATGAAGGTAAAGATGAAGAACAGTGCAATTGCGGTAAGATAAAGTTGCAATCCACGCTTAAGGAGTAATTTTGCAGCCACGCTGAATGGTTTTTCAAGCAACTTCCTGCCTCGAACAATACCGAGTACAATGCCAGAAATAAAGAAGAATCCTTCCGCGGCAGAGACAAAAAGTTGACCGCGTCCACTCATCCAGTCGAAGCCGTTAGGGAAGTATTGAAGGTGGTCGAAGAGTATGGCAATCAGGAAATACCCACGAAGGAGATCAAGCGCAATGATGCGCGATGACTTTTTGACTTGAGACATTGTAGCCCATTGTAACATACGAACCGTAAGCGGTCGTCGAGCAATTTGGGAGTATACTAGAAATATGGCAATGCAACCAACACCCTATATAGCACCAGATTTCACACTAAAAGATGAGTCAGGCAAGACCCATTCCTTGACTGACTATAAAGGGAAATGGTTGGTACTATATTTCTACCCTAAAGACGATACGCCAGGTTGTACCGCTGAAGCATGCAGCCTACGTGATGCAGCGACGGATATTAGCGAGCTCGATGCTGAAGTTGTTGGCGTAAGTGCTGATGACGCCGAAAGTCACGGGAAGTTCATTGCAAAACATCATCTCAATTTCACACTTTTGTCAGACCCGACGAAGGCGGCAATTGAAGCCTACGGTGCGTGGGGTAAAAAGATGTTTGGCAAAGAAGGCATTTTGCGTAAGACGTTCATTATCAATCCTCATGGTGAAGTCGTGAAAGTATACGGCCGCGTAACGCCGCTCGGTCACGGCGAGCAAGTAACGGCCGAACTCAAGCGCCTTAAAGAGCGCCTGTAGCTCGAGTTCTTCGATAGGCTAGCGCGGTCGTCTGCCGGCAACGTCGCGTGCTTGCTCGGCAAAGCGGTCGTCGATAAGTGTCGACGAGAAATCGCCAAACTTACGAGTGACAGCCTTTTCAATAAGCCAATCGGCAATCAGCGGATTCTTAGGTAGCAAAGATCCATGTAGGTAAGTTCCTATAACGTTCTTATAGCGCGCACCCTCGGTTTCGTCCTGGCTATTATTGCCGGCACCCCGAATAACTTTACCAAGCGGTACAGCATTTGGCCCGAGTGTCGTAAGGCCGGAGTGATTCTCGTATCCGATAATCAGCCCGAACTCATCATTCTGTGAGACAATATTGCCGATTAATCTCTCATCGCCACCCACGGTTTCGATATCGAGCAGGCCGATGCCTTGGATGATCTCACCACTACGGGTTTTAAAGAAATGCCCAAACTGTTGGTAAAGGCCACAGACCATCAGCATTGGCACGTTGTCGTTAGCAAGTGCCTTTAGCTTGTCGCCAATTGCTAGCAAGTCTGCGCCGATCACGCTCTGACCACTATCTTGGCCACCGCCCCCAACAATCAAGTCGGCATTCGTAGGGAACTTGTCGCCTGGATTATATTCCAACAGGTTAACTTTGTAGCCATACCATTCGAGGCGTTTTTTTAATACGAGCGTGTTGCCCCAGTCACCGTAAATATTCATATCTCGCGGGTAAAGCTGGAGTAGATTAATTATCTTATCTTCGTTCATCGAATCGCCTCCACATCAGTATACTTTGCGAGCTCCCTACGTAGTGCGAGCATTGCTGTATAGGTACAGTAAATACGCTTTGGCTTATGCTTATTGTCGTTAATAAACTCTGTAAGCGCCTTAGCAAGGTCTGGCTCAATCTTCTCGGCTATGACTTCATCATATTGCAGGCGAAGCGCCATATCAAATGCTCGCACACCACTCACGCTAGCAACGCCTTCGTTTTTGAGGCTGTCAAAATCAACATCCCAGAGCCAACTGACATCGCGGCCATCGGCATAGCTATCGTTAATAGCAATCATCGTAGCATAATCTTTTGACTCAAAACTCTTGAGGCCAAGCCTAAATCCACTTGGATTTTTGACTAAAACCAATTCGCACGGCAATTGATTCACGGTGACTGTCTCGCCACGACCAAAGGCCGGGGTAACATTGGCGAGGCTCGCAAGCATTCGCTTAACGTCAAGTTTCTCACCCATAATCTCATGTACAAGTGCAATTGCACCCGTGGCATTTTGTAGGTTATAAATACCCTTAATTTTGAGCGACGTCTCATGATTCTTGTTGTCGAATCGTATCGTGGCATGTTGGCCATTCATCGCTTCAAGTGTCGCAATCGGCATAATATTGGTGTTCTTATCTTTTGCACTTGCCTTCATGCTGCGCATACCGTCATCTGATGGGAAGTGGCGATGGAGTGCAGGGGCAACGTTGAAGCTCGCCACCTTCGCACTCAAGTCACTCGTAAAGGCGCTACTGCTGAGACGAGGATCATCGTGGTTTACGACGATTGTTTCGGTAGTATGGGTGGCTACCATATGCAGAAGCTTTGCAGTAGTGTCGATTTCACCAAACCTGTCCAGCTGATCTCGCATAACATTCAAAAATAAGCTGTAACGCGGCTGAATGCTACGCACAAAGTGGGTCGCATATGCTTCATCAAGCTCTAATACGGCGATATCTGCATCAAGCTCGCCGCGCATATCGACATCACCCAGCAAAGCTGCGGCGACACCACGGGTAAAATTGCTACCCGTACGGTTGGTAAATACACGTAAACCCTGGCCTTCAAGCAACTCAACAACCATCTTGGTGGTAGTTGTCTTGCCATTCGTTCCGCTCACCAAAACGACTCCATGTGGCAGTGGTGATAATGTACGTTGAATAAAGTTTGGGTCAATCTTTTCAACAAATAACCCCGGTAACGCCGATCCGCCGCCCCTTGCGCGGGCGAGCATTCGGACACTTTTACCTAAAATAGTAGTAAACGTTTGTTGCACCTTCTCAGTATATCATTTGAAAATCATCAAAACATAAGCTTATGATTGATTCCGATTTCACGATATGGGGTATCCTGCGGTACAATAAGATTATGTTTATAGTGGGTCTGTTCTCGTGGTGGTATGGTGCCGGCTGGCTTAGCTGCGTCGCTCGCGTACGCGACAACCTCATGAGTATTTACGACTATTTCTCCTTCGACCTACTCTTGCGTACGCTATTCTCGCCATTTCGCCAGATTTCTGCGGGCAAAGTGCGCGGTCCACTCGGTGTACAAATGCGTGCATTCCTTGATAGGCTAATCTCGCGAGTTATCGGCGGAATTATTCGTACGACAGTTGTTATATTTGGCGCAGTTACACTGTTTATCGCCGCAATTACCGGTGCAATACGCTTAGTATTGTGGCCGCTCATCCCATTGCTGCCAATCGTTTTTGTACTGTTTGCGATAGCGGGGTGGATTCCATGGAAGATTTAGTTTTTAACCACAAGTCCACTCGTGCTGATGTCGCTCGCTTTGGCGTGCTCGTTCATGGAATGGTAGCTTCGTTGCTCCCATGGCTGGCGGTACTGTTTATGGTGTGCGGCATCGGTATCGTATTCGGCCTTGGAATGGCAATCGGGTGGCTATTTATGGCAATCGGTGTCATTCCTTATGTATTCTTCGCGTTCTACAAATATCACGTCGAGACGCTGCCAGTCGGCAAGGGCCGCTCGGTAGGTGCGCTGCTTGCTGGTGATGTACTCGGTCGCTTGCCGGTTTCGCCTACGCCATCGGATGTAGCGCGGGCAGCGAGCTCGGTCTCAAGCGGCCAGTTTATGGCGGCTCGACTCGGCCTAACATCGTCGCTACTCGATTCACTCGCTAGTAAGGATGTGGCAACGATGCCCGAGTTATGGAAGCTCGCCGACGAAATTCGCGCGAAGAACAGTCTCTCGCAAATTACCGGTAGCGTACTTGTTGTCGCGATTGTCCGTAGCTTCACCGGGTATCAGGCGGTTATTGCCCAGATGCACTTATCTGATGAAGATCTTGATGCTGGAGTTGTCTGGCAACAGCACCTTACAGATTTGGTTCAAAAACACACCAAGCCTCGCCGTACAGGCGGTATCGCGCGAGACTGGTCATTCGGGTGGATTCCACTTTTGCAACGATTCGGACAGAATATTAGCGAACAAATGAGCGGCGGCGGAAGCCTACTAACGGTTGATGTGAACAGCCACGTTGAAGCAATTGACCAGCTTGTCGAAACATTTGGTACGGGTGGTCGTCAGAATGCCGTGCTCGTTGGTCAGGCCGGAGCGGGCAAGACGACAATCATCCATGCCTTTGCCGAACGACTACTCGACGCATCTGCAAATCTGCCAGATTCGTTAAAGTTCAGACAAGTCTTTATTCTTGATTCCGCTGCGCTTATTAGTGCTGCACCTGGTCGTGGGGAGCTCGAAAACCTCGTGATGCAAGTATTGAACGAAGCATACAGCGCCAAGAACATTATTATTTGTCTCGATAATGCTCAGCTCTTCTTCGAAGAAGGTGTCGGCGCCGTAGACCTATCAAACGTTCTACAGCCAATCTTAGAAGCGGGCAATCTCCGCGTTATTCTATCAATGGACGAGCAGAAGTACCTTGAGCTTGGCCAGCGCAATCCTGCGCTCGTGAACTCACTCAATCGTATTAATGTCCAGCCAGCAAATGAGTCTGAAACCAAGCGAGTAATGCAGGAGCAGTTGATTATCACCGAGGTGCACCGGAATGTAACCTACATGTACCAAGCCGTTAACGAAGCATACCGCCTGAGCGAGCGCTATATGCATGAACTCGTCATGCCGGGTCGGGCAATACGCTTGCTTGAAAGTGCGGCAAGTTTTAGCGAATCCGGGCTTGTCACAATGAACTCAGTCCAGCAGGCAATCGAGAAAACACTCGACGTGAAGGTAAGTGTTGCTACTGAGGCAGGGGATCGAGAGCGATTGCTTAATATGGAAGATTTAATCCATAAACGAATGGTTAATCAGGTTCGTGCAGTGAGCGTCGTGAGCGATGCACTGCGCCGTGCACGTGCAGGCGTCCGTAACCAAAATCGTCCAATCGGTACATTCTTATTCCTTGGGCCAACAGGTGTAGGTAAGACTGAGCTCTCTAAGGCGCTCGCCGATGTATACTTCGGCGGTGAAGGCAAAATGGTTCGCATCGATCTTAACGAATATGTGCGACCCGAAGATGTTACGCGCCTTATCGCCGATGGTGCGGATGACCCAAGCAGCCTTACGGCACAGGTGATGAAGCAGCCGTTTAGCGTGGTGCTACTCGATGAGATTGAGAAGGCGGCTCCAGAGGTGCTCGCAACATTGCTGCAGATGCTTGACGAAGGTATCTTGCGCGATGTGCGTAATCGAGAGGTTAGCTTCCGCGACGCAATCATTATTGCAACGAGTAATGCGGGCGCCGATAGAATCCGTGAATACATTGAGCGCGGTTACCAGGTGGAGCAATTCGAGCAGCAATTTATTGACGAGCTTATTAGTAGTAATCAATTCAGGCCAGAATTCCTTAACCGCTTTGATGAAATCGTAGTATTCCGCCCGTTCAAGAAAGAAGAGCTTATACAGGTCCTCGATCTTATTCTCGTAAGTGTTAACAAGACGCTTGAACCACAAAAAGTATCTGTCGAGGTGGATGACGAGGCAAAGCAAATTCTCGTAGATAAAGGCTATGACCCACGCCTTGGCGCGCGCCCAATGCGCCGCGTAGTGCAAAAGGCTGTCGAGAACACGGTTGCAAAACAAATGCTCTCTGGCGCCGTAAATCCTGGCGACGTTATTCATATCACCGGCAATCAAGTAGCAGCAATATTTGCTACATCAGAAACAGCTCGTGCTATTACCGAAGGTAACAGTGGTCAGTAAGCTATCAATATGGTATACTTGGTCAAGTTAGGAGAATATTATGGCTAAACATCGCAACTGGCACGGCGCGGATATCAAGCGTGCACGCAAGAAGAAGCTTAAAGCATTAAAGAAAAAGATGCAGCTTGCATAAATAAATACTCGCTCATAAAGGGCGAGTTTTTATTTGCCTAAAAATACACAAGCGTGGAGCTGTTATACTGGTTATGTATGGATTCATTAAAATTGAGCACACTTTTCAAGGGTAAGGTTATCACATCTGCTGATGCAGAGTACGATGCGGAGCGTCAAGTATTTTATGGTGGTATCGATAATAAACCAGCGGCAATTATTAAGGTAGCGGATGCCGAAGATATCCAAAAGGCAATCGCATTTGCTCGCGATCAAAATCTCGAACTTGTTGTCAGAAGCGGTGGGCATAGCCCGTATAGCGCAACCGATGGCGGGATAGTGATTGATCTTCGTGATCTGCACGAAATAGACGTTAATGAAGCAAGTAAAACTGTGTGGGCGGGGTCGGGGCTTACCGCTGGCCAGCTCACTACAGAGCTTGATAAGTATAATCTCGCAATTGGATTTGGCGACACGGGCTCTGTCGGCATTGGCGGTATCACGCTTGGTGGCGGCGTTGGATTTTTGGCGCGCAAGTTCGGGCTTGCTATCGATAACTTACTCGCTGCAGAAATTGTAACGGCGGATGGCAAAATTTTGCAGGTAGATAGCGAAAATAACGCTGATCTATTCTGGGCAATTCGCGGGGGCGGCGGAAACTTTGGCGTGGTAACAAAATTCAAGTATGCACTCCACAATCTCAATGAGTGCTATGGCGGTATGCTACTACTGCCGGCAACGCCAGAGGTAATCTCAGATATTACGCAGATTGCGAAAGAAGCGCCAGAAGAACTGTCGATGATTATCAATGTCATGCCAGCATTTCCAGCGCCATTCGTGCCAAAAGAATTTCACGGCGAAATGTCGGTGATGGCACTTGTGATGTACGCGGGCGACGCAGGTGAAGGCGAAAAGGTACTCGCGCCAATGCGTGCGCTCGCGGAGCCTATTGCGGATATGCTCAAGCCTATGCGCTACAAAGACATCTTTATGCCCGAGAATGCAGATTATCATCCAACGGCCGTAAGTACTAACCTATTTATTGAAGACATCGATCGGGATTCGGCGGTGAATATCCTAGACTGGCTCGGGCGAATCGATGCTTCAATGAAAGCGTTCCAATTCCGCGTACTCGGTGGCGCGGTGGCGCGCATTGCGGACGATGCAACAGCTTACGCACATCGTAAAAATGGCATCATGGGCAATGTCGCATGTTTTTATGAAGCCGACGACCAGAAGCCATTACGTCAGGCTTGGGTGAACGACTTTGCGGACTCGCTGCGCCAGGGCAATACTGAAGCCTACGTGAATTTTATTGGAGTGACCGAGCGAGATAAAGCGCTCACAGCATACCCCGAGCAAACACTTGCTCGCTTGCAACGAATAAAAGCTGTTTACGACCCTATGAACGTATTTAGGGCAAACTTCAACATTACCCCTGCAAAGGAGTTGTAGCGAGCACTTCGCGCAAATACGGATCGTTTTCGGGGAACATATCAATAATCGTAAGGGCGGTGAAGGAAACTCCATCGCCTTTATGCAGACGGGTACGTTTTTGTATGGTGGAATGCGGCAAAAATCCCTCACGAGCAAATTGCGGATCGTTAAGTACGAGGCCGCCTTGTTCGAGTAACGCAAGTACGTCTTCATGAAGACCTGTAAGGCTTTCTGTTTTCTGCAGCAACATAACATGCGTTTGCAGTTCGGGCCCGAAAAACGTATCACCCTCGACTATAGAATATGCGGGCGTATGTGGCGAAAGTAATATCTCAAGCTGCTTCGCCATCTTTGCTGCATCCCAATCTATCGCGAACGTATCAACAATTGTCGAGTGCAGAGGCCAATTATCTGATGAGAACTGTGCGCCCACGGGCATCGGTTCAAGCAATTGGACGATTGCATATTTCTGTGTAAATACGGGCATCTAAGATTTCTCGCTGAGGAACGCGCGAAGCGCACCAAAATCACGTAATTTGTTATACGATTCAATATCTTTTTCTGGTGATAGTTCCGCGCGGGTTCGGCCATTATATCCTTCAGGCTCAAATATTTTGTCCCAGCCGTAGCCACCCTCGCCTCGTGGGGACTGCGCAATCATTCCGTCTAGTTTGCCGGGTATCAATTCTAATGTTTCGCCGTCAAAATACCCATACACCACTGACGCATATGCAGACCTATCATCAAACCCATCAAGCATCCGGCATAAATTTTCTAACCCATTCTCGGCCTCAACAAAAAACTTAATAAACGGCCCAGGCAGTCCGTTGAGCGCGTTAAATACAAGCGAAACATCCTCAACCAGTACGGGTTTTTGAATAATATCGTATGCTTGGCGAACCTTATGCTCCACAATTTCAAGTGGATCTACAGACTGAAGCTCGTCAAGATCAACCTTTTGGTGTTCAAGTTCAACACCAAGTGTCTTGGCAAGATAATCTGCTTTGTTTTGATTGCCAGTAATAAAAACAGGGTGATCCATATTTCTCCAATGCGTTAATCTTCTATTTTCACAAACCGCGGGAGCTCTTCACTGTCAACTATAATCGTCTCGAAGAACATATCGTAGGGCCGCACCCAAGTTTCATAGGGTGCATAAAGCGCTCTGTAGATAACCATATCCTCCTCAGTCTCTGTATGCTTGCCAGTGCCAAGCACTTCATATTCACCGCCTTTATAATGGCGATATTTACCGGCAATGTTATCAAGTGGTTGCGCGTCCATAAACTTACTATAACAAACATCGCAAACCAGCACATTTAGCTTTATAATGACAGTACGATACTTGCTAAATCAGAGGGCATGATGACCAAGCAACAAGAAAAGAAAAAGCGCTTTTATCAAAAAAGATCATTTCGTATCACAATAGGCTCCATTGTAGGATTTATCGTTTTGGTACTCTTTATATTTCGAGTAAGCCCCGCGCCAGGAGCTTGGGTAATTCGATCTGTCTTTGATCGCAATAGCGCAAAGATACTGGCGGCGTTAGAGAAGCACCAGCCAAGCGTAGCGATAACTAGTGAACTCAATCGGCAGTATCGAAAGAACGACGCCGACGCAAAGCTTGATGTATATTATCCAAGCTCTACGCCAAAAAGCGCAGTCTTACCAACAATTATCTGGACACACGGTGGCGCTTGGATTTCAGGCGACAAAGCTAATGATGCCCCCTACTTCAAGCTACTCGCAGCCGAAGGTTTTACGGTGGTATCTCTAGACTATTCATTGGCACCTGAACATCAATACCCAACCCCCGTTCATCAGTTGAATGACGCCTACGCATATCTACAGAAGAATACATCTCGCTTCCATATAGATGCAAATAAATTCATTCTCGCAGGGGACTCAGCGGGCGCCCAGCTTACAAGCCAGATGGGTGCAATAATTACAAATCCAGAATATGCTCATGCAGTCGGCATAACACCCTCAATGAAGCCATCTCAATTAAAAGGCTTGGTGCTTAACTGTGGTATATATATGATGGACGGGCTCACTGAACCTAATCCAACACTCCCAAAGTTGATTGGGTGGGGTGACGACATTAGTGTATGGGCGTACAGCGGGACAAAAGATTTTAGTGACCCAGTCATTAAACAGATGTCAGCCTACTACCATGTCACAAAGGATTACCCACCAACCTATATTAGTGGCGGAAATGCTGATCCTCTGACTAATGCCCAGGCAAAGCCATTCGCAGATCTACTCACATCTTTGGGTGTGAATGTAACCGAGAACTTCTTTGCCGATAATCACAAGCCAGCACTCCCACACGAATACCAATTCAATCTTGATAATCAGGATGGCGTAGCGGCATTCCAAAAAACAGTTGAGTTCGCTAAAGCGCAAACCAAATAGCGCAACTACTTTCTAGGTAGGAAATTCTCACCGAGCATACAGCGCACGCTTCCACCGCCAATAGTCTCAATTGTCGGAATACTAAAAGGTAAAAGTGTTTTATCAGCACCCAGCACTGAGCGCTGTTCATTGGTGAAGTTGTCATAGGCTGTTTGACTCATCGCAAGGAGTAGTTCGCCGTTATCTCTTTGAAGTTCTAAAACATTCCCGCAAAATGCCGACATCTGAGATTGTGAGATTTCAACCACCTCGTGGCCAGTGTCTTTGAGGGTGTTAATCACAAGTTTTCGATCGGCTTTATCGGTGATAGCTTCGGCGCAAATCACTGCAGTCGTACTCTGGACTCCCATCAAAACATTAGTGTGGTATACGGCAGTACCATCCTGCCCATAGGCACGAAAAAGAATGGGCTTATAACCGAGCTCGAGTGCGTGGCTCGTAAACAAGCTCGCATCACAGCGCGGCGAAATGCATCCGTAAACAATCTTGTTAATATGGTCAAAAATCATCACGCCTGTACTCTCGAGCGCAATCCCATATGCCTCGGCAGAGCTGATATCGGTAGTCTCGGCGATTTTAAATTCACCCGCTAATGCCTGAACTGCGACATAACTCCGCTCGACACGTCGGCTTTCTGCAGCCATAGGGTAAAAGTATACGTGGCCATCACCCCACGTGCTGAACCAATTATTAGGGAACACAGCGTCAGGCTTTGGTTGGGTGTCGCTATCTTCAAAAACGGTAACATGCATGCCGTTCTCGCGCAGCTTTGCTACCATATTGGTGAATTCTTGATTAGCCCGTATATGTACTTCATCGGCACTTAGATTTGTATGATTTTGAAATGCGTTAGTAAGTGCGGTTTGCTCGTTAAAGCCAAAGCTTGTCGGGCGAACCATCAAGACGGCCGATGTAGATTGATTTGTTTTCATAATAGGAGCCCATTATAGGGTTCGCGTAAGCGATATGTAAAGAGCAAAGTTGGGTGTATCTGGGCTCTCAGCGATATAATGAAGTCATGGAGCCATTCGAAGATATTCTTGCAGCAGGCGGGCACGCTAATTCATTAGGTAGGGCAGGAGAGGTGTTACAAACTGTGCAGAATGACCCCTCGCGACTTGAGGAATTATTTAATTGTATTTTCGCCGGTGATGCATGGGTAAGAATGCGTGCTATCGATACATTCGAGAAAATAGTAAAGGATAGGCCAGAACTCGGGCAGGCGTATCTAGAATCTATTTTTAGTGATTTAACGAAAAGTCAGCAACCGTCAATTCAGTGGCATATTGCACAAATATTTGGCGAAGTGAAGCTCAATGACATTCAGCGCAAGAAAGCGGTAGAGTGGCTAAGGCAACATATCCAATCAACAGATGTCGATTGGATAGTCTCTGTGAATGCAATGAAGACGTTGCTCAGTTTTTGTAACCAAGGCTACATTTCGGCAGGCGAACTTGAACCTCTCTTCAAAACCCAGGCAAACCACGCGTCTAAATCTGTTCGCAAGAAAGCAGCCGTATTTCTCCAGGAGCTAGTCAGTGCTAAGTGAGCGCTTGGGCTGAGATTTCCGTCATTGACTATATAAAGCTGTAGTGGTATAGTATCAATTCTATGGTAAGTAAGAGTAATCACATAACCATTGCGACAGCTACATCCCTTGAAGAAGGGATAACTTTGGCTGGTCTAGTCATTACTTAAGAACTCACAATCATCTAAAATAGTTTCACGCTATCCAGTGACCAGCCAATGTGGCTGGTTTTTTTGTGAAGCAAGGTTTTTGTGAAATATCGCAATGAATATTTTGATAATGAAAAGAAAAAGCAAAAACAATGGAAGAAGGAGCATGACGCTGGCGGGTTTAAATGCTCTCATTGTAAACAGTGGGTGGTTATTAATAGTTACATGGGCACGGTGAACCGTAATCACTGTAATATTTGCCTATGGTCCAAACATGTCGATGAAAACAAGGGTGACCGTAGAGCTGAATGTCTTGGAGGCATGCGCCCAGTCGGACTCACATTCAAGCACGAAGGCATAGGGAGACAAGGGGAAATCATGCTCATTCACGAGTGTGCCCAGTGCGCAACCGTCTCAATCAACCGCATTGCAGGCGATGACGATAACGAAAAGATACTGTCTATTTATCGCGATTCGCAGGGAGATTTGGCGCTATTCAGCGCTCTTGAAATACAGAGTATACAGCTCCTCGCTCATGAAGATGAGGGCGAGGTAAATATGCAGCTATTTGGAAAATCCTAGCTCAAGAAATCATTGATGTACGTGGTCACCTCGCCAGGATGACTAAGCATAGGCAGGTGGCCCGAATCAACGGTCGCAATAGTAACGTCTGAAAGATTTCTCGCTATTCTTCCCTGTAGCGATAAAGGAAGGTTTTTGTCGGCTGATGTACAGATATAGAGATTCGGGCACTTGGTGAGTGGCGTAGTTGACGTCGAATCGGTATAGAGTCGTACGGCTTCTTGCCTAAAATCTCTTACTATCCTATCAGCATCTTCGTTATGAATGCCCGCGCAAAGGCCTTTTCTAATCATTGATTCTGGTGGTCTTGTGCCTGCAAGTTTAAAAATCAACTTCATCATAAGCCTTTGCTGGAAAGGGAAGGCAGAGAGATACGCCTCTCCGGGTTCTGGAATAACGGCACACACTCCTATAAAGCCTACAAGCCTTTTGCCAAGTTTTTTAGCAAGCTCGCTACCCACTACGCCACCGATTGAGTGGCCTACGATGATAAATTTTGCGACACCAAGGTGATCAACCTGCTCCAATGCCGTATTAGTATAGTCGTTGAGGCTACTGTTTTTGTCGAGTGTCGAGAAGTCTATAGTCATGCTTGGGGCGTTGATTTTTTCTCGCACCTTCTCCCATATCCAGCCTTGCAGGCCTGCACCACTCAAGAAAATAACGCCGATATCACTCTGATCACCTGGTATAGAGTCCATAGTGGTCACCTTTAGCTCGCAATCTCAAACTTTGTAACGACAGGGTAGTGATCGGTCAGTGCTTCTTTGTTTACAGTACTCTCGACCAGTCGGATTCCCCCGTAAAGAACATGGTCATATCGCTTACCTTTCGGTGTTGTTCCTTCTTCAAGAGAAACTTCTTTTAAATCTTCGGCTATGAGTTTCGGAAAAATCGGTGCAAGTTGAGTGAAATCCAAATTAAAATCACCCTGGATAAGCTGACGCGATGAATGATTTATGAGCTTATTCTCAACATCCTGAAGAATGTAACGTCCTTCTTCCGACTGTGGGTCGATGCTGAATAATCGAAAAGGCGTGAGATGTGTCGTGGTTGTACTGAGCATAACCTCGCCCAGACTAATATTGCATCGAGTAAGCCCTTTATCATGCGAGTACCATGTAGTGGAGCCGTCATCACTTGGGGCTTGTTTGTTGGGATTTACATAAAGCTGGAATTCTTTATTTGTAATCGGATATTTCGAAATGATTGCCTGGCTTAATTTTTGGCCCTCTTCAATATGTGATTCTGATAACACATCACTAATCCAGTACGTCATGCCAAGTTGGCCTGCAATATATTCTGCCTGATTTAGCTCATTGTTGATATGGATTTCTTGAAGTGTAATAATATCTGGCTGGATAGTTTTTAGATAGTCCACGATGTACTCGAGGCCATCATCCGAATAAGAAGACATCGTTGTTGGGTCAGAGCCTGAGTTTAGGATTTTACCACCGCCTATGTTCCACTGGACTGTCGTTATTTGCATAATATTAAGTATAGCAGGCGATATCTTTTCCGTATAAATGTGAGTATATCTGGCATAGATCCCTCGGCAGGATGTAGCCCCCATGGGGCCACATCCTGCCGCATGGCGACGTCAATGGGTTAATTTGCACTTCTGCGGCTTCGGGGCCGCTTGAGATGCTTGGTCGTAGTCGCTGTCGCGATTACCTGGTGCTGGTTTCGTCTGGACGGCGCGAACACCAGCGTCTGGCACCCATCCCGCACCACCATTCGGCAGCTGCGGAATGTAGTACCAGATTTCGCCGCGGATTCCAGCCGGGTTGCTTGGGTAGAGAGATTCTCCCGTGTCGAACCACCCAGTTGCGGTCAGCTTGTCGTTGCCGCTGAGGCCCGCATGCTGACCTGTCGCGTTCAACGTGCTGCGAACCAGAGTGCCATAGCCTCCGTCCGGAGCGCTGAATTGCTTCTGCGTCCAGATGGTGAACCCCTCCTTGCAGCCGCCACCGTAGTCAGGAACGACCTGAGTGGGTGGTGAGGTTGCGGAAGTGTTCTGTCCATCGTTGCTTTGATGCCCGGCTCCCGAGCATCCTGACATGAGCAGCGTCGTAAGAGCCAGTCCTACGATTACAGGTCGGCGCATAATTCTCCTCTCGTCGCCAACTGTATTTTATATGCTCTAATGCATTGTGTAAAATTAGACGTATTCTCTGGAATATGAACTAGCTTACAACTAATTCAGTAAAACCTGTTTCTTCGTCCATCTCACGTTTCATTTCTATGTATTCGTTTATGCCAATAACAATTTCTGCTGTCGGATGAATGATTGTGCCCTCTTTGAGGTGTCCACCGCGCACTATGCCCTCGTCGTCGGAGAACGACATATGGAGGTGAGTGCCATTGAGAGATGACGTGCCTACTAGAGATACGATTTCAAAGTCGCCTCTAAATGTTCGAATATCCTGCGCCTCTGGCTTTGCGCCGGCCATGCGTACGGTTGCTTGTTCAAGTCCTCCAACACAAGTAACGATAAAGCCAGCCTTAACGGCATTCTCTTTAATTACTCCTTCAATTGAACTTTTAAGGTCGGCGCCAGGTTTTAGACGAAAGATTATTGTCTTCATATAACCATGATAGCAGCAAGCAGGCCTTGGGGATGTTGAAATTAAGAGTAGTAGATCACCCCAGGGCGGTATAAGGCCTTAGCTGGGCTAATAAGCAAAACGGCCCCCGAAGGGGCGGTTGAAGGGCTAATGCCACTTCAAGGGCCGTTTCGGGGGCGCAGGTAGAGCGAGGTGATGCTGTGCGGCTCAGGCCGCGTCGGCACCGCGGTAGGTGACCACGGCGGGCGTGACAGCGGTGAGCACGGCGTCGCGGATCACGTCCTTGGCGCCGGCGCTGGTCCGCGCCTTGCGGATGGTGAGGTTGGCGGCGGCGTTGAGGACCAGCAGGGTGCCGGTCGCCGCGGCGACGATCTTGATGACCTTCATGACAGCTCTCCCTCGAGCTCAGTCCGACGCGAGTGCATCGAATCTTATTGAATTTAACATGTATACATAGTAATGTCAATACCTCCAGAAGTTGTGTACGGCAAATATACGGCTGTACACCTGGTGGCAGGATTCAAGATAAAAGTGACGAACATAGTATACGAAATCAGAGTTTTGTTTGCCTAAAATCTAATGAATGAAGGAGGCTAATTGCTTACGCACGTATGCTCTCAGCGAGTAATTGGTCAACACGAGCTTTGAGGATTTCGTATCGTTTTCGTGTCGAATCATCGGCGAGCCGTTTTTTGCGGGCAGACGCGAAACCCTTTAGGTCGATTGGCTTAATGCACATAGTTACAGGCCTGGAATACTGGGATGCTGTCGTATCAAGGATCGCTCCACCGTCGAGCATATTTGCGTAATGCGTTTCGTGCAGGTTGCCTTCGTCTATCATGTAACGTACTAATTCGCCACCGAGATAATCCTGTATAACCAGACTAGAGACGACACACTGCCCGCGCGCTCTGTTATCTTCACTCCATTCGCTAGGGTTAAAAGCTGTGTCCTTACTCCATGAAGAGCGCAGGGCATTGATAATAACTTGCATGTTTAACTCCATAATATCTGCGACCTACTTTTCTAGAGATGCAACAGATTTTTGATTGAAACCTTTAACGACAAGCCAGATACCTAATAAAAATTCAAAGAGCGCAACAAGGAGTGCTGAAAGGCCCGCCCACGAACTGTGCTGGCCAATGACATTAAACATGACAGCACCATAGCCGATAAGGAGTGTAAATGCACCGATAATTCCAATGAGCGAAAGCGCTCGCGGCACAAGTCGAGATTTATATAAAAGGATGCCTAATAAAAGGTCGTTAATCGCAGGCAGAAAACTTTGACTCTGTAGGAAGACGCGGTCATATAGATTAGTAATCGATGTAAGTATAGGCGAGGCGCCGCTAGTGTGATGAAAATCTACTGCCGATAGTATAAGTGTCGCACCTATAAATATACAGCTTGCTTCGAGTATTCGTGAGGCAACAAGTCCGAGCGCGAGTGTCTCGCTCTGCTTTTTTAAAAGAGGATAAAGTACAACCGCAGTACCAATGCAAGCTAAAGCCATAATAATTTCAAGGAGTACACCTATAATGACACCCGTGTCAGAGCCATCACTAGTAACATACCCTGCGTCCCTAATAGGCTTATAGAGCGAAAGGGTAGGTATTGAGATAAAGGTAAGGAGATAGAGTGTGCCAGCTGCAAATGATATTTTTCTGTGTGTTTCAATGATTCTCGTCATAGCATCATCATAGCAAATATAAGAATCCTAAAGAACTCGTTAAAGCTGTTGGTGCAAGGTAACGGTAGACCACTGCTATCCTCGGAGTTCTAATTGATCAACCTAGTTCAGTAGCGCAACACCAATTGTCAAATAGGTTGCAAAGCAAACCCACGCAAGATAAGGTACGAGTAGCCAGCCTGCGTATTTATTAATTCCATAAAATTCACGAATTGTCAGTATGATACTGGCAATGAGTCCGATAATTACAACCACGCCAAGCCAGGGCGAATGGAGGCCAAAGAATGTCAATGACCACAGTGCATTAAGTACAAGCTGAAGCCCAAACCAGTAATAGGCTTTTTTCTTTACCTGCTTGCGTGACTTTAAAATTACTAGCGCTAGTGAAACCCCCACTAATGTATAGAGCACCGACCAAACTGGCCCGAAAACCCAATTTGGAGGATTGAGCATGGGCTTTTCAAGAGCTGCATACCACGAAGGAATATTTGGAATAGTAGCGAGCGAACCGATTGCTCCTGCAGCGAAAGATGCAGCGATGGATAGACTAAATACCATAACCTTCTTAATCATATATTCAGTGTATCAAAGATAATGTCGATTACTATTGAACTAGCCATGGCTAAAGTGCCAGAGCTAACTAATATTTAAATTCTCACCTTGTGCAAGGTTAGAACTAATTTTGCAATTTAGCTGCGAGTTGTGAGTACTCATAGACTTTTTGTTCCACAGAATCATGTGAACCCTTAAGGTCTTCAGGATTGATAAAAATTATTTCGTCTGCGTCTTCGCCAAGTTCGAATGACATATTTGCCGGTTTCACTGCAAAAATCATCCGCACTTGCCACACTTGAGAATGTTCCAAAAAATGAGGCTCCTCAACCTGTATTACTTGATAGGTAAAATCACTAGTAAAACGAACCTCTTCATAAAGTTCACGTGCAATTGCGTCCTTTATGCTTTCTTCGTGGTCCATACCTCCACCGGGTAGATCCCACCAATCTCTTCCCGATTCTTTAACAACAAGGACGTGACCTTCATCATTATGAACTAAACTTTTCATCGATATACGGAATAGGTAATCGTTTTTACGATTCAGGTGTTCTTGCTTGATAACCCCATGAGCTTTTCTCTCTGACATAAGAATAATTATACCTTAAACACTAAAACACTCTGCGTTTATAAAGTGCGTATGTTTGGTACCCCGAGCAGGGTTCGAACCTGCGACCTTAGGCTTAGAAGACCGCCCAACCCAACTATTCCAACCACCTTCACTGAGGTGAGCGTGTATGTACAAGTAAGGCATAGACAGCTTATGCTAGGCTCTGTAGCCGTCATTTTTAGCCGTCAAACTATAAGTGCCCGAAATGATATGATGTAAGTATGGACGTCATCTTAATCATCGGCTTAATTATTGTAATATTATTTTTAGGCAAGCTTCTCATCGCAGGTATAAGCAGTAAACGAAAAGTCTTTAAAAATGGAGTCTACCAATACACACCCAAAGAGTCCTTAATGACCCGTGCTGAAGGTGAATTTTTTTGGAAACTGGATAACATTGCTGGAGACCGTTACTTCATCTTCCCGCAAGTGCACTTATCGGCGCTTCTTGACCACCATATAAAAGGCCAGGATTGGAATTATGCCTTCAGGCACATCAATGGTAAATCTGTAGACTATGTGCTCTGTAGCAAGACAACTCTCCAGCCAATGTATGCTGTTGAGCTTGATGACGAATCACATTATCGACCAGATAGGGTAGAGCGAGACACCGAAGTTGAACGTATCTTCGACGAGGCCAACGTTCCATTAGTTCGGTTTAGAAACTACAAAGAACTTACGGAAGATGAGATTGTAAATGCATTTGCAAATGCTCGTAAACTAGCCAACTCAAGAACGTAACCCTGAGATCGCTGACTCTACTTCTTCTACTCTTCGCGCATGTCGCGAATTGGTGGGCGCATAACATTTCGGATGAGTGGTTGCACGCAGGCAACGATGCTCATAGCGAAAATAAGCCCTAAAATACCCAGAAGTAGTGGCGATGAAAGATCAAATAGGCTAAAGCGCATGTGATTTGAAATAATGCCAAACGCCGACAGCGAAGTGTCTGTTAGCTGAGACCCGTAGATTCTATCAACTACATACGCAGCACCAATGCCAAAAATAAAGGAAATAGCGGAAATGCGTGCTGCTATTAGTAAAGTATAGATTGTGTAGATGGCTGTAATATCAATTCTTTTTGCACCCATAGCACGATAAACGGCTGTCTCTTTACGGTTTTCGGCCATAATACGTGAGATTGTGAACCACATAATAATTAGTGCCATGCCTATGAAGACGGGTAGGGCAACGGTCAAGATTTGACGGAAGAGCTTTCCTATCTCATCAAGAATGAGGTAGTTCGATCCATACGGGTCTGCATAGAAAGCTTTACTACATCCCAGGTCATGACTTGGGCAGGACTCATTACTCAAAAATGCACGCGCTTTGTCGATAGAGCTAAACTCTAAAACTCTCGAGACAAAAGTGGTATTATCGAGCTCATACCTTGTTGGGTCTGTTTGTGCTGTAATCTGATCATTAAATTTCAGACTATCGGGGAGCTGCTCATAAAGTTGTAACGGTATAACAGCCGAAAAAGAGTCGTCTTGAGGTGATAGCAGATTCTTAATATACGACTCAACACTTGTACTGTATTCGCTAAACGGTTGAGCATTCATGATGCCCACGATCTGGAAAGTCGTTAGATAATGCGTTGGTGATACATAAAGACCTAGCTTCTTCAGATCTTCATCAGTCTTATTCTGAGCATTCTTTTCGCTCTGTGAGCGCGTATCTTTCTTAACGGTTATATCTCCACATGCTGACGATGGAAGTTGGAGCTGAAGACTAGGTTCTTTATAGTTTGGAGTATCTTTATTTTTCTCAATATCAGCATAGTCTTGCTGAATTTTCGCAATCATAGTCTGTTCGGCGCTATTACGTGTACATGCTTGGTATGTATGCCCGTTTAGCTTTTCCTGGATATCTTTTAGCCATTTTCTCTTGTCAGACTCCGTCTTAGGTTCGCTTCCAATGCCCACTTCCTTACCAAAGAGCGAAGCGGCTTCCTGTGCAGTAATAATAACAGGAACTCCTTTTAGGGATTTTGCACTCTTCGTGAGAAGGTAACGGTCAACGAGGCTATCATCTCTAAATTGATAGTTGCTATTATAGGCGGCATTGATTAGGTAGCCATAGGATGTAGGATTGCTTGATTTTATGTTGTTAGTACTAAAATCTTCTCTACCATCTTCGATGAGGCGTGACTGTGGGAGAGTAGGAAATGACGTAGAAGTCTGCCCGTAATAGCCAGTCGCACCATATTTAGCCCCTAAGGTCTTTAATTTATCGTATGTGTTGGGCGCGGTCTTTTCGTACACGCTAAGTTTTTCCGTAAGCCAGGCACTAGTCGCGGGCGACGTATAGTCAACCATCCATCGTCCACCCTCGGAGGAATCGTTTGTCCTAAAAGGGTTAGGCTTCAATATAGGAACTTCACTTGAAGCGTCGTAGCTGACTCCTGCGTTTGTGTATTTTTGGCGTATTGCATCATAGTATTTCTTCTCGAAAGCTTTTATTTCGCCAATGTCTTTCGTAGAGAGTGGCGAAGGAGCATCACGTACCGAAACAGGAATATTCGGACTGACCTGAACTAAGTATTTGTCGTTTCCAGCCGCTTTAATGAAAGAGAGCGCACTCTTCTCTGCGGCTGTAAACACAATGATAGATGCAATGAGCGCGGCAAACATCAAGCTCGAAACGATAACAGAGGTTATTAATATTCCACGCTTAGACCGTAACTTGGTGTGCGCAAGTCCATAGGCGTAACTTGGTCGTATCATAGAACTATCTCTCCATCTTTTATAGTGATAGCTCTGTCTGCATGACTTGCAATTTCCGGATCATGAGTAACGATAACAATTGTAGTCCCATACTCCTCGCGGATCGACTGGAACAACTCCATAATCGAATGACTATTGGCTGAGTCAAGATTTCCTGTCGGCTCATCAGCAAAGATAATGCGTGGATGATTAATTAAAGCTCGGGCAATAGCCGCTCGTTGAATTTGACCACCTGATAGTTCTTTAGGGTAGTGCATAGCTCGGTTTTCCAAACCTATACTGTGAAGGAGTGACGAAACGCTATCATTGATTGCGTGCTTCTGAGTTGAAGTAAACATGGCTGGTACAGCTATATTATCCTTCAGCCGCAGAAATGGTTGTAGGTAAAAAGACTGGAAGACAAATCCGATCTTCTCTCTTCGAAGATCGCTAAGGGCGGCATCATGCATGTGTACGATATTTTGCCCATCAAGTACAATCTCGCCGCCATCTGGCTTATCGATACATCCTAGTATGTGTAGTAAGGTGCTCTTGCCACTTCCACTGGAGCCTGTGAGAGCTAGTATCTCACCTTTATAGATATCAAGATTTATATTTTTAAGCGCCTCAATGTCTTGCTTGCCAACTCTATATCGCTTCGTTACGTTACGAGCAGAAAGAATGGTCTCTCGTTCGGCAGGATCAGGATTTGCTGAAGGTGACAGGGAAGTTTGAGATTCTCTTACGCTAAATTTCCGAATTGCATCGATTGCATCACCAGGGGTGTCGTTAAAGAAATGCACGAAGTCTTTAACGCGACTATGTATGTCCGAGGATGTGTCAAACTCCTGATTATCTGCACTCATAGATGCGTTCAGTATAGCATAAGCACAAAGCATGCGCATTAAAGCATAAGCATAACTTAAAAATAGCTGTTGAAAATATGAAAGCAATGTGAGATGATTATCCAAGTGCCATGTCCTTGGCACAAACCCGAATCTGGGGAGCGAACGTGAGAAAACTCATCTCCCGGGGCGGCAAGCGGATCGCTGCTGTCGTCCTGTCGGTGGGCATGTCCGGTGCTTTCGTGGGTCTGGTGGGCGCTACGCCCGCTCAGGCCGACTCCGGCATCGACATGAACCTCGCCTGCCAGTACACCTACAGCAACACGGTGTACCGCGGCGACCTCACCTACCCGTCGCAGGGAGCGTACGGCTGGCGCTGCATCAACCGCAGCACCGGTGCCAACGTGGGCGGCGTCAACGTGTACGGCTTCTGCGTGAACGTGCTCGGCGGCTACAACACGTACAACGTCCCGTCCAACCCCTACAGCTGGGTGTGCCTCGGCGCCTGACCAGCAACGACGTAGCCCGTCGGCCTCACGCATGAGTGGGGCGAAAGGCTAAAGTCCCGGAGGGCGCAGCTGCTTGAGTACATCGCAGCTCCGCCCTCCGGGCGCAGTCCGAACTTTATCGTAATACCTGACCAAAGCGTCAGGTATTTTTATTGAGATACCCTAATGATCACCCTCCAGGCTTAGAAGAGCCCCTCCCAACTATTCCAAGCACCTTCACTGAGGTGTGTGAGTATGTACAAGTAAGGCACGTGCAGCTAATGTTAGGCGCTATAGCCGTCATTTGTAGCCGTCAGGATAGGAAGGTAAATTAGCCTTGTGGTACAAAATGCAGCGTATAACAACGTAGATAAAACACGAAGGAAAGTGTTCTTCGATGAAAATTCAATCTATTACAGTATCGAATATTACGCAGTTACCCAATTATGCGTTCATAGATCAAGTCGGATAAAACATATTGAATACAACTATCAATTTCCCTGGCATTATCACAGCTTAAAAGAATTGCCTCATAGCCTTTAAGTATATCTCTTTGAGACGGCACTAAAGATCTATAGGCGGCAGGTATTTGCGAATAATAATTCTTAAGAAGGGATGAAGCAATAAGCTTTTTGTCCTCATCTGCTAACTTATCAAATTTGATAAAACTTGAGATTCTTGAAAATAAAGCGTTTCCCAAATGGGTGCGCACTTCATCTTTCGAACTATAATTAGAGGTGCAGATGATAATAGACCTTCGTAGGTCTATTTTATAATTTTTATCTTCAAAGATGCCCTCGTCAAATAATTGGTAAAATGCACTATGAAAAAGGGCATTTGTTTTATCGAATTCATCAAATACGATCGTGTTTGTCTCTCTTTCGACGAGCTCCTGAGCCAACGATCTATCGCTTGTTTTGCTTCCATAGAGATAATCTGCAAGGGAGTTCGTTTGCATCATTGAAAATTGACTTCGGAATAGATTTCCAGTGTCGAGCTTCGAAGCAATGATCTTAGCAGACTCGGTCTTACCAACCCCAGGGGGTCCGTAAAGCATGAGAACGATTGGTTTTACTCGAGTCTTGTTCAACAGTGGAATGAGAGATTTTGCGATCCTGGTCTTGGCTGTACCTTGTCCAAAAAGGTGAGCATCGAGAGAGCTTTTAATCTGCCTAATCTTCTCTTCATCTATATCCGTATATTCATGTTGAGTGATTTTGGGAGAAAGTCCATTACGCTCGGCTTGCTTGATGAGCTGGTTGGGGGGATTAACTAAAATAACTTTCGTGATTTGTGTGTTGTCTAAACGCCTCCAAAGGCTATTCACAAAATTCTCTGTTATACCGAAATATTCATCGGAGAATATAACGAGTTGGTCGGAACCTAAGTCTACATTACTATCAGACAGCCGAAGTAACGAAGGCTCAGTTTTGCTTGCAAACTCGGTCGCACTTATATAGTCGTCCTTTTCTGGAATCGTAAACTTACTACCAATAAGAGAGCTGGGGCCTACGTAGATCTGAATGTGTAGATTATTCTTCATCTTGGCTGAAAATTCCCGACAATAGGATATCGTACACCTCTAGTTTTTTAACGTCATCTTTGTTTTCTCGGCTGATTTCATCAATCGCGTCTTGTGGATCTAAGAGGGGTACTTCTTGAGTATAAAGAGAACCAAGCGCCAATTCCGATTTATTTATAGCCCCTACTCGTATGCCATAAAGGCTCATAGACATCTTCGTCATATCAAGCAATCCGTAGTTATTGCGGAAAGCTTTGTCGTTAAAACGAAAAATATATTGCGTACTGCCGTTAGAGGCGATGAACTCAGAATAGCCCTTGAGCTCACTGATCATATTTCCTATTTTTGAAATTTCTAAATCTACTTCCTGTTCGCTCAGCTCCAGAGAGAAGTCACCCTTGAGAGCGGCCATTACGGGAGCTAAGGTTTTAGCGTAAGTAGCGGAATCTTTAGGTATTCTAAGACTATAACCTTCGAACAATGTAAAGTTGCTTCTTTTGGTTTCGGTAGTGAAAAAATCCGTTAGTACAGTATTAGTTATTTGATTACTTACGATTCGATGTGCTTCTGCCGAACCACTCACTTTTCCATTTGCTTTGACCAGCATGTCGAGAATTTTAGGAGTGCCCGCTTCGATATCCGCTTCTAAATCTCCCTTAGTATTTGTTCCATTTTGTCTTTTGGTCTCACGCCTACCTTCGTGCTCGATATCGATGTAATCAAGGGCTGAGGCCTCATCAAAATAGACAATTTTTACCATCTTCCTCTTCTTAATCATATAGATAGCTTACTACTTGAGACGGTAGTAAACAATCTGAGACGATACTCAGCATTATCAAGTTGTGGGCGAGTAAACGAATTATAAATAAATCCTATACGAAGACCGACAGGCAGAAGTACACTCGGAATCAAATCAAAAGAGTTGAAAATCAAAAAGAGAGCAAAGCTTATTAATATATCAGTAACCTAAGTATGGATGCCGCGTTTGATGCGATCTGTTATAGTAAACTTATAACTCTAAGTAGACTTTATATAAAAATGCCAGCATATAATGATTTCCTCTCCAAGAGCAGTCTAGATAAATTCAAAGAACACCGACAAGCGTTAGTTAGTGAGCGTTCGAGAGGAAATCTTTTAAGTGGCAATCTTGCTGAGGCTATGGATGTTGCAAGTAAGGCAAGTAATGCGGTCGTACTTGACGACGATCAAAGTCTCGATATTGATAAGATTTTCCTCAAAAAGGGAAAAGCCGATGATTGGGGGTTTATATTTGACATTCATGGGACGGAAAAAGCGCTAAAGACTTTAACAAGCGGCGGTTTACTGAAGCTATATGATGATTTTGTAAGTGACTTTCGATTCAAGGATGCTACTAAGCGTGATCAATGGGCAAATACTGCAGAGCTCGCAAAAAAGAGAGCAATGACGGCCAATATTAATCAGATGATTAAAAAAACAGAGGTTAATTATAGAACACATGGAGACCGTCTTCACTACTTCACTGTTGGCAGGATTACTGTTACCAAAAAAGATGAAATTCTACGCTACCCTCTCTTCCTCTTCAGCTGTATAAATACAGACAAAAGGAACCTGAGTGTCGAAGTGGAGACATCTGGATTTTTGAATTTTTGGCTTGATAAATCGATACTAGAAGATGAAATATCTAAGAAAATCAAAGGCTTTGAAGTGACGCTCGATGAATCATTTCCATCTCTTCTCAACGATATTGCCCAAAAGCTCTCTTCAATTGAAATAACCACAGTTGATAAGCTTGAGTTTGATCCTACTTACTCTTCCATAGGAATTATTACAGGATTTGAACCTGAATATATTGACCCGGTTTGGAAAGATATATTAGGAGAGCATAACTAATGACAACAATTAACTCCCTCGACCCATCTCAGAAGCAAGTATTGAAGTCTCTGGTTGATTCGGATAACAACGATGTGTCGGTAGTGTACGGACCTCCGGGAACTGGCAAGTCCCAACTTATCGTTAGTCTACTCTTTGAGCTAGCCGTTCGTAAGAAAAAAGTTCTTTTTGTGAGCCAAAATACAGAGGCCCTAGAAGTTATTGAGAGAATGGTCGAGAGGCTCGAGAGACAGATGTCCTTACCTGATAATCATGTCTCATTCAGTGATTTCTGTTTGAAGCTATATAGTGGTGAGCACCGCACATTGAAGTATATAAGACAGCAACGTTCAAGGTTAACATCTAAAAACCTTCCCTCCTTTGATAGGAAGAACGTAGCAGGAGATAGCGGCGGAGCAATCTACCCTCTTTCGTATACTCATCTTGATAGAGATCTAAATAACAACCTTGAAGATAATCAGTCGATCGGGATCGATGAACTTCTATCGTACTACTTAAGATACGTCGAAACAGAGATGATTGGATCCCCCGTTAGGTCTTTGAATGAGATTAAGGTTCGTGACGTCTTTAAGGCTTTTGATAGCTTCAATGACGAATATAACAAATTTTCGACCTATAACAGTCCTCAGGATAGTTTACGATTTGTTTCGAAATCTAACCCTTTAGTTAACCTTCCTACTATTCATGCAAATGTAGACGATATTAATCGGATATTTGATTCAATTAATGTCCAAGGTGTTGAATTCGTTACTTTGAAGCATGCAGATATAGTACGGCTACTGGAGATGCTTCTCAAGCTACCTGAGCTAAATGAGCGCCTTAATTTAAGCGCGATCCAAAGCAATGAGATTAAATTATCAGATATAGCCTCTCAGCTGAAGATAGCGGTCGAACTGAGTGAGCAAATTAAGCCTGTTGATGAGGTTTCTAATACTGATAGCGTACAAAAAGAGCTCTTTTCTAATGAAGGATCCCTTAAATTCTTACATCCTAATCATATTGAAGAGTATGAGAAGTCACTGGAGCTAATAGAACATTCATTGGCATCTATAAAGAAAATCGCACCTTATGCTGGCGAGCTAAGACTGCAAGATGTCATTCAAGATATCTTTATGTCTACAAAATTAGATATATCATTGTTGACTGATAATTTTCCTGGCTTTAAGAAACTTACCTCCGAATCTATACATACATTAGTGAAGGCTATGAGGGACTGGAGCCAAAAGAGCGGCGTAAGCGCACTCCTAAAAAGAACACCCTCGGAATTAGAGGCAGTTGCCCCGGGTCTCAATAAAAACCAGATCAAAGGCATCGTGTCTAATCTTGATGTTCTAGAAACACTATCTGAAATTTTAAAAGACACAGATATAACAGTCGATACTTACGAGCTTCTTTACAGCAAATCAAATACTCGAAAAACTGCCTATAATCCCTTTGAAGGGAAAGAGACTACTGAGCTCGTCAGTATCCTCAATCATGCTCTTATGATATTTAAGATTACCTCGAAGTATGAACTAAATAGACCCTATTCTTTACTTGAGCTTAGGGACGTATCTAAAACAATTCTAGAGGATATACGAACGTATAGAGCCATATTGACGTCAAACTTAAAACTCACGCAGGATATGGATACTACAGCGTTGATCGATAGCATCAACACTACAATTAGAAATAGAAAAGCGTACGAAGCTATACAGCCTATTTTTAAAAATTTTGGAGAGTATATTCACTGTTCTTCTATGGATGTCTTCATAAATAAAGTGCCATCAATGTATGATTATCTATCCGCTTCCAGTGAATTAATTAAGGAAGTGCTCGAAACTATTAAATTTAGAAACGAAGATTTTAAAATTGATCTCCAGGGTGTACCAGAGCTTCTTGGTAAAGTACGAGAGGCAATTACAAAGGATCTATACTCGGAAGCGTTTTATATTGTTAGACCAAATGAAAATATTAAAATATGGCATGACAAGGTCGAGAGTATTATTAGCTACCAAAACACATCCGAATTTGATGCCTATGTTGCGCAACATAAATTTATTTCACGAATTAAAAGCCTACTTGGATCTAACGCGAGACTTATCAATGAGTTGTTGGAAAATGACAGCATATCATATTGTATGTTTGTTGAAAGGATCGTAAACAACTTAGTAAAAGCTCAATTCAATAGTTTTGGACCCGAAGAGAGACATCATATTGCGAAAGACTATTTCAATAACTACGGTAAAAAATTAAAAGAACAGCGGAAAAATTATTACCTCGCTGGGCTGGAAAACCTTTGGCGCGAGAGCACTTCGTCTGCATCGGAGGTCTCTAATATCAATAATTGGGCTACTGGCACTTCGACGATGGACAAAATACGAAAGAATACTCGTTTGATCAATCGGACCTACCAAATTATGATCGCGACGCCTAAAGAGGTCGCAAAGTATATATCTCCAGAGAAAGAGTTGTTTGATTATGTGTTATTTGATGAAGCCTCGCAACTGCTACCGGGGCAGGCACTCCCCTCAATTTATAGAGCGACAAAAGCGGTAATTGTAGGGGACCCTCATCAAATGCCACCGTCGATCACCACAGACTTTGGAGGCATTGAAAAGAGTTATGACTCTGAAGATATGGACGATGATGGTGAAAGTATCCTTGATCTCGCAATTTCACTACAAACAGAATCTCAATATCACCTTAAGGTTCATTATCGTTCCGAATCAAATAAGCTGTTTGAGCCGTCACGAAAAGCTATATACGAAGATGACGGTATCCAACCAATATTTGAAGCCTATTCATCTCAAAAAACGCCAATCGATATTCAAGACGATCTGGGGGAGGATGATGAGAAAAACTTCATTCTTATCATTGATAAGGTAAACGAAAAGCTAAGTGCAGATACAAAAGCAACGTTCTGTTTGCTGTTTGCTCGACAGGATGTATTGATCAAGTTTAAGGACTATATTGCAAATAACGAAAAGGAATTTACTAATTTTCTTAGATTAAATGACGAAGGTAGGCTACTAATCTCTACTGTTACAAACTGCCAGGGCATAGAAGGTGATTATTCAATCATTTACCTTAACTACTATACGAGTCCTGGTGCTATGTGGTTCTTCAATGAACGAGGTGGGGCATATAAGAGGCTTAATGTCGCTATAACTCGTCAGCGTAAATCTTTGGACATATTAATGGCAAATACAAAAGGTCGGTGGCTACAGGTATGCGACGCGCTACTTAATAACCTCGACACTCAACCTAATAAGATGAAGAGTGCAAGACTACTTCAATCTCTCTTGCAGAATGCTGGCGAAGCGACCGACGAGGCCTATCTAGAAAGAGTGTTGGCGCCAAATTCACTGACTATTGACTCGCCTCTTACCCAAGAGTTATTTGACAAGCTCAATGCCCACTATAGGCAACGACTGGGTCGTGATATAAAAATTTACTGTGAAGTTGGATGGAATATGTTGATTCCCGACAATGAAGGTATCAATCAGAATCGTCGAAATGTAGGTTTCCGGTTAGATATAGGAATCTACTCCCCTAAGAGCAATAAGTTTGTGCTAGGTATAGAAATGGATGGAGCGGCATACCATTCTGGATATGCGAAGGAGCATAGTGATTATGAGCGGCAACAAGTCTTAGAAGCGAAGGGATGGAGAGTATATCGAGTTTGGTCAACAAACTGGCTTAATAATACTCAAGAAGAATTCAGTGAACTAACAGCTGAAATTGATAAATTACTACTTGAATCTTCTCAAGAAAGTTGAGATAAAACGGAGTAATATAAATTTTCGCCAAATTTCCTGAAGGCTAGAGGAGAGAAAGCTCCGCCTCCGTACCTGCTCCAATCACTTCACCAAGGAGTACGAGTACGCAAGAGTAAAGCATAAACAGCCAATGTTAGGTGGTATAGCCCTCAGACAATAACGTAAGTAGGGTTGTGTATGTCTGTGTACCCTCATTTCAATCAGTTCGTGGCATGCTTTGTCTCGGCTTTTTTCGTGACTTTCCTAAGTAACTGACTTTCGTGCTATAATATCCTTGTCTAGATTTTTCAAACCAGCAGGGCTATATATACCCCTAACTTTAGAAATGGGCAACCGTTGATAGAAGTTAGGTTTATCCCTGCTTTGAAAAGTCTAGACAACCTGCAACGGTTGTCCTTTTTTATTGGGACAAAAACAATTAAATAATCCTTATAGGGAGAATAGACTATGAACGAGAATAAAGCTAAAAAAGCCTGGTACAAGAAGTGGTGGGTTTGGGTAATCATCGTTTTCATACTCATTGGCATTGGTGGTGGAGCTAATGGCAATAGGACTAATACAACCTCTGGCAAATCAAATGCATCAACCACTGAAAAACCTACTGCGGAGACAAAGACAAAAGAAGAGAAGTGGGATGTTGAAGTAGCCTATGCAAAAATTACTGCCGGCATGACGAAAGCTGAAGTAGAGACGGCAACCGGTAAAACATCAGACAGCTGTAGCGAGACGAGCGCGCAATATGTTGGTACTATTGAATCTTGTAACTACGGCGGCGTGGGCGACAACGGAATGATTATGGTGCAATACCAGAATGGGAAATTGAGTACTAAGAGTAAGACGAAGTTTTAGTAGGAGAGAGTGTTTCAGACCTCTGACAAAAAGTTACACGTCTGATAAATGACCACTTGCTTTACATGATGTCTGCAAGATTGTTAAAGGCTTGTAGATTGTAGCCTTACTAATACGCCAAAGAGAGTAAAATGTTTACAGATGGAGATAGTAAATAGAATAGTAGAATGGGCTGCAGGCCAGCCGTTATGGCAGCGGGTGGCTGTTGCCGATATTTTGGCTGGTGATGAAGCCCTAGACGATAAAGCGGTAGCACGCTATACTGACATCGCCCTAAGAGAGGTTACGGACTTAGAAGGTGTTACTAAAGAGTTTGGCAACCCGCTGGAAGAGTACGATTATACTAGTGATACGTCGTCCTCATCAGTTGCTCTTAAGGCTATATCCAACACGGTTAATGTGAACGATATTGCCGATAATAGTGGTCTCGATTTTGGTGTCAACAACCTCAACATAATCTTTGGTAATAATGCTGCGGGTAAGTCTGGCTACACACGCGTGCTAAAGAGCGCGTGTATGTCGCGAGGCGCTGAGCCTGTGCGAGGAAGTATATGGCGGGGCGAAGACTTAAATACGGGCGCAAATATTACTTTTGAGGTTGACGGAAGCGTCAGCTCCTTAGAATGGAGCAATGAAGCTGCTGCCGACCCGCATCTTAAGACGATCCATGTATTTGATAGTAAGAGCGGTAGCGCGTATTTGTCTCGATCAACAGATATTAAATATAAACCCGCTGGCATGGATGTACTTGATAAGCTTAGTGAGGCTATTCAGAGAGTGGGCGCTAAGCTCGATGACGACAGGCAAAGTAAAGGCCTTCAACTTACTAGCCTTTCACAAGCTTTCTCTATATATGAGGGTACTAAAGCTCAAGTTCTGGTTGATTCTCTCGAGAAGTCGGGTGCCGCCGAACTACTTAATGAGATTATTACTATATCCGACGAGGAAGAGGCTGCAGTAGAGGCCCTAACGAGAGACATCCCTGAGCGTGAACGCCAAGCTCCAGCTAGGTATCGCGATAGTCTATCTAGAGCGATAAAAAGGCTTGAGAGGATAAGTACCTTAGCTTCTAATTTGAGGAATGCCGTCAAAAGAACTCAGCAGGAGACTATTCGTGAGTCACTCAAGATAAAAGCTGAGGCGATAAAGATCGCAGTTGAGGCCAAGAAGGCGAAGTTTGACGGAGTAGATTTCCTTGGCGGAACCGGAGGAGAGCTGTGGAGGGTAATGTGGAATGCAGCTGAAAGTTTTGCAAATGAATGCGCGTATCCAGGACATAGTTTTCCGCAGAATGGTGAAGGAGCGAAATGCCCTCTTTGTCAGCAAGAGCTAGCGAAAGATGCTCAAAAGCGACTTAATGGATTCAGCAAGCATGTAAAAGATAAGAGCCAAGAGAATATGGCGATCCGAACGGGCGAGACGCAAAAACTAATTGATACGTTTGAGAATGCCAACCAGTCCGATGAAGAGGTCCAGGTGCTATTCGCCGATGTTAGCGCCGAGGACTTTAGTGGTATCGACAAAGTGCTCACGGCGGTAGAGGAACTACGTAGTAAGCACTCAGAGTATATGACAGCAATTAATTCGGGTACGGTTATGGTCGAGGATATTAATTTTGAGCAGATTGATTCTGTTTTAGAGGGCCTGGTTCAATATATTGATAAGTCGAGGATTGAGTTAGCTAAGCCTCTTGATGACGAGAAATACAAACTTGAGCTTGAAACTGATAAGAAGAAATTAAACGGCATTAAGGCTCGTAAATTGTTAGCAATTCACGAGAAAGCTATCAGGTTGAACATCGAAACGCATGTTACATTGGCAGCATACGCTTCCGCCCACTCAAAGTGCAATACGAAGTCCGTCAGCATATTAATTGGAAGACTAAGTAACAATTATATACTCGCTCCGTTGAAGACTAGTTTTGATCAGGAGCTTAACAAGATATTCTCGGGAAGGATCAAAGCTGAACTTATTGCTGGGTCAACTAAGCAGGCGGTTCCGCATAGTGAGATTGTACTCACGGCCGAAGGCGTTCGTAGCCGCGAGAAAATTGAGGGTGTTATGAGTGAGGGTGAGCAAAGAGGTCTTGCTCTGGCTGGCTTCTTTACAGAGTTGTCAATTATGCCTAACAAGTCAGCTATTATTTTTGATGATCCAATAACATCAATGGATGATGAAAATGCACTTAAGATCGCAAAGCGACTAATTGAGGCGGCTGAAGAAAGACAAGTTATAGTCTTTACTCATCGCTTATCCTTTGTCTCCCAGTTAATTGACGAAGCGCGCCGAAAGAATGTACCAGTTGAGACGAAGACTGTGCGTAAGATGACTCATCCTGGGATTGTTGAGTCACGAATTCCATGGGATTCCATGGGTGTGCGTGAGAGAGTCGCATGGTTACGAAACTGTTTGCAAGCTCAGCTCAAGCCTCTTCAAACGAAAGGGGAAGCGGAGCGGTATGAGAGTGTCGCTGAACACTTCTACTGTAAACTACGAGAGACTTGGGAACGTGCGGTTGAAGAGAAACTATTTGGGGATGTGGTTAAGAGACACAGCCATAATATCTCTACGCTACAAATGCGAAACGTAACTTACCGTGAGACTGACGACGCAGTAGTATACGAAAACATGAGTAAATGTTCTAACTACATGCACGATGGAACGGGAGACTCCACAGAACCTATACCGTTAGTGGGTATTATTGAGCAGGATCTAAAATCTTTGGAGGATTGGCTCAACGAACTAAAGGGTAGGCGACCAAAGTAGGTAGCAGCTACCGACGCGCGTACAGAACCAAGCTGCTTAAGTGGGAGTTATGCAAGGTCATGGTTGTGTATGGACTGCTGTAGAGCTATAAAGAGCGCCCGATTGCCGAGCTTGCTTATGACAATAGCCGAAGGAACTTTGGCATAAAGCAGAGGATTTACAGCGAATTGTGTAGGTTGTTGTATATTCTACATTGGTACTTTTTTCACAACAAAGAGTGCTGCAGAAACAGAGGTGAGGTGTATTTTCTTTTGTAAATAAAAAACTATTTTTGTTTAAAATCAAAATTATTGCATAGTTTGATAAATTTTCCATGACTTGTTACCATCGGCCTAGGAATAACAAATATTCTATAAAACAATTCAAAGAGTAAAGTCCGGTTAGAGGCGGGAGGTATATATTAATGCTATCTAAAAATGGCAAAGGGAAATTTAGCGCATCACTTGGGCACGGTGTAGGTACTGCGTGTATGGCAGAAGCGGAGTGGTCTGGGCTACCGCAAACTCGATGCGTACTGGTGATCGAGAGGGATAAAATAGGGAGATTAGACGATGAACAGTCTCGCAAATAGTGTAGTAACTTACCAAGACTTGGCGGCTATAAAGTTTCCAGAAGACGAATGGACAGTTGATTTCCTGGTTCCTGCAAGTGGAATAACAATCCTATCAGCTTTACCTGGATCGTATAAGACATGGCTCTTGCTGCATCTTGCTATCAGTGTTGCGACCGGTGAGAAAGTATTCGACGAATTCGAGACATCTCAAAGCAACGTGATGATGATTGACGAAGAAAACGGTCCACGGCTTATTCAAGGACGGCTTCGTGACCTGGGTGGGTATGATGAGATACCTATCTCTTTCTTGTTTGACGGAGATTTTCAAGTTACGGAAGAGAATATCAAAGCGCTGCTGGACTATTGCAAACAGCATGAGATCGCATTTGTTACGATAGACTCTCTTATACGAGTGCATGGTTCAAACGAGAATGATGCTATGGAAATGTCTAAAGTATTTAGTCGCCTAAAGAAGCTCACGGCAGCTGGTATTGGCGTACTCATCACTCATCATAATCGTAAGCCTGGCGGTAATTCAATCGGAGGATCGCAGGAGATGAGGGGCTCTTCAGATATACTTGCGGCGTTAGACTGTCATATTGCGATCAAGCGAAACGGAAGAAAACTAAAACTCACCCAGACAAAGCTTCGACTTTGTGAAGAGATGCCCCCTATAGAAGTAGAGCTAGTCGAGGGCGAGGATGAGCGGGTGAACTTCAACTATGTTGGCGCTACAGAATCGCGTAATGTCGCTTCACGCTCGGAAGAGATTGTGAGCAAACTTAATACGGTCTTTAGTACTCACCAGGCATACAACCAGAGCCAACTACTAAGGCAATTGGGAGGGATGGGTCTGCGTGTAAGTATAAATACTCTAAAGAGGCTATTGGATGAAATGGTTCAGTCTAAAGTTCTGAGAGTAGAACAGGGTGAGCGCAATAGCTTAGTTTATGCACTCACGGACCCACCTGTTCAGTAGCTCTATATATAGATAGGGGAGAAGGTGAAGTACTGGATGCATGGCCTAGAAGCTAAATATAACGATTAAGAGAGAGTATATGACAGAAAATGAAGCGAAAAAGCTTGTTCACGACCTGAATACGGCAATTACCAATACGGTGCAACTTACGAGGGAGCTCAAAGAACAGGCCATGCGCATAGAGTCCCAAACCAAACGCATGATCCAGGCAGTAAACGAAAATAACCTATAAATAGGAGTCGCATTTGCGCGGCTCGGAAAGGCGAGGATTATGGCTAGTCCATTAGACACTCAACAATACCCAAACTTACTTACAATCTCTGAAGCGGCCGACCAGCTAAGGATTAGTAGATGGACGATGTATCAGCTAATTCGCAATCAGGAATTAAAAACGCTTACTATTGCCAGTCGAAGATTTGTTGCTTCAGATGATATAGAAAAATTTATAAACCAGCGGAAGGAATCAGCTTAATGCGACGCACTAAGGGCGAGGGAACGATTACAAAAAGAAAGGATGGGCGATTCGAAGCTGCAGCTTACGTCAATACGACCGAGGGCATAAAACGGGTACGTCGATACGCAAAGACTCGTGCCGAAGCGGAGGCTATTTTGGTTGATCTCAGGAAGAAGAGCGCCAATGGGCTGCTCAGTAGTTCAAAAGAGGCACGGTTAGGTGAGTACCTAGATTACTGGCTGCTCGTGATCAAGTCTAGGGTCCGTCCTAGGACATTTGATACTTACGAGTCAACTGTGCGCCTCTATCTGAAGCCTGGTTTGGGTAAAAAATATCTCACGCGCTTAAGCGTGTCTGATGTACAAATGTTCCTAGATAGCCACTCTAGAGCTGGGCAGTCGAATCGTAACATTCTGAAGATGCGCATTGTATTATCTGGTGTTTTAAATCGTGCACTACAAGAAGAAAGAATAATTAGGAATGTTGCGCAAGTAGTGAAGACTCCGACATATAAGCCAAAAGAAATTATTCCATGGAACCTTAATCAACTTGGAGTATTTTTGGAGCATGCTAACGGTCATAAGTTTTATCCAATCTTCGTGATCATGTCGTTGTATGGACTACGAACAGGTGAGGCTATTGGCTTATCATGGTCAGATATAGATATTGAAAACAATGTAATTCACGTGAGGAGGCAGGTTCAGCGGCTAAACGGTGTGTATGATTACGTCGACGTGAAGACGAGAGCTGGGCGACGAGATCTCCCTCTGCTTGATGCGGCATACGAAGTTCTTGCTAGCATAAAGCATGCGAACGCAGGCCCGCTCCCCGACCTTGTATTCAAAACGAGTAATGGAACGCCAATTGACAATGACAGGTTACGAGAAGCTTTCCAGCATCTCAGTAAAGAGGCTGGAGTACCAGTGATTACGCTTCATAATTTGAGACATGCTGCAGCAACGAACCTCAAGAATCTTGGCATTCCAGCAAGAGACGTGCAAGCTATTCTGGGTCACGCAAATATCAGCACTACTTTACAGATTTATCAACACGCCAATATTGAAGAAAAGTCTAAAGCGCTAGGGCAATATGAGCAGCAGTTAGTGGGTGTGAGTGGCTATAGCCGTCAAATTAAGCCGTCAAGTGATATAAACACACAAAATAATATCGAAATTAACACTGGTACCCCGAGCAGGGTTCGAACCTGCGACCTTAGGCTTAGAAGTCCTCTGCTCTATCCAACTGAGCTATCGGGGCATTGCCATAATTATAGCAAGACTACCTCAATAAACGAAAAGTAGGCCTCAATCTGAGTGCCTACTGTAAGTATCTATATGGTGCGGGTGGGGGGAATCGAACCCCCGTCCCAAGTTTGGAAAACTTGTATACTAACCGTTGTACTACACCCGCGAAGTCTAACGTATTGTAGCATTTTTATAATACATAGGGAAGTGACGGCCAATGTCAATCAAAAAAGTAAATAAGTACATTTTTGCGCGCCTACCTTAGGTTATAATGAAGTAATGGGTTTATTCCGTTCACGATTTAATAAAAATTCCGCACGCCAACTCTTCCATTCAAGCGGCGTTGTCGGTGATACCGACGGAAACACTATTGGCACTACAAGCAGTGAATCATTCGAGCAGCGTCAAAAGATTGAAGGAAATCGTCGTCTCGTTGGCGGGTATCGAGATGCGGGAGTGCTTCATACCTACCGCCAAGAAGCGCATGACCAACTATCGAGTCAGCAGCCAGATAACGACAGTGACCACAAAAAGCACCATCGCCATAATTCAATGGTTACCGATCGGCCAACATCACGTATTCAAAATCCTTCATCAAGTCGTATTGATATCATCAAGCCATCATCTCGGATCGCACGTGATACAGGCATCGCCAAACCTGGAATAGGCCCGTCAAAGCCTGTGACAGCTGTAAAGCGTACGTTCATAGAACCGGTCACGCGAAAGTACAATCCATACCAGTAAAAATGACGGAAGCACCTTGGCTTAAAGGTGGAATTCCATTAGATCGTCCGCTACAACAAGTTCGCCATCAAAGCCTTTCGCTGCAGCCTGCTGAGCAAGCATTCCCCCATCTAACTCGCGATATTGATGAGAGCAAACTAATCGTTTGGCGTGCGATTTTGCCGCCAATTCAGCAATCTCTTCATCGGTTAAATGACCAGAATCAAAAATTCCCAGTTCAACACCGCTCAAGCCCCTAATAAGATCCTCATGAAGGCTCGAGTCCGCCATGAGCGAGTAGTCTCTATTGCGTACCTCAAACCTTATGCCATGGGAGTGGTGTAGATCCACAAAATCAAAAGAAAAGCCGTCAATCTCGTTACGTCCCGTTTTCAATTCTACGGTCTTCAGCGAAAAGCCTCTAGCCGTTTCTTCACCACCAAAAATAGAGGTTAGCTTTGCAATAAATTCTTTTACCCCCGGAGGTCCATAAATCGTTAAGTCCTCACTTCTGCGGTCGATTTGCGACCAAGAGGCGGCTTGCAAAAATGGCAGCAAATCCGTCACGTGGTCAGGGTGGAAGTGCGATAAAATAACCGTTTTGACATCATCTTGTTTGAGGCCGAGTTGGGTCAATCGGATCGCGGTACCTCGGCCAAAATCATAGACAAAGTTTTTTCCATCGTACTGAATAAGCGCACTCGCAGCCATTCGCTCTGGAACAAGATTACATGATCCACTACCAAGGATAGTGATTTTGTTGGGTTGCATATTACTATCATAACAAAAATAACAGAAGCTCGGTTCTAGCAGACTATTCGGTAGCTAGAATTTTACCTCTGTTACTTTTCTTGGGGCGAATAATGGGGTTCGAACCCACGGCCTCCGGAGCCACAATCCAGCGCTCTAACCAGCTGAGCTATATCCGCCATAATATCTAGTTTTCACTAAACTCCTCTGGATTATACCAGATATGGCGCAATATGTCATCTGTTATTTAGTACTTTTGTAGATCTTATTCCCAGGTCGTTTCGATGTCTGCACCAAGGGTATTAAGACGGTTGGCAATATCTTCGTAGCCACGGTTAATACTGTAAACATCGCGCAGAATAGATTTGCCAGGCGCCGCGAGCATAGCAAGCAAAATCACAACACTTGGGCGTAGGGCTGCAGGTGCAGTAATATCCGCAGTCTTCCATTTTGTTGGGCCGGTAATGTATACACGGTGCGGGTCTACCATCTCAACGGTTGCGTTGAGTTTAGATAGCTCTGTAAAGTAAATCGCGCGGTTCTCGTAACTCCAGTCGTGAATGAGAGTCCGCCCACTCGCAACGGTTGCACAAAGGCCAAGGAATGGTAGGTTATCCATATTAATACCAGGGAATGGCAGCGCGTGGATTTTATCTTTTGGCGCATGCAACTTAGATTTCTTCAATGAAATATCGACAAGGCGAGTCTGGCCGTTGCGAGCAGGATACTCGTCACTCTGTGTATACTCAAGTCCCATGCCACCGAGTGTTGCCATCTCGAGTTCCATAAACTCAATTGGTACACGTTTCACGGTGATTTCAGAGTTCGTTACAACGCCGGCTGCAACAAAGCTCATAGCTTCAATTGGGTCTTCGCTTGGGTAGTAATCAACGGTTTTATTGATAGACTTGACGCCGTGGATCTTGAGGGTTGTTGTACCAATACCTTCAATCTTGACACCAAGTTTCTGCAAGAAGAAGCAAACATCTTGCACCATGTAGTTCGGGCTAGCGTTACGGATAATCACTTCGCCGTCATAGAGCGCAGCCGCCATAATGATGTTCTCGGTAACTGTATCACCACGTTCGGTGAGCACGATTGCGCGCTCTGGATTGTGCGCATCGACAGTCGCGTGATAGTAGTCGGTACCTGCGCGTGCCTCGACATTCAGGCCAAATGGCGCAAGGCCAACCATGTGTGGCTCAACAGTGCGCGTCCCGAGGTTGCAACCCCCCGCAAATGGCAACTTAAATTCTTTATACTGGTGCAGTAATGGGCCGAGGAACATGATAATAGAGCGAGTTCGCTTAGCGGCTGCATTATCAATGTCTTCAAGTTTTAGTACTTTTGGTGGGGTAATCTCAAGGTCGTTATCGTCGAGCCAGCGGCACTTTACGCCAATGCTCTCGAGCACTTCAATAATACGATTCACTTCCTCGATGCGCGCAACGCGGTGGAAAGTGGTTTTACCTTTATTGAGAAGTGATGCGCAGAGGAGTCCAACGGCGGCATTCTTGCTAGTTTTCACCTCAATCTCGCCGTGAAGTTCGTTGCCGCCATTAATGACAAAGTTAGTTTTACCGGATTTATTGAGTCGAACGATTTCACTTGAAAGCACTTCACCAATTCGGGCTATCATCTCAAGGCTGATATTTTGCCCGCCTTTCTCAATGCGGTTAATCGCTGATTGGCTCGTACCAAGAGCGGTTGCTAATTCTGCCTGTGTCATCCCACGGGCTTGGCGCGTTTCCTGGACTAGTGTACCGATATTATGTAAATACTTTGCTGTACTCATACCTCTATGATATATCGTCTGTGATATATTTGCAACACACCACCTATGGTATACTAAAGGTATGATCTAACACTACGACATATCACCACTGACAAAAATAGAATCCAAAGAAGGGGAATTTTATATGAATGATGATATAGTCGCACAACTTATTGAGGGCGAGGCGAACCGCGAGCGCGAAGGTCTCGAGCTTATCCCAAGTGAAAATTACGTCAGTAGCGACGTACTCGCCGCACTCGGCAGTGTATTTACCAATAAATATAGCGAAGGCTACCCAGGCAAGCGTTACTACGGTGGCCAGGAATTCACTGATCAAGTCGAGCAGCTTGCAATTGATCGCGCCAAGCAACTCTTTGGCGCAGACCATGCAAACGTGCAACCACACAGCGGTGCACCAGCAAACGAAGCGGTATACAGTGCATGGTGCGAGCCGGGCGACACAATCCTTGCTATGGATTTGAGTCACGGCGGCCACTTAACGCACGGTTCCCCGGTTACGCGTAGCGCACATCTGTATAATTTCGTACGTTACAAAATGAAAGACCCTGCAACGGGCGAGATCGACTACGATGAGCTTCGCAAAGTTGCACTCGAGCATCGCCCGCGGATCATCCTGGCTGGTTTTAGTGCCTACCCGCGCGAGCTTGATTACCAAAAGTTCGCCGATATCGCACGCGAAGTAGGCGAGGATTGCTTACTGATGGCGGATATGGCGCATATCGCTGGCCTTATCGCTGGTGGCGTGGCTAAAAACCCGCTCGACTACGGCTTCCACGTCATTACGACGACGACTCACAAGACTCTCCGCGGCCCACGCGGCGGTCTGATTCTTTCTAAAGGCGTGGTAGGGAATCCGCTCAAAGCGCCCGAAAGGAAAATCGAGAACATTCCAACACTTATTGACCGCGCTGTCTTCCCGGGCATGCAGGGCGGCCCGCATATGCACACAATTGCCGCTAAAGCGGTGGCATTTGGCGAGGCACTTAAGCCCGAGTTCCGTGAATACGCCGCACAGATCGTAAAGAACGCAGCGAAGCTCGCCGATGAGCTCGAAAAGCGAGGATTCCAGCTAGTAACAGGCGGCACGAGCAATCACCTAATCCTAGCAGATGTAAACAAAAGCTTCGGCATCGACGGTAAAGTTGCCGAGGTCGCATTAGATAAAATCGGCCTCACACTCAATGCAAACTCTGTAGCCGACGATCCATTGCCGATGTACCGTCCAAGCGGCATCCGCCTCGGTACGCCAGCAGCGACAACTCGCGGCCTCAAAGAGCAGCATATGGAGCAGATCGCCGACTGGATGAAACAAGCAATCGATAATCGCGGGAACGAAGCTAAGCTTGCTGAGCTGCGTACCGAAGTCCGTAGTTTTATGGATGCCCACCCCCTTCCAACCGATAAATAGGTCGCATATACGCTATAAGCTCGTCGCCCGCAAAAGGTGACGAGTTTTTTGTAGCAATAAAAATGAGCGTCATATGACGCTCATTTTTTTATGTAAGCCAAGTGTTATGAGTTCTGATATGCACAGTCTGCGGTACCGCTACCGCCGATACCTGTTGCACCACCGGTGTACATAGCTGTCCACGCTTTTGCGGTGTAGTCAAAGTACTCGATTGCTGACCCTGTTGTACAGATAAAGAAGTTAAGTGTACTTGGCGAAGCTGGTGCTGTGCTACCTGTTGCCCTTGTTGTAGTGAAGGTAACACCGGTTAGCTGATAGCTAGTTGTTGATGCTGCACCAGTCGTTATTGCAGCGAAGGTCTTAGGATATGTCTGTACGCTTGAATCAGCGTTATACGCCTCGATCTTCTTAATTGCGTTCTCAGCTGCAGACTTCGCGCTTGAAGTGTTCGCGCGCTGTGTAATACCGTTGTATGCAACGATAGTGATTGCAGCAAGAATAGCGATAATGACGATAACGATGAGAAGCTCAACGATCGTGAATCCGCTTGTTTTAATCTGTTTGGTCATTTAAGACGCCCCCTAATTAATATCTTATATACGTATATCGTACCAAAGTGCTTATGCTCATGCAAGTGCTAAATATTCTGTGTAACCTCCGTGGTTTAGCTGCCATCCTGATAAAAGCTTATATTCGCAAGTGAGAGGTAGTTGTTAGCTGCGCCAGCAGAGTTGATAATAATTGCCCCCGTAGTAAGGATGTCGAGGCGTACGGGGATTTCTGCGGTACCGCTGTAGCCCGAGGCAATAGTGACGAGGCGCGTTGCGGGGCGAGCACCGGAAGGCAGGGTTGCAATGGTGGTTCCACTAGTGGCGGTGCCTAACTTAATAAGCCCGCGGAGAGTTACGATGTGGTCTGATGATTCAGTGAACTGTGGCTGTGAATATCCGCTACCAGCCGCGTTGTACGCCTGCCAGCTACTTGATAATGGTAGTGCTGTCCAGGTCGGCGATGAGCTACTCGGGTAGTATATCGCTGAAAAACTCTTCCAGCTTGTTCCTTGGTTGGTACGATATTTCACAGACCCATTTGTGACCTCATACGAAGCGTACGTTGGATTGGAGGTGATATCCGGGAATATATCCGAAGTCGCTGGTCTGTACGTAGTGGTGATTGTTGCGAGGTCGGAATAGTTTGCTGGCGGATATGGCGAAGGTGTCGAGAGGAGCCCATATAGTAGTGATCGACCCATGCTATCTTTAGTGACCTCTAGCTTCCCGTAGTTTGTAGCTCCACCGCTGTAATGTGTCCAAGCGGTAGTACAGCCGCTCGGACAAAGTAGTGTTGGGTTTACCCAGGTGAGTCCTGAATCGAAGTCAGCAGACATAAAGTTAATGCCATCAAGGCTTACCCAGCCGTTATCGCCACCATTTACCCAGGTGACGGTACCATCTGCTTTAACATCGATTCGAGCAAGGGAGTTAGAAGATCCCGAAAGGGTAGGAATAATAATTTGCTTACGTGGTCTGAAGCCCGGAGGCAAAGTGGTGATAAGGCCTGAGCCATTCTTAACAAGCCCGCGTAGCTCAACGAGTCCGGCGGTCGTGCGCGTGAATGACGGGCTATACCAGTTGGTCGAATTATAGGATGCCCAGGTATTTTCAAGGTTCATATCAGTAAAAATATCCTGCACGGTACTGTATGTCGTTGTCGTTGAGTTACCCGAATCATTGACGGCTGTTACCTTGATATTAATGGTAGCTCCCGGGGGCGCTGAAACGCCTAGTGTTGTTCCTGTCATGCTCTGATCGGCAGACCATGAGCCGCCGTTGATCTGCGTAGATACGATGTAGGTATAGGCACCATTGGCCGACCACTGGAACGTGGTGAGAATAGGGTTGTTATAGTTATTCACGCCATCATTGTAGATAGAGACAACAGGCGCATCCGGTACTGGCGTAACCGGTACGTCATTGCGCCGTGTGGCTCTCATAACGCTCGTTTGCGTGAGCGTGCTGCCACTTACTCCTTGCTGAACGGTAATCGATACCTTTACATTTACCGCCTGAGTAGGGTCAGTGACAACATTGTTTGATGCATCGTAAAACGTCGGAGTGAAATCGGTGACATTCGTGAGCATCTTCTGATCGACAGACTGGCAATTAGAGCTCGGCGTGTTACTAATGGTGCTTCCCTGTGGGCAGCTATCCCGTTGCCACGGAGTGTTACATACAGTGTTGCCGTCGTGAGTACTATTCAGGTTCCAGGGGTTAACAATCGTACGTCGCCAGAGTGTACCCGAATCAAGGAAGTAAATAACACGGTCGGCAAGTGCACGGTTACCGCTCATATCACCACTACCGCAGGCCGCCGGCTGATCGGCATAATAAACAAGATCCCTCGTAGTATTGTATGGGCTCGTTGTTGTCGCCTGTTGAGTAAGGATAAGGTCTTCATTAGCGTTGTAATTAAACGCACCCGTGAGCCCATTACGTCCTTGTGGCGAGTTGAGATAACTAAATACACCCATGAAGTTCGTAGTTACGCGAGTATCTTGCTCAATCTGGTTAAGAGTATCTTGCAATCCATAGGCGATACCTACACGACTATTTGCAATCAGCGAATCACCAATCATTGCCACCATCGCACTAATCAGCCCTGCAATCACAATTAATACAAGTGGAGCAACAACGAGCATTTCCACAAGGGTAAACCCTGCTTGCTTGGTGCGAAGTTTACGCTGGAGTCGTCGTAAGAACACGGTATACCTTCTGTGTTTGCCCATTGCTGGTGTAAGTTACTGTTACGGTGAGTTTAGTCAGGTTCGGGGAGCCCGGGTTGTAGGGGCAAGTAATGTCGACATGTGCGCTTGCATTCGGGAGGTGACTATATGACGGCATCGCCGGGTCATCGGTATCTGGCCAGCAGGGGGTGTATGCCCAATAAGGATCTTCTTGGTACTGACGTAGCAAATCGTACGCAGCATTGCTCGCCTGTGAGCGAGCAGTGGCATCTTGTGATTGACGAACCACATTAAGGTACAACTGGTAGGCAGATATAAACAGTAATGTCCCCACGACAATTGCTATGAGGAGTTCAACTGCGGTAAACCCTTGAATACGGCGGCTCATTGACGGTTACTCCGCAGGATGTGCGATTGGTTATCGACTTCCGTTTTCCAGTAAAGATTGAAACGCACGCAGGTGGTAGTTTTGCAAATCTTGCCATCAGCATCGATCGGCTCATAGTAATATTGGCTGACAGGGGTCGAACTACCGGTAGTTGAGCCGCTCGCTCCAGAATCATTAACGCTCGCGCACGAACCCGCGGTCGTACAGGTAGCAATGGTAAAGCCAGCGTAGGAGGCGCCTGAAACCTGTGGTGGCGTAAAGTTTGCTACCGCTGTACCAGGAAGTGCCTCGTTCGAGAATCCACCACTAACCTGCGTTGGAGTGAACGTGCTGACCGTGTTGCCAATAATATATGACATCTCATCAACATCAGGGTATGAACCGGGTGCAACATATGAAGGTAGCCCGCTTTGCGGATCGCCTTCGCGGTAGCGCGCCTCAAGTCCACGGGCAATAACAGCAATATCGGCATTGCGCTCGGCGTCGCGGGAGTTAGCTTGCGATCGATTAAGAGTAAAACCGGCCAGAGTCAATAGAATTGCCATGATTACCATGACAACGACTAGCTCAACAATAGTAAACCCAGTCCAGCGCCGCATGTATATAGCATAAGTGGTTTGGGAGTGAAAGACAATAGAATTAAGCAGTCATTTCAAGCGGCTCTTGCTCTATTTGCACACGGAACTTATCACGTACTGCACCGATAATCTCATCACGTGCTGCCGCAAGATCCCCGTAGCCTGTTGCTGATTCGTTAATGAGTACCAGCGCATTTTTATCATTAACACGCATACCATGAAGTAACTGACCCTTAAATCCTGCCTGCTCAATCAGCCAGCCAGTTGGGATTTTGAAACGGCCGTCGGGCATATCATACACGGGTATATCTGGGTATTCCTCGCGCAGTGTCGTAAGCTGCCAATCTTCTACGATGGCATTTTTAAAGAACGAGCCATTATTTGGGCGCTCTTTAGGGTCAGGAAGCTTATCCGCGCGGATTGCGGCAACGGCATCACGCAAAACTTGCGGCGTGTAAAGCGTAATAGTATGGGCATCAAGATAATCTTGCACCGCTTTGTAAAACGGTGGCTGCGGCGCAGTTTTGTAGAGTTTAAGGGTGATATTCGTAATGATATACCGTCCCATTTCATCACCACGGAAAATACTATAGCGGTAAGCAAAGCCACAGTCGGCATTTGTAAGTATAATCATCTGATCTGTTTTACTATCGTATGCCTCGAGCTCAACCAGTGTTTCGGCGACTTCTTGGCCGTAGGCGCCAATGTTTTGAACAGGGGCGGCGCCCGCAGTACCGGGGATAGCCGATAAACACTCAATACCACTAAGGTTCATCTCAACCGTACGGCGCACAACGTCGTCCCAGTTCTCGCCGGCACCAATCTTAATCGTGGCATCAGAAGCGGTTTCGGCAATGACCGTAAAGCCCGGGATACGGTTACGGAGTACAAGGCCTGGGTAACCTTCGTCGCGCACGATGGTGTTACTGCCGCCACCGAGGATATAGATAGGGAGATTCTGCGACATAGCCCGTTTGACAAGAGCAGGAATGTCATCAGCAGAGTGGATATCGGTCATAAAACGTGCATTACCACCAATGCGCATAGTAACGTAATTTTTGAGCGGAATATCAGTGTGAATGTCCATATAAAGTAAGTATACACTAGCCGTGGCGACTAATCTGTTAGATGTGGTATACTGTCTAAAGATTACGCACCGTGATGCGCAACGTTTATACTACGCACCCGTAGTTCAGCGGATTAGAATGCTTGGCTTCGAACCAAGTGGTCGCAGGTTCGAATCCTGCCGGGTGTACCAAAGAAAACAGGTCAGTTATCTGACCTGTTTTCTTTGGTACTGCTTAGGGACTTTGACTTAGGGTATACCTCTAAGTTATTTTTTATTTCTGCCATTGTCTCCGATTTACATAAGGATTATGCTTATAGCAGGAAGGATGTACCAAGTATTACTATGAAAAGAATCTTTAGTAGAAGTATGCTCCTTGGAGCAGCTATGTTTGGACTAGTTCTCAGTATGCCTGCGGTAACGCAAGCAATGCCAGTCCATGCTGAGGAGATGCAGACGAGCGCCGAAGAGCGGCAAACCACCGCACGGGCAAACGCCGAAGAGCGCAGGGCGGCGGCGCAAACACGACTCGCAGACGCTAAACTCAAAGCGTGTCAAAATCGAGAAAAAGCCATCACCAACATTATGACTCGCCTCGGCGATCGAGGGCAAAAACAGGTGGATCTGTTTAGTAAAATAGCAGACCGTACCGAGGCATTCTATGTCAAGAAAGGCAAAACACTCACTAACTACGATGCGCTTGTTGCAGACGTGTCTGCAAAGAAGACCGCCGCACAAACAACCGTCGATACTATCAAGTCGACCAGTGTAGAATTTAAATGTGATGGATCCGACCCTAAAGGCGTTGTTGCCAGCTTCAAAAACAGCTTAAAGACTGAGATAGCGGCGCTCAAGGCGTATAAGACATCGGTAAAGAATCTTATCGTTGGCGTAAAATCCGTCCAAGGCACAACATCCTCAGCCGATAACGGAGGTACAAACTAATGAAACTCCGCACGAACCAAGCAGGCTTCTCAATTGTTGAGCTCGTTATTGTGCTCGTCGTCGTCGCCATTATCGGCGCTCTCGGTTATGTGTACTACAATGGCCAGATGAACAAGACCACCTCAAATGACAGTGGTCAAGCAAGTAATGAGTCTGCGACAGCGAGTGACATAAAATCAGCCCCTGCAATTAACAGTGTCGCTGACCTTAGTAGCGCCGAGACAGTGCTCGACCAGACCGACCCTAGTGGCAGCAGCAATACAGATACAGGTCAGCTTGATGCCGAGCTAGCCAACTTCTAGCCTCCGTTCTCTATTGCAAGCTCTTTACATTTCTCCTCAAATCAGCTATAATGTCTCAAGTTACGGGCCAGTAGCTCAGCTGGTTAGAGCACCTGCCTCTTAAGCAGGGTGTCGAGAGTTCAAGTCTCTCCTGGCCCTCCATGCAAAGGACGTCGATAGTATCGGCGTTTTTTGTTTGGAAAATCAATATAGCGCTTATGTAAACGAGGGGGTATGATAAAACTATATGTCTAGACTTCCGCAACCGGGATCAGACGAGGGGACATGGGGAGCAATTCTCAATGATTATTTAGGTGTAGCGCATGCAGCCGATGGCACACTAAAGCAAAACTCACTTATCGTAGGGGCGCAGCAAGCTTCTCAGAAAGGCCAAGCGAACGGCTACGCACCACTGGATAGTGCTTCAACGGTGCCATTTACCAATCTACCAACAGCACTAACGACTGCCGGGTACTACCCGCTCGCAGCGTATGGATTCTTCACGGCAACTACTCCTATCGAAACCGTTAATGCCGAGTCCACGCTTCTTAATGGGAATTTCTTTGCTCGAGTGTTTATCCCAGCAGGTAGGGTGATAAACGCAGTTGCAGGAATTGTAGCTCAAGTAGGAACTGTAGGTGTGGGCGGTGCAAATTGCTTTGCTGTATATGATGATACTGGAACGCTAGTCGCAAGTACGCCGGCAGACAACAATCTTTGGGCGAATCTCGGGTGGGCAATTGGCGAGTTCTCATCTCCAATTCCCGCGCAAGCTACAGATCGATTTGTATATGTAACAGGGATAGTCGCTGGTTACTCGAGTCCACCGTATATTGCATATGACAATGTATCACAGCAGGCACTGTTGTACGGCGGCTACAATATGTCAAATCATCGGCGCGCATTCTACGGGAATAATACTACGGTAATGCCATCAATCTCTCCTGCGACGTATGGCTCAGATTCAAACTATTTGCCATTCTATGCTTTAGGGTAGTCAACTAGTGTAATTACATCTCTTAAGAGGTATAATAGTACGGTATGTCAGAGCTCAACACTATCGGCAGCCACCTTATGGTGGGACTTTCTAACGCCGTTCATAATGAAGATACCGAAACACGCGCCCAGGCTCAAGCCGAGAAGGTGAACGTTGTTGGTGCGGGCGAAACCCTCACTGCCGCTTACGAGCAACTCCGCAATGCTGCCGAAAACACCGAAGAGCATCTACTGGTGCAAAACGCCATCCGCCGCTTCTACAAGCAGTTATTCGTCACACGCGACGAAGGTCTCATTCGCGCAAGTGGGCATGAACTTGCAATCGAGCTAACCTACGCTGGTTATGTGCCAAACAATACGCTCACAAAAGACCAGCTCGAAACAATTTCCGAGCTCGCAACAAGTCATTACACGGCTTACGAACATCTCCAGAAGCGTCGAGGCATTAGCTCGGATTCGTCTATTGGCTGGGTGCTTGATACTTTATCAGTTGCCGTTGTTCGCTTAATCAATTCGGCCGAAAAAGACCAGGCATTCGTATCCGTTGCGTATCAATATTTCGAGAAGATCGCTCACACCGAATACGCTGATACATCTCTCGATGCCGACGAGTACGGCGCAGCACTGTATGCTGCAGTCCATAAAGCATTACTCAAATCAAACACGGCAGTAATCCGCGCATCGTTACTCAATCGTTACGAGGTAACCGTTGCCGACGAAGAACGTTACATCGCCTACAATCAGCGCATCGACACACTTCTTCGTTCGCCAGTTACCGACAAGTTTTATCACATGGTTGATCGCCAGGGTGCGCCACTCCGTATCGTACGTCGCATGATAGAGGACAAGCCCGAGTTTTTGCAGCTTTTGCAGCGCCGCGAGGCATTCCTCGATGCGTTCGAGAAAGAAGTAGAGCGCGAGTATTCAAGTATCATGATGCGCGTAAACCGCGCCATCGTTCGCAGTGTAATTTTCCTTATTATCACGAAATTCTTAATTGGCATTGCTGTCGAAGTACCGTACGACCTATGGGCAAGTGGGCACATTCTATGGCAGCCACTGCTCATCAACCTCTGTTTCCCGCCGCTCTATATGGTGGCACTTCGCTTAACCCTTAACTTGCCGGGCTATGCAAACACCAGGGCACTTGTTGATCGTGTCGATACGATGCTATATGGAGATGAAGGTACGATCCTACTAAAGCGCCGCGGTGCAGCCAACGATCGCTACGGCTCAGTGTTCTCTACGCTATACGTACTATTCAGCCTTATCGTATTTGGTGGTGTTGTTTGGCTACTCTTGTCGCTCGGCCTCGAGCTCGTCCACATCGCTATCTTCTTCGTGTTCATCTCAGCGGCAAGCTTCTTAGGCTTCCGCTTGAGTCGCCTTATCCGGGAGCTCGAAGTTGTTCGTTCAACCAGCAACGGCTTTACCTTCATTCGTGACTTCATCTATCTTCCATTTGTTGTCGTTGGTCGCTGGATGAGCGAAAAGTATGCTCAGGTAAATGTCGTAGCGCTTGCCCTTGATATGATGATCGAGCTACCGCTTAAGACAGTACTTCGCCTAATTCGTCAGTGGGGCTCATTCATTGATGATCGAAAGGATCGCATTTAATGGCGCGAGAGCTGAATGGCCTCGAACTCCAGGGGTTTATCAAGCAGCGCCAGCTTCGTCAGGTGCGTAATTTACGTCAGCAATTTGGCATTGCACCAAAACTCCTTATTATCAAAAGCCCATCCGCAAGCGCGGTAATCGACACGTACATCCGTATGAAGCAACGCTACGCACGCGACATTTTTATCGATGTAGAGGTTGTAGCGATCGATGAATCGGAAATGTCCGCATACATCGAGCGTGCAAATGTCGACGCAAATATTCAAGGGATCATCGTACAGCTACCTCTTAAAGATAAAAGTCAAACCGATGTAATTTGCAATAAAATCGACCCGAAAAAAGATGTCGATGGACTTGGCGTAAACGCAGGATTTCCGAGCGCAACGGCCCAAGCGATCGATTGGCTGCTGGCTGGCTATAGTGTAGAACTTGCCGGTAAGCAGATTGCAATCGTTGGCGCTGGCAAGCTCGTTGGCGCACCGCTCGCAGCAATGTGGGCAAAGCGCGGCCTCGCGGTCACAAGCCTTGATGAATCTTCTGCAAACGTTCATGAAACACTGCAATCAAGTGACGTAATCATCACGGCAACAGGCGTTCCGAGGCTTATAACAACAGATGATGTTAAACAAAAAGCCATCGTTGTTGACGCCGGTACGGCAAGCGAAGGCGGATTTATTATTGGCGACGTTGACGATTCCGTTCGTGAGCGCAAAGATGTAACCATCACTCCTGTAAAAGGTGGTGTTGGGCCATTAACCTACACAGTACTGTTCGATCATCTTATAGAGGCGTGTTTACGCAAAGCGGGCCAGCTTAATTAAGCAATGCCAAGCGCATCTTTTACGCGGCCAACAACCTGGCTCGGCGTAAGTTCCGCTTTCACAATGTAGCTCTGGATATCCAGATCTTTGAGCTCTTTTGGAGCTTCCTCTTCGCCAAGGTTAGTGAGGATGATAACAGGAGTTTTTGCGCTATTTGCAGACTTACGAATCAACGCTAGCGCCTCGGCGCCACCCATATGTGGCATCTGTAAATCAAGCAAAATAATCTCTGGGTTGAATTTTGCAACCATTGCAACGCCCGCTTCGCCATCGCTCGCTGTGGCAACTTCAAAGCCCGCCGCCTCGAACTTCATGCGGTACATTTGGTTGATGACTGAATCGTCTTCGATAATTGCAATCTTGGTCATGGTAAATATGATACAGTATACTCAGATGAAATACTAGAATACAGAAAAGGCGGACAAAGATCATGGCGACACCAAATCCAGAAGTGAAGGAAAGAGAAACCTTATCAAACATGGAGTTGCGCCTGATTGACCCGTCTGACCGAGAAGCTTTTCAGAGCTGGCTCGACCTTAGGAAGCAATTTGTTGATGCGCAAGGCTGGCTCGAAGGAAGCGAGAGCGATTATGACAGATACGACGCGGATCCGCGCACGTTACATATCGTGACAATGAGAGAAGGGAAGATTGTTTCAGGCCTACGACTAACGCCTATTGAGCGACCACAAGATAGTCTTAGTTGGTCTATGCTAACAGATGAGATGAAGCAAGAGGCCATACAGAAGCTCCCTATTGACGAGAGACAGGGTGGCTGGGATCTCACTCGCCTTGTTGTCGGGGAGGGGATTGGTGAGATGAAGGAACTAGTCCAGTCTTTTATGGAAATGCTTGGAGCGGGGTATGCGCTAACAAACAAAGTAGAAGAAGATCCACGGTGGTTCTTCGTAACGTACCAACCATTCTTTATGTTCTTTGCACGGCAGGGTATTGAGTTCACCGCGCTTGCTAAAGGACAGATTAGCGAGAGTGATCCATACGAATGCGTACTGTCGTACGCTAATCCGGCAGAGCGAACAGAGTGGTTGGGCAATACAACAAACGCGCGTTTCAGCGCAAACTATGACTCTGTTGTTCGAGGTATTGAATCGGTAGAGTCGGGAGGGATCATCGGTTAATGCAACCACTATCGGCAATATTCGCTGTGGTTGCTGCTCTAATTTCTACCGGAGTAGGCCTGTTAGTATGGCGCGGCGATCGTGAAAACAGTTACAGACGTAGCTTCGTTTTTCTTGCCGGATTCGTAGGTCTATGGATTATCGGCAATGTTGCATATGGTGCAACTAACGATGGTACACGCTATTTCTTCGCTTTGTTCAGCTATGTTGCTGCGATGCTGCTTGCTGTGCAAATGCTGATTTTTTGTCTTCAGTTTATGGTCGCGCATGTTAAATTAAGGCGAATTCTACCTTGGGCTATGCCCGGCTTTACGATGGCGATCTTGTCGGCAGTACCCGGCTTTATAGCGTATGGAGTAAGCGAGTCGAAAATCCTTACTCGCCCTGTAATGTTAGCTGTTTACGGAGTCATTCTTCTGAGTTACATTTTAGCAGCCTGTACGGTACTGATTGCTCGTCGAAGCGCGTTGTCTTCGCGTGATAGGCGGATTGTGGCGGTGATTCTCTTAGGTATGAGTCTATCAGGGGTGATCGGGGCATATTGCAATCTGATATTGCCGCTAAGAGGAATTTATGACTTCACGTTACTCGGTCCGGCGAGCACGGTAATTTTTATTGGATCAGTTGCATATGCAATTATTAAGCATGGACTTTTTGACGTGCGACTTGCGGTTGTGCGAAGTGTTACATACTCGATGGTTCTTGCCACGATGGCTATCATATATTTTCTGGTTGCATGGTTTCTATCCTACTCGCTGAGAGAGACTTTTGCAGACCCGACGGTAATATTGGTTGGTCTGGGCGTGGCTTTGATACTTGCCGCAATTATGCAACCCCTGAAGAGATTCTTTGATAAGCTCACGAATACGATATTCTATCGCGACAATTACCAGGCAGATGATTTCTTTGCTCGACTCAGTAAGCAGCTTAATACGACAACGGAACTTAGGAGCCTTCTTCAAGGGGCGGCTTACGAAATTGGCACAACAATTAAGGCTCAACAGGGCTTCTTCGCCGTGTCGTATGGCGATAATCGCTATATAACGGCAGGCACAACAGGACACAGCCGTCTATCATTGCATGAATTTAAAAACATCAATGATTTTCTCCGTGATGAAGAAGGAATTGAGGAGGGTGCAACGATCGTTACTGAACTGTTGCGGCGAGACGGTCCTTTGCGCCAACTCCTTCATAGTAAAAAGATTGCACTCGTCCTACCGTTAATGGGCTGGGAAGGCGTCGAGAGCTATTTCTTCTTGGGCGATCAGCAAAGCAGGGATTACACTAAGCGGGATGTTAGGACGCTTGAGACTATCCGTGACGAGCTAGTTATCGCAATTCAAAATGCACTGTCCGTCCAGGAGGTGCGTGAAATTAACGCGACACTCCAGCAGCGTATTAAGGATGCAACTAAAAAACTTCGCCAGTCAAACAACCAGCTGCAGCGTCTCGATGCAGCGAAAGATGAGTTTGTAAGTATGGCATCACACCAGCTTCGCACGCCGCTCACGAGCGTAAAGGGGTATATATCAATGGTGCTAGAAGGTGATGTAGGCAGAATATCCAAAGAACAACGCCTTTTGCTTGAAGAAGCCTTTACGAGTAGTGAGCGTATGGTGCATTTAATTGGTGACTTCTTGAACGTGAGCCGATTACAAACAGGCAAGTTTATCATCGATACGCACCCAGTCGATCTGGCGAAGGTTGCTAAGCAAGAAGTAGACAGCATTCGTCAAATCGCTTCAACCCACGGAGTCGCGGTTACATTCAAAAGTCCATCCAGGTTCCCTGAGTTATATATTGATGAGAACAAGATCCGTCAGGTAATTATGAACTTCATGGATAATGCAATCTATTATTCACCCGAAAGCCAAGAGATTAAAGTAGCACTCTCGATCGAAGAGGGCGACGCAGTCCTCCGTGTAATAGATAAAGGTATGGGCGTGCCAGCGGATGTGCAGAAAAAACTGTTCACGAAGTTCTTCAGGGCAGAAAACGCTCGCAAGCAGCGACCTGACGGTACGGGCATCGGCCTTTATCTAGCGCGCAAAGTCATCGACGGCCACGGGGGCAGTCTAGTATTCGAATCAAAAGAGGGTAAGGGGAGTACATTTGGATTCCGTCTGCCAATCAAAAAACTCTCAACGCCACCACCTCCGCAGCAAGAGGACGCATAAACTAAAACCACCCATATTACAGGGTGGTTTTAGTTCTAGGGTGCGAACCCTAGTTGCAAGCGGTCAGCTATTAGTTTTGCTTATTTGTTAAAGCGGCGACTAGCAACATAAGCCCCAGTCACACCCACAAGGGAACCTGCACCAATCACGCTCATGATACCATCGCTGATACCAGTGTGTGGAAGTTCGGTTGTTGTAGGAGGAGTGGTTGGCGTTTCTT